>JAEEGF010386442.1_pt1 | contig 143562 bp, 112 predicted proteins | sample 9134171 | NCBI WGS metagenome assembly JAEEGF01 (sample SAMN16246542, study PRJNA631951) | gut metagenome | biome: gut microbiome; feature: rumen; material: AP-attached | host: Bos | place: Iran: Karaj | collected 2018-10 | reverse complement strand
GTCGTGGCGCGAAGCTCACGAAAAGGACGAGAAGCACGCCTACAACTATGCGTTCGTTGACTACTTGCCTCTTTCTAAAGCAGAATAGTTGATATTCAGGGCTCCCGCCTTGCGCAGTGCCTGCTTGACATCACTGATAACGCCCATCTCCGTATCTCTGTCGGCACGGATGCTGACAACCATGTGCAGACGGGCATCGTCGGACATGGCGGCACGCTCCTTCCTGATAGCCTCGCCTATCTCGCTGACGCTGACATAGCGGTCGTTCAGCTGTATACGCGTCTCGTCGGATACCACCCTACCCTCGCCATCGACGGGCTTGCCGATAAAGATATAAACCAGTCCGTCCTTGCGACCACCCTTCTCCAGTTCGGTGCCCTGAGGCACTTCGTAGCGAACACGAGGCGTAACTTCACGCATGTGGGTGACTATCATGAAAAAGAAGAGAACGGTGAAGATAAGGTCAGGCAAGGCTGCGAGATTCAACCCAGGGACATCGCGCTTGCGCTGATGACGGAAACGGCTCATCGGCTACCTCCTTTCTCTGCGGTGGACACACCCTCGGCGATGCGCTGCGGATAGCGCTGGCGGATTACCTCGCGCTCGGCCTCCGTACATTGGCTATAGCGGTGGCCGTACTGCCGGAGGGCCATCTTGTCGCGAAGGGTGCGATAAGCGGCGACAATGGCGTTCTGCATCTCGAAATAGGCGTCGTAGCTGGCCTTGCGATCGGTCTCGACAGCGATGATATGGCGGTCGGTCTGACGCGTAGCCACAAAGGTTTCAACTTCCTGCTGCAACTCCTGCCACGTAACGGTCTTGCCATCGCAAAACATGACATCGTGATCGTCGATTTTCAACTGCAACACGTTGCTGCGATTGACGTCACACTGTTCAGCATGCTGCTCGTCGACAGGCGGCAAGCGACGTCCCAGCCCCTTGTCGCTATTCATCGACGAGGTGACCAGAAAGAACACCAGCAACATAAACGAGATATCGGCTGTCGACGTGGTGTTGAGTTCAGGAACGTCCCTGTGTTTTTTTCGCAGCATCATATCTCACACTACTTCTTCAGATTATCCATCCAGAAAGAACGGGCGGCGGACACGATGACAGCGATGACAGCCACACCAAAGACAATATACATCAGCCAGAGCATGATGTCAGCCAACAATAAATATCCTGCTTCTTCCATGATTATTTCTCCTTTCCTTCTGTTCGGTTCTTATACTGTGTCACGGAGTCCATCAGCGTGATGGCGCATTCTTCCATGTGAGCGGTGAGGCGCTCGATTTTGGCAAGAATGTAGTTATAGAAGAACTGCAGTACGATGGCTACGATAATACCAAAGATAGTGGTAATCAGGGCGACCTTCATACCCTTGGCCACGATGGTAGGACTGATATCGCCTGCGGTCTGAATCTGGTCGAAAGCCATAACCATGCCGATGACCGTGCCGAGGAATCCCAGAGAGGGGGCAACGGCGATGAATAGACGAATCCACGAGCATCCCTTCTCCATATTGGAAATCTGCACAGCACCATAGTTAGTGAGCTGGCGGTCAATCTGATCCAAGGGCTCTTTGATGTGCAGCAGACCCTGATAGCAGATAGAAGCCACAGGACCACGCGTGTCGCGACAGATATCTTTGGCTCCCTCGACATCACCTTGTTCCAACTTGCCGTCGATATCCTTCATCAGTCGCTTGGTGTTGACCTCAGAAAGCGTCAGATAGACGATACGTTCAATACAGAAGGCCAAGCCCAGCACCAGGGCCAACGCTACCAACGACATGAAGCCCGCAGAACCCTCTACGAACTTGTGCTTCAGCTGTTTATGCAATCCGCCACCTTCTTCCATAGCGTCGCTACCCTCTAAGTCGGCATCGATCAATGCCATTGCCGAGTCGGCAGCAAGGGTGTCTGGTTTCGTCACTTCGGTAGTATCCGCAACGGGTGGCTGCTGTGCATAGGTAGCGGGCCATACTGCCCATAACAGGACTATGGTCGACAACACCACCAGTCGGAACAAACTCGTTTTCAGTCTTTTCATTTTATCTCACTCTTATGATTTATACGCTTTTTACTGGTCAGGATTCTCGACATAGCCCTGATATTCGGGCGACAAGGCTGACATGACGCTGTCGTAGGACTGATGCATCGTGGCCTGAATATTATCCAAACCCTGACCTACGGGGTAGATGGGCTGATGGATGGTCAGCGACAGGGGATGCCATGAAGCAAAATGCCAATCCTTTTGTCGAGGCATGACGTTGAACGAGCCATTGATGGTCAGAGGTACAACGGGCAGCTGCAACTCGTCGGCCAGTGCAAAGGCACCTTTCTTGAAATCGCCCATGTGGCCCGTAAACGAACGGGCACCCTCAGGAAACACCACTACGGAGCACTTGCCTGTCTCCAGAATATGGCGAGCTGCCTCGTAGGTAGCTCTCACCTTGCCCACCCCACGCTTGTCTACCATGATCTGATGCGACTTGCGGCAAGCATAACCTACAAAGGGAATCTTATTAATCTGGTGCTTCATCATCCACTTGAAGTTACGACCCAGGAAGCCATAGATGAGGAAGATGTCGAAAGCGCCCTGATGATTAGCTACAAAGACATACGACTGGTTACCCTCCAGATGTTCACGACCTTCGACCTTGACAGGCAGAAGGAAGGCTCGTGTGATGGTGCGAGCCCACCAGCGACCAGGATAATAGCCCCAATAGTGACCATCGCCCAAGGTACAGCCCACGCCAACGAGAATGGCAGTCCAGATGGTCATCAGGATGGTGACGGGAATGGCAATAACGATCTGATAAATACAATAGAATATCTTCATCTGATTCTTATTTTTCTATTCTTCGTAGTGTGATAACAACTATCTCGCGAGGCATGCCCAAGCGGAACGGGATGAGGGAACCTATGCCTGTTGACACATGAATGGCACGAGAACCCTCGTATGTAGTACCGCCCCACTCGCTATAGCGTAACGAAACGGGTGCCCAGCCAAACAGCGAGAACTGGCCTCCGTGGGTGTGACCGCTCAGCGTGAGCTGTGCCTTACACTGTGGCAGAATGCAGTCGCGCCAACAGGAAGGATCGTGCTGCAGAAGGACGACAAAGGCACTATCGCTGACGCCTGCCAACGTCTTGCCCACATCGCCAAGACGAGGCATGCGCTCGACGTTACCCCAGTTCTCCATACCTGCAACAACCAAGCTGTCGCTATCGCGACGGATGACACGATGCTCGTTGAGAAGAAGGTCGAAACGCATATCGCGAAGTGCCTGGACGGTCTTCTTGCAATTGCTCGCCTTCTCGGCATCCGTACCCGTCTGGTAGACAGCATAGTCATGATTACCCAAGATAGCATAGACACCATCAGGAGCATGCAACTGCTGGAAATAGGACGTCAGGGGAGGTAGCTCGTCGGGCAAAATATTCTGCATGTCGCCTGTGAACACAATCATATCGCCCTGCTGGGTATTGATGCTGTCGATAGACGGTTGCAACAACGACTGACGCGAACCCGTCAGTGTGCCCACATGGGCATCGGAAAACTGCACGATACGGTAGCCATCGAACGCCTCGGGCAGATCGGGGGAAGCAAATTCTATATGATGCACCTGCAGCTCGTCGAAGCCGGTGTGAGTTCCGTACCACATGACGCCCCAAATCAATAAGGTACAGGCGAGGAAGCACCAACGACGATACTTACGAGGTAGCACCAAACGGCAGAACAGCCATACCAACAAAGGGGCCACAACGAGGCCCATAGTCAGAAAAAAGGGTATGGCAAAACGCGCTATCATGAGTGGTTGAAACTGATTTCTTCACCGATATAACTGGCATCGACCTGACCTCGGGTATAGACGCTATATCCGTTGCAGAGCGTGCGTTCTACCTTCCACTGATAGCGATGCCCCTCGACGGGACTCCACTTACACTTGCTTTCTATGATTTCACGCGTGACTGTCCAAGGACTGCGCGGACGGACAATGACTAGATCGGCACGATAACCCGGACGCAGGAATCCACGACGCTGCACGCCAAACAGACGGGCTGGATTGTGACACATCAGCTCGACCAGACGCTGAATGGTCAGCACACCCTCGTCGACCAGTTCCAGCATGGTAACCAGCGAGAACTGGAGCATAGGCATGCCAGAAGCTGCCTTGACACAACCTCCCCGCTTCTGATCCAACAGGTGGGGAGCATGGTCAGTTGCCACCACCGTGATACGGCCGTCAGTCAAGGCCTGACGCAGCAGATACTGATCAACAGGCGTCTTAATGGCTGGATTCACCTTGATGAGCGGTCCCAGACGTTCGTGATCTAACTGCGAGAAATAGAGATGGCCCACACAGGCTTCAGCAGTGATATTATCGCCAATCAGTTCCAATTCCTCAGCAGTTGAAAGATGGGCAATATGCAGGCGAGTGCCGTACTTCTTAGCCAGTTCGACAGCCTTGCGCGAAGAGTTCAGACAGGCTTCTTCGCTGCGAATAAGCGGATGGAGGGCCACCTGAGGATCGTCGCCCCAAGCTTTTTTAGCTTCTTCCATATTGCGATTGATGATATCTGTATCTTCACAGTGCGCCATCAATGGCAACTGGCAGGTCTTGAAGATGTACTCCAAAGCCTGCTGCTTGTCTACCAGCATATTGCCTGTCGACGAACCCATGAAGAGTTTGACACCAGGAATCCTGTTAGCGGGCAGCTTAGCAAAGGTGTCGGCATTATCGTTGGTAGCCCCATAGAAGAACGAGTAGTTGACATGGCTCTTCTGAGCTGCCAGCTGGAACTTCTCCTCCAAAGCCTCTAAAGTGGTTGTCTGCGGTATGCAATTGGGCATGTCGAAATAACTGGTGACACCGCCTGCTGCAGCTGCCCGGCTCTCTGAGTCGATATCAGCCTTCTGCGTCAGACCAGGCTCACGGAAATGCACATGGTCGTCGATAACACCTGGCAAAACATAACAACCCGAGGCATCAATCGTTTCATCGAACAATGCATCGGGCTGCTTCTTGGATATCTCTGTAATGTTGCCGTCCTCGATGACTATATAGCCATCAAACTGGCGTCCTTCGTTTACAATATGTCCTCCCTTGACGAGTGTTCTCATTGCTGTGGCACGTTAGTCAGAGGAGCAGAAAGTTGTGGAGTAGCAAGCGTATCAGGTACTGACGGACGTGGCTGTGGTTCAGCAACTTCCTCCAGTCCGTTCATGCGAGCCTCGTTCTCCTGAGCTGTCTTATAGTAATCCTTGACATAAGAATCCTCTTTGAACTTTCTGGTAGCCTTCGACATGATATCCTCTATCTGAGGTGTCAGAATGGGATAACGATACTGACTGGTAATCATCATAAAGACACCAGGGCCCAGAACGTTATCGAAGTTATCAACGATAAACTTAGTCACCAATGCGTCTTCCTCCTGAGCTATCTGAGCAGCCTCAACGGAAAGTTTCTGGTTGATCACATCCTCGTCGATGCCATCAAGCAACATCTGGCTCTGACGATGCGACAACTCGTTCATGCGGTTAGACAACTGGTTATGTTTGTCAATGAATTTATAGAGACTATCGTTGAGCGGAGTACCTCCTACACTTTGCATCGCATCATCAATCTTAATGGTAATCTCCCCTTCCTCCAGCACGATGGGCATTATGCTCTCGTCGTCCATAAAAAGGTTAGCCATACGGACGGTGTCAAGAAGTCCGGCAAAATGGAATTCGCCATGCACTACATCGCAGGAATCAATATTCTTTACCTCACCACCTTTAACAGCTTTCAAATACAGCATATTGCCATCAAGTGCTGACACTGATGAAGAACCTTGCACGTGGTATGAACTAGCACACGACGTGAAGGCGGCAATAACTGCAAATGCATAGAGTATTTTATTCATAAATATATGCGAACATTCAAATTTCATCGGCAAATGTACAACCTTATATCGAAATACGGAAATATATTTGCGCATTTTAAAACATTTGCGCAATTATTTAGTTTTTTTTGCCATCTTTTTCTAATTCATTAGCAATTCTATGGTTGGAATACAACTGCAGGAGTGCAGCAACAAGCAAGACGACTATCCAATTGTTGTGTACATATTTAATATAAGAAAGATAGTTGATATGGAAAAAATTACTACTATTAACTATCATCAGCAAGGCTGCCACCAAGAACAATGCATCGCTCAACAACATGATACGACGCAGACGACGGATGGTAAAATTAGGACCATCGTAACGTTGACGCATCTGCATGGCTGCAAACATCAAGGCACCTGGGGCAAACACATAGCAGGCCCAAGACTGCAGGAAGATAGCAGAGCCAGCTCCTACCACCATCAGCAGTCCACCTATCAGCAGGATAGCTGTTTCAAGTTTACTTAGCACTCTCATTGTTAACTGTCAATGCTGATTCTTGATCATCGCTGAGCACGAAAACGTCCTCATCGTCGGTCTTCATGAAATAGCGCTCGCGAGCTATCTTCTCGATTGCCTTGGGATTAGAGTCGAGCATACGAATCTGCTCCTGATCGTGATGATAACGATCGGTATAATCCTTTATTTCGCTCTCCAACTCACTGATACGCTGGCGATTACGCAGATGATTCCATACACTGTTCTCGTCGACGAAACCTACGACGACAATGGCGATGAGGGCCGCCACAATATATTTCAGCGATGGTATGTGATAAACTTTCAGCAGAAAAGATTTTACCTTCTTCATATTTTTTTCTTTTTCGCTTGCAAAATTACAAAATAAATATGAATTATCAATTGCGAATTCTCCTTTTTTTTGTACCTTTGCATGCAAAATCATAATAAAACTATGGAATATATTGTTTCGGCCCGTAAATATCGCCCTACCACCTTCGACACAGTGGTTGGTCAACAGGCGCTGACTACCACCCTTAAGAATGCCGTGAAGAGCGGAAAGCTGGCTCATGCCTACCTCTTCTGCGGACCACGTGGTGTTGGTAAGACCACCTGTGCCCGTATTTTTGCCAAGGCCATCAACTGTATGTCGCCCACTGCCGACGGCGAGGCTTGTGGACAGTGTGAGAGCTGCCAGGCGTTCAATGAGCAACGCTCGTTTAACATCTTCGAACTGGATGCCGCATCGAACAACAGCGTCGAGCATATCAAGTCGCTAATGGAGCAGACGCGCATACCACCGCAGGTAGGTAAATACAAGGTCTTTATCATTGACGAGGTACACATGCTCTCGACAGCAGCCTTCAACGCCTTTCTGAAAACGTTGGAAGAACCACCCGCACACGTCATCTTCATTCTGGCCACGACGGAGAAGCATAAGATTCTGCCAACCATTCTGAGTCGCTGTCAGATTTATGACTTCGAGCGCATGACGGTGCGTAACACCATCGAGCATCTGAAGAGTGTGGCAGATAAGGAAGGTATCACCTACGAGGAACAGGCACTGGCTGTCATTGCCGAGAAGGCTGACGGAGGCATGCGAGATGCACTGTCTATCTTCGACCAAGCAGCATCGTTCTGTCAGGGCAACATCACTTACCAGAAGGTGATTGAGGATCTGAACGTGCTCGATTCAGAAAATTACTTCCAGATTATCGACCTCTCTATTATTAATAAGGTGGCAGACATCATGGTTCTGCTCAACAATATCATCAACAAAGGTTTCGATGGCGGATTGCTGATACAGGGACTGGCCAAACACGTGCGCAACGTGCTGATGGCCAAGGATCCACAGACTCTGCCACTGCTGGAAGTGAGCGACCAGCAGCGTCTGCGCTATCAGGAACAGGCCAAGAAGTGCGAGACACCTTTCCTCTATAAGGCCTTGCAACTGATGAACCAGTGCGACATCAACTATCGCCAGAGCTCGAACAAGCGTCTGCTGGTGGAACTCACCCTGATTGAAATCGCACAGATTACCCAGCCCGACGAGGGGCCTGCCAGTGGGCGTAAGCCCAGAAGATTGAAATCCCTGTTTAAGCAACTGATACAGCAGTCTCAGCCCACGCAAGCAGCTCCACAGGTGGCTACGGTTGAGCCTGTTGCATCAACCCCTGAGCCAAAAGCTGAAGATAGCAAGCCCAAAGCTGAAGATACTAAGCCAAAAGCCAACACGCGTCCGCAACTGAAAAGTGCTTTAGGCTACTCTTGGAATAATCTGCTCAAAAAGAAAATGCATATTATTCCTGGAACACTAGACGCTAACGACCCCAACGCTGTACAGAAAGACGAACAGCAAAATTTCACCCAGCAGGAACTGGAACTGCAATGGATGTCGATGTGTAATAGAATGCCTGCGCAATTCAGTGGTATTGCCACTCGAATGAAGAACATGAATCCATCTGTGACTGACTTTCCAAATATTGAGGTTTTGGTCGATAATGAACTGGCCTTGCAACAGATGGAGGATATTAAAAACAAGATTCTCAGTACGCTGAAGCTATACCTGCACAACAACGCCATCACGATGACGATGAGGGTGGCTGAGAAACAGGAGCAAGAGAAGATTCTGACACGTCGTGAGCAATACGAACTGATGGAAAAAGAAAATCCCTCAGTCGCGAAACTGAGGGAAGTATTGGATTTGGAATTGGCATAGCCATTAAATCAACGGCATACCCATTTTCTTGCATTCGGCCCGCATGTCATCTGGCCAGATGCTTGCTTGTATTTCGCCAATATGACCTTTCTGAAGTAGAACCATACACAGACGACTCTGACCAATACCACCTCCAATGGACAGTGGCAACTCGTTGTTCAGCAGTTTCTGATGGAAATATAGTTTCTCACGTTCCTCCTTGCCTGCAAGTTTCAACTGACGCAACAGGCTCTCTTTATCCACACGAATACCCATGGATGAGAGTTCGAAGCTACGCTCCAGCACAGGATACCAGATGAGGATATCACCATTCAAACCAGCCAAGCCATTTTCGCCTATCGTCGACCAATCGTCATAGTCAGGAGCACGGCCATCATGCTTCTCGCCATTCGATAATTCGCCACCAATACCTATGATAAACACAGCGCCATAGGCTTCACAGATGGCGTCCTCGCGCTCTTTTGGTGTCTTATTAGGATACATCTTCAGCAATTCCTCTGCATGGATGAACTTAATTTTCTCAGGTAGGAAGGGCTTCAACTGCGGATAGGTCTCGCAGGTCAGATATTCCGTTCTGCGAATGGCAGCATAGATACGCTCTACCACATTTTTCAGATAAGCAATCGTACGTTGTTCTTTCGTGATAACGGCCTCCCAGTCCCATTGGTCTACATACAACGAGTGAAGATTGTCCAGTTCCTCGTCAGCACGGATGGCATTCATGTCAGTATAGATGCCATAACCTGGCTCTATCTGGTATTCAGCCAGCGACAAACGCTTCCACTTAGCCAGCGAATGCACTACCTCAGCACGAGCATCACCAAGATCTTTGATGGGAAAGGTGACTGCTCGCTCGACACCATTCAGGTCGTCGTTGATACCCAGGCCCTGCAATACAAACAAAGGGGCTGTAACACGGCGCAAGCGCAACTCCGTGGATATATTCTGTTGGAAGAACTCCTTAATCAACTTAATGCCCTGCTCCGTCTGTTTCGTGTCGAGCAGCGCTTGATAGTCTTTGGGTTTAATCAGTTGACTCATATTCACATTTTCTTTTTGCGCCTGCAAAGGTACTAAATTTAAGCGAAAAAACAAGAAAAATCAGAAAAAAATTACAAAACGACAGACATTTTCTTGATTTACTATCATTTTGTCTACAAAGAAAAAGCACGAAGAACCTAAGCCCTTCGTGCAATTTTGTTACCTGACAATCAACTTTTTACCATTGACGATGTAGAGTCCACGACCCAATTTCCGCATGTCGCTACCCACATAACGTCCATCGAGTGTGAAGATGCGAGACACCTTGTGTTCTAACGTCTCTACAGTACGGATGGCTGTAGCCATAGGATCTACGACGAGAACCTCGTCCAGGAAGAACCGCCCTTTCGCTGCCTCAAAGGTTATCTTCACGTCACCCGTAGCAGTGATAGTGGCCTCATAGTCTTTGAAACTACCCTTCTCCATCTCGACTGACGCCACACTAATAGTACCGTCTGAAACGGAGAGGTTCAGCGTTGTTTCGTCATTCTTTGCATTCCAGGCACCAGCCTTGAAGGTCAGCACGCCAGTGCCGTTTACAGTAAATACAGGCGTTGTAGCAGAGCCGCTTACAGAACTGGTACCAAACTTAGCACACTGATTGGCGCCAAAGGCCTTGGCAACTACCCAGCCGTCATTATCAGTAACAAAATCGCCACTGGCTACCTGACCACTCCACATACCATCGTTGCCACCCTTTCCAAAACACAGGTCAAACGATTCGTAGAACAGGGCACCCTCAATATCAGTTTTCGAATTTCCATAAACGGTATTGTCGCCTTCTTCAGTACCACTGTTGTCTGGCGCAAAGTTGAAAGCGACGGTACCGTCAGCATTCTGAGTAATGTCTGTAATAGCAACGTTCATCAGTTTGCGTTCGTCTATATTCATATTATATAGGAATGCGCGCGGGAGGGACGTGTTAGTCAGCTGGTTGTTATCTGGCTGTGGATAGACGTCACCTTGGATATCAGCAAGGTATTGGTTTTTATAGTTATAATACTCATCGACATATACACTAGCTTCTTCATCCGTCTCAGCAGCGTAATACTTCTCTACTGCCTCTTCCATTTTTGCGTATAATTCACCTGTCCTGTCCATACCGTCAGCATGGAAAATAGTACATCGCTGGTGGTCGTTAACAGGATAGCCATCAGAGCCATCACTATTACTATTAATCAGATTATAACACCATATTGTTTCGTCGTAGTCGATATGTAGGATCAGCATACCTTTGGCAGGCGTATAGGCATCCCACCCTTTCTGCTGACGATTCTCCAGCAGATAGTATTCGTCAGGATGAGCAGCGTTCTTGATAATATACACGTCATCGGCATCCGTCAACGCATGCATATCCTTGACCTCCTGAGCAGAAGTCAGTTCCGTTGGCTCAATCCATCCAATACAATATTTATCATAACTGGTATAGTTAGAAGGAACAAATCCGTCGCCATTATAGCTGCCACCATCCATCAGTGACCATTCGCCCATACCATAGTTGCCGCTATAACTGACATCGTACATATCCGGCAGGCCCAGACAGTGAGAAAACTCATGACAGATGGTGCCTATGCCATTGATTTGTAACTTGCCACCCGACGCATACCCCTCGTTGGCGACTGCATAGGTATTGATTCTGATACCTTCCACAATTTCAAAAGCCATATTAGCAGCACTCAGTTTCCATTCGTGGGGCCAGATGGTGTCTTCAGAGCCGCCATCAGCTTCACCTTCTCCAGCATAGATAATCATCACTTGATCTACCTCGCCATCGCCGTCCCAGTCGTACTTGCTCCAGTCTGCAACCAAATCCTTGGCCAACATGACAGCCTCGACAATCATCTCCTCTGGATACTTGTCATCGCCGTTCTCGTCGTTTTCTCCATAATACTTGGCATCCTTGCTGACAGTGACAGGACCCACAACGTCGAAAGTCAATTCAAACTGGCTACGTGACTGGTCTCTGAAGTAGTCAGCTACAGAGCCACTGAAACCGTTGCTGTCCGAATAGTTATGTGTGTTGGCAACATTTTCGAAGAGAGCGCGGTCGTTCTTCTCCTGAAACTGTACATCATTGAAATTAACCAACAATATCAAACCCTTTTGGGGGCCGAAATGGGCAGGATTGGCCATACGCTTCTGAACCATCTTGCGACCATCTGCCACATGAGCCGTCTTCGTTAGACGCGCAACACGATGGTGTTGTGCCTTTGCACGACGCTGAGCAGCTACCTCGACTGAAGCTCTCGACAACGCCGTGAACCGTCCCTCAGACAGAGCATAACGACGTCCATCTGCGCTCTTCCAATAATGTCCAAACTCATCGCCCACCAGCATAGCTTTCACTTGAGAACCATCGTCCGTCGGCAATGTTTTCCACAATCCTTTCTTGGCGGGGACAGCCATCATGCCTATTGTGAGCATCGTCAACATCAATATAAACAGTATCTTTTTCATATTTCTAAGGTTTTCTTATGTGCAAAGGTACAACTTTTATTTGAATAAACAAGGAGCAGTGAGCAAAACATTAAAAAAAAGGCAGAAGATTTGGTGGCTTCCGCCTTTTTTTGTACCTTTGCAGCTGCAAATGCTGAAAAGCACTGGTCCCGTAGCTTAGCTGAATAGAGCGTCAGATTCCGGTTCTGAAGGTCTTGGGTTTGAATCCCAACGGGATCACTTTTGATTCGCTGTCACGTAACGAATAAAAAATTGCTAGAATTAATGCTCGCAATTGTTAGCATTAATCCTAGCAATTATTTTCCTTAACATGTGCTTATTTTGCGTAGGCTACGGAACGAGTCTCACGAATGACGGTAATCTTCACCTGACCAGGATAGGTCATCTCGTTCTGAATCTTCGAAGCAATCTGTCCGCTCAGTGCCTCCGTCTCTGCATCGTCCATCTTGTCTGCACCAACGATGACACGAAGTTCGCGACCAGCTTGGATAGCATAGGTCTTGGTGACACCAGGATATGACATTGCGATGGCTTCGAGGTCGTTCAGACGCTTGATGTAAGCCTCGACAATCTCACGACGGGCACCAGGACGAGCACCTGAGATAGCATCGCAAATCTGTACGATAGGAGCCAAAAGGGTCTGCATCTCTACCTCATCATGGTGGGCACCAATAGCATTGCAGATATCGGGCTTCTCCTTGTATTTCTCAGCAATCTTCGAACCATAAAGTGCGTGGGGCAGTTCACTCTCCTCATCGGGCACTTTACCAATATCGTGCAACAGTCCTGCACGCTTAGCCTTCTTAGGATTCAAGCCCAGCTCTGCTGCCATCACAGCACAGAGGTTGGCAGTCTCGCGAGCATGCTGCAACAGATTCTGTCCATAAGAAGAGCGATACTTCATCTTACCAATAATACGAATCAGCTCTGGATGCAAGCCATGAATACCCAGGTCGATAGCAGTGCGCTTACCTGTTTCAATGACCTCGTTCTCCAACTGCTTCTTGACCTTCGCCACCACTTCCTCAATACGGGCTGGGTGGATACGGCCATCAGCCACCAACTGGTGAAGGGCCAGGCGACAAGTCTCACGACGGATGGGATCGAAAGCAGAGATGACGATAGCCTCAGGTGTATCGTCAACCACAATTTCAACACCACAGGCAGCTTCCAAAGCACGGATATTACGTCCCTCACGACCAATCACACGACCTTTCACGTCGTCGTTATCAATGTGGAACACACTGACACTATTCTCCACAGCTGTCTCAGTGGCTACACGCTGAATGGTCTGAATCACAATCTTCTTAGCCTGCTGATTGGCATTGAGCTTAGCCTCGTCCATAATCTCGTTGATGTAGGCTGCTGCATCTGTCTTGGCTTCGTCCTTCATAGCTTCCACCAAACGGGCTTTGGCCTCCTCGGCACTCAGCCCTGAGAGTTCTTCCAGTTTGGCGCGCTCCTGGAGTTGCATCTTTTCGAGCTCCTCCTGCTTCAGGTTCAGCAGTTTCTTCTCATTATCGATACGGGTCTGCTGATTGTCGAGTTCATTCTTACGACGACCCAACTCTTCCTGACGCTGATTAAGTGACATCTCGCGCTGCTTCAGTTTATTTTCACTCTGCTGAATGTGCTGGTTGCGCTGTTGAACCTCTTTCTCAAGTTCTGCCTTCTTATTGATGAATTTCTCCTTCACCTCCAGCAGTTTCTTTTCCTTGATTACTTCAGCCTCTTTCTGAGCAGCGCCAATCATCTCGTTATATTTTCCCTTCACTATGAAGCGGAAAAGCATAAATCCGCAGAAGCCACCAACAATCAGTGCTGCTGCGATTAAAATTAGTGCAAGAATTATTTCCATAAATATATATATATTGAATAATGTTCTCTTCGTCACTTATCTTCGCCAAGCGCTTCTTCGATTTCCTTGGTCAAACGTGCGAGAACATTATCATAGGGCACCGTATCATTGTTTGCAAGCTCCTTCTGATGCATCAGCGCAATGTCGATGAGCGTCATCAGCGAAATGGTATGATCGCTCTTACGACCTTTGTAGTAGGCCGCATAGGCATTGTAGCGCTGCGTAATGAGCTTGGCTGCATTGCGATAGTACTCCTCATCTTCTGGAGCAACCATCACTTCTATTTCTTCGTCATAGACGTGCAGCGTGATATGTTGTTTGCCTCTTTCCTGTCCTGCCATGCTTGTTTCTCCTTATTCCTTTTCGTCGCTGAGGATAGCAATGCATTTGTTTACGTCACGTATGAGCTTCGTCAATCGTTCTTTGGCTCCTGTCAAGTCGCCATCAGTAATCTCGATCATCTTGGCCATCTTGAGTGAGTCATAGTCATTCTGCTTCTGATTCAGCTTTGCTTGCAGTTGGGAAATATCCTGCTCGCACTTTTCCACCTTATCATACAACTCCTTATTCTCCTTTTTCAGAGTCTGAAATCGGAGAATCATTTGCCGTAATCGGGTTTCAAAGTCTGTTAAAGTTTTCTCATTAGGCGTCATGCTATCTCACTTTATCCCCACAAAGGTAGGGAATTTCATTGACAATTGATAATTGCCAATGGAGAATTATCATTTTTTAACGTTACTCCTTGGGTTTAGGCTCTTTTTTAGCCAACACCACCACTTTATAGACAAAATCAGTGGTCCACTGCTGCGAGAAACCTAACTTCTGGGCATACTGGCGAATAGCCACTACAGTCTTCATAACACCAGCATCGGAGAAGTCGTTCTTCGTGAAAATGTCGTTCACCGTTTTTTCTGTCATCGTACGGATGGCACTCTTGAAAATGCTGGGCACGCGAAGTTTGAACTTCATGAGATTGCCAGTGAGCATCATCAGATCCTGCGTAAACCCTGAGAACTGATACATATAGGTCTGCACATCCTGGGGCTTCTTGCAGCGCTTGCGAATGCTGGCATCAATCTCTTTGGTAAAGTTGTCGTTCATACCATAGAGCTCTTTCAGCATCTTGTTGCAGCGTGACTTCTCAGCCAAGCCCAGGCGATTGTTCTGGGTTGGAACCTTCAGTGTAGCCTTAAAAACACGCAAGTCTGGCAATGCTGCCAAGTTGCTGATACCCAAGTCGGCAGCCATGACTGCCTGGAAATATACACGAATCAAGGTCATGAAATCTTCCATGCCACCTGCCTTCTGCTGTTCCTCCTTTTTTCCGAATAATTTAGATAAAAATCCCATATTTGTAATATTTTGCGGTGCAAAGGTACAAATTTTAAGTGAAAAGTGAAGAGTGAAAAGTGAAAAATTCGTATATTTGCAGCGGAAAACTTTAAAAACAAGTGAAAATATGAAAGGTATCGTATTAGCTGGAGGCAGTGGAACGCGCCTCTACCCCATCACGAAAGGTGTTTCGAAGCAGCTGATTCCCATCTTCGACAAGCCCATGATTTACTATCCCATCTCCACCCTGATGCTGGCTGGTATTCGCGAGATTCTGATCATCTCAACACCATATGACCTGCCTGCTTTCAAACGCCTGTTGGGCGATGGGAGCGAACTGGGTGTTCGTTTCGAATATGCTGAGCAGCCCAGTCCTGACGGATTGGCACAGGCTTTTATTATTGGCGAGAAGTTTATAGGTGACGATTGCGCTTGTCTGGTACTAGGTGATAATATATTCTATGGCAGTGGTTTTACGGGCATGTTGAAGCAGGCCGTGAAGAGCGCTGAAGAAGACGGACGTGCCACTGTGTTTGGTTACTACGTGAACGATCCAGAGCGCTATGGTGTGGCAGAATTCGATAAAGACGGCAACTGCCTGAGTATCGAAGAAAAGCCAGCCAAGCCTAAGTCAAACTATGCTGTTGTAGGTCTCTACTTCTATCCTAATAGTGTGGTGGAGATTGCCAAGAATATCAAGCCATCGGCCCGTGGTGAACTGGAGATTACTACTGTAAACCAGAAGTATCTGGAAGACAAGAATCTGCTGGTTCAGACGCTGCAGCGAGGTTTTGCCTGGCTCGACACTGGTACTCACGACTCACTCAGCGAAGCCTCTACCTTCATTGAGGTCATCGAGAAGCGCCAAGGTCTCAAAGTGGCTTGTCTTGAGGAGATTGCCTACAAGCGTGGCTGGATAGACAAGGAACAACTGAAAAAACTGGCCGAGCCAATGATTAAGAATGACTACGGCCAGTATCTCATGCGTCGTGCTGAGGAAAAGTAATTATTTCGAGAAATAACGCACGCAATTGCGCAAGGCTGTGGGATTGCCCATATCATACATGGTTCCCTTGAGCCTTATACCCATCATGCCGCTCTTCTGGCGAACAGCCTCAAGGGCGGCAGTCAGTTCTATCTCTCGCGTCATATCCCCCGCCTCGTCAGCTTGCATAATATCAGACTCCAACTGTGCAAACACTTCAGGTGTGAGGATGTACTGTCCAAAGACAGAGTAATACTCGCGCTCTCCCTCCTTATTGCGAACACCCAGGAATTCTTCTGCATAAGAAGCCTTTGGTTTCTCCTGCATCACTGAAACGTTCAGGATAGTATGGTCCTTATCTTCCCACACTCCGCTCAGAATGCCATAATGGCTCACCTCTGCCAATGGTACAGGATGAATGCTGATCATCAGCTGGTTATAGCGCTCGTATTGCTCTATCAGCTGCAGCGCACAAGGCTTGTTACTCTGGCTTCGATAGAGCGTATCGCCTAACAGAAGCAGCACAGGCTCATTATTGGCAAACTCTGCTGCCTGATAGACAGCATGTCCGAAGCCTCGCTTTTCGCGCTGGTATACATAGTGTAAGCGCTTACCAATATCCAGAATACGGTTCTCGTATTCCTGGGCTTCCTTGTTGAGTTTACGCAGGTGTTCCTCACTCAAGGGACGTTCAAAGAATTCTGTATAGAGAATGCGTTCCTCTTCCGAACCCAGCACCAGGCAGATTTCCTCTACCCCACTCTTCACCAGCTCCTCCAACAGGATCAGGATAACAGGACGTACCATACCGTCAGGACATGGAATGGGGAAGAAATCCTTCTTCAGCGAACGGGTGGCAGGATAGAGACGAGTGCCAAAACCTGCCACAGGGATAATGGCCTTGCGAACGGTATGAACAGGACGGAGCGTCAGCGGATAAGCACGCATGCCCTGTGCGTTCAGATAGTCGATAACACGCTGCTGATCCTCTGCACTGCGAGCCAGGAACTGCACAGAACCATCGCCATGAGAGCCTACGCCTTTTCCGCCCCATACCCATTGCTGTATCTGTGGGTCCTGCAATACCTGATGCAGCTTGGGAGCCCAGAGGGCTGACGACATCGGAGCAACATACTTATCGAACATGTCTTCTGCCTCCGTCATCAGGCGCCCTAACGACTCGGCGTCGCCATTCGCCATATATTTAATCGCTTTCTGCACCAAGTCGTGGTTCCACTCACCCAGTGCCTTATGCAGGTTCTGTTCTGCCTCTGTCGATGCGAAGGGATAGGCCTTGTTAAGGTCGGACAGAATCTTAATAGTATCCTTCTCTGCACAAAGGTCAGCAAACACCCAATATAGCGACTTCTTTACATTGAGTCCTTTCACCTCGATTTCATCACCATCAAAGGTCATCAGATTGGGTTTTACACCAAAGGCACACGCCTGGTCAAGACGTCCGCAACGGCTACTGGTACGCAGCTCACCCACATAGGCGATATTCATCTCGCCCAACGTGTTCAGATTCAGATTATATAATAAATTGAACGCGCGCGCAACGAGGACACAGATAGCAGCACTTGACGACAAACCGCTCTTCATAGGCAGTGTCATTTTCGTGATACGAATACGCACACCACCAACCTTATACCATTCGAGCATATAGGAAGCAACGCCAGCACAGTAGCAGAAGAATGAACCAGAACGGGCTACCCGTTTCAGTTCTGTATCGTTCATACGACACGAGAAATCATGCCACACATCGTCTATTTCCGCTGCATCACTATGCATCTCGAAAATGCTGGACTTCTCCACTTCTGCATATATACCTTGTTCGATACCTGTCACAATGGAAGCACCAGGCAAAATATCAGCATTCATCGTGCGATAGTGACCTGCCCAGTCTGTATGTTCTCCGAATAGGCACAAGCGGCCTGGAACAAAAAGCTGTATCATATCAAAACGTCCTTTTTTAGGTAATTAATATGCACAAAGGTACGAATAAATGTGCAAAAATCAAAAGAAAAGTCATTTTTTTCTCATTTTTTTTGGCAGAATAGATAAAATTATATACTTTTGCAAACGACAAATAAAAAAAGTTAATAACACAATATTAAAATTTTACTGCCTATCGACGTAATTTCTACTTCATAAAAATGTAAACGATATGAAGAATTATGAAAGTATGACTGACGAACAGTTAGCCATGCAATACGTAGAAGGAGACAACAGTGCTTTTGATGTGTTATTGGCTCGTAACCAACAGAAGCTTTACAACTACATCCACTTCGTGGTTCGCGACCCCGAAGCAGCTAACGATGTGTTTCAAGAAACGTTCTTAAAGGTCATCACCAGATTGCAGGAGGGCCGCTATACCGATTCCGGCAAGTTCTCGTTCTGGCTCACACGCATAGCTCACAATATCGTGATGGACCGCTATCGCCAGCAGAAGAGCGAGCACATTGTGGAAGCCTCGGAAGAAAACGACCTCAACAAGCTGCGCTCGCAAGATCTTATGGACATCAATCGCGAGAACGAGATTGTCAACACACAGATTCTGCAGGATGTCCGCAACCTCATGGACATCTTACCTACTCCACAGCGTGAAGTAGTATACATGCGATACTATCAAGACTTGTCGTTTAAGGAGATTGCAGAAGCTACTGGTGTCAGCATCAACACCTCGTTGGGACGCATGCGCTATGCTCTGATCAACATGCGACGCATGGCCAGAGAGCACAACATTCAACTGAATTTGGAGCTGTGATGGCTGTTGGCTATTGGCTAACTGCTAAAGTGCCTTCAGAGAACTTATAACCTGCTCAGGATTCATGCTCCCAAAGACATAACTGCCTGCGACCAGCACGTCGGCACCAGCCTTCACTAGTCGTGGAGCAGTTTCTTTTTGTACACCACCATCTATCTCTATCAGCGCCTTCGATCCACTCTCGTCAATCAGTTTACGCAGTCGCTGCACCTTCTGGATAGTGTTCTCGATGAACTTCTGACCGCCAAAGCCAGGATTCACACTCATCAGCAGCACCATATCGACATCGCAGATAATATCTTCGAGCAACGATACGGGTGAGGCAGGATTGAGCGTCACACCAGCCTTCATACCGGCCTGATGGATTTCCTGAACCGTGCGATGTAGATGAGTACATGTCTCCACGTGAACGTTCATCATCATAGCTCCCAATTTGGCTGTCCGCTGGATGTATTGCTCAGGATGTACTATCATGTAGTGTACATCAAGAGGTTTTTGGCATTTCTTTGCCAAGGCCTCGATGACAGGGAAACCAAAGGAGATGTTAGGAACGAATACGCCATCCATCACATCAAGATGAAGCCAATCAGCTTCACTACGATTAATCATGTCAATGTCTTTGTCGAGATGCAGGAAATCAGCTGCAAGCAGCGACGGGGATACCATTGTAGCCATTCGTCAGATTTTTCTTTGTGTTACATATGCGCGCAAACTGTTTGATTAACAGGATGGTAGCAGGATGTGGATGAAAATCGTCTTGAGTAAAATTTGTCATAGGCAAACCATGTTTAGCGTTACTATCTACTATTGAAACGCAACAGGTTACCTTTTATTATATTGCAGGAGAACTTTTTTTCACATGATACTGTTCAATGTCTTTCATACCGTTCAAGAAGTCGCGAGCCATCATGCGTTTCTTACCTGCCAATTGCAGTTCTACAAGTTCAAGCAGCTCATCCTTGGCTGAGATACAGAGCGACTTACCCTCGATACTGATAGAGCCTTCGCCCCTACCCTGTTTACCCGTCTTGTGTGTCTTATAGATTTTCAGCACGGTTTCCTTGCCATCAGGACTCGCCAGCGTTGTCCAGGCACCAGGAACAGGACTCAAGCCACGAACAAAATCATATACTTGTTTAGCCGACTTCGACCAGTCAATCTCACAAGTCTCCTTGAAGATTTTTGGAGCCGTCTTTAAAGAGGTAAGAGGTGTGAGGTAAGAGGTGAGAGATATGTCTTCTTGCTCCTCTGTATGCGGATGTCCATCTGCAGCAACGATTGCTTCCAGCGTCTCTATACAGATTTCTGCACCCAGATGCATCAGCCCATCGTAGACGTATTCCACATCGGCATCGTCAGGAATATCGAAGGGCTTCTTCATGATGATACGACCTGTGTCGATGTCATGATCCAAGAAGAATGTCGTCACACCAGTCTGCGTCTCACCATTTATCACTGCCCAGTTGATGGGTGCTGCCCCACGATACTGTGGCAACAAAGCTGCATGCACATTAAATGTACCATACGCTGGCATGGCCCACACCACCTCAGGCAACATACGGAAAGCGACCACCACTTGCAGATTAGCCTCATACGAACGCAACTGTTCTACAAAAGCCGGATCTTTCATCTTCTCAGGCTGGAGCACTGGTAAACCGTGTTCCAATGCATACTGCTTCACTTGCGAGGGTTGCAACACACTACCGTGCCTGCCTACAGGCTTATCGGGTTGGGTGACTACTGCCACCACGTTATAATGGTTTTCCACCAGAGCCTGCAGCGTTTCCACTGCAAACTCTGGTGTACCCATGAATACTATTCTCAAATCGTTTTTATTCATCACCATTTCTTATTTGCTGCAAAGTTACAAATAAGTGCGCAAAAAAACAAATTAATTTGAATTTTTCGTACGCAAAAAGAAACTTCTTCGTTAACAAAAAACTACATGGTGTAGAAAGCAGTCATCAAGTCTGGGCGATAGTTCTTGCTGATTTTCAACTCCTTCACATGCTGCATAGGCTCTTTGAGGATACATTGTGAGTCCTGTATCATCTTGATGTGATTGATGTTGACAATGTAGCGCTTGTGAATCTGCACTAAATCGCTACTATAGTTCAGGATGACGTCTGCAGTAGTGCGATGTCGCAGGGTATATACTGATTCATCCACGCATACAATCTCCCATATCTTTCGTCCTTGGTTATAGCGGAAAAAAGCACAGTCCTCCAGTCTTAGCGTGGTGTGCTCGTTTTTAGGACTTACCACCAAAATGAGCGGTATATGTCCTACTGAGCGAGGCAGCTGCGGAATGGTGGCTAGTTTATTCTCATAATAGCGAGTCATAATTTGGCTCAGGTCGTGTTCCGTGGGTGGTTTCAACAGATAGTCGAAAGCCTGCCTGCGAATGGCTTCAAGCATATACTTGTCGTAGCCTGTATAAAACACGACCTTGGTTTCTGGTTTGATTTCGTTGCGAATGAGTGAACAAAATTCCAGTCCAGACATCGTGGGCAGTTCCACATCGAGGAAGATAAGGCCTGGCTCTGTGTCAATGATGTCCTTGATGGCTGTCTCAGCATCATGGGCTGTTCCTACGACCTCCACAGAATAGTTGCTCTCCAGCATTCGTTTCAACACCTCGATGGCTTCATGATTGTCATCGACAATGAAAGCTCTAATAAGTTTTTGTTGATTCATATGAAAGTTATATAATACTTATCTTGCTAATCAAATTGATAGTTGTATTCGTCTGGCAATAGCACCCATGCCCTGCAACCACTCTGCTCTTCATGCTGCCAGTTGCCAATGCCAAAAGATATTTGGTTGGTGTTGTGTTCGTTTAGCATTTGGATGGTTTGCCTGACAACTCTCATGCCAGTATGCTCCTGCTGAGGTTTCCCCTGTTGCAGTCCGCATCCATTGTCTATCACTTCCACCAGTGTCTTACCGTCATCTTTCGTGGCACGAATGGTAAGCACACCACCCTGTCTTCGGAGTCCATGCTTGATAGCGTTCTCTGCAAATATCTGAATCGTCATGGCCGGCAATAGCACGGAGACGGTGTCTACCTCTGAGGCTATCTCCTTTCGATAGTCAAGATGGGCAGCCATCTGCCGACCTTCTATCTCAACAAAGTAATCTACAAATCGCAACTCATCAGCCAACGTTGTCTGCAACTGGTCAGCCTGTTCCACTCCGAATCGCAAAAGTTGGGTAAGAGCGTTGAAGTTTACGGTACGCCCCTCCATCTGCTCCAGCATCTCATGATTCAAGGCATTATAGATAAAGTGCGGCGTGATGCGATTGCGAATATTCCTCATGCGCAGACTCAGAATCTGCTGACGCGTGGTCAGATTCTGCAAATGTTGTCTGCGCTGGCGCAACTTCATCAGCACCACCAGTACAACTACCGTCAAGAGAGCAACAACCAACAGCGCCCACAGCAGTCGGCTCGTCAGCTGTTGTCTGTCTATATCTCGCTGTTGTTCCAGTAATCGTTTGTCGTGTTCATAGCTGAGGATCTTAGCGTTCATCTGCATACGCATATTGGCCGTCTGGATGGAATCAGCCAGCTGAAGCCACTGCTGGTGAAAATCGTATGCCTGTTTCCAATTCCCCACGCTACCCATGAGTTGTCTCAATGCCTCCAGTCTGAGCAAGCGAGCCGCCGGTATCGTCACCTCATCGTTGGCTAGGCTTGCAGCCATGTGCAATGCCTCTGCAGTATGGCCTTCCAACATGTGCAACTTCATTTTTGTTGTATTCATGTAGTAGATGAGTGGCGGGAAATCTACTTTACTAAAGAAGGAATCAGCGCGCTCTACCATGATTCGTGCAGAATCTGCCTGACCCAAGCAAACAAATATTTCGCCCAAATTACCAATGGCAGTATAATAATCCCACTTCTTGCTGTCATCACCATCGACTAGCTTTGCCGCCTGTTTGAAAGCATCACAGGCTTCACGATAGCGATGTTGGAAATAGTGGTCATTACCCACATTATTATAATAAATAAACTGGTCGCCTCTTTCCATCTCTGGCAACAGTCTGCTTGTGCGCTGCCACCATTGGCTACTATTGTCGTAGTCGCCCATGAAGGTATAGACGGTACTGATGCCCAACATGAGTGCCACCTTATACTGGTCGCCTAGTTCTGCTGCGTCAGCAGCTTCCAAAGCCTGTAGATATCCGTCGGCACTGCGATCCAACTTCCCTATTTGCCTATAGAAGTCTGCACGATTGGCCAAAGCCAGTATTCGCAATTCCTCCACGTCCTCCAAACCTTCCATCTCCTTAAGGGCTTGCTCAGTATAGACCAGTCCCGAGTCTGGCTGCCCCTTGATGGCTGTAAACCACACGCCACGAACCTTCAGCCATTCCGCCCTTAATCGCCTGACGGGCCCTGTATGATTATCCTTGTGTTGTTGCAGAAAAGCTCCTATACGCTGACAGGCTGCCTCCATTGAGTCCCCATTCATCTGACTATACCACATCTTCACAGAGTCCATCGTCTGCTGCATAGGCATCGCTTGCTGATGTTCTCTGTTACAAGCCATCAACAACAGGACTATAACTGTCACAGCAGACATTATGAACTTTTTCTGCATCATAATCACGTGCAAAGATATGCATTTTCCGACAAACCGCCAAATCCGACTTTAGTGCTTTTTGACCTAAAACACCTTTTGCGTATGACAAGGCGTTTAATTCTTTATTTAAGAGGACAATTATCGTCCAAAAGTCCCATTCCACCGCCTCAAAAAGGTTCTTCAAAATTTGGTATCTATGTTATAATTTGCTAAATTTGCAAAAAGATAAAGTTATAATCTATAACGAAAACTGCTAACTATGTACAAGATTATTAAAACATATTTCTTACTCATTTTGCTCATTCTGCCTTTGGCGGTGTCAGCACAACGGTTTAGTTATACATATAAAGGTGTAACTTTTAAATGCAAGGTAACCGATCAAGGTGTTTGTATCACAGGATTTAATGTAAGTGCGCCAGAGGTCGTGATTCCTGGAAAAGTAAGTAATGAAGGTAAAGAATATAAGGTATGGCAAGTCAGTACCTTCGTCAATGGAAATAATTACCTTGCTCAAACAATGGTTATTGAAGAAGGGGTAGAAGATATTGCCCGTTCTTCATTTGTAGAATTCCGCAAACTGCAGAAAGTCACACTCCCTTCTACGCTTCGTCATGTAGGCAAGAACGCTTTCCGCAAAAATGACGGCATGACATTTATCATGCCTTCGAATTTTGATGAGACTGCATTACGCGAGGGAAAGGATGTAGAATTCAGTGGATCAGCAACTCCAGCTAAGACCAATGAAAACCTTCTGGCTCAAGAGAATGCCAAACAGGCTGCTGCACAAAAGGCCGAAGAAGCTAGAAAGGCAGAAGAGGCACGAAGGGCAGAGGAAGCCCGTAAAGCAGAAGAGGCACGCAAAGCTGAGGAAGCCAAAAAGGCAGAAGAGGCTCGATTGTTAGCGCAGGCTGAAGCTGAAAAAGCACGTAAGGCAGAGGAAGCACGTAAAGCCGAAGAAGCAAGAAAGGCTGAAGAGGCTCGTAAAGCAGAGGAAGCCCGTCTGTTGGCAGAAGCTGAGAAAGTTCGTAAGGCTGAAGAGGCTCGTAAACGTGAGGAAGCCCGTCTGTTGGCAGAGGCAGAAAAAGCTCGCAAAGCTGAGGAAGCGCGTAAGGCAGAAGAAGCCAGGAAGGCAGAAGAAGCACGTAAACGTGAGGAAGCCCGTCTGTTGGCAGAAGCTGAAAAGGCTCGTAAGGCAGAAGAAGCACGCAGGGCAGAAGAGGCTCGACGTGAAGAAGAACAGCGTAAGCGCGATGAGGCAGCCCGTGCTGAACTAGAGCGCAAGATGGCAGCAGAAGAAGAACGCCGCTTATTTGATGTTGACAAAAACATTCCTGTGGCGAGAGCCTACGATCCTAATTCCTTTTGTATTATTATTGCTAATGAGGACTATCGTAACGTGAGCAAAGTGGACTTTGCCGTTCACGACGGCGAGGTGTTCCACGACTATTGCACAAGGACGCTTGGTATGCCAGAGAAAAATATCAAGATGTATAAAAACGCATCTCTTTCAGAGGTATATTCTGCATTACAGTGGTTGAAGATTACTTCGGAAGTGAATGGTGATGATACCAGATTGTTCTTCTACTATGCAGGACATGGCATGCCTGGTGAAGCCGACAAGAAGGCGTATCTGTTGCCTGCTGATGCTGATCCGCAGATTTTAAGAACATGTATTCCATTGGCCGACATTTATAAAGAACTTGGTTCGATAAAGGCCGAATGCATTACCGTGTTTCTGGATGCCTGTTTCAGTGGTGCCCAACGTGGAGAGAACAACCCCAATAATATGCTGACTGCCGCTCGTGGCGTAGCCATCAAGGCTCAAGAAGAGACGTTGCCAGGAAACATGGTGACGTTTACTGCTGCATCTGGTTCAGAAACAGCCTATTCGTTCAAGAAGCGTGGACATGGTATGTTTACTTACTTCTTGCTTAATCAGTTGGCAAGCAGTCGAGGTAATATCAGCTATGGTGAATTGTTTGACACTTTGAAGCGTGAAGTAAAGAAAAACTCATGGAAGGAGAACGAGAAGATGCAGACTCCCACGGTGACTGTATCTGGTTCTTTAGAAAGCAAATGGCGTGATTTACATTTTATCAAAACAACTAAATAACAATAAAAATTACTGCAATGAAAAAACTATTTGTATTTCTTTTTGTGATGTTTGCAGTCATGACTGCAAATGCACAGGTGACTTGGAACCTTAAGGGTGGTGTTGGTATGGCTTCGTGTATCAGCAGTGGTGATGCTGGCAACTCGAAACTGAAGTTTGTGGCTAAGTTTGGTGGAGGTCTCGAAACTCCTATTACACAGAGTCTCTCATTCATGCCTTCTTTGGAGGTCGCATGGAAAGGTGGTAAGTATAAGATGTATGATGGTGATGCCACATTGAACCTCATCTATTTGCAGGTTCCTGCCGTGTTAGCTTATCGTGTCAATGTTAACGATCGTCTGAACATGACAATGAAAGCAGGTCCATATGTTGCTTTTGCTGTTTCTGGTAACATGAAACAGGACTACACCTATGGTGGCTTGGCTTACCACTACGATGTTAACATCTTCGATGAAGGAGAAGCAGGAGTGGCAAAGGCCGCCAAACGTTTCGACGTGGGTCTTGACGTAGGTCTGGATTTTGAGTTGCATCGTTTTGTCCTTGGACTAGAGTATGAGTTGGGATTCGTTTCCTTTGCTCCTAATGATGCTAGTTTAAAGAATCAGGCTTTCTATCTGACAGTTGGCTATAAATTCTAAAATACATATCAGTTATGAAAAGACTATTTAACATATTCCTACTGCTGATATCCGTATGCCTGATGGGATGCGGTGGAGGCGATAGTGGAGGTGGTGGCGAAATTGTCAACACGCTAAACCTCACTATCGATAAGACAAGCATTAATGTCCAGTCTAGCGGTATTACCACCAGCCTTTCTGTGACATCTAATGTCACGTGGTCAGTGAGTGTGCCTGCTTCATGGGTAACAGTGAGTCCTGCCAGTGGCGTGAATAACGGTGTGGTTGAAGTTAGGGTTGATGCCAACACTACTGCCGATTCACGCTCAACAACCATCACTATCAGTGGTGGTGGAATATCCAGGTCGATATCGGTATCACAGGATGCTGCAGCTGCTTCTCTGACTGTTAATCCTGAAACTCTTGATATCAAGGCTGAGGGTGATACAAAAAATGTCGAAATCACATCTAATGGCAGTTGGTCAGCAACTTCTGATCAAACATGGTGTAAGACAAATGTTAATAGTGGTAAGGGAAATTCAACGTTGACTATCACCGTTGATGCTAATTCCACTTCAGACGCTCGTACAGCTAATGTCATCATCAAGTGCTCGAATATAGAGAAAAAGGTAACTGTGAAACAGGCTGCAGGTGAGTTTATTCCTTCTGAGAACGATAATGGTATACCACCAACACCAGCTCCCAAGAAATAACAATGGCTAATAAATACAGATAAAACTATGAAACAAGTTAAATACATATTTATATTGCTTCTCACTCTCATTTCTGTGAGGGCTTCAGCTGTTCAGATTTCTGCTGGTGGTAGCCATACGATGATACTGATGGACGACGGCACACTATGGGCCTGTGGAAGTAATGCTAACGGACAATTAGGCGTAAAAGATATTACCTATACAGCAGAGCCTATTAAGGTGATGGATGGTGTAGCATTTGTATCTGCAGGCTATAGACATACAATGATAATCATGACTGACGGCTCGCTTTGGGCTTGTGGCTATAACAGCTACGGCCAGTTGGGCGATGGCACGACGGCAACGACAAAGACGCCCGTCAAGGTGATGGAAAGTGTGGCTCAGGTGTCGGCAGGTGAAGATTATACTATGATAGTCAAGAAGAACGGTGCTCTTCTGACTTGCGGATACAACTATTATGGTCAATTAGGAAATGGTACTAAAGATAATGTCACCACTCCTACACAGATTATGACTGGTGTGTCACAAGTGTCAGCAGGTGATAGTCATTCGCTTATTCTGAAAACGAATGGTACGGTTTGGGCTTGCGGCTATAATTATAGTGGTCAGTTGGGCGATGGCACTAATGGCAGTGGCGCTGATAAGCTGACTCCTGTGCAAGTTACTGACAATGTGGCTTCTGTATCTGCTGGCGGTAACCATTCGCTGTTCTTAAAAACAGATGGAACTTTGTGGAGCTGTGGCAATAATAGCAATTGCCAGTTAGGTGACAAAACCACTACCAATACACCCACGCTGATTCAGGTGAAAGAAGGTGTCGCACAGATCTCAGCCGGCAACAATTTCTCTTTGGTTCTTTATACCGACGGCAAATTGGAAGCCTTTGGTTCCAATGGCTATGATCAGTTGTCAAGCTTCTATGTAGGATATGATTTCTATTATACTTATATTGAGACTGCTAATGTCGTACAGATGGATGCAGGAAGCAATTTTACAGTATATGCGAAGTCTGATGGCACGTTCTGGGCATGTGGAAAAAATGACGCAGGACAGTTGGGCGACGGTACGATTACCCGTAAGAACACTCCTGTCATGATTTCCAATGACGTGTCGATAGCTGCTGCAGTGCAAGACCGTACATTCTTCCAAAAGAAGGATGGTACACTATGGGCTACAGGTATTAATTATTACTATGCCTTAGGCGATGGTAGCGAGGAGAGCAAGAGCTCGCCAGTTCAGATAGCCACAGCAGACGAGATCGTTCAAATTGCTTCAGGCGATTATCATACGCTTTATCTCACGAAGGATGGTACATTATGGGGCTTTGGTTATAATTACTATCACCAACTTGGGCTTGAGGAGTATCAATTCTATGACAAACCGGTAAAGGTGATGACCAATGTGGCACAGGTAGCCGCAGCTTTGAATTATTCACTTGTCGTTAAGAAAGACGGCAGCTTATGGGGTGTTGGAACGAATTGGGCAGGACAGTTGGGTGACGGCACCACGACGAATATTACGTCCATTTCAAAGATTATGGATGATGTGGCACAGGTGGCCGCAGGTTATTACCATTCTGTCATCTTGAAAAAGGACGGCTCTGTATGGGCTGCCGGTCAGAACTGGGAAGGCATGCTGGGTAACGGCACCTTTGAAAATTCCTATGTATACGTCAAGGTCATGGACGATGCTGTGGATATAGCAGCAGGTGGCTATACGACGATGGTCATCAAGAAGGATGGTTCTTTGTGGGGCTGGGGTGGCAACTGGTATGGTCAGTTAGGTACAGGTGATTTCAATGACTCTTCAACTCCTGTAAAGGTTACAGATAAGGTGGCATCTGTTTCTGTCGCCTATCCTTTCGTCATGTTTGTTAAGACTGATGGCTCGCTTTGGGCTGCCGGCTATAACTATTACGGTCAATTCGGAAACGGTGATTTCACTACTTCTTCTACACCTGTCAAAGTGATGGACGGTGTTGCGATGGCTTCAACCTCCTATTCCCATTCTGCGATTCTGAAGACCAATGGCACGCTCTACACTTGTGGTTCTAATGAGTGCGGTCAGTTGGGCGATGGTACCCGAAAGTATGTGAGCACTCAGATGAAAATGGGCTCGGCTACTCCCTCTAATCCTGATGTTATCGAGTTCAGTAGCAATGGTGTTACCTATCTGTTGAATAAGGACAAGACAGCAACCATCAGCTTGATTACGGCCGATCGTGTCGATTTGGATATTCCCAGCACGATAGCTTACGATGGTGTGTCGTATTCTGTGACAGCGATAGGTGATTCGATATTCCATAATAATATCAACAACTATTATATTTACTCTGTAACATTCCCTAAAACTATTACAACAGTTTCGGAAAAAGCTTTCGATTGGTTTGAGGCAACATGTATTTTCTGGAACAGTAACACACCATTGCCTAGCAAGGCCTTTGACAATGAACGATACAAGAATGGTAATTTCATGCTTTATGTCAATAAGGCGGGTATTGCGCCAAGCAGTGTCGAGAATGTTATCATAAATGGAGTGGCTGAAAGCATCACGCTGAAAGAAGGATATGTGTTCAACTGCCGTCGTGATTTCAAAGCCAAGAAGATTAGTATAACTCATGAATACATCATGGATACTGGTATTAATGGCGAATGTATGGGTTATGAGACTATAGCTCTTCCGTTTGATGTACAAACAATTACCCATGAGACTCAGGGTGAACTGACGCCATTTGCCAACTTTGTGAAAGATGGTGGTAAGAAACCTTTCTGGCTCTATGAATTAAGTTCCAATGGATGGGTTAAGGCTTCTGGAATTAAGGCTAACACGCCTTATCTGATCAGTATGCCAAACAACGAGAAGTATACACCGTCTTATAACCTGAAGGGTAAGGTGACCTTCTCATCAGAGAATGTAACAGTATATCAGACTGAGACAGAAAACTTTGTTACACCTCAATATAATGGCGCAACATTCTATCCTTGTTTCTCATACTATACAAAGACAAATTATATCTATGTGATAAACTCTAATACTCAGTTCTTTACATACGAAGGAACAGAGAAACCTGGTAGTGTTTTTGTTAGCGATTATCGTTATGCTTATCCGTTTGAGGCCAGATTCTATAAGAACTCAAGTTCTTCAGCACCATTCAGAATTGGCGATATTCCATTTGTAGATGGTGAGACTACAGGCATAGAGCAAGTGCTGTATGGCAATTCGATTGTAGGAAGTCAGAGTGATGTTGTTCGCGTCTATACGCTTTCAGGTCAACTGATTTCCACAGTGAAGGCTAAGGATGCAGCTAAGCTTAATCTGCCTTCAGGTGTTTATGTTATCAATGGCAAGAAAATTATTGTGAAATAATAATTGTTGAACTATTAAAAAGGGCTCGTCAGCAGATACTGGCGAGCCTTTTCTTTTTAAACTTCTTTATTCATTTATTTATTCAGGTTCTGAATGAACGACCACTCGCTCTCATACGACTTCACCTTAATCAAGCACTGGTCTGTCACAATATACTCAGAAAGGCCCTCGCGCGGAGCACCTTCGTGCCAGTCGTAGGTATAGCCCAGCTGTGTCCAAGGCAGGGGGCTGTCATCCTCGTAGGCGGAAGCGACGCTATAGCGATACCACTCACGGAAATTGGTGTCGCCCACCTTATATTTCTCATCAGCATATTTGGGGAACTCCAAGCCTGCTGAGGTTGTGGAAATCTCAGGGTCATGAGCAGGACGGAAGATATACGCAGGATCGGCATAGAACTGCACCATGATATTATAATCGCAGTCAGGGCTCAGACCGTACATCTGAATCATACGCATGTGGGCAGCCACGCTGTCCAGTCCTGCATAGGCATCCTTCTTGCGCAACCAATCGGCAGGCAGCGTAATCCATGTACCCATCTCGCGTTCGATTCTGTATGCGCCCTCCTTACCGAAGAAGCGCTGCAGACGGCTACTGTCCACCAGTGTCACACACAGCACCATGTCCTTACCGTCAACGACAGCCCACTCCTGTCCAGGCGTACCTTTCTTGATAGGCATCAGCTGGTGCGAAATCTTCGTCGTGTCCAGCTGCTTGGCATCATCAATAGCTGCAGCCAGCTGAGCCTGCAACAGCGAGTCGTTCTCATACCATGCAATCTCATCAACGGGAGCAGCCTCCCCACCCTTGTTCTGGCTCTTACAGCCACCCAGAACCAATGCCATAATGGCAATTGCAAAAACACTTTTCTTCATACTTACAATTGGTTAAAGTTATTATTAATCTTGACTAAAGTCGTGTACCATCTTACGATACATGCCATACATCCGTTTACGCGAGATATACCCCTTCAGATGATTCGAGGCGTCGAGCACTGGCAACCAGTCGGCCTGAGTGCGCTCAAAGATTTTCATCACCTGCGTCATTGGTGTCGTATCACTCAAGGTAGAAGCAGGCTCCACCATCAACTGCTTGGCCATAAAGTGGTGATACAGTTCTGTACGGAACACCACGTGGCGGATTTTTGCGATGTTGATTTCGCCCAACAGCAGTCCTGCAGCATCAGTGACGGGCAGCACCCTGTGGCGCGAACGCGAGATGTGCTGCACAATCTGTCCCAGTTCCGTATCAGGACCAACAGCCTGGAAGTCACGGTCTATCACCGAGTCGAGACTCATCAGCGTCAGCACCGCATGATCCGTATGGTGAGTCTTCAGACGTCCCTGCTTAGCCAGTCGCAAGCCATAGATGCCGTGAGGCTCAAAGATGTTGATGGTGATATAGCTAGCCACAGCCACGATCATCAGCGGCATAAACAGGTTGTAGCCACTGGTAATCTCGGCTATCAGGAAAATACCCGTCAACGGGGCGTGCATCACCCCCGACATGACGCCTGCCATACCAAGGAGCGAGAAATTCTTCTCAGGCACGTAGACACCTATCTGGTGCATGTTCCACAGGCGCGAGAAGAGGAAGCCCGTAAAGCAACCTATAAACAGCGAAGGAGCAAACGTACCGCCACAGCCGCCACCACCGTTCGTTGCCGAGGTGGCAAACACCTTGGTGAGCAACACGAGTCCTATATACAGGATAAGATATTCAGAGTGGCCATAGAATAGCGAACCGTCCAATATCTGATCCCAGTCAGCCTCTGTCTTGCCATTCAGCAACAGGTTGATAGAGTGGTAGCCTTCGCCATAGAGTGACGGGAACAGGAAGATCAGCGTACTCAGGATGGCACCACCAATGAGCAGTTTCACATAGGGCTTATCCTTGAAACGTGCAAACATATCTTCGCAGGCCGTCATCATACGGATAAAATACAGCGAGACAAGTCCGCACGTAATGCCCAACAGTACACAAGCAGGCGCACGCTCTATCGTCCAGTCAGAGTCGAGATGGAATGAGAACATCACCGCATTGCCACTGAAAATATATGTAAAACAGGTAGCCGTTACACACGACACGAGGATAGGCAACAGCGAGGCCATCGTCAGGTCTATCATCAGCACCTCGAGCGTAAACACCAGTCCTGCTATCGGCGCCTTGAAGATGCCAGCAATAGCTCCAGCGGCACCACATCCCACCAGCGTCATCAGCGTCTTATTATCCAGCTGGAATAGCTTGCCGAGGTTCGAACCGATGGCCGAGCCCGTCAGCACGATAGGCGCCTCAGCTCCCACCGAACCACCAAAGCCGATGGTGATGGCCGACGCAACGACCGACGACCACGTGTTATGGGCCTTCAGTCTTGAGCGGTTACTAGAGATAGCATAAAGGATACGCGTGATGCCATGCGAGATGTTATCCTTGACTACATAGCGCACGAAGAGCGACGTCAGGTAGATACCAATCACAGGATATACCAGATAGAGCCAGTTGTACGTATCGGCATGGAAACGTCCAGTCAGCAGGGCTACAATGGTGTTGATGAGTCCGTGAAGAATATACGCAGCTACTGCTGACAACAAGCCCACGAGGAACGCCAAGACGAGCAAAAACATCTTGTCGCTCACGTTTGCTACACGCCAGTCGTGCAACTTATTGATCCACGCGAGTCGCCCTTTGCTATGTGGTTGATCTTCCATTTCGAGTGCAAAGGTACGAATAAGTGAGAACAAAAACGAAAGAAAAATGATTTTCTTTCATTTTGTCGAGCGAAAGTACCTTCGACCGCAGGTCAAAATACGAATAAATGAGTGAAAATGCAAATTTATTTGCAATTTTCCGAGCGAGATTTGGAAATCTCGATAATTCACTGTATCTTTGTGCACAATAATCACTAATTACTCATTATTTAAAACAAAAACTTATGGAGAAGACCCTTGTATTACTGAAGCCCAGCTGCGTACAGCGTCAGCTGATTGGCGAGATTGTGAACCGTTTTGAGCGTCGTGGACTGCGTGTGGCAGGCATGAAGATGATGCAGCTCTCTGACGAGATTCTGCGCGAGCACTATGCCCACCTTGTCGATCGTCCCTTCTTCCCGTCACTGGCAGCCTCTATGCAGGCCTCTCCAGTAGTAGCTCTTGCCCTCGAAGGTGTTGATGCCGTGCAGGTAGTACGCACCATGACCGGCTCTACCAACGGACGTGAGGCTGCCCCAGGAACCATCCGTGGCGACTATTCTATGAGCAACCAGCAGAACATCGTTCACGCCAGCGACTCGACATCGAATGCGGAGATTGAGCTGAAGCGTTTCTTCCGCGATGAGGAGATTTTCGAATACACCAGCGGAGCCTTTGGCTTCATCTATGGCGACGGCGAGGCAAAATAATTGCGCGCATTAACCTTTGCAATCTATTTATTTCCTGATGACCGTTACTTCGCCGTTTTCTTTCAGTTTGATGATGCTTGACGGCGTATGCGGCTTGTGTTCCTGTCGGCGGCTCCAGCACACATAGTCGACGGCTTCCAGGATGCGTGGGTCGATGTCGCAGTAGTTCTGTGCGGCAGGTTCGCCACTGATATTAGCCGATGTGGATACGATGGCCTTCTGGAATCGGAAGCAGAGCTCTTTGGAGAAGGTCTCGTTGGTGATGCGGATGCCCAGACTACCATCCTCGGCAATCAGGTTGGACGCCAAATTGATAGCACCGTCCAGTATCAGTGTGGTTGGCTTGGCATCTTCGGCTTCTTTCAAGCTGTCGATGAGCTGCCAGGCCACGTCGGGCACATTACGGAAATAACGCTGCATGCGAGCATCTGAGTCTACCAGACAGATGAGTGCCTTCGAATCTTCGCGCTGCTTGATCTCGTAAACGCGCTTGACGGCTTCGGCATTGGTGGCGTCGCAACCGATGCCCCAGACGGTATCGGTTGGGTAGAGTATCACCCCGCCTTTACGCATGCACTCTACGGCATTTTTGATATCTTGCTCTCTTGTCATAATTAGAACTCGCTTGTGAAGTGGAACTTAATCTTTTCGAAATCCTGCTGTGCCATGCTCAGCACGTAGCCGCTGTCGGCCAGGAATACATCGCGGCCTTCCTTGTCCTTAGCCATGTACTGATACTTACGTTTCTTGAAGTTCTCCAGCTCTTGTGGATCGTCGCTCTCAATCCAGCATGCCTTGTATAGGTGTACTGGCTCCCAACGGCACTTTGCGTTGTACTCGTTCTCCAAACGATACTGGATAACCTCGAACTGCAGCTGTCCTACTGTTCCGATGATCTTGCGATTGTTGAACTGATTAACAAACAGCTGAGCCACACCTTCGTCCATCAGCTGATCGATACCCTTCTGCAGCTGCTTGGCCTTCATGGGGTCGTCGTTCTCGATGTACTTAAACAGCTCTGGCGAGAACGATGGCAGACCACGGAAGTGCAGCTTTTCGCCTTCGGTCAGCGTGTCGCCAATCTTAAACATACCACCAGTATCAGGCAGACCCACGATATCGCCTGGCCAAGCCTCGTCGATAGTACTCTTACGCTGAGCCATGAACTGCGTAGGACTTGAGAATCGCAATGTCTTGCCCTGGCGCACATGCAGATAGGGCTGATTGCGCACAAACTTACCGCTGCACACCTTGCAGAAGGCGATACACGAGCGGTGGTTGGGGTCGATATTGGCGGTAATCTTAAAGATAAATCCGGTGAATTTTGGCTCTTCGGGCTGCACATCGCGCTCCTCGGCCTTAGTTGGGCGGGGCGATGGAGCTATCTGTACAAAGCAGTTAAGCAGCTCTTGTACTCCGAAGTTGTTCAAGGCCGAACCGAAGAACACTGGTGCTACCTCTGCCTCGCGATAGGTTTCTACGTCGAACTCCGGATAAACACCGTCTACTAGTTCCAAGTCCTCGCGCAGCTTGGCGGCATCCTGCTCGCCGACCCTTTCTTCGAGCTCAGCAGAATCGAGTTCCACAGCCACCTTTTCGGTTACGCGCTGCTTATCTGGCGTAAACAGGTCGAGCTTGTTTTCGTAGATGTTGTACACGCCCTTGAACTTAGCGCCCTGGTTGATAGGCCAGCTGAGTGGACGCACCTTAATCTCCAGTTCCTGTTCCAGTTCGTCGAGCAGATCGAACGGATCGCGTCCCTCACGGTCCATCTTATTGATAAAGATGATAACTGGCGTCTTGCGCATGCGGCATACCGTCATCAGCTTTCGCGTCTGCGTCTCAACACCCTTGGCACCATCAACCACGATAATCGCCGAGTCGACGGCAGTCAGCGTGCGGAAGGTATCTTCAGCGAAGTCCTGGTGACCTGGGGTATCCAGAATATTTACTTTGTATTCTATGTCTGAGCCTTCAGGGGTGTAATCGAACTCCATCACAGAGGTCGATACCGAGATACCACGCTGTTTTTCAATGTCCATCCAGTCGCTGGTGGCAGTCTTCTTAATCTTGTTGTTCTTGACGGCTCCAGCCACCTGTATCTGTCCGCCGAAGAGCAGAAATTTCTCTGTCAGCGTCGTCTTACCTGCATCGGGGTGCGAAATAATCGCAAATGTCCTTCTTCTTTCTATTTCCTGATTCACCTTATATAATATATATCGTTAATCCTTATTCTTGTTGATGTAAATCACTACACCAGCTATCACTAACACCACAACGGCTATAATATGCAACAAATCCATAAGCAATCATTATTTAAAGTTGAGCAATACATTCACGGAGTGACTCTTCCCAATAGGGTATCTCAATACCATACGTGGTCTTGATCTTCGTCTTGTCGAGTACAGAATAATGGGGGCGGGCAGCTGGTGTGGGATATTCTGCCGTATGGAGCGGACGAACATGACACGACGTGATGCCTGCAATGCGATGGATGGCCTTCGTGAAGTCGTACCACGAGATAACACCCTCGTTGGAGAAATGATAGACGCCAGGCTCAATGCCCTTATTGACAGCCACCATGATGGCACGAGCCAGATCGCGCGCATAGGTAGGTGTGCCTATCTGGTCGAAGATGACACCCAACTCAGGTTTCTCCTTACCCAGACGAATCATCGTCTTCACAAAGTTGTTGCCAAAGGTAGAATAGAGCCATGCCGTACGGATAATCATAGAACGCTCGCACAACTTCTGAACATTCAGCTCGCCCACCAGCTTGGTGCGACCATAGACGCTGTTCGGACAGGTATCCTCGTCCTCCGTATAGGGCGTATGGTTGGTACCATCGAACACATAGTCGGTAGATATCTGAATCATCCAACCGCCACGCTGGCCAACGGCATGAGCCAGATAGGCAGGGGCTTCGGCATTCAGTTTCTGACAGAGCGCCTCGTTGTCTTCTGCCTTGTCGACAGCCGTATAAGCGGCACAGTTGACGATACCGTCGATGGCATTGTCATTAACAAAAGTCTCGATGGCCTGCTGGTTGGTGATATCCAACTCAGCGACGTCTGTATTAAAAAACGCATGCTGGGGATTCTCCTTCTCCAGCAGTTGCATCTCATTGCCTAACTGGCCATTACAACCTGTAATCAGAATGTTCATATTACTCAAACTTCAGTCCTTCTTCCTTGTCTTTCTTATAATAGTCTGAGAGCATGCCGATGAAGGTGGTTATCTCCTTGATGGCATGATCCGTATTAGGTGTTATCTCTTTCTGTTGCAGGCGCAACATCATGACGCCATAAAGCGAGTTGAAACACGTCTCCACCTCGTTTTCATCCTTGTTGGCTCCACGATTGCGCAACTCCACAATATAGGGAAGCACACGGTAGTACTCAGCATTATAAAAAGGAAACTTGGTGGAGGCCAACAGCTGGGTATGCAGCTCTATCAGCGTCTGCATGGTCACCTTGTTAATCTGCAGATGGCCCTGTTCGCGACAACCTTCCTGGTTCATCATACGAATCAGGTTGCCAAACCAGTCAGCCAGTTCCTCCTTCTGTTCCTCATCATACTCGAAGCGCTCGATATACTCCCTACGGATACGGCTGAGCGAACAATCGAAAGCGCGGATGATATTCTCGACCTGCCACATATACAGCAGATACTCTGCTATATTGGTCTTACGTAATTCTTGTGAAATATACATTGTTACCCTTTAACTTTTTTACCTCTAATCAAAAGAACCTGAACAGATTGGTTACCGTTCCAAATAGCGAGATGGCGGCAAACAGTGTCACCACAGCCCCAATCACCTGATTGATAATGCGGATGCCGTGATCGTCGAAAATGGTGCGCACCTTGTCGACCAGCCACGACAACCCATACCACCACAGCAAAGCGCCACCCACAATGCTGGCAAAGCCAATCATCATCTCGAATGGATGGTCAGGAATGACGAAGGCAAACTGGGCAAACAGCGCCATGAAAAGGAAGATGATGAGCGGATTGGAGAAGGTGACCAGAAAGGCCGTCCAGATGTTATACCACATCGAGCCTTTCTGCTGCCCAGACTGGTGCATGTTCTTCGTAGGATCGCTGCGCCACGTGTAAATGCCAAAGCCGAGCAGCAGTATACTACCGATAATCTGCAGATAGAACTTATTCTGGTCGTTATTGACGAAATCCATGACGAAAGCCATACCAAAACCTGTAATACCAGCATAGATGATATCGCTGACAGAAGCGCCCAAACCTGTGGCAAAACCAAACCAGCGTCCTTTGTTCAGTGTACGCTGTACACAAAGGATGCCAACCGGGCCCATAGGTGCTGATGCAATCATACCTATCAGCATGCCCTTAAACACCAAATCTACAATATTTATGTGTAGAGGAAACGGCATATCGGGGGCAAAGGTACTAAATTTATGTGAAATATCTTAGTTTTTCTGCTTAAAACTTTGTTTTATCAACCTTTTTTTCTAACTTTGTGCCTGCAAAATGAATTATTAACAACTTAAAACATAGCAAAAGAATGGAACAACAAGGAATTAAGCCATACGTTATCGGCTTGGATTTAGGAGGTACAAACTCTGTATTTGGTATTGTAGATGCACGAGGTGAGATCAAGGCTACTACTGCTATTAAAACAGGTGGATATGCTACTGTCGATGATTATGTAAAAGCATCGGTAGAAGCTCTGCAGCCCATCATTGAACAAGTAGGCGGTATTGAGAAAATCAAGGCAATGGGTATCGGCGCCCCCAACGGCAACTACTATAACGGCACCATCGAGTTTGCTCCCAATCTGCCTTGGGCCAACAACGGCATCGTCCCCCTGGCCAAGTTGTTTAGCGAACAGCTGAACAATATCCCCGTGGCACTGACCAACGACGCCAATGCTGCAGCACTGGGCGAAATGATCTACGGTGTGGCTCGTGGTATGAAGAACTTTATCGTCATCACACTAGGTACTGGTGTTGGCAGTGGTATCGTTGTCAATGGACAGTTACTCTATGGTCACGACGGTTTTGCTGGTGAGCTGGGGCACGTCACAATGGTTCGTGGTGCTGAGGGTCGCAGCTGTGGTTGCGGTCGTACAGGCTGTCTTGAGGCTTACTGCTCAGCAACGGGTGTGGCACGTACTGCTCGTGAGCTGCTTGCCAAGACCGATCGTCCATCGTTGCTGCGCGAGATGAATCCTGAGGATATCACATCGCTCGATGTATCTATCGCTGCCGGTAAGGGTGACGAACTGGCTAAGGAGATCTATGAGTTCACTGGCAAAATGCTGGGTGAGGCTTGTGCTGACTTTGCTGCCTTCTCATCGCCAGAGGCATTCATCTTCTTCGGCGGTATGGTAAAGGCTGGCGATCTGATTATGGAACCCATCAAGAAAGCTTACAACGAGCATGTGATGAACATCTTTAAGAACAAGGCTCAGTTCCTGGTCAGCGGTCTCGACGGTGCTTCTGCTGCTGTGCTTGGCGCTTCAGCCATTGGTTGGGAGATTTGATATCGTAAAATCTTATTTTCTCTATAACAAAAAAGAGGTTGGTGCAGGACGCTACCAACCTCACTTTTTAATATGATAAGTGTCGTGGCAATGGCCATCGTAAAGACTTATCGGGGGCAAATATAGATATTAATTATATAAAAAGCAAATTTTCAGACACTTTTTTTACATTTTTGCCTGTTTTTTTTGAATTAACAATCCAAAAGCCCGATATTTTGCCACTCCATAAGGCTATCTTCTGCATGGTGATTCCTGGCCGAAGAGGAACTGAGGCTGATAGCCGCCAGCATCGATGACAATCTTCTCGAAGAGGATTGCTGGGTCATCGGGAGTGAGAGTCAGCAGATGAGAGCCCTTAGATGCATCGATAGGCAGAGTGATGACTGACTCAACCACACGACGGGCTACTGTGGGATAGAATACAGAGTATATATTCTCCTTATCCTCATTCAGACGACTATTGAAATTGATGCGCTGGGGCTCGCTGCCATCGAGAGATACGGTATAGGTGAGGCCACCCTTGTTGAGATAGTCGAGGGTAGACTTCACAATGATATGAACCTTCACAGAGTCAATTTTATCCTTTAGCGCGAACTTATACGTCAGACTACCATTGGCTGGCTCTGTATATGGCATGAGGGTAATCGCACTGCGAGTACGTCCCATGTATGGGATTATTGTCCACTGAGCCTTGCCATCGGCCTTTGCCTCGAAATAGTGCTCTGCCTCGATAGCCACATATCCGTTCTTAGCCTCGAAGACATAACCTCCATTGCCCTCAGAAACGGTCTTTACCAGAGGCATGCGATCAGCTGGGAAATTATCATTCCAGCTTCTGTAGCCGATATGCTTCTGAGTCATCATACCATTCCATTTACCCCCTGCAATATCGTGATTATAGGCAGCACAGAGCAATGAATCGCGCACAAACGCCTCACGAACCTTCAGAGCCCAAAGATTAGCATCAGGGTTATTCTCTGCTGCGAGCTTAAGATTCATCGCCTGAGCATAATACATCTGATGGATATTACCCATCGCCTGAACAGGGAAGAGGATAATCTGCTGATAGGCATCGCGATACTCTGGCTTAAGGGTGATATACTGGCGCATAGCCTCTGCCTCAAGGCGCATATAGTCATCGGCCACCCGTTGCCACTCCCCTGTCTCCACATTATAAGTGGTAGCATCGAGCATCTCGGCAGTAGAGCGTCCAGCATACTTACAACAGAGATTCAGGATTCGTGCAGCCTCAGGCGCCTGATCCTTGCCAAAGAGCTCAGTACAGAATCGCAGAGTGTGATCTGTGATGTTATTGGCGCTAAACTCGCGAGGATTCCAAGCCATATCCATAAACATCGTGATGGGATATTCCATCGGCTTGAGGTCGCCTACGTTAAGAATCCACATGCGGTCGAGACCATTATCAGCTGCGAGAGTCAACTGTTCCCACATATTCTGGGTAGGTGTAACATTCAGCCACTTTGAGTTACGAGGAGCGCCAACATAATCCACATGATAGTAGAGCCCCCAGCCACCAGGATGCTTCCTTTCCTGAGCATTCGGCACACGACGAAGGTTACCCCAGTTGTCATCGCAGAGCAATATCAGCACATCGTCAGGCACTCGCATGCCTTTGTCGTAATAGTCGAGCACCTCTTTATACAGAGCCCATACCTGAGGAGTCTTGTTGGCCGGCTTGCCTGTAACCTCTTTAATTATCTTCCGCTGGTTCTCAACGATGGTCTGAAGCAGTTTGGTATCTGCATCCTCACTCATCGCCTCATCGCCATCACCACGCATACCTATAGTAACGATATCGTCAGTGCCCTTCATGCGCTCGATTCCCTCACGGAAGAAACGATCGAGGTTCTCCTTGTTCTTCTGATAGTTCCAAGCCCCCCACTCTTTTCGATGACGGGCATACTCCTGATGATTTCTTGCCATCGGCTCATGGTGGGATGTTCCGATGATAACGCCCATAGCATCGGCTGTCTTCAGGTTCTCAGGGTCGTCGGCATAGAAAGCCCATCCCCACATGGCAGGCCAGAGGAAATTACCTTTCAGTCGGAGGATAAGCTCGAAAACCTTCTCATAGAAACGATGATCGCCATAATTTGTGCCGAAGGTGTTCTTCACCCAAGAGGTGAGACAAGGAGCCTCATCGTTGAGGAAGATACCACGATAGCGCACGTTAGGCTCACCATCAGTATATTCGCCTGGAAGTACATATATATTCTCTTGCTTCACTACAGGCACATCAGCCCAGTAATACCAAGGAGAGACGCCCATCTGCTTTGAGAGTTCATAAATACCAAAGACTGTGCCTCGCTTATCGCTACCTGCAATAACCAACTGGCCATCGATAGTCTTGATGATATATTTCTCAGTCTTGCCCTTCAGGTCACGAAGGATGCCTTTCTTCACCCATTGGTCGATCTGCTTGTTTGTGCCAACGGTACCAATGATGATAGTACCTGCGTCCCCATTGAGGCCATTTTTACCTGTTACCCTCTCAAAATCCTGCTTGAGATTCGCGATAGCCAACTGAACACAACTATGCTCACGACTATCGAAAGAGATACCAGCCTGATTCAGCGAAATGGCATCGGCTGAAGGTTGGAAAACTACGAACTGCTCTGTGGCGCTGACGGTAAGAGTCAGCAAGAGGAAGATTGCAAAGATTGATATTCGTCTCATTTTAGCGGTACTTTTTATGCTGCAAAGTTACAAAATTTTCAGCAAAAACGTAAAGGTTTGCGAACGATTATTTATAAAATAATGTAAAAGAGGGCTTTTCTTCGGCATTTTTTTCTTATCTTTGCAGCCAAAACTACTAAAGCAACGAGTAATATGAAGAAAATCTTACAGACCGTGATGTTGCTCACAATGGTCATCCTTGGCGTGCAGGCTAAGGGTTGGAACGAGCAGCAGTATAAGCAGATAGAGCAAAGCATCCGTGTGCCTCAGTTTGCCGACAAGACATATCTGATCACCAAGTTTGGTGCAAAACCAGATGCAACAGCCGCCCAGAACCAGAAGGCCATCCAGAAGGCCATCGACAAGTGTTCGAAAAAAGGTGGCGGACGCGTCGTCGTACCTGCAGGACTGACGTTTCACACGGCAGCTATCCAGCTGAAGAACGGCGTCAACCTGGAAGTGCAGGAGGGTGCCACACTGGTGTTTGCCTTCGAGCCAGAGCTCTACCCCATCGTTCCCACGCGCTGGGAGGGTTTGGACTGCTGGAATATCAGTCCGCTCATCTATGCTTATCAGGCCAAGGATATAGCCATTACTGGCACTGGTACCATCGATGGTGGTGGAAGCCGTGAGACGTGGTGGCCATGGGTTGGCAACAAGCGCTTCGGCTTTAAAGACGGCATGACTATCACCCAGTGGAACGAGCACAGCCGCCCGCTACTGCTGAAGCAGGCCGAAGATGGTGTCGACATGGACGAGCGCCGCTTTGGTCCTCAGGACGGCCTGCGTCCGCAGATGATCAATTTCAACCAGTGCGAGGGCATTCTTATCGAGAATGTCACGTTGCTGCGCTCACCCTTCTGGGTCATCCATCCCCTGCTGTCTACGGATATCACCGTTCGTGGTGTCCACATCAACAACGACGGTCCTAACGGCGATGGTTGCGACCCTGAGTCGTGCGACAGGGTGCTGATTGAGAACTGCTACTTCAATACGGGCGACGACTGTATCGCTATCAAGTCGGCTCGTAATAACGACGGTCGCGAGGGCGGTCAGGGCCGCTATGCAGGACGTCCTTCCAAGAATATCATCATCCGCAACTGTAAGTTCAACAATGGTCACGGCGGTGTGGTCATCGGCTCTGAGATCAGTGGCGGTTGTCAGAATGTGTTTGCAGAGAATTGCGAGATGGACTCCCCTAGCCTCGACCGCGTGCTGCGCATAAAAACCAACAGCTGTCGCGGTGGTATCATCGAGAACATCAACATGCGTAACATCAAGGTCGGCCAGTGTGGCGAGGCCGTGCTGAAAATCAATACCGACTACGAGCCGCGCGAGGTGTGCTGTCGTGGCTTCTACCCCACCGTGCGCAACGTCACGATGGAGAATGTCACCTGCCAGAAGTCGAAGTATGGCGTGATGATTGTAGGCTATGACGACCCGAAGTTAGCCTATACCGTCAACAATATCACCGTCAAGAACTGCCAGTTCGATGGCGTCTACAACAAGCCCATCCATCAGACTGGTCTCGCTCAGGACATCACCTACGAAAACCTCATGATCAACGGTTCGCTGGTACTTCAGGAGAAGCCCTACAAGCACTATTCCGAATGGCTCACCTACTCTGAGATGAAGCGCGTGCCCAAGTCGTTTATGCTCGACTTTGCCAAGTCGCCCAAATGGAGCTACGTCATGGGTATCGAACTCGAAGGCATGCTCGACACCTATCTGCGCTACGGAGGCGAGGCCATTCGTCGCTATTGTCAGGAATATACAGACACCATGATCTATGCAGATGGTAACATCCGTGGGTTCAACATCCTCGAATACAACCTCGACAACTGCCGCACAGGTCACTTCGTCACCCGCATGTATCAGAAATGGCCCGAGGAGAAGAACCTGAAAGCCATGCAGCTCATCATGAAACAGATGCAGGACCAGCCGCGCACCATTGCCGACAAGGTATTCTGGCATAAGGCCATCTATGCCTATCAGGTATGGCTCGACGGCATCTTCATGGGACTGCCCTTCCGTTGTCTGACTGCTCCAATTACTGAAAAGGCAACGACAGCAAAGGGTAAGAGATCGAAGAAGGCTAAGGTCGATCCCGTCATCGCTATCTACGACGACGCCGTCAACCAGCTGAAGATTACCTATCAGCGCACCCTCGACCCCAAGACCGGATTGAACCGTCACGCCTACGACGAGACGCGCAAGACCTTCTGGGCCGACAAGGAGACGGGACTCTCACAGCACTGCTGGGGACGTGCCCAGGGCTGGTACACGATGGCGCTCATCGAGGTGCTCGACGCACTGCCTGCCGATTATGCCCGCCGTTCTGAGGTCATCGACCTGCTGCAGAAAGACTTCGACGCCATCCTCAAGTGGCAAGACAAGAAGACGGGACTGTGGTATCAGGTCATGGACTCGCCCGATCGCGAAGGCAACTATCTGGAGAGCACCTGCTCGTCTATGTTCACCTACGCCCTGCTGAAGGCCTATCGTAAGGGCTATGTCGGCGAAAAATACCGCGATGCAGGCATCCGTGCCTATAAGAGCATGATCGATAAGTTTATCCAGGTCCATCCTGACAAGACCATCTCGCTCACCAATTGTTGCGAGGTAGCCGGTCTCGGTCCTGCCGCCACACCTGATGTCGAGGCTGCTATGAAGAAGATCAACCCAAAGGGCAAGGTTAAGGAGAACCGCCGGCGCGACGGTAGCTATCAGTATTACCTCTCTGAGCCTATCCGCAGCAACGATGCCAAGGGCGTAGGCCCATTTATCTGGGCTTCGCTCGAAATGGAAATGCTCGGATATACAACGGACAACCTGTAAGAAATAAGAAAAAGATAATCGGGTCCATCATTTTTGGTGAGCCCGATTTTCTTCACTCGTAGTGGTGAGGCCGTCGGGGAAGGCGGTGGTTGTGGCTCCTAACCCTCCGTCTCCCGTCAGCACGTCGCCACTCTGTCGGCAAGACCCTGACACTCTGTCGTTTGGAGACACAAACATTACAATATTACAACATTACATTACAATTTACGTTTTCCGCATTACACCTTCTTTTGGTGGGATAAGGTCTTTTATATTATATATTTATATATAAATAAATAATATAAACCCTTCTTATCAGATCAGAGGAAGTGTAATGCGCATTTTTCGCCCTTTTTCACCCTTTTTTCCCAATCTGTAATGTAATATTGTAATATTGTAATAAACGTCGTGTTTTCGAATCACGCAAACGTTTAAGTGTTAATAATAAATAAGGCGTAGGTGTATCTCGATTTTTATTCGTACCTTTGCAGACAAACAAATAAAGTAACAACTACTAATATGAAGAAATATCTACTCGCATTATGCATTTTCATGCTGTCGCAGGCCGTAATAGCTAATGATTACGACTTGAATGCGCCATTCGGATTCTGCACACTATCATCCCGCACTGACGCCAGCAGCACCTACGACATCACAGGTGGTGGCTGCTACACGTATCCTATTCCTGACACTTTTGAAGGAACGGTGGCTGTGCTCACATCGACGGGAGGCGACATGAAGTCAGCTATTGAGAGTGCCATCAAGAGCAATCAGGTGGTGGTTCTGGACGGATCGGAGGGCGACTTCATGGTGTCGAGTTCGATCAGCGTAACCAGCAACAGGACGATTATCGGTATCAACAACGCACGCCTTTGCACGCAATGGTATGTGACCGACGAGATCAAGAAAGCGCTCGACGATGCCGGTGTGCCCAACATGAGCACGAGCAGCGGCGGTGGTACACTGCCCAACGGAAAATCGGTAACGGAACAGGCGGAGTATAACACGCGAAAGATTATCATCGAGATGACTGGTGACAACAGCGAGAACTATCAGAAATCGGGTATCTTCACGCTGAACAAAACCCAGAACATCATTATCCGCAATCTGAAGCTGGTGGGTCCTGGCTCTATCGACGTGGGTGGCAACGACCTCATCTCGTGTACCGGTGCCAAGCACTGCTGGGTGGACCACTGTGACTTCACTGACGGCATGGATGGCAACTTTGACATCACGAAATCGGCTGACTTCAATACTGTCAGTTGGTGTACCTTCAGCTATACCGACCGCTCGTACATGCACCAGAACACCAACCTCATCGGCAGCAGCGACAGCGAAACAAAGGGTTATCTGAACACCACCTTCGCCTTCAACTGGTGGGGTGACGGCTGCAAGCAGCGTATGCCGATGGCACGTGCGGGCAAGATACACATGCTGAACAACTACTTCAGCTGTACGACGGCCAGCAACTGCATCAACCCACGAAAGAACTCGGAATTCCTGATTGAGGGCAACTACTTTGAGAAGGGAGTGAAGAAATACTACAGCCAGAGCGGTGCCACAGCTGTGACGTGGAAAGCTGACAACTACATCGCTGAGTCGAGCAGTCTGCCATCGTCGGTTGGCACAACGGTCACCGTGCCCTACGAATACACCGTAGCACCCTACAGCGACGTGCCGACAGCTGTCATGGAACATGCCGGTGCTACGCTCTTTGCCGGTACACCCGCAGGCATACGAAACATCGCAAGAGACGCTGAAGAAAGCGGTAATCATGCTATTTACAACCTGAGGGGACAGCGCGTCAGCGACAGCTACAAGGGTATCGTGATTATCAATGGTAAGAAATATATTAAACGCTAATCATAAAAATGAAGAAAACGCTAACATTCATAGCTGCCTCAGTATTCTCGCTGATGGTAATGGCTCAAGATCAGGTGCCAGCATTTCCTGGTGCTGAGGGACACGGACGATACGTTACCGGAGGACGCGCCAGCGACGGCACAACAAAGGTATACCACGTCACCAACCTGAACGACGACAGTAAGGAGGGCTCACTGCGCTGGGCACTCGCTCAATCCGGACCCCGTACGATAGTGTTTGATGTTGGTGGCATCATTGCCCTCAATAGCGACTTAAGTATTCCTGCGAACACGACGATAGCCGGACAGACAGCCCCCTACCCTGGCATCACCTTGCGATACTACACCATTCACAGTATTGGCAACAATGTCATCATCAGATATATCCGTTCACGTCGCGGTGAAGAGAAGTACGTCAATGACGGTGCTGACGCCATTTGGGAGCGCAACAAAACTGGTATCATACTTGATCACTGCTCCTTCTCATGGAGCATCGACGAGATAGCATCGTTCTACGACAACCGCAACTTCACCATGCAGTGGTGTACCATTGGCGAGGCGCTAGCCAACCCGGGCCACACCAAGGGTGAGCACAGCTATGGCGGCATCTGGGGCGGCAAAGATGCTTCCTTCCACCACAACTTCCTCTGCCACATGCAGAACCGTGTCCCCCGCTTCTGTGGCGCACGCTACGGATGGTCAGGCTACGACAAGACCAAGTATGCCAACCCCGTGCAGGCCGAGATTGTCGACTTCCGCAACTGCGTGATGTACAACTGGGGTAACGGTAACGGCTGCTACGGCGGCACAGGTGGCGGCAACATCAATATTGTCAACAACTACTACAAGGCAGGTCCCGGCACCGCCAACAAAACGCGTGTAACCCAGATTTCTGTAGCTACATCGAGCAACGCATCTGGTTCATCCTATATGGGCTATTGCGCACGCTACTACATCAACGGCAACTACGTGACAGCAGCCAGCAATCCTGTCGACTACGACTGGAAGGGTGTGGTTTACGACACCGGTACTTATACGATAGACGGCGAGCGCTATTGTCCAGACGAAAAGCATCTGTATGGCGAGGATGTCACCTATAAACAGAACACCAAAGGTACAGATTGCGTGCGTATCCAACTCGACGAACCGGTTGAGACCGGCGACGTCACCACCCACACTGCAGAGACAGCCTACGAGAAGGTGCTGGCCAATGTCGGAGCTTCTTTGCATCGCGACGCTGTAGATGCCAGATATATGGAAGAGGCTGCAAACGGTACGACAACCTATCAGGGTTCTGCCGAGAAGACCGGCGATGGAAAGGCCGTCACACATCGCCCGGGTATTATCGACTACGTAAGAGACCAAGGTGAATATACATTGGAGAGCACTGCGCGCCCAGCAGACTTCGACGCTGACAATGACGGTATCGCCGACGCTTGGGAGCAGGCTAACGGTGGCGATCTGGACCCCAATGCCTATACCATCGACGCAGACAAGAAATGGTATACTAATCTGGAGGTCTATTTGAACTCGCTGGTAGAAGACATCATGAAGGCAGGCAATGCCGACGGCGAAAGTAATTACACTGAATATTATCCTGAATACAAGAAGACGGCAGGTATCAGCACTGTGCAGACTTCTGCCATCAACAAGACAGAATACTATGACCTGAATGGTTGTAAACTGAGTGAACCTCAGCGGGGCATCAACATCCGCATAGAACACTTGGCTAACGGTCAGAAGGTAAGCTCGAAAGTGATTAAATAATCATTCTACAATCATCGTAAACGATTACGTGGCAATTTAAGGGTTTTTAATCCGATAAATTGTCACGTTTTGCGCTTTTTTTCGTATCTTTGCAACTACTTAAACTAATCACACATACATTAATTAAATAACAACTTAAAACAAAACATTTATGGTAAACAAGTACTTAAGACATTTTGTCTGTCTTATCGTAGCTCTGCTAGGTATGACACAAAGTGTGGCCGCTCAAGACGGCTTTGTCGGTTTTGAGATTACCAACGAGGACATGTCGGGACAATTCGACACATCGAAACTGCCCGCAGGTGTCACCTTCGCCGGTACTCAGAGAAACGACAATCACGGTTATGGCAAAGTGACGATCACTGTTCCCGTCACTGGCTCAGTCAAGTTCTCTATCGGCGGTTGCCAGTATGCCAACCCTGCCACCTGTAAGATTACCAACGCTGCAGGCGACTTATTGGCAGAACCCAATCTGAAAACAGAGAAATGCTATCATCAGGATGGTACAGTTGTCACCTACACCTACACGGGTGAGCCGACAACGCTGACGTTCTCGGACATTGCCTATCTGCCATACTTCAAGGCAGAGGCCGTCGAGACGCCCGTCGTTCTGGACGTTACCGGCACTTGGAGCTTTGCTAACAAAGACGTGATGGATGCTACAATGGCATTATCAGGCACCAGCGAAGCCGGTGAGGTGGAAGCGATGGAGAAGAATGGCCTGAAGATGATCGTTGAAGCCAATGGCGCTTCGTTCCGCAACAATGGTGACAACATCCAGGTAAGAACAGGTGCCGTCTTCAAGGTTCCCGTCAAGAATGCTGGCGACCTGATCACCGTAGTAGGTTATCCCGGCTACTCTAAGTACACCATCGCTGGCGGCGACGAGCTGACCGACGAGAACACCTACAAGGCAAAGATTGCTGACGCTACGGCCGGTTATGTGGCTGTGACCTCATGCGATGGCAACAACTACTACAAGTCGATCTCTGTCGTGCAGTATGCACCGAAAGAGAAGATAACACTCACTGACGAGGCTGTCACTGCTTCCTTCCCATTCAACCAGGGTACAGAAGGACAGAAGGCAGAATTCTCTAATAAGGACTACTTCCTGTCGAGCAAGGTCATCATTGGAAGCAACTGGAGCATTCAGGACAAGACGACGTATGCAGGTGTTGACGAGACGCGTCTGACACCAACCGACCAGCACAACGACAATCTGACTGACGACGACGTCGTACGCTTCCTCATCACCCCGAAGCCCGGCTTCGTCTTCACGCCAACCAAGGTGGGATTCAAGGCTAACCGCTTCGGAACGGACAATGGCCTGATTGATGTATTCTGGCAGAATGCCGACGGTACAACAGTAGAACTGGAAACAGCTATCTCTCCTGAGCGCAACAACTCTAACAAGAACACCGTCAAGGAATATGAGATCACCGGCGCTACACCTGGCGAAGGCGGATGCGGACTGAAGCTCAACCTCTATAAACTGCAGGCTGGCAAGCAGCTGGGTCTGGCAGACATCGTTATTGAGGGTGTGCTCAATGGCACAGAGAAGGATGTTCCCGTACTGGCTTCGTTCAAGGTCAACGGCAACGAATATACTGTCGAGGACGTATTTGGCGAACAGTATGAGGCAACGCTGAAGCTGTCGAAGAAGGAGACAATGGTCAGCAACAGCAATCCGCTGACTGACGTCACTCCCACAAGCGGCGAGGTAGGCGAGATTACCTATGTCGAGAAGGACAAGGCATGCACCGTCACCATCCCAATGACAGCCGGCGATACACAGATGAGCTACGTGTTGAACGTCATCTTCAAGCCCGACTACACACTGGAGTACTTAGGTGTTGACGGTAGCGTGCTGGCTAAACAGACTATCGAGGAAGACGCCACTATTGGTGAGTTTGCTTTCGACATCAATGAAGCACCTGCTACGAAGGAAGGCTACAAGGCTCGCGGCTGGTTCAAGACCAACGTGCTGGGTGAGAAATACACCACAGACTTCGTTGTTACAGCCAACACCAAGCTCTACGCTATCCAGACAGCCATCGAGGAGTCGAGCACTCATAAGAAGTACATCTTCGACTTGGCTGACAAGTTCTTCTACGCTGAGGACCATGAGGCATTCAACCCCGCTGGCGACGGCTTCTACTGGCACGATGCACAGCACGGATGGGCCTTTAAGAACGGTAACACCGTTGATCTGTTGGTTGGTCCGAAGGCTACCATCACCGTCACACTCTGCCAGTATGGCTCCGGCACAGGCATCGTCGTAAAGAAGGGTGACCAGACACTGGGAACCATCGACGGTAAAGCTGATGGCGACGGCGGTACGGCTGTCTACAACTATGAAGGTGCAGCAGGCACGCTGACACTGGAGATGCAGTGCGGTGGTGAGATGTACATTCACGGCGTGAAGGTAGTGAACACTGCTGAGGTGAACTTCGAGAGCGATGGCGACTGGTACTTCGTGAAGGCTGGCGACGCTGGCAGTCTGATGGATGTGCTCGACGTGGTCAACGGCAAGAATGCTGCCAAGGATGCTCCACGCGCCTTCATCTTCCTGCCTAACGGCACCTACGATCTTGACGCTACCGTTAAGACGACTATCAGCGGACACAACATCTCGATCATCGGTGAGTCGATGGACAACACCATCATCGTCACCACACCTGACAAGTCGATAGAAGGACTGGGCAAGGCTGATATGTTCCAGGTAAGCGGTACAAACCTCTATATGCAGGATCTGACACTGCAGAATGCGCTGGACTACTATGCTGCAGGTTCTGCAGGACGTGCTGCCGTTATTCAGGATGCCGGTAACCGCACCATTGGTAAGAACGTACGCATGCTGTCTTATCAGGACACCTACTACAGCTCGAACAGCAGCCAGCAGGCTTACTGGGAGAACTGCGACATCCACGGTACCGTTGACTTCATCTGCGGCGGTGGCGATGTACGTTTCCAGAACACCACAATCTCGCTGGAGCCTCGTCAGAAAGACGGCAAGGGCAGCCGCACCGTTGTGGCTCCTACCACCAATACGCAGTTCGGCTATGTATTCGATGGCTGTACGGTTGTAGACCTTGCAGAAGGCAAGGGCAACTGGAACTTCGGACGTACTTGGCAGAACACGCCAATCACCGTCTATCTGAACACCACACTCGATGCCAACGCTGCCAAGACGCTGATTGCTACCCGCTGGATTGAGAAGGGTATGAACAACAAGGATCCCAAGCTCTTCGGCGAGTACAACACAATGGACGAGACAGGTAAGAACATCACACCTGCCAACAACACCATTAAGTCGCATGGCGGAAACTTCGAGACGATTATCTCTGCCGAGCAGGCCGCTGAGTTCAGCTACGAGAAGATGTTCTCAGAGAATGCTGACAAGCAATGGGACCCCGCAGCTCTCACCAAGCAGGGTGCAGCTGCTACAAACGTAGTGCTCAAGAACAAGATCCTGACATGGGACGCTACCGATGACACAGAGCAATGGGCTATTGTGAAGAATGGCAGTGTTGTTGGCTTCACCAAGACCACATCATACACCGTCGACCAGAAGTATGCTAACTATGGTGTACGTGCCGTTAACAAGATGGGTGGTCTGGGCGAGATTGCAGAAACCAGCAACTACACCATCACGCTGTCACGCGCCGGCTATGCTACCTTCTACGATTCAAAGAAGAGCTATCAGGTGCCCAGCAAGCTGAAGGCTTACGTTGTAAGCGACGGTACTGCCGACAAGCTGACATACACCGAGGTGGGCAGCATTATTCCTGCCGGTACTGCAGTCATGCTGAAGTCTAGCGACAAGGCTGAAGGCAGATACACGCTGACTCCTACCGACGTTCAAGTAAACTTTAGCGGACCAAATCTGCTGAAGGGTAGCGACGTAACAACTACTACTTATGCCGACGAGGCTAGCTGGTTCTACAAGCTCACCTTCGGCAACAGCGATTCACAGCTGGCCGACACATTCGGTTGGTTCTGGGGTGCTGCTAATGGTGGAGCCTTCATGATCGATGCACATCGCGCTTGGCTGGCTATCCCACAGACTGTCAGCAACGCTCCTACCCGTGGCTATGAACTCGGCGAGGGAACAACAGGTATCACCGCTGTAGAAAACGCTCAGAATGCTGATGGACAGTACTACAACCTGCAGGGACAGCGCATTGCCGCTCCTAAGAAGGGTCTGTACATCCATAACAACAAGAAAGTTATCATTAAATAAGCAAACGTTATGAATAAAGCTAAGTTTTTAATAGGCACCATTCTGGCCTCGGTAGCTATCACAGCCGCAACAGCACTGACAGCTTGCGGTGTAGAAGACAACGCATCAAGACCAGTGGACACCGTAGCAGTATACAATCCTGGCGAAATGGAGAGTGACCAGCCTGCCTATGCACCAGGTCAATAAGTAACACACCTTATTTATATATTAGGAGAAGGACGGATGCAAAATCCGTCCTTTTCTTATGTTAAAATGCGCAATCGTTTACGAAAAAAAACTAATATAATCCTTGGGATTCTGAAAGATTCTTCGTAACTTTGCAACCAAATATATAATTTGTTAAATTAAAAAACTACTAATTTTATGTCTGTTAAATTAAAAAGTATTTCTCAGATGGTCATCTTGGTGCTGTTCCTCTTCATTGCAGGAACCGTATCAGCACAGACTGTTAGCGGAAATGTAGTAGATGAAACAGGTGAGGCTGTCATCGGTGCTACAGTTTTGGAGAAAGGTACCCAGAATGCCACAGTGACGGACTTCGAGGGTAACTTCACGATTAAGATGGGCAGCGGTAAAGTTCTTACCATTTCGTTCATCGGTATGCAATCGCAGGATGTTAACGTTGCAGGAAAGGACAACATCAAGGTTGTTTTGAAAGAAGATGCCAACGTTCTTCAGGATGTGGTTGTAGTAGGTTACGGTACGATGAAGAAGACCGACCTTACAGGTTCTGTATCTTCAGTGAACACAGAACAGCTGAATGCTAAGGGTGCTCCCTCAGTATTAGGTAACCTGCAGGGTGCCAATCCTGGTGTGAACATCACCCAGTCATCTGGCCGTACCAATGGTGGTTACAATATTGAGATTCGCGGTAAGTCATCAATCAATTCAAGCACCTCACCACTCTATGTGGTTGACGGTGTGATGTGTGGTGACATTGACTGGCTCAACCCTCAGGACATTGAGCGTATCGACATTCTGAAGGACGCCTCTTCAACCGCTATCTATGGTTCACGTGCTACTGCTGGTGTTGTTATGGTAACCACCAAAGGCGGTTTGAACGTCAAGAAAGAGCAGAAGCCGACTATCAGTTACGATGGATACTATGGTTGGTCAAAAGTGGCTCGTATGCCAGAACTGATGGATGGCCAGCAGTTCTACAACTATCGTTTCATGAAGTTTCTCACTGCTGGTGGCAATCAGGCAACAAACCCCGTAGCCAACCCCACTTATCAAATCGGTGGTTCTATTCTAGAGCAGTGTCTGCTTCGCGAGGGTGTAGGCAGCGGTAATTACCTAATGAAGACTATGCTGGAAAACAATGCAACCTACGACTGGCCAGACATGGTCACCCAGAACGGTTCCCAGCAAAACCACTTCATATCTGTTAACGGAAGTTCAGAAACCATTAACTATCACTTCGGTGTAGGTTATAATGGAGAGGTTGGTACGTACAAGGGGGATAAGAAGAACCAGTACAACTTTAAGGGTAGTGTTGATGCCAAGATTAGCAAAGTCATCAGTGCAGGTTTTTCACTTAACTTAGCTCACACCAATACAGAATATGCTTCTGACAAAGGTATCCAGCAGGCTTACCGTATGAACCCCTTCTTTATTCCCTATGATGCAGAAGGCAATGTCAACCATAAGCCCGGTAACCAGGTGGCTTTAGGAACGACAGCTTCAGGTTATCAGTTCTCTGACCAGATTAGTGCTCTCGACCTGATGCGTAGCACCCAGAAAAAACGTGAAACATGGCGAGCATTAGGTAATGTATATCTGAAATTTGACATCATAAAGGGACTTGACTTCAAAACAACTTTCTCTCCTAGCTACACATACTATCGCGAAGGCTATTTCGGAGGATATCAGGATGAAAATGGACAACCTTACGATGACTATAACATGTATGTAGCAGAATACAAGAACGAGGGTGATAAGGTAAATGAAGCCTATAGCCGCAACAACCGTTCATTCTCATGGACATGGGACAATATCATCAACTACAATACTACTATTGCTGAAGATCACAGCATCAGCCTGATGGGACTCTACTCCATGGAACACTATGACGGAGAGAATCTAAAGTGGGCAATGCTCAACGTACAGCAAATGACAGATTGGTATAATTTGAACAGCACAGTAGCTGACACTCCTCAACTTGATACCAGCAACTCAGGTACTAGCTATGGCGAGAACAGTATGATTTCTTATGCTTTTCGTGCTAATTATAGCTATAAAGGCAAATACATGCTTACTGCAACCGTCCGCTGGGATGGATCTTCCAAGTTCGATAAAGACCACCGCTGGGGTTCATTCCCGTCTGTAGCTGCCGCTTGGCGCATCAGCGAGGAGAACTTTATGAAGAAAATTGACTGGCTTAGCAATCTGAAACTTCGTCTCTCTTATGGTAAGACTGGTAACAATCAGGGAGCAGGCAATTATGACACTCAGCAAACTGTTGGCTCCGTCTACTATCCCTTTGGCAGCAGCTACTCTCAGGGCTATTATCCCTCAGCTATTGTAAATAAGGTTTTGCAGTGGGAAACATCTACAGAATATAATGCAGGTATTGACTATGGTTTCTTCAATGGTCGTATCAATGGTAGTATTGATGTATATCAGAAAACATCTGACAACCTGCTCCGTTCTGTTGACCTTCCTTTGGAAACGGGTGGCGTCAGCATGAGCACCAACATTGGTTCTGTACGCAATACTGGTATTGAAATATCTCTGAATACTGTCAATATTGAAAATAAAGACTGGCGCTGGGAAACTAGTTTCACCTTCGCACACAACAAAAACAAAGTTCGTAATATTGATGGCATTGTTGACCGTCTTGTTTCAAGCAACATTACAACTGGTAGTTTATTCATTGGCCATAGTATTAACAATACCTATGCTTACGAATGGGGTGGTATTGTCAGCGACCGTAACATGACTGTTCCTGACAATGAGGCTGCTCGTAATGCAGGACTTACTCCTGGTTCAACCATGAAGGAGTACGATTTTTACTACAAAACCTATGGATTGACCGAAGGACAACCTTGGATTGTTGACCAGAACGGTGATGGAAAGATTGACACCGATGATCGTATCATCCGTAGTATGGATCCAACCTGGATTGGTAGCTTTACCTCAAATCTCTCTTGGAAAAACTTCGATTTCTCTTTCTCCATCTACGCCAAGCAGAATTATAAGGTTTACTCTGACTTCCTGGAAAATTACTGGGACCTCAGCGATCGCGGTCGTAACCGTCTGAATGGCGACTGGTATATCCCTGCTGGTACACTGATTAATTGTGACGGAATTAATGCTGACGGCACTTACATCAACCCAGTCTACCAAACTTCCACTCATTACGGTGACATGCCTTTCCCCAACAATGCTGGTTCGAATGGTGGTGTCGGTTCACAGGGCAGTTATTGGAACGTGGCAAAGTGTATCACAGACGCGTCTTTCGTCAAAGTGAAAAATATCACTCTTGGCTACACTTTCCCCAAGAATTTGATCAGTAAGATTGGCTGCAAGCACCTGCGTCTCTACTTCACTGTTACTAACCCGTTTGTATTCACTAAGTACAAAGGCTTTGACCCAGAGTGGGCCAACGCTGCTTTGAAGAACGATGGTCCTAGCACTGTCAACTATCAGGTTGGTGCAAGCATTAAATTCTAATTATTTAAATAGAACAGAAATATGAAAAAGATAACATATATTTCAGTATTTGCTGCACTCATGACAGGATTATTCATGACCAGTTGCAGTAATTTCTTGGAAGCCGAGAACAAGACTACGGGTGGACAGACAGCCGATGATATTTTTGGAAAGGATCCCTCCAAGTTCCTTAATGCGACCTATAATACGCTGAAGTCAGTGGCCTTCAATCCTAGTCTCTATCAACAGGGCACAGACCTTTATGTCAACACTCGTGGCCATGCTGCAGGTGCTTACAATGAGTATTCATTTACACCGGAGGATGGTACGATTACAAATCTATATTCTAATCTCTACAAGACCATCAACTACGCTAATGGTGTTATTTCATACGCAGGTGAAAATTCCGAGTTGAGTCAGGAGGCACGTTTCCTGCGTAATTATGCATATTATCTGCTTACCCAGCAGTTTGGCGGTGTTCCCTACATCACCAATTACATTAATGATGCAAATCGCGAATATCCAAAGTCAACAGCCAGCGATATCTATGCTGCTATAACCGAAGATTTGCTGGATTTGTACAACAACTCATCGTTGGCAGCACAGAACCACGATGGTCGTGCTAGCAAACAGGCTGTAGCCGCATTACTTGCTAAGGTTTACCTTTCTGCAGGTTGGGATTTAGATACAAAATCCGACGACATTGTAAAAGGTAGTTATACTGTCAATAACACAGATCGATTCACACAAGCTGCTGCATGGGCAGAAAAAGCCATCAACGGCATTAGTCTCACCATGTCTTTTGCTGAGAAGTGGAGTCCAAGCAACGAGGGTAATTCTGAAGAAATATGGTCTGTACAATATGATCGTGCAGGATACCCTGGTGACGCTTCTAAAGGCGGTCATTCTATGCAAAACGACTTCGGAGGCTACTACGGCACCTGTACAACCAGTGGTCTAAAGAATGTAGGTTCTGATAACGCTCAGTCAGAAAAAGCCATGTATCTCTTCGATGCAGAAGACCTACGCTATGAAGCCACCTACATGACCACTCTGTATAATGCCACTCTAAGCGGATCTACTGCTGACTGGGGAAATACGGGCTATTTCGCATACTATAACCTCGATGCAAAAACTCTGGCCAACTATCCTATCGCTAAGAAGTATTTCCCCTACTACTACACTGAAGCAGAAGTAGAGGCATGGATAGCCAGCAACACTTCGCAGCTCGTAGTAGATGACAAATATGCCAACGACGTCATTGTGGACTTATTGACCCTGCCAAATGTCATTCGCTACAAAATTAAAGCTGACGGAACATTCGAGAAGAATACTGTTGCTTTATCGGCATACAATACTCAGACCAGCAATGGTGTATGCGTCAAGAAGTTCGATGATCCGGCATCAAGTCAGGTAACTGATCGCAATGATTATCGCGACATCGTTATCTTCCATGTAAGTGATATGTACCTTATTGCCGCAGAGGCTTACTTGATGGCAGGACAGACAGCGCAAGCTCTATCAAAGTTGAATGCCGTTCGCAATCGTGCAGGTTTGGCTTCCCTCAATAGCTTCTCAGCTTACGAACAAAACTACGCTATCAGTGGTAACTTCCAAATTCGCGACATTGATGTTATTCTTGACGAAAGAGCTCGTGAGCTTTATGCTGAGGGACACCGCTGGATGGACCTGCGCCGTACCAAGCAGTTAGTTCGCTATAATCTTGAGTTCAACATGTACGTATCCAACGCTGCAGCTATGCAGGACGTCACAGGAACAAACTATAAACTGCTACGCCCCATTCCTGCTAACGAGATTGAGATGAACACTGCACTTACCAACGAGGATCAGAATCCTGGCTATTAATAAATTGGTTATAACAACTTTAAGAATTAAGAAGATGAAAAAGATTATATTTTCTTTCATTGCAGTCCTGACTTTAGGTCTTGGTCTTACTGCTTGTGGCAGCGATGGTGATGAGAACATCAACTACAGCACAACACCCGAGCAGGCTACTGCAGGAACCTATTCTGGCACATGGACTCGTACCTTGGATGGAAACGACGAGACTTTCAGCGGCACTGTGACGATGGTCTCTGCTGGCAAGACTGGCGTAACAACCATTACATTCTCTTGCCCTGATGCTTCTCTTAATGCTACTTCTGTGGCTAATGTATGGAACTCTAAGTACGACTTCCAGTTTGTGAACCAGACTGTTAGCGCTGACAATGGACTCGGTGCTGCTTTCGCTGGAAGAATTTCTGAAGCAGGCGTGCTTACCACAGGTTTCACCATTACTCAGAGAGTTGGACGTAAGGCATACGAATACAAGTATAGCTTTACTGGTAGCAAATAGACCCATTTTGTCAGGTGGGATTTGTTCCCACCTGACCTTAACATAGAACAATTATTGAGTTAACTCATTTATTTACTAATCATTTAAAACGTTTTAATTATGAAAAAAATTTTACTTAGTGTCGTGGCTCTCGCAGCCACAATGAGCGTAAATGCTCAGGTTTTCAAAGTTAGCGCTGACGGAAATGGTATTACCAGCGATGGTAATGCTATCGCTGCAGGTTACGCCTGGGGCTCGATAGATGGTGCCATTGACATTTCCAATCCTTTTGAAACAGCTCACAAGAAAGTTGATTGCAAAAACAACGACTACAACAAGGTTATTATCGACGGTAATGAGATTGCCACTGGTGACGGAGTTCAGGGACAGGACAACCCCAAAGATGCTGATGGTGGAAACCCAGCTTTGACTCTTCTTCCTGCTGTAGGCGGTGCAGTTATTCAGATTGACGCAAAGAAGGACGGATGGGTCTACATTGTAGCAAAACTGTCAACCAATAAGCAATATGTTGTCTTTGAGGAAGGTGCAGCTATTGGCTATAAAATCGCAATGGAAGTAAAGGATGATCGTTTCTCCGACAACAAGATTCTCCTTGAGCTTAAGGGTGAAGGTGAGTATAACAATATCCCCGAAGGAAGACAGATTCAGTGGGTAGTTCGTGAGGCTCTGGGTGATGCAGAAGCAGCTACTGCAGGTAATGGCCTTGGCGTATTCTACTTCCCCGTTGCCAAGGATTGCAAGTACTATGCTCACGCTACAGGTTCTAAGATTTCATGGAGCGGTATCTATTTCGCAGAGACAGAGGCTACTAATGTAAAGGTTGCTAAGGAAGATAATACAGAGTTTGTACTGATTGGTAGCAGTTCTACTGGCATCAGCACCGTTAAGGCTATCAATAGCAACGAGAGCGCTATCTTCAACGTAGCTGGTCAGCAGGTTAGCAAGGACTATAAGGGTCTCGTTATCAAGAACGGCAAGAAGATGATCCAGAAGTAATTCTGATACATCCTTAAATATCATGGGGGACCGAGTGGTCCCCCATTTTACTACACCATACCAAAACTATGAAGAAAATTTCTACCTTATGTATCTTATGTTGTGTCTGGTTAACAGCAACAGCTGATGATGCCCCATTCAGCATCATCGACAATCTGTTTGATCATACCATCACAACAACCTTAGGACTGAACAGTGCGCCAGGCTTGGAAACAGTCACAGTATTTGCACCCACTGATGACACTGACCACTACAGCAACGGCGTAGTAATGGCAGCCTTCAAAGGAAGCCTCTACTGTATGTGGCAGAGCTCAAAGAAAGACGAGGACTCTGACGACACATGGGTGGCCTATAGCCGTAGTAACGATGATGGACAAACTTGGTCAGAGCCAATGGTACTCTGCCCTACCCTCGCCAACGGCTATTGTGCCTCAGGAGGATGGCTTGCTACAAGCGACAGACTTATCGGATTTATTAATGTCCGCACAAAAGACATTGCCAACAATGGTGGCTATACCCAGTATGTAGAAACCACAGACGGAGAAAACTGGACAGAGCCCCAAGATGTGCTAATGGACGACGGCACACTGCTGAATGGTATCTTCGAACAAGACCCACATAGATTAAGTGACGGAAGGATTATTGGAGCAGCTCACTTCCAACCAGGACTGAAGCTATGCCCTATCTATACCGATGATCCCACAGGGCGAACGGGATGGAAGAAAGGCAACTTCGAATATACCAACAATGGGACGCAGTCGAAGGAACTGGAGCCTAGCTTCTTTCTGCAGCAAGATGGCACGCTGGTGATGGTGATGCGCGACCAAGGCGGCAGTTTCAAAATGTTGGCAGCAACAAGTAAAGACAAAGGAGAAACGTGGACCAAGTCTGTCAAAACCAATATGCCTGACTCTCGGGCTAAGCAATGTGCAGGCAATCTGCCTGACGGAACAGCATTTCTGGTTAACAATCCCATCAATACCAACAAGCCACGTACACCATTGGCTCTGACAATGAGTGCCGACGGCACGACATTCACCAAGTCGTGGTTGCTGCGAGGTGGTGACGATCTGCCAGAACAACGTTACTCAGGCAAAGCAAAGACACTGGGCTATAGCTATCCAAAGGCTATGATCAATGATGGTTGGCTCTACGTCAGCTACTCCACCAATAAGGACGACGTACAGTATTCACGTGTTCCTATAACTCAAATAGCCCTTAACACATCAGGTATCGAGCTGGCTACTACAGACCAGGAAGGCATCACCATAGAAGGACGCATGCTTCACATCAGCAGTGCATCAAATATCTCATTGGTGGAGCTTTACGACTTGTCAGGCAAGAACAGGAAGCATAGCAATGTCTCTGGCAGAAACCTTTCTATCAGTCTTGACGGCAATGCGGCTGGTATCTATGTGGTAAAAGCAATTACCGGAAAGGGGGTTATAACTAAGAAAATTGTATTAAAATAAGAAAAAGGCGTTACAGAATCTCTATTTGTTCGTCTTATACAAGGAAATATTCCAACAAAACAGAATAATCACCCTTTAATGCATTTGTAACCAATTAAACAATAAAACGATAATTAATTCACATTATTTATTCACTAAAACAACTAAAGTTATGAAGAAAACTTTTACTTTAATCGCAGCTATGCTGCTCTCATTCGGTGCTTATGCACAGTCAACAGATGTTGTGGAACTGAGTGCTGCCACTTACGACGCTTCGACAAGTGACAACAACACTTGGAAATTCACAGGTACAGACATCACCATTGTTCCAGACGGAGGACGTGCTGCTGGACCAAAGTATTTCCCAGAAGGTGCAACTGCAGAGACTGCAACATTTGCAGCCCTCAATGTCAAGAAAGACTCTAAGCAGAGCATCAAGTTGCCTACTGGCGTCCAGCTTTATCGCATTCAGATTACTGGCTTCTCACAGGGTGACAACTTTGACTACATCTATGCTTGGGGACAGGAAGTTGGTGGAAAATGGGATTATGAAGATCCTATTGGCAAAGGAATCCAGGACAATGCAACTATCAATACCGCTAAGTATCCTATTGACCCTTGTGGCTATAAAGGGTCTCGTGTGCCTGAGTCAACTCGTGAAATTGGCTACTTCATTCTTGATGAAGATTTTGGAAATGACCCATTTGAAGGCGAATTCAGCTATTTCGTAAGTGGCAACAACCAGGCTGACATGAACTACAAACTCTATCTGAGCCGTGCCGCTGCAGACGCTGCTACTACTGGTATCAACACCGTTAAGGCTGCCGTTGAGAATAACAGTGCTATCTTCAACGTAGCTGGTCAGCAGGTTAGCAAGGACTACAAGGGTCTTGTTATCAAGAATGGTAAGAAGTTTGTGAATAAGTAAATGAAAGCGTGCTTTCATTTCCGAACGAGAACAAACTTGGCGAAAGCCAAGATGATTCAGAAATAATATGGATTACTAACGATAAAATTCAAAATGGTGTGGTCACAGCGGGCTGCACCATTTTGTTAATTGGGAATAATGTCGTATCTTTGCAATCGAGACAAACTCTTAATCGATAATATGAATATCTACTTTAAAATCTGTACTCTGATAATAGTACTCTTTACATGTTGTACTGTCACTTATGCGCAAGATGAGGAACAAGTGGCATTCCCTGGTGCCGAGGGTTTCGGACGCTACACGACTGGCGGACGAGGCGGTAAGGTGTATCATGTAACCACCTTAGAGGATGGCACACAGACAGGAACATTCCGATGGGCTTGCAATCAAAGTGGCAAGCGTACCATTGTATTCGACGTATCAGGTACCATCATGCTGAAATCGGAACTGAAGATCAAAAATGGTAATGTGACCATTGCTGGGCAGAGTGCTCCTGGTGACGGCATCTGTATTGCCAACTATCCGTTTGTCATAGCCTGTAAGAACATCATCATCCGCTATATGCGCTTCCGCTTAGGCAATGAGGCTCTCAAGACAAACCCCACAGCCCATGAAGGCGATGGATTGGGGGGTATGGACTCAGAAAACATCATCATTGACCACTGTTCCGTAAGTTGGTCAATTGACGAATGCCTCAGTGTCTATGGTTCAAAAAACACGACCGTACAATGGTGTATCGTTTCCCAAAGTCTCAACAACGCAGGTCATTCGAAAGGAGCCCATGGATATGGCGGTAACTGGGGCGGTAGCGGAGCATCATATCATCATAACCTGATGGCTCATCACATCTCACGCACTCCACGTCTTGGTCCACGTCCTGGTACACAGACCGATGAACGCATGGATATGCGCAACAATGTCATCTACAACTGGATTGACAACGGAGTATATGGCGGTGAAGGCATGAATGTCAATATCGTCAACAACTACTATAAGCCTGGTAAAGACACCAAAACAGGAGCAAAAGGCATGCGTATTGCAGCCCCTGGCATCCGCACTAGCGAATATACCAAGCATAACAGCGGAAGTCCCAATCAGTGGGATATTATGTGGCATGTATGGGGCAAATACTATGTAGATGGTAATGTAAATTCAAAATATGCTCAGGTAACCAACGACAACTGGACATACGGCATCTATAACCAAATAGACAACAGTAAGGTGGACAACACTTATACTGAAACCACTAAGGACACTCTGCGCATCACGACACCCATTCCTTATGAAGCGGTCACCACACATACAGCAGAAAAAGCCTACGAACAGGTACTGGCCTTTGCAGGAGCTTCGCTACATCGTGATGCATTGGATGTTGTGATAATTAACGACACCCGCGACGGCACTGCAACATATACAGGCAGCGGCTGTAAGAATGGTATCATCAATTCACAGGACGATGCCGGAGGGTGGCCTACCCTCAACCAGACGGAAGCCAAGGCTGACACCGACGGTGACGGTATGCCTGACGAATGGGAAACATCCAACGGGCTCAATCCTAACGAGGCTAGCGATGGTAATACCCTTGGCGAAGGAGGTTACACTCATCTAGAAATTTATCTGAACTCGCTAGTCTCAGACATTACGGAGAATCAGAATGAAGGAGGCATCATGATGAGTGGGCAAGAGACAACAGGTATCATTGTACCCTCCTATCCTACAAATCTACAGACAGACCACCGCATCTATACTCTTGACGGACGCCAGGTAAGCGGTACTCTGCCCAAAGGTGTTTATATTAGGAATCATCAGAAAATTATCATCCCGTCAGTGCAATAAAGAATAAACAAGGGTATTGTTATCAAATATGCTCTATGGAAAAAGTGTTTTTGATTTGTTCTGAAGTTCAAAACACTTTGTTTTGAGGTTAGAAACACTTTGTTTTAAAGCATAAAACATTTTGTTTCGAGGTAGGAAACATTTTGTTTCTGACAAAAAAACAGGAAATAATTTGCCGCTTCAATAATTATTGTTTATCTTTGTATTCGATATGAAGAATAAACAAACTACTATATATATTCCTGTACTCCTCTTTGCTCTGACAATGTCATTATGCCTTTCTGCCCAGAGCCGAAAAATCATCAATCTGAACTATGGATGGGATTTTTCGTATGACGAACAGTTCAGCGATGCACGAAAGGTTGACATACCCCATGATTTCCAGATAGAGCAAGCATGGATAGCACCTGCTGCCGATGAGAAGGCGGACAATACAGATGTTGCTGCCAATCAAAAGAGCCGCTTGTCGGCACGAGGTTTTAAGGAGATGGGCACAGGCTGGTACAGAAGGATCATCAATATAAACGAAGAGCAGTTAAAAGGGCGCAGGGTGTTACTCGATTTCGAGGGCATCATGCTGGTGGGCGATGTCTTTCTTAATGGCAAGCATATTGGAGGAACCGATTACGGCTATATTGGTTTCGATATTGACATTACCAACTATCTACACTCTGGCGATAACGAACTGATGGTAAAGGCCTCCACCATGACAGAAAAGAATTCGCGATGGTATACGGGCGGCGGACTGTTTCGCAACGTGAATCTGATAACGACCTCTGCCAACCTGTATCTTGAGCGTCATCCGCTATATATCACTACCCGCCAGAACCGTTTTGTAACCGTAGGTGTAGAATTTACCAATCGTACAAAACAAAAAGAGGCCAAAGTAGGACTGAAGATTTACGATCCTAACGGTTTGCTGATATACGAAACATCAGAAACAGCCAAACGACAGACAACCTCGAGAACTCAAGAATACCGGATGAAGGAAATAGAGGTGAGCAATCCGCAGCTTTGGGATACTGAGCACCCTAACCTCTACCGGGCTGAGGTCACACTGATGCAGACAGATGGGACCGTCACCGATTCATATTCAGAGGACTTTGGACTTCGTAGCATCGAATTCTGTCCTGAGTTTGGCATGAAACTGAACGGTAAGAAAGTATTGCTGAAGGGATTTGCCAACCATCACACTTTAGGAGCATTGGGAGCAGCTGCCTACCCACGAGCCATTGAGAAACGGCTACTGCTGATGAAGCAATTCGGCATCAACCACGTTCGCACCAGCCATAATCCCTATAGTCGTGATTTCATCAAGCTATGCGATAAGCTTGGTATTCTGGTGGTAGACGAACTTTACGACAAATGGACACAGCAGCATACGGGAGGAAGGGTACCTTTTATGAACCACTGGGCACAGGACGTGACGGAATGGGTGAAACGTGACCGCAACTCGCCCAGCGTAGTTCTTTGGAGTCTGGGCAACGAACTGCAACAAGACGCTCATCAGCCTTTCAATGATTTTGGGGTAACATGCTACAATATGATGAAGACCGTACTGCATCGATACGACTCTACCCGTCTTGTCACCGTTGCCATGCACCCACGTTATCGCAACTGGGAAACTGACTCGTTACCGTGCGATTTGACACTCCAAACAGACATACAAGCCTATAACTACAGGTATATGTATTTTCCTGGCGATGGCAAACGCTATCCTTGGATGACGTTCTATCAGAGCGAGGCTTCAACAGCAGCCATGGGTCCTAATTACTTTGAGATGGATCTTAATAAAGTGATTGGGCTGGCTTATTGGGGAGCTATCGACTATCTGGGAGAGTCGCAAGGATGGCCAGCAAAAGGATGGGCACAGGGTGTTTTTGATATCTCACTGAACCCCAAGCCCAAAGCCTACCTTATGAAGAGTCTGTTTACGGAGGAGCCCGTGGTAAGGGTTTCTGTATTGGAAAACAAGAGCACAGGAACAGAATGGAACGGCATCATCACAGGAAATGACTTGCAATCAGAAAGCTGGAATCGCCCTGCCCATTCGAAAGTGAATCTCATCGTCTATACGAATGGCGATGAAGCAGAACTCTTGCTGAATGGCAAAAGCATTGGACGTAAGCAGAACCCAACAGATACTAAAAACAGAAACCAAATCATTTGGACCAATGTTGAATACCAACAAGGAATACTCGAAGCCAGAGCATATCGAAACAACAGAGTTGTAGCCCGACATACATTGGAGACCACAGGCAAAGCAGTGAAAATCATCGCAGAGACTGATAATCGGCACTGGAAAGCAGACGGCATGGATCTGCAGCATATTCGTCTGACAGCTGTTGATGCAAAGGGGCGTCAAATAACAACCTGTGACGATGAGTTATCTTTCCAGATGGATGGTGACGCACGCATCATTGCCGTCACAAATGGCGACATCAACAGCCAAGAGCTGAATGTTACTAACCACCGCAAACTATGGCAAGGGACCGCTATGGTCATTCTGCGTGCTGGTCAAAAGCCCTCAAAGATTACCCTTACCACGCAATCTTCTCATTTCAAACCTGTCATCACAAAGCTAGAAACAGAATGAAACGGCTCATAATTATCAGTATAGTCTGCTGCGGGATCATAAAAGCCCTGGCGCAAAGCAATGAGGTGCTTTACACGGCTCGCCTTGCCAACGACTACCTGATGGCAAAACATAGCGATCCTACACTGCCAACTAACGTCAAGCGTATACGTCCCAGCTCTTTATGGACACGCGCCGTCTACTATGAAGGACTGATGGCACTCTACGCTATTGACCAACAGCAACGCTACATTGACTATGCCTTACGCTGGGCTGATTTCCATCAGTGGACGCCACGTAACGGTGTAGCTACAACGAATGCAGACGATCAATGTTGTTCGCAGACCTATATTGAGCTAAACCAATTGACAGGCAAAGGCACGCTTGAGTATGTCAGAGAGAACCTACAGAAACAAATGGCTAGCCAGCGCACAGACTATTGGACATGGATAGATGCCATACAGATGGCTATGCCCGTATATGTGAAGATGTATGCCATTACAGGCGACAAGCAATATCTCGACTATGCCATGAAGAGCTATCGCTGGACTCGAAACCAATGTGGTGGTGGCTGTCTGAATGTGAAAGAAGGACTCTGGTGGCGCGATGCCAACTATGTGGCACCCTATCAGGAAAAGGATGGTAAGAATTGCTATTGGAGCAGGGGCAATGGCTGGGTATATGCAGCACTGGTTCGCTCGATGAGTCTGCTACCCAAAAAAAGTCGGGAATATCAAACATTACGTAAGGATTTCCTGCTGATGAGCAAGGCTCTGTTGGACTGTCAGCATCAGGATGGATTCTGGCATGCCAGCCTCTTATCGGACGTTGAATACCCTCATCCCGAAATGACAGGAACAGCATTGTTCCTTTATGGTATGGCTTGGGGCATTCAGCACGGATTATTGAAAGAAAAAGAATACCGATCCGCTTGCGATAAAGCATGGCGAGCATTGAAATCGTGCATTCACGAAAATGGTTTTCTGGGATGGAACCAAGGAACAGGTAAAGACCCGTCTGCTGGACAGCCCGTTACCTTTATCAGTGTTCCTGACTTTGAAGACTACGGTACAGGATGTTATCTGTTAGGACTTACAGAATACTACAAACTGTTAATGTCCTCATGGCCCACCCAACGATCAGAGGCTAAAGCCGGTACTCGTTGGTGGTGGTTAGGCTCAGCTGTCGACAAGGATAACCTGGAATGGAATCTCTCCGAATATGCCCGTGCCGGCATAGGGGCAGTAGAGATCACGCCTCTTTATGGTGTTCAAGGCAATGACAAGAACAATATTCCCTTCCTGTCACCTCAATGGATGGAAGCTTTGAAGACGGTACAGGATATTGCCAAGCCTTTAGGTATCGAGGTAGACATGAACTGTGGTACTGGCTGGCCTTTTGGCGGTCCGCACATTTCTCTGGAACAAGCAGCCTGCAAAGCTGTTTTCAAGGACTCCATCGTCAACGGAAAGAACGTCTATCAGATAGAAATCGGACGAACCAAGCAAAAAGTGAAGCGTGCGGCCCCTGGAGGAGAAGGATGGGTGGTAGACCACTTCGACCGCGAAGCTGTCCGTCATTATCTGGACCGTTTCGAGAAAGCGTTTGCAGAGTCCAGGGTGCCCTACCCTCACACTTTCTTTAATGACAGCTACGAAGTGTATAAGGCCAATTGGACCCCGAAACTGTTTGATGAATTCAAGAAGCGACGCGGCTATGATCTTCGCCATAAACTTCCAGAACTGCTGGGTGTGATAGACGATGGGAACCAAGTGCTTTGCGATTATCGGGAAACACTAAGTGACCTGTTATATGAGAACTTCACGCTTCAATGGGTAGATTGGGCACACAGACATGGTGTCAAGGTACGTAACCAGGCACATGGTTCACCTGCAAACCTGCTCGACCTTTATGCAGCTGTTGACATTCCAGAAATAGAGGGTTTCGGACTATCAGAATTTGGTATCAAGGGATTACGGACAGATTCTGGCATGACAAGAAAGAACTTCAGTGATGTGTCGATGCTTAAATATGCCTCATCAGCCGCACACGTCATGGGCAAGCCATTTACGTCAAGTGAGACATTCACCTGGCTGACAGAACACTTCCGTACGTCACTGTCGCAGATGAAACCTGATCTCGACCTGATGTTTACTTGTGGCGTAAACCACGTCTATTTCCATGGTTCGTGCTATACACCTAAAGATGACCCCTGGCCAGGATGGAAGTTCTATGCTTCTGTTGATATGAGTCCGACGAACTCCATCTGGCGTGATGCTCCATACATGATGAAGTATATAGAGCGTTGTCAGAGTTTCCTTCAGAAGGGACAACCAGACAACGATTTCCTGGTTTATTTACCCATTCGAGATATGTGGCGCCAGAGAGGTCCTCGCAACGATGATGCTAAATGGGAAAGCAAGAACCGACGCGGTGGCGAAGACCTGCTGATGCAGTTTGACATTCATACTATGGATGAGAAAGCGCCGCAATTTATCAAGAGTATTCTGGCTATTGACAGTCTGGGATATGACTGCGACTATATCAGTGACCGTCAACTCTCCAAAGTAAAAGTAGAGAATGGTATGCTGGTAACGGAAGGCGGAACCCGTTACAGGGCGCTGATTATTCCTCAAGGCACCACTATCGACAATAGGCTACAGGCCCTGATTGAACCCCTTGAATCATATACCATCATCGGTGAAGCACCAGAAGAAATGTCCCGCTTTGCGAAACCAGAACCCATGAAAACGAAGTTAGGACTACGAGCAATACGTCGTAAGAGCAATGGCGATTGGCACTATTTCATTGCCAATCTAACGCCACACGATATCAGTAGCGACATTGCACTTGCTGTTCCTTTCAAAAGTGCTACATGGTATAATCCCATGAACGGAGATATCACACCTGCCTACGTTCAAAACGGCAAATTACATATAGCCCTTCGCTCGGGTGAGAGCCGTATACTCCAGACTTCGACTCAACCTGCTCAAGATAATATACCAAAAGCACAACAATCACAACAACTGGTATTGCAGGGGCCATGGAAGCTGACATTCATGGAAGAGAGCCCGCATGTTTTAGGAACCTTCACCATGCCGCAACCCCAGACATGGGAATCGTTTTGTGACTCTGCTGCGGTTACTATGGGGACTGGAGTCTATTCTACTACCTTCCATTTAACTAAGGAACAGGCTAAGCAACATTGGATGATAGAACTTGGCGATGTTCGCGAGTCTGCTCGTGTCTATCTGAACGGGGAGTTTATAGGCTGTGCATGGGCTGTACCTTTTACGCTTGACTGCCGCCATGCACTCCATAAAGGCAATAACGAGCTCCGTATAGAAGTCACCAACCTGCCTGCCAACCGTATTGCCGATATGGATCGCAAGGGTATTAAATGGCGTAAGTTTAATGAGATAAACGTAGTTGACATTAACTACAAAAAAACGACCTATGAAGGATGGAAACCCGTAAAGAGTGGGCTTAACTCTGAAGTTAAACTAGTTTGTATAAGCGACAACGCCCCACTCCAAAAGAGACAATACAAACCTGGCGATGCTGGAGATTTTATCTGTGTTGATGGCAATAACCGCTATACCCGTGCTTTATATGGCAGTCATACAGACTGGCGATTGGAGACCTCCGATTGTCCAATCTTTGCAGTGGTAAAAAAGGGATATCATCGTAATATCCGGTTTGTCATTGAGATTGACGGCAAGAATTATCCAATGGAAGACATAAAACCATGCAAAGCAAGCTATCAGAACGGTCAACGCACCTATTTGCTGGATATAAAGGATGGCGATAAACTGAATATTAAGGTCATCGCTATGCCAGATAGTGAGGCTGCAGTATGGAAGTTTTACTCTAAGGAACTGAAAGGTCGTGCCCGCATAAAAGCATTGGTTTCGGAGATAGCGCACCCCAAGTTAAATCGCAATGGCGATATAGGAGCTGACAAACCGGGCTCACTGGAACCAAAAGATGAGGTACTGCAGATGGTCGAACTAGCACTTGACGACACAACTGCCTATATGAAAGTGGACTTGAATGTGATGTATTCTTTAAACAACGACGAAGGGCGACAACTGTTAGAGACTGCAGAAAAACATTTCAGCACACTATCACAACGAATAAAATTTAACACCCCTGATCCATATATCAACACGCTTGGGAGCGCATTGGTTATAGCTGCCGATGGTGATTGGGACGGAAAGACCTGGTTGCATGGCTGTATCGGTTGGCGTATGCCTCTGGCTGGTTGGCGAGCAGGCTATGTTGGCGATGTGCTGGGTTGGAACGATAGAGCTATCAGTCATTTCAACGCTTACGCCAAAAGTCAGGTAACACAGGTCCCTCCTACTATTAGCCATCCTTCTCAAGATGCTGATTTGAATATAGCAAGAGCCGAAAAGAAATGGGGTACCCAAATGTACTCCAACGGATATATATGTCGCAATCCTGAGCGCAATGATCAAATGCATCATTACGACATGAACCTTAACTATATCGATGAATTGCTATGGCATTTCCAATATGATGCAGATACTGCCTATATGCGAAAGATGTGGCCAGTGCTGACCAGACATTTAGCTTGGGAAAAACGTAACTTCGATCCCGATGGCGATCATCTCTATGATGCCTACTGCTGCATCTGGGCTAGCGATGCACTCTACTATAGTGGTGGAGCGGTCACCCACAGCTCCGCCTATAACTATCGTGGCAACAAACTGGCAGCACGGATTGCAGAAATGATAGGTGAAGACCCACAACCCTATCACCATGAAGCCGAGGCTATACTCAAAGCTATGAACGAGCATCTGTGGTTGAAAGATAAAGGGGTATGGGCTGAATACCAAGATGCACTGGGATTAAAGCGCAAACATGACCATCCCGCTGTTTGGAGTGTTTACACACCGATAGATTGTGGTGCATGTAGTCCGGAACAGGCATATAAGGCTACACAGTATATTGATAAGCACATACCACATATCGATGTTGAAGAAACGGGGTATCAGACAATAGCAACAAGTGACTGGATGCCCTATTCGTGGAGTATCAATAATGTAGCGGCTGCCGAAGTGATGCACACTGCTCTTGCCTATTATGAGGCAGGACGTGCCAAAGAAGGCTATCAATTGATGAAAGCCAACATCCTAGACCAAATGTATTACGGACAAAGTCCGGCCAACTTTGGACAAATCAGCCAATACGATGCAAACAGGGGTGAATGCTACAGGGATTTCGGTGATTGTATAGGCATCAGTAGCCGCACCCTGATACAAGGTCTTTTCGGCATTATTCCACAGGCTCTCTATGGAAAGTGTATCATCCGCCCAGGGTTTCCTTCAGAATGGGAACATGCCAGTGTGGAAATGCCATATTTGAAATATCATTATTCGCACAAAGGCAACAAGATAAGATTAGAGATTACTCAAAGTTTTAATCAACCACTACAGATTTTAGTGCGTCAAAATACAAAATTGGGCGAATATCATGAAATACAAGGAACCAACGAACATTATCAGGTGATAGAATACGAAATGGAACCGGTTTTACTTTCTCAGATAGAAACAAATTGCACAGACTACGTAGATGCAGAGAAATTAGGTCTGGGAGAGCCAGAGCAAACTAAGCGTTTCCACACTGTTGATCTCAGCAGATATTACAATTCAGAAGTAAGCGATATCTTCAAAAACAAGTATTTGAGTCCTCGTCCAAAAACCACAACGCTCCAGATTCCCATCCAAGGAATCGGAGAGTGGTGTCATCCTTTGAAAACTGTAGATATCAACGATTCTGTATTCCGGAGTATGATTTCCAATGGAATCTTTATGATGGCAGGTGTACCCATGAGAACGCCTAGCCAAGGACGTAACATCATCTATACTAGTCTGTGGGACTACTATCCCGATTCTATCGAAATTCCACTAAAAGGCAAAGCAGAACGTGCCTATCTGTTGATGGCTGGTTCTACCAATCACATGCAGAGTAGAATAGACAATGGTCTAGTAGTCGTGACATACACTGATGGCACAACAGACACTCTTGCACTAAAGAACCCTGATAACTGGTGTCCTATAGAGCAAGACTACTATATTGACAACAAAGCATTCCGTGCAGTTATGCCCAGGCCCTACCGCGTATGTTTCAGTACAGGAGACGTAACTCGCACCCTTGACAATGCTGTGACACTGCAAGGTGAGTATGGACGAGAGATTCCTGGTGGTGCAGGACAAATGCTTGTCATGCCACTGAATTCCAAGAAACGTCTGAAATCACTTATGCTAAAAACTCTTTCTAACGACGTTGTCATCGGATTAATGTCATTAACCCTACAATAGTTGTTAATGACTAAAAAGCGTCTTACTGCATAGGGCGAAGTCCCTCCCAGCGAACATTCCATTTACCATCTTTAGGGAATCCTGGATTCGTTGATTCCTCACAGCCATCCCACCCTGCACACATCATGGCGACAGTAATGAGTAAAGCGCCATTGCCAGGCAGATAAATACGCAGACGATCTGGAGTCTGGAAATTATGTCCATTGGGCAGATAGGTATTTTTCTGAGTGTCGACAAGCAAAGCCTTCAGTGCTGTATCAGGATCACCTAAGCGGACGGCAGCCATAGCAATCATTCCGTAATCCCATCCCCATGTAGTCTGCCAGTTCCAGTTTTGCATCACCCAGTCCAAGGTCCTTTTCATCTTCTCCATATGAAATAAAGAGGTAAAAGGCAGTAGTCCACATGCGCCCAAAACAGCAGGATGATCACTGCGGCATTTTTCAGCAAAGGACTCATTTTTCTTTGATGGAGTATCAAAAGGGTCAAAGGTTTCATAGGCTCTATCTGAACCAATTGGTATTCCTGCAATATATATGTCATCAACCTCTGGTAGAGAAGACTGATTGGCGATAATATCATCCCACTTGACCACTCGCGGCTTACCCTGTCGTTCACGCCATTTTTGGGCTACTTGCAGGCCATAATGCCAATAAGCCAACTCAAAGGGCTGATTATACGAGATATCTTTTGTCATGCATTCCTGCATAGCTGTTGCTCCTTTAAGGACATATCGTTTCTGGTTGATGTCGTATGTAACAAAATCAGCCATAAACTCAGCCGTTGCCTCTACCTGCTCCCCATACTCACGCAATGTTTCAGGTGTTGGGTAAGCACGATACATTTCTTCCGCCAAATAAATATAGTGAGGTTGTTGCCAAATAAGAAACGAACCAGTATTTGAAGGAGCTTCACCCGCCCAAGGGTCGGTCATCTTCATCCAACGTACACCTTTGAAGCCCTGACGCTCAGCTATCTGACGGGCTACCGGATAAGCAGTCTGATTATACCACTTCAATATCTGAGCCACCACCTCAGGACGGTTCCAAAGGGCAAAATCAACAACGTGCCACCATATCATCTCCAAATGTGGACGTCCATACCATGTGTTATAGGTCAGTCCACTTTCCTGTGGTGGCATATTATTGGCACAATTGATCTGAGTAAGATATTGCGACAACACGACACGACGTTCTAATTCTTTGGCACGAGAATCGGTACAAGCAGAAAAATCTACGATAGCCCCATTATTCCACCAATTGTTCCAATGACGCACGGTCGTATGGTGACATTCTTCGAAATTATAATCAGAAATTCTTGGTTCTTCCTGTGTGTATGCGACTGAAAAAGAAAGAGTATTATCTTTTGCCGATAATTCAAACTCATGGCGGGAACAACTCTTGAAAGTCGCTAAGCCTTCCCATTGCAACAATACATAGTATATCGTGGAATCAACTATTCGTTTGATGACAACAGTATTATCTTTTTGAAAAAGGACAACAGACCGGTGACTTTCATGTTTCGTCCAATCACTGGCATCATCTGCATGGTTTCCTGTGGGATAAGGAAAATGTAACCTGACTGTAGCATGATTACTTTTCAGTAACCGACTCTGGATCCTAGCGTATAGGATATCTTTTGTGGGTTGCACGCCAGTAATCACCTTCACTGCCTTTCCGTCAGCTTTAAAAGATGAATGTATCTCACCGTCAAATAGTTTCTGCTCTTGACGAATGTCAGTAAGTTGATCAAGAGATATAACACTTCCTTGTGAATCTAACAGACGAAGACCAACAGCACCTAGATTGAGACGATGAGGATTGACTCGGAAATATTCGGTTGCATCCTTACTTCGTCCGTCTTGAACTTTCTTGTATTCTACTGCATATATCTCTTGGTGACCATGTCCAAAGTCAAAAGCCTTCTCAGACTCAGAAGGATTCAAATTCTTCTCATTTGGAAAAGAGTGCCATCCCCAATCACTCATGGCACAGAGAGGTACACCATTCTTATATTCGTCCAGATACGACTGTAATCCCGTCACATCAACTGTAGTCACAAAATGTCCATTACCCACAGAGAGAGAGGATAGGGTGTCGACTTTAGTTATTACTGGATTGTTACGCGATACAACAGCATGGCGGTTAATTGATGCCCATGCAAAATTATGTGCTATTACACAAAGTAGAATGAATAGGAAATAATGTCTCTTCATCTGTGAATTACTTGTCCAATTAGCTGTTGATTTACAATTATGTTGCAAACTTACAATAAATTCTTGAAACAATAAACTATCGCACAGTTAAAAATGATTTAAACGTTAAATGTGAAAATATTTACATTTATTTGGTCAATTAAATTATTTTATTTATCTTTGCAACCAAAACAAACTACTATTTTTATAATCAAGTAAATTATGAAGAAACTACTCATAATGTTGCTACTTATGATAGGCTCATCTGTGCTAATGGCACAGATGTTGCCGTATCAAAATCCAAACCTTTCACCAAGCGAGCGAGCAGAGGACCTGCTAAGCAGACTGACATTGGAAGAAAAAGCGTCGCTGATGATGGACACATCACCAGCCATTCCCCGTCTAGGCATTCCAAGATTCCAATGGTGGAGCGAAGCACTGCACGGTGTAGGACGCAATGGATTTGCAACGGTATTCCCTATCACTACCCAAATGGCAGCTTCGTGGGATGATACCCTACTCTATCAAGTGTTTACTGCTGTCAGTGATGAAGCACGCGTAAAAAATCAGGAGGCCAAACGGAGTGGCAATTTACAGCGCTATCAGGGTTTATCATTCTGGACACCCAACATAAATATTTTCCGAGATCCGCGTTGGGGCCGAGGCCAGGAGACTTACGGTGAGGATCCCTATCTGACAGAACGTATGGGACTGGCTGTTGTCAATGGTCTTCAAGGACAGAACTTCGATGAAGAATCGATCATTTCCAGCAGAGCTACAAAATATAAAAAACTGTTGGCCTGCGCCAAACACTTCGCCGTACATAGTGGCCCGGAATGGAACCGCCACGTTTTCGACGTGCAGCAATTGCCAGAACGTGACCTGTGGGAAACCTATCTGCCTGCTTTCAAGGCACTGGTGCAGAAAGGACGTGTAGCAGAAATCATGTGTGCCTATCAGCGAATTGATGGCGATCCCTGTTGTGGTAATGCCCGCTATGAACAACATATCCTGCGCGACCTCTGGAGATTCCAAGGACTAATCACCAGCGACTGCGGAGCAATCCGTGATTTCCTGCCTCGATGGCATAATGTATCGAAGGACGGTGCAGAGGCTTCAGCTAAGGCTGTTAGCAGTGGAACGGATGTGGAGTGTGGCTCTGAATACAAGAACCTGCCTGCTGCCGTCAGACGTGGTGATATTACGGAGCAACAACTTGACATCAGCCTCAAACGCCTGCTGATAGCTCGCTTTGAACTAGGTGATTTCGATAGTGATGAAATGGTGGAATGGACAAAGATACCTGCTAGTGTTGTTGCATCCAAGGAACATAAGCAATTGGCTTTGCAGATGGCCCGCGAAGGTGTGGTGCTGCTCAAGAATAATGGCATTCTTCCGCTTAACTTGCATAATCCCAAAATAGTTGTCATGGGTCCCAATGCCAATGACAGCGTCATGCAATGGGGCAACTACTACGGCTATGCCACAAAGACCGTTACTGTACTGGAAGGTTTACGCCAGATATATGGTGATGTTCCCTATATTCAAGGATGCGGACTGACTCGCAACGAGGTGTATGAGAGTCGATTCGACAAAATGTTCACGCCAACTGGTGAACAAGGTATTCAAGCCACCTATTGGAACAACAAAGAGATGGAAGGCGAGCCTGTTACCACCGTAACCATCAAGAATGCCATTAATCTGAGCAATGGTGGCAACACTGTTTTTGCCGCAGGTGTCAACTTGGAGGATTTCTCCGCCTGTTATAAGGGTACGTTCGTTCCCATGGAAGATGAAACGCTGACACTTCGTGTGGGGGCTGATGATAAAATAAGAGTTATTGTCAATGGCGATACGCTGGTAAACATTTGGAATGTACGCCATCGCATTCAGGAAAGAATCAAAGAAATAAAAGTGAAGAAGGGAAACAGCTACCAAATTCAGATAGATTATGTTCAGGAAAAAGATATGGCAGCCCTTCAGTTTGATATCTGTAAGAAGATATCTCCCACTCGCGAACAACTGTTAGCAACCATTGGCAATGCCGAAACAGTAGTATTTGTTGGAGGCATCTCTCCACGTGTAGAAGGTGAAGAGATGAAGGTAGAAGAGCCTGGTTTCAAAGGAGGCGACCGTACCGACATCGAGCTGCCTGCCGTACAACGTCAATTACTGAAGATGCTACACGAGGCTGGAAAGAAAGTGGTGTTTGTCAATTGTTCAGGTGGCGCAATGGCTCTTGTTCCTGAGCTAGAGAGTTGTGACGCTATCCTACAAGGCTGGTACGGAGGAGAACTAGGCGGACAGGCCATTGCTGAGATTATTGCAGGCCAGGTGAATCCTAGCGGAAAACTGCCTATGACATTCTATAAGAGCGTCAACGATCTGCCTGATTTTATGGATTACACCATGAAAAACAGGACCTATCGTTACTTCAAGGGCAAAGCGCTATTTCCCTTTGGCTATGGACTGAGCTACACCAAGTTCAATATCAGCAAACCGCAATATGATAATAATAAGGTACGCGTGAAGGTGAAGAACACGGGAAAGATGGATGGCACGGAAGTGGTACAGGTTTATATTCGCAACCTGGCAGATAAAGAAGGACCGCTAAAGACTCTTCGTGGCTATCAACGTGTCACTCTAAAACGTGGCGAAACCAAAAACATAGAGATAGACTTCCCACGCAGCAGCTTTGAAGGATGGGATGCAAATACCAACACCATGCGAGTTGTTCCAGGACGCTATGAGTTGATGGTTGGCAGTTCCAGCGCTGATAAAGACATAAAGAAAGTGGTAATAACAGTCAAATAAGACTGTTACCACCACCGTTTACTTTTCTTCAGCAGGGTTTACTGCATGTCGTAAACAACCTGCATCAGCTGTTTGCCCAGCTCGTCAGCCTGCTCCATAGTTGCAGCTTCACTGTAGACACGGATGATAGGCTCGGTATTCGACTTGCGAAGATGTACCCAACGATCTGGAAAATCTATCTTCACACCATCGATATTGTTCACCTGTGCAGTGCTGTCTTTTGCAAACATCTCCTTGACCTTCACCAAAATAGCATCCACATCCGTTTCTGGTGTCAAGTCAATGCGATTCTTGGCAATCTGGTAGTCAGGGAAAGTCTTACGTAACTCGCTAACCTTACAACCCTTCTTAGCCAAAGAAGTCAGGAAGAGGGCAATACCTACAAGAGCATCACGACCATAGTGGCTCTCAGGATAGATGACTCCACCATTACCTTCACCACCAATCACGGCGTTTACTTCCTTCATCTTCGTAGTGACATTTACCTCACCTACAGCAGCAGCAGTATACTTTCCGCCATGACGCTCAGTAACATCGCGAAGAGCACGTGTAGAACTGAGATTGCTAACAGTGTTACCAGCCGTTTGAGAAAGCACGTAATCGGCTACACTTACTAACGTATATTCTTCGCCGAACATCGTACCATCTTCGCTAATGAAAGCCAAACGGTCTACATCAGGATCCACTACAATACCCAGATCATACTGACCAGTCTTCATCTCATCCATAATACCTTGTAGATTCTTTTCCAAGGGTTCTGGATTATGAGCAAAGTCGCCTGTCACCTCACCATTCAGGAACTTATAGCTGACGCCCAGCTCGTCCAATAGACGTGGCAGAATGATACCACCTACGCTATTAATACTGTCTACACAAGCCTTAAAACCTGCCTTACGGACAGCCTCTACATCAACCAGACGAAGGTCGAGTACTGACTGAATGTGACGCTGGTCAAAGGAACCGTCGACGGTTACCTTACCCAACTTGTCAACTTCTGCATAATGAAAATCTTCCTTTTCTGCAATCTCAAGCACACGGGCTCCATCAGCAGCTGTCAGGAATTCACCCTCGTTGTTCAGCAGCTTCAGAGCATTCCACTGACGAGGATTATGCGAAGCAGTAATGATGATACCACCATCAGCACCACTCATGCGGACTGCCAATTCTGTGGTAGGTGTTGAAGCGTAACCAATGTCGAGCACATCAAAACCCATACCCACTAAAGTGCCACAAACAACATCACGCACCATAGGACCTGAGATACGGCCATCTCGTCCAACCACTATCTTACCCGTTTTGCGGGGGATAAAGGTTGCATATGCCGTTGTAAACTTAACGATATCCAGTGGATTGAGGGTATCGCCCGTAGACCCGCCAATAGTTCCGCGGATTCCGGAAATAGACTTAATCAGTGTCATTATAAAAATCGATTATTACTTTATTATTTCATTATTTCTCCCTCACGTAGGTAATCTCATAAAAACAGGGATAAACGCTTGACGTTGCCTCAGCTGTGCCTTGAGAATGGGGTACAATAAGACGCACCTTGGCAATCTCGTCTGTTTCCTTTTCAGGACGACCTATATTGATATAGTTGAGAGGTACTAACCAACCAGAAGGAACACTGGAGGAACTGTGGAAAGTGTACATCATGCCTGAAACAAACGAAGCTGTAATAGTAGTGCCATTACGATAGACGCTCATCTTGTCGACATATTGCGAAGGATCAATATTCTGTCCTACCGAACTGTTATAAACAGAACCTTCCATATCGTTACGAATCAAGATCGCATCTGTCTTAATGTTCTTCTCCATGAAACGGCAAAGTATATTGACACGCTTCTTATTCTCCAATTTAGAACCGCAGCCCTTGCGGCGAATCTGCATATAGACACCAGAACGTGATAAACGAACATACTCGTTAAGGGTCGTATCGGTATTCTCACCTTGGGCGGCAAATTCTTCTTCGCTAATCACGCGAATACCCTCCTTAGCTATAAAGTCGGAGATGGCATCTTGCTCTTGTTCTTTCTTATCGGCATAGGTCTCATAATTATTGCAGCTCAAGAGCGTCATTAGACACATGAGCAGCATAACGGGACAGATAATTCTTTTCATTTTGATATCTTCTATTTCTAATTCGGGCACAAAATTACAAATAAATCATCAATTATCGGCAATATTAGACTACTTTAACTTGTCTTCGAAGGTAATAAATGCCTCTTCCACGATTCGGACGGCTTCTGGCAAAGAGCAATTCAGCCTTCCTCCAGAGGCATTCAAATGTCCTCCACCATTGAAGAAACGAGCAGCAACCTCATTGCAGGGAAAATCATCTACAGAACGCAGGCTCACCCATATCAAGTTGTCGCGCTCAGTATCCTCACGTAACGAAATACTCAACTTCAGGCCCTTCATCTGCAAAGGCATATTCACTAGTCCTTCTGCGTCTCCTTTAACAAAATGGAAGTCTCGAAGGTCTTTCTTTGACAATGTATAGTAGGCTGCATGACGTTCCTGATCCACAACCATTGTGTTGAGCAGCACATGTCCGACCAGTCTCATGCGGTGTTCACTGTAATTGTGGTACACATTCCGATAAATCTTATCCTTATTGATATGCTTAGTCAGCAGCTGGCTAATAATATAAAATATGTCTGGATCGTTGGAATTAAAGGTAAAACCGCCAGTATCAGTCATCATACCACAATAGACGGGGATAGCATATTGCTTGCCCAATTCCTCAAAGAGTCCCAATTGCCAAACAATGCGGAACACAAGTTCACTGGCTGACGACAACTCAGGATGAGAAATGACCAACACTGCATCGACATCAGGACCAGGATGATGGTCTATCAGAACCTTCTTGGCAGGTGAGGCAACTAATGCATCAGCCATCTGATCGGTACGTGATGCTGTATTGAAATCGAGGCAGAACACAAGATCTGCCACCTTCAACATCATATCAACAAAATCCTTGCGCTTGTCGTAGCGTGCTACCTTTTCCGTGTTAGGCAACCAATGCAGATAGTCAGGATATTGATCAGGCACAACCATTAAGGGCTCTTTACCCATATATCGAAGGGCATCAAAGAGTCCCAACATAGAACCCATAGCGTCTCCATCTGGGTTCTGATGGCTGCAGAGCACGATGCTCTCCGCATTGGCTATGAGGGAGCGCAGTTCACTGCACTCCCCCTCAGTCATTATTTCCTTCAGCATTCTTTAGAATAGTTTATTAGGATAGACACCTTCGTCTACCAGTTTCTGTATACGTGCTACCGTGTCATCGCGATCAGCAGCGTAGGTCACACCAAACCATTTTGAGGTAGTGTCAAGTACTTCACAGGTGGCAGTACCCTCGGTAATCAACTTGTTAACCATGAGAGGGATAAAGAACTCTGCTTTCAAGTTCTCCATATTCTTAGGATCACTCAAGAACTCCTTGAAGTACTGCTCGCTATATTCGAAATAGTCGGGAGTAAAACCCCACATATTCATGGAAACAGGTGTATTGTCATCAACCACTACCCATTTGCCTTCCTCGTCCTTATAACGAATCGGCTGATCTGCGGCACCTGCCTTTGAGCCATCTTCTGCGCAACGAACAATCTCGGTACGTTCTACAACATCCGTCAAATGTCCCTGGGCGTTTTTCGAACAGATACCACGAGCCACTGTTCCGTTCTCACTCAAGGTATTACCAACACGGAAACCCACCATTGCATATTTGTTCTTGGCACCTTCGGGCAGACTGCTCAAATACTTACCAATAACCATAAATGCATCACGATTGTAGAAGTCGTCACAGTTGATAACACAGAAAGGTTCCTTAATCACGTCCTTACCCATCAGCACAGCGTGGTTCGTGCCCCAAGGCTTTACACGTCCTTCTGGAACACTAAAGCCCTCTGGAAGTGCATCAATACCCTGGAAACAGAGCTCACAAGGAATATGTCCTTCATATTTGGAAAGAATCTGAGTGCGGAACTGCTCTTCGAAGTCCTTGCGAATCACCCATACTATCTTACCAAAACCAGCCTGAATGGCATCGTAAATACTATAGTCCATAATGGTCTCACCATTGGGGCCCAGACCGTCGAGCTGCTTCAGACCGCCATAACGGCTTCCCATGCCAGCTGCTAATAAAAATAATGTTGGTTTCATTGTCTCTCTTAATTAAATGTTTGTTTATTGGGTGCAAAGGTACAAAATATTTCCGACACTCACCTTATTAATTATTATTTATTAATCATTAATTTGTCTTTAGAGCACGCATAGCGTTAAGTACAGCCAGTACTGTGACGCCCACATCTGCAAATACCGCCAACCACATCGTGGCAATACCAACGGCAGCCAATAGGAGCACAGCAACCTTAACGCCAATGGCAAACCATACGTTCTGACGGGCAATGGAACGGGTGCGTCGACTGATTCTAATGGCTGCAGGCAGTTTTGAAGGCTGATCATCCATCAATACCACATCAGCGGCTTCTATAGCGGCATCACTACCTAATCCTCCCATAGCAATACCGACGTCTGCTCGTGCCAATACTGGAGCATCGTTAATTCCATCTCCGACAAAAGCTACACAGGCGTCCTTTTTCTGGAGCAGGCGTTCTACGAAGGCCACCTTATCAGCAGGCAACAGCTCTGCTTGGTAATCATCCAGTTGCAACTGGTTTGCCACGTGCTCAGCTACTTCCTTTCTGTCACCCGTCAGCATCACCGTCCTTTTCACTCCCAACTGCTTCAGTTGTCGAACGGCTTCTGCACTGTCTTCCTTCACTTGGTCATTGATCACGATATGTCCTGCATACTCGCCATTAATAGCTACATGAATGATTGTACCCTGATGATGACAGTCGTGCCATTGGGCTCCTACATAGTCCATCAATTTCGTATTTCCGACACTCACCAGATCTTCTCCGACACGGGCCTGAATACCTTTACCAGCTATTTCTTCCACATCACTAACCCGACAACCGTCTGTTGCCTCATCAGGAAACGCATCTCTCAAGGCGGCACCTATAGGATGAGTGGTAAAATGCTCTACATGGGCTGCAAGATGCAGCAAATGGTGTTCATCATACTGCTCAGGATGTACAGCAGTCACAGCAAACTGCCCATGTGTCAGTGTTCCAGTTTTGTCAAACACCACAGTGTCTACCTTTGCCAACACATCCATAAAGTTGGCACCTTTAATCAGGATACCTCGCCGAGAAGCGCCACCTATACCTCCAAAGAAAGTAAGGGGAACGCTAAGCACCAATGCACAAGGACACGATACTACCAAGAACATCAATGCACGATAAATCCATGTTGAGAGGACTGCATGAGCACTTAATAACGGCGGCAGAACAGCCAGTGCAATAGCAGCAAACACCACTATAGGCGTATAGATGCGTGCGAATTGAGTGATAAAAGTCTCGCTCTGTGATTTATTAGCTGTAGCATGTTCTACCAACTGGATGATTTTCGCCACTGTGCTTTCGCCAAAGGCTTTGGTGGTACGTACCTTGATGACACCTGAAAGATTAACGCAGCCACTCACCACTTCATCTTCCATATTCACTTCACGAGGCATCGATTCACCTGTCAAAGCTATGGTATTCAGAGCAGAAGTTCCCTCTACTACAACGCCGTCCAATGGAATCTTTTCGCCTGGACGTATCACGATAATACTTCCTACACTTACCTCCTCCGGAGCATAGTCACTAACACAACCATCCGTTTCCACATGGGCAACGTCTGGACGAATATCCATCAAGTGAGCTATACTCTCCCTGCTCTTCCCCTCAGCATACCCTTCAAAGAGTTCGCCAACCTGGAAGAAAAGCATGACAAAGACAGCCTCGGGGAACTGAGTTTCTGCACCTGGCAGAAAACCTATACAGAGTGCTCCGATTGTTGCTACTGACATTAAGAAGTTTTCGTTAAAAGCATCGCCATGCAATAATCCTTCTAATGCTTCTTTGAGCGTATCATGTCCCACCAGAAGGTAGGGTACAAGATAGACTAGCAGTAACTGCCATGTAGTCAATGAAAACTGGAGTTCAATTAATACTGCTACTGCCAGCAATACTGCAGAAATTATGATTAGCCATAATTGGCCATGCTGGTGTTCATGATGGTGTTCATGATGTTCGTGTTGATGTGCCATATCTTTGCTTTTTAATTATTTCTGGGTGCAAAGGTACAGCAAAGGTTTCGCAACTTGGTTGCAAAGTAACATCAGAAGGGATATCCGATGGCAAAGTGAAGAGTATGACTGCTCTTAAAACTATCAATATTGTAGAAGCCAGACTTACCCGTCTCCCAAGGATAATGAAGAGCGACACCCCAATCGAGGCGCAGGATTAGGAAGTTGAGGTCATAACGGATACCGACACCCGTACCAACACCCATCGAATCGAATAAATTATTGAAACGTAAGTTGAGGTTTTTGAACATACCAGGATATTCGCTATCCAATTCACCTACATCCTCGTTACGGAACCAGACATTACCTGCATCCAGAAAAACAGCGCCATGAAGGTTTCCAAAGAGTTGCTGGCGATATTCCAAATTCATAATTAGCTTGATTTCGCCATTCTGCAACAAATAGTTGTATGCCTTATTACCTACTCCACGGAATCCGCCAGGACCCAGTCCGCGTACAGAGAAAGCTCTGATGCTGTTGGCACCACCAGCATAGAACATTTCACTATGGGGTGTTGCATCACAATTGCCGTAGCAATATATAATACCTCCATTGACATGTGCCAGTAACTTCGACTGTTCATCAAGTGTCCACGTCTTTGTAAAGTCTGTTTCCAGTTTGAGAAACTGTGAATATGGATTCTTGAAGAGTTTCTTGTTCTTCTCATTCCAGCTCCTACCCGTGATGACATCATAAAGTGCAACGCCATTTCCTGCCTCTGCCAACGTAGTTTCCCATCGGATAGGATTCCGATAGCTTGAAGGACTCGTGTAAGTATAGGTATAACGCATCTCCGTGATGAAACGATCCTCCATGGTGGCTTCAAGATAAGGATTTTCTTTCAACAGATTTTCGTATTCATCAGTATGACTATTCATAAACTGATACTTTACCGTAAGAGGCGAGAATTCATGACGACTCTGTGGCGAGGTCTGCCAGCGATAGGTCCACTCACCGGAAGCCACGTGCATCTTATAGTAGCTAGGGCGGTAGATAATGTCGGTAGAGATTTTTGCAATAGTACTGGGTGTGCTATAGAAACGACGCCGACGAATAACACGTCCATCCTTGTCACGACGGACGCGATTACCTCCAAAGAAAGGAGCAATAATACGTGGGAACTCGACACTGAGATCGGCACCATACTCGTAATTATTCATCGCATTATTACTCTGAGTAGACCACTCATAAGAGCCATGCACGTTGAAGTCAATTTTCTCTGCACCTCTAAAGGCGTTTCGACGTGTAATACCCATCCTGACCTCAGGACCCATACGTCCGATTGTGCGCGCATTGAAATTGGTTTCAACATAGAAATCCCACGGCTTGTCAAAAGTAAGATTGAGGTTGAGGTCGAGCGTATCGCATGCTGCAGTCGTGTCGCGAGGTGTAAAGACGAAATCCGCCATCGAGAATAGGCCGTTGGCATTGATCTTGCTCGCAGTTTGCAGATAATTATCATAGCTATAGACCTGACGAGGACGCAGCTTCATATCAGCCATCAAGACACGAGGACTGACGGGTGGTTTTTTACCAGAATAGCGAACGGTTAAATAACGACGTACGGTAGAATCGGTAAGTACCTCGCGATTGGTTTTCCTCATATTGATATTGACACGTCCTATATACCACTTGTGCTTCACCGCTTCAGGCACCCCGTCCGCCAACTGGAAACGCAACTGCGCTTTTCCATCAACAGCAAAAGTATCTGCCAGATAAGAGGCATAACTTGGCTGATAATAATAATAGCCATTATTTCGTAACAACAAACTGATACGCTGGCGTTCAGCATCCAGATTGGAGACACTGAAGGCATCACCCTTGCGTACATAGCTCTGATCAATAGTAGAATGTATCAAACTGTCTGCTTCTGCAGGGAAGCCGAAATAGCCCACGGAGTCGAGCGTGGTCAAGCGACCGTAATGTACATTATAAGCAATCTTTGAGGTCTTGGGATTCTTCTGAGGTACAGCCTCATAGTTGACCTGTCCGCTAAAATAGCCATGATTGCGCAACACCCCTTGTGCCACCTTTGCTCGCAGTTCAGGATTTACCCACGACATGAGCACAGGCTGCTTTCCGAATGTCTTCGTCATCCAACGGGCGAAGGGCTTGTCTATATGAGCATACTTATTCCAAATACTCACTCCTAATGAGAAAGGAACACGATAGTAACTACTTCCAAAGATGGCGCCATTAGGGGCTGTCGCAAGTGCTGCTTCCACCTCCTGCTGTGTAAGATTCTTGTTATCTATCACTGTCTGCGTTTTGAAGGTGTCCGTATTATCATAGGTAATCTTTGTGAGTCCCGTAAACAACTGGTCACCATCAGGGATATTCTTCGTCATAGAGCATGCTACAATGAAGAAGGAAGCAGTCAGAAGGATGATGTATGATGTGATACTATTTCGTGTCATGGGCGTTGCGTCTTTAGGGTGTCTCTTCTCACGCTATCGCGCGGTGTAGTTGTCACACTGCGCACAGGCATGGTAGGAGTTGTATTCTTGAAGCGGAATATATCCGTGAATTTCTGCAAAGTACGACGCCAGATAAAGCCTCCACCGTACTTTTGCGAATAACCGTCCAGCCAGTCGTAGGCATTATTCTGATAGAACAGGGTAATATACTTGTTGGCAGTATCGTCCAGTCGGTATTCCAGCGAGACATTGTCGAAGAATGAATTGTTACGTTGTTGGAGTTCAGCACCTGTCGACACTTTACCACCCACAGCTATCTTCAAACGGTTGTTCAAGAATCGCTTGGCAAACTTGAAGGAATAATCAGTATGTGTGGCACCTGTAGCATCCGTCGAATTGTCCATACCAATAGAGAGGTCAAGAGTACGCAGGGCATTACCTGTAATCTGGTTAATTTCTGAATTAAGGAATGAGCTAAGGGCAGAGTTCATAGAGAAAGCGCCTGTATTACCATCGGCCAAATACATGCCTGTAGTCAACATCGAAACAGCTAGTTTTCCTCGCTGTTCCACACTCATTGCCTGCAACTCACTATGCAGCTGCATATCCTCTGGTGCGTCGAGGGTAAACTCCAGTCCCATATCGTTAAGGGTACGCGTAATCTTCACACCACAGTCAAATTCCACGCTGCGTCCTACCCCACTGGAATTCGATACTGTCGCCTTTGTACGCTCTGTGGCAGTGATGTTCAGCGTAGGATTCATAATCTCACCTGTAAACTCAATATAGGAACCGTCCTGAATGGTGAAAGTCTTCAACGGGATAACAGGCAACGAATACTTCATCTCGCCATTCGACAGTGTATAGCGTCCCGTCAATCTCAAGTTGTCAGTAGGATTATAGATCATATGCAGAGTACCACCACCCGTCAAGTCGATATAGTTGGAGTGGTCAGTATTCAGATAAGCCATAACATGGGCACCATTCGACACGTCGATAGTCATATCCATATTGAAACCTGTCAGCGTTGGACGTTCCACCACAATCTGCGTGGTGTCTGAGAAATCCGTAAACTTCACCAACTCATCCAAATGGTTATCCGTTGTCAGAGGTGAATCACGTAGCACGTAGCTCATATCCGTTGTTCCCAACAATTCCAAACGTCCTCGCATCGTCAGGTTATCCAATGGTCCTCTGATGCGTGCAAAGGCATTGACAAAGGCCTTACCGTAGGCGATACTCTTGGCATTCTCCTTGGCACCTATAATCTGATAGTTTCTTGCCCTCATCCTCAGGTTCACCATCATGTGGTCCATATCGCTGAAATCCACATCACCTTGAACAGTCAGAGGACTATCGTTATACTGTGAATAGACGGTAAAGTTCTCGAAGAGCAGTTTTGAATTCACGATGCGAACAGGGTCGTTATCAAAGCGGAGCCTCATACCATAAGGGATGCTTTCCATATACGACGAATCCAGATAAATCTCACCATCCACCTTGGGATGCGACATCGTTCCTTTGATGTTCAATTCGCCATCACCATAACCCTGCAAGCCTACTATCTGATCAGGTACAAAACCATTCACCAGCGACAAGGGCAGACGGGTCATCAGGAACTTGGCATCTATGCCTCCATCACCCTTATCGTAATAAGTACCTGTCAGCAATCCTATTTCTTCCTCGTCCTTCATCAGTCGGGCTTCTACAGCATGAGCCGAATCACCCTTCTGCATATACACCATTTCAGTGCTGACATTGCCAATAGGACTATGTTCATAGGTCATGTTGCGAACGGACATATCGCCAGCAACCGAGAAGCGCCCGTTGGCATCCTGCACCACGTGGTAGTCACCATTCATCAGGCCAGACATACGTGGTGCATAAGGAATCACAGAGGTTACCTCGTCCAAGTTAAACTTATTCAAACTCACGGTGATATCCTGTTGCAGACTAGGATCGCTATCTTCCGTATAGACCTTCACACCCGTTCCGTCACTGGCTATCAGGTCGAGCTTGGCTTCCACCTTATTCTTATTACTGATAAAAACGAAATTATCGTCGTTCAACTTGAATATCTTATAACCCAACGTAGGCTCTTTTGGCATCAAGTGCATACGAATACCACTATCTACCATCTCTGCCTGCGCACCCAATCGGGCACCCAGTTTATTATCCGAGTCGTAGTAGCGCACACCAAAGGTGGCTCCTTTTTCCTGTAATATACCATCGAAGAGGGCATTAAACACGAACTGCGGGTTCTTCTTGTTGTTACGTATCTGTCCACCAAATGAGATGCGCTTCGGACGTTGCGTGATACGGAAATTGATCGTATCCAGTCGCACATCGCTTACCACCAATGAATGAATGTGTCCACTGCCGTTTAGTCCTGTTTCCGGCGATGCGCTCATATCGTATACCAAGTCTTTGAAATCAATGCCTTCACCACTCTTCAGCAGGTTAGCTACGGGATTATTCTGCTTGCTCTCAATATGCAGCTTCATAGAAGGCAACAATCTGCGGATAGCTGCCTGATCAATGATCTTTGCCTCCAGTTGTGCCATCACCGAATCGCCTAAAGTCGAGGCTTTCTTCAACAGGTCTTCGTAATTGCCACTGCCGTCCATCTTCACAATCAGATCACCACTCTGTGCTCGTAAGATGGTGGTATCAGGCTTGGTATTTATATGCAGTCCGATAAACTCAGAACGATAGGACTTGCTGGAGTCACGGATGACAATATCGCTAATCAGGCCACTGACGTAGTGCGACAGCTTCAGGTCGGAAGTAACATCCACGTGTCCGCAAAGTCCCAAGGTCAGCGGATTCTCCACCAAACCCATAGCATGAAGGTCGGCACTCTTCACTTCAGTAGTAATGGTTCCATTAAACTTCTTCGTATTCATCAGAGCGTCGAAGCTCACGATGCCGTTCAGCAGATGATTTCTTGAATCGACAGTTGCCAAAGCATGCCCGTTACGAACCTCTGCCTGCGCTGTCATATTCGTCAGATTCAGATGTCCATAACGCAGCTGGCTGATTTTGGCATCCGCCTGCATTGTGGTACGTGGTGACAAGAAGTCCGTACCCTGTCCACGAGCATTCAAATCGGCAGTAATGGTATAGATAGAGTCACGAGGCATGAAGTGATGAAGGTTCAGGTTCCGAATATTCACCTTAGCGTCATAGCGCATCACGTCGGCATTCAGATTACCCTTCACTTTCACTACACCACCAGCCTCTCTGGCAGTGATGTCTGCCATATATTGTGCACCATCAGCTTTCACCCTACCCTCAGCACTCATGGGTGGAATTCGGTAGTTGCGCTGCACATCACGAGGCATCATGGCTTTTACAAAGTCCAGATTCTGCGTCTTGGCATTAAACTGCACATCGGCTCTCAGTCGTTTCGGATCAGTCACATTCGCCACAAAGCCATCGGCCTTTGCATAGAAAGCAGTAGGAAGGGCAATGTCCAGATCGTTAAACTCCATATAGTCCATATTGCCACGTGCAGAACCCTTGATATTCAACGGATAGTATGGCCAACGGTCACGCATAGCTGGTGGCAGGTCACCCATAAATTGCATCAGGTCCTTGCGACCAACCTGCGCATCCAATCTCAGACGCATCTTACCTGGATTAATGCTATCCATCAACGACAGAGGCATATCCATCTCGACATAAATGTCACTCTCTGGCGTCTTCAATCTGAAACGAGGCAGTTTGATGCTTCCGTTTTCCATAGCCACAGGTCCGCTGAGGTCTGTTATCTGCAGACCACTCTTCTCCTTCATGGCCACATGTCGCATGTAGAGCCGTAAGGTGGGGTCGTGATAATAGATGGAATCGATGCCGATATTAATGTTTTTCAGATCCAGATGGTTGTAGTCCAATCCCTCTATGCGTGGTTGGAAGTTCTGGTCGTAGGCCAGTGCGCCGTTATTCCAGTCCACACTACCAACGGTATATGTTTGGGTCTCAAGATCAACAAGTGCCTGCCTGGCTGTCAACGTACCAAAATGCGACTTCACACTCATCGTGTCGCCAGGCATATGCAGGGCCAAATCGGTACGCTCGATAACGATGCTATCGATATTAATCTTCCAGAAATTTTCAGATTTTGTTGTATCCTCAGGTACTGAGTCATTCAACTGGATATCCAATTGTGCGTTTTCCAGTCGGGCCCCATTCACCTCCACTGTCTGCTTATCCAAATCGATGCCTCTGCTAGCTACAAAGAGACGATCGAAGCGTCCTTTTACGCGTGCTGCTTCCACAAAGCCGTTGGTGTTCAGTTGGGTGTTGGTCACCTCTAATTGGTTCAGCACAACACGATGATCTATCAGTGGCAACAGCTGCACGTCGACCACCATCCTTTCTACGTTGGCAATGGTGTCGGGATGTTGAATGGCTTTCAGGTCGTTGATTTCCAAATCGAGCGGAAACTTGAGTCGCACATAATCCACACTGATGTCCATGCCTGTCTTTTCAGAGACAATAGCAGCAACCTTATCGACAGCCCAATTCTGTACGGGCGGCAGATAAAGCAATACTGTCAGCAATAGAAACAACAGTAAGGGACTAAGCAGAATGCCCAAAATCCACCAGAATGCTTTCTTCATACACCTGATTTCATAAACTCCCTGCAAAAATAAGGTAAAAATCGGAAATACGAAACTATTTGACCGATTTTTTTAGTGTTTCCCATAGAATATCTGCTGGTAAGGGTGCTTCTACGGCTATTTTCTCCTTTGAAACAGGGTGAACAAACTCTATTCTGCGTGCCAACAGCGAGATGCTGCCATCCTGATTCGAACGCTTGGCTCCATACTTCAAGTCACCCTTGATGGGACACCCCATCGTGGAGAGTTGGCAGCGTATCTGATGATGGCGCCCTGTCATCAGTTGTACCTCCAACAGATAGTAACGTTCCGACTCGCCAATCAGCCTGTATTTCAACTTAGCCAGTTTGCTGTTTGGCACCTCTCTGTCGTAAGCATAGCTTTTGTTCTGTTTCTCGTTCCTTACCAACCAGTTTTGTAATAATCCTTCCTCCGCCTCTGGTTTGTTCTGAACGATGGCCCAGTAGGTCTTATGCACCTCACCCTCGGCAAACATCTTGTTCAGTCGGGCTAGTGCTTTCGATGTGCGGGCAAAGACTACCAATCCTGATACAGGACGATCCAAGCGATGTACTACCCCCAGAAAAACGGCTCCTGGCTTCTGGTACTTCTCTTTGATATAGTCTTTCACCAAATCAGAAAGGGGGCGATCGCCAGTCTTATCGCCCTGAACGATCTCCCCACTCTTTTTGTTTACTATGATAATATGGTTGTCTTCGTAGATGACTTCCATACGCTCTGATTACATGTTCATACCACCATCAACCTGAATAACCTGTCCGCTTACGTAGCTCGACATGTCAGAAGCCAGGAATGTAGCAACGTTGGCGATATCCTCAACCTGTCCACCACGACGCAGAGGAATCTTGTTGCACCACTCCTTGCGGATGTCCTCAGGCAGAGCAGCTGTCATAGCTGTCTCGATGAAGCCTGGAGCGATAGCGTTGGCACGGATACCCTTTGGTCCCATCTCCTGAGCGATACTCTTAGCCAGTGCAATGAGTCCGGCCTTAGAAGCAGCGTAGTTAGCCTGACCGGCATTTCCGTGTACACCTACTACCGATGCCATGTTGATGATAGAACCACCACGCTGGCGCATCATAACGGGCACACAAGCGTGGATGAAGTTGAAGGCCGACTTCAGGTTTACTGCGATTACAGCGTCCCACTGCTGCTCAGTCATGCGCAGCATCAGTCCATCCTTAGTAATACCAGCGTTGTTTACCAGAATATCAATTGATCCAAACTCTTCCTTTACAGCCTTTACAACCTCCTCAGTCTGAGCAAAGTCGGCAGCGTTACTTGCGTAGCTCTTAGCCTTGACGCCAAGTGCAGCAATCTCCTTCTCTGTCTCCTCGTTAATCTCAAGGTCGGTGAATGCGATGTTACAGCCCTCAGAGGCATACTTCAGTGCGATAGCTTTTCCGATACCGCGTGCAGCACCTGTAATCAGGGCTGTCTTACCTTCTAATAATCCCATAATTCTTTTCTTATTGATGATTTACAATTCAATTCTTATCTTAATTTTCCCAATGCACCATATACCACCTTTGCTACTTGTGGCTTGGTGTCTTCTTCCCGCATACCATGTGCAATACGTCCGTAGATATAAGGAACTTCCAGACCCTTGATACAGTAGTGGGTGATATCTGCTACGAGGTCGACGTTATCGATATCAAACTCGCCGTCCTCCTTACCCTCCGTATACACCTTGCGGAACAGTTCGATTTCAGCATCGTCAAAATGCTTGCGAACCTTCTCCACCATCCAGATATTACGGAAGAACTCAGCTCTCAGGTTACCATTGCGAACAACCGTCTCACGTATCATGCTCAGATGCGTATAGATCAGCTCGATAATCTTATCCTGCGGACGAATCTTACGGGCAGCCACCTCGTCGAGTTTGTCGCTCAGTCGCTCCAGCTCACCCTCGATGACAGCATAGTATATCTCATCCTTCGATTTAAAATAGGTATAGAGCGTGCGCCTACCCTTACCAGAAGCAAGGGCAATGTCGTTCATTGTAGTGCTCTCCAATCCGTTTTTGGCAAACAGCTGACGAGCCACATCTACCAGTTTCTGCCTAGTTTTCGATACTGACATATTTCAATCCTCCCAGAATTTCAGATTGCACATTAACGATACTGTGTGCAAAAGTAGAAAAAACCCTTGAAACGACCAAACTTTTCTGCATAAATTCTTTTAAATTACCTATTTTTGACGATTTTCTGCAAAAATATTTGGTTATTTCCCAAAAAAGTCGTACCTTTGCACCCGCAAAACAGGAAACGTCCTGAATTGCAGCGAAAAATTAACATCGCGGAGTGGAGCAGTTGGTAGCTCGCCAGGCTCATAACCTGGAGGTCGCATGTTCGAGTCCTGCCTCCGCAACCAACACAAAACGGGAGTACTTCCAACGAAGTATTCCCGCTTTTCTTTTTTTCACCCTTAAACATTAGAATGTCAGCGGCTCATAAGGCAAACCGAAGACATCGGCAACAGCCTTGAATACCACCTTGCCTTCCACGATATTCAGGCCCTTGGCCAGTGCCGCATCATCCTTGCAGGCCTGCTGCCAACCCTTGTCTGCCAGCGCAATAGCGTAGCGCAGAGTGGCGTTGGTCAGTGCGAGTGTTGAAGTATTGGGAACAGCACCTGGAATATTGGCCACACAATAGTGCACGATGCCCTCTTCCGTATAGACAGGTTCGCTGTGGGTAGTTGGACGCGATGTCTCGAAGCAGCCTCCCTGGTCGATAGCCACATCGACGAGCACAGTGCCTGGCTCCATTAGTTTCAGCATCTCGCGGGTAATCAGATGAGGCGCTTTGTCACCTGGTACGAGCACAGAGCCTACCACAATATCGACAGTGGACAATTGCTGGCGGATATTATGCTCCGACGAATAGAGGGTATGCACGTTAGCTGGCGTCTCGATATCGAGTTGGCGCAGACGAGGCAATGACACATCAGCAATCGTCACCTCAGCACCCATACCTGCTGCCATTCGTGCCGCAGCCTCTCCTACGACACCACCTCCTAATACTAATACGCGTGTTGGCGACACACCAGGTACACCACTAATCAGTTTACCCTTGCCACCTTTGGTCTTTTGCAGGTAATAGGCACCATTCAGCGTAGCCATACGTCCTGCCACCTCACTCATAGGCTGCAACAGAGGCAGCGAACCGTTAGGCAGCTGTACTGTCTCGTAGGCCAGACAGACGGCACCACTCTTCAGCATAGCGTCTGTCAGTTCCTTCTCGCATGCGAAATGAAAATAAGTAAACACCAGTTGTCCTTTCCTTACCAGCGCATACTCTGGCTCAATGGGTTCCTTTACTTTTACAATCATGTCACCCTCGCGATACACGTCCTCAATCGTCGGCAGTATCTTGGCTCCCGCCTTCACATAGTCGTCATCGCTGAATCCGCTACCTTCGCCAGCCGTATGCTGCACGAAGACTACGTGTCCGCGACGCGTCAGTTCTGAAACTCCCGCAGGGGTCATACCCACGCGGTTCTCATTGTTCTTAATCTCCTTGGGAATACCTACCTTACACATAAGCATATTAGATTTTAGTTACTATGATGTTGCAAATATACATTTTTATTTTCAATTATCAATGACATCTATTAAAAAAGAATAAAAAATTTGATAATTCAAAACATTTTTCATACATTTGCGGATGTAAATGCAAAGTGCATGTTACTAAAAAACGACCTAAACTTATTAAAATTATGACTTACAAAGTAATTGACATCGAAGGTGTTGGCGAAGTTTACGCCGAGAAACTGATTGCAGCAGGCATCAAGACAGATGCAGAGTTGTTGGAGAAATGCGCTAAGCCAGCAGGCCGCAAGGCTCTGGAGGCTGAGACAGGCATCAGCGGAAAGCTGATTCTGAAGTGGGCCAACCACTGCGATCTGTATCGCATCAACGGCGTAGGCCCTCAGTTTGCCGAACTGCTGGAGGCCAGTGGTGTAGACACCGTTAAGGAGCTGAAGCACAGAGTAGCCGAGAACCTGCAGAAGAAGCTGGAGGAGGTGAACGCTGTGAAGAACCTGACCAATCGTGTACCTGCCGTTGCGGAGGTTCAGAAGATGATTGACCAGGCTAAGGAGCTGCCAGCAGTGATGGAGTACTAAGCCCTTCGTTTGTTTTTTGACAAATTACTGATGTGATGGACTTCGGTGGTTCAACGCAGAACTGCCAAAGTCCATTTTCCTACTAAAACAATACACGTATTATAAAACTATGAAAATCGGACTATTTATCCCCTGTTACGTGGATGCCGTCTATCCTGAGGTGGGTGTGGCGACCTACAAGTTGCTGAAGCACCTGGGCATCGATGTAACGTATCCTGAGAATCAGACCTGCTGCGGACAGCCTATGGCCAATGCGGGGTTTGAGAAGCAGGCCATTCCTCTGGCTGAGAAATTTGAGGAGAAATTCAAGGACTTCGACTATGTGGTGGCTCCCAGCGTTTCGTGTACAGCCTTCGTGAAGATAAACTATCCACGATTGTTGGGCGGCAAAACCGCCCAAAACAACGAGGCGCACGTCTGCGAGACGGCGAAAAAGTGCATGGACGTCGTCGAATTTCTGCACGATGTGGTGAAGGTGGACCGCCGTCTGGGCACGTTTCCCCACAAGGTTTCGCTGCATAATTCATGTCACGGTGTGCGCGAGTTGGGACTGTCGAGCCCCAGCGAGGAACATGTGGCTCCGTTTAATAAGATTAAGGACCTGTTGCAGTTGGTCGATGGCATCGATGTCGTAGAACCCAAGCGCCACGATGAGTGCTGCGGCTTCGGAGGCATGTTCTCCATCGAAGAGACTGCTGTCAGTGCCCAGATGGGTAAGGACAAGGTGGAGCGTCACATGCAGACGGGCGCTGAATACATTACAGGCCCCGACTGCTCTTGCCTCATGCATATGGCAGGCGTTGCCAAGAAGCAAGGCCTCGATATTAAGTTCAAACATGTTGTAGAGATTTTAGCCGCAGGATTATGAGTACAGGACATAGTAAAGCCGCCAAGCAGTTCTTGAAGAACCAGACGTATGCCCACTGGCACGATGCCACTTTCTGGGCAGTGCGCACCAAGCGCGACAATATGGCTCACGGATTGGAAGAGTGGGAACAGCTCCGTGAAAAAGCTTCGGCCATCAAGCGCCACACCATTACCCATCTGGATGAATATCTCGACCAGTTTGCCACGAATGCCGAGAAGAACGGCGTCGAGGTGCACTGGGCAAAGGATGCCGAGGAGTTCAACGAAATCGTCTACGGCATTCTGAAGAACCACAACGTGAAGAAGATGGTGAAGTCGAAGTCGATGCTGACGGAGGAGTGCGAGATGAACCCCTACTTGGAGGCTCGCGGCATCGAAGTCGTAGAGACCGATTTGGGCGAGCGCATCATCCAGCTGAAAGGTCAGAAGCCCTCGCACATCGTGATGCCTGCCATCCATCTGAATCACGACGATGTGGGTGAACTGTTCGAAGAGAAGGGCATCTCCAAGGAGAAGGGCAACCACGACCCCACGTACCTCACATACAGAGCACGATTAAGCTTGCGCAACGAGTTTCTGACTGCCGACGCAGGTATGACGGGCGGCAACTTCGGTATCGCTGAGACGGGCGACATCGTGGTATGCACCAACGAGGGCAATGCCGATATGTCGACATCCTGCCCACGTCTGCACATCGCCGCCATCGGACTGGAGAAAATCATCCCCAACTACGAGTGTCTGGCCGTGTTCCAGCGCATGCTCTGCCGAGCAGGTACAGGACAGCCCACGACAACCTACACCTCGCATTTCCGCAAGGCACGTCCAACGGCTCACCACATGCATATCATCTTGGTGGATAATGGCCGTTCGGAATGGATTGCCAACCCAGAGCATTGGGAGAGTCTGAAGTGCATCCGCTGTGGCTCGTGCATGAACACATGCCCCGTATACCGCCGTTCGGGTGGCTACTCGTACAGCTACTTCATTCCTGGTCCCATCGGCATCAACCTCGGTATGCTGCGCGACCGTCAGGCCCATTCGGGCAACGTCTCGGCCTGCACACTCTGCCTGTCGTGTCAGACCGTCTGTCCCGTCAAGGTGAACCTCGGCGACCAGATCTACCTGTGGCGCCAGCAGCTCGACGAGTTCGGTACCGCCAATCCGCAGAAGAAGATGATGTGCAAGGGTATGTCGATGCTCTATGGTTCGCCAGGCCTCTACAACTTCGGCACAGCGCTCGCCCATTGGGCCAACATCATCCCATCGCCTCTCATGAACTGCGGCCTCAACCCTTGGGCTGAAGGTCACGACATGATGAAGTTCCCCAAGAAACCGTTCCACGAGTTGATTAAGGAAATTGAGTAATTGAGATAATGAGAAAATGAGAAATTATGGCAAGTAAAGAAGATATATTAAAGAAGTATCGCGCGAACGTGCGCGAGAAGTTCGACATGCCCGACCTAAGCGACATCCGAGCCATCACCTACCCCGACCCGCTGTTGCAGTTTATGAACATGACGAAGAGCGTGGGCGGCAATGCCATCGAGGTGGAGAAGGGACGCGACATCAACGAGCTCATCCGCGAGCTGTATCCTGATGCCAAGGAGATAGCCTCCAACCTGCCCGAGATTACCATTGCTACGCGCAATCCTGACGAGGTAGGTCGTGCGCGCGACTTGAACGGCACAGATGTTGGCGTCATTCGTGGCAGCTTTGGCGTAGCCGAGAATGCCTGCGTGTGGATTCCCCAGCAGATGAAGGAGAAAGCCGTCTGCTTTATCAGCGAGAACCTCATCATCCTGCTCGACAAGAAGCAGATAGTCAACAACATGCACGAAGCCTACGCACGGTTGTCAAACGCCAGCGGCAAAACCGCTGGCGACACGGAGCTGTTCGACCAGTACGGCTACGGCACGTTCATCAGCGGTCCCTCGAAGACTGCCGATATTGCCCAAGTGCTGGTTATGGGAGCGCAGGCTGCACGAAGCGCAACGGTGCTGCTGTTGGATGAATAGGAAATTCCCTACGACATTATAGGAAATTCCCCTCATTGCGTTTCGGGAAAAAACACTACTTTTGTGGCAATAATCATCCACAATGGTAACAGTTATGAAAGAATCATGCTTAAAAAGTCTCCTGTTTCTCGTGGCAATGGCCCTGTCTGTGCCTTCGTATGCGCAGAAGATGGATTTTTTAGGACCTGACAAGAACAACCAGAAGGTCATCAAACGATACAACCGCTATTATCACAAAGCATTTGCCCCAGGTATGGGAGGCATGGGAATAGGTTATACCGCCGTGTTTGGCGTGAAGAAAAATTCGATCATGTCGACTGACGACGTCGAGGTGAACGTTGTCAAGCGATGGGTTCAGGATGCTGCCATCAATGATATGGAAAACCGCTTGTACTTCATTGAAATCAAGAACAAGTCGGACAAGACTCTGTATATCGACAAGAGTCATTGCTACAGAGTATACCACAATGGCACAAAATACTGTTACTTTGACGCCGAACGAGATGCCAAACGAAACGTTCAGCGCATCATGGCCATTCCGCCGCACACGAAGAGAAACCTGTCGGAATATCAAGCCAAAGTAATCAAAAAGGAGAAATACTCAGAACTCAAAATCATCGACTATCCAGAGGAATTCAATTGGGATGCAAAAGAGGCCGGAATCTGTGAAGGTTTTCTGGGCCAATTTGAAGTCCGGGCGTTCACAGAGGACAAGTCGCCCTATTACCGATCGTTCGTGATTTCATACTCGAAGGATGAGGATTTCTCTACCTACTCCCTGCTGACCATCAATTTCTACATACGTCAGCTGATTGGTTGCTACTATCCTGAGCTGTATCGCGACAATGACATCTTCGATCGGTTCGGAGGCGATGAGTATACCATTACCAATTGTGAGTACGGGTATGGAGGCGTCAACCGGTTCAGAAGATTCTAAATAAATAGCCCCACTGTCATCGCTGTCATCGTCATCGCTGTCATCGATGTAACAAAAGAACCGTCCCTCTGTTACATAAAGAATATCTCTCAAGCCGCATGGCCTGAGAGATATTTCTGTGTTTTCCGATACATCTTCGTGACTTCGTCATAGCTGATGAATCCACGCTTGGTCCATTGTGCCAACTGATCCTTGGGGTTTGGATTCTTCTTACCCTGCTGAATACGCATGGAGCGGCATTCCTCACGGGTAAACTCATCGGATAGCAGGTCGAGCATGTTGGCCATACCGCCATGAGCAGCCTTCTTCTCCACCTCCATGTCTTCATTGAGGGCTTCGCTGAATAAGCTCATCTTAACCCACATGTCGTAGTCAAAGGCCCAACGGCAGAATTCTTCAATATCACGCGACCATTTGTAGCCGTTCATGACGTAGAGAATACAAGCCTTACGGAAGGCGATGACGGCACCACGACGGGCCAATATCCGATAACCGTCATCGTCGAACAAGGCGGCACGTTCAACCCCCAGCTTACACAGGTCACCAGCCATCTTCTTAGCCTGCTGACAGACAATGAGTCCCCTGTCCTTCGCTTCGTCAAGCAGTTGCAGATAGGCCATCATCTGCTGCTCGTACTTCTCGTCGTAACGCTTGTAGACGGGTATTTCACCATTGTCCTCAATCTCTGGAATAGTACAGAAATTCAGGCGCGACACGGTACCATCGTTCACGTTCTTGCGGAAGAATCGGATGGCGGAAGCAGGCGTGGTCGATGCATTCCAACACCAGCGCATAGGAGCACGGGCTGTCACCGACTGAGCACCAACGCGCTCTTGTCCATACATATCCGTATCGAAGTTACGGCAAATAATGCGACTCACCATCTCCCTTGAGCTACCGCCCGCCATCTTCGACAGCATCTCCACTTCGTCCATACGCGTATAGAGACACTTATGGCCTGCTCGCTCGGCATCAGCCAGACGTTGTGTAAAAGCGGCATTGGTCATATCGGAATCGTTCACCTGGATACAGATGTCCGTGGGACGAACCATACCTTTCTTGTTGGCCGATTTGCTATTCTGCTCGTCCTTCCACTGTTGCTCCTGCTCACGGCAGAGGGCGTCACGGGCCATGATGTCCTTCAGACAGACGTCGATGGGTTTCTTGATACACGACTTACCTGTCGACATCGGTGCCACCAGCACATTCATCATCGTAGCCTCCATCTCCGAATTGTCAGCATACTCCAGTTTCACACCACCCATGCGTGTAGCAAAGGCTGGAAAGATAGCGTGAGCCATAGCCGCACGACAGTGGTCGGGTACCTTCGAGATGGCAACACGAATGGGGGTAGGCAAACGGTGGGGCATCTCAGGCTCCTTCATCAGCGACTCGCGACTCTTACCCTGCTCCATATTCAGTCGGCGACGGCAGAGATCGATAGTCAGCTTTATCTTCGGACTCATCGCACCTGCCTGCTTACGCTTGCATGCATTCTGAATGGTTTCCGTCACACGCGTGTGATCCTCACCAAAATCGGGCATTACCTGACGAATCCACTGAGGGTCATCGTTGCAGACGTGGCGAAGATGGCAACTCATTGAGAAGATGAAGTCGTTCCTGTTGCCGTGCTCTGGTGCTCCACCCAGCTGATCGGCCAACTCCTCGACAATCATCGTGTAAGGAATGCCGTTGTACTCCGTGGGATAGTCGCTCAGGGAATTTTTTCCCTCAGTGGTAACGGGGGAAATTTTTCCCTCGTTGGCAACCGATGCAATTTTGCTTTCGTCTTCCGATGTCAGGGAAAATTTTCCCTCACGTCCATCAATGTCCAATCCACGCTCGGCATAGGCCTTGCGGCGCAGGGCGATTTCCTCGTCACTGAGGCGCTTCTGCCACTCCGGGCTGGTGTAGAGCTGCGAGCAGCTGTCTACGATGTAGATCATGCGCTCAGGCGAGCAGCAGTCTTCATCGAAGTCAACACCCAGCGCATCGGTATAGGCCAACTGGGCTTCCCTGATGGTCATGCCCACAGGAATGCGGATGTCGATGTGCAGCTTCTTCGATGCCGAATACTCCATGTGGAGCAACATGCCCTGCCACTCGCTGTCTTTCTTATTATTAAGAATGAACGCACGTGTGCGCGCGATGTCCACCTGGCTGGCATCGTCGATATCCACGCAGGTCTGGAACGTGAACTCCTCGGGCAAGATACAATCCTGCGCACGATGGTCGTCAGCGAAACGGAAGTAGTGCGGACAGCGGAAAGGCAACTGGCTCTTCAAATTGCGGCGCTCGTCCACATTCTCTGTAGCGCGAATACGGGTTATCAAACTTGCCACCTCGTCAGACTTGGTGACGTCAACAAACTCCTCGAGGCTAGCCTCGAACACTTGGCCTTTCTGGCCACGAACCTTGCGGTTCATTGCGATTGATTTTTTCAATGTCATCATATCCATACTTGTTCCTTTCTTTTTTTGATTAAACATATTTTTACTTCTCACTTTGCGGGCACCGGCCGGGTTTCCGTGATGCAAAGTTAATAATAAAAATAAGGTATATGCAAACAATTAAACCACTTTCCTACCGTCGGAAGAAAGTTGGAAAAAGTTCGGAAAAGTTCGGAAAAACTATGGAAAACTCAGGAATTCCTTCGGCATATTTTTGGGTAACAATTGCTACCATTAAAGGTAACAATTGCTACCATTAAAGGTAGCAATTGCTACTTCAGAAGTCGGCGCTGATGGTGCGCATCAAGATGGGTGCAAACTCGAGGGCTATCTGGTTGCAGATGATGCGCTCGGCGGCTAGCGTAGGGTTGATGTATGACGTTTCCGGTTTGGGCCATTGCGACCACGGTTGTTCATGTTGCATCAGGTACTCGTAGTCACCATGCTTGCGCACGGTGTCGCGACCCTTGTCGGGAATCATTGAGCAGATGATGGTATCGAAGCGGTTTGGCGTCAGTTGAACGAGGATGAGTTCGTCAGTCATCACGCGCATGACGTGTGCCCACGTCCAGTTCTCTTGTTTCGAGGCAATGACGTCGTTTATGTGGCGAACGATTTCTATCAGCTTCAGAGCCGTTTCGGGCTGACGATAGCGGGGCATGAACTCACGCGGCATCTTCTTAGGGTCAATCTCCTGGCCTTCACGCAGTCGCTTCAACAATTGGCGGGCTTCTTCGGCACAATTCATCTCCTCGCCCCACCGATGTATCAGTTCGATGTAGGGTCGGCGCTGCGCTTCAGTAGCCTTCGTCTGCGCAATGCCCAGAACGTATTCTACGGGTATGGGGTCAATCCCAGTCAGACTAGTCTTCATGCTTGAATCCCTCAATGTGTTGGTCAGCGTTCAAACGGTTGGTTACCTCCGTCAATTGGCCGTCGTTTGTCTGGAAGCGGATGTCGATGATGTCATCATAGAAATGACCTGTGTATACGCTCAACTGATAGCTCAGGTCATGATAAACCTCATCGGCCGTACCTTCCGACTGGAAATAGAAGCCCTGAAAGCGATTGCTGCGGACGCGATAGATGGCATCGGGATCGCCTGAGAATCCTTTCATACACCAAACGTCCAGCGTGGCATGATAGTGCATCACCTGCTTTTCCTCGTCCGTTTCAGGGTCCTTCTCCACGGGCATCGTGATGGTGCAGCCCAGCAGCTTCATGCGTTCCAATATATATTCGGCACCAGCGGGCTCCAGCTGTTGGAAATCGTACTCAATCATCTTGGCTACCCAGTAGAGGTTGGTACCGCCCGCAGGACAAAGCACGCGGCAATCGTGCAGCTCGGCATAGTCGATGAGCGTGCCCGCAGGAAATTCCTCACCTTCGTCGATGACGGGATAGGAAGCACTGTCCATAATGCCTCCTGCTGCCTCATCGTCGTCGTTCCATACCATCAGCGTGGCAATGTGCCTGCCAACCTTGCCCCCAGCGTATATCACGTTGTAAGGCGCATCGAGTTTTATCAGTTTCGAATTCATGACTGCAAAGGTAGTGTTTTATTTTCAATCCACCAAATTTTTCGCTGACGATGACACCGATGACACCGATGACACCGACCTATTTTTGTCATCGTTAGCAGGGAAACAGTTCTTTATATATATAATATATATATTATATAATATAAAGCTACTGCTAATTGCTCCCACTACGGCAAAATAAACAGGCCCACTGTCATCGCTGTCATCGTCATCGCTGTCATCGAGACATGTTTATTTCCTGACAACGACGGCATTGGGATATTTCTTGGGGTCGAGCACGAAGAGGTTGTCGCTCACGCCCAGCTTAATCTTCGTCACCGTCATCTTCATCTTGGCTATGCTCACCTTCGTCTCATACTCGTGCAGCATGTACGTGTCCTTCACGATGCGGATGATGCTCTTCTTGGGCATGTCCTTCGTCAGCGGACCGGTGAAGGTAATCTCGTAGAACTTGTCCGTGGTCTTCAGCTTCGCCTTCTTGTACTCCTTGTCCAAGCCCATGTCGACAGAGAATTTCTCCTTCTTCTTTTTCGCACCCTTCGTGATGGTCAGCGTGTCGCGCTCGTCCTTGTCAACGGCCTTCCCATAGGTCCACGTCTGTGTGCCGTCGTAGCCCGTCTCGCGATACATCTCGTGGCCCTTCACCTTCATCTTCATGGATGAAAACGACTTGTCGCCCTTCTTGCACATCTTCATCGTACCGTCCATCGATATGATGACAGCACCGACGTGCAACTTCATGTCGAGCTCAAGGCCGTTATCGTTCTTGAATTTCTCGCCACACTTCTTCATAATTTCCGTTACTTCGGCAGGAATCTGCGCCTGCGCTACCATACAAAGCTGCAAGAGCAGCAAAATCAGAATCTGTTTCATATCATTAAATGTACTGTTTACCGTCATTAAATGTACTGTTTACCGTGATTAAATGTACTGTTTACCGGGTCTAAAACTGTTGATGAGTGCCACTACGCGTGCTGCTTCATCGTCCGTCAGTGCAGGATGGCAGGGGATGCTGAGCTCTTCGCGATGGATGCGCTCGGTGATGGGCAATTCTGACAATTCTGACAATTCTGACAGCAAATTCTGTGCACCGTTGGCATAGCAGCGTTGCTGATGGGGCGGAATGGGATAATGTATCTCCGTCTGCACACCATTGTCGGCCAGATACTGTCGCAGCTCGTCGCGATGGGGACTCAGAACGGGAAAAATATGATATACCGAATCGCGAGGAGAGAGCAGTATTCTCACGAGGGGATTGCTTACTTCTCGTTCATAGCGAGCAGCAATCTCCTTGCGGCGCTGGTTGTCGGCATCCAGATGGGGCAGCTTAGCCAGCAGAACGGCGGCTTGTATCTCGTCGATGCGCGAATTGCGGCCCTGATAGTCGAAGACGTATTTTTCCGAAGAGCCATAATTGCCCAGTGCCCGCACCACAGCAGCCAGCTCCTCGTCGTCAGTCGTAATGGCTCCTGCATCGCCAAGGGCCCCAAGGTTCTTGGTGGGGTAGAAGCTGTGACCAGCGGCATCACCTAGGGCTCCCGTTCTTGTTTGTTGCGATGGCATCGCAACAGACTGAACAGACGGAACGAAGTGGCAACCGTGGGCTTGCGCATTATCCTCGATGAGCTTCAGTTGGTGCTGGCGGCAGATATCCCCTATCCTATCGGTGTAGGCGCAGCGGCCATAAAGATGGACAATCATGATGGCTCGGGTACGAGGCGTGATGGCCTGCTCAATGAGGTTGTCGTCAATCTGGAGGGTATCTATCGAGGGCTCAACCAACACGGGCTTCAATCGGTTTTCCGTAATGGCCAGTATCGAAGCGATGTAGGTATTGGCCGGCACGATGACCTCGTCGCCCTCTTGCATCACCCCCATCTCCTTGTAGGCCCTGAGAATCAGCGTCAGCGCATCGAGTCCGTTGCCACAGCCAATGCAATGGCGGGTGCCGATATACTGCACATAGGCCTCCTCGAAACGGCGCGTATAGTCGCCCTTCAAGTACCACCCGCTCCTGAGCACCTCGTCGGCAGCATGCTCGTAGGGTTTATTGATTGCTTGTAAATCAAGATACTTAATCATAGTGTCCATTCGTATGTGTCGTAACAAACGGCGCGAGCACCAAAGCCTTCCTTCTGGAAGATCAGCGGTTCGTTGAGGTCGTCGTTCTCCGCCTTGTTCGATGTGCCGAAGTCGAAGAACTGGCGCCCTTCGGCCTCATAGCGTTCCAGCAAACGGCTGAACAGGAAATCGAGCGCACCATGCTGGCGTCCTTCCTCGGATGCCACGATATACTGCGTCTTCACCGTCTGACCGCAGTCGTAGAGCAGTGTGCCGCCCACGATGGCATCGTCCTTGCAAACGGTCATCAGTCGGATGTTGTCAGGGAACCGCTCCTTCAAGAGCATGATTTCGTCCAACCTGTGGACAGCCTTCGCACGGAACTTATCCCACAGATGCTGCACCAGCATGTGCCAATACTGCGTAAAATCAGTCTGTTCGCGAACGTAGAGACACGCCTGACTACCCTTCTTCACACCCCGTTTACGCAACGTAGCAAACGGCAGGCGGCGATCGAGCTCAACCACCGATGCTATATCGCGACTGCACAACTGGGCACGACAGACATTGGCAATCGCAAAGAGCGCCTCCTCAGAGGGTTGCTTGGCGTAAATCCAAGGGATATGCTTGTAGACAACACGCAAAAAGCCCTGCTGACGGAGATAATCGTTCATCGCCGACAGCATCTGACACGCCTGCGCAGCCTTCGTGCGATGGTCCATCAAGAGTCCGCCGTAGGTCAGCCCACGATGCGACCACAGCGTACCCTGCCCGTCGTCGTTGGCAGGCAAGAGGGCACACAAGCGGCCCTTGTCGTAGAACATCAGCGAATGGTCACGGAAGCGGTCGCTGTGATAGTCCATATAGCCACGAAAGAACAGGAACGTCGCATTCTTCGACGTCTGCACAAAGGCATCCCAATCGGCCTTTCTCTCTGGCGTATATCTGACGACTTCAATCATTTCGCTTCACCCATTCCTGGAATTCATCATACTCATAGATATACTCGTCCTCATCGAACAGCTCCGATGCCAGCACCAGGCAGACAGAGCCACTCGAAAAATCCTCCAACGTGCGCCACACGCCTGTGCCGATGTACAAGCCCTGATAGGGATGGTTCAGATGATAGATCTCCTTGCCGCCCTTGCCGTCGTCGACAGTCACATCGAACGAGCCGCTGACCGCCACCACAATCTCCTCGCACGTGCGATGGGCATGACCACCGCGACGCTCACCCGAGGGTACATCGTAGGTCCAGTAGACGCGCGCAATATCGAACGGCACATTCTTCATCTGCTCAGCCACCGTCAGATTGCCTCGTGGGTCAATATGCTTCGGCAGGTCTATCAATCTGTATTTTTCCATCGATACGCCGATTAGTGCTCGAATTTCGTGTAGGGGTCAGTACCCAGCACGGTCTTAGCCAATCGCTTGGCCTTTTCACGGAGGGCATTGACATCATCGCCGACCTCACCGTAGCAGAGGACAACACCCATGCGGCGACCTTTGTGAGCCTCTGGCTTGCCGAAGATGCGGATGCGCGTGCGGTCTTCCTTCAGGGCGTCGACGAAGTTGTAGTCGAGCAGCGAACGGTCGACGGGTGTAGAAGCCTCCTTGGGCGACAGAATCACAGCCGAAGCACCAGCATGTTCGAGATGGATGCCAGCAATGGGCAGTCCAAGAACGGCACGCAGATGGAGCTCAAACTCGCTGAGGTTGATGGTGTGACCGAGCGTCACCATACCTGTATCGTGTGGACGAGGGCTCAACTCCGAGAAGATGACCTCACCCTGCTTGGTCAGGAAGAACTCGACGCCCCAGATGCCAGCACCCGTCAAGGCCTTCGTCACCTTGTCGGCCATCATCTGAGCCTGCTTCAGAGCCTCATCAGAAATCTTGTATGGCTGCCACGACTCACGATAGTCGCCAGCCTTCTGAACGTGTCCGATCGGGGGACAGAAAAGTGTTGGCCAACCGTGCTGCTGGGTAACGGTGAGCAGTGTGAACTCAGAATCGAAGTCGATAAACTCCTCGATAATCACCTCCTTCACATCGCCACGCGAACCCTCCATAGCCTCCTTGAAAGCTGTTTCAAGCTCGCCCTCGTTGTGCACATAGCTCTGACCGTGACCAGAAGACGACATCAACGGCTTCACCACACATGGGAAACCAATCTCCTCGGCAGCAGCCTTAAACTCTTCGTAGGTCTTGGCATAGAAATACTTCGCTGTACGCAGTCCCAGTTCCTTGGCAGCGAGGTCGCGAATGGCACGACGGTTCATCGTGAAGTTGACGGCACGGGCACTGGGAACAACCTGAATACCCTGCTCCTCAAACTTGAACAGCCTTTCAGTACGGATAGCTTCAATCTCTGGTACGATGATATCGGGCTGGTGCTTCTTCACCACAGCCTCAAGGGCATCGCCATCGAGCATGGAGAACACCTCGCGCTCGTCGGCCACCTGCATGGCTGGCGCATTGTCGTAACGGTCGCAGGCTATCACATACTGACCTGCACGCATGGCGGCAATCACAAACTCCTTGCCCAGTTCGCCTGAGCCTAACAGCAATATCTTTTTCATCTGTTGTTATACATTTTTTCGTAATACTTCTGATAGTCGCCACTCGTCACATTGTCGAGCCACTCCTGATTGTCAAGATACCAGCGGACGGTCTTCTCGATACCCTCCTCGAACTGCAGCGAGGGTTCCCAACCGAGTTCCTTCTGGAGTTTCGAGCTATCGATGGCGTAGCGCAAATCGTGACCAGCACGGTCGGTAACGAAGGTGATGAGGTCCATATCCTCGCCTTCCTTACGTCCCAGCAAGCGGTCGACGGTGTTGATGACGACCTTGATGATATCGATATTCTTCCACTCGTTGAAACCACCGATGTTGTAGGTTTCAGCAATCATACCCTGATGGAAGATGAGGTCGATAGCACGGGCGTGGTCCTCTACAAACAACCAGTCGCGCACGTTCTCGCCCTTGCCATAAACGGGCAGAGGCTTGCGATGGCGGATGTTATTGATGAACAACGGAATCAACTTCTCAGGGAACTGATAAGGACCGTAATTGTTCGAGCAGTTGGTCACGATGACAGGCATGCCGTAAGTGTCGTGATAAGCGCGAACGAAATGGTCGCTACTTGCTTTTGCAGCTGAGTAGGGAGAGTGAGGATTGTACTTCGTGGTCTCCAGGAAGAACTTGTCACCATAAGCCAGATGATGCTCAGCGCTCGAAGCCGTCGTGGTGAACGGAGGCTCGATACCCTCAGGGTGTGTCAACTCCAAAGCACCATACACCTCATCGGTAGAGATGTGATAGAAACGCTTGCCCTCGTAACGCTCAGGCAACGACTCCCAATACAGCTTGGCAGCCTGAAGCAGCGACAGTGTACCCATCACGTTGGTCTTGGCAAAGGTGAAGGGGTCTTTAATACTTCTATCCACATGCGATTCAGCAGCCAAGTGGATAATGCCGTCCACCTTCTTGTCCTGCATCAGCTTGTAGAAGGCATCGAAGTCGCAGATATCCATCTTCACAAACTCGTAGTTGGGCTTGTTCTCGATGTCCTTCAGGTTAGCCAGATTGCCTGCATACGTCAACTTATCGAGGTTGATGATGTGATAATCGGGATACTTGTTCACGAAAAGGCGCACCACGTGACTTCCAATAAAGCCTGCGCCACCAGTAATGACGATTGTTCTTTTCATATTTTAATCTCCTAATGTTATAACTTCTAAATCTTTGAATTCCTTGCCATCGATGGTCAGTCGGACAAGCGTGCGTTCCTTGTGCCAACCCTGAATGCCAGCGGCACCAGGATTGATGTGCAGCATGTTGAGCGTCTTGTCGAACTTCACCTTCAGAATGTGCGAATGGCCAGCCACGAACAATTGTGGCGGATTGGCATAAAGCGTAGAGCGAACAGAGTAGTCGTAGTTGCCAGGATAGCCACCAATATGCTTGATGAGCACGTCGACATCTTCAATCTTAAAACGGTTCAGCTCGCGATACATCAATCGCAAGTCACCTCCGTCGCAATTGCCACAGACAGCCCTGAACGGACGGAAGGCAGCCAAACGGTCAGCCACCTCGACACTGCCTATATCGCCTGCATGCCATATCTCGTCGCAGGGTTCGAAGTAATGCAGGTACTTCTCGTCCCAATAGCTGTGCGTATCGCTGATAATACCTACCTTCTTCATAGCCCAAAACGCTTACGGATAAAGTCGGCTATCAGCCTCTCTGTAGCCTGAAGGCCCAGAATAGAGGAATCGATACACAAGTCGTACGACTCGGCAGCACCCCATTTCTTGCCCGTATAATAGTTGTAATACTGAGCACGACGGCTCTCACCTTGCTCTATGATATGGCGGGCCTCTTCATGACTGACACCTTGTCTGGTAGCCACCTGCTCGATACGGAACTGCATAGAGGCAGAAATAAAGACGTTGACCACGTTTTCAAAATCCCTCAGGACATAGTCGGCACAACGGCCAACGAACACACACGAACTCTCCTGAGCCGCCTTCTTGATAGCGTCGCTCTGAAACTGGAACAGGCTCTCCTGCGAGAAGTTCGACTTATAGAGGTTGCCTCCACCTAGATGAGCCGTCTGCACATTGAACAATCCCCTGAGAAAACCCTTGCGCTCATCGTTCTGCTCGAAGATCTTCTCAGAGAATCCACTTTCCTTTGCAGCCAGATTCAGGAGTTCACGGTCGTAGTATTTGGCACCAAAATCGAGTGCCAGCATACGGCCTATGTCATGACCGCCACTACCCAGTTGTCTGCCAACATTAATAATTATTTTGTCCATAAGTCTTTAATCGTTTCATATACCATATCAGTATGGGAATTGTCATTGCAAACGAGCCGAAATCACTGGCGGGCATCGAATACCAAACACCGTCAAGCTCCCAGAACAGTGGGAAAATATATGCCATCGGCAATAAGAGGAACAGCTGGCGCGAGAGCGACAGGAAGATAGAAATCTTGACCTTGCCAATGCTTTGGAAGAAGTGGGTAATAGCAGCCTGTGAACCCACCACGAAGAACACCAGCATATCGAGCTTGATACCCGTTGCTGAAAGGTCGAGCAAGGTAGAGTCAGTAGTGAAGATACGGGCTATCTGTCGTGGGAAGACCATCGAGAGCCCCCAACCAACAAGCAGGAAACCCGTAGCACAAGCTATCGTCAACCACAGGCAACGGAACATACGGTCGTACTTCTCAGCACCGTAGTTATAGCCAACAATCGGCTGCATGCCCTGATTGACACCCATCACAAACATGAAGAACACCATGACCACTGAGTTGGCAATCGAATAGGCACCCACAGCCATATCGCCACCATAGTGCACGAACTGATTGTTCATGAATATGACGATGATGCACGACGTAGCATTCATCAGGAAGGGAGAGATGCCGATGCTGATAATATTCTGCACCAGATTCTTCCTCAGTTTATAGATGCCCTGCTTGAAATGCAGCAGTTCCTTCTTGTTAGAGAATATCCACAACTGCCAGCAGAGCGCCAACGACTGTGATGTAATGGTAGCTAATGCCGCACCTCGGATACCCCAACGGAACCACCACACAAAGGCTACAACGAGCACAATGTTGCAGGCAACTGTAAACAGCGTGGCATACATTGCATGACGAGGCTTTCCTGCCGCACGAAGCACAGCATTCATACCAAAATACATGTGCGTCATCATGTTGCCTAGCAGAATGACCGTCATAAACTCACGTGCATAAGGCAATGTCACATCGGAAGCACCAAAGAAACGCAGAATAGGATCGAGGAATATCAGGCTGACGACCATAAAGAGGAATCCCACTATCAGATTGAGCGTCACCGTATTACCCAACAGGTTTTCTGCGGTCTCATAGTCCTGCTGTCCTAATTTCACACTGATACATGCCGAAGAGCCCACACCTACTGCTGCTCCGAAGGCAGCGCTCAGGTTCATGAAAGGAAAAGTGATGCCAAGACCTGCAATAGCCTCAGGACCCACCATCTGACCAATCATGGCGCGGTCGATAATATTATAGAGACTGGAGGCCGTCATAGCCACAATGGCTGGCAGAGCATACTGTACCAACAGTTGCCCTACAGGTTTCGACCCCAACTCTAATGCTGCTTGTTTATTGTCCATATTTATTAATAATGTGCAAAGGTACTGCATAATATGCAAACAGCCAAATCTTTTAGATTTAATTTGCGTTCTTTTGCTTGTATGTTTGGTCGTTTCAATATATTTTCCTACCTTTGCAGGCAGAAAACAACCTCAAAAAAAAGAAATGCAGCGTCTACTAACTATAATGATATTCCTGTTGTGCGAGCTCGCCATACATGCTGACAACATGCAAAGCATCAAGCAACGGACAAAATTCAAAGGCGGACCAGCCTATATCTATCGTGTCACCCTGACTGACAAGCAAGGGACGCCCTACGATATAGACCACCCTACCCGATTTCTCTCTCGCAGAAGCGTGGAAAGAAGGAAGCGCCAGGGGTTGAGCATCGATTCCACCGACTTACCCATCAATCCCAAATACGTCAGGCTCATTGAGAAGAAGAATATCCAGATTGTTGGCAGAAGCCGTTGGCAGAACACCCTATTGGTTAAAGTCAAGGACACAGCACTTATCAACAATCTTGGCACGATTCCTTGTGTCAAAGCATACAAGCTGGTTTGGCAGTCGCCCGACTCTGTGATGACTGAGGTCCGTACGAAATACCACGACCGCTTTGAAGAGCACGACAGTGTGACGGGAGAGGTCTATGGTACTGCTGCAGAGCAAATTAAGAATGTCATGGGCCAACGATTGCATGATATCGGTTTACGAGGTGAAGGCATGATGATAGCCGTTATCGATGGCGGATTCAAGAATGTGGACCGTATCCCAGAATTCCAGAAGATTGACATTCGCGGCTGGTATGATTTCGTTAATCAAGATGCTCCTCGCCTGTTTGCTGATACTGATCACGGTACGCGTGTTCTATCGGCAATGGCCATTTATCATCCCTATTACTATATCGGCACAGCGCCCAAGGCCTCCTATTGGCTACTGAGAAGCGAAGACCAGCAAACGGAACAGGAGGTTGAAGAGGACTATTGGACGATGGCTGCTGAGTTTGCCGACTCTGTGGGCTGTGATGTCATCAACTCGTCAGTAGGTTACAGTGAATACGATCATAAGGCCATGAGTCACCAATTGTGGCATCTGGATGGTTGCACAGCCTTCGCAAGCCGCTCAGCCTCTATGTTGGCTGACAAAGGCATCATACTGGTCAACTCCGCAGGTAATTCAGGGATGGGTCCTTGGAAGAAAATTGGTGTACCAGCTGATGCCGATAACATCCTAACCGTAGGTGCTGTCTCTGATATGACACCATCACGTATTGCTCCCTTCAGCAGCGTGGGTCCCACACAAGACGGACGCGTAAAACCTGACGTTGTAGCCATTGGCGCACCAGCCAGACTGGTCAATGGACGAGGTATTGTCACCAGCGATATGGGCACATCGTTCTCTACGCCTGTTGTTTGTGGTCTCGTGGCTTGTCTGTGGCAGGGAATGCCCAAGAAGACAGCTAAAGAAATCATGGCAATCATCCGTCAGACCAGCAATAACTATCAGCATCCGGATAATGTCTATGGCTACGGACTTCCCAACTTCTGGCGGGCTTATATGATAGGGATGGCGACCACAAACGAATGACTCTAATTCCGAACCACTTATGGCATCACAACACTATACGCTACGACAATTGAATCTGATGGTAACAGATGCCATTGAGATGTCGTTGCCTGACGAATACTGGGTGGAGGCTGAACTGTCGGAATGCAGAGAGCATGGTGGCCACTGCTACATGGAGTTGATTGAAAAAGACGAACATTCCAACACTCCAACGGCTCGTGCTTCTGCCAAATGCTGGCGACAGACGTGGGTAATGGTTAAGCCTTATTTCGAACGAGTAACTGGCCAACAGCTAAGTGCTGGCATGAAGGTACTTCTCAAAGTGTATGCCCAATTCCACGAGGCTTATGGCTTCTCTTGGATTGTCAGCGATATCGACCCCACCTATACTTTAGGTAATATGGCCCGTAAGCGCCAGGAAATAATCAGACAATTAAAAGAAGAAGGAGTATTCGATTTACAAAGAGACCTGACGATTCCCCTCTTTGCAAAACGCATCGCTGTTATTTCTGCTCCCAACGCAGCTGGTTATGGTGATTTCTGCCGCCAACTGGAAGACAATGAATATGGTTTCCGCTTTGAAGTGGCGCTGTTTCCTGCCATCATGCAGGGCAATCAGGTCGAAGCATCTATCATCAGTGCCCTGAACAGCATCTACGAACGCATCAGCGACTTTGATGTAGTCTGCATATTAAGAGGTGGAGGAGCGACAGCCGACCTGAGTGGTTTCGATACATTGGCTCTGGCAGAAAACGTAGCCCAGTTCCCGCTGCCCATCATTACTGGCATCGGACACGAGCGCGACGAGTCGATTCTCGATATGGTGGCAAACACCAAGGTGAAGACACCCACAGCGGCAGCAGCCTTGTTAATAGACCATCTGAAACGCGTCTTGGAGCGTATCGAACAGGCTGAGAGCTTTATCCATCAATATGTAACACAACGTATTTCCTTCCAGAAACAACATATCAGCCAATTGGCAACGCTCATTCCCACATTGGCACAGCGTCTTTTGTCTGAGCATCGCCACCGTATAGACATACAAGAAAGCCGTCTGCCTATGGCCATCGAGCGATATCTGACAAGTCAGAAGCACCGTTTGGAAAGTCTGACACTGCAGTTGCAAGGATTCGACCCGCAGCTGTTGTTGAGTCGAGGCTATAGTATCACCTTGTTAAATGGGAAAGCGGTACGCAATCCCCAGCAGCTAAAGCCTGGCGACGAGATAGAAACAAGACTGGAAAAAGGAACTATACGTTCCGTAGTTAAGAGTTAAGAATTAAGAGTTAGAAATATGAAGAACGAAGAACTGAAATACGAAGAAGCCCTTGCGCAACTGGAAAACATCGTACGCAAAATGGAGGGCAACGAACTGGATATAGACGAAATCGCTGAACAGCTGAAAACGGCACAGCGACTAATCAAGTTCTGTAAGGACAAACTGTCCAAGACGGAAGAAGAAATCCTAAAAATAAATGCTGCAGGTGAGTAAAAACATAAAAAAGCGGGGAATACTTGCTTTTTTCCACATTTTGTTTGCACATCCGAAGGATTTTGATTACTTTTGTCGGCTGTAAGAAAGATTTATAGGACAATAAAAACATAGACGTTATGAAGAATTTAGACTGGGGAAACCTGTCGTTCGGTTATATGAAAACCGACTACAATGTACGCTGTTACTATCGTGACGGCAAGTGGGGAGAAATCGAAGTTTGCTCTGACGAGTATCTGAACCTGCACATGGCTGCGACCTGTCTGCACTATGGTCAGGAGGCATTCGAAGGCTTGAAGGCCTATCGTTGCAAAGACGGAAAGGTACGTATTTTCCGCGTTGACGAGAATGCCAAGCGCCTGCAGTCAACCTGTCGTGGCATCATGATGCCCGAGGTAAGCACCGAGCTGTTCACTGAGATGGTTAAGAAGGTGGTTCGCCTCAACCAGGAGTGGATTCCTACTTACGAGAGCGGCGCTACACTGTATATCCGTCCGTTGCTTATTGGTACCAGCGCTCAGGTTGGTGTTCATCCCGCTAAAGAGTATTGTTTCCTCATTTTCGTAACACCAGTAGGTCCATACTTCAAGGGTGGCTTCTCAAGCAATCCTTACGTCATCGTTCGCGATTACGACCGTTCTGCACCTCTCGGTACAGGTAAATATAAGGTAGGTGGAAACTACGCTGCCTCTCTGTTTGCCAACAATCTGGCTCACGAGAAGGGTTATGCTTGCGAGTTCTATCTCGATGCTAAGGAGAAGAAGTACATCGACGAGTGCGGTGCTGCCAACTTCTTCGGTATCAAGAACAACACCTATATCACTCCAGAGTCAACCTCTATCCTGCCCTCTATCACCAACAAGAGCCTGATGCAGGTAGCCGAGGATCTGGGCATGAAAGTAGAGCGCCGTCCTATTCCTGAAGAGGAGCTCGAGACCTTCGAGGAGGCAGGAGCTTGCGGAACAGCCGCTGTTATCAGTCCTATTTCATATATCGACGACCTCGACACTGGCAAGCGATACAGCTTCGGCGACAAGCCAGGCCCACAGTCTAAGCGACTCTTCGATACCCTTCGTGGTATTCAGTACGGCGAGATCGAAGACAAGCACGGCTGGACAACAGTAGTGATTGAATAATGGGAAAAGGCAAACTGGCGAAATTCGCCGATATGGAATCCTATGCGAACGTGTTCCAATACCCCTATTCGGTAGTGGAACATGTTCCTTTTGAGATGAAAGGCAAATGGCGCGAGCAATACTTCCATAACGACAATCCCATCGTGCTCGAACTAGGATGCGGCAAGGGTGAATACACCGTTGAACTGGCAAAGCTATATCCTGACGTAAACTTCATTGGTGTCGACATCAAAGGTGCCCGTATGTGGACTGGTGCCACGCAGGCTCTGAACGAGGGACTGAAGAATGTGGCTTTCCTGCGTACAAACATCGAGATTATCGAGCGTTTCTTTGCAGAGGACGAGGTACAGGAGATATGGCTCACCTTTAGCGATCCTCAGATGAAGAACCCAAGAAAGCGCCTCACGTCGACATATTTCATGGAGCGCTATCGCAAGTTTCTCGTCGATGGTGGTGTTATCCACCTGAAGACCGACTCTAATTTCCTCTTCACCTATACGTCGTATATGGTAGAGCATAACCATCTGGCCGTAGAGGAGAAAACGGTCGATCTCTATCATGACGACAACCTCTCTCCCCTTACCTCCCAACTCTTGTCCATCCAGACTTATTACGAGTCGATGTGGATAGCTCGTGGCCTGAACATCAAATACATCAAGTTCAGACTACCTCGTGAAGGGCAGCTGGAAGAGCCTGATGTAGAAATAGAACTCGACGACTATCGCTCTTACCATCGTACGAAGCGCAGTTCGTTAGACAAAGCAAAATAATCTTACGCAATAGAAGATGACATTATATCCAAAACTGATTATGGACGCGCTGGCTACGGTGACGTATGCTGGCACCAAGAAGAATCTGGTAGAAAGCCAGATGGTAGCCGATCAGCCTGCCATCAATGGCAATCAAGTTACCGTCGTATTGGAGTTTCCTCGTAATACCGATCCTTTCTTGAAGTCGACAGTCAAGGCTGCCGAAGCAGCTATTAAATATCACTGTGGACAGGATGTTGAAGTAATCATTCAAACAGAATTCAAGTCAAAGCCTCGCCCTGAGGTTGGCAAACTGCTGCCACAGGTCAAGAACATCATTGCTGTCAGCAGTGGCAAGGGTGGCGTTGGCAAGTCGACGGTTTCTGCCAATCTGGCTATCGCTCTGGCCCGTCTGGGTTACAAGGTAGGTCTGCTTGATTGCGACATTTTTGGTCCGTCTATGCCCAAGATGTTTCATGTTGAGGACGAACGTCCCTATGCTGTCAACGTCGACGGACGCGACCTTATCTGTCCTATCGAGGCCTATGGCATCAAGATGCTGAGCATTGGTTTCTTTGTATCGCCAGACACTGCTACTCTTTGGCGTGGAGGTATGGCTACCAATGCACTCAAGCAACTGATTGCTGATGCTGACTGGGGTGAACTGGACTATTTCATTCTCGACACCCCTCCTGGAACCAGCGACATCCACCTCACCCTGTTACAGACACTGGCCATTACTGGTGCCGTCATTGTTTCAACACCTCAACAGGTAGCATTGGCTGATGCACGTAAGGGTATCGATATGTATCGCAATGAGAAGGTGAATGTTCCTATTTTGGGACTCATCGAAAACATGGCTTGGTTTACGCCTGCCGAACTGCCTGAGAACAAGTACTATATCTTTGGCAAAGAAGGCTGCAAGAAATTGGCAGAAGAGATGAACGTCCCACTGCTGGCACAAATACCCCTCGTACAGAGCATTTGCGAGAGTGGTGACACTGGTGAACCAGCAGCTACAAATAGCGACACAGCCACAGGACTGGCTTTTATCAATCTGGCTCAGGCAGTGGTCACAGTTGTCAATAAACGCAACCGTGAAATGCCAAAAACGGAGATTGTGGGCGTTAAGTGATAAAAAATGTTAAGCAATCGCTGTTATTAAAGATTATTTGATAATTTTGCAAAATTAAAACTATTAGTTATGAAAACAGTTTATAGTCTTTTAATTTCGACATTGATAGTAATGTCATTCTTTGCTTGCGGTAACAATACTGCTAATCAAGAACGTATTGATTCTTTACAGACAGCTCTTGAACAGCGTAATGCTGACTACCAGGAACTCGATGAGTATCTAACCATCATTTCTACAGGTCTCGACAGCATTGCTATGCAAGAGAGCGAAATTTTCAATCCCAGCAAAGAGAGTCCTATTCCCAATCGTGATCAGATCAAGCAGGATCTTGAGAACTTCCAGCAGACGCTGAAGAACCAGCGCGAGCGCATTGCACAGTTGGAGCAGAAGCTGAAGAGCGGAAAGGGCGAGAATAAGAAATTGCAAGCCATTGTCGTTTCGCTGAAGGCTCAGCTCACTGAGAAGGAGAGTCAGATTGCCCAGTTGCGCGACGAGCTGAACAGCAAGAACATCACTATCGGCCAGATGTCAGAGCGCATTGGCACTATGACGCGTCAGGCTGCTGTTCAGGAGGAAGTCATCACTTCTCAGAACAAGATGCTGCAGACTCAGGACGACATTATCAACGAAGGCTTTGTCAAGATTGCCTCGAAGGCTGAGCTCAAGCAGTCTGGCCTGCTCACTGGCGGTTTCCTGAAGAAGAGCAAGGTTGACTATTCACAGGTTGACAAGCGTGCATTCCGTTCAATCGATACACGTGTCGTCACTGAGTTTGAAATCAACTCAAAGAATCCTAAGATCCTGACTCAGGTGCCCTCCGATTCCTATACACTCGAGAAGAATGGCGATAAGACTATTCTTCGCATCATCGATCCCAGCAGATTCTGGAGCGTCTCTAAGTTCTTGATTATCCAAATCTAACAGACGTATGAAGAAAGTTCTTGCTATTCTGTTAGTCCTACTACCACTTACCTTATGTGCTCAGACACGTAAGGTGAGTGGTGTGTATACTTACTATGCAGACCCCAGCATGTCTGTCAAGCAAGCGATGGCTGCTGCTATTGAGAATGCCAAGGCGCAAGCTCTAGCAAAGGAGTTCGGCACCTTGCTCGTGCAAAGCACTCTATCTCAAACAGAACAGAAGAACGGAAAAGATAACGAGTATTTCAGTCAGCTTAGCACGGAGGAAGTGAAAGGCGAATGGATAGAAGACCTCAAAGAGCCTGAAGCTAAGATTACAGCAACCATGAATGACGGTACGCTGGTTATCGAGGCCTCTGTATCAGGCAAGGCTCGCGCCATCAGCAACGAAGCGGTAGATTTCCAGACATTTGCACTTCGCAATGGTACTGAGAAGCGTTTCGCTGACAACAACTTCTATGAGGGCGACGACCTCTTCCTCTATTTTAATGCTCCCACTGATGGCTATGTAGCAGTTTATCTGGTTGGTGAAGACAAGAACGCCTATTGCCTGCTTCCCTATGCTAACGACGAGAACGGTCAGCAACCCGTTAAGCACGGCAAAGAATACATCTTCTTTTCTTCCAATCACACCTACGATCTTCCTCGCAACGTGATAGACAATGTCTATATGACTTGCGACGACGAACGCATGGAGCACAACACGCTCTACGTCATCTTCTCACCCAATCCGTTTACAAAGGCTGTCGATGTCAACAAACAGACTGACGACCGTCTGATGCCTCGTCAGCTCAGCTTTAAGGACTTCACCAAATGGATAGGAAAGCTAGGAGCTCGTGACAAGCAGATGAACAGAAAGATTATCCGACTTATTGTCAAGAAGAAATAAAACATAAAACAATAATTACATTTACCTATGAAGAAAATTTTATTACTACTCATCCTTGCAGTTTGTGCAAGTAGCACTACTGTCAATGCACAGCAGTTGCAGCAAGACAATGTTCGCAGAATCGCCCAGAAAGTTCAGCCTAAGGGAATGGACAACCACTCGTTTGGCGTATTCTATTACAGCGGCAAAGACGTCTATAATGTCAGAGGCTACAAGATTTGCAGCGGCGACTCTATCGACGACCTGAAGATTAATCCTTCCTATACTTCTTTTGCTACGCTTGAGCGCAACAAGAAAGGCGTGACCCACGTGTCTGTCTATGATGCCAGCAAGCAAGACGAACTGATCAAGAAGATTCAGCTGAAGAAGATTAACACGACAGCTATCGCCTACTCTTATGATGCCAAGCAGTTTGCTGTCGCCTCCGCTGACAAGCAGATTACCATCTACGACCCCAAGACCTTCAAGATCATCAAGGCCTACACGTCGTCTATCATCCCCAATAAGTTGGAGTATAGCGACAACAACTATTTCCTCGTTGCCTCCGATGGTACCAATCTGGAAGTATGGAACCTGGAGCGTGGCACCGTTCGTACTACTATCAAGCTCGACAGCCCAGCCAACGACTATCTGTTCAGCAATAACAGCAGTCTGTTTGCTGTTCCCATGAAGAATGGCAAGATGAACATCTACGACACCAAGACCTTTAAGCTGCAGCAGACTATCGATGACTTGGGCAAAGCCTTTGCATGCTATCCCAATACTGATGGTAAATATATGTCTGTCCTGAACAACGACAGCCGTATCAGCATTATCAACCTGTTGGATCCCACAGAGCGTCATATCCTTGACGACTCTTTTGGTAGCATTTCTGATATCCGCATGGTTTACAATGCTGTCGATGAACAGAACTATATGGTATACAACAATGCTTCCAACATCAACTTTCAGCGCATCGATGGTCTTACACCTTATTATAATAAGATGATGACCTCCATGTTGAACGAGCGCTTGAACCAGTGGATGAAGCAGATGCCTGACGAGTCGCTCCAGGCATACCAGGCTCGTGTCAACGAAACCACCCGTGCCGTACAGGCCAAGGCCATTGAGCAGGAGATTGCCACCAAAATGGCAACAGGACTGTTGGAGACTTCTGATGTAGCCATTGGTAACTATAACACCGCTGCCAAGAGTCTGGCTCTGCATTTCAACTCAATGCCAGACATCTTCCTCGATGTGCCAATGAGCGACCTGAATGCCTTCAACGATGCTGGCAAACTGGAATTCCGCAACGCCAAGTACGGCCTGAATCCTGACGATAAGTTTGAGCTGATCTACGCTGAGGTTTACAACCCTGAGAACGGCAAGACCTATATCTTCAACAACCTCGATCGCCAGTCGCTGGCTTCTATGGCTGAGGACGACAACTTCGTTCCCCTCGAAATCATCCAGAAGTCGAACATGGAGGAAACTGCTCTTCTAGGCATCAAGGAGGACGTGCTAGAACTGGCTAAGCAGGAGCAGACCATTACTGACAAGACGCACATCTCTGTAAAGACGGAAGCCGTGCCTGCATACAATGCCGATGGTGAGAAGATTGTCAACTACAACGTTGAATTCACCTACGAGGTTGAAGAGGAATACTCTGCTCGCGACGACTTCAAGCCTGGTCGCTACCATGTTGAGGAGTCGAAGGCAGCCATGCTGATGCTGGAAATTATGACCAAGGCCTTCGAGAACGACTTCAAGAAGTATATGGCTGAAGGCAAGCGTGTGCTCATCAAGGTGAAGGGTACCGCCGATGCTGCTCCCATCAATCGCGCTCTGGCTTACGACGGCAAATACGGCGAATATGAAGGCGAGCCTGTCTACAAGAACGGTGAGCTGAACAACATCACGTTGAACAAGAAGGAAGGTATGGCCGACAACGAGCAGCTGGCATTTGCACGTGCACTAGGTGTCAAGAACTATATCAACAACAAGATACAGGGCTTTGCCAACATGCAGACCGACTATCAGCACCACATCGAGGTAGCTAAGGAGGAAGGCAGCCAGTTCCGTCGCATCAGCGTCATCTACACCTTCATCGACGCATTCTAAACAATAATTCATAATAATGGTAAAAGAAAAAATAGACTTCACTACCCAGCACAGACTCTTCTGGAGTCTGCTGCTGGTTCTCATGCTCGCTTATTGCCCTGCTTGGGGACAGTCGGTAGAGGAAGCTGACCGTGCATACAAGGATCTTATCACAATGCGCCAAGATACATCCTTCACTAAGGATCAGATGTACAGCAAGGCGATGTATATCACCAAGATATACCAGCAGCATCTGCTCTCCACACCAAGTGGTGTCGAAGGCTTTACCAAGGCGCAGTCGATGCTGAAATCCCTCTACCCCTTCATCCGTTCTGGTGCCGGCTACTATTCGCAGTCCCATCAGGACTCTATCGCTGTCATCTACGCCCAGATGGCTGTCGACATAGCCATGATGAAAGAGATGGGCAGTCAGGGATTACGCAACACTCCCGACTATCCAAACTTCGTCTACTATGTGGCATCCCGCACTTATAACGCAGGGCAATACGAAGCAGCCATCAAGTATCTGAAGGAATATATGGATGTCACCGATCCCTCTATGCACCCCCGTGTGCTGGCTTATCTGAAGGAGGCCGAGCATCTCTTCACCCAGATGCAGAAGAGCAAGGCCCGCTTCCAGGACGTCAACAAGGGCGTGCCCGATTTCGATATCTTTGCCCGTGAGTCAATCCAACAGGGTATGGACAAGTGGAAGCAGAAGGATCCCTACGAGACGGTAGCTGAATATAAGGAGCGCGTCAATGAAGAGACTGCCAAGAAGAAGCAGAAGGAGTTGCAGGACATCCTGATGGAGGAATACGTGCAGCGCTTTGCTCACAAGATGACGATTACCGACATGCAGCTGAAGCCTTACGATGCCGACAACCAGTCGTTCCTCATCGGCTCGCCCTATGGCGACATCGTGCTCGTGGTACCACGTACCAACAACGAGGCTCGTGACTTTGCTGAGAGTTGGGCAGACATCAAGGTGTATAACCAGAACTTCGTCATTGCCAACAAGAAACTGGCTCTGGCTGGTCTCACCTTCTCTACCCCCGCTGGCAAGATTTACAACTACAACAACCAACAGGCCCTCGCTTATAACGAGACGCAGGTAGACGCTAACTTCACAGAGGACCTTGTCGATTATGGCAAGCTGGTCAACTCTGAAGGCAGCGAGTCGAAGGCTAAGATTGGCGTGAAGGAAGTAGCTGTTGGCGTTTCCGATGTCGACATCAATATTCCTGAGTATAAGAAGGTGAACGACAAGACATTTGCAGTCATCATCTCCAACGAGAACTATACCCTTGTGCCACATGTTCCTATGGCTGGCAACGATGGTAACATATTCGCACAATACTGTGAGAAGGCACTGGGACTGCCCAAGGAGAACATCCTTGAGTATCCTGACGCCACCTATGGCAAGATGATTCGTGCCGTACAGGATATCAAGAACATCGCCGATGCCTATGATGGCATCCGCATCATCTTCTTCTATGCTGGTCACGGTATTCCCAACGAGTCAACACGCGATGCCTTCCTGCTGCCTATCGATGCCGATGGTGGAAGCACAGAGGTTTGCTATCCGCTGAAGAAGCTCTACAACGAACTCTCAGCTATGAAAGCAACCAGCGTAGTGGTGTTCCTCGATGCCTGCTTCAGTGGTACTACAGGCGAAGGCAAGTCACTCATGGCGTCAGCACGTGGCGTAGCCCTTAAAGCCCGTCAGGAGAAGCCAACAGGCAATCTGGTAGTATTCTCTGCAGCCTCCGACGATGAGACTGCCTATCCTTATACCGATCGCGGACACGGCCTCTTCACCTATTTCCTACTGAAGAAACTGCAGGAGTCGAAGGGTAATACCACGTTAGGCGATCTGGGCGACTTCATCACAGAGAATGTCAAGCAGAAGTCTGTGCTTATCAATCACAAGATCCAGACGCCCACCGTTTCCTACTCGAACGAATTGCAGAACAGTTGGCGAAAGCTGAAACTCAGATAACCCAATAAGACAACACAAGAAAAGCGGGCCGCAGGGCCCGCTTTCTTTTCGTTTTGTGGTTGCTTTACCACCTTGCTAAGAGATTTCTGTTACGAAGCGTCACTCCTAAGATGCGCATGTAGTCGTGGAACTGCTTGTCGTTAAGCACCTGTCTCATCTGTCTTGCATCCTTCACGACTGCCTGATGAATCTTGAATCTTAACTGTGGACCCTTCAGTGTAGCCAGCGACTTCATCTCGTTGCTGAAGATTTCCAGATTTTCTTCTACTGCGTCCATCTGACGATCGTCCAAGTCGAGTACGACGGCTAGGCGGTAGATGTCACAATTCATGTCAAAACGCTTGTCAGCTTGATCACTCTTTGCAAAGCTAAACGTAAATGCCATCGCGGCAACTAATGTTAATACAATCTTTTTCATTTTCATTACTTTTTAATTTGTTATCCTGTTTATTTAAATTGTTATCCTGAATGTTATCCTGATTTCTGATTCTTTGACGATGGCAAATGTAAAAGGTTTAAAGCACCCTCCATTTTTTTTCATCGGTCTCTCTCTACAAATAACCTATCCCTTTGAAATACCTCCCACCATGTCGTCGTTGGTAATGCTCGTTGCCGCCTTCTTGACGCTGGCTTTCAGCGAACCGAAGCGATAAGAGACGGAGAGGCCGATGCTGCGAGTGCGTTGCCATAGGTTTGACGATTGCAAGAAGTCGCCATGAATTGTTTCAGTGCGTGTATGGATGAATTTCTTATAAGGATTGCGGATGCTGATACTCACGGTGAGTCTGTTGTCCTTGAGGAACGAGCGCTGCAGGCTGGCGTAGCATAAGTTCCAAGGATAGTCTACAGCATAAACGCCTGAAGGTTCTCTGCCAATGTCGGTACTTCCGCTCAGCGACAGACGCAATTTCCAAGGCAGCTGTTGCGACAGGCTGGCATACAGATAGTCACACCATCCATGATTGCTGAGCGCCTGTTCAGGATTGCCGTAGTGCATATAATATAAGGTGTTGTTCACAATGATGGTTGTTCCCTTAAAGGGCTGCCATTGCATATACTGACTGAACGAGAAAATTCTGCGTTGCAGGATGTTGTCGTAGGTTCTGTATACCACGTTGCCTTGTGCTGTCTGTACCGTTGCGATACCTTCCGAACAGAAACTATAGCTGGGCGATAGCTGGAGAGTGATCTTATTTCCGATATATGAATAGTTCAGGCTGATGCGCTGTGAGTGAGCACTCGACAGATGGCTGTTACCAGTCTTTACTGATGCAGGCAACGTGTATGCCATCGGGTTCAGATAGGAGATGCCAGGACGGGAGATGCTGGTAGTGTAGCTTAGCTTTAGCGATTGTGCATCCGTTATCTGATATCTGATGCTGGCTTGAGGCACCCAATCGCTCAGGTGCTTGTGGAATGGCTCACCCTTCCCGTCAGGGTAGCTGCCCTTCATGTAGCTGTATTCATAGCGCAGCCCTGCTCGTGCTGACCATCGGTCTTTTTTATATTGATAGTCCGCATAGCCTGCCAATACGCTGGTGGTATGTTCAAACTCATCTGTCAGCTGGTTGTCGGTGCCATAAAACGTCTGAACGGCATCGCTCTGGTTGTTGCGATTGATATACTTGGCACCTATCTCCACTTGATGACCTTTACCCAATGGGCGAAGCCAGTCTATCTGGAAGGTGTGTTCCAAGAACCGTTCGCTGTCAGTCATCATCTTGCCGGTATAGTTGAACGGTGCATGATACTTTTCTGAATACTGGTGTTCCAGTTCTCCGTTGTTGCGATTCAGGGCGAGCATATACGAGAGAGTCAGTCGCTCGCCCTTTCGTCGCGTCTTATGTTCAAAGTCCAATCGTCCGTTCCACGATTGGTATGAGGTTTTGTCTGGTGTTTGGAATGTGCCCAGATAGCTTTGCAGAGTCTCTCCAGAGGGCGCTGTCAGCGTTGTGCGGATATACCCTTCCTGCCTTAAGTCGCAGTAATAGCCGCCAAATGAGGCCGACAGCAGGTTCAGCGAATCGATGTCATAACTGGCATTGATATTAGCATAGTGCACATTGCCTGGTTGTGTCTGGTCTGATGATTTGTTCATCGTGTTGCCAGTATCTTTATAGGTGCTGGTGTTCTCTTGCGTCCAATGCATCTGACGTCTTGCCTGCCTGAAGTATCCGTAATCGGCAGAAACCATCAGCTTGTCTATCTGGGTTGTGATGGATGCATCGATATCTGTACGGTTGAGTGTGTTGTACGCAGCAGACACACTTCCTGTCACACCTTGCATCTTGCTGGTTTCCTTCATCACAATGTTCAGTATGGCGTCTACGCCTTCGGCATCTTCGCGGGCTCCAGGGTCGGTAATCACCTCGATGCGCTTGACCATCGATGCAGGCATACCCTTCAGTATCTCTTTGGCATTCTTCGACAGGTTGGGATCGTAGTGCCCGTTTTTGTATATCTTGAAGTCGCTGTTGCCCTTCACGCTGATGTTGCCTTCTCCGTCAACGGTTACCATAGGTACTTTCCTTAACATGTCAATGACTGTAAGCGTTTTCGATTCCTCGTCGGCCTGAACATCGTAGCCTATGCGGTCTATCTCCTGCTTAATCAGCTGGCGCTGCGCCTTCACCTCTATACCGTCCAGTTCCTTGTTCCAGGTGATGGAGTCGTTGCTGGCAATGCTATCGTTCTGGGACATAGCGATCCCTGCTTTCGCCACCATGAGGAGCGAAAGTACGCTGGTTTTCAGTATGTTCATAACGGGATTATTTCTTGAGCTTCTCGATGCTCATGTCGAACATCTTCTGTATCAGTTCGTCGTTTGTTTTCTTTCTCAGTTTCTGTATCTCGCCAATAATCAGCTTTTTCTCTTCAGCATTCAGGGGCGACACATCTTTGCACAGCTCATAAATATTTATAGCCTGCTTATTACTCCACTCTGTGTCATCTTCAAGAAACCATTTCTTATACATATGGAATTTCCCCAGCCAGAGATGAGCGCCACGATTTATCTGGTCCAAGCTAATGTCGATCTTTTTATCAGTGGTGACGGATGACCTTTTTGAGAGTTTGTTTACCAAGTCTTCAGCATTATTCAAGAACTGCTTGGATCTGAATTGTGCCGTCGTGGCGTATGTGATGACCAATTTGCCCTCAATCTCGCTTTCTCCCTCTTTCCATTCCATCGCATAGAGATAGCGGTGGTTCTTCTCTTTATCCTGTGGGTCGATAAAGGCTGCAAAAATATAGCGCGAGCCCTTGATGTTGCCTAACATGTAGGACGAACCGCCGCCAACGGCAATCGACTCGTAGGCATAGCCGCTTTTGTTCGGACTTCCGCTGTTGATGCTATAGGCCTTGTCTTGGTCTTTCTCAAAGGCACTTTCAATGTTAGTTACCAATAATTTCTTAAACAAAGGGATGGTAAACTCATACACATCCAACTGTCCCTCCTTCTTGCCCGTCTTCGGATCTTTATTTAGTTTGTGGGTCGTAGAGACGTTGGCCTTGTCGTCGTTAATCAAGACATCGAAAGCCTTCTTGATGTTTTCCTGAGCCTGTATGGCCAGCGGAAGCATCAGCATGATGCCAGCCACTATGATTTGTCTATTCTTCATAAGCTATATCTTTTTCGTTTTCGTTAATATAATAGATGGTACCGTCTTCATGTCTCACTGCTACATAGCCCAAAGCCTCCATCTGGAGCTTGATGGCCAGCATTTCTTCCTGTTGCAGCTGCATCTCCATTTCCATTAATTGCTGTTCCGCCTCTCGTTGCTTGCGCTCCGCCTCAGCCATAAGAATGGATGCCTTGAGGTCGTCGTTAATAGTCGGTTGCGGTTTCCTTCTGCTGCGCTTTAAGGGCTTTGCCGGCTGTACTTGCCAAGGTTGCTCTTGAACTGTATCAGGCTTGGCTTTCTCAATGACAGTCTCTTGCTTCATGCTTGTTGAGTCGGTTTTGGCAATCAGAGGAGCTGCGGGCTGTTGTGCCGTTTGCTGCAACAGAATTGATACATAGGCAACCAGTGCGATGGCAATAGCAGCCGCTATGCTCCAACCTATCCTGCGCTTGCTGTGCTGCTTGGGTCGCATGTCGTCTATCTCCTGGAACATCTGCTGATAGGACAGCCACTCTTCAGGCACGTCATTGCCTTTCAGATAGTCGGCAATGATGTCTTCTTCTTCCAGCGTAGAGGTTCCTTCCATGTAGCGCTCCAGCAGTTGTCCGATGTATTCCTTTGTGTAGTGTATCATTATTTGTTTCTTTGATTGATTTCTTCTAATAGTGTTCGTCGTGCCCGTGCCAGCAGCGTGCTAACTGATGTTTTCTCAATGCCCAGCAAACAGGCTATCTCTTCGTGACTTCGCCGTTCCACCTGCCGCATATATATTAAGGTACGTTGGGTAGTGGGTAGCTGTTGCAGCTTTTCCGTCAGCCATTCTTCGTCTTCTTTCATCTCCAAAGTCTCTTGTGGACTATTGCTGATGCTTGTCACGATGGCTTCGTCAAGCGTTTCTGTCGTTCGTCGCCGTTGGTGGTCTCTTAGCAGATGACGGGCTGCTAACGTCACGATGGCCTCTACTGACCGGTATTTGTCCAGTTCTTCGTGCATCTGCCACAAGCGAAGCATCACCTCTTGGGCTATGTCTTCTGCTTCTTCATTGTCGGCTCCACAACTCCTGCACACCTTAACGGCTTTCATTCGCCATGAGCTGACCTGATGTTCAAATGCACTTTTGTTCATTCTTTTTTGTTCTCTTTACAACTATAAGACGCATCGGGACGCGGAAACCAAACAGAGTTTAAACTCTTTTAACAAAAGAAAAGCGGGCCGCAGGGTCCGCTTTTCTTTTGCTCCATCCGGTAGCAGTAATCTTGAGAAGTGGCACTAAAAAGGTGGAGAGAACGTACTAAAGAGGTTGGAAGGCCGTACTTAAAGTTCGTTCGTCGTCGATGAACGACAATTCACCGTCGATGAACGTTAATTCATCGTCGAAGAACGAGAATTCATCGTCGAAGATTTGAGTTTTTCATACTTTTTGCTTACCTTTGCACTAGAAACAAGGACACATATTGTCCACAGACATCATTTAACAACCCTAAAATCAATTAGTTATCATGTATGCCAAGTATATTAAAAAGGAAATAGCCGACCTGAACGGAACGGGACAGACGCAGGCTTATTACAAGATGAAGACGCAGGCTATGGGTCACGACGACTTTATAGACCTCTGCTGTCGGGAGGGAGCAATGCCAAGAGACGCCATTCTGGGTGTGTTGACGCTGATTCATGAGAAACTGGCACTCAGCATGGCCGAAGGATACTCCGTGAAGATTGACGGTCTTGGCACCTTCTCGGCCAAGCTGGGTATGAGGGATGGCGTGCTGCCCGATGCCTTCGAACCAGGCGAAACCAAACATAACGTAAAGGCCATCAAGGTGACAGGCGTATCGTACAGACCTGACAACGAGCTGATAACCGACACCGCCAGAAAATGCCATCTGGTGAAGGACGGCGAGAGCCGTATCAAGAAGCCCAGCACCACACTGGAAGAACGCACAGCGATGGCCAGAAAATATCTGGAACGAATGCCTATGATGAGAGTGATGGACTATGCAATGCTGACAGGACTCTCGCGAACCACCGCTTCGATGGAACTGCGCAAGATTGCTTCCGACCCTGACTCAGGTATTATATCGTTAGGCCAGAACAGCCAGAAATATTACACATTGCGCTTGAAATAAAAGAATCGGGCTCACCAATTGGTGAACCCGATTATCTTTTACATTCATTTCGATTACTTAACCACAATCTTCTTTCCATTCTGGATGCGGATGCCCTTAGAGGTGTTGGTCACCTTACGGCCCTGCAGGTCGTAGTTGTCAGCACTGGCAGCCTTTTCACGAACAGTATTGCTGATGGCTGTCACGTCTGACTTGGCGACGTGTTTAATTTCCAACTTAGTGGCAGTAGATGTCTGCATATCCCAAGTAAAACCACAACGGGTAGGCAGGAAGTTCTTGTCGGCATTGGTACGAACAAGGACGCTCTCCAGCGGTGTGACATCCTGCTTGGCAGGAATACCGTAACGACCCTCCTTAACCATGTTCTCCCAACTGCTGCCGAAGGTCACCATATTGCCTTTGTTGTCGCTCATGCGGACAGCCTTGAGCTCTGAGTCGAAGCTGAGCGCCTCGGTATTTTTCACCCGCAGATATTGCGATGTGGGCGAATAAATAAGGTAAGGCATGCCTGCGGTGATGCCCTCAGAGGTGCAATCGACGAAGAGAAGGTTCAGCGTCTCGCCGTGCTGCTGGATGGCAGCCAGTCGCTCAACCCTGAGGTCCTTAGCTACTTCAGCCACTTGTTCGGCTGTCAGCGAGAAGGGCAGGCAGAGGGTGTTGTAACCAGCAAAGAAGTAACGGTTCAGCTGTACGGTCTGCTCGCTACTCTGCATCAGTTCCATGTCCAGTTTGTTGCTGCTGGCATAGATATTCTTCACTCTGTTTTGTGCAACAGCCACAGTCGAAAGGGCCATTGTCAACGTCATTGCAAGTAGTAATTTCTTCATACGCTATTGGTTTAAAATGTTTAGTCTGTTGCAAATATACGAAAAATTCTATATAATTAGTATCAGATTTGGGAAGATTAACATATTTAAGCCCCAAATTTTCATTCTGAACCATAAAAAAAACTTAAAACTACAAGGCAACCAGTTGGAAAACCTTCTATAAGTTGTATCTTTGCAAGTCAATAGACAAAATAAATAAAAATTGCATGAAAAAACATTTATTACTTCTCGCTTTCTGTGCACTAAATGCTGTGGCACAGACGTCGGAGCCAAACCTGAAATGGGGAAAACCTACAGACGAAGAGCTTAACATGACAGAATATCCAAACGACAAAGATGCTGATGCTGTGGAACTTTGCCGATTGGTTGATGTCAACTACAACTGGGTGAATAACAGCTTCCGTGTCTATTATAGAGTCAAGTGTCGCCTTAAGGTTCTCAAGCCAGAGGGCAAACACGTAGGCGACCAGTCTATCTCCATCCATACTGGCGAAGGTAATCACAGAAACGAAATAGTGGCAGGCTTGAAGGCCGCAACCTATAATATGGAAAACGGCAAGATGGTGAAAACCAAAATGGAGAGTTCGATGGTTCATGAAGAGCAACTTGACAAGACCACAAAACTGATAAAGTTCAGCCTTCCTCAAGTACGCGTGGGTAGCGTTATAGAATATGAGTACCGCATTGAAAGTGATTACTTCTATAACCTGCGTGACTGGTATGCCCAGAAAAACATCCCCGTGGTCTATTCTAAATACGAGCTCGCTGTACCTGAATGGTTTTCTTTCAATATAGACCAGACTGGTATGAACCAACTGGAGTATAAAAACAATAGCACTTCGATGGCCATTGGCGATACACACCTAAACGTCAAAGAAGATATTTTTATTGCCAGAAACCTGCCTGCGCTTAAAGACGACGACTATGTGTGGTGTGCAGAGGACTATGGCACGAAGATCACTCATGAACTTAAAGGCATCTACGTGCCTGGTGCGGTATACAAGGACTATACATCGAAGTGGGAAGACATTGACAAGACACTGCTTGAAGACGATGAGTTCGGAGGAAGAATTAAGAAGAGCAGTCCACTGAAAGATGAGATACTCTCAGCAGGAATACCAGCCATCAGCGACCCACAAGAGCGAGCAGCAGCATGCTGGCAAATGCTGAAAAAGAAAGTAAAATGGAATGGCGACTATGCTTTCTGGGCCAAATCGGGAAGCAAAGTACTGAAAGAAGGAACAGGCACTAATGCCGACATCAATTTTCTGTATATCAACATGTTGCGCGATGCCGGCATCGAAGCTTACCCTGTTGTGATGCGACTACGCAATCATGGTCGGTTACCTTTGTCGCATGCCAGTCTGAAATATCTCTCTTCATTTGTAGTCGGCATACAACTCAACGACACAACGGCTACTTACATGGATGCCTCAGTGGAAGATGGCTACCTCAACGTATTACCACCACGTCTGCTGACGGAGATGGCTCGTACGGTGCGCAAGGGCAAACAGGGAGAATGGGTGAACTTGCTGAAGAATGCGCAGTCAGCTGAGACCACCATTATTCAGGCAACTATCAATGACGAAGGTATCATCAGCGGAAGCAAACAGACCAATTGCGTTGGCGAAGCAGCAGCCAGCCTCAGAAAGAAGTGGAGAACGGCAAAAGATAGCATTGACGTCATACACCAGATGCAAGAAAGAGACGAGATGGAGATTACCCAGTACCAAATAGAGGGACGTCACGACTTTTCCCCAACGGTGCGCGAAACTATCAATTTCACTAAATCGTGTACCACGGCTGGCGACCTGATCTATCTGAATCCGTTAGTCTTCGTCCCTTGGCAGAAGAATCCTTTCACCACTGATACGCGCAATCTGCCTGTAGAGTTTCCATATAGCCAGCGCGAAAATCTTAACGTGACGCTTACAATTCCTGAAGGTTGGGAAGTGGAAGAAGTGCCTCAGCCCATCATTCTGAAATTCGATGGTATTACAGCACGTATCGGCATACGACAAATGGATAATGTATTACTGACACAATACAGCCTGAACACTAAGCGCACTTTCTTCTCACAGCAACAATATCAGGATCTGAAGAGTTTCATCGACAAACTGATTGAGAGCAACAAGAAAATCATCACATTGAAGAAGAAGCCATGATTTTAAATAGTATGAGAAAGTTTTTATTATTCTTTGCTTTCTGTGCATTAAATGCTATGGCACAGACGTCAGAGCCCAACCTGAAATGGGGAAAACCTACAGACGAAGAGCTTAACATGACGGAATATGCCGACGACAAGGAAGCCAGGGCCGTCGTGCTCTGTCATCTGACATCCGTCAACTATACGATAGACCTATATAACTATCTGGTGGACTATCAGGTTAAGAAACGTATCAAAATTCTGAAAGATGAAGGAAAAAGCTATGCCAATATCAGCATTCCATACATCAACAACACGAAAGAGGAATACGGCATTGAATCCATCGAGTCATTCAAGGCGACAGCCTATAACGTCGTGAATGGCAAGGTGGTGAAAACGAAAATCGGTAAGAATCAGATACACACGGAGCGCATTGATGAAGACTATATGCTGGCAAAGGTTGCCATACCCCAAGCGATGGCTGGCACAGTGATAGAGTATGAATATACGCTCCACAGCAACGTATTCTTCCACATCTACGACTGGGATGCCCAGGAAGAGATTCCTGTCATGTTTGCCCAATACAGGCTGGAGATTCCTGCCCTCTTCATATTCAACGTAGAAACGAGCGGTATTCAGCTCCTCAAGAGTTTTCAATCGACAGGCACTCTCACCTATAATACTTCCAGCGACAATATGTCGAGACCGTCTTCCTGCAAGACGAACATCTACCTTTGCACAGGACGTAATCTGCCCGCTCTGAAAAAGGATGACTATGTGTGGAACGAACGCGACTATATAACCAAAGTCACCGCAGAACTGAAAAGCTATGCATCATCGGGAGGAAGCTATCGTGAAGTGAAGAAGACATGGGAACAGGCTGATAACATCCTTATGCAACATCCAGAATTCGGCTCACGACTAAACGATCACAGCAAGTTCCGCGACGAACTTGCCACCGCAGGAATTGCCGGGATGACAGATTTAAAGGAAAAGGTGGCAGCAACATTCAGGATACTGCGCCAAAAGCTGGCATGGAACGGTGAATATGAATTGCTGGCACATCCTGCCTCGGAAGTCATCAAAAAAGGAAGCGGCACAAGTGGTGACCTGAATATGATGCTAATCAACATGCTTGGAGATGTTGGCATACAGGCATACCCCGTTGTCATGAGCACTCGCCGTCACGGTCGTCTGCCACAGACTTATCCCAGTCTGAACAAACTCAACACCTTCATCGTTGCCGTGCCCAATGGAACTTCTTGGCTGTATCTCGATGCGTCATCAGCTGAAGGTTACATTAATGTATTATCTTCCAATCTCTATGTTGAACGTGCCCGTCTTATTCAGAAAGGGAAGCCAAGCCAATGGGTGAATCTACAGAATATAGGTGATGCCAGAAGCCTGATTACAGTTGTCGGCTCAATTTCACCAGAAGGAAAAATGAGCGGTGAACAGACTGCTTCCTACTCTGGCAATGCTGCCGCCAATGAGCGGAGAGCTTTCCATGCGGTCAGCGACAGTGCGGCATTTATAACCAAGAAGGCGACGGATTACGGTATAGAGATAAATAGTTGTCAGATGACAGGACATCGTGAATACGCAGAAAATGTAAAAGAGGTGATTAAGTTTACCAAGCAGGGGGAAGTCGCCTCCGACCATATCTATATCAATCCCTTTACGGAATTCCCCATTCGCAACAACCCCTTCATGGAGGCAGAGCGATTGTTACCAGTGGAATTTCCCTACAAGCAGACGTTCAGTATGACCATCCGTCTTGCACTACCGAAAGGATGGACTTTGGAAGAAAAGCCGAAAAGTACAAGAATCACGACTGCTGACAAGAGTATTAGCGGTCATTTCCTCTATGAAGAAACTGACGAACACCAGCTGTCTATCCAAATTCAATTCCGCTTGAGCAGTGTGACATACTACAAGAGCCAGTATGAAACATTACGTCAGCTATTCGACCTGTTCTCCAATCGGAGCAAGGACATGTTGGTACTCAAGAAAATTTAAGCAAGAAAGCATGAGAAAGTTATTTTTTATAGCACTACTGCTGACAACTATCCTGCACGCCACAGCACAGAATGCTGTCGTAGAAGAGTCCTTGACTGAAGTGGAATGCATCAGCCCTACACATGCCATCATTCGTTTCAAGGAAGTGACAACCATTCTCAACGAACATGGAGCAAACCTTGCAACTTTCGTCTGTTCTTGCAACAAAAACGATAAGTTGACGCGTTTTAAGGGACAAGTGATGGATGCCGATGGGCACGTGATTCGAAAGTTCAAGGAGAGTGAGTTGAAGCGGACAGAATACTCGCAGTATCTTGCCGTCGACGACTATAAGATGTATCTTGACTACACACCACCAGTCTTTCCCGTCACCATCACCTATGAGTGGACGACGGAAAGCCACGACGATGTGATAGAGTTCCCCCGTTTCTGTCCACAGACAGACTATGATATCAGCGTCAAGAAGGCTATCTATCAATTGACGGTCCCCAAGGATCTTTCCATCCGACATGCACTGTTGAATATCGACAAAGCAGTGACAATGTCAGATGATGGAAAAACACTTACCCTCGAGCTCGACGACCTACCGCCCATCAAACAAGAACCTTATGCCAGACCCCTACGAGAACGGTTGCCGATGGCTTACTTTGCACCTACGGACTTCATCTACTACGGTACAAAAGGCAGTTTAAGCAGCTGGGCCGACTATGGCAAGTGGGAATACAGTCTCATCAACGGACGTGAGGCCTTGCCAGAGGACGTCCGGAGGGAAATCCACCAGTTGACTGACGGTCTAAAGACCGACCGCGAAAAGGTGGCAGCCCTCTATAAGCATTTGGAAAAGACCACACGCTATGTGGCTGTCCTGCTGGGAATCGGTGGTCAGCAGCCTGCCCCTGCAGCAAGTGTTTGCAAGAGTGGCTTTGGCGACTGCAAAGGACTTTCGAACTATATGCGCGCCATGCTGAAAGAGGTAGGCATCTTATCAAATTACACGACCATTAGCACGACCAATCGTCGTCTTCTCCACGATTTCGCTAGCGCAGGACAGTTGAATCATGTCATCCTGCAAGTGCCACTCAAAGGTGACACATTATGGTTGGAATGTACAAATCCGCAATTACCCTTAGGCTATATTCATGAAGACATCGCTGGACACAATGCTATTGTAATCAGCGAGAAAGGTGGGGAGTTTGTACAGTTGCCCGTCTATGCTGACAGCGTCAACTTGTTACATCAGGACATTAGTATCAACCTGTCTGGAGAAGGTAGTGCTGACATCAGCCTATCCCAAACCGCCTACTATAGAGAATACGAGAAGCGGCTACCTCTGCTCACAATGGGCAAGCAGGATTTTCAGCGCACCTTGCTTCAAATGATGAGAGTTCCACAAGCCGTTATCAGTAAATCCGGCATAAAGGAAAACAAAGGAAATGTGTCTCTATCGTTAAGCACAGACATAACAAGCAGGGGCTATGCCACTGTGACAGGCCAAAGACTATTCGTCCCATTATTTCCCATGCGCTTAGGATTCAACTCACCTAACACAAACAAGGAAAGGACAGAGGATCTTTATATTGCGAATGGTTGGCAGGATGAAAGTATCATCACATTAACGATTCCTGAAGACTATAGCGTTGAGGCAAAGCCAAAAGACATCACCATAGAGAAACCATTTGGTACGTTTTTTTTCCATCTCTCCCAACAAGAGAATACAATAAAGGCGGAATATCGCTTGCTACTGAAAAAGGGATCTTACGACAAATCGCTCTTTGCCGACCTTTCCGAATTCATTAAACAAATAGGTAAGGCCTACGCTCAGAAAGTAGCACTTAAGAAAAAATGAAATACACGTCGTCCTTCCTTGTTTTGCGTTTACGACAATAGTTTTTTGAACGAAAATTTGGCAATGTCAAGAAAAAAGCGTAACTTTGCAACAGTAACTAAAATCACTTATGGACGACGAAACTAGAGACGACATTTTAGAAAACACAGAGAGCCTAGAGGCTTCGGAGAATGTGGAGAACACGGAAAACGCTGATACTCCAGAAAACTCTGAAGCGCACTCTGACTATAAACCCGTAAACCGTTTTGACGCTGCTGCCGTACATCACCTGAGCGGCATGTATCAGAACTGGTTCTTGGATTATGCCAGCTATGTTATATTGGAACGTGCCGTTCCACACATTGAAGACGGTCTGAAGCCCGTTCAGCGACGCATTCTGCACTCGATGAAGCGCATGGACGACGGACGATATAATAAGGTGGCGAACATTGTGGGACACACTATGCAGTTTCACCCTCACGGCGATGCTTCGATAGGCGACGCGCTGGTACAGATGGGACAGAAGGACCTACTGGTGGACACTCAGGGAAACTGGGGAAACATTCTGACTGGCAACAAAGCGGCAGCCCCTCGTTACATCGAGGCTCGCCTGTCCAAGTTTGCCTTGGACACTGTCTTCAATCCAAAAACCACAGAATGGCAGATGTCGTACGACGGACGCAACAAGGAGCCGATTACGCTACCCGTGAAATTCCCATTGTTGCTGGCTCAAGGCGCTGAGGGTATCGCTGTAGGATTGTCGTCGAAGATACTGCCTCATAATTTCGTGGAGATATGCGATGCCGCCATCAGCTATCTGCACGGCGAGGAGTTCCACCTGTATCCTGACTTCCCAACTGGTGGTTCAATAGACGTGTCGAAATATAACGACGGACAACGCGGAGGTGTACTGAAGGTACGTGCAAAGATTGAAAAGCTGGATCCCAAGACACTGGTGATTCGCGAGATACCATTCTCGAAGACCACAGAGACACTAATAGATACCATCCTGAAGGCCATAGATAAGGGCAAAATCAAGGCACGCCACGTAGAAGACCTGACGGCCGCAAAGGTGGAGATACAAGTACAACTGGCTCCTGGCGTATCGAGCGATAAGACGCTGGACGCCCTCTATGCTTTCTCGGATTGCGAAATCAACATATCGCCCAACTGCTGCGTGATTGAGGACAACAAGCCCCAGTTCCTGACGATTAGTGACGTGCTTCGTCACTCTACGGAACGAACCAAGGACTTGATTCGACAGGAACTGGAAATCCGCAAGGGTGAATTGCTGGAACAGTTGCACTTTGCATCGCTGGAGAAGATATTCATTGAGGAGCGTATCTATAAAGACAAGAAATTCGAACAGGCACCCACGATTGATGCTGTCTGCGAGCATATCGATGAACGACTGACGCCCTACTATCCGCAGATGGTACGCGAGGTAACAAAGGACGACATCCTGAAACTGTTGGAAATCAAGATGCAGCGCATTCTGAAATTCAATAAGGATAAGGCTGACGAACTGATGGCCAGAATAAAGGCTGAGATTGAAGATATTGACCGCGACCTGGCTAATCTGACTGAGGTGACAGCCCAGTGGTTCCAGTTCCTGAAAGATAAGTACGGCAAGGACCATCCACGCATGACGGAGATTCGCAACTTCGACACCATCGAGGCTACCAAGGTGGTAGAGGCCAACCAGAAGCTCTACATCAACCGTCAGGACGGATTTATAGGCACAGGACTGAAGAAGGACGAATTTGTATGCAACTGCTCGGACATCGACGACATCATCATATTCTATAAGGATGGTAAGTTCAAGGTGGTCAGAGTGGCCGACAAATTGTTTGTAGGCAAGAACGTGATGTGGCTGGGTGTATTCAAGAAGAACGACCAGCGCACCATCTACAATGCCGTTTATCGCGATGGACGCAAGGGATACTATTACATCAAGCGATTCAACGTGCCCAGCATAACGCGCGACAGAGAATACGACCTGACAATTGGTACTGAGGGCTCGCGTGTGCTCTACTTTACAGTCAATCCAAACGGTGAGGCTGAGATTATCAAGGTAACACTCGACCCAGCACCCAAGCTGAAACGCATCTTCTTCGACAAGGACTTCTCGGAAGTGCTGATTAAAGGACGTACGGCAAAGGGTAATCTGCTGACAAAATACCAGGTGCATCGCATAGGACTGAAGAGCCACGGACACTCTACATTAGGCGGACGCAAGGTGTGGTACGACCCGGATGTGAACCGACTGAACTACGACGAGCACGGACAATTGCTGGGCGAGTTTAACGATGGCGACCAGATACTGGTAATCCTGAAGAATGGCGACTACTATCTGTCTGGATTCGATCCCAACGTGCACTTTGAGGACAACATCGCTCATCTGGAGAAATACGAGCCGGATAAGGTGTGGAGTTGCGTACTGTTTGATGCCGATAACCAAGGCTATCCATACGTGAAGCGATTCCTCATGGAAGCATCGAAACGAAAGCAGAACTATCTGGGTGAGAATCCTAGTTCGCAACAGATATTGCTGACAGGCACTGTCTACCCACGTCTGCAGGTGACCTATGGCGGCAACGATGAGTTCAGAGGAAAGGAGGAGATAGACGTGGAGCAGTTTATTTCCGTCAAAGGATTCAAGGCGAAGGGTAAGCGACTGACCACTTGGCAGGTGGAAAGCATCGAAGAACTGGAGCCTACACGATTCCCAGACCCTGTGGAGACGGGTGAAGACCCAGAGGAGGAAGAAGAAAACCTGGATCCGGACGCTGGCAAGAGTCAGCAACAGGTGTTAGACGAACTGACTGGACAACTAAACCTATTCCCCAATGAAGAAGACTAAGTGCCTGCTCATAGTGTTGCTCGTCCCATTCGTTACGCTACTTGCGCAACCTGATAACTCGCAAAAGGTCATCACCAGGAGTACGATGGTAGGTTTGGGCCGTACCAACATTCTGGACACCTACCTTTCGGCTGAGCACTTCAAAGGAAATGGCATGTCGTTTTTGTCGACAGTAGAGCGCCAAAGGGATGGGCACAGATGGTCGACAATCATTGAGCACGAAGCCAACCTGTCGACAGTGGATGACCGTGCCAACTCCAAGAAAGAACTGGAGGGTGCCTATAATTTCTATTGGGGCAAGCTGTATAGCTGGTATCTGTTTGGACAACGGCTAAAATTGCAAGCTGGCGGAGTGGTCAATGCTTCAGCAGGATTTATTTATAACACATCGAACTCCAACAACCCAGCACAGGCTCGTCTGCATTTGAACCTGATGCCGACAGGCGTGGCAAGCTATCATTTCACACTGTTCAACAGGAAGATGGTGGCCCGCTACGAACTGAACCTGCCATTGGCTGGCATTCGATTCTCACCCAACTACGGGCAGTCGTATTACGAAATATTCTCACGTGGCGATTATGACCACAATGTGGTGCCCACTACATTTGTATCGGCTCCTGAATGGCGTCAGATGCTGACAGTGGACGCTAATATCTCCAAAAACATAACACTACGCATAGGCTATTTGGGCAACATGCAACAGGCTAAAGTCAACGACCTGCGCCAGCATGTCTATACCCATCGGTTGCTCATTGGCATCACCAAACGTTTCAGTATCATTCCTCACTCACTATGAAAAAATTCTTCGTGTTTATTGCTTCCATCTTCCTGCTTGCTTCATGTGTTGATACTGAAGAACAGCCCGATACCCCCACCGGCAATTTCGAGGCTCTATGGAAAATCATAGACGAGCACTATTGTTTCTTTGACTATAAGCAACACGACTACGGACTCGACTGGAACAATGTCTATAATAAATATAAGGTACGCGTGAGCGACAAGATGTCGGATACACAGCTATTTGAAGTGCTATGCGACATGCTTGCTGAATTGCGCGACGGACATGTTAACCTTTATTCGTCGTATGATGCTGGACGTTATTGGACTTGGCACGAAGCCTATCCTAAAAACTATAGCGACACACTGGAGCGACACTACTTGGGGACTGACTATAAGATATCTGGAGGTATGGAATATCGCGTGCTCGACGACAACATCGGATACATTCGGTACGCCTCGTTTCAATATCCTGTTGGAGAAGGGAACCTGAACGACTGCCTTTCATACCTGAGTCTGTGCAGAGGACTTATCATTGACATTCGCAACAACGGCGGTGGTGACATGACGATGGCAGAAAGGTTGGCAGGACGATTCGTACAAGAAAAGACGCTGGTGAGCTATATGCAACATAAGACTGGAACAGGGCATAACGACTTCTCGTCACTGGAACCTCGGTATCTGGAACCTTCCAGCAAGATACGATGGCATAAACCTGTCTGTGTGCTGACCAACCGCTCTGTCTATAGTGCTGCTAACGACTTTGCCGTTATGATGCATGCGTTACCCAATGTAAAACTAGTGGGCGACCATACGGGAGGCGGAAGCGGATTACCCATGAGCAGCAGCTTGCCCAATGGATGGGGCGTACGATTCTCAGCCTGTCCTATGTACGACAAAAACAAGCAGCACACTGAATTTGGCATCAATCCAGATGTGAATGTGGCACTCAACACCGACGACATTAATCGTAATATCGACACAATAATTGAAACAGCAAGAAAAATAATTGCCAATTAATGCTGATAATTGACTTTTATTTCGTACCTTTGCATCCGCAAAGCTAAGACAGAGCGCTTGTGGCGGAATTGGTAGACGCGCTAGACTTAGGATCTAGTGTCTCACGACGTGCAGGTTCGAGTCCTGTCAGGCGCACAAAATAATGCTAAGTCGGCATAGCTCAGCTGGTTAGAGTATCACCTTGACATGGTGGGGGTCCTTGGTTCGAATCCAAGTGTCGACACAAAAAAGAATTCCAAAACACTCTTTTGTGATTTGGAATTCTTTCTTCTTTATTTCTTTTCTGCCTTGGGTACGTATCGTACCATCAGCGTGGGTTTGTACGTGTTCTCAAGAATGACGGAAATAATTCCATCGGAAGCATCGAAATTGGCTACCTTGTGATCGTCCTTCAAGATAGGACAGTCAGGCCAGGCATCAAGTTCTTTTTCCAACCCGTCACGTAACTGTTGCCACAACTTTCGTGTACTGTCGTTAGTGGAAACTAAGTATCTTTCCTGTACTGCCTGCAACTTTTCATCCTTAAAAGCTACCAACACACGATAACGCTCTGCTGTATTAGCAAACACGATAGTATGTCCGCTATCAGAGGCTGCTGAATCAACGACAAAGCCACGAGCTAACATTGAGTCTACCATCTGGCTAGTTGGTAGCGAAAACGCTAATCCGCGATAATTAAATGCCTTCTTGTCATCTGAACAAGACATTAGAAATACCAAGGCAAATAGGAATAACACGAATTTTTTCATTGGGGGAAAGGAACTATTTAACGTTACCAACCTTGATGAGATACTCACCAATCTGAACAGCATTCAATGCAGCACCCTTACGAATCTGATCGCCAGAAAGCCAGAAGGTCAGACCATTCTCGTCTGAAAGATCCTTACGAACACGACCTACATATACATCATCCTTACCAGCTGTCTCCAAAGGCATGGGGTAAACAAGATTAGCAGGATCGTCGACCAACGTACAACCTGGAGCTGCAGCAATGGCTTTTTGTGCCTCTTCTACACTGATGGGGCGCTCTGTCTCAATCCATACAGACTCCGAATGGCTGCGCAACGAGCTGACACGAACACACATAGCCGAGCATTTGGCATCAGTATGCATAATTTTCTGCGTCTCATTGTACATCTTCATTTCTTCTTTCGTATAACCATTGGGCTGGAACACGTCAATCTGAGGTATGACATTATAGGCCAACTGATGAGGGAATTTCTTGATAGTCTTCACCTCACCATCTTCTACCATCTCCTTGTACTGCTGTTGCAGCTCTGTCATAGCAGCAGCACCTGCACCAGAAGCACTCTGATAGGAAGAAACATGGATGCGCTTGATATGAGATAATTTCTCCAGAGGCTGGAGCACAACAACCATCATGATTGTAGTACAGTTAGGATTGGCAATAATACCGCGGGGACGCTTCAGCGCATCCTCGGCATTACACTCAGGAACAACCAAGGGTACATCATCGTCCATACGGAAAGCACTGGAATTGTCTATCATAACACAACCATACTTCGTAATAGTATCAGCAAACTCCTTACTGGTTCCTGCACCTGCTGAGGTGAAGGCTATGTCTATATCCTTGAAATCGTCATTATGCTGCAAAAGCTTCACTGTCAACTCTTTGCCGCGGAAGGTATATTTAGTACCTGCTGACCGCTCTGAGCCAAACAATACCAGTTCGTCCATTGGGAAATTTCTCTGGTCCAGAATTCGCAAAAACTCCTGACCTACAGCACCTGAGGCGCCCACAATTGCTACTTTCATAAGTCTACTTCTTTTCCTTAGTTATACTTTTCAGCATGCAAAGGTACAAATAAGTGTCTGAAAAACCAAAAGAAAACGGATAAATCTATTCATAGTCGCTTCTCATAAGCCTTCTATGAATATTTATCCGAAACTTATAATATATGAAATATAAAAAAATTCTGCCTTATTGCATAGTATAGCCCTTACGCAAGAGATTACATTGAGTAACTATATTAAAGAAACCATTGACAAACAATCCCTTTTCCTTAAGATTAGCCACATCAGTGGCAGAAAGAATAATTCTATATATGGTTGCTTCCTTAGCAATTGTAGCACATCCCCAATCGTTAAGCTCGTTATCATTACCTTCCAGTGTAGTATCTGTACCATTATAAATGGTCTTAAATTGCCAGAAAGAAATCTCTGGATTACTAGTATCTGTGGTAAAAACAAACTCAATTTTGTCACCCTCTAAAGCATTTGCAAATTTACTTGCTTCAACTACAAAGCCATTTTCCCAATTACCAAACACACATTTCCCTGTCCATATAGGAGATGATTCCCAAACAGCATTATCAGGAGTAAGATAGATACTCTTGATTTTCAAAGTTGTTGGTTCCTCTGTCTGAAGAGCTACCTCACTAACTGCTTTCACATTCTGACCATCGAAATTGCATTTTAACGATGTAATGCCTTTTCTTCCAAGAGTCTTCAGCTTATCAGAAATCATAATCTGGGTCGCTACTTTTGTCGGCTCAGCAAATTCAAAAGTGATAGATTCATATTTTGACCAGTCAACAGGTAAGTTTTGCTTTTTAACTGACCCAACTAATCCTCCCCAAGCAAGAGAATTGTAAGTTATACTACCATCAATATTTTTATCTATACTTTCGTGAATATTCCAAGTACTATTGAATTTGGAAGTAAGGTTCATGTCATCTTCTGCATTAGGCGCTAGTCCACAAGAAACAAGCAGGGAACATGCAAAAAAAAGGAAAAGTTTCTTCATAATACTATAGTATACATTCATAATGATTAGTAAAACAATTAATGCAAGAGCATTTTTAGCAATCGCTGTGCAAAGATAACAACTTTCTTTTAAATAATAGCATTTTTTTTCCTAAAAATGAAGGAACCCTCTCATCATTGCTGACGAAAGGGCTTCTCTTCTTGAAAAGTGGCGGCCTCCTACTCTCCCACATTGCATTGCAGTACCATCGGCGCAGGCGGGCTTAACTTCTCTGTTCGGAATGGGAAGAGGTGGGACCCCGCCGCAATAACCACCTGATATAGGTTAT
>JAEEGF012437028.1_pt1 | contig 143726 bp, 107 predicted proteins | sample 9134171 | NCBI WGS metagenome assembly JAEEGF01 (sample SAMN16246542, study PRJNA631951) | gut metagenome | biome: gut microbiome; feature: rumen; material: AP-attached | host: Bos | place: Iran: Karaj | collected 2018-10 | reverse complement strand
AAGGGCGTGTATACCGTCATCCGCCACGAGTTCATGCAGCGGATCCCCGAGCAATACATCTACATCAACCTGGAGGAGGATATGGGCTTGCCGGGCCTAAGGCGCGCCAAGTCGTCCTACCATCCCGCCTATCAACTCCAGAAAGACCGCGCTGTCTCCCACCCCCCGCTGTCGACCTGTGAAGAGCAGTGCAAGCGTGAAGGAGTGCGCCACTTGATGCAGACGGTGTTCAACGACCGCGACGAGGCGCTCGACATCTTCTTCACCCACGTCTACAACCCTGCCGGCAACTATTGCCGCTGCCACGAGGGGCAAGTCGTGTCGGCAGCCCAGGCCCTGCCCTACCGCATGCGCTATCACAGCCATCAGTCCGATGCGGTTTACCTCTATGCCGTGGGCACCCTGCCCGAATTCCGCGGCCAGCACCTGATTTCTCGCCTGTTCAAGTACATGCACCGCGGGCTGCTGTGCCAGGGCAAGGTGTTCTCCACCTTGTTGATCGAGCAACCCGGTTTACAGTCAATGTACGAGAAACTCGGCTATGCCCAAGTCGGCACAGCTCCTTTGCAAGACGAGGATGTGGTGGAAAACGGTTTTGAGAACTATGACCGTTGGCAACGCTCACGCCCCTGCGTGTTGTTACAGAACGAGCGCAACTGGGAAGCGCTGCAGGTCTATAGCCGCTTTGACAAGTCCTATTACCTCGTCAAGCCGCATTACAAGGGAATGGTGCGCGTCATTAACGTCATGGAAGCCTTGCAGTTGTATGCCGCCACTCATGCTGACAAGTCTTTCAAACTGCATGTAACTGGTGACAATGACATCAGCGAGAACAATGGCTGCTATGCCATCGATGGCGGAACCGCACAACGCATTCCGCGCTGCACCAGCGTCCAGACAACACTCACAATCAATCAGTTATCGGAATTTCTTTTCAAGGAGGCGCCCCTCGATATGCCCTTGATGTTGCTTTGACGGCAACTATCACCTGACGATGTCTTCCTCGAGGGTCACGTTCTCGTGGCCGCACCCCTCGTCACACAGGAATCCAAAGGGGTCACTCTTTGGGGCAGGGAAACTATAGAATACCCAATGAGAGGGATGCCTGAAGCCGAACTTGCGGCCATTGTGCTCATGCACAGGGGCTTGATAACACACCGTCACGCCACTTACATATTTGTCATTCTGATAGGGACTGTACCTGACTCCATAGGTCTCGATGTATGCCAAATCTTCGCGGCAGTCGTGCTCAACAATATTAGCGGGGAAGACGCGGTTTCCGCCCAAAACATTTCGTGCCACCGCGACATATTCGGGCGATGCGGGTTTCTCCCAACGGCGGCTGGCATGGGCGAACCAACCGCATTCGGTCGCCCACTTGGCAATCTCCTGAATGGTCACGTCTCCAGCATCGGGATGGCGGCGCTCAAACAGGTTGAGCAGCAGCGATAGCTCAGCAGTAGCACCTTCAAGGCTGCCTTGCTCGGCTTTTCCCAACACCCCGAAAAACGAATAGCACTCGTCGGCAGTCTTGGGATAAACAGTGGTGTCGGAACGGGTATAGCGACGTCCTTGAATGAAATTGCGGCCTTCTTGAGCATGTCCAATGAGTGCTGTGAAATACTTCACTGCTTCCTCTAGCGGCATGAAGCGGGAAGCGCTCTGCTGGCCCTTGAGGTACTGTTTGACGGCCTCCTCAGGGTGGAATTGGACTCCCAACGCAAAATGTTTGTCCGTGCGCTCGATAGCCTCGATGATATCCACGCCATCGGTTGGAGTCACACCCGTCACTTTCAAGGGTGTTCCTGTGACATCACCCACTACCTGATGGTGCCACGAGGGCACATCACGGATGACACCAGTGCCGCTGATGTTGAAGAGTAACGAGGTGCTGTCGGTGACCAACACATCATGAGGTGTGTAGTAGCGCTTGCCTGCAGCATCGCGTTGCATGCGGTGCAAGAAATGGTAGTTTTTGCCCATTTCATCGAAGTTTTTGCCCAAGTCCTGGATGAGCGGGGCCCCTGAAGCAACAGCAAGCATCTGCATGCCTCGACACAGACCCAGCACAGGGATGTCGTGATCCAGGCAATAGGCCATAGTCAGATATTCCGACACATCGCGTGTGGCATCGGCAGGGCTGTCATCGGCAATTCCATGCCAGGGTTGGGGAACGGCAAACAGCGTGGAACTGATGTCACCTCCACCCAAGAAGACGACCGCCTGCACGCCAGCCATCAGTTCTTCAACATCGGTGCCGTGATAGGTATCGCGCTTGACAATGTCGGCATAGGGCTGAAGCAAAACGCCCATTTCATCGACATATTTCGGGCACAACGTCATTCCTTCATAGTCAAATCCCGCAGGGCGCAACTGGGGCAAAATCACCGCTTCGCCACCCGCCTGCTCGATGGAAAGGATAACACGCTCACGAGCGGCTTCGTTGGGTTGCCATGCCAGTCCCACACACACACGTGCTCCATCACCCGCTATTGCAGCCGATGACACCACAAACACAGCAAGAACAAGAATCCAATATTTCAAATACCTTTTTTTCATATCATTCATGATTCATAACTACTCATCTGTTCCTCAACATTTCCAGCACCTGCTCAACGGGCAAGGCATCCACGTGGTTGCCGTCCCTGCCAGTCATCGGCTCAGCCATGAACAGGGAGTTCCACAACGCCTCGGCAGTGGCCTCGATGGTGGCGGCAAAGATGGATGACATCTCACTGTTGGCCAACACTGTCGAAGTAATGGTCTTGGCCCGACTGTCGATGAGGTTTCCGGGGGCCACCGACATGGCGATGACATAGTCGCCGCTGCCATTTGACGCGATGCCGCCGGTCTTGGCCATGCCCATCATGGCACGCTTGGCAACGCGCTCAAGGTTGCGAGAGTCGAGCGGCGCATCGGTGATGACGACCATCATGCAGGAGCCGTCAACGTTCTCTGTCTTGCCGATATGGTCGATGAAATCGTGCTTTTTCAGCCGTTGCCCCACCTGCACACCGTCAATTTCCAAAATACCGCCATAGTTGGTCTGGACCAGCACGCCGACGGTGTAGCCCCCCAGCGAAGCGGGCAGCACACGAGACGAAGTGCCGATGCCGCCCTTGAAACCGAAGCAGATGGTTCCCGTGCCCGCACCCACATTGCCCTGCTCCACTGGTCCGCCATGTGCATTGTTGATCGCATCGACGACCATCTGCGGCGTGACGTGCATGCCGCGGATGTCGTTCAGACGGCCGTCGTTGGTCTCGCCCACAACGGCATTGACCGAGCGGACATCTTCATTTCCTGGCTGCATCAGCGTGTAGCGAACCAAGCCCTCGATGCCAGCGGCAACGCTCAGCGTGTTGGTCAGGATAACAGGTGTCTCGATGTTGCCGAGCTCGCGAACCTGAGTCACACCCGCCAGTTTGCCGAATCCGTTGCCCACATGGATGGCAGCGGGCACCTTCTGGGTGAAGATATCGCCCTGGTGAGGCACAATGGCGGTGACACCCGTGCGAATGCTGTCGCCCTGGATGAGCGTCACATGCCCCACAGTCACACCCGGCACATCGGTGATGGCATTATACTGTCCAGTCTCAAAGATTCCCGTGGGGAATCCCCACTCACGCAACGTCTTGTGCTGCGCGCTCATTGCCACAGCCGACAACAAGCAAACGGCAACACATATGTATCTTCTTATCATCTTAATCATCCATGTCATAGCGCAAATTACGCAATTTTTCTTCGACCTGCCAAGATTATTTCATGAAATGTGATTAGAAACCATGGGACAGGGGAAAGTTTGTTTCATTTCATGTGTTGAGACTTCATTTTTTCCTGGCAGATGTTGGTGGAGAATCCGAAACAAATCTTTAACTTTGTGGCGTGCATTGTAACGAGACCTTTCAAACCAACGTAAACCAACGATATGAACAGAGTCGGAAAATTATATTTCAAGTATGGCACCATGGGGTCTGCCAAGACCGCCATGCTACTCACCCAAGCCTATAACTTCGAGGAGCGTGGTATGCAATACCTGTGCATGAAGCCCATCATCGATGACCGTGAGAATGACAACGTCATCCGCTCACGCATCGGCATTGAGCGCAAGTGCTCATGGATTTATCCCGAGAGCGACTTGTATGAGATGCTCAAGGAGATGTTTGAAAAAACGCTCGTCGTCAAGGACTGGATTCTCATCGACGAGTCGCAGTTCCTCTCGGCGGCACAGATCGACCAGTTGGCTCGCATTGTCGACGACTACGGTGTCAACGTGGTGTGCTTCGGACTTAGGACCGACTTCCAGTCACACCTGTTCGAAGGTTCCAGGCGGCTCATGGAACTGGCCGACACCATCGAGGAAATCAAGTCCACCTGCTCCTGCGGCCGCAAGACCATCATCAACGCACGCATTGACAGCACGGGCAACATCGTCACCGACGGTAACCAGGTCGAAATCGGTGGCGATGACAAGTATGTGGCACTTTGCCGGCACTGCTGGCGCGACCGTCGCATCGAGAGCACCAACCGCAATGCCATCAAGTTCGAAGACGAGTGACCTTGTGTGATACCGGCCACCGGCCCGCCACTGTAAAAGGTGAATAAGGGTAATTCCGAACCCCTAATTCCTCACTTTTTCTTGGAATCCGAGGGGAAGAAAAGATGAAGCAGCCAAGCGACCAAGGTGAGGACAATGCTGAATGCCAGTGCCCACCAGAAACTGTCCACAACGAAGTGTGGCTTGAGCAACCATGAGCACAGCATCACCATCAGGGCATTAATCACAAAGGTGAACAAGCCCAACGTCAACAGGTTGATGGGCAATGCCAGAAACTTGACCAGTGGACGTATCCACGAGTTAATCAAGCCGAGCACAATGGCGACAATGAACGCCCATCCCCAGGGTTTAACCGTCACCCCATCGAGGGTGAATGCTGTGATGAGCACAGCCAACGTTGGCAGAATGATTCTTGCAATCATAATCTCACATTATTTAATAATATCATGTATCTTTAGCTTTTTGCCGAACGGCACGCTAAAGATACAACCATTTTTTTGAGTGTCCGCATCAATAATTGGACTTTTTTCATACTGATGCTGTTTTTTTAAGTAATTTTGCAGGCAGAAAAAAAGAAACAGTTATGACTGAATCAACAAGAAAATACCTCAATTGGGCGAAAGACTATGTGATGATCACCTTCGGCCTGTTCTGCTACGCTTTTGGTTTCACAGCCTTTATCCTGCCCGAGGAGATTGTGATCGGCAGTGTGACGGGTCTGTCTTCGTTAATTCACTTTGCGCTGGGTTGGAATGTGGCAGTCACCTACTATGTCATCAACATCATTCTGCTGGCCATCGCCTTCCGCAGCGTGGGAAAGCAATTTGTGCTGCGCACCATCATCGGTGCAACGATTTCCACCATCTTCATCGGCACACTGCAGCCCATGTTCCCCACCCCCATCATCGAACAACAGACCTTCATGAACGTCATCCTGGGTGCCGTGCTGTGCGGCTTGGGTCTGGGCACCGTCTTCACCCATAACGGCAGTACCGGTGGCACTGACATCATCGCCGCAATGGTCGCCAAGTACAGCACCATCTCTTTTGGCCGCACGATGATGTACTGCGACGTGTTAATCATCTGCTCATCCTGGCTGCTGTTCCACTCGATCGACAAGATTGTGTATGGTCTCATCTTCATGGTCATCTATTCGGTGGCTGCCGACCGCGTCATCAACAACACGCGGCAGAGCGTGCAGTTCCTCATCATCAGTAAAAAATGGAAGGAGATTGCCGATAACATCATCAAGGAAGCTCACCGTGGGTGCACCGTCCTTGACGGAACCGGGTGGTACACCAAGGCCGCCGTCAAGATTGTCATGGTCATGTGCCGCAAGCACGAGAGCGTGCACATCTTCCGCATCATCAAGGAGACCGACCGCGAGGCCATCATCACCCAAAGCAATGTGAACAGCGTTTACGGCTTCGGATTTGACGAGCTCAAGGTGCGCATCCACAACAAGAAAAACGCCACAGATGCATCGATTGACCAGAACAGCGGGAATCCGCCTATTTCAGAATAAAAAATCGCAAGGATATAGGATTAAAAAGCTAACAAATAATTAAAATTTATGGCACGAAGTGATTTTTTCGTGCCATAAATTGTATATTTTTAAAAAAAGTAATATTTTTGCACTCTCTCCATCTGTATTCAACCTCTAATAATAGGGTCTAATATTACATTAACATAACTTAAACACCATCAAAATGAGGAAATTAACCACTATGGTGGCATTATTGCTTGCCACCACACTATTGGCCGCGCCAGTGACACCCGAGAAGGCGCAACAGGCAGCCAGCCAATTCATGACTCAATACCGTCATGGAGTAACCGTCAAGTCAACACCGGTATCGAGGTCACCCAAGATGATGTCAAATGGTCAAGCCTCATCGGCTCAATCCAATTACTACATCTTTAACACGACCAGTGGTCAAGGATACGTTATCGCTTCGGGTGATGACCGCACGGTGCCCATCCTGGGATATGTTGACAAAGGCAACTTTGACCCCAACAATATACCTGCAAACATGAAGGTATGGCTCGAGAGCTACGACCAGCAAATTGCAGCCCTCGACGAACTGGGTATCATCGGTAACGGATACTCGGCGCCGCGTCCCACACGCAACAGCATTTCGCCCATGATCACCAGCCATTGGGATCAAGGTGCCCCCTATTGGAAGCACTGCCCCGAGTTCATGGATATCGACGAGAATGGCGACACCGTTGGCGAATTGGCCTACACGGGCTGTGTTGCTGTATCGATGAGTCAAATCATGAACTATTACAAGTCACCGCTGCGCTGCACCAAGCTCATCCCCTCCTATATCGTGACCTTTTACTGGCATGAGGAGTATGGCGCATTTGAAACAGACCCGTTGGATCCCATCTTTTTTGACTGGGACAACATGCGTGACAACTACACTGGTGCCGAAACTGAAGCCGAAAAAGATGCTGTTGCTTGGCTCATGCTCTATGCGGGTTGTGCTGCGCAAATGCAGTATGGCCTCAACGCGTCAAGTACCAGCGACCCCTATATTCCTACAGCGTTGAACGAGTACTTCAACTATGATGCAAAACTCGTTTACCGCAGCGACTATGATCAGCAGGAATGGGAAGACATGATCTATAACGAACTGGTTGAGGGTCGTCCCCTGATCTATAACGGCCGTGCCGGAACTGGCGGCGGCCACTCTTTCGTGTGCGACGGATATGCTTACGGCGACCTGTTCCACATCAACTGGGGCTGGGGCGGCCTGGGTGACGGTTACTTCGTCCTGTCGGTGCTCAACCCCTATGCCGGCGGCATTGGTTCCACAACCAGCCTCGAGGGCTATAACATCGACCAAACCGCCGTTATCGGCATCCAGCCCGGTTACAGCGGCACGCCAGCCGAGGTAGACCACCGCCTGACTGTGTTCAATATGTACTATACGGGAACCAGCTCGTTTGAGCGCAGCGATGACGGCTCCTTCAAGCTCAACAAGCGCCGTTACATCAAGGTCACTGGCGAGGACCATATCGACGACGGCACCAAGTACCTGCGCGGTATCGCCCTCTATGACAGCGAGGACAATTTCATCGAGATCATTGCCCAAACCTATTACGGTGCCAGCTATCTCTCCATCACCGACAGTTGGCCCGATACCCAGAGTTCGACAACCTACCCCTTCGGCAAAGGTCTTCCCAACGGCACCTATAAAATCAAGCCCGTTTGCAGCATTCCCGGATCGAATGAATGGCAACCCATGATCGATAGTGACCGCTTCTACGTCGAGGCAGCCATCAATGGCGACTGGGTTACCATGACCAACCATCCTATCGTCGACCTACAGGCCACGAACTTTGAGTTCACTGGTGGTGAGAAGGTGGGTCTGGCCGAGCAGTGCCATGTCACTGTCAAGAACAACAGCGCCGACCGCTATAGTGGCAAACTCTACCTCTATGTGGACAATGAGCAATTTGACGAGTACGGCGAATACACCACTGTCGTTGAGGCCGAGATTCCAGCTGGCGGCACTAAGGTAGTCACCTTTAACTTCACCCCGAAGAATGCCGGCACCAAGAGCGCGCACCTGTCCACATTCGACACCTCATGGAACCCCGTAATCCCCGGCACCGGCTCGGTAACCATTGCCGGCAGTGTGACCTATCCCATGAACCTGAGCGTGGACATCAATGCCTTGAATGCCGATGAGGACATGAACATCTATGACAGCCACATCAAGTTCAAGGTCGATGTGACCAACAACAACACCGAGGGCGAGTACAACCGCTACATCCTGGCGCCCCTGTTCATCGTTGACGAGAACAACCACGGTACCATGGTGACCTACTTGAGCCGCAATGTGGTCATCCCCGCTGGCGAGACCCAGACGTTCTACTTCGAGTTCGACAACCTGGCCTTCGGCTCGGTCTATGCGCTCAACATCTTTGGCCGCAACGAGAATGAACAGACCACAAACCTCGTGCCTCCAGGCGGCTCCAAGTTCTATACCATCAACCGTGGTATGGTGGTATGGGACGGCGAGGGCAACCGTGTGGGTTACAAACCCTACAACGGTATCCGTGTCCCTGAGAATGCAGCAGCCGTGAGCCTCGAGGGCCTCAACTTGACATCGCTCATTCCTAACGACAATCCCAACACGCTGTATTACGTGGGCAACGGCGAGAAATACATCCCTGCTGGCCTTGAGGCCAAGAATGTCATTCAAAACCATGTGGCTCAACGTGACATCGTACTCCATCACGGCTATGACTTCTATGCCCCCTACCGCTTCACAGCTGCCAACATCAGCTATGAGCGCAAGTTTACCAGGGGCCGCCACGCGGGACAAGAAGGCGGATGGAACACGATGGTTCTGCCCTTTGCCGCCACCACAGTGACCGCCGATGGCACCCCCATCGACTGGATGCACAGCAAGAATGATGGAAAGGGACTGTGGATCTGCAACTTCAACGAGGAAGAGAACACTACCGACGATGCTATGCTGCTTGCCGACTACGTGGGTAGCACCTTGGAAGCCAACGTGCCCTACTTCGTGGCACCCTATGACGGCGCTAATGGCACCGACATGCGCGGCAAGACTTTCGTCTTCAGCGCCACCGATGTGCTGGTGAAGCCCAATCCCAGCGCCATCACCAGCGGCACCTACCACATGACCGTGGGTGAGTATGCACAAAAGACCATCGAGGACGCTTATTTCTTGAATGCGGCAGGCAGTCACTTTGTGAAAGCCGCCAACGGCACAGTAAGAGCGTTTGAAGCCTATGCCAAGGATATCGCCGCCAGCAATGCCACCTTGCTGCAAATCGTTCTTGACGAGAATGCCGAGGGTGCTCCCAGCAGCCTAATTGGTGATGTGAACTGTGACGGAAATGTCACTATCGACGATGTGACAGTCCTGATTGACTACCTGTTGAGCGATAACGCTGAGGGCATCGACCTCAACGCTGCCGACTGCAACCAAAATGGAACTGTCACCATCGATGACGTGACAGCCCTCATCGACATGCTCCTCGAACAACAGTAATTACCACATTAACTGACACGAGGGTGCGGCAAGTCGGTCTTGCTGCACCCTCGTTTTATTTATAACTCACAGGTTACTTATCGGGAAAATGACAACGGTGATTGTCGCCGCTGGTAGCAACTGTCGATGAGTTGTGAGCAGCGATAAGTGAGAATGTGGATGCCGTCGTAGTAACTGTGCAGGTCATGTATCAGCACGCTATCGTTGCTGAAGTCATTCACATGCTCATCCCCGAAGATGTCACACAACACGCCACGATCAATCACCGACAAGGGTTGACTGCGAAAACGTGGCGGTACCAGGACCACATAGTCCACATGGTTGTCACGCAACAGGCGGGCTATATCGTTGAGCACTTGCTCGGTAGCGGCATCGATGCTCAGCGGCATCGGGTCAGGAGTGGGTTGCATCTCGACCAACCAAGACTTGTCGGCATAAAATGCGTCGGGGTCACTCACGATGGTTGAGTCCAACTGGTTATAGGAGTCCTCATTGATGGACTCGTCACGACCCTCGGGAATTGTTGTCAGTTTGGCATCCTCCATAAGGATATTCACCACGCGCGACGTGGGCCAAAACTGATAAAAAAACATATAAGGATCCCTGAAAGCATTGAAATGCACGCGTTGGAAATGCAGCCAACTGATTTCGCTTGAGACATCATAATGAGGCACATAAGGCATCTCCTCATAGCGTTTGGGACGACGCAGCATCTCCTCCTCTATCACGAGAAGGGCATGGCGCACCTTGTAGCCGCTGCGGATCAGATAATCCAATTCGTCACGGACGCCTGTCAGAGTCTCGGCTCCAGCAGTGAAATGATAAACCCTGGCACTGTCAGGGAGATGCTTTTTCCACGCTTCGGCACTGAAGTTTGAGGATATCGATGACCCAAAGATGAACGAATCATAGTTATGGTCGGGGTCATAGAACTTGAGGCCCTCGACCGCGACATAACGTTTGTTGGGGATGCGTTCCAGCGTGTCACCTGGGGCAATGGAGATGCCGTTATAACGGTGAACGACCCCAAAGGGGTCACGCACCAGATATAGCGCCACAAAAGCGGCCACCGGCAGCAACGCCACCAGCGAGCGACACACAAACCGCTTGAATCCAGAGGACTTCATCACCGTCAGAACTGGAAATAGATAAACTGCATGTTTCGGTCAAGGCTTGCTATCGAAATGCCGGCCAGCAGGCCCCAATAAATGATCCAACGCACCACCGTGGGGAATGGCAGGCGCTTCATGGGGAATTCCTGCTTGCGCCCCAACCACTCGATGATGAAGAAGGGTACAATGTAGAAGATGGGTTGACCAAAGACAGGTCTCATCTTCCATGAGCCATTCACAATCACGTCACAGATTTCTCCCAAATGGGTGATGCCGTCGGCACGGAAAGCGATAAACACCATCGCAAAGAGGAAGAACGTGAGCAAGCAACGCGGAATGTCACGCCAAGTGGCATGCTCACTCAATTTCTTGCGAGGCATGAAGATGAACGGCAACAGCAGCAGGCCGTTAATCGTTCCCCAGATGACAAACGTCCAGTCGGCACCATGCCACAGACCTGAAAGCGAGAACACAATCATCGTGTTCAGCACCGTGCGCCACTTGCCTCGTCGGGAACCGCCCAGCGGGAAATAGACATAGTGACGGAACCATGTCATCAACGAGATGTGCCACCGCTGCCACAGTTCCTTCATGTTCCGGGAGAAGAACGGATAATTGAAGTTGGGCTTCAGCTGGATGTTCAGCAATCGGGCTGAGCCGATGGCGATGTCGCTGTAGCCCGAGAAGTCTGCGTAAATCTGGATGGCGAACAAAATGCCTGCCCATATCATGCTGGGAGCGGCGTAATAATATGGATTATAGAGCAACTGATCCACATAGTAGCCCACACCGTCGGCAATAATGACCTTCTTGGAAAGGCCCCACAAAATCTGTCGCATGCCGATGACTGCCGTGTCATAGTCAAAGGACTTGGTGCGCATGAACTGCGGGAGCAGGTTCTTGGCGCGCTCGATGGGGCCGGCAACCAACTGCGGGAAGAACGCGATGAATACTCCAAATGCCAACACGTTGCGCGTGGCCTTGACCTCGCCTCGGTACACATCGATGGTGTAACTGATGGCCTGGAACGTGTAGAACGAGATGCCCACGGGCAACAGGATATGCAACGTGGGCCAGTCAGGATTCATGCCAAACAGTCCCAGCAAGTGCACAAAACTGTCACGCAAGAAGTTCAGATACTTGAAAACACACAAGATTCCCATGTTGAGCACAATGTTGGCAGCCGCCCAGGCCTTGTCACCACGCGAGCGGTCACCACGCATCATCAATGCCGTGCCCCAAGTGGATACCGACGTGAGCAGAATCAGACTCAGCATGCGCCAATCCCACCAGCCATAGAAGACATAGCTGGCGACGAGCAGGAACAGGTTCTGCCACTTGAGATGCTTGCGCAACCCCCAGTAAATAAAGAACACCAGGGGAAGGAACAGTGCGTAGGTATAAGTATCAAATTGCATATCAGGGTGCAAAGGTAAACAAAAGTTTTCAGTTTTCAGTTTTTAGGCTCAGTTTTCAGCCACAGGTCCACTTCTGCACGATTGGAGCCTGAAGCCCGAAAACTGACAACAATTCTTAAAGGCACGGTATTTGCATCGTCGAGCAGTGATGTTTATCTATACATATACCGAAGCCGAAGGGAGCGAGTCACGACGCGTGGCTGGCGAAATCGATCATGTGCTGAAACCCACCTTCGGCGACAGGCCTGGGGCCAACGGGCACCAAGCTACGGGACCTCGCCTGAGCGCAAGGATGCTGCAAGAGTATGAAGCCGCCCGACGTGAACTGGTCAACGGCATCATCACCGAGGACATGGTGCAGCTAGTTGACATGGGCAACTATGGCGTGGGACTGCATGTGAAGTCACCCTGTGGACTGACATTATGTCATGGTGTGCAAGGTTCCACCGCGAGTGCGCGCTTGGACATCGAGGAGATGCACTACCACCAGCAATGGAGCGGCGCCCCGATGGAAGTCATCGACCGCAGCCGTGTGGTTGAATCCTCGCAAGTCTTTCTCGACCATGCCAGCGAGTGGCGCGAACAGATATCGGCAGCCTTCAAAGCCGACAGTAAGGGCGTGAAAATGCGCAACATGGCAATGAATAACATGGATGCCTACCTGGAACGTTTCTTTGACGGAACAGGCATCACCTACTATTGCGACAAGCGGCATGCCGACGGACACAAAGCCCGGTTGCTCATTCACCTGAACCGCTACAAGACACTTGACCTGCCCATTCCCCATGACGATTTCATCAACCATCTGGAACTGGTCAAACCCTATATGGTAGAGTTTGCCCTCATGGCTCGTGACGGACATTTCACCATCCGTGGCGAGGTGCGTGATGACTGGCAGCAGTCCATGCCACCCGAGGCTGACACGGTCGAGGAGAATCCTCGTCCACAGGGCATCAAGGGATGGCTTCACCGGCTGGTGGACAACGACAGCAAGAAAAAAGGTGTAGAGGAGCCCAAAAGCGCTCTGCAGCAACAGGTTGACGACTTTTTCAAGGATAAGAAATGTCAATACCATCTCACCGAGGATGAGGAAGAAGGTCGCCGGGAACTGCACATCCGCCTGAGCCGTGGCAAGGCCATGATCATCGACTTGAATCAGGGCGGTGATGTAACGGCACGTATCGCTCATGACATGGCTTACATCCCTCGACTGGCCGAACTTGCCAAAATGTTCCCTTACCGCCTCACCGGCCCCCGCAAGAAGGTTGAATGGATCACCGCTCCCAGCGAATAGAAATCACCCTCCTCCCCTCTAGAGAATCTAGAAAGTCTAGAACATCTAGCCCGGCGGATGCCAACTGAAAACTAACAACTAACAATTAAAATAATGGCTATCACCATCAACACCGGCGACCTCAAGACGATTCTCGAGACCACGCCATCGACACAGAACATCCTGCTCGTGGGTAAACACGGCATCGGCAAGAGTGAAATCATCACCCGCCATTTTGAAGATCAAGGCATTCCCGTTATCGCCCTGTTCTTGGGACAGATGAGTGACCCGGGCGACCTCATCGGCCTGCCCAACAAGGACGAGGCTACCGGCAAGACCGAATTCATGCCCCCCTACTGGTTCCCCATGGACGACAAACCCGTGGTGCTCTTCCTTGACGAGATGAACCGTGCCCGTCCCGAGATCCTGCAATCGGTCATGGACCTGTCGCTTAACCGCAAACTGGCGGGACGTTCATTACCCCCGGGCAGCCGCGTCATCGCAGCAGTGAACGACGGCGAGGAGTACCAGTTGACCGACTTGGACCCTGCACTGGTATCACGTTTCAACGTCTATTTCTTCAGCCCCACCGTGGGCGAATGGCTCTTCTGGGCTAAACAAAACGGCATTGACCAGCGCGTCATCACCTTCATCGAGGAGCATCCTGATGAGTTGGAGAAGAATGTGGACATCAACAAGGGCACATTCGACAAGACACCCGACCGCCGAGCTTGGGTTCGCGTCTCAGGGCTGCTCCAGAGCATGAGCATCACCACCGACACCGACATGAACCGTCTGGCCAAGATGATTACCGGCGTCATTGGCGCCCGCTCGGCCTCGATGTTCATCCAGTCACTCAACCAGTCACGCATGCTCACCGCCCGTGAAGTCCTGGCTGACTTCGCTGCTTGCCAGCATGACCTGATGACCTACACCATGCCGCAAATCGCCATCATCAACGAGGGCATCTACCAGGTGCTGGAGTTAGGCGTGGACAAGAAGGCTTCAGAAGCCGTCGGCCGCAACCTGGTGCGTTACATCCAGTGGATGCTGAACAACGGGCGACAGGAGGCAATCGCCCACTTCGCTTCTTTCTTCGAGAACGCGACCTATCCCAACGCCAATGCCTACATCATGATGGACTGTCGCGACGCGCTGACACTCATTAACCAGATGATTGCCAACTTATGACCGTCGGCGAACGCATAAAAAACTTGTCTCAAGACTGGTTCCTCACCGAACCGCTCCTGTTTGCCGTGTTGTGCACCCACGCCATTAAGCGTAACGACAACATGGGCTGCGACATGCGGTGCGGCAAGGGCATCATCGAGTACAATCCCGACCGGTTGGAGCACTTCGACGACAACCAGTTGGCACTCAGGCTCAAAGCCGAGGTCGTGCGCATCATTCTCAAGCACCCCTATCAGCGCCAGCCCTATAATCCTCGGCGCGATGTGATGCGCCTGTCGAGCGACCTTACCCTGTGCGACAACCTCGAGGGCATGGACACCATAGGACTAGAACCGCCACACGTCTTTGACATCCCCCGCGACCAGGCTTTTGAGCAGTACTACTCGCTCATGGCAGGCGAGGTGCTCAAACTTGAGATGGACGCTGACGGTGACGGCATCCCCATCGACATGAAAATGCCTGGCAACAGCGACGGAAGCGGAGATGGTAATGACCTGACCGATGACCTGCTGGAGGCCGATGCCGGAGCTTCGCTGTGGGAAGAGGACGAGCTCATGAGCGAAAAGGTCAACAACGAGATTGAGACAGCCCAACGCTGCAACCAGTGGGGGTCGCTTGGGGGTGACCTCAAGGCGCTTATCGAGAGTACCCTCATCAGCAAGCAGAATTTCCGTGCCATCCTCAGCCAGTTCCGCGCCAGCATCCTGAGCAGCAAACGTCACTTGACACGCATGCGCCCCAACAGGCGCTACGGCTTCGATGCGATGGGCAGCCAGTATGCCTACAGCACCTGTCTGCTGGTCGCCGTCGATGTCAGCGGCAGTGTCCCTGACGAGGACATCCGCAAGTTCCTGGCTGTCATCAACCGCTTCTTCAAGCAAGGCATTGAGCGCATCGAGGTCATCGAGTTCGACAGCAAAATCACCACCGAGAAACCCATCGCGCTCAAACAGGCGGCCAACGGCATCCGTGTCATCGGGCGCGGCGGCACCAACTTCCAGCCCGCCATCGACTTCTACTACGAGCACGAGGAGTATGACGGCCTCGTCTTCCTCACCGACGGCTATGCCCCCACACCCAAGTTGCCCGACGACAAGCGCCACAAGCCACTAGCCTGGATTCTCACCGCTCAAGGCGGCAACGAGGACAATCTGCGCCCCCTCGGTCCCGTCGTCCGCATCACCGGCCTGTAGTTTTCACTATACTTTTCATTATCACAAAAAGCGTGACAAGGAATCGTCTCTTTGCCACGCTTTTTGCGCCAGCCGACTAAAAACTAGGGACTAGGGACTAGGGACTGAAAACTTTTTTGTATCTTTGCAGGTTAAATCGCATTTGATATGAAGAAAGACGACGACGAACTGGAAGGCAAGGAGCAGCAGGAGCCTGCCGAGGGGAATACCCAAGAAGACATCACCAGCGACAACGATACCGCCACGCCCGACGAGGGCAGTGAGGGCGTTGAGCCGCAGGCACACTCCACCTACCAGGTGCCAAAAGATAAGAAGCTGCAGTTGAGCGGCATGTACGAGAACTGGTTCCTCGACTATGCCTCCTATGTGATTCTCGAGCGCGCCGTGCCTCACATCGAGGACGGTTTCAAGCCCGTGCAACGCCGCATCATGCATGCCATGAAGGAGGCCGACGACGGCCACTACAACAAGGTGGCCAACATCGTGGGTCTGACGATGCAGTATCACCCGCACGGCGATGCTTCCATCTACAGCGCGCTGGTGCAACTGGGTCAGAAAGAACTGCTTATCGACACCCAGGGTAACTGGGGTAACATCCTCACGGGTGACGGCGCCGCTGCCGGACGTTACATCGAGGCCCGCTTGAGCGAATTTGCCCTCGATGCGGTCTATAACCCCAAGGTGACGGACTGGGGCATGTCCTACGACGGCCGCAAACGCGAGCCGCTGACGTTGCCCGCCAAGTTCCCCTTGCTGCTGACACAGGGAGCCGAGGGCATCGCCGTGGGTCTGTCGTGCAAAATCCTGCCGCACAACTTCAACGAGGTGTGTGATGCAGCCATCAGCTACCTGCGCGGCGAGGAGTTCCACCTCTACCCCGACTTCCAGACGGGCGGCTATATCGATGTGGGCCATTACAACGACGGTGAGCGCGGCGGCTATGTACGCGTGCGTGCCAAGATCGAAAAGCTCGACAACAAGACGCTGCTGGTCAAGGACGTGCCCTACGGCAAGACCACCGGCACCGTCATCGAGAGCATCCTCAAGGCCGGCGAGCGCGGCAAGATAAAAATCCGCAAGGTCGAGGACAACACCAGTGCCACAGCCGAGATCATCGTCTCGCTGCAGGCCGGCACGAGCAGCGACATCGCTATCGACGCCCTCTATGCCTTTACCGACTGCGAGATTTCCATCTGGCCCAACTGCTGCGTCATCATGGACCAGAAACCGCAATTCCTCACCGTGAGCGACGTGCTGCGCTACAGCGTGGACCGCACGCGCGACATCCTGCGTCAGGAACTCGAAATCCAGCGCGCCGAGACCATGGAGACCCTCCACAACGTCTCGCTGGAGAAAATCTTCATCGAGGAGCGCATCTACAAGGACAAGGAGTTCGAGAATGCCAAGGACCAGGCTCATGCCCTCAAGCACATCGACAAGCGCTTGAAGCCGTTCAAGCCGCAGTTCTTCCGCGAGATTACCGAGGACGACCTGCTGCGCCTGCTCGAGATACCGATGAAGCGTATCCTCAAGTATAACAGCGACAAGGCCGACGAGAACATCGCGCGCCTCAAGGAGCGCATCGAGGACATCGACAACAAGCTGGCGCACCTGACGGACTATGCCATCGAGTGGTTCAAGGGTTTGAAGACCAAGTACGGTGCCAAGTATCCGCGCCGCACCATCATCCGCGAGTTTGACACCATTGTCGCCAGCAAGGTCGCCGAGGCCAACCAGAAGCTCTACATCAACCGCGCCGATGGATTCATCGGCACGGGGCTGAAGAAAGACGAGTTTGTGTGCAACTGCTCGGACATCGACGACATCATCATCTTCTACAAAGACGGCAAATTCAAGGTCACCAAGGTTGCCGACAAGATCTATGTGGGCAAGAACATCCTCTACCTCAACGTCTTCAAGAAGGGTGATGACCGCACAATATATAATGTGTTGTATCAAGACGGGCGCGGTGGCACAATCTTCATGAAGCGCTTTGCCGTGACGGGCATCACACGCGACAAGGAGTATGACATCACTCAGGGCAAGCCGGGCAGCAAGGTGGTGTGGTTCACCGCCAACCCCAACGGCGAGGCCGAGGTGCTGCGCATCACTCTCAAGCCCAAGTTCAGGCTCAAGATATTGCAGTTCGACGTCAACCTCGCCGAACTGGCCATCAAGGGCAAGCAGGCGCGCGGTAACATCGTGACCAAGAACGAGGTGCACCGCATCACGCTCAAGGAGGCCGGTCAGTCCACGCTGGGTGACCGCGAGGTGTGGTTCGACCCGGACATCCTGCGCATCAATTACGAGGGCCACGGACGCTCGCTAGGTCTGTTCGGCGGCGATGACCGCATCCTGGTCATCATGCAGGGCGGCGAGTTCTACACGACGAGCGCCGAGGCCACCAACCACTACGACGAGGGCATCATGCGCATCGAGAAGTTTGTCCCCAGCAAGGTGTGGACAGCGGTGCTCGACGATGCCGACCAGGGTCACCCCTATGTCAAGCGCTTCACACTTGAAGACAATAACAAGAAGCAGAGTTTCATCGGCACCAATCCCGAGTCACGCCTGTTGCTGCTGAGCGATGAACCGTGCCCGAGGTTTGAGGTGAAGATGGGCGGCGCTGATGCTCATCGCGAGCCGTTTATCATTGATGCCGAGGAGTTTATCGGTACCAAGACCTTTAAGGCCAAGGGACGCCGCGTCACCAACTGGGAGGTAGCCAGCATCACCGAGGTCGAGCCACGTGAGCCGGCCCCCGCTCCAGATACTCCAGACACTCCAGTCACTCCAGACACTCCAGTCACCCCACCCGCCGATGGCATCAGCCAAGACGAGGTGCTTGACAGTTTCACTGGTCAACAGCGCATCCCCTTCGATGACTAAAAAACTACAACGATAAAGGGAAGACAATAAATACAATAATAACAATGCTATCCAGATTCATATCCTGCGGAGCTGATGCGAATTACGCTAATTTCACGAATTGTTTGTTTTCAAAATTCGTGGAATTGGTCAAATTCGAGAAATTCGCATTGAAAAAACGGCGCGGATGCCATAGTACTTATTGTACTTATTGTCTTCCTTTTATTTTACTGCTGTGCTGCAGCCTGAGCGTTGCGGCCGAACCCGCTGACATACCCGGATCGGCGATGCTGCCCAACCAGTCGATGCTCATGCTCGACGCGGGCTATGCCTCGGTTCACGACAGCTACCTCACTCCCATCACCTACGACGGCCTTGACATGGGCCTCTCCATCGAGGCCACTCGCTGGGTCAATCACTATAGGTGGCTATGGCAACTGGCTGTGGGCGCCGACTACAACTATGTGGAAAACCCGGCCCAGAACAACGAGTTGCACAAGGTCATGGGCGACATCTCGTTCAACATGCAGCACGCCTGGTTGGGGGTAATCCACCCGCGGCTGGGCTTCTCGGCCGGACCCATGACGCAATTGCGCGCGGGCATCGTCTATGATGCCGTCAACAGCAACAACCCCGTCACCGTCAGGGCTCACTGGAATCTGGGCGCAACGGGTATGGCCTGGTTCAACACCCGTCTGGGGCGCAAGCCCATCACCCTGCGCTACCAGTTGCAGCTGCCTGTGGCTGGTGTCTTCTTCGCGCCCGAGTATGACGAGAGTTACTACGAGATTTACCTGGGCAACCACAAGAATCTGGCCCATTTGGGCTGGTGGGGCAACCGCTTCGACATGACCAACTATGTGGGTGCCGACTTCAACCTGGGCAAGACCATCCTGCACCTGGGCTACCGTAACCGTCTGGAGCACTGGACCGTCAACAACCTCCACGTCCACGACTTCACCCACTCCCTAGTCCTCGGCATCAACCTGTAAAAAGAAAACAATAAATGCAATAATGACAATGCTATCCAGATTCATATCCTGCAGAGCTGATGCGAATTACGCTAATTTCACGAATTGTCTATTATTAATGGCTAAATTGGTAAAATTCGCATTGAAAAAAGAGTGCGGATGCCATAGTATTTATTGTACTTATTTTCTTCCTTTTATCTTTGTGGTTTCTATGCTGTGTTGGGGATGCGCCGAGCAGGATGAGTTCGAGCAGGATCAGGTGGGCAACTTCGAGGCGCTATGGACCATCATGGACGAGCATTACAGCTTCTTTGACTACAAGCAGGTGGACTGGAACGAGGTGCACAGGCGTTATCGCAAGCTGGTGTCTAACGAGATGACCGACAGAGAGTTGTTTGACGTGTGTGGTGACATGTTGAAGGAGCTGCGTGACGGTCACACCAACCTCATCGCTAACCACGATGTGTCGCGCTACTGGGTGTGGGAACAATGGCCGGTGAACTACGACGAGCGCATCATCGACCAGCACTATCTGAATTTTGACTACAAGATGGCCTCAGGTATCAAGTACCAGATCCTGTCCAGCAACTACGGCTACATGTACTACGGGTCGTTCTCGTCCAGCATCGGCGAGGGCAATCTGGACCTGATTTTGAGCTACCTCAACACCGCCGACGGCCTGATTATCGACGTGCGCGACAACGGCGGTGGCCTGCTGACAAACGTCGAGAAACTCGTCTCGCGATTCATCGACCAGAAAACTCTGGCGGGATACATCCGCCACAAGACGGGCAAGGGGCACAACGACTTGAGTGAACCCTACCCTTACTATTTCGAACCGACGAAAAACCACATCCATTACCTCAAGCCAGTGGTGGTGCTGGCCAACCGCGGGTCCTTCAGCGCGACAAACAATTTCGTGTCCATCATGAAGTCGCTGGATAACGTCACCATCGTGGGCGACACCACAGGCGGCGGTTGCGGACTGCCGTTCACCAGCGAGCTGCCCAACGGGTGGCGCGTGCGCTTCTCGTCCTGCCCCGTCATGGATGCCCAGGGACGGCTCACGGAATTTGGCGTGGCACCCGACGTGCGGGTGGACATGGACGAGCAGGACCGCGCCCACGATGCCATCCTCGACCGCGCCATCGAGATCCTTTCGATTTATTAGTCCCTAGTCCCTAAATTTGTCAAGTTCCCACTCTAAACCGTTAACTGTTAACTGTTAACCATTACTGTCTTTGGCATTAAACCTCATGCCAAATAATGTGTCTAATACGTGATTTAAATGCAAGAAAGGCGTTTTTTTGACATAAAACTTGCTCATTATAAAAAATAGCCGTAATTTTGCATACTTTAATGTAACTAATCATTACGATAGGAATCAAGCAAGCACCAGGATGATGAACAAGCAAATGTCCTCCAGATGTATTTGCACAGGTTGCGATAAACCAGGTGAAAACGCCGCATGCCACCGCCTTCCTATCGCGATGAGCATCGCATCATGATGGAAAACCAACTTAAAATTTTAATACTATATTTTTAAATTTGTGGATATTATGAGACAGAAACTAACATTTTTAATGGCTGTCCTGCTCCTGGCAGTAGGATGGTCAAGTAGCGCGTATGCTCAGTCGCTGACTAAAGCCAGCGTGAGCAAGAACGGCCCCCTGCGTGCCGACCGCGCTTACACTGACATGGTCACGCTGACAGCTTCCGAAGCTGAAGCTTTGACGTACACGTGGACCGATGCCGAAGGCTCCCACACCAGCAAGGCCACTGACGTGGCTACTAAACCCGAGCAAATCTATGAACTGTTAAGGTTTGTCTATATGAACCCGGCATTTCCCGGCCCCTCATATAGTGCTTGGAATGCCACTGATTTGGCACTGAGTTCGTTCCCCACCCGAGTGGATCCCGTCTATTACGGCGGTATCGGTGGCGGTTGGGACATTGGTGCTTCCTATACCGCTGTGCCCAACAACGACTTGATCATCAATTTTAGCGGAAATTATGTTAATTTTAGCGCTATTTACCTGATTGGCGATGGTCAAATCATCAAGCAATGGACTGCCGTTGACAATGGCACTGACATTGCCAATGCAACAGGTTGGACCGTATCAGGCACCCTCCAAATGTCAAACACCAATCAGTTCTGCTACTTCAACAATTATGGTGGTAACAGAAGAGTCACGATTCCTTCCAGTCAATTTAGCAGCGGCAACTACCGTAGCATAAGGGTTGTTGTGACTGCTTGTAATGATGAGAATTCTACAAATACTATTTCATGCAACGGCTTCACCCAGACGCCCTACACACCCAGTGAGATTAAGACCCTTGACAAACTTGATTATACCCCAACTGTCGTACAAGCCCTCAGAGATTATGGATGGACCATCACAGGTACTGAGACCCTGGCTGCAGACGGCAGCTACACCCCCGAGCGTGAGGGCTATACCGCTCTGGTTGTTTCGGTAAAGAACGATGCCGATATTTATGATGAGCCGAAGTCATACCTTGGTTCCTGCTCGTTCTATTCCAAGGCTGAAGTCATCGATTGGATTGGCAAGACCATCGATCAGGTGAAGCTGCTCACCGACGGTCTGCTTATCGGTGTTCAGGGCGACTACACCCGTGGTACTGTGTTTAACTGCGATGGCCGTTACAATAAGTTCTTCTTCCTCAGCAAGGGTCAGGCCCGTAAGAAAGCAGACCGTGTGAATTACTGGATCAACTACGGTACCTACCCTGGTTATATTGGTGAGGAAGTCGCTTTTAAGCAAATGTTTGAGGAGTTCAGCCCCACTGCTGGTGGCGCTGGTGACCAGATCGACAACTTCTACAGCAAAATGAACGAGGGTAGCGTCTATGACATCGTCCACGACTGTGCTTCAGTTATCCAGAACGGCCACCAGTTCTCGATGTCAGGTAACACTGGCGAGACCTATTACGCAATGTCGGGTATGAACTTCTTTATCCCCGACTACCGTCTGGCTCAGTGGTGGAATCCTGCAACGATTAATGGATACAACCGCCAGTATGTTGATGGTCGCAGCTTCGTGCCCTATCAATATTACGATAACTATGGAAATCTGCAGACCTATAATAGTGGAGCAGGTGTCTGGTCAGCATATTATGCACAGTATAATCCCAAGTATGCCCCCAAGGTGGGTATCTACAAGATCACTCTGCATGCCGAGGCCGACCCAGTGGCCTACGTTTATGAGGAGGGTAACCGCAACTATAAGGTGACCTTGACTTGGGTTTCATCACTGAATGAGATGTCGGGCCACAACGTGCCCCAGACCTACACCGTCTATTACTATGACGAAAATGGCCAGAGGCAGAAACTCGTTGTCGAGGGTTATACCAACACCGATGGTGAGACCGGTTTGACAACACTCGTTTACTATGTTGAGCAATTTGAACATAGCTACACCATCGACTATATCGTCATGGGTACCCCCGACGACACCGACCATCCCGCTTTCATCGCTTGGAGTAATGTGGATGGTGTGACCATCCCCGGTTGGGACGACTTCCTGATTCTGAAGCTCGACCATCACGAGAGCGACTATGTGGCAGCTGACCGTGCTAACTGGTACCGCAACTTCCTGCATGTGGATAACGACGTATTCAACGGTCTGACCTTGACGAAAGTCACCAGCGGCATGAACACGTTCAACCTCTATCGCTGGGACAACATAAATCAAGGCGAGGTGAAGGTCGCTACCCTGACTTTCGACAACCCGAGCGAAACGCAGGTTCACTACACCGTGACCTACGATGACGATGGCACAGTTACTGACATGGTAGACCAGAACATTCTGGAACCCGAATATCCCTATCCTAGCGACTATTACCAGCGTAGCGTCATGGGTATTCCCGATCAGGGTTACGTGCGCGTCCGTGGTAACGGTGACATCGTCATCCAACCCAACGGCTATGCTGCCAACTTCAAGTCTATCAGGGTGAAGAACAACGGCTCTAACATCACCGGCAACACTTGGACATCCTCACAGACCAGCCTGCCTAGCAACTGGATTCTGTCACCTGGTTCAAAGTGGGAGAAGTATAACGTCACTGGTGACTATTACCTCGAAGGTGGTGGATACATCGCTATCCCCGGCATCTTGAACAACAGCAACTACACCAACGTGACCGTAGAAATCGTGGCCTACGGTGACGGTAGTTCCGTTGCCAAGGTAGCCGTCAACGATGAGTCCAAGACACTTGACAACAATGCCACCTCACCCAGCACCTACACCTGGAGCCTCTCGACAAACGCTAAGCACGCACCCATGCGCGCCGGCGAAGTTGAGACTGTTACCGAGGGCTTTGAGGACCAGAGCATGTTCCCGCCATTCTCGACTGGTGGTATCACCGCCACTAATCATTATGGTGTATTTGGCGAATGGAGACTCTACGACTCCACCGGTGCCGAAGTTTGGGGTGTCGATGGTACAGACTTCACTAACGAAGGTGAACCTCACGCTTGGTTTGTTTATAACCCATCAGTTGCAGGAGACGGCATTGCCGCCTATAACGGTGATCAGTATCTGGAATCAATCTGCCCGGTTCCCGAGGATCCCGATGATGAAACCAGTCCTGCTGTAGATGCTGACCACTGGCTAATCTCGCCCCTGTTAAGCGGAAATGAACAGACCATCACCTTCTGGGAACGCACTTTGTCTTCCTCATATGGTAACGAGCTTTATGAGGTGCTTGTTTCATCAACCGATAACAATCCCTCAAGCTTCACCTCGTTGAAGACTTTTGCTGACGCTACGTTAACGTGGACCCAGCGTTCGGCTAATCTGCCCACTGGCACCAAGTACTTCGCTATCCGTCACTACTCTAACAACGTCTTTGGTGTCTTGATTGACGACATCACTTACGAGAGGCCCGTTGGTGGTGTGGCTCCCGTTATCGAGGGCGACAATCTGCGTCTGGGTAATCTGCCCATCGTCGATCAGCTCAAGGAAACGGTTAAGGATGACAACACCCATCCCGACACCTACTACTACATCCTTCGCTACGAGCCTACTAACAAGAAGACGGGTACCGTAGATGTTGACATCCAAAAGACTCAGGTAGAGGTTCACGGTAACCACACTAAGGCTGACATCGACAATGACCTCGATGCTGGTCTGGAGATGGATATCATCAGCGCCGACGTGACTATGGATCTGCGCGAGAGTGATCCTTTCATCCTGTACAACCAGATGCAGGGTAAGGCTAACGGTGATCCTGATGAGAATGGTAGCTGGCTCACTCAGCTACAGCAGATGACCAGCGGTAGCTATATGGAGATGTTCAGTGGCGCACTCAGTGAGCCTAAGTTCGAGCAGACCTGCCCCGCCGACATCCACCACTATTTCGTTGACGACTATGTCTATGGTAAGTATAACGAGAACAACTTCTTCACCTATGCTCCTTCGGTATCGACCTGGGGTCTCGATCGCCGCTACTTCGAGCTCGACGGTTTGGACAACACATATGGTGGTCCCATCTGGAAAACCGGTGTTGGTCAGGTAATAATTCAGGGAGATCCTGAACTGGAGAAGCAGGTCATCAATGCAGGTACTCCTAATGAAGCACCCAACCCGTCAACCAGCTGGACCGTTGACGACCAGTTGTACACGCTGTACTTCCTGGGCGTGAGTGCACAGGGTTATTTGCCCAAGACTACCGTTAGCAACATCGACTACGAGCCCTACATGTTCCGCGTGTTCGTTGAGGGTGAAGGCCTGCGCAAGTTTGTGCCTGTATATGAGACCAACGAGAATGGTCAGCAGGTTCGCGTCGGTCTGGCTGACGGCGGCGCCATCGAGGGCAAGTACTGCGTCGGCAGCTTCTACAACAACAGCGGCACCTGGAGCACAGACCTGAAGTTCCAAAAGGATATCGACGAAGAAGGCAATTACGAGGGCAACATGAAGTTCGGTGCACCCTTCAATCTGACCAAGGACGATCTGATGATTTATGTACGCTTCTACTACATGACGCCCGGCTGGAACACCCGCGCAGGCGATGGTCCCGACCGTCCCGGTAACGGTTCTGAGTCTCCCGGCCAGAAGCCTGGTGATCCTTCAACCCATGTTCATGAGTTCATTGTAACTGGTGAGGTTGTTGGCCGCACTTATTACAACGCTCAGGGTATGAAGAGCGACAAGCCGTTCGACGGTATCAACATTGTTGTTACCCGCTACAGCGACGGCACTGTCAGCACCACCAAGGTGTTGCACTAAACTAGATGTTTTCGGATTCACGGTCTCTGGTCCATCAAGGGCCAGAGGCCAGGAACCGGAAAGGATAATAAAGAAGAATTGATTCTTTATACTTTATCTTTAATTTGAGAAAAGGATAGTAACTTTTCATAACCACAGTAAGAAAGAGGGCCCGCTGCCGACAGCGCACCCTCTTTTTTTTTGCACCCCTGCCAGCAGTCACGACATAGACCGACGAGCGCCGAAAAAGAGGGGAAGGAAAAACACCTGCACAAGTGAGAATTGTTTGCCTCCTCGATACTGACAATAAATTACCGCTAAAGTGTTGCACAATCCTAAAAAAGTAACTACCTTTGCGGCATGAAACGGACCTCTACTTGCTAAAGTACTCAAAATGAACATTTTTGTTTATTAACATAATTCATTAACTCATTCATTTAAACGTTTTATGAAGAAATTATTTTCTCTCCTCACGTTAGCCCTGCTGACCATGTCAGCTTGGGCTGCCACGACTGTGACCTTTGACTTTACCACAGGTTACGAGAACCAAGCTGAGCTGACCACAGTTCAGAAGGACGGCGTGACGTTGACCTTTAACAAGGGCACCAACAACAACCCGACTAGGTGGTATGAGAACGGCGCGTCAGCACGCATGTATGGAGGCAACACCTTGAACATCGCTTCCAATGGCGACAACATCACCGAGGTTGTTTTCACCTTCACCGGTACCGCCAACACGATGAACAGCACTGCTACCTGCAGCGTTGACGCTGGTACCTATGTAGAGGATGGTACTACCGGCACTTGGACCGGTAATGCCCAGAACTTCACCATCACCCGTGGCGGCACTACTGGTCATGCCCGCATTGCCTCGATTGAGGTAATCATGGGTGGCGAGGTAGTTATCACTGTTGCAGATCCCGTGTTCACCCCTGCTGACGGTGCCATGTTCACCGACTCACAGGAAATCAGCCTGAGCTGCACCACTGGTGGTGCTACCATCAATTACAGCACCGATGGTCTGGTCTGGAACGAGTACACCGAGCCCTTCACCATCACCGAGACCACCACGGTTTACGCCAAGGCTGTCCTCGGCAATGTTGAGAGCAACGTTGTTACCGCTACCTACACCAAGAGCGAGACTCCCGCTAACGAGCCTATCGTCTTCAAGAGCAGCGAGGACCAGGGTAATGGCAGCACTACGCGTGCCGAGTGGACCATTGTAAAGAATGGCATCACCATCAACTGTAGCGACGGTACCGTTTACACCGAAAACTACCGTATCTATAGCGGTGCTACTCTGACCATCAGCTCTACCGTGGGCAATATCACCATGATTGAGTTTGTTAACACCGACAACAGCAGGCCCATCAGCAACCTGTCAACCGAGACCGGCACGCTGACCATCAATGGTGCCGCTGGTACTTGGGTCGGTGAGGCTGCCTCTGTAGCCTTCAGTGCAAGCGCTCAGACTCGCGCTTCCGAGATCCACGTCTATGTTGACGGCGGTTCTACTCCCATTGTTACCGTTGCTGCACCCACACTGCCCGCTTCTCAAAACTTCGAAGAGAGCTTGAGCGTTGAGATCATCAACAATGAGGAAGGCGCAACCCTCATGTATGCCCTCAACGATGGTGAATTCACGGCTTACACTCAGGCCCTCAATATCACCGAGACCACCACGGTTCACGCCAAGGCTGTCAAGGGTGAGAACGAGAGCGCAACAGTCAGCGCAACCTATACAAAGGTTGAGCCAGTGACCGGTTACGAAGAGCTGAATGATGTTAACGAACTGGATGGCAATGTTGAATTTGCCTTCATTGGTAATGCCGTTGTTACCTTCCAGAAGAATGGTTACCTGTGGCTACGTGACAACAGCGGCTATGGCCTCATCTATGGCAACACCAATGGCGGTGAGAATCCCACCTTTGAGCCCGGTACTGTTCTTGCTCAGCCTTGGAGCGCCAAAACGAGCATCTATAATGGCCTGATGGAGTACGTTAACGCTACCGGCCTTGCCGACAGCGGTAATGACAATACTGAGCTTGCTGCCATCCAGACTATTACCGCGTTGGATGCCAACATGATCAATGCCTATGTTCAGGTACTGAATGTCAAGAGCTTTGCTGTTAATGGCAAGAATGTCACCGCTACGCTGGTTAATGGCAACACCATGGCCATGTACAAAACGTTCAACGATGTTGATGTTCCCACCACTGAAGGCAACTATACTGTTATTGGCGCCGTTAGCACTTACAACGATAACCTGCAGTTGACCATCATCGACATCCAGGGTGCATTCGTGGTTGATCCCGTTATCACTCCCGCTTCTTGCGACTTTGAGGAGAGCGTAGAAGTAACCATCACTGCCGAGGAAGGCGCTGCCATTAAGTACAGCACCGACGAGCAAGCAACCTGGAACGACTACAGCGAGCCTCTGAATATCACCGAGACCACCACCGTCTATGCAAAGGCCGTTAAGGATAATGTAGAGAGTGGCATTGTTAGCGCTACTTACACCAAGGTAGATCCCGCCACTCAAGTTACCTATACCCTGGTAACAGACGTCAATGAGCTCGCCGATGGCGATAAGATCATCCTGGTTGGTTTCTGCGCCGATACCACTAGTGCAGATTATGGCAAGCCCTACGCTATGGCTGATTACCGTGGCGAATATTACAGCAACTTCGCTGCAGTAGAAGTAACTGTTGTTGACAATACTGTGACCACCGCTCTGGCTAACGTCATCACTCTTGAGGCCAACGGTGAATACTGGAACCTTAAGGCCGCTGAGGGCTACCTCTGGGCCGCTGGCAACAGCACTACCAACAAGAAGAATCATATGAGGGTTGAGGACGAGGTTGATGCCGATGGCAATGCCAATGCTACAATCACCATTGACGGAGCTCCTGTTATCGCATTCCAGGGCACCAACGATCGCAACTACCTGCGCTACAATTACAACAATGGCAGTTGTCTGTTCTCCTGCTATGCTCAGAGCAGCAGCGTTCAGACTCCCGCTTACATCTTCAAGGCTAAGGCTGAGCCCGCTGGTCTGCGTGGCGACGTTAACGAGGACGAAGTTGTAAGCATCGACGACGTTACCGCTCTGATCGACATCCTGCTGCAAGGCACTGAGGCTCCTGCAACTGCTGACAGTGACCTGAGTGGCGGCATTTCTATCGACGACGTTACCTGCCTGATAGACTATCTGCTGACCGGCAATTGGCCCAACTAATCAGATAGATTCCTAAAAAAAGGCAGGACCTCATAACGAGGCCCTGTCTTTTTTTTATGCACCAACATTTACCTGCATGATACACCCATACACTGCGGGCGAAAGCCCGCATTACACCCATACACCGCGAGCCCGCATCAGAACAACGTGGGTTGAAGCAATAGCTGAAATGTGTGTCGGTGATATGGCGTGACGCCGTGTTGGGCGATGGCGGCACGATGGTCGGGCGTAGGATAGCCCTTGTTGCGAGACCAGCCGTACTGAGGATACTCCTTGTCCAACTGGCGCATCAGCTCATCGCGGTGGGTCTTGGCAAGAATTGACGCAGCAGCGATACTCAGCATCTTGCCGTCACCCTTGACGATGGTGGTGTGGGGAATGTCATGGTAAGGGAAAAAGCGGTTGCCATCAACGAGGATGCCCTCGGGGCGCACACTCAACTGATCCAGAGCGCGGTGCATGGCAGTGATGCTGGCACGCAGGATGTTGATGCGGTCAATCTCCTGCGGCGACACCATCGCCACAGCCCAAGCCACGGCCTCACGCTCGATGACGGGCCGCAACCGTTCGCGCTGCCGCTCGGTGAGCTGCTTGCTATCGTTAATCAAGTCGTTGTGGAAATCAGGGGGCAGAATCACCGCAGCAGCCGTCACAGGGCCGGCAAGGCATCCGCGACCGGCCTCATCACAGCCAGCCTCGACACGTCCTGCTATTAAAAATGCCTGCAACAATACTTTTTCTGGTGAAGAGTGAACTGTCAACTGTAACAGTTAACCGTCTCAAAGCTTACGTTCGATGACATAGTCGAAAATCTCCCTGAACTGGTCGATCGTCTCGTCGGGCTGATAGGGAGAAAGGATGGCACTGGCTTCATCGCGCAAGTCGGCCATCACCTTGTGGGCATACTCAATGCCGCCGGCGCGCTTGGCAAATTCTATCAGGCGGTCAATGTCCTCACTCGAGGGTTCATCCTTGTTGACCAGCGCCAGCATCTCGTCATGCTCGGGCAAATCGGTGCGACCCAAAGCATAGATAAGCGGCAGGGTGACTTTGCCCTCACGCAGATCGTTGCCTGTGGGCTTGCCGATGATGGGGTCGTTGTAGTAGTCGAACGTGTCGTCCTTGATCTGGAAGCAGATGCCCAGCAAACGGGCGAAACGACGCAACTCGTCGATTGCCGTCTGCGGCGCATCGTTGGCATATCCGCCGACAACGGCACAGCACTCGAACAGCGACGCCGTCTTGGCACGAATGATCTCCATATAGGTGGCCTCGTCGATATTGTGGTTACGAGCGATGTCCACCTGGTCAATCTCGCCCAAGGAGAGGTCTTGGCCCATATCGGCCAGCGCGCTCAAGATGCGAGCGTCGCCCGTGGCCACTCCGCAGCGCAAGGCGCCAGTCACAAAGAAGTCCCCCACGAGCACTGCCACATGGTTGCTCCACACATTGTTGATGGTGGGCAAGCCGCGCCGCTCGGTGGCCTCGTCGATGACGTCGTCATGGATGAGCGAGGCGTTGTGCAACATCTCGAGCGCCGCAGCACCCTGCAGCGCCTTCTCGTTGATGCCGCCAAAGAACTTGGCACTCAACAAGGTCACAATGGGCCTCAACATCTTTCCCTTGTTCTTGAGATAAGAGGTCACGATGTTATTCGTCAATTCGCTGCCACTGGTCAAGGTGGTAGCGATAATCTGATTGAGGGCGTCAAGTTCAGGCCTCAGTTGCTCTTGGATATGTGTCAACGATATTGCCATAGCCTGCAAAATTAGCAAAAATTCCCGTTAGAGCCACCATTTTTAAGAGTAAAATTGATTTTGGGCCCTAAAATGCCCCAAAAAACAAAAAACATCGAAATAAAAAGCAAAAAATGACTATCTTTATGCCCTTGATAAAAAATGACCATCGATATGGAAACGAACAAGAAACTGCTGTTGCTGGACGCCTATGCACTCATCTTCAGGGCATATTATGCGATGATTCGCAGTCCGCGAGTAACCTCGACGGGCATCGACACGTCGGCCGTGTTCGGCTTTGTCAACACCCTGCAGGACCTGCTTAAGCGTGAGCGGCCCTCGCACATCGCCGTGTGCTTTGATCCGCCGGGCGGCAAGACCTTCAGACACGAGAGCTACGAGCCTTACAAGGCCAACCGCGAGAAGACGCCCGAGGGCATCCTCGTTGCCGTGCCTTACATCAAGCGCATCCTGCAGGCCTACCGCATCCCCATTTTTGAGATTGAGGGCTTTGAGGCCGATGACGTCATCGGCACCCTGTCCCACCAGGCCGAGCAGCAGGGATTCTTCACCTATATGGTCACCGGAGACAAGGACTTCGGGCAGCTGGTGACGCCCAACATCAAGGTCTTTGACCCGCTCAAGAAGGAAATCCTGGGCGTCGAGGAAGTCAAAGCCAAGTACGGCATCCAGACACCCACCCAACTCATCGACATCCTGGGACTGATGGGCGACAGCGCCGACAACATCCCCGGTTGCCCTGGCGTGGGACCCAAGAACGCCGAGAAACTCATCCAGCAGTTCGGATCCATCGAGAATCTGCTGGAACACACCGACGAGCTCAAGGGAGTCCAGAAGCAACGAATTGAGGAGAACGCCGAACAGATTCGCCTGTCAAAGTGGCTGGCCACCATCATCACCGATGTGCCTGTCACCCTCGATGCCGACACCCTGCAACGAGAGCCTGCCGACATGGACGCCCTGCGCGATGTGTTCACCGAGCTGGAGTTCCGCACCCTCACCCAGCGCCTCATCGACGGCGGCGAGGCCAATGCCGACTTGAAAGACGCTCCCAATGCTGAGGCGCAAAATCCCGCAACCCCTGCATCGGCAACGGCCCCCGTCACTCCAGCAGTAAAAGCCCGCCCCAAGTCAGGACAGCAACTATCGCTGTTTGACATGGAAAATCCCGAGCCCGAGCAGCCCGCTGCACCTGCAGCCCCCAGCTACAAGACCCTCGACAACGTGGTCCACAACTACAACCTTGTCAACACGCCCATCGAGGCCGCCGCGCTGGTCAGCGACCTGCAGGATCAGCCGCGTGTGTCTGTCAGCCTGCTGGGATCTGGCGACAGCTCCATGCAATTCAGGGTCATGGGAATCGCCCTGTGTGCACGCATCCACGAGGCAACCTACGTCAAGTGTGATGACAAGCAGGACATGATGCGCGCGTTGGCACCGCTCTTCGAGGGCAAGGCATGCATCGTGAGCAGCGATATCAAGCGCCTGATGGTCGTCCTGGACCGCCACGGCATCAAGTTCACCGCACCCTACTACGACACCGCCATCGCCCACTATCTGCTGCAGCCTGAACGTGGCCACTCGACCGCCGAAATGGCCTACGAACTGCTGCATTACACCGCCATCACACCCGAGAGCCTCCTCGGGCCCAAAGGGCGCAACCAGCTCAAGCCCGGACAGTTATCGCCCGAAGCCATTACCCGATGGACGTGTGAAGCCGCCGACCTCACCCTGCAACTGCCCGAAGTGCTCGACAAGCGGTTGAAAGAGCAAGGCCTGGACAAATTGTTGACCGACATTGAGTTGCCGCTGGTCAAAGTGCTGGCAAGCATGGAGCTGGCTGGCGCACGCATCGACGTGAAAGCGCTGAGCGAATACTCGGTAGCCCTCACCGAGCAGATGAACAAGCTCGAGGCCGAATGCCACCAGTTGGCAGGTCTGCCCTTTAACACGGCATCACCGGCACAAGTCGGCGAGGTGCTTTTCGACCACCTGAAAATCGACCCCAAGGCAAAGAAAACCAAGACCGGACAATACAGCACCACCGAGGACATCCTGCTCAAGCTGCGCGACCGCCATCCGCTCGTGGACAAGATTCTGGAACTGAGGGGGATCCGCAAACTGTTATCGACCTACGTCAACGCACTGCCCGCGCTCATCAATCCGCAGACAGGACGCATCCACACGACCTATAACCAAACGGTGACCGCCACAGGGCGCCTGTCCTCGACCAATCCCAACCTGCAGAACATCCCCGTGCGCAGCGACGACGGCAAGGAGATTCGCCGCGCGTTCATTCCCGCCGACGGCAACGTGTTCTTCAGCGCCGACTATTCGCAGATTGAGCTGCGACTTGTGGCCGACCTGAGCCACGACAAGACCATGCTCGACGCTTTTGCCAACGATCACGACATCCACGCCATCACCGCCGCCCGCATCTACCACAAGCCGCTGGAGCAGGTCTCCAGCGACGAGCGTCGCAAGGCCAAGACGGCCAACTTCGGCATCCTGTACGGCATCAGCGCCTTCGGTCTGGCTCAACGGCTGAATATTCCTCGTGACGAGGCCAAGATGCTCATCGACGGCTACTTCACCACATTCCCGCAGGTGCGTGACTACATCGACCGCAGCATCGCCCAGGCTCGCGAGAAAGGCTATGTGACAACGCTTTACGGTCGCCGGCGCATGTTGCCCGACATCAACTCCCGCAACGCTGTGGTGAGAAGCTTCAGCGAGCGCAACGCCATCAACGCGCCTATCCAGGGCACCGCTGCCGACATCATCAAGCTGGCCATGGTGCGCATCCACCAGCGTTTTGAGGCCGAAAGCATCCAGTCCAAGATAATTCTGCAGGTGCACGACGAACTCAACTTCGACGTCATCCCCAGCGAGTTGGACAAGGTGCAGCGCATCGTCATCGAAGAGATGGAAGGCGTGTACAAGGGCAACGTCCGTCTCACCGCCAGCCATGGCACCGCCAGCAACTGGCTAGATGCACACTAGCCCTTGATCCATTTCCATATTGTCATTAACTAAGGACTAGAAACCAGGGACTAAATTATTTTCAAAGAAATATTGCTCTATTTGAAAAAAAAGCAGTACCTTTGCCGCGCTAAAACGAGATTCGGGGTGTAGCACAGTTGGTTAGCGCGCCACGTTCGGGACGTGGAGGCCGGAAGTTCGAGTCTTCTCACCCCGACTCAAGCACAGGGCTGATGCAGTCAATGACTGCGTCGGCCTTTTTTATTTGCAGAAGACTTTTTGCAATTGTGGAAAAAAGTTGATAATTTCGCAGTCGAAAAAGCTATCAGACTCATGAAACCGACCAGAATCACCCAACTTAACCTGGACGATGTGCCCCAGGTCTATCATAATCTCAAGTATAACGACGGCGAGATCTATTTTGCCGACAACATCACGTCCATCCCTGGACTGATGAAACAGTTCAAGGTCAATTTCATCGCCTACGTCATCGTGACCGAGGGTCGGCTCACGCTGGACATGAATGGCGTCAACCACCAGTTAGAGAGGAATTGCTCGTTGTTTGTGGATCGCAACATGGTGATTGATAACGTGAAGCATACCGAGAATTTCAATTGCGTCATCTGCGCCATGAGCACCGATATGGGATTCGCCTTCTTCAACAAGAGCCTGTTGCAGTCCATCATGCACATCATGGCTAATCCTGTCATCAAACTCGAGCAAGATGAGGTGGACCTGATGATGAAGTACTATGAATTGCTGGTTTTCAAGATGGACCACCCGGAGATGAACTTCGGTCGCGAGACAGTGCGCGACATCATCCGCTGTTTTGCTTATGACCTGCTGTCCAACATCAACAAGCACCTAGACAACGATGCCGAGGGCGACATGCTGCGCCAGAGCGACCGCATCTACCGCCGCTTCATGCTCCTGCTTGCCGAGAACAGCAACGTGAACCGCAGCGTCAAGAACTATGCCGATGAGCTGTGCGTCTCACCCAAGTACTTGACCAGCGTGTGCCGCAAGCACAGCGACTACACCGCCAGCGAACTCATCGCCACAGCCGTGATTGGACGCATCAAGCAACTGTTGCTGTACAGTGACCTGAGCATCAAGGAAGTGGCTACCGAAATGGGCTTCGATAACCTGTCATTCTTCGGGAAATATGTGAGAAAGCATTTAGGACTCTCGCCCAACCATTACCGCAAAGCCAACAACTACGGCAAATGATGCCGTCATCACAGGGGCTACTCTTTGGATGACAAATTCTCAAGCATCTGCTCTGCATTGAGGCCTGTGACCGGATGATGCCAGTCGGGGGCCAGCCACATCATCGGGCGCAAGAAGAAATCGCGCTCGGCCATATGAGGATGCGGCACCTGTAACGTTGGGGTGTCGATGACCAGGTCATCAATGGCCATGATGTCGATGTCCACCAGGCGGTCGATGTAATGGCCTTCCTGATCGCGGTGTGACGCACTGCCCAGCTCTCGTTCAATCTCATGAATGTGGTCGAGCATCTCATGGGGAGCCATGTCGCTCTCAAGCATCACACCCAAGTTCATGAAATGGTTCTCGCTCTCAAATCCCCACGGCTCGCTCTCGACGATGGGCGACACGCTGCAGCCGCCTGCGGTTGCCGCAAGAGCAACGACGGCGCGATAAAGGTTATCGCGCCGGTCGCCTATATTACTACCTATATTCAGGTAATAGTTCATGTCATTACAGGGTCTTGTGAACCTCGATCTCCTCAAAGGCCTCGATGATGTCCATCTCCTGCAGGTCATTATAGGACTTGATGCTGAAGCCGCAGTCATATCCGCTGGTGACCTCCTTGGCATCATCCTTGAAGCGCTTGAGCGATGCCAATTCACCCGTGTGGATAACGATACCGTCACGGATGACACGCACCTTGGTGCCACGTTTGATTTTGCCCTCGATCACCATTGCGCCGGCGATGGTGCCCACCTTGCTGATGTGGTAAACCTGGCGCACCTCGGCGCTGCCGGTAACCTCCTCCTTGATGTCGGGCTGGAGCATTCCTTCCATAGCGCTCTTGACCTCCTCGATGGCATCATAGATGATGGAGTACAGACGGATGTCCACACCCTCTTGCTCAGCGGCACGCTTGGCTGATGCCGACGGACGCACCTGGAAGCCCACGATATAGGCATCGCTGGCTGCTGCCAGAGTGACGTCGCTCTCGGTGATGGCACCCACAGCCTTGTGGATGACATTGACCTGAACCTCTGGGGTGGAGAGCTTGATGAGCGAGTCGCTCAAAGCCTCGATGGAGCCGTCCACGTCACCCTTGACGATGATGTTCAGCTCGTGGAACTCACCCAGCGCACGACGGCGGCCGATGTCCTCGAGGCTGACACGCGTCTGAGTGCGGCGACTCAGCTCACGCTGCAACTGCTCGCGCTTGTTGGCAATCTGACGGGCCTCCTGGTCGGTGTCCATGACGTTGAACTTGTCACCGGCGGTGGGAGCGCCGTCAAGACCCAGAATCAGTGCGGGAGTCGACGGGCCGCTCTCGGTGATGCGCACGTTACGCTCGTTGAACATGGCCTTGACCTTACCATAGTGAGTACCGGCCAGCACAATGTCGCCCACATGTAGGGTGCCATTGTCGACCAGCACGGTGGCGATGTAACCGCGACCCTTGTCCAGCGACGACTCGATGATCGAACCGGTGGCCTTGCGGTTGGGATTTGCCTTGAGGTCAAGCAAGTCGGCCTCTAGCAGCACCTTCTCCATCAAGTCCTCGACTCCGATACCCTTCTTGGCCGAAATGTCCTGGCTTTGATACTTGCCGCCCCAGTCCTCGACCAAGTAGTTCATGTTGGCAAGCTCCTCCTTGATTTTCTCGGGATTGGCGCCCGGCTTATCAATCTTGTTGATAGCGAAAATAATGGGCACGCCTGCAGCCGAAGCGTGGTTCAGTGCCTCGACCGTCTGCGGCATCACGCTATCGTCGGCAGCGACAATCACAATGACGATATCGGTCACCTTGGCACCGCGGGCACGCATAGCGGTGAATGCCTCGTGACCGGGGGTGTCCAGGAAGGTGATGCGGCGACCATTGGGCAACTTCACGTTATAGGCACCGATGTGCTGGGTGATACCGCCAGCCTCACCGGCAATGACGTTAGAGTTGCGGATGTAGTCCAGCAACGATGTCTTACCGTGGTCAACGTGTCCCATGACAGTAACAACAGGGGGACGCTGAACGAGATCGGCGGGATCGTCCTCCTCTTCGCTGATGGCCTCGGCAACCTCGGCGCTGGTGTATTCGGTCTTGAAGCCGAATTCATCGGCCACGATATTGATGGTCTCGGCATCGAGACGCTGGTTGATGCTCACCATCACTCCCAGGCTCATACAAGTGGCGATAACCTTGTTGATGGGCACGTTCATCATGATGGCCAAGTCGTTGGCCGTCACAAACTCGGTGAGCTTCAGAATCTTGCTCTGTGCTGCTGCCAATGCTGCTTCTTCACGGGCTTCCTCGCGGGCCTCCTCGCGTTTCTCGCGACGGCGGTTGGCGGCTTTCTTGCTTGTCTTGGCGGTGAGACGTGCCAGCGTCTCCTTCATCTGACGCTGAACATCCTCCTCGCTGACTTCGGGACGCAACGGCCTGCGGTTCTTCTTGTCCTTACCGCGCTTGCCGCCCTGGTCGTCCTTGTTACCACGGCCTTTGCCCGATTGCGAGGCAACCTGGTTGCCGGCGCTCTCGATATCGACCTTTTCCTTGCCGATGCGTTTGCGTTTTTTCTTGCCGGTACCGTCGGCCTGAGCCTTGGCGATGCGCTCGTTGCGCTTCTCCTCCTTGCTCTTCTTGCGGGGGCGGGTCTGCTGGTTGAGGGAGGTCAGGTCCACCTTGCCCACCACCTTGAGCTGCGGGCCGCCGACAGTCTGAGAGACGGGCTTGAACACGTCTTCTTCCTCCTTGGGCTCCGAAACCTCCTCGGGCTCAGGTGCGGTTTCCACAACGGGTGCCGCGGCCTGGATTTCCTGTTCTTCCACAGGCTTCTTTTCCTCGACGGGCATCTCGACAGGCTTCTCCTCTACCTTCGTTTCCACCTTTGTCTCGACAGGTTTCTCATCGGTCTTGACGGATTCCTTTTCGGGAGCGGGAGCCGGCTTACTGGTCTTGGGCTTTTTGGTGCTGTCCAGGTCTATCTTACCCAAGATTTTAGGCTTCGGGCCAGGGACTACAGTTTTGATTTCATGCGACTCGGCCTTGGCGGCATTCTGCTTAGCTTTTTCCTTTTGACGCTCGTTGGCCATGTGGTCCGACTTGCTCTTGAGTTCCATGTCGGGCTTGAACTCCTTGACAAGCATCTCATAGACGTCGTTATCGATGCGCGCATTGATGCTGGCGTCGATTTCGATGCCCTTCTTGTGCAGGAACTCTTCGATGGTTTGCCTACCCACATTTAAGTCCGCGATGACTTTACTGATTTTTATCGCCATATAATGTATTTTATCGATTCGCTTTCGGCAATATGCTTTCGGCTTACTGTATTTGTTGCTCTTTGAGAAGTGAATGAATAATAAAAGTTTGTTGCGACCTTAGTTAAAACCTGACGGGATTAATCCTCAAACTCGGCACGCAGGATGGCCAGCAGGTTGTCAACAGTGTCCTCCTCGAGGTCGGCCTTGTCGATGAGGTCCTCACGCGGTGTGCGCAATACCGACTTGGCGGTTGCCAGACCCACGTTCTTGAGAGCCTCGATAACCCACTCGTCAACCTCGTCCTTGAACTCATCCAGATAGATGTCTTCCTCGGTCTCGGTCTCAACGTCACGGTAAACGTCGATGCTGTAGCCGGTAAGGATGCTGGCGAGCTTGATGTTCAGGCCGCCCTTGCCGATGGCCAGCGAAACCTCTTCGGGACGCAGGAACACCTCGGCATGCTTGTTCTCGTTATCCAGACGGATAGACGAAATCTTGGCGGGGCTCAACGCACGCTGGATGAGCAGCTGGGGATTGCTGGTGTAGTTGATCACGTCAATGTTCTCGTTGCGCAGCTCGCGCACGATACCGTGGATGCGGGCACCCTTCACGCCCACGCAAGCGCCCACGGGGTCGATGCGGTCGTCATAGCTCTCGACAGCAATCTTGGCACGCTCACCAGGGATGCGTGCGACGGCGCGGATGACGATGATGCCGTCATGAATCTCGGGCACCTCCTGCTCGAATAGGCGGCGCAGGAAGTTCTGACTCGTGCGAGAAACGATCACCTTGGGGTTGTTGTTGGTGTTGTCCACACGCTCAATCACGGCGCGCACCACATCTCCCTTGCGGTAGATGTCGGTAGGAATCTGTTCCTCCTTGGGCAAGAGCAACTCGTTCTTGTCCTCGTCGAGAAGCAGCACTTCACGCTTCCATACCTGATAGACCTCACCGGCAACCAGTTGGCCCTCAAGAGCCTTAAACTTGGTATAGATGGCATCCTTCTGCAGGTCAAGAATCCTGCTGGCCAACGTCTGGCGCAGGTTCAGGATGGCGCGTCTGCCGAACTTGGCAAAGTCAATCTTGCGGGTATGATCCTCGCCCACCTCACAGTCGGGATCATCGTCGGCACGGGCTTCACTCAGCGAGATCTGCTTGTTGGGGTTCTCCACCTCACCGTCTTCAACGACTTCCAGGTTCTGATAGATTTCGCAGTCACCCTTGTCGGGGTTGACAATCACGTCAAAGTTATCGTCATTGCCGAACATCTTAGACAGCACGCTGCGGAAAGACTCCTCCAGCACGCTGATGAGTGTCGTCTTGTCGATGTCCTTGAGTTCTTTAAACTCGGCAAACTGTTCGGTCATGTTGACCGCTTCTTCTCTTTTAGCCATAATGTTTTCTTAACAGTTGTCAGTCTTCAGTTGTCAGTCTTCAGCGGCATCCGCCTTCATCTCTGAAAACAGGAAACTGATAACTAAATTTTTATGATATTCTTTGTTTGTTTAATGTCACTGTAATTGAAGCGCTCTTGCTCCTCGACCATCTCGGGGCGTTTCTTGCCCTCGAGTTTCTTCTTCACGGTCATCGTCAGGGTGAAGCCCTCGTCGTCGGCATCGGCGATGACACCCTTGAGTTTACGGCCGTCGCCGGTGAGCACCTCGACCTCATAGCCGATGTTCTTGCGGTACTGGCGAGGCAGGATCAGTGGCGAGGTGATGCCGTAGGAGCCCACGGTCAGTTCGTAGTCTTCCTCGTCACGGTCAAATGCGGCAAGCACAGCGTCGTTCACCGCCACACAGTCATCGATGGTGATGTCCTCGTCGCTGTCAAGAGCCACATCAATGATATTGTCCTTGTTCACCTTAAGGGTGACCAGGTACATCTTGGTGCCTTCAAGCGCCTCGTTAATCACTTTCTCCAGTTCCGTCTTGTCAATCATATTCTTTAGTTTCTAGTCCCTAGTCCTTAGTTTCTAGTTTTGAGGCTTTAGTGCAAGCCTTTGGGCACTACCTAAAGCCGAATTATAATAAAAACGAGGAAGCCCGAGTGCCCCCTCTCACGAATGCTGGCGCAAAAGTACTCTTTTTCTCGCACACACGCAATAAGTAATGTAAAAAGCGCCCTAAAACAATAGATTTATTCACAACATTTAACATTATTTAAGCACCAACTGACTCATTCATCCCTATGACAGCCTCAATTTCGCACAAAATGACGCCATGACAACAGTTTTTTCATGGTGCTTTAGAGGCGGCAGATGTCTTGGTTGAATGGTTGCCTCGCCCGGCAAAAAATCAAACAAATCTGTCACAAATCAACCCTTTTTGTATATTGATTTGATTCAGATTTGTTCGATTTCTCGGGCGCTGCCCGATCATTATTCCAACTGGCACCGTGTTGATTGATTCTCAGCAACACGATGCCATTCTTTCAATGAGAATCACTCAACCCAATACCCCGTGAGGAGGTAGTCGATGAGTGTTGTCACGTCGTTAATGTCCACTCCGCCAAACAGGTCACAGTTGGCCGCTTCCAGGTCAACACCCGTGGTGTCGCCGGTGAGCAGATAGTCGATGAGCGCGGTCACATCGTTGATGTCAACGTCGCCGTCCATGTTCACGTCGCCACGGGAGTTATAGAACGACATTGAGTTCACCTCACCGTAATAGCCGGCCCAAGCGCCATTGCTGGCACCTATCATCCAATGGATGGTGTGCTGACCACTGGGCACAGTAGCCATGTCAACTTCTATCACACCGGCCACGGTCTTGCCGCTGACGGGAAGCGTGCCAACTACCAGATTGGCCACATCGTCGTCAAACCAGTAGCAGTAACTGACGAGTTCCACGTCCTCCTCCACTTCCTCGTGAGGAATGATGAAGTGCACGGTCTTCTGCGAACTCCACAGGCCCAGGTCGTCCTGGGCGCGCATGGTCAGCGAGTGCAGGCCCGCAGGCAGCGACGAGATGTCGACCGTTGCCACCGAGGCACCGATGGCCTGACGCGCGGTATAGTTGTTGTCGAACCACACCTCCACCCGTTGTATCTGAGTGGCGGCCGAGTTGTCTATCTCGTGGGGAATGATGAACGCCCGGGTCATCGCGGAGCTCCACACGCCCTGGTCGTCCTTGACACGCATCGTGAACCAGTGCAGTCCCGCAGGCAGCGACGAGATGTCGAGTGTGGCGGGCGAGGCACTGATGGCCTGGCGCGCAGCAAAGTTGAAGTCAAACCAGGCTTCGCGCTCGGTGGCACCACCCTGGGCCGCCGCCACCATGCTGCTGCAGATGGCGAGCGCCGATAAGCAATATTTGAGAATATTCATAGCATTAATCATTTAAACGATGAGTTATTCTCTTACCTCGGCCTCGTAGTTAATCTTGAGCGTCGGGCCTTCAACATTCAGGCCCAGGCTCTTAATCACAGGAATCCTGGGAACCTTGCTCCACCCTTGTCCGCCATGCAGACCAATTTCAGTTCCATCGTTGCCAATCCACACATCAGGCTGCTGCAATTCCCAGGTACGGTCAGCGGAATAGGCTCCACCTCCTCCATCTACAAACATCCCTTCTCCAATCCTATAATAACAGTTTTCATCGTGGATAGAAGTATTATTGATACTCCAGAATATACAATTTGATGCAACACTTTCGGCATCCAAAATCCAAATGTCACCATTGGCAAATACATCATTCGTATAATAGTAAGGATCGTATCCGCCACTACTAAGTACACAATGATCCACAACAACTGAACTTAACGCCGGAAAACCACCAATGGTACCACCGACATAACAATTATTGATACGTATTGAAGTAAATGGGACATCAGCATAGCTGCCAATTGCACCACGTATAACACTCCTAAAGAATAAGACATCACCTAACACTGTATTTGTCGGAGAATAAAAAAAGACTCTTCCAGATAAATAGCAGTTCTGAACGCATATTGACTCAACATTAGTAGGTTGATTATGCGAATTGACAGTGAAATCACCCATGGAACAGCCTTCAATATGAAGATTGGATATTGAGCCTTCAACATTAACTGAACCAATTGAACTCACCCTAGTGCCTGTCACATCGTCGTTCTCAAAGCCGGCACCATAGATGGTGATTGACTTATTAATGGTAACGCCAGTAAACGTGCCTTCCGAGAGGGTGATGACGTCTCCGTCCACTGCAGCGTTATAGGCATCCACAAATGCGTTGCCCATTCTGAACACCGTCAACTCATTGCCATGCTGCAACGTAGCGGTCCATACATCATTCTGCTGTCCTTGAGCCACCAACATGCTGCCCAGGACCATCATTGCTAAAAGAAATTTTTTCATAATTGTAACAGGTTTAAAATTAATAAATATTGGATCTATCATCTGCCTACAAATATACAGCAATTCACTCACAAATTCCTCACAAAATACATATAATCACCATAAAAAGGCATATTTTCTACCAAAATCAATAACAGCCTTGACCAGGCAGAGCCGTCATTCCGGCATGACCTGTGGCGTTCTAAAACATCGAATTAAAAAAAGTTGTATCTTTGAAGCCTTAAATTAGGATTGGACACGATGAGAGTGATATTTCTTTTATTGACGATACTGGTAGTGGGCGGCGCCATCGTCTGGCTCATCGACCGCCTGTTTTATCACAAGGAAACAGCCGAAAACGCCGATGAAACCGTGCAAAATGCTGACGATAGCGATGGCTCGATACAAGGCTGTGCCGACGAGGCGTGCGGGCTGCGCAGCATCTGCCCGAGTGAACAACTGCTGGCTGGCGAGTGCAAACAGGAAGTGGTCTACTATGACGACGAGGAACTGGACGCATTTGCCGGGCGCAGCGAGAACGGTTACACGGCCGACGAAGAAGAGCAATGGCGCGACGTGCTTTACACCCTGCAGCCCAGCGATTTGCTGGCTTGGGGACAGAGCATCAAGCACCGCGGCCTGGTCATGCCTGCAGCAGTTCGAGAAGAATTTATGCACCTTGCAGCCGAACATCACACACCCTTGGGGCAATAAATCAGCGCGACATGCGTTTATTGATTACAGACTAGCGACTAGTTAATAAAAAATTGAACAAGACCAGACGTTTCATACCGTTACTGATTATCGCGATGGTGGTCGTGCTTGCTGCATGCAGCAACAAGACCAACACCGCACGGTCACGTTTCTGGCAATCGTTCACGACCAAGTATAACGTCTATTTCCACGGCAAGACCAACTACGACGAGCAAGAGAAGGCCATGCTCGAGGGATATGAGGACGACTACTCGCAACGCCTGTACATGCACCCCGCCGAGGCCCGCTCCAATCCCAAGGCACCGCAACCCGGCGGCAGCTTTGACCGCACGATCGAGAAGATGGAGAAGGCCATCACCCTCCATTCTATCAAGAAGAAACCCAAACGCAAGAGCGGCAAGGGCCGCGATCCCAAGTATCAGGAATGGCTGAGCCGTGACGAGTACAACCCCTATCTGCACAACGCATGGTACTTGCTCGCCAAGGCACAGTACATGAAGGGCGACTTCCTCGATGCCGCAGCCACCTTCCGCTACATCGCACGCCACTTCACCTGGAAGAACGACCTGGTGCAGGAATGCCAGGTGCGCGAGGCCTTGTGCTATTGTGCCCTAGGATGGGTTGCGGAGGCCGACAATGTGCTCACCCACGTACATCTGGACCAAATCACCAACAAGCGCGTGCGTGCACTGGCTAACGCTGCCTTTGCCGACTATTACATCAAGTCACAGCAGCCCGAGGCGGCCATTCCCTATCTGTCCAAAGCCATCAAGGGCTTCAAGGGCAACGAGAAGGTGCGCATGAGTTTCCTGTTGGGACAGCTCTACGAGGAAATCGGCGACAAGCGCAACGCCTATCTTGCCTACAAGCAGGCGGGCAGCAGCAGCGGTTCGACCTACCGCACCAAGTTCAACGCACGCATCAAGCAGAGCGCCGTCTATGAGGGAGCCAACATCGCCAGCGAGATCAAGGCACTGAAGCGCATGACCCGCTACGACCGCAACAAGGAATATCTGGACCAGATATACTATGCCATCGGCAACCTCTACCTCACTCATGGCGACACCGTCAAGGCCATCGAGAACTACAAACTCGCTGCCGAAAAGAGTACCCGCAACGGTGTCGACAAGGCCATCAGCCAGTTGACGCTGGGTGGCATTTATTTCGACCAGCGCCAGTATGACGAGGCTCAACCCTGCTATGCCGAGGCCATTCCGCTCATCAACGAGGATTATCCCAACTACCAGTTGCTCAAGAAGCGCAGCGACGTGCTCGATGAACTTGCCGTATATTCACAGAATGTCACCTTGCAGGACTCACTGCTCATGCTGGCCCAGATGACTCCCGCCGAGCAAAGGGCCGTCGTTGCCAAAATCATCGAGGAACTGAAGAGACAAGAGAAGGAAGCGGCCGAGAATGCCGCTCGCGAGGAATATCTGGCGCAACAGAACGCCAAAGGCAGTCAGTTGACCAACGGCCGCAACGAGCCCAACAATCCCAGCATGAACACCGACAATTCATGGTACTTCTACAACACCGCCACCAAGAATGCCGGTAAGACACAGTTCCAAAAAATGTGGGGTAGCCGCAAACTCGAGGACAACTGGCGCCGCTATAACAAGACCACCTTCTCGTTCGACGACGAGAACGCTGAACTCGACAGCGCGCTGTTGGCAAAGGCCCAAACCGTGTTCGTCAACGAGAACGGCGACACCATCGTGTCCGAGGTCGATATCGAAGCCCTCAAGCGCGCCGAGGATCCGCACTACGAGGAATACTACCTGAAGCAGATTCCCAAGACTGAGGAAGAGATACAGTCTGCTCACGAAATCATCCAGGAGGGCCTCTACAACATGGGCATCATCCTCAAGGACAAAATGGAGGACTATAATGCTGCAGCCTATGAGTTCGGTCAGCTGCTGGAACGCTATCCTGACAACACCTATCGTCTGGACGTCTTCTACAACATGTACATGATGTTCATGCGCAACGGGCAGGAGAGTGATGCCGACCCCTATCGTGACAGCATCCTTATCCAGTTCCCCGACTCGAAATACGGTCAAGCGATGCAGGATCCCAACTATCTGGAGAACCTGAAGAACATGAACCGTGACCAGGAGAACATGTACGAGGCAGCCTATGCCAACTACCTGGCAAACAACCACGCCGCCGTGCATGAGGCCTATGCCGAGATGATGCGCAAGTACCCGCTCTCCAAGATCATGCCCAAGTTCATGTTCATCGACGCTTTAAGTTACCTGACCGAGAAGAACCACGACAAATTCAAGGAGACGCTCAAGGACATGTTGCAGCGTTACCCGCAGACCGACATCACTCCCGTGGCATCCGAGATTGTCAAGCAACTCAACCAGGGACGCCGGCTTGAGGGCGGCAGCAGCAATGCGCGCGGCATGCTGTGGACCACCCGTCTGAGCAACGATACCACGCCACAGGCGCTGGAACGCACCTTCACGCCGTTTGCAGAGGACAACGACAAGCCTCAGGTGTTCATCCTGCTCTACCCCATGGACAGCATCAACAGCAACATGCTGCTCTACGAGGTGGCTCGTCACAACTTCAACTCCTTCAAGGTCAAGGACTATGACATCGAGCAGATGAACTTCGGCTCGCTGGGACTGCTCATCGTCAAGGGCATGGACAACTTCAAGGAAGCGACCAACTACCGCACCCTGTTCGAGAAAGATCAGAGCATCAATGTGCCTCGACAGGTGCACTACGTTATCATCAGTGAGAGCAACTTCAACCTGCTGCTGAACGAGGGACGCACCTTCGAGGACTACTTCAACTACCTGGAGGAGAAGAACGACAAGGAGCACAGCGACCTCGAGAAGAAGGAACTCGACGAGGCCGAGAAGAAGGCTATGGAAGAAGCCGAGGCCGAGGCAGCCGCCCGTCGCGAACAAGAACGCATCGAGGCCGAGCAGCTCGAACGTGAAGCCGCCGAGCTCGCCAAGCAGGATGCCGAAGCCAAAGCACTTGAAGAGGCCGAGGAGAAAGCTCGACTTGAAGCTGAAGCTGCCGAAAAGGCTCGACTCGAAGCCGAAGAAAAAGCACGCGAAGAGGCCGAGAGAGAGCAAATCAAAGCCAGCGACTACCGCAACAGGTCCACCACAACAACAGGTTCGACGCAGACCACCATGAGCGAGAAGGAACGCAAGGCTCAAGAGCGTGCCGAGGAACAGTACCTCAAGCAACTTGAGCGTGAGGCCAAGGCCCGTGAAAAGGCAGAAAAGAAGCGCCAGAAAGAGATTGAGGACAGCATCAAGAAGGAACAGAAGCATCAGCGCAAACTGGCCCGTCTTGAAGAGATAGCCGAGCAAGACTCCATCGAGCAAGCCGAGAGGGAGAAAGAGAAAGAACGTGACTTCCGCTACAAGTGGCGCGAAGACTCGGCCAAGGCTGCCTATAAGGCCGCTGAGCAAGCCAAGAAGGATGCAAAGAAGGCTAAAGAACAGGCACGAAAAGACAAGATTAAAGAGCGCAAGGAACAGGCCAAGCAGCGTGAACGCGAACGCAAGGAGAAAGCTAAACAACGCGAGCGTGAACGCAAAGAAAAGGCCAAGGAGCGCAAAGAACAGGCCAAGGCTCGAGAACAAGAACGCAAGCAACGGCAGAAAGAGCGTGAACAAGAGCGCAAGGAGAAAGCCGAGCAACGCAAACAGGAAGCGCAGGGCAAGAAACAGGACAAGGATGGCGACAAGGGCGGCACTAAGGACAAGGGCGCAAGCCAGGCCACGCCACCAGATCAAACAGATCAGCCCAAGCGCCCCGGTCAATCCGCCCAGCCCAAACAGCCTGACGGCTCGACTCAGTCCGCTCAGCCCACCCAGACCGTTAAACCGCAAAACGATGGTTCCAAGGCTGAACCCGGGAGGAGATCCGTCAGACCCACAAAGAAAAACGACTAACACAATCATATCGAAACAAGCCACATGAGCAAAGAAAGAATTTTGTGGGCCGACGACGAGATTGATCTGTTGAAGCCCCACATCCTGTTCCTCGAGAACAAGGGCTATGAGGTGGAAACGGTCACCAACGGCCGCGACGCCATCGACATGCTGAGTAACCAGATTTTCAACCTCATCATCCTGGATGAGAACATGCCGGGCATCAGCGGACTGGAAGCGCTGCAGCGCATCAAGATCCTGCAGCCCAATGTCCCCGTCATCATGATTACCAAGAGCGAGGAGGAGGATATCATGAACCAGGCCATCGGCAGCGAGATTGCCGACTACCTGATCAAGCCCGTCAACCCCATGCAAATCCTGCTGTCCATCAAGAAGAACCTGCACAGCGACGCACTCATCGCCGAGAAGGTGACGGGTGATTACCAGCAGGAATTCATGCGCATCGGACAGATGATCAACTCGGCACAGACCATCGAGGACTGGTATGAACTCTACTCCACCCTGGTGCGGTGGGAACTCACCCTGTCCAACGCCGATACCAATATGGATGAAATGCTGCGCATGCAGAAGGTCGAGGCCAACAGCGCCTTCGCCAAATTTGTGAAGCGCAACTACGAGAACTGGCTCACCCAACCTGAACACCCGCTGCGCAGCAACGAACTGTTCAAGACCAAGGTGCTGCCCCTGCTTGACAAGGGCGAGAAGGTGTGCTTTGTCGTCATCGACAACTTCAGGCTTGACCAGTGGAAAATCGTCAGCCCCCTGCTTGCCGACATCTACAATGTGGAGAGCGAGGAACTCTACACCACCATCCTGCCCACAGCGACACAGTATGCCCGCAACGCCATCTTCTCAGGACTCATGCCTGTGGACATCGAGCAGATGTTCCCCGACCTGTGGGTCGATGAGGAGAGCGAGGAGGGCAAGAACCTGAACGAGGCACCCCTCATCCAGACGCTGCTCGACCGCTATCGCCGCAAGGTGCATTTCTCTTACTGCAAGATGAATGACAGTGCCGCCGGCGAGAAACTGATGCAGAACTTCGGCATGTTTAAGAACTATGAACTCAACGTGCTGGTGTTCAACTTCGTGGACATGCTCTCGCACGCACGCACCGAGTCCAAGATGATACGCGAGCTGGCTAACACCGACGAGGCTTACCGCTCGGTGACCGTCTCCTGGTTCAAGAACTCCAACGTGCTTGACATCTTCAAACTCATGGCCGAGAACGGCTACAAGGTGGTGCTCACCACCGACCACGGCACCATCAAGGTGGACCGTCCCATCAATGTCATCGGTGACAAGAACATCAACACCAACCTGCGCTACAAGGTTGGCAAGAGTTTGACTTACAACGGCAAACAAGTCTTCGAAATCAAGCGGCCCAAACTCGTGGGTCTGCCCGCTCCCAACATCTCGAGCACCTACATCTTTGCGATGAACCGCGACTTCTTTGCCTATCCCAACAACTACAACTACTACGTTTCATACTACAACGACACGTTCCAGCACGGCGGCATCTCGATGGAAGAGATGCTCGTGCCCATCGTGACGCTCTCTCCCAAATAACTAAAGTCTAAAACATAACATCTAAAGTCTATATATAATGAAAACAATCGAAATACCGATTCCCAATCTGGATGCTCTGGAAGATGCCGCCTACAAGTTCATGACCGAGATGGGCGACCAGACGGTCTATGCCTTCTATGGCGAGATGGGTGCCGGCAAGACCACATTCATCAATGCCCTGTGCAAGCAGCTGGGCGTGGAGAGCGACGTCACCAATTCACCATCGTTTGCCATCATCAACGAGTACCGCAGCGACACAACCGCCGAACTGATTTACCACTTCGACTGCTACCGCCTCGAGAAGGAGGAAGAAGCCGTTGACCTGGGAGCCGAGGATTACTTCGACAGCGGAGCCCTGTGCTTCATCGAGTGGCCCGAGCGCATCGACGGCCTGTTGCCCGACGACACCGTGCGCGTCGACATCACCGTCAACGAGGACAAGAGCCGCACCCTCAAGATGACCTTCCCCACCGTCTGACCATGCCACACTACATCAAGGTCAGCCAGACGGCGAGCACCAACACCTACCTGTCCCGCTTGGCAGCCACACTGCCGGGCGGTACAGTCATTTATACCCCCAGCCAAACCGCCGGACGTGGACAAAAAGGCAACTCCTGGGAGAGCGAGGACGGCAAGAACCTCACCTTTTCTCATCTGCTTAAGCGCCCCCCTGTCAAGGCCCGCGACCAGTTCTACTTGAGCGAGGCTGCAGCCATTGCAGTGGTGGAGGCATTGACTCATGAGGCAGGCGACGGTTTTTCAGTCAAGTGGCCCAACGACGTCTATTGGCGTGACAAGAAAGTGTGCGGCATGTTGCTTGAGAACTCGTTGGACGGCAGCGACATCGCCCACTGCATTGTGGGTATCGGCATCAACGTCAACCAGGAGCGGTTCTTGAGCGACGCGCCCAATCCTGTCTCGCTCATCAACATCACGGGCCATGAGCATGACTTGATGGCACTGCTCAAGCGCGTGTGCTCCCGCATCGAGCAACTGGTGGAAGGACTTGCCGACGACAACGCTCGCCACGACCTGCACCAGCGCTACATGACAGCCCTGTATCGCAACAACGGCCTGATGCACCCCTACGAAGACGCTAACGGCAACCGCTTCATGGCCAGCGTGGCCGGAATCGCCCCCGACGGCACCCTCACCCTGCTGCACGAGGACGGCACCCGCCACGATTACCTCTTTAAGGAAGTCAAGCACATCATCTCAGGTGTAAGCCTTTAAGGGTTAGGAGTTAGAAGTTAGGAGTTAGGAGTTAGGAGTTAGGAGTTGGCGGATGCCAATTAGTATAATTCGCGCAATTCGTAGTTTAACTAAAGACTAAAGAAATGAAGATTGTCGTTTACTGCAGCTCTCAAGAGGGGCTGGAAAAGAAATATCAGCAGTTGGCTGCCGTGCTAGGCACATGGATTGGTCAGAATGGCCACACCCTGCTCTACGGAGGCTCCAACGCCGGCCTGATGCACATCACCGCTGCCGCCGTCCATGAGGCGGGCGGCCACATCGTGAGTGTGATTCCCGAGATGTTCAGGCATCGCATCGACCCCGTTTGTGACGAGGTGGTCTATACCGCTAATTTGGGTGACCGCAAGCAATACATGATTGAACACGGCGATGTGTTTGTCGTCATGCCCGGCGGCATCGGCACCCTCGACGAGTGGATGTCCACCCTAGCCGTGATGACCATCGGCAACGACGACTCACGTCCCATCATCGTCGCCAACCTCGACGGCCTGTACGACGCCACCATCCGCCAGCTCGCCGACATGACCCGCACACCTTTCGCCCGCGGCAAGAACCTCGCCCGCACCATCAACGCCACCACAACCGCCGAACTCCTCAACACCCTATCCACCGTACTGTGAACGGCAGCACTGCCACCGTTAGTAACATAGTTCTTGCTTGGCGAATAAAGAGAAAATGTGTTACCGCCTTCAATAATTATTACTACCTTTGCAACAAATATCAAAATCTAAACGATATGAAAATCATGCGACTGACATTTCTGGGGCTGATGTTGTGTCTGGCTGCTGTGGCATGGGCACAGACGCTTGAGCCCAACCTGAAGTGGGGAAAGCCCACCGACACAGAGCTGAATATGACAACCTATGCGCCCGACCCTGAGGCCGAGGCGGTGGTGCTGTGCAGCCAAACCGAGTTGCGCTATGAAGTATCGGCGGGCACGTTCAAGCTCAAGCGGTCCACCAAGAAGCGCATCAAGGTGCTGAAAGAAGAAGGAAAAGACAAGGCTAATGGTGTCATCTCCTATGCCTACAACGGGCATCGTTCAGGACAATGCGAGAATCTGGTGAAACTCAAAGCGACCGCCTATAACATGGTTGACGGGAAACTGGTCAAGACAAAAATGGAGGGCGACATGGTCAACCACGAGGATGTGAGCAAGACAATGCGATTGACCAAATTCACAGTCCCGCAGGTCACCGTGGGCACCGTCATCGAGTTGGAATACGACATCGAGAGCGATTTCTATTACGATATTGATGACTGGGTGGCACAGAGCGATATCCCTGTCTTGTACACATCGTTTGATGTGACTGTGCCCGAGTACTTCACCTTCAGCGTCGATGGGCGAGGCTCCTGTCCGTTGGAACGCAAGATAGAGAGAATCAACATGAAACTGCTAGGGGGTGCGGGTAGCGGCTTAGAGCAATGCGAAGGGACGCATTATCTGTTCGTTGGCCGCAACTTGCCGGCACTGCGCGACAAGAGACTGGTCTATGCGCCTGAGTCCTATGCGCAACGTGTGACAATGGAGTTGAGCGCTATACAGGTACCAGGAGTCTTTACCAAATACTTCTCCGGCGACTGGAAAGATGTGGACAAAACGCTGCTTGACGACGAAGAGTTTGGCGGGCGATTAGGTAAAAACCCGCTCAAGACCGAGATGCAAGAGGCTGGCATTGCCAACATCAGCGACCCCAAAGAACGCATCATGGCCATCTATCGCTTGCTCAAGGATCATGTCAAGTGGAATGAGAAATATGCCCTCTATGCCGAGGGGGCGAGCAAGGTGCTCAAAGAACGCTCGGGCAGCAATGCCAGCATCAACTTCATTTTGATCAACATGCTCAAGGATGCCGGATTTGAAGCCTATCCTGCTGTAATGCGGTCACGCGACAAGGGATTCTTGACTGTTTCCCGTGCCTCGGTCAAAGAGTTCAACACCTTTGTTGTAGCAGTAAAGGTAGGTGACGCGTTTTCCTATCTGGACGGCTCGATTGAGGACGGGTGGCTCGATGTCTTGCCCGACCATCTGCTGGTCGATCGCGCTCGCATCGTGAGCAAGGAAAAACCTGTCGATTGGGTAGACTTGACTGGACTGTCGGCCTCTAAGACTCGCAGCATGGTCACTGCCACACTCCAGCCCGATGGCACTTTGCAGGCCGATGTGCAAACAAAGATGACGGGTTTAGCGGCGGCTGACTTACGCCATGAGTTCCGCACGGCTACCGACAGCGCCTCCTTTGTGTCACAGTTGGCTCAGGAGCTGAATTGCGAAATCGAGTCGCTCACTCTCGCCAATCATCACGGATTGGGGCCTGAAGTGGAGCGGAACATGCATGTGACCAAGCAGTGTGACGCAGCAGGTGACATGATCTACTTCAACCCGTGGGTGCTGAATATAATGAGCGAGAATCCCCTCACCGAGGAGCAGCGCACGCTGCCTGTCGAGTTCCCGTGCATCTCTACCGAGAACCTGACTTCGGTAGTGACTCTTCCCGAAGGATATGTGGTTGAAGAGTTGCCTCAGCCCCTGATGATGAAGAGTGACGACGGCAAGTTGAGCTGCCTTATCGCCACCAATGCGGCCGGCCCGACGCTGACGTCAAGGTGCCAGATCCAGGTCAACAAGATTTTCTTCACTCCCAACGAGTATCCTTTTGTGAAAACTTTCCTGGACGAGGTGTTTAAGCGTCTGCAGGATATCATCGTCATCAAGAAGGCGCCATGAAGCAACTGATTGCCATACTCTTGCTGTTGACTTGCGCGTTGCAAGCGGCATCGCAGACGGTCGATGCGGTAGTGCTGCAATCGACCACCCAGGTGGACTGCCGTGACATGCGCAACACCCGCGTCACCGAGCAGCGGGTCTATCGCTTGCTCCACGAGCGGGCCAGCGACCTGGCACAGTTCGTGATAGGATGCAGCAAGTGGCAGAAACTGAACGACTTCAATGGTCAAGTGACCGATGCCACTGGCAAGGTGATTCGCAAGTTCAAGAAAAGCGAACTCAAGCGCAGTGACTTGAGCAGTGGCCTGGCCGATGACTTCTATACCCTCTCGCTCGACTACATGCCTCCCAGTTATCCGATTACCATAGAGTTCAACTGGGTCACAGAGGGCAATTCAGGCAATTTCGGTTTCCCGACTTTTGCGCCCGTCGAAGCCTACAACACCCAAGTGGACCACGCCAGCTATGTACTCACAGCCCCCGCCGAGATGGCATGCCGCCACCTGTGCCTCAACACGTCAACCCAGGTGTCGCAGAGCACTCAGGACGATGGACGCATCCGCTACGAGGCCCACATGGACAACCTTCCTGCCATCGACAGTGAGCCCTATTCGCCACCTGCTCGCGATATCGTTCCACACATCCTGTGGGCTCCTGGCAAATTTGAGTTCCACGGCGTCGCCGGTGATATGTCTTCATGGCAAGGATTTGGAGCATGGAACCAGTCGTTGCGCACGGGGCTGCAAGAGTTGTCGCCCGAATTCAAGGCGCAACTGCATGCCATGACCGACACTTGTTCCAGCGACCGCAGCAAGGTGGATGTCATCTACCGTTACCTGGCCCAAACCACCCGCTATGTGAGCATCCAGCTGGGCATCGGCGGATGGCAGCCGTTTTCTGCCACCGAGGTGTGCCGCACCGGCTTTGGCGATTGCAAGGGTTTGACCAATTACATGTGCGCCATGCTGCGCGAGGTGGGCCTGCCCGCCAATTATGTGGTCATCGGCAACGGGCATCGCGACCTCGTCAAGGAGTTCCCGTCCAACCAGTTCAATCACGCCATTGCCCAAGTGCCGCTGCCTGACGACACGCTATGGCTCGAGTGCACGGCATCGGCCTATATGCCACTGGGATATGTGCACGAAAGCATTGCCGGCAACGATGCGCTGCTGATTGATGACAACGGCGGCCATCTGGTTCAACTGCCCATCTACTCTCCCGAGCAGAATGCGTCTTACTGCAGGGCGCACGTCATGCTGCAGGGAGATGGCAGTGCGGTGGTTGACATCAATATGCGATACGAGAACCGACAATACGAAGACATGATGCCCATGGTATCACTCACCGAGCAGAAGCGCCGCGATGCCATGCTCGACGGCATCAACCTGTCGGGCATCACGCTGCGCGGCTTCGCCTTCACCGAACACAAGCCGAGCTACACTACACCCCACATCGACGTGACCATGCAGCTCGAGAGCCGCAAACTGGCAAACATCACCGGCTCGCGCATGTTTGTCCCGGTGGGACTTTTCCACAAGGTGACCGTACCCCGGGCATTGCAGCAGCGCGTGCAGCCCGTCAACATCAGCTACGGCTATGTCGATATCGATACTGTGGTAGTGACAATTCCCGACGGTTATGTGATTGAGGCCTTGCCGCAGGCAATCAACGAAGTGACGTCCCTGGGCGAGGTAGAGCAAACCTTCGAGGCCAACGACAACACCGTCACCATCGTCACCCGTCACTTGATGCGCGACGGCCGCTATCCCGCCACCGAATACGCCACCTTGCGCAACCTCAAGACCGCTGCCAAGCGAGCCTACGACCAGCGCATCGTCCTCCGCAAAGAAAAATAAAAAGGAAAGGCTTCCCTCTGTCCCCTCCGTATTTTATCCGTTTCCTCCGTCCCCGCCAATGCCAAATAAAAACCAGGGACTAAAAATCTTTTTACCATTGTCATCTTGATACCCAGATAGTACCTTTGCGTTGTGTGGGAGTGAAATTGCTTTTAAGTTTCTTTATCATTTCCGCACCAACCCCGAAACAATAATCAAAAACATGAAACCATGAAAACCAACGCATTGCAAAATCCACACTAAAAACACCGCATTGCTTTTTGACGGAAAAGACAACATGAATCATGCGTAGGTATTTGAATCATTAAAAACTCAAGAATCCTTGATTTTTGGGTATTATATCGTACCTTTGCAGTAATTCACAACCATCTAACTTGATTGAAGTTATGACAACAATTGGCACATTACTGATATTTGCTGCAGCTATCATCCTGATGGTGGTGGCCATCGCGCGATGGAAGGTTCATCCGTTTCTGGCAATACTCGGCACGGCAATTCTGCTGGGTGCATTGCTGGGAGTACCGTTTGCCGACATCCCTGACGTGATTGGCAAGGGTTTTGGTGGCATTTTCAGCGGCATTGCCTTGGTCATCATTTTCGGCACGTTGATTGGACGCGTACTGGAACGTACAGGTGGCGCTGTCGCGCTGGCACGCACCGTGGAGCGTGTGGTAGGCAAGCGACACCCCCGCTTGGCAATGCTGCTAATTGGCTGGATCGTGTCGATTCCCGTCTTTTGCGACAGCGGTTTTGTGCTGGTAAGCCCAATAGGCAAGTCACTGGCACAGCGGTTGGGCATTTCGCCAGTGCCCTTGATGCTGGCTTTGGCGGCTGGTCTGTTCGCCTCGCACGTGTTCATTCCGCCCACACCCGGTCCTGTGGCAGCAGCCGGCATGGTGGGCCTAGAAAATAACCTGCTGCTGGTGATAGGACTAGGAATAGTGATTTCGCTCCTGTCGCTGATACCGGCATATTTCTTTACTGGACGTGTGGGCAGGCATATCGAGCCTGCCGAATCCTCTACCGAGGCCCTTGTGGCTCAAGAAGAGCACAACTGCAGTGCCATGCTGTCGTTTCTGCCGATTGTGTTGCCCATTGTACTCATGGCGCTGGGTAGCGTGGCAACGTTGGTGACAATGCCTGAAGATGTCGCCGCTGTGCTCACATTCGTGGGCAAACCTGTCATCGCCTTGATTATTGCACTGCTGTCCTGCCTGCCGTTGCTGATGCGTCAAAAGATGATGGGCCAATTTTATGACATCACGCAGTCATCGCTCAAAACCGCGGGTCCCATCATCTTCATCACCGCCGCTGGCGGTGTATTGGGCGCAGTTGTTGTGGCCAGCGGTTTTGTCGATATCATCAAGGAATCGGGTGAGGCACTCAAAGCATTGGGAGTGGTGTTCCCGTTCCTCATTGCTGCCATCCTGAAGTCGGCTCAGGGCTCATCGACCGTGGCCATCACGACCACAGCGAGCATGATGGGCATGTTCAGCGATTCAGGATCGATGATGAATGCCCTTGGCTTCACGAGTCCCCTTGCGGCCGCGCTTGTGGTCATGGCCATCGGTGCCGGAGCCATGACTGTATCACACGCCAACGACAGCTACTTCTGGGTAGTGACCGGCTTCGGTGGCATCAAGCCAGGCGACGGTTACCGCTCAATGACACTCATGACTCTCGTCATGGGTATCACTGCCATTGCCATCATCGCCATTGCCGCTACCATCCTGCTCTGAAAAAGCATTTCGAGGAACAGTTGTGCCAATACGTCAGTCATTGACTTGATGGCATGGTTATTGCAACGCAATACAAGATTCTGCCCATTTACACGTTAAGAAGAAAGAACAAACAACATAACACAGATTTGACATGAATATCAGCAAAGTTTATACCCGCACTGGCGACACCGGCAAGACATCGCTTGTGAGTGGCACACGCGTTGACAAGGACGACGTGCGCGTCGAGGCCTACGGCACCGTTGACGAACTTAACTCCAATCTGGGTGTGCTGCTGCACAGCACCAAACTTGATGATCCTGAGATCATCGCACTGCTGCGAAAAGCACAAAACAAACTGTTCAATATCGGCGCCTACCTTGCTAACGACAAGGCCGATGCCCTGTATGGATTGAAGAAGGAGGACGTGGAGGAATTGGAAAAAATGATGGACCAGATGAACGAGGAGTTGCCGCCTGCACAAGGTTTCGTGCTGCCCGGAGGCACCCGCCTGTCGGCACAGGCCGACCGCTGCCGCACCATCACCCGCCGTGCTGAGCGCCGCGTGGTGTCCCTCGCCAAAGTTGCCACAGTGGATCCCTTGGTACTGGAATATCTGAACCGATTGAGCGATTTCTTCTTTGTCTTTGCGAGATTTAACAATATCCACAACCAAGTAGAGGAAATTTATTGGGATAAAAATGTGTAAGTTTCCAAAGAATGTATTACTTTTGCGCAATTTTCAAAAAACAGGACATTTCATAATAAGATTAGCACAAGAACTAAACTATGTATTGGACACTTGAATTGGCAACAAAACTCGAGGATGCTCCCTGGCCCGCTACCAAGGCCGAGCTCATCGACTATGCCGTGCGCAGTGGCGCACCTCTCGAAGTGATAGAGAATCTGCAGGAAATTGAGGACGAAGGAGACACCTACGAATCCATCGAGGACATCTGGCCCGACTATCCGACCAACGACGATGACTTCTTCTTCGATCCCGACGAGTATTGACAATACTTTAGAGAGAACATAACAACAGCCCAACCGCGACACGGTTGGGCTGCTTATTTCTCATACTGAAATGCTTGAGACTAGAAGAACACACCGCTCGTGTAGCCGAACCAGCGCAGCACGGTCTCGCCCCACAGGATGATCATGAGCCAGCTGATGAACATCATCGTGATGCCGAACTTGAAGGTGTCGCTCCAACTGTACTGGTTGGTAGTGTAGAGCAGTGCGGCAGGTTTGCTGTTGAATGGCAGCACATAGACGTGGCCGACCAGTAAGGCCACGGGGAAGGCCAGGCTCATGATGGGATAGCCGTTCTTCTGCGCCACACCGATGGCGATGGGGATGAAGATGAGCGTAAGCATTGTCTTAGACTCAAAGACGAGCGAGAACAAGAGGATGCCTGCCGTCAGGATTAGGTATATCGCCCAGAACGGGGTCGACTGCGTGATGCCCAAACTGGTGAACAAAGCGTCGACCAGCGTGCCCGACAGGCCCGTGGCATCGAGTCCCGCACCCAGCGTGTAGGCGCCCGCCGAGAAGAGCAGCAGATGCCAAGGGATGTCCACATCATTCCACTTGACAATGCCGATGCCGGGCAACAGAGCCACTACAGCGCCCATGAATGCCACAGCCGTCTGGTTGATGCCGTGCTGCTTGTCAGTCGCCCACAGCAGCAACACCACGACAAAGATGGCAATGGCCTTATACTCCTCGGCCTTCATCTTACCCAGTTTCTTCAGCTCGTCGCGCAGGCGGTCCATACCACCCTCGATTTGCGGCACACGCTCCTCCTTCTTGAGCGGGAAGAAAATCTTGGAACCCACAAACCAAGCGATGAGTATCAGCAGCAGGTTCATCGGGAAGGCAGCCTTGAACCAATCCTGATAACTGAACGCACCCCAGCCCATCGCTCCAGCGATGATGGAACCGGCCAGCAGCGTGGCACCCGAGCCTGTTAGGAACGAGTTAGCGCCCAGGTTGATCTGGAACAGGTTCTGCAGAATCAGGTTGCGACCGAAGTTATTGCGGTTCTTACCACCTGTCGCACCATAAATGGCCGCGATGACCATGAAGATGGGCAGCAGGATGGCCGCCTTGGCGGTTGTCGCCGAGATGAATGCCGAGAGCACCAGGTTGATGACGATGAAACTGATCATGATGCCGCTGGCATTCTTGCCGAACTTGAGCACAAACCAGATGGCAAACCGCTTGGCCACCTGTGTCTTGACCAGCATGCTGGCGAGGATAAACGACAGGATGTTGAGCCACATCACGGGATGGCCCAACTGGGCGTAGGCTGTCTTGTCGGCCGTGACACCCGTGAGCACAATCGACAAGATGACGATGAGCGAGGTCAGATAATTGGGTATGGCCTCGGATATCCACAGGATAATCGCCGCCACAAAGATGGCCAGCATCGCATAGTTGATGCGAACGAACTTCTTGTGGGTGTCGTCGCTGAGTTGTGCCTCCTGCGCCTCGGTAAGTTCATCGGCCTTGAGTTGCGCGCCATCGGCCGTTTTCATCGTCTTGAGTTGATCGGCCTCCATCTGGTCATAGCGCTTCATCGCCGACTCGGTGAGTTCGGTGGTCTCCTTGTTGGTGTCGATCTGATTGATGAACGGGATGTCGGCCACCCAATAGATGATGACAAAAACCAAGATGGCCAACGGCGCACCGATGCGCTGTAATATCTTTTCAAACCCGGACTTCTGCATCTTGGGCAGTTTCTCAATCCGGTAGTTGTTCATGTCCAGCGGGTCAAAAGCCTGCTGCGTGTTCTGCTCCTCGGCCATTGGGTCGTTTTCTGATTGATTAAAAAAGGGGGCACACGGCGGGCTGCCGCGGCCCCCTGAATAAAAACTTCTTCAGTTGCTGTCAACTGTTATTTCCAAGTCTTGAAGGGGTTCTTCATGAGCATGGAATTGTAGTAGCGCGGGTCACCGGTGACCTCTTCACCCAACCAGTCGGGACGTTCAAAGGCCGCGTTCTCGTCGGGCAATTCAATCTCGGCAACGGTCAAGCCCTCGTTGTCACCGTAGAACTCGTCTACTTCAAACGTGTACTCCCCGGCTTTGACCAGGTAGCGCGTCTTGTCAATCACACCAGGCTCGCAGATGAGCAGCAGCTCCTTCACCTCATCGACGGGGATTTCCTTCTCCCACTCATATCGGCTCGCACCACTGGCATTGCCGATACCCTTGATGGTGATGAAACCTTTCTCACCCTTGACACGCACACGCACGGTGCGCTCGGGCACCGAACTCAAATAACCCTGGGTGATACGCGTTGCCTTGAAGGCCTGGTCCTTGAACTCACCCTTCACCAGAAACTTTCTTTCAATTTCTTTTGCCATGATCGTTTAGTTTGCTAAGGGTTTGTTAATCATACCAATCACGCGCTTGATGGCTTGCAGATAGTTGATGTTCTCAACACCCTCCAGCCCCAGATCGGCAAGGGTCTTCTTGATGTCCTCCACCTCGGTGGACTCGGAGTTGATGGTCTTGACCAGAGCGCCGTTGATATACACATCGCCAGTCTCGCAGATGGTGTCGTTCACCATGTAGCCATAGCGGATTTTCTCCACGCTGACAGCCTGCAGATCGGGATGGGCATTAATCATGTCCAGGAACTCTTCCAGGGTGTAGGTGTCCTTGGTGAGTTCAGGCATGCCATCCACCTTGAAGGCGGGGAACACCTCGTCACGCAGCACCTGAGCAGCGATGGGGAACTCTCCTTTCATCAGCGGATTCCACTGTTCCAACCCGTCAACGGTCTGGACGTAGGTCTTGATGTCCATTTTGCCATTGCGGATTTTGGTGTTGTTCACGTCATTGGTACGGCTCACGATATAGGTCTCGGTGCTGTGGCGCTCCCACACTTTCTCGGGCACGGGAACACTCAAGCGTGCCATGCGCTTGCTGGCTTCGCAAAAACAGCGTCCAAAACTACGGAATTCAAAACGGGGTTTTGAGATTTCACCGATTTTCAATTCTTCTTTTGCCATTTGTTTTCTTGGTTTGATATGATTTATGGTTAAACAATAAAATTTATTGAACTACAGTGGGATCCTCGGTACCGGTGTCCGGGTTCTTTGTACCCAGGGTGGGCGTGTCGGTAATCATGAACTTACCTGTGCCGTTCGGACAACGGCTCCACGAGCCAGATACCTTGGCCAGCGACTGGTTGCCCCAAGCGTCTTCTTTCTCGCCGCGCTGGAATCTGTCTACCAGGTTGTTGTTGGGATCATAAATCTCGACCAGAACGCTCTTCTTACTGGAGAAACCGCTGGAGAAGCCACGCGGGGTGGTATTCTTGGCGCCCACAATGGTGAAGAAGCTGTGACCCATGATGACTTCGCCATCCAGGCCTTTCCAGGTTTCTTCCTCATCCTTCTTGATAACGACATCCTTCAGCTTGATGGGGTCGTCGCCATTGTTATAGAGTTCGATGAACTTCTCGGCATCGTTGTCGGCTGCGCCATACAACTCGTTGAGCACAAGCTTGGTGAAATCCGACGGCTTGTCGCCAACGGTGAATTCTTTCTCAGGCGAAACGGTGGTGTAGTCGGCATCATTAACAATGGTAACGGTATAGGTCACCTTGGTGCCATCGGGTTGGGCGGGAATAGTAGCCGACCAACTGTTTCCGTTGCTGCTCATGGGCAAGCTGGCGCTTGTGCCCCCGGCCTTATAATTCAACGTGGCAGTCTTTACTGACTGCAGACCCGAAACGGTGGCAGTAATCACGATGTCGTCAAACGAGGTCGGTGCCTCGGGCATCATGGTGATGGCTTCGATTTTGGACGGGCCTTCATACACTTTATCCTCTACACATGATGTGGCCAACACCATCGTGGCCAGCAGCAGGAGTGCTAATTGTATCTTTTTCATTGTCGTAATTTTCTTTAAGTGGTTGACCATTAGAAGTTAATCTCAAAACGCAGGCCCAACATGTGGTAGCTCACACCGCCCTTGCCCTTGGCCTCAACAGCCTTGGTGTAGTCGGTCGTGGGCGCACCTGTGGCATCGTGGCCGATGAAAAGCTTGCCCTTACCGTTAGCATAACGGTCATTGTTGCTCCACTGGTAGTTGAGCACCAGTTTCACTGAGTTGCCAAGGTAGAAATTAAGGCCGGCGGTGATGTTTTCACCCGAGCCGCCATAGATATCACCGTCGTTCAGGTTCAGGTAGTCGTAGCGCAATGCCAATTCCACATCGCCCCACTTGCGGCCTGCTGAAGGCTGGGTGAACTCACCCTCGGCGACATTGAAACGTTGCTGACCTCCAAGCAACAGGCAGGTAGCATGCACATACCAACCACCGAAGTTATAGCTGTTGGTGGCCGTCACATGACTGCCCATCCATTCGCTCTGGATGCGTGCCGGGCCATAGTAGGCAGCGCCTTCCAGACCATATAACCACTCATGGTCAACATTGGGGATGACATCGGTGTCAAGATATTTCTTGCGGTTAATGCTCGTGGCATTGCGAGTGCTGTAACGGATACCGCCAAATTCGTTGGTGGCCATGTCAGTCTTGGGTGTGCGGTAAGACCCCTTGGCACCCACGTACAGGCCATGATGACGATCCTTGCTATAAGGCATGTATCCCACCTTTCCTGTAAATGAATAACCCTGGTTGCGGCCGAAGTCCTTGTTGTTATCCTGAACATTGGTGAGCTCCTCGCTGCCGGCTACCGTCTGGAAGAACATACCCAACGACGCGCGGAAGTGGTCAAGCAGGTATTCACCCTGAATACCGATGTGACGCGACGGTACCAGACCTTTACAGATCATCGGGCGTTCCATGAATGCCAGATAGCGCGATGTCGTGGTCTGCTCCATCGAAAAGTCCTCCTTGAAGTTACCCACCTTGAAGGCAAAGTTCTTCAAGCCGTCATACTCGATGATAGCGTCCTTGAGTTCAAACACACCGTCGGCCATGTCCATGTCCACCTCACCATACCAGTCGGGAGTGATTTGGGCCTTGATGGCCAAACGGGCACGGCGAATCGACACACCATTGCCGATGGGATTGTAATCAGAATGGTTCTTGCCAAAGAAGGCGGCTCCGTCTACCTGCACACGGTTATCCATCCACAGCTTATAGTTCTTGCTCTTGGACTCGAAAACCAAGATGTTGTTGCGCTGCTCGGCATGGAGTGCCTCACGATCGACCCGCACACCATACTGGTTGTAGGTCACTTCTTCATCTTCGATGTCTTGAGCCCACACACTTCCCGTCAGAGAAATGGCAAGCCCGATCATCAATGTCAGTAATCTCTTGTTCATAATGCGTTGTTTAAAGGTTTATAAAAGATTGTAAATGATAAATCAAATTTTGGTTTCAAGAATTAACATATCGCAATAATTGTCGCAAAAGTACAGAGATAATCAAAAAATACAAACAAAATTCTTAAAAAACCTTTCATTTTTGTCGTTTTGCCACGCCAAGCATAGCCAATAACCATAATAATTCGGTTTAGGCACAGTTATTGCAGGATTTGCACATATCAGTGTTTTTCGTTAACTTTGCAAATAGAGAAATAATAACCCGATAATGATTTATACCTGTCCCAAATGCGGTAAGAAGATGGACTTGAGTACCGAGGTGCTCATCAGCAGCGGCTACAAAGTCATCTGCCCACAATGTCTGTGTGAACTGCAGATTGTGGGAGACTATGCCTATATCCCCCACGATTCGCTGGAATTGGACACTTCGGTCGAGCCGTCGCGCACCATCAATTGCCCTAAGTGTGGCCACGAGGTGAACACCAATGCTCACTTTTGCACTTATTGCGGCTCGAACATTGACACTGACCCATCGCCTAATGACGTGACGGTGCTGCCGCCTCCTGTACCCGGACAAGACCCGCTATATCATGAGGCCTTGCAATTCCTCGCCAACTGCACAGCCATCACGCCCATGATGCTGCGCGACCGCTTCCACATCAGCGATGAGCGTGCAGCCGACCTCATCCGACAGCTCGAAGCAGGTGGAGCCATTGGCCCCTATAATAACGGAGGGCCCCGGCAGATTCTCATCCCGCACAGGAGTTTCTATGACTACAGTGCACCGCAGCAACAGCCTCAAGGCAATGAGTCGGGGAATAACTATCCCCAATCCCGCCGCATAGGATGCTTCACCTGGCTGCTGTTGACCATCCTGTTTGTTTACTTGATGAAAGCCTGCGGTCTCTAATCACCTCAAGGATTGTAATAAAAACAACATCACAGGTGCGGTAGTTTCCACACCTGTGATGTTGTTTCTCGGTACGTCCAGACTACTTGCCCAGATTGTCAATCTTCTGCTTAGCCCATTCCTTGGCCATGCGTATAGCTTCATCGGCCATCTGGTTCACCATGGAGTCCAGCCCATCGGGCACCTCGATGCCCATGATGCTGTCAGGCAGAGTCATCGGGTCAACAGTGGCATCCTCATCCTGCTGGTCTTCGTCTTGCTGTGGCACGGGTACCGGCGGCGGAGTCACATTGTGACGTGCCTCATAGTCGTCCATCGCGCGAGTCCAAGCTTTCTCGATATCATCTTTGCCAAAAGTGAACACATGACCAAAGATGCCCAGCGACACCATCTTGTCCTCGTTGTTGCCGATGCTCATGCGACCCACCGAGCACACTACATAATTCTTCACATCAAGATAGCTAGAGATGACCTTGTCGGTGCCAAAGCCTGTCAACTCCTTGAGAGCCTTGTTGATGAGGTCGCCAAACACGCCTCCAACGTTTGTGATGGCACCCAAGTTCTCGTCCACCTTGTCACCCACCCAAGCCTTGGTGACTTCCTGAATGGCCGTCTCGTGGTCCTGGCGGTCAGGACATGTGAACACCATCGTGGCAAACAAGATAGCCAGTATCAGGGCTGCTATCAACCATGGTGTGCAACCTTTCTTTTTAGTCTCGTCCTGCACAGGCCCGCGGGGCGGCACTTGCGGTTGTGAATACGTTGGGGGCACTACGGGATCGTAGGGCATACCAGTGGACGGCTGATTCTCGGCCATGCGGGCTGCCGCCTGAGACGCCTCAAACTCGGCCCGTTGCAACACGGCGGTCAATTCGGGCACATCTCCAGCCTGGGCCCAATCGGCCATGCCGGGAGCCCACACTTCGCTCTCGGGGGTTATCCCCTGCTGTGACAATTCCTCGACGGAAAACGGACCTTCCTGTTTTCCATTTCTAATCAGATGAAATTCCATATTCAATCTCTAATGATTAAACATCAATTACTGTTTCAACTAAAATCAATGCTACTCATGCAAAAAACGTGCCTAAATCAGTCCGTCACGTTCATTTGGCAGCAATGAAGTCCTGGAACGCCTGCTTGTAGCTATCGCCGATGGGAATATACACGTCGCCAAAGACGATGCGGTTGCGCTCAATTTCACGGATTTTGCTCTTCTGAACAATGAACGAGCGGTGAACCCTGATGAAACGCGAAGCGGGCAGCATCTGCTCGATGGCCTTCATGTTCATCAGTGACAGGATGGGATGCGGTGACTGCTCGGTGTAAATCTTCACATAATCCTTCAGTCCCTCGATATAACGGATGTCATCAAGATTAATCTGCAACAACTTATACTCACTCTTGACAAAGATGCTGCGCGGCTCCTCCTCGGCAGTCGCTGCAGGCTGCTCGCTCTGATGCACGAGTTGGAACCATTGCAAAGCCTTGTTGCAAGCCTCCATGAAGTCGGCATAGCTGATGGGCTTCAGCAGGTAATCCAGCGCATTGGCACGGAATCCATCAATGGCATATTGATTAAATGCGGTCGTAAACACAATGCGTGTGTTCTCAGGCACCATGCGACTCAATTCCAGACCATCCAATTCTGGCATTTGGATATCGAGAAACAACAGATCAACAGGCGTTTCGCCGATGCCATGCAACGCATCGGTGGCATTGCTGTACTTTCCACACAGTTCCAAGAAGGGTATCTTTGTCACATAGCTCGCCAGCAGTTCCACGGCCAGCGGCTCGTCGTCAACGATTGCACACTTGATGATCATGATCGTTCTTTTTTGATGGTTATTTTGGAATAATACTGTTTGCCGTCTTCACTCTTGCCTTTCTCCCACGTGTAACGGTCGGGATACATCAGTTCAAGACGGCGACTGACTTGTTCCAGCCCGATGCCCGAACCGCTCTTATCGTTCTCTCGCTTGGGATAGCAGGTGTTGCGTATCTCACAGGTGATGTCACCACCGGCTTGACTGATGTCAACCTTGATTTCTCCGGTACCCTGCGGCGAGATGCCGTGCTTGAAGGCATTCTCGATGAGCGAGATGAACAACAACGGGGCAACGGGAGTGGAATCGTTGGGCTGGATGTTGATATTTGCGTCAATCTTCACACTGTCTGTCACGCGTATCTTCATCAGCTCGATGTAGTTACGGATGAAATCAGCCTCCTTGCAGAGCGGCACGAAATCCTGCTGGTTCTCGTAGAGCACATGCCGCAGCAGCTTGCTCAACTCGGCAACGGCAGTTTGAGCCTTCGTCTGGTCAAAGGCAATGAGCGCATAGATATTGTTCAGCGTGTTCAACAGGAAGTGGGGGTTCAATTGGTTTCGCAGGTTGCTCAACTCGGCCTCGGCACGAGCAGCCTCGGCCTCCTTTCGGGCCTCCTCGATGTGTTGCCATCGCTGAATCATTCGCACCGCAACAGCCAGTGCAATAATCAGAATGAGTGTCAATATCGCCCAAAAATATCTGGGAAATCTGAAGGGGGGTCTTGGGGGATTATTGGCCAAATCGGGCATCAGCCGAATCGCGCACCAGTGCCCAGCATCTATAATAAAGAGACCGCATATAAGCACTAGCAAGTTTATGAACAGGAACATCTTCCAATCATTCTTCTTGAGAAGGAATCGCGGCACGATCCACAAATAATTGAGATAAAACACCACAAGATAGGCCAGCGGATTGCCAACCCAACGAAGATAACGGTTCCAAATCGTCTGCCAATCATCGTTGGAACTATGGAAGAACAACGGCACAATAATGAGCACCGACCAGCACAACAGATGCAGTATCAGATAGCGATATCTGGGCTTAGTTTTATCCAGCTCGTTTGTCATTTCAAGAATAGTTTTTCAATCCGTATCGCAAAGATAGTCAACTATTCACGCCCAGACAAATAATCTAGACAAAAAAGCCAATCACTTCGACAAAAAACAAGCCAGTCACACGGGTTGCACAAGAGGAAACACGTTGCCGCGATGTGAGAACAACTCAGAAAAACAGGAACACCCGCATACAAATCAAGAGCGAGGCTACTCACGCAGTCTCGCTCTTGGCGCTTCTTCTTGGACTTGAACCAAGGACCCCCTGATTAACAGTCAGATGCTCTAACCAACTGAGCTAAAGAAGCAATCCTCTCTCTTAAAATATCTATCTATTATGCGCTTCTTCTTGGACTTGAACCAAGGACCCCCTGATTAACAGTCAGATGCTCTAACCAACTGAGCTAAAGAAGCGTTTTCAGCATCATTGCGGCAGTACCTGCCGAAAAATGCGGTGCAAAGATACTGCCAAAAATTGAACTGTGCAATAAAAAAATGAAAAAACTTGTTTTTTTTCGTCTTTTCGTCTTTTTTTCACCCTAGAAAACAGCTCAAATTCAGGGAATAGTAGTATTTTCGCAGCCAGATAGAAAATGACAAAATGAAAAAGACTTTCAAATATATAGCTTGGGCTCTCGTGTTAGCCGCCCTTGCAGCACCTGTCGCTCTTGCCGACGATGAGAGAATTGTCAATGATGATGCCGCTGTGGCTCGCAGTCTTGACATTTTCAACTCACTCTACAAAGAGTTGAACACATTCTATGTCGACACCATCGATGCGCAGAAAGCCATTGAGAACGCCATCAATGCGATGCTCGACGACATCGACCCGTATACCGAATACATCCCGGCCAAGGAGGCTGACGAATTCATGACCATCAGCACCGGTGAGTATGGCGGCATCGGCAGCTACCTGATGGAACGCACCGTCAATGGCGTAAAAGGTGTCTACATCAGCGGACCTTACGAGAACAGCCCTGCAGCACGTGCCGGCCTGCGTTCAGGCGACCGCATCATCATGATTGACGGCGACAGCACGGCCACATGGACTAGCGACCAAGTGAGCAAGCGGCTCAAAGGCCAGGCTAACACCCACCTGACGGTGACCGTCGTGCGTCCTTACGACGAGGACAGCATCAAGACGTTCTCTTTCAACCGAGAGACCATCAGCGTCAATCCTGTCCCCTACTACGGCGTCACAAGGGGTAACATCGGCTATATCGACCTGACCACTTTCAACGACAAGTCGGCACAACAGGTGCGCGAGGCCCTCATTGAGTTGAAGAAGGATCCACGCGTCAAGAGCATCGTGCTGGACCTACGCAGCAACGGAGGCGGCATTGTCGAGGGCGCGATGCAGATTGTGGGCTGCTTTGTGCCTAAAGGTACCCAAGTGCTGCAGATGCGCGGTCGCGAAAAGTCGAGCGAGCGCATCTACAAGACCACTGTCGATCCTGTTGACACCGAGATTCCATTGGCTGTCCTCATTGACGGCGGCTCGGCAAGCGCCAGCGAAATTACCGCAGGTGCACTGCAAGACCTGGACCGTGCCGTGATCATCGGTTCCCGCTCATTCGGCAAAGGCCTGGTTCAATCGACCAGAAATCTGCCCTATGACGGCATGCTCAAAGTCACCATTGCCAAATATTATATCCCCAGCGGACGCCTCATCCAAGAAGTGGACTACGGTAGCCGAAACGAAGACGGCTCCTACAAGAAGACCACGACCGACAGCACCGCACACGTTTTCCACACTGCCAACGGACGAGAAGTGCGCGAGGGTGGCGGCATCGACCCTGACATCAAGGTCGAGCCACGTGAATTGAAGCGCATCGTCTATAACATCATGCGCGACCATTGGGACTTTGATTTCGCCACCAAATACGTCGCCGAGCATGGCCAGGAAATCCCCAACCCCACCGACTTCCGAGTGACCGACGAGATTTTCAACGCGTTCAAGGCCTTCATCGACCCTGAGAAGTTTGAATATGACAAAGTGTGCGAGCAACAGCTTGCCACACTGCGCAAGACCGCGACAGCCGAGGGCTACATGAACGATTCCACCGCTGCCCAGTTCGATCGTCTCGAAGCCATGCTCAAGCATGACCTAGATCACGACCTGGACCTGCACCGTCGTGACATTGCCTACCTCATCGGACAGGAAATCATGGATCGCCTCTATTATCAGCGCGGACAAGTCGAGAATTCCATCAAGGACGACGAGGTCCTCGACAAGGCCAAGGAAATGTTCGATAAGCCAGGCGAATATGCCCGCATCCTGCACTTACCCGCTAAGAAAGGCAAGAAACGCTAAACTGCAAAGTCAACCTTTACTCTTGGTCAATTGACAAACTATTCGTCACAAACGGGTATTATTACAATTATTTGTTGTACCTTTGTGATGATTAGTTGAATTGTGCCTGCCAAGCACTAACATTTCTTGACTTGATTAATCTAACAACCAATACGAGATATATATGAAACACTATCTGAAGAACCTGGAGAAAACGGTCCGCGAACAATGGACGCAAAAAGCCCTGTGTGACTACAATGGCGACTCCTTTACCTACGCCCAATTAGCCACAAACATCGAACGGTTCCGCATCTTCTTCGAGACTGCGGGAATCAACAAAGGCGATAAAATCGCTATCTGCGCACGCAATTCAGCACGATGGGCGATGACGTTCTGGGGAGTCAATGTCAATGGACGTGTCGCCGTTCCACTCTTGGCCGACTTTCATCCGAACACTGTTTCCCTGCTCACGAACCATTCAGACAGTGTTGTGCTCTTTGTCGACGATGACATCTGGGCAAAAATGAATCCCGAGGAGATGCCAACGCTCAAGGCCGCAATCAATGTGAAAGACGGCAATCTGCTTTGGCACAACGATAAGAGTACGGCCGAAGCTTGGGGTGGCCGCAAGAGCGCATTTGCGCAACTGCATCCCGACGGCATGTGGCCTGAACAGGTGACTTATCCCGACGACAATGCCGATGACCTGGCCATCATCAATTACACGTCAGGAACCACCGGCAATCCCAAAGGTGTGATGCTCACCTACAATGCCATTTCAGACACTGACAACTTCGCTAACACTCATTTCCCGAACACACCTGGCCAAACCATTGTCTCGATGTTGCCGCTGGCTCACATGTACGGCCTGGCCATTGAGTTCATTCATCCCAATGTTGATGGCGTAACCGTCTATTTCCTCGGCAAGACGCCATCGCCCACCACACTGCTTAAGGCGATGCGCGACATCAAGCCCTATATGGTGGTCACTGTGCCCTTGGTCATGGAAAAGATTTATGCCAATGCTATCAAACCATCGATGGAGAAGGCAAAACTGCCGCTGTCCATCCCTGGCCTGAGGACGTTGGTCTATCGAGCAGCCCGCAAAAAGATGATAGAAGCTTTCGGCGGTGCAGTGGAATGCTTTATCATGGGTGGTGCGGCCCTCAATCCCGAGGCCGAGCAATTCTTCAAAAAGATTCGCCTGCCCTACACCGTGGGCTATGGCATGACCGAAGCCTGCCCGCTGCTGGGATATGAATGGTGGACAAAGTTTGTGCCCGGCTCGTGCGGCAAGCCCGTCCACGATGTCCGTATTGACTCCGAAGATCCGCAACACATACCTGGCGAGATTCAAGCCAAAGGCCCCAACCTGACAATCGGATATTATAAGAATCCCGAGGCCACCGAAGCAGCCTTCACCGAGGACGGTTGGTTCCGCACCGGCGACCTGGGTGTGATGGACGAGAAGCGCAACATCTTCATCCGCGGCCGCATCAAATCGATGATCCTGAACTCTTCGGGCCAGAACATTTACCCCGAGGAGGTGGAGGCTGTCCTGGCCAACTGCCAGTATGTGGACGAATGCCTCGTCGTGGACCGCGAAGGCAAAATCACGGCATTGGTATATTCCGAACTTCCCGAAGACATGGACGAGGAGACAAAGGCAGCCGTGCCTAATAATATCCGTATTGAGGCCAACAAATCCCTGCCCAATTACAGCAAGATTGTGAAAGTTGAAATGATGGCGGAGCCCTTCGAAAAGACCCCGAAGAGGACCATTAAACGCTTCCTGTACAAATAAAGGAATTCGGATATCAAGAGACATGGAATGCCAGTAAGCCGATTGACATTGGTTTTACTGGCATTTCTATATCAAGGCTAATGGGGCGGATGATGTAAGTCCCTGCCCAGACTCATTCTTCAAGCCGATATTCCAATTCATCCAAATCGTCGTTAAAATCGGCCTCTTTCTCTGGAGCCCGTCTGATTTTAACCACAACCAATGCTATAATCAACGCCGGAATGAAAGATATAACAGACCACCACCATTCATCATTAGGACTGGGCATGAATTGTGAGATAAAGAGCCAAAAAGAAAGAGTTTCGAAAACAAAATTTCTATACTGGACACACTTTTTCAGTCTTTTGGCCATAGGGAGAAGCTGCTTGGGATTTGCGGCAAGATTCATGTCGTTAATCAATTTTCGATTGATTATGAAGAAAGCAAAGTACACCACAAAAACGGCAACCAGCCAGGCACACAACAGCCACCAACCCTTAAAGATCTTGAAATACCAGTTCAGGGCTACACACACCAGGAAGAATATAGCAAAGATGAGCAGTCCACGCTTATCACTCTTGAGATACAACTTTTCGGCCTTGAGAATGATATCACTGCACAACTCCTTCGTTGTTCTTTCCTGATAAGGATAATATGCTTCTTCTTGTTCCATGTTGCCACAAAGATAGATAAAAACATTCTAATCCCCAAATTTATCAAAATTCAGGGAATTGCACATGAGACTATAAACATTGCGCGTCCCCTCCCAGGTGGTCGAGGACAACGGTGCTGGTGAGAGCAATGTGTGTTATTGGTCTGGGGATGCGTTCTTGTATTTCCGATACACGCTTTTCAGCTGTTTGTCAATCTCTTTGACGGGACGATCGAGTTCGCTTAGACCGACCTCGAAACGAAGGGTGTTCTCTGGGTCCTTCTTTTCATGATATTTCACGATGAGCTTCAGCGTGGGCACACGAAATTGTAATGTGGTCTTGAACCTCACCTGTTCACAGTCAGCAAACGGTATCGTTGTTGGCAAGCCGTCTTTGTCGTAGAAGACAAAGCTGTCAGCACCAACAGCAAATGCGGGTATACCGCGACGACTTTTAGCGGCTTTCCGGAACGATTCAACGGCCGACAGTATCATGGCAAGTGTCATCAGGCTATAGGCAATGAGTATCACGTAACCATGCCAGTCATGTAACATGAACGACAGTTCCCAATGGATAAAACTGTACACCCCGAAGGCAACAAATACCACTGACAGTATCGTATAGATCACCGCCTTTGCAGCCGCCAACCTCTGGCGGTAATAATATTGATGTAATATCTCCATAACTTTAAGTTTGATCTGGCCGCGAGAGGGAGGGACATCTTAAGTCCCATCCCATCGATCACTATTTTTCTTTTATTTCTGACATAATATAATTTAGAACTCGATAAGTTTGAACCCAGGTAGGTGCTGCGGTCGAGGTTGCGGTAGGCTGATGTGCGCCCCTGTTGTGGTGGGTGAGGACGTCGGCGGAGCCTTCGAGGTCGGCGATGGTGCGAGCGACTCCAGAGGATGCGGTCAAATAATCTTGCCGGACCAAAGGCGCTTGAGAAATTGCTCGACGGGCCATACTTCCACGCCATTGAACTTGCGGGGCCGATCTTCAAGCGAAAGAAGGTACAACTTCGCTTCGGGATATTCTTCACTGAAGGCTTTCAGTCCCTTGGTGTCATGCGAACTGACGTTCTTGGAAGATTTAACTTCGATAGCAACCTCAGCATCACCGAGGACGGCATCCACCTCATATTTGTTGTCCAGCGTGTGCCAATAGGTAAGTGACTTCAATGGTTGGCGGTAAGACATAAAGGCACGCAACTCTTGGATGACAAGATGTTCAAGTGCATGACCATAAACGTCGGTGCCTGGCTGTATAGGGATTCGGCGAAGCAGATGGTTGGGAATGGCAACGTCAAAGTAGTAAAACTTAGGAGACTGGATAACCCTGCGTTTTACCACCTTAGTGTAGGAAGGCAGGAAGAATCCCAGCATGGTCTCTTTAAGAATGGAGAAGTATTCCTTAACCGTTTTTGATGAAACGCCACAATCCTGGGCGATATTAGTATAGTTGACAATCTCACTGTTGCTCAGTGCCGCGACTTGCAGGAATCTGGTAAAAGCATCAAGGCGACGAACGATAGCCTCCTCAACGATCTCTTGCTGCAGATAATCGCCAATGTACGCCTGAATCCTCATGGTGGGATTCTCCATCAGGTAGTGGCGGGGCAACATGCCATGATTCAAAGCACGGTTGAGGTCAAAGTCGGGAATCTCGTCACTCACCAGCGGAAAGAGCGTCTGCCTAAGGGCACGACCGCCTAAGAGGTTAGCTCCGCTGCGTCGCAATTTACGGGCACTTGAGCCACTCAAAATGAACCTTTGATTCTTATTCTCAATCAGCCAGTGTACTTCGTCAAGCAAAGCGGGTACCTTCTGCACCTCATCAATGATGATCAATTCGCCGTCGTCAAACAGTTCGCATTCCTCGCGCAGTTGCGATGGGCGCAGTTGCAACGCCATGCGCACGTCACTCTTCAACAAATCATATACACGAGCGTCAGGAAAAAGCATTTTCAACAATGTGCTTTTGCCCGTCTGCCTTGAACCCCAAAGGAATAGGCTATCGCTCTTGGCCTCCTCTAATTTCAATATCCTTTCAAGCATATCACCTGCATTTTATTTCCGCAAATGTACAACATAACTGTAAAATCAGCAACCAAAATTTAGAAAATCTGAAGTGCAACTTCAAAAATTCGCTGAAAATCTGAAGTATCGCTCCAAAAATTCCGCAAAATTTCAATAATCACACGTTTATTCCCAGGTAGGTGGAGCGGTCGAGGTTGCGGTAGGCTATGGCCTCCATGATGTGGTGGTCGAGGACGTCGGCGGTGCCTTCGAGGTCGGCGATGGTGCGGGCGACTTTGAGGATGCGGTCGTAGGCGCGAGCCGACATGTTCATGCGTTCCATGGCGTCTTTCAATTTCTCCAGGCCAGCGGCGTTGGGCTCGGCGTATTTGTGGAGCAGGGACGGGGTCATTTGGGCGTTGCAGTGGATACCGGGTTCGTCCTTGAAACGGCGTTCCTGGAGCATCCTGGCGGCGATGACGCGCTGGCGGATGGCGGCACTGGGCTCGCCTGGGGCTTTACTGGACATTTGGTCGAAATCGACGGGCTGGACCTCGATTTGCAAGTCGATGCGGTCGAGCAGCGGGCCCGAAATCTTGCTCATGTAGTGGGTGCGCTGGTACTCGTTGCAGACGCATTTCTTCTTGGGGTGCCCGTAATAGCCGCAGGGACACGGATTCATGCTTGCCACGAGCATGAACGAAGCGGGATATTCGGTCGAATACTTCGCCCTCGAAATCGAAATAATCCTGTCCTCCAACGGTTGGCGCATCACTTCAAGCACACTGCGATTGAATTCAGGCAACTCATCAAGAAAGAGCACGCCATTGTGCGCTAGACTGATCTCACCGGGCATGGGGTAACTGCCGCCACCGACAAGGGCGACGGGCGAAATGGTGTGGTGCGGGCTGCGGAAGGGGCGCACGGTCATCAGCGTCGTGCCTTGCGGCAATTTGCCAGCCACACTGTGAATCTTGGTCGTCTCAAGAGCCTCGCTCAGGGTGAGCGGCGGCATGATCGACGGCAGTCGCTTTGCCATCATCGATTTGCCCGAGCCTGGGCTGCCGACCAGCAGGATGTTGTGTCCACCAGCGCATGCTACCTCAAAGGCGCGCTTGACGTTTTCCTGCCCTTTGACATCGGCGAAGTCATAGGGGAAGACGCCCTGAGCACGAGCAAACTCGGCGCGGGTGTCCACCACCGTCGGTGTGAGGTCAATCTCACCGTTAAGGAACTGAACGACCTCGATAAGGTTGTCCACGCCATAGATGTTGAGGTTGTTGACCACCGCTGCCTCCATGGCATTGGCACGCGGCACGATGAATCCGTCGAGTTTCAATTCACGGGCCATGATTGCCATGGGCAGAGCGCCCTTGATGGGACGCAGGCTGCCGTCGAGCGACAGTTCTCCCATGAGCATGTAACGGTCCAGTTTGTCGGGGCTGATTTTCTCGTCACCGGCAAGAATGCCGACTGCCAACGGCAAGTCATAGGCCGAGCCTTCCTTCTTGATATCGGCCGGTGACATGTTAATCATCACCTTCTTGCCCGGAAAATGGAAACCCGCCTGCTGCATGGCGCAGCGCACACGCTCGGCACTCTCCTTGACCGCCGTGTCGGGCAAGCCGATGACCATGAATCCCGAGCCCCAATCGACCGTCACCTCAATCTCGACCTTGATGGCGTTGATGCCCTGCACTGCTGCACCTATCGTTCTCGCTAACATGATGCTGATGGAAATTAAGTTAGTGTGTCAAGCGGTTTATTTTTTGATGCTTAGAGCCTTTTTCCTGGCCTCATCGAAATTGGGCCCGGAATAGACGACCAGGCCAGTGCTGTCGGTCACGGCATACCATGGCAATGATGTGATGTCCAGCGACGTAATGCCTTGCTCCATGGGTCCTGCAGGAGCCCAATAATGGCTCCAATCCTCACCGGCAATGGTCTGATGCCAACGCATTGAATCGCTCTCGGCAAGGATGTCAATGACACGGACCGAATCACTCAGACTTTTCATCTTCGTTGCATAAGCGCTGCGATCATTCTGCGGCTTGGCCCAAAACGAAAGCACATTGCATCCGCCCGTGAGTTTCACGTCCTCAAACGCTCCGCCAAATTTCCACAACGTGAGCGACAACAAACGCGGCAGATGCTGCTCCCGCTTCTCTCCAAGAGCCATTGTCAACGATTTGGGACGTGCGGCTGCATCAATGCTCCTGAGCATCTTGTCCACCTTGTCGCGGTCGCTGAAATCGGTGTAGTCCGCCATAAGCAGCACAGTGGAAAGCATGTCGGCAGGATGTTCCCTGACGTATTTCTCGATAGCCGCATTCAAGCGGCTAGGATTGGTGTCGGTATAGAAAGCGGCATGCTCGTCCCTGAAAAGCTGCCATTCCTCGTTCAGGCGGTTGCCCTTGATCTTGACACCCATGGCCTTGGAGGCATCGCCCTTGATTTTAATGTGGTCTCCCGCTTTTACGGCAACGGTCGCCAACACCTTATTGTGATGGTCCAGAATGCTGACAATAATGGGCTGCATGGCCATCCCCTTGAAGGAGAATTTCCCTTTTTTATCTAAGCCGACCCACTCATCGACAATGCCCGAGTCACCACTGAAAACGATTCTTACTTCGCCCCCGTCCAGGCTAGAGAGGTTTCCGTCTATCTTAAAACCATCGCTGCTGCAAGACGAGAACACCGCCAGCAGTGAAAAAGTCAGGAACAGTGAAAAGAGATGTATCTTGCTCATTATTATCGACATATAATCAATTTTGATGATGCTAAACCGTAGTAATCAGGTGCTTGTCGGACAACGCTCAAGGCTCGCGCCAATCACCATGCTGCTTGATGAGGGCTATCAGGCGGTCGATGGCCTCCTGCTCGGGAATGTTCATCTCGATGCATTGCTTGCCCTTGTAGAGGCTGATGCGGCCTGCCGCAGCGCCGACATATCCGTAATCAGCGTCGGCCATCTCACCCGGCCCGTTGACAATACATCCCATCACACCGATCTTGAGGTGAGACAGGTGGGCTGTGGCCTGCTGCACACGTTGCACCGTTGCCTGCAGGTCAAACATCGTCCTGCCACAGCCGGGGCAAGAGATGAATTCCGTTTTAGTGATCCGCTGCCTGGCGGCTTGCAAGATGGCAAACGCATATCGCACCACATCGGCGCCACTGTGACAGTTGGGAGCATCCAGCCAGATGCCATCGGCACGACGATTGAGCATCACCGCACCCATGTCGACGGCTGCCTTGACCTGGAGCCATTCATTGGAACTGTCGGTATAGGTGTTGCGCACCACGACCGGGCAGTTGATGCCTGCCATGTCAAGTGCATGGGTGAAAGCCTGCTGCTCACCCGAGATGTTGGGGCCAGTGGGTGTGATGACCAGCACAGTGTCAGCACGTCCGCGCAGGAATTCCAGACGTTCGACCGGTGTAGTTGCCGGCAGCTGCAGGAATCGCAGAGCCGCATCAGGACAACTGTCCCATTCGCCAATGGTCAACAGCGGATAGGCATTGCGCTCACCATGCCAGCAGTTGAGGGGGACAAGGAAGGGGTGCATGCCGTCGATGAGGCCGTCGGCACTGTAATAGAAATCGGGCAGGACACTCTCGCCCTCCAACTCATCGGGTCGGTAACTCGCGATGACGATCGGCGGCTGGTTGCCTCCGATGCGTTCATTCACCACGACTGTGGCGCGGCGTTCGGGGCACAAGGGATCGTACCCATCGCAGTAGTCGCCCTCGATGGGTTTGTGGCCCTCGCGCTGAGCAATATAGTCCACGAGTTTGCGGGCCACGGGAATCTCCAACTCCGGTTCCTCGCTCAACGAGACACGGATGGTGTCGCCCAATCCCTCGGCCATGAGCGCACCGATGCCCACAGCACTCTTGATGCGGCCGTCCTCGCCGAATCCTGCCTCGGTCACGCCCAGGTGTAGCGGGAAGTGCATGTCCTCGCTGTCCATGGCAGCGACCAAGCGGCGAACCGCCTCGACCATCACCACGACGTTAGACGCCTTCATCGAGATCACCACATCAAGGAAATCCTGTTCGACAAACACGCGCAAGAACTCCATCACGCTCTCGACCATGCCGGCAGCCGTGTTGCCGTAGCGGCTCATGATGCGGTCGCTGAGCGAACCGTGGTTCACGCCCAGTCGCACTGCCGTGTGATGCTCGCGGCACAACGCGATGAAGGGCAGCAGCGCCTCGCGGATGCGTTTCAACTCGACTTGGTACTCGTCGTCGGTATATTCCAATTGCTTGAAAGATCGTGCCGGGTCCACAAAATTTCCCGGATTGATGCGGACACCCTCACACACCTGGGCGGCAGCAAGTGCTGCCTGGGGGTTGAAATGGATGTCGGCAATCAGGGGGATGTTGCAGCCTTGCGCCCTCAGCACCTTCGAGATAAGCCCGATGCTGCCGGCCTGTTTAACACCCTGTGCAGTGAGCCGCACATAATCTGAGCCAGCGTAGGCGATGCGCTGGCACTGTGCCGCACTGGCCTCCACGTCATCGGTGGGGGTGTTGGTCATCGATTGGATGCGCACGGGCCACTGGCTGCCCATGACGGTGCCACCCACATTGACGCTCACGGTCTGGCGACGATTATAATTGAATTTCATCTTTTTCAGTTTTCAGTTTTTCAGTTATCCGAAGAGCCTCATGGTTAACGACACGCACAGGAAGCCGACGACGGCCCCGGCAAGCACCTGCCAGGAGTCGTGCCGCTTGAGGACAAGCCGTGCCGAGCCTAGAATTCCGGCCACAAGAATGGACAGGCACAAGAGCCAGACCATGTCAAAAGCACTCAACCCCTGCACGTGAATTTGATAGATGAGGGCCACCACCCCACCGATGCCTGCCATGTGCGCACTGATTTTCCACTTCAGGTTGATGAAGGCCATGATCAGCACGGTGACAGCCGACCCCACCATGAACATGATGAACCATTGGGGCGAGTGGCAGTAATACAGATAATAGGCTGCCACGCCATAGCACAATGCCGAGAACAGATACGGCAGCAGACGCTGCTGGCGCTGCTCGACGTGCAAGTCCTTCACCAGCTTGAAGTGACGCAGCACGTTCAGGAAAATGAGCGGCAGGATGCACGTGATGCCCATGCACACGAGCAGCACCGCCACACGGCTGCCTGCGGGCAGCAGGCACAGCACCGAGGCCCACAGGGCAACCAGCACGCCATAGGTGGGCATCAGCAACGGGCTCAGAGCGTTCGACAGAAAACGGGACAACCCGGCAATCAGTTTATTGGTTGAGTATTTTGTCATTTCAGTTTTCAGTTAGCAGTTAACTCATTTTGCCATCTTGCGGCGGACGGTGCTGCTGGGAATCTTGAGCGTGTCACGATACTTGGCGACAGTGCGGCGCTCGAGTTTGTAGCCCATCGCCTTGAGCCGTTCACACAGGGCATCGTCGCTCAACGGGTGCGCCTTGTCCTCGCCATCGACCAGCTTTTGCAGATCGTCGTACACCTCGTGACGCGATGCGCCGTTCACGTCCTCGCTGAAGAAGGACTTCAGGCTCTTGATGCCCCACGGCAGTTGCACATACTTGTTGCTCACCGCCCGCGAAACGACCGATATGTCCTTCCCGATCATCTCGGCGATGCGCTGTTGCCCTAGGGGCTTCAGGTCACGCTGGTCCCCGCTCATGAAGTAATCGCGCTGGCACTCGACAATGGCCTTCATGGTGTTGAAGAGCGTCTCCTGGCGCTGCTTGAGCACCTCGATGAACATGCTTGCCCGCTGATAGGCGTCCATGATCTGTTTTTTCTCCTTGGATTCCTTGACGCTCACCGCCCCAGCGCTACGGTAGCGCTCGTTCATCAGGGCGTAGCTCTCACTGATCTGCAGCGCTGGGATGTTGTTGCGCAAGGTCACCGTCAGGCGCCCGTTGTCTTCGTCCAGCTCCACGTCAAAGTCGGGTGTCACCTGCTGTGTGACAAATGAGCGCGAGCCCACGGCGTTGCCCGGATGAGGGTCAAGGCCGCGCTGGATGTGACGCTTGAACACCTCTACCAGCCGCTGCTCGTCGATACCCGCCTTGCGCGCAATCACATTGAAACGCTTAGCGGCCATGTCATCAAAGTGCCTGTCGACCATTGTGATGGCGATGTCGCGCTCCTCGCTTTTGGGTTTGCGCCGCAGTTGCAGCAACATGCACTCCTTCAGGTCACGTGCGGCGATGCCCGGCGGATCCATCGACTGCACAATCTGCAGCACCTGGTCCACCTGGCGGCTGTCCACCATGCATCCGTCGTTAAAGGTAACGTCGTCAGCAATCTCGCCTGTCGTGCGACGCAGGTAGCCGTCGTCCTCCAGGTTGCCGATGATGGCGCGGGCAATCAGCAGCTGCGTCTCGTCCAGCTCCATCTCACCAAGCTGATCCATGAGGGATTCCTGCAGCGTCTTCTCACTGACGGCGGTCGGGGCATAGTATTCATCGTCACGGCTGCGGTTGTTGGCAAAGAAGCGGTACCACGCCACAGCGTCGTCATCACCGCTGGAGTCGCTGCCGGGGTCATCGTTCAGCGGACGGTCGTCACGATCGCGCAGCCGGCCCTGGTCGCCGCCATCGGCGGGGTCGTCGTTCTCGTCGGTCTTCTTCTCGAGGGCCTGAATCTCATTGACTTTGTTGTCGATGAATTCGGCCATCTCGGCATCATTCTTCTCGAGCATCATGCCCAACATGCGTTGCTGCTCCAGCGCCAGCCGTTGCGTCTGAGTCTGTTCTTGGGTGAGTATCGGTTTTGCCATCGTTGTCAGTGGATTTTAGCTTTAACTTGCAAAGATACAAAAAAACCTGGCATCTGCAACCAGGTCGCCAGCGGTTTTTTTCGTCCCACAATTTTTCGATTGGCGACTCAAGACAACCAATTCAGGGAATTTGGTCCGGAACATCATGCCGTTTGATCGAAAAAAACGTGAATTAGGGTTGTTGTCTCGCACAAAAGTCTTATATTTGCGGCAATCAGAAACCGTTTTTTTGTAATTCACACCATCAAACCCGCAAACGAAGATGAGAAAGAAGATTTACACGACAGTGCTTGCAGCTTTGCTGCTGCTGGGATCGGGCTGCTCGATGCTGGGCGGCATGGGTAACGGGACAGGCGGCGAGTCAGGCAACGGCAACCTGGGTGACATCCTGGGTGGCGTGTTGGGCGGCGTACTAGGCAATATGGGCACCAACACCGTCGATGGCCTGCTGGGGCTTGTCATCGGCAGCGTCAAGGTTAACGAGAACGAGCTCTATGGCGGATGGTACTATAACGGGCCGGGCTGCGCCTTCACTAGCGAGAACCTGCTGGCCAAGGCCGGTGGCGCCGTTGCTGCCGAGACCTGCAAAGAGAAACTGCTGCCCGTCTACAACACCCTGGGCATCAGCTCACAGAACACGCAGTTCCAGTTCACCCAAGAACATCAATTCCAGGCCTACGTCAAGGGCATCCCCTTGAGCGGCACCTACACCTACGACCCGTCGACAGCCACCATCAAGTTGAAAACGATGCTGTTCAGCTGTAACATGTTTGTCACGCGCACGACGCGCGGCCTGGCATTCACCTTTGAGAGCAAAAACCTGCTGAAGGTGCTGCAGGCCATCGCTGCCGTCAGCGGCAACTCGTCGCTGCAGACCGTGGGCGACCTGAGCAAGCAGTTCGACGGCGTGCGCCTGGGCTTTGATATGGCCCCCATCAACTGACCAGTCCCGCCCCGAGCTGTGTCAGCATTCGCCTGTGTTTTTTTGATCGGCCTCACGGCCGAGAAATCAAACAAAATCATCAATATGGCTTAAATAATCTTGACAGGCCCTGCGCCCCTGCAGCGTCCCAGTGAGTTCTGTGTCGCCAGATTTCATTTAAAAATTGAGCGAATTTGTTGAAAACAAGCCACATTATCACACCAAGTTGGCTCATTTGCGATAATTAGTGCCTATATTTGCATCCCGAAATGGAAAGCATCATCACGAAATATGAGCCCATCTCGCTGGACGAGATGAGCGGCATCAAGCTGATGAACCGCACCGACACCAAGTTTGTCACGACGGTCCACCGGCTCAAGTCACTGTTGATGCTTGCCAACAATGACTATCGCATTCAGGACATCGACGGCGTGCGCGTCGCCGCCTATTACACCGCCTACTTTGACACGCCCGAGTGCAACATGTATATCGTTCACCAGAACGGGCATGCCGGGCGCCAGAAGCTGCGCATACGCTCCTACGTGGACTCGGGTCTGAACTTCCTGGAGGTGAAAACCAAGAACAATCACGGGCGCACCAAGAAGAAACGCGTGGACATGGCAGGATTCGACCCCAGGAACCCCGACCACGGCATCCGCTTCCTACGCCAGGACGACCTGTTCAAGGGTTACGATGAGTTCCTGCGCAAGCACCTGCGCTATGACCCCACTGTGCTGACCGAACACTTGGAGAACAACTTCAGTCGCATCACGCTGGTCAATAAAGCCAAGACCGAGAGGTTGACCATCGACATGGACCTGAAGTTCCATCACCTCAAGAACGACAACCGCGCCGACCTCACGGGACTCGTCATCATCGAACTGAAACGTGACGGCCTGCAGCCGTCGCCCATCTTGGGTATGCTGCGCGAACTGCGCATCAAGCCATGCGGCTTCAGCAAGTACTGCATCGGGTCGGCATTGACCAATCCGTCGTTGAAGCGCAACAACTTCAAGGAACGCCTTCGGCTCGTCGATCGTCTCCTGTCAACAGAAAACTGACAACTGAAATAACTGAATCATGAGATTATTACAAGATTTATCAGCCCTGGAAAACGGAACCGAAACCGTTCAAGAGACCATCAGCAGTGCTGCCAACAGCCTCAGGTGGTTCGACCCAGAAGGAGTAACCGAGATGATGATCCGCTTCGGTTTCTTCCTTACGGTGTTATTTATCATCGTCTATGGCTTATATTACCGAAAGACACACAGGCGCGACTATTTCTTCACCCTGGTGCTGCTGAGCGTGAGCATCTTCTTCCTGATTTACCTGTTGGGGAGTGTGAAGGTCAAAATCGGCTTTGCGCTGGGACTGTTCGCCATCTTCGGTGTGCTGCGCTACCGCACCGAGACGATACCCGTGCGCGAGATGTCCTATATGTTCGGCGTCATCAGCCTCTCGGTCATCAATGCGCTGGCCGACTCGCTGAGCGTTGTCGAACTGCTGTTGCCCAATGTGGCTATCGCCCTCCTCATCTGGGGGTTTGAGACCTTTGTGCTGCGGGCCAACCTTGCCAGCAAACTGGTGCTGTATGACCGCATCGACCTGATCGCGCCTGAGCGGCGCGAGGAGCTGCTGGAGGACCTGCACAAGCGCACCGGCCTGAACATCACCAAGGTAAATGTCGGCTCGATAGACTTCCTCAAAGACACGGCCGTGCTGAAAATTGAATACGAGAACGATGGCGGTGGCGGCAGTCACGTCAATAACACGTTAAAAATACCCAAATACGAATGGGAAGATGTAAAACCAAACAACTAGCGATTCTTGCACTGCTCCTGTGTGCCGCATTCACCCCGACATTGTCGCATGCCGACGATGCCGGGCTTGTGGTCAGTGTAGAAGCCTCGCACAAAATCAAAAAGGGCCTTAACGTGGATTTCGGGACGGAATTCCGCTCACGCAACAACTTCCGCACCGCCGACCGCGTGAGTGTGGGCGCAGGGATCAGCTATAAGATGCTGCCGTGGCTCAAGGCAGGCGCCAGCTACGACCTGCTTGTGGATAACAATCCCGAGAAAATCACCTATCAGGACGATGGCGTGAGTTACAATAACTGGCGTCCGAGTTATTGGGGAGTGCGGCATCGCTTCAACCTGTCACTGACGGGCAGCTGGAAAATTCAGCGCGTGGAACTGAGCCTGCGCGGGCGCTGGCAATACACCTACCGCCCGGTCAAGACCATCGACAACTTTGACTTTGACGAGGGAGAATGGGAAGACCATGAGGTGCGCAGCAAGGGCAAGCATGTGCTGCGCAGCCGATTCCAAGTCGAGTGGAACATCCCCGCATCGAAGTTCGACCCGTTTGCCAGCGTGGAGTTCCATACCACGAACAGGCTCGACAAGACGCGTGTCATCGTCGGCGTCGAGCGCACATTCAACAAGACCCACGAGTTCAAGCTGTTCTACCGTTACCAGACCGTCAACAGCCACGGCAGTGACGATGAGTCTGACATTCACATGCTGGGTCTGGGATATACCTATAAATTCTAGAAAAAAGAAGAGCGAGATGAGAAAAATCTGTTATATCCTGATGGCGGTGTTGACGGGTGCCGGACTGGTATCCTGCATCAACGACGATACCGACATGGACGACATCCTCGCCCAATACCAGGTGCAGCCTATTGAAATAGAATTGGACTACACCGAGTTTACCGAGCAGCCCGATGTCCCTATCACCGACGAGAACGACTCGGCCTATAACGACTACGTGGAGAACAGCCCGTGGAACAAGGTCATCCACATCAACTTTGGCGACGAGACCCCCCAAGTGACTGGAACCGTGCCGGGTGTGAACGTGCAGACCGATGGTGACCACATCACAGTCGTGAACATCTCAGGACCGGTGAAGTTCGTCGTCAGCGGACAGACGACCGACGGTTCATTGAAGTTCTACGGCGACAAGCGATTCCAGGTCTTGCTCGATGGCGCCAGCATCACCAATCCACATGGCGCCGCAATCAACAATCAGGGCGGCAAGTCGATGTATGTAGTGCTCGCTGACGGCACGGTCAATCAGTTGCGTGACGGCGCAACCTACACGATGGTTGATGAAGAGGACCAGAAGGCGGCACTCTTCAGCGAGGGCCAGATCATCTTCAGCGGCAAGGGCAGGCTCGACGTTTTTGCCGAGGGACGCGGAGGTATCCGCAGCGACGACTACATCCGCATCCGTCCAGGTGTCAAAATCAATGTCTATAGCGAAGCGCTTGACGGCTTGCGCGCCAATGACGGCATCATCGTTGACGGTGGTGTCATCAATGTGGAGACCAACGGATTGGGTGCCAAGGGAATCCGCAGCGAGGGCCCCATGACCGTCAATGGCGGCCGCATCATCGCCATCAACCACGGAGAACCGCGTTTCGGCGCTACCGAGGATGGCGAAGCCGACACCACGGCATGCGCCGCACTGGTCTGTGACACGCTGCTCACTGTCAATGCCGGCATCATTAAACTCAAGGCAACAGGCGACGGCGGCAAGGGATTGAATGCCAAACAGGACGTGTTCATTCAAGGCGGCTCATTGCAGGCTGTCGCCATCGGTACAAAAGAAATCAAGAAGCCCAAAGGCGTGAAGGTGGACGGTAATTTCAACCTTTCGGGAGGCTATTTCTATAGCTACAGCCGCCGCAGCGACCCGCTTGAAGTGGGAGGAACGATGAAGGTTTCCACAGGCCACAAGACCTATGACACCGGCCCTAAACTGATAATAATAGCCTATTAATCAACACAATAGTTATGAGAAATATATTATTTGCGTTGTTTGTTACCACCGCTACGCTGACAGCCGGTGCAATCACCGGCGACGTGAACGGTGACAGCGAAGTGAACATCAGCGACGTGAACGCATTGATTGACATCATCCTGAGTGGAGAGGGCAACATGGCTGGAGATATCAACAAGGATGCCGAGATCAACATCAGCGATGTGAACGCATTGATCGATATCATCATGGGCGGTGTGGTGGAAGAACCCATCACGCCGAAAGATATCTCGCTGGACTTCACAGAGCTGGACGAAGGCAGCGAAACCATTCAGGACGATGAAGACGAACCCGACTATGGCGACTATGTGGAGAACACGTCGTGGGCCACAACCGTGAGGATTACCTTTGACGGCGATAGCGCCATCGTGACCGGTACCCCAAGTACCGTCATCGCGAGCATCGAGGGTGCCCATGTCACCATCACCAGCACCGCCAAGCATGTGCGCTACATCGTGACCGGCACTACAAGCGACGGTTCCATCAAGTTCTACAGCGACAGGAAGTTCCAGCTGCAACTCAACGGAGCAGACATCACCAACCCCAACGGTGCAGCCATCAACAACCAGTGCGGCAAGTCGTTGTATCTTGTCCTCAACCAAGGCACCGTCAACACGCTGCGTGACGGCAATGAATATGCCATGGTCGAAGGCGAGGACCAGAAGGCGGCACTCTTCAGCGAGGGACAAATTCTGGTCAGCGGCAAGGGCCGACTCGACATCTACAGCACAGGCAAGCACTGCATGGCAAGCGACGATTACATCTTTGTGCGCCCCGGTTGCCAGCTTTACCTCAACAGCACCAGCGGCCACGGTATCAAGGCCAAGGACTACGTCCACATCAAGGGCGGTGTCATCAATATGGAAATTGCTGCCAATGGTGCCAAAGGCATCAACTGCGACAGCCTGGTTTATATCACTGGCGGACGCACGACCATCATCAACACGGGCACGTCCAAGTGGGAGACCGATTCATTGGGCGACAACGTCTCGACAGGTGCAGCTGGAGTCAAGGCCGACTATGATATGACCATGACAGGCGGCACACTCAACATTCTGGGCACCGGCGATGATGCTAAGGGAATTAACGTCGCCCAATCATTGCAATTCAAGGGCGGCACACTCAATGTCGTGGTAACAGGCAAGCAGGCGAGCGTTGCCCCCAAGGGTGTGAAATGTGATTTGGACTGCTCCATCAGTGGAGGCTACCTCTACAGTTGCGCCCCCACGGGCAAAGCCATCGATGTGGATGGAACTCTCACCATTGCCGAGGGTTACACTACGCTCAACAACACCGATGAGCGACTGTTGGAAATCGCCTATTGATTTTTGTGGATAGGTGTAGGGGGATAAGTGTAAAGGTGTATGAGTGTATGAGTGTAGAGATGTAGGGGTGTAGGGGGATTTTGTCAGGTGCTTGGAGTGGAATTAGCTCCTGAAAAATTTCATGATCCAGCGCTCCAGCGGATAGGCCACCAACGAGAGCACGGTCGACAGCAAGACGACCATGATGAAATCAGCCACTAACCATAACCCCATGTTAGGAATGCGGCCGTAGGTGTACTGCCGGATGACAGCTACAAGAATAAATGCCAGACCCTGGTACAAATAAATGGTGTAACCGCGAGTATTCCACAGCCGCAGGAAACGGTTGGATGGAATTGTCACCCGCCTGAACACCAGCGAAAGCATGCACACGGCAAACAATCCATAGAAGGCGAAAATCCAGTCAGGAGGGAATTTGTGATCCTGCATGGGACTGAAGTGACCGCCCAACAGTACATATCCCAGAATGGCAGCTCCAGCAGTCAGTCCCACCACAGCCGTCACAATCTCCTTATCGTGTCGATAGTAGAGGTATCCGGCTACTACAAAGATGTTATAGCACAGCAGTTCTCGCAACAGTTCACTCTGGGTAAATGCCTGCGCCAACAGAAACAAGGCAATGCAGGCAGCCATATACACAGGGCGGGGGCATTTATCAATCAGCCGTCGCTGCAGCGGGAAAGTGCTGGTCAGAATCAGGTAAGGGGCAATGAACCACAGATGGGCATTGTTGGGAATCTTGGGCACATCCTGACACAACAGGATGCTATCCACATCACGCCAACTATAATCAGTGAGATGGAACGGACGCACACCAAAACGCGTTGTATCGCCTATCAGCAGTGACGCCAGAACGCTGAGGAGAATGATAACCACGGCATAAATATAGAACGGAATCACCACCCGTTTAAGCCTGCTGACGATGGCTGACATCAGACTGCGGCGTGATGATCCGAGCGATATCGAGGCTCCCGAAATGAAAAATACCATGGCCATGGAAATCAAAACGAAAGACAGGTAGGGCTCTGGCATGTCACCCATCCAAAAGCATGTGTGGAGAAAGATGACGTACAACATGGCCAGGGCGCGGTAATTATCTAGCTGGATATCCCTCATTGTTCTTGAATAGGCATTGGATAGCGAATCAACATTGCGACCGCAAAGTTAATGATTTTTTGGATTACAGGAATAGCTTTGTCAATGTATTAGGATCTGCACCCCGCCAGCACCATTCCAATAGTGACATGACAAAATATAGAACTACCTGCATCTGATCACGAAAAGACTGGCGACCTCATCAGTTCATGAGGCCGCCAGTGTAGCGGGTTGAAGCAAGAGGAGGTTACTCCTCGTCGCCGCCTTCGGCCATGGTGGTGAAGACGTTCTGCACGTCATCATCCTCCTCGAGGGCCTCGATGAGAGTCTCGACATCGGCACGCTCGGCCTCGTTCACATCCTTGTAATCAGCGGGTTCATAAACAAACTCACTGCTCTTAATCTCAAAGCCGTTGTCCTCGAGATACTTCATGATGTCACCATTGGAGGCAAAGTCACCAGACACGAGCATTTCCTCCTCGTCGATGGCAAACTCCTCGGCGCCACAGTCGATAAGTTCGAGTTCGAGCTCATCAGGATCGATGCCGTCCTTGGGAGCTACATGGAAGTAGCACTTGTGACTGAACATGAAGGCCACACTGCCCGAATTACCCAGACTGCCGCCCTTCTTGTTGAAGTAGTTGCGCAGGTTGGCCACGGTGCGAGTGGTATTGTCGGTAGCGGTCTCGACCAAAATGGCGATGCCGTGAGGACCGAATCCCTCATAGATAACCTCCTTGTAATCTCCGGCATCCTTCTCACTGGCACGCTTGATGGCACGCTCAATGTTCTCCTTGGGCATGTTGGCCGTCTTGGCGTTGGCGATGAGGGCGCGCAGGCGCGAGTTGCCTTCAGGATCGGGGCCACCAGCCTTGACAGCGATGGTGATTTCCTTACCGATTCTGGTAAACGTGCGGGACATGCTGCCCCAACGTTTCATCTTTCTTGCTTTGCGGTATTCAAAAGCTCTTCCCATTGTTTTTATGTAGTTAAAAATATTAAAGTTTTCAGTCTATCTGATACCTGTTATCTGAGTTTGGCACCCAATTGGGTCTCCAGATTCTTGATAATTTTGCCCATGATAGCATCTATCTGCTTATCATTGAGGGTTTTCTCGTTGTCTTGCAGAATCATGCTGATGGCATAGGATTTCTTACCAGCCTCGAGTTTCTTGCTCTCGTAAACGTCGAACAAGGTCATCGACTTCAACAGTTTCTTCTCGGTGCTCTCCACCACGCGGCGGATGTCGTCGTAGGTCACCTTGGTGTCCACCAGCAGTGCCAGGTCGCGGCGCAGGGGCAACGTCTTGGGCAGGTCGGCGTACTTGATATCCTTCTTCATCGCCAGTTTGCAAGCGAAATTCCAGTTAATCTGTGCGTAATAGACAGGCTGGTCCACGTCAAACTTCTTGGCCAACGCCTCGTCAACAACACCCATAATGGCTACAACCTTGCCACCGCGGTTGCTGTAGCGCAGAGCGGGATTGACAGTCTCGTCCTCGCACTGCTCAACGACCAGGTCGCGCAAGTTGAGGCCCATGTTGACCAGCACATTCTCCAGGTCGGCCTTGAGGTCATAGACGCTTAACGGCCTCACTTTATCGGCCCACGACTCGTCGTGGTTGTTACCGGTGAGCCACATTGCCATCTGTGTGCTCTCGCTATAGGGAGCAAGGGCTTTCTCGTCCTGACTGATGTTGGCGTCATGGCTATAGACATTGCCGAACTCGTACAGACGCAGATTGGGATTCTTGTGGTTGATGTTGCGGGCAATGCTCTCCAAGCCGCCGAACAGCAGGGTCTGGCGCATGACGTTCAGGTCACTGCTCAAGGGATTCATAATGCGCACACAAAGGTCAGCAGGATAAGTCGACAGACCTTCGTAGTAAGCGCCCACCGTGAGCGAATTGTTCATGATTTCATGATAGCCCACACTGGTGAGTTGGTTGCTCACAGTTTCCTGCATGTCGTCACGGAAGTCCACGTCGGTTTTGTTGGACAGGTTGCTGTGTACTTCACTGGTGAACTCAATGTTGTTGTAGCCATAGACGCGCAAGATATCCTCGACCACGTCACATGGACGTTGCACATCAACACGGTAAGCGGGCACGACGAGTTGCAGTTTCTCATCATCCTCGGCAGAGATTTCCATCTCCAGGCTCCTGACGATGTCGCGGATTTCATTGTGGGGGATATCCTTTCCGATAAGTCCCGTCACATAGTCATAGCGCAGCTCAACAGGGAATCCGGGGAAGTCATGCGCCTTCACGTCGATGATATCGCCGCAAATCTCACCACCGGCCAATTCCTTGACCAACATGGCGGCAAGTTTCAAGTTATAGATGACGCTGTTGGGGTCGATGCCACGCTCAAAGCGGAAGGAGGCATCGGTATTCAGGCCAAAGCGGCGAGCCGTCTTGCGAATCCACGTGGGATGGAAGTAGGCCGACTCCAGGAAGACATCAGTAGTTGCCTCGGTAACACCCGAATCCAGACCACCATACACGCCACCGATGCACATGGGCTCCACGGCGTTGCAAATCATCAAGTCACGATCACTGAGCGTGCGCTCCACACCGTCGAGGGTGACAAACTTGGTGCCAGCAGGAACGGTCTTGACCACGATGCGGTCACCCTTGACCTTACTCAGGTCAAAGCTGTGCATGGGTTGACCGGTTCCCAAAAGTATGTAGTTAGTGATGTCAACGATGTTGTTGATGGGACGTTGGCCCACAGAGAGCAACAGGTCCTTGAGCCACTTGGGACTCTCCTGCACCTTGACGCCACGCACGGTCAGACCGGCATAGCGGGGACAGGCTTCGGCGTTCTCGACGGTCACGGGGATTCCGCCGTCCTTGCGGTCAACAGCAAATTCCTCAACACTGGGACGGTGCAGGTTTGTCTCCATGCCATGGCGCTTCATCCATGCAGCCAAATCACGGGCAACACCGTAGTGCGAGCCACCGTCGATGCGGTTGGGGGTGAGGTCCACCTCAATCAGATAATCGTTCTCGATGCCGTAATAGTCAGCGGCAGGAGTGCCTACCACAGCGTCCTCGGGCAGGACGATGATACCGTCATGGCTCACGCCGATGCCAATCTCATCCTCGGCACAAATCATGCCCAGCGATTCCTCGCCACGCATCTTGCTGCGCTTGATGGTGAATTCCTTGTCGCCGTCATAGAGCTTCGTGCCCAAAGTAGCGACAATAACTTTTTGACCTGCAGCGACGTTGGGAGCGCCGCAAACAATCTGAACTGGGGCATTTCCGTCGCCCAAGTCCACAGTGGTGATGTGCAGGTGGTCGCTGTTGGGGTGGTCGACACAGGTCATCACCTGTCCCACGACCAATCCGCGCAATCCGCCCTTAATGGTTTCAACTTGTTCTACTGCTCCCACTTCCAGACCCAGCGAGGTCAATGCCTCGGCCACCTTCTCGGGTGTCAGGTCGGTGTCAATATAGCGTTTGAGCCATTTATAGGAAATATTCATAGTCTTGAATAAGAATTATAATCGCTTAAAAACGTGCAAAATTACAAAAAAACTTACTAACAGCCAACGACATGACAATAAATTGAAAAAAACAGAACGGGTGACTGACGCATCTCGCGCGGGCCACCCTGGAAAAGCTATGAGAAAAATAAATAAAATATCGTGGCCTGTCTGACATTACAGGCAGGCAGGAATCCTTTATTTGGTCAACATTTTGGTGTTGAGATAATTCATGAAAGCATCCTTGTAATTCTCTCCGATAGGTAACGACACGTCGCCCTCAAGCACCACATGGTTTTTCTTGATTTCGACGATTTTCTCCAAATTGATGATGAATGAGCGGTGAATGCGCATGAACATGTTGCCTGGCAGGTGTTCCTCGACCCTCTTCATGCTCAGCAACACGATGACAGGCCGATCCTTGTCGTCGCATGTGATTCTCAGATACTCGCTCATCGCTTCAATGTAGGTGATGCGCTTGATGTCGATACGAACAATCTTGTAGTCGCTCTTGACATAAATCACGCCATCGTCTCCACTCTGCGTAGTCACTTCGGTCATTGCCTGCTGCCTGATTTCAACGATTTCTTTCACTTTCTGGGCAGCTTCTTCAAACTCGTCAAAACTATAAGGCTTCAGCAGGTAGCCCACGGCATTGGCCTTATAGCCCTCGACGGCATATTCGTTGTAAGCGGTGGTAAACACCATCACAGGACCCTTACTGTGGTTTTGCAGCGACTTGGCAAAGTCCAAGCCGTTCAAGTCGGGCATGTTAATATCGAGGAATAAGGCCTCGACCTCATGGGTTTCAATCACCTGTTGTGCTTCGATGGCACTGCGGCATTGGGCCACAAGCTCAAGATATGGAATCTTCTTGATATAGGTTACCAGCTTCTTGAGCGCTAGAGGTTCATCGTCGATAGCAATACACTTAATCATTGTCGGGTAGAGGATATTAGTCGTTTTTATTGTCTGAGGCCGTGCGTGGCTTGAAGTCTTCGGGACACTTGGCGGGCAGGTCGAGCCGCACATCATAGCTGTCAGCCTCGTCGCGGATGTCGAGGTTGTAGTCACTGCCGTAGATGAGTTCCAAGCGCTTGGTTACATTGTTCAATCCCACGCCGCCATATTCATGTTTGGCGCCGCTCTTGGTGTTGTGGCAATGGAACAAGAGTCGGCCGTCCTTGTGCTTGATATCAATGTCAATGGTAGATGGTTTGCCGATGCCCACACCATGCTTGAAGGCATTCTCGACAAAGGGGATGAACACCAGGGGCACGAGCGCCACGTCCTCGCTGCACGACGATGGCACGTCGAGGTTGATGTTCACGGCATCCATGTAACGCAACTTCATCAGATTGAGGTACTTCTTGAGGAAGATGATGGCATTGGTAAGCGACACGCAGTGTCTATCGCTCTCATAGAGCAAGTAGCGCATCATGCGCGACATGTCCACGATGCTGTCCTTGGCCAGCTCGGGATCGATATCGACCAGGGCATGGATGTTGTTGAGCGTGTTCATGATGAAGTGTGGGTTGATCTGGTAGCGCAGGTAGTCCAGTTCCTGCTTGAGGCTCTGCTCCTTGAGCTTGGCCAGGTACTTCTTTTCCTCCTCGCTCTGGAAATAGGCCTTCACACCCAGGTTGGCACCTATCATCATGACCACTATAATGAACATTGACAGGTCATGCTTGTCAACAGGGGGCGTTCCTTTTGGGGGACGTGGCGGAGGCACTCTCATGTCGGTAGCCGATATGAGTGGCTGCCCATTGGGCCTGTGAGCACATTGGGCCAGTTGGAAAACGCCGATTAAAACCACACAGGCAATGAGATAGGCCTTCACACGCTTGTGCTTCACAATAATGGGGGCTAACACATAGTTGTGAATCAAGAAAACAACGAGAAACGATAACAAGGTCACCCAGGAGTCGAACAGCGAGTGCTTCACCCACTCTGAATCCATCGATGTGTCTTCAAGATTGAAAATAAAACTCACCAACGGCGACAGGAACAAGACAATCCACACGATAGTGTAGATGATGGTTTCTTGCTTGGTCTGTTTTTTTAATATGTTCATGGGTCTTGAGTCTCTTTGTTCTGGAGTGAACAAAGATAACTGAAAAGAGTTGTTTGCGCAAAATTTTTCAGCCATTCTTGTGAAAGTATCAATAAAACCGCCCCTAATGTCAGTACAATAGGGGCGGCTATAGAATTTGAGAGATGAGCGCAGAGGTCAATGCCAGATATAGGTCACGGTGCCGATGCCCTCGGTCATGGTGTTCTTGGGCACCGAGAAACTGGACTTGAGAGCGGCTTGCTCACAGGCTCGGCGCACCTCGGGATGAGATGCAAGGTCACCCGTAGCACTCACAGCATTGGCCTTGATGACCTGTCCACGGGGATTAACAGTAACGCGCACAACCACACGACCCGACCACTTGCTGTTGGGTACAGGTTTTGCCCAATAGTCAAGGGTATAACCCACCAGTCCGCTGATGCCGGGCTTGCCGGCCAGCACACCCTGGTTGGAGTTTCCACTAGCCGAGCCTTGCTGTCCACCACCCTTTCCTGAGCCACTGCCGAAGGCGTTCTTCACCCTGTTGTCGGTAGCACTACTGGTAGTGGTCTTAGACGGGCTGGTAGTCTTGGATTTCGTCTCTTGAGCCTCAGCCTTTTTATCCTTGGCCTTTGGCTTTTCGACAGTCTTGTCGTTCTGCTTGGTGGGACCAGGCTTCTTGGGCTCAGTTTCCTTGGGTTGCTCTTTCACCTTGTGAGGCGATTCGGTCTTTTGGGTGACCAGTGGCGGTGTCTTTTGATTGGCCTCTCCGGCATCCTCCATGTCATCGGCATCAATGTCAGGGTCCTCACCTTCCTCGGGAGAAGCATTGGGGTCAGCCGAGTCCTGGTCCATCAGGTCGTTTTGCACATTATCCAATGTGTTGCCCAGCATCACATAGTCACCGCCAAACAAGATGGAATCCTGTGCCAGCTGCGTCAAGTCGGGCGTATCGGGTGCTTCGTAGCGGAGTGTGACACTCAGCAACAACGCCAGCGTACCCACCGAGATGAGCAGGGTGAGCAATAAGGCCCAAAGGCTATTTTTGCGGCGATCTTCTTCCATCGTGGTGATGCATTATGGGTTGATGTCGGCGGGTACAGGCTCAGAAACATTTTCCTGAGCGGGAGCAAAGGAGGCCTCACTGGGCTTGGTGGCAAGGACGATTTTCACGCCTTGCTTAGAGCCCTTGTCCAGAATCTCGACAATCTTGCCGTAGTTCACCTCCTCGTCAGCATAGACGGCGACAAACTCGTTGGGGTTGCCTGCCTTGAGCGCCTGCATGAAGCCTTCAAGCTGCTCGGGAGCGATGGGCAAGAGATCACTCTCGCCAGTCTCGCTCGTCTGTGTGGCATACATGTTGAGTTCCTTGTCAACATAGATGCGTGTCGATGGCTTGATAGCAGTCTGTTCGCTGCTCTGGGGCAGGTTCACTTCGAGCGCCGAGGGGAAGACAAACGTCGATGTGACCATGAAGAAGATGAGCAGCAGGAAGATGACATCGGTCATCGAGGCCATGCTGAACATCGACAGGGTATTGTGTTGTCTCTTAAGTGCCATATAGCGCAAAAAGTGAATCGGTTATTACTTGGCCGGCTCATTGAGCAGGTCCATAAATTCCATTGTCTTGCCCTCGAGCTTGTTCATCACCTTGTTGACACGAGAGGTCAAGTAGTTGTAGGCAAACAGGGCGATAATACCCACGATAAGACCGGCAACAGTGGTTACCAGTGCCTGATAAATACCGCTGGCCAGGATGGTCACATTGCTGTTGTTGCCGGCACTGGCGAGCTGGAAGAACGCCTGTACCATACCAGTCACTGTTCCCAAGAAACCAATCATGGGAGCGCCTGCCGCCGTCGTGGCAAGCCAGTTAAAGCCCTTCTCAAGCTTGGCGACCTCCATGTTACCCACGTTTTCGATGGCAACCAGCACATCGTTCATGGGGCGACCGATGCGGGTCACACCCTTCTCAATCATGCGGGAATAGGGAGTGTTGGTGTCCTGACACAACTTGAGTGCCTGATCCACCTCACCGCGATGGATATATTCCTTGATGCGCTCCATGAAGGAACGGTCCTGACGATTAGCGCGGTTGATGGCAAAGAAACGTTCAAAGAAAATGTAGATGCTCACGATGGCCAGCAATGCCAGCGGAATCATGAGCCAGCCGCCAGCCATGGTAAGGTTCCAGACTGACAGTTCCTTGACAACGGGTTCGGCAACTTCGGGAGCGGTGGCAGCTGCCATAGCGGCAGCACTGTCGGTAACAACCTGAGCGGCACTGTCAATGGCCTGCTGCAGGGTGTCGGCGGCCTCCTGTATCATTGTGTCGACAGGCGCCGCTTGGGCAAGAATCATGTTGAGAATTGACATGTTGATTCGTCGTGTTTGGTTATTTGTTCAATTTTTGTTCTCTTTATATTAACGTGAAAACTCACTTTTTATTTCAAGCAGTTCTTGTAAGCCTTGATAGTGGCTTCAAGACCCAGGTAGAGCGCGTCGGCTATCAACGCGTGACCGATCGAAACTTCCATCAAGTGCGGCACATGCTGCTGGAAAAACTTCAAGTTGTGCAAGTTCAGGTCATGACCTGCATTGAGTCCCAAGCCCACGCTGTGAGCCATTTGGGCAGCGGCGGTAAATGGTGCCACAGCTGCCTCTGGATCAGCGTCATAATCCTCGGCAAACGGGCCAGTGTACAGTTCCACGCGGTCGGCACCGGTGCATGCTGCAGCACGGATGTTCTCCAAGTCGGTACCCACAAAGATGCTGGTGCGTATGCCCGCCTCCTTCAAGCGGTCAACAATGCCTGTGAGGAAGTCCATGTTGGGAATCACGTCCCAACCAGCCGAGGAAGTGAGCACATTGGGAGCATCGGGGACCAGAGTGACCTGCGTGGGGCGCACCGACAAGACCAGATCCATAAATTGCTCACTCGGGTAACCCTCGATATTGAATTCCGTGCGAACCAGAGGCCGCAGGGCATACACATCACTGCGACGGATGTGACGCTCATCAGGACGGGGATGAACGGTGATGCCATTGGCACCAAAGCGCTCGCAATCCATCGCCACTTGCTGAACATCAGGTGTATTGCCGCCTCGTGCATTGCGCAAGGTGGCTATCTTATTGACATTTACACTCAGGTTTATCATTGAATCAAAGACAAGTTAAGCTGTAGCGCTATCTACTACAACTTGCAAAAGTAACGATTATTTTTCATATAGCTGTGATAAGGAATGTGAATTCTTGCAAAAAAAGGCAACTGAAATCCATCAATGCCATCACCGCATTACTGCACCGATTACCGGCAACAGCACCACCCCATAAATAAACAACTACCTGCCGTGGATAAAGTGGCAGGTAGTTATTTGGATGATGATGTGTGTTTCTCGATTAAAATCTAAGGATTACTAATTATTATAAAATCTAAACATTCTTCACTTTAATTCGTGTCGTCCGATTTCGGTCGTTGAAGTGGACGGTTGGAAGGTTCCAGTGCCCATTCCATCGGACGTATTTGATATTTCAAAACCCGTAGCGGGGTCAAATACCCATATCTTCTGAACGCTGCCTGACGTTAATGTAATGGTGTACTTACCTGACGCCAACATGGCAACATTGAACGAGTCGTAGGGACCACACACCGTGGTCATGAACACTGGTTGTTGACCTTGCTGGGTTGCAACAACCACATCATAGCAAATACCGTCACCGCAGGTAACGTAAATCTCCTTTTCATCGGTATTATACTCCAACTGTGGCGTAATTGTCAGATTGTCGAACACATCATAGCGATCGCGTCCGCCTGTTGTCTGATGAGTAACTACCGACTTGTCTTGAGCCACCGCAGAAAGCCCACAGATGGCTGCTAATATTGTGATAAACAAAAAACGTTTCATAATTACTTGATGTTTAGATTTTGTACAATAATGTTTAGATTTCCAATGGCAAAATTATATATAATAATTGAATTGACCAAATTTTTTCGTAATACACAACATATTTAATTTCTTGTTTTTCAATAATTTATACACATAATCCCTAATACAATGTTTCATCGGCTCATTTATCACCCTTTTTGACCCGCATCAACGGGTAAATTGCCGCCACATTCAATTCCCGGCTTTACCTTTGCTCTCAATATACTCGTTGAGGGAACCCGGCAATCCCATCTTCTTGGCAAGACGCTGCTTGATGACGCTCACACTAGTCGCATTGGAATAACCCATGATGATGGCGGTCTGGATATAGGAGAATCCCATGCATGACAATGCCAGCAGCAACAGATCCCGCTCGTTGAGTTGTGGATAATGCTCGCGTGTATAAGTCATGATGTTGTTATGCTCCATGTCAATATAGTCATAGAGTTTAGCCCAATTGTCCTTGTTGCTGTCCTGGAACTTGACGATGCGCTTCATGTTCTCGGCGATGCGGTTATTGGGCTCATGGTAGCAAGCCTCTATCATCTCACGCATCATGCCCATGTGAGAAGACACGAACCCCTTGAGCCGCACGTCGTTAATCTGCATCTGGTTGATGCTCTGCTGCAACTCCGACAGATCGTTCATCTGGGTCTGAGACTGTTCCTTGAGTTCGAAGATGAGTTTATCATAACGGTGTGACTTGCTGTAGAGATAGAATGCTAAAGCCATCAATGCCAGTATGATAGCGGCAATGATGGAATAAAACACCATGTTGCGGTGCTGACGTTCGCGCTTGAGCTGGGCACTGTGCTCGGTGTCAAAGTCATTCTCGGCATACATGATGTTAAGAATGTGTGCATCAGCGACTTCGGCCGCATTCAAGGCATAACACTCGTTTTCCAATCTGAGGTAGGTGATTGAGTCGCCGCGTGCTTTGGCGATGTTGCTCAAGGCTTCCAGATAGTTGATGCGGTAGGAGGTGTTACCATCCTTTTCCTGAGACGCATGTTGCAGGAAGAACATGGCCGAATCGGGCATACCCAGTTTAGCGTACACAACGGCAAAGGTCGTGTAGCATTCGTCCATTAGTCCATCAAGCCTCAACGATTTGATGCGCTGCAGCTGTTTGTACGCCTCACGGTATTCCAGTTTGGCAAAATGCAACAGCGCCAGACTGTGGGCTGTTGTGATGATGGTGCTGGTATCGTTGGATAAGGTGGCAAGCTTCATGACTTCATCAAGATAGCTTTGAGCCTTCTGCGGATCGGTAACACGGCAGAACGCGCCCAACTGCTTGAGGCAGATGACCTGATAGATGGAGTCGTTGCAGCGCCTGAAACAGTCCAGCGCTTGCTCGAGCTTCTCAATATCCCTGCCATCATAGGCGTGATGGTTGTGGTAAAGTTTGCCCATACACATCTTGGCATAGCCCTGGTTGAAGTAGTCATCGGCAGCGGCCGAAACCTCGGCATGCTTGTAGTACAGCATCGCACTGTCAGGGAAGCCCAACTCATTCATGACAGCCCCTTTATAGAGATAGGCTCGTGCCAGTTTCTCCTGTTCGGCCTTGTGGTGACGGTAGTAGTCGAGGGCACTGTTGATGACACTGTCGCTGTTGAAAGGATAATAATTGATGTATTGGGCCTGCGTGAGGAGCAGGTCATAATAGGCTCGATTGGCATCTGAGCCGATGAATTCGGCATTCGAGGTGCTTTCAAGAATGGCAAGAGCACTGTCAGGCCTGTCATGCATCAGTTCGTCGGCAGCCACCAGTTGCCGGTCATATTGCGGCGCACCCCCACAGCCTGCGAGCACACTCACAAGCGCCAAAATCATTATCCAGATATGGAGCGGGGTTCTCATCATCTGCCGCAAAGATAATCATTTTTTAGAATAAAACACGATTTTCTGTTTTTATTCAATGATACTGAGAAAATGTTCTCATAACTGCAGACAAAATACAGGCTACTCTTTGAGACGGCTGTCGATAATGATGGTCACCGGGCCATCGTTGATGAGGGCAACTTGCATCTCGGCACCAAATACACCTCTTTTGGTGGGTTTGCCCAGCAATTGGGCAACCTCGTCGCAATAGGCCTCATAGAGCGGTACTGCCAATTCATGGCCTGCAGCGTGGATGTAACTGGGGCGGTTGCCCTTCTTGGTCGAGGCGTTGAGGGTGAATTGGCTCACAGCCAGCACTTCACCGCCGGCATCAATAATGCTACGGTTCATCACGCCCTGCTCGTCGTCAAAGATGCGCAGGTTCACGGTCTTCTGCGCCAGCCAGCGCATGTCGTCCTCGGTGTCTCCCTCACGCACACCCACCAGCACCATCAGCCCGTGGCCGATGGTGCTGTGCAGCTGTCCGTCGATGGTGACCGAAGCTTCGGTCACCCGTTGTATGACGATTCTCATAGTTTTGTAATTATCGGTTCTAGATGATCTAGACATTCCAGATGATTGACGTTCATTTACTTCATCCACTTGAAGAGGTCCTTGAAGCTGGCCTTCTTGCCATAGTGCAGGATGCCGCGGCGGTAGATGCGGGCGGCCAGCCAAGTGATGGCAAGCGCGGTGCCAAAGAGCAACGCAAGGCTCAATGCCAGCTGCCAGAAAGGTACGCCAAAGGGTAGCCTGATCATCATCACCACAGGCGAGGTGAACGGGATGATGGAGCACCACACCGCAGTGGGACCTGAAGGATTCTCCATGCAGGCCATTCCGGCATAGAAGGCGATGAGCATGATCAAGATAACGGGACTGGTAAATTGGGAAGAGTCACTGGCCTGGTCAACTGCCGAGCCCAGACCTGCAAACAGCGAGCTGTAAAGCAGGTAGCCTCCGATGAAGTAGAGAATGAAGCCCAAAATGATGGGGGTATAATTGATTGAGAGTGTCTCACGCACAATGCTCTCGATGGCTCCCATATCCTTTGCCGAAGCCAATGCCTCGGGCGATACGGCGTCGGGGGATACATTGCCAATCCCAAACGCACTGCCGGCTACCATGGCAACAATCACTAGCAACACAATCCAGATGAGCATCTGAGTCAGGCCAACAAGGCCTACACCAATGATTTTGCCCAACATCAACTGGAAGGGACGGCAACTGCTCACGACGACCTCAACGATGCGGTTGGTCTTTTCCTCAATAACACTGTTCATGATCATCGCGCCATACAGGAGCACAAACATGTAGGTGAATATCGAAAGCATCAAGCCCAGTCCCATAGCGGCAGCGGTCGAGGACTCCTGCTCATCACCAGTCTCGCTCCACTTGATGGAACGCACGTCCACATCAACGTGGGCCTTTTGAACCATATCCTGTATATTGGGAATGCCCATAGCTGTGAGGTGAGCGGTCTCGATGGTGTCTGACAGGACATTACGCACGCTGGACACTAATGCAGGGGTGATGGTTCCCTCGCTGAAGATGTCCACCACGCCGGTGCTGTCCACATCGCGAGGAATGATGATGATGGCGTCTAGACTGCCATTGGCTTTGTCATAAAACTCGCGGGCGTTGGCCACGGTGTCACCCTTGATGGCGACAAAGTTGTACATGTCGTCGCTCTTGAGTGCCGCGGCATAGCGGCCCGTCTCGTCGATAACGGCAATCTGCTGAGTATCACTGCCCTTGTCGTTAAGGTAAGCCAACCCGATGGGAACGGCCATGATGAGGATAAACAGCAGGGGCATGCCCAAGGTCATGAAGATGAATGACTTGCGCCCGACAATCGACATATATTCACGGGCGATGATGAGGCGAAGCTTATTCATTGTTCTCTATATTTTTTGATTTTACGGTCTCGATAAAAATCTCGTTCATGCTGGGCAACACCTCGGTGAAGCCAGTCAGGCGGTAATGCTCGTTGAGCCAGTTGATGGCATCGCGCACTTGCACACCCTGGGCAAGCTTGATGCGTGTATCACCTTTCTTGACCGGGTCGGGGGGCAGCAAGGTAAACAGGTTGGGATTCGCTTCGATGGAGTCGGGCGTCTGCACCGCAATAATGTTCTTCTTGTGCTGCTGTTTCACCTCGTCAACACTGCCGGTGAGCACCACCTGGGCATGATTCAACAGAGTGATTTGCTGGCAGACCTCCTCGACCGACGACATGTTGTGGGTCGAGAACAAGATGGTGCTGCCCTGGTCGCGCAGGGCGAGTATTTCGACCTTGAGCTGCTCGGCATTCACTGGGTCGAAGCCCGAGAATGGCTCGTCGAAGATCAGCAGCGGCGGACGGTGGATGACGGTTCCGATGAACTGCACCTTCTGCTGCATACCCTTAGAGAGTTCCTCCACTTTCTTGTTCTCCCACTCTTTGAGGTTGAAACGGTCGAGCCACCAGTGCATCGAGGCCACGGCATCGGCCTTAGTCATGCCCTTGAGGCGACCCAGATAGACGATGTGGTCACCCACCTTCATTTTTTTGTACAAACCGCGCTCCTCGGGCAGATAGCCGATGTGGGTAATGTCGGCATCTGTCATCTGCTTGCCGTTGAGGGTGACCGTTCCCTCATCGGCGGCAAGAATGCGGTTGATGATGCGGATCAGGGTGCTCTTACCGGCGCCGTTGGGTCCCAACAGGCCATATATGGTCCCCTGCTCTACCTGCATGGAAACGCCAGCCAGGGCCGTGTGCCCCTCGTAGCGCTTCACCACGTTATTAATGTCTAGATAAGCCATTGTGTATTCAGTTTTTAATAATCCATTGCAAATTTAATCGTTTTTATCCATTAGACACACCATGGCCTTGGAAAACTACACAATCAACGAAAAAAATAGCCAAGGAATCCCATTGACTCCTTGGCTATCAAAAATATCAGGTTGATGAAAACTGATTATTTCTCGGATTCCTTCACAATCTCAATTCTGCATTGTAGCATCATGCGCCAACACTTAGGATGGTTCAGGCAAGCGGTTGCTTTGAAATTGCATTGGGGGTTTATTCAGACTCACCCTTCGATCTCATGTTGCTGAATGCATTCTTCAGTATGTCAATGATGTTGCCGTTATTGCTCAGTCCCATTGATTTCTGTCGGCTGAAGGAGAAGTGTGTTTCTCCCTTGAGGAGTTCGGACATAATCCAAACATTCCCATCATCGTAGTCATAATCATAGAAAGTGTAATCGGTGTGATGGGTGGCATTCCAATTAGGAGCATTCTCAAGTGCTTGGTAGAACTCCTCGGAAGGTATAGTGTCAAATTCAAAATAGATGTTCTCGTCGCTTCGGCCCGTTTCGGTCAGCGGGGGAAACTCCACACCCAGCAGTTTGGAGAGTGTGTCGCGGTTAACGACGACACTGTAGTCTGCACGATCGTTCCTGAACACGACCTCAAATCCCTTCCAGGTATCTTTATCCTTGCACCGCATTTCAATTTCGACGTGGAGGCGGTCACCCAGGATATCGGGTCTCTTATGGTCGGCTGTCAACGTGGTGTCGAGGTCAAAGAAGAGCCTCATGTTGTTTTCCCGTCCCAGATCGAATGTGTACCAGCCTCCGTATTGATTGCTATCGACTTCAGCCAAGATTTTTTTGATCTCGGCTGGGGATACTTCCTCCACGAACTTGCAGCACACAACGAACCGTTCGTCACCATTCACGAAATCGATCTTGGTATAATATTCCTCGATGGTATACTCGGGCAGGATGGGGAGCTTAAGTAAGCTGTCGAGTTCGGCCTTGTCCTTGAAGGGCAACACCGTGCTGTCATCGATTTTGTGCTTTTCCGGACCACAAGAGGTAGTGAAAACCAATGCTCCGGCAATGGCCAACAGGCCAAGGAATGTCAGGATTCTATTTTGTAAGGGTTTCATAATGACAGTTTTTTTAAGTGAATGATGTGGGTTAAATCTGCTATCGCTTGTTTTAACAATAATGAGCCAGGATACTCATCAAGAAGTCCCGACTCATTATTGTCATAAACATTTGGGTTTAATGGTTACTTCTCGGGTGCCATCACAATCTCGATGCGGTTGCCGGCATTATAGAGCAGACGGGCGAAGGCTGCAATCGACTCGGGAGTCTGGGCCTTCACAATGTCTTCATAGCCAGTGTGGCCATCGACACCGTTAACCAGGTATTCCTGAATGGCGTTACGCCAGTACCAGTTCTCCTTGAGGTTAGTGGCATGGTCCTTGAGCATTTGCTCTTGAGCCTCCTTCAGTGCCGTGGGATCGATGGTGGTGCATGCATTGACCATCTCCTCGTTCATGATCTTGAGAGCAGTCTCCTCAAACTCAGGATTAACGGGGCAAATGGCGAGTACCAGCGTCTTGGGCTTGCCGCCGCTGATGCCAACTTGACCCAAAGCCTGGGTGGAGTAGGCAGCACCTGCATCCTCGCGGATCTTCTGCAGATATACGCGTCCGAGCACCTCACCCAAAATTTCGGCCTTGATTTCATTCTCCAGGCTATAGGGCAAGTCGTTGTTGTGCCAAATCACGAGTTCGAATTCCTTGGGAGACTCCATCTTCTTGGTGAAGTGGTTGATGACCTGTCCCACAGGCATGTCCATATCGTTAACCCAGTTGGTCTTCACACCCTTCTTGGCGGGCAGGCTGGCAATGTATTGCTCGATGAGCGGGCGGATGACAGCCTCGTCAAAGTTACCCACGAAGGTGAAGGTGTAGTTGGCGGCATTGGCGGTGCGCTCCTTGGCAATCTCCATGATGCGGTCCAAGCTTACCTGCTGCAGGTGCTCTACATTGAAGGGCTGGTGACGCCAATGGTGGTTGAACATCACAGATTGCAAAGTGTCGGAGAATGCAGTCTCGGGCATGAGGTCCTTGTTCTTGAGCTGAGTTTCCATCAGGCTCATGGACTGGTTGAACTTCTTCTCATCCTTGTTCAAAGCGGTGAACTTGAGGTAGATGAGCTGGAACATGGTCTCCAGATCCTTAACGGTGCTGTTACCGCTCAACTGGTCGGTGAATTCGCCAATGTTCAGATAAACGCCGACCTGCTTACCGGCAAGCGCCTTGTCCAGTTCAGAGTTGGAGAAGTTGCCCACGCCAGTGAAGCTGTTGAGCATGGAGATCATCTGCAAGTTAGCCCAGTCTTTCTCGCCGTAGAGCGACTGACCGCCGCGCTGGAAGGCACTCATCGTGATCTCGTCCTGCTTGTAGTCGGTCTTCTTGAGGATGACGCGAGCGCCGTTGCTCAGTTCCAGTTCCTTGTAGCCGAAGGTGTCGTTGGTGCTCTCCTTTTGGATTTTGCCCTTCTTGGGCAGCGTGGTCATCAGAGGTTCGTCCTTCACGTTGTCAACGTAGGGCTCGATCGGGGCACTGGCAGCAGCGTTGTAAGCAGCCTGCAAACCCTCAACGCTGGGATAAACTGCACCTTCCTTCTCCTGGTTGAAGTTGGTGATGACCATGTTCTTGCCATCGATGTCGATGAGTTCTGATATCGCCTCGTTAATCATGTCAACCGTGATGTTGGGAGCAATCATGCCCATGATTTGGTAACGCATCTCGATTGAGGGAATGGGCTCGCCATCCAGGAAGTTGCTGCAGTACTGGCGTCCGTAGTTCTCGTTGGACACCTTGTCACGCTCGTTGTAACGGCGCTCCAGGCGGCTCATGTACTCGTCGCGGGCGCGGTTGTACTCGGTTGCGGTAAAGCCGTGCTTGACGGCACGCATGGCCTCGATAATCGCTGCCTGGGTAGCAGCCTCGGTCTTGCCCTCCTTGGGCATGACGTCTATCGTGAGGGCATCCATGGTGTTGGCCAGGATGTATTGAGCATCATAGCAGTAGGCGTTGTCGAAGGGGCAGTCGGGCTCCTGGGCCATGTCATCCAAGCGGGTGTTGAGCATGCTGGTGATCATGTCCTTGATGTAGTCGACGAGGAGGTAATCCAAGTTCTGCTTCTCCTCGGGAGTCTCGGTCTCATGCTTGAACATCACGCTCACTTCGCTGTACTGCTGCTCCTTGTCCTTGTCAACAACAATGATGGGTGTCTCGTTGTCGGGAACAGGCTCGCGAACCACCTGAGCGGCATTGGGGTCGAGGGTCATGCCCTTGTACATTTCCTTGATTTGGGCCTCGATGTGGTCAACATCCACGTCACCCACGATAACCAGTGCCTGGTTGTCAGGACGATACCACTTGTGGTAGTAGTCACGCAGTTCCTTATACTCAAAGTTGTCCACCACGCTCATCAGACCGATGGGCAGGCGCTTGCCGAACTTGGAGCCAGGGAACAGCGTCTCGAGCTGGCGCTCCAGCATGCGCATCTGTGCGCTCTGGCCCAGTCGCCACTCCTCGTGAATCACACCACGCTCCTTGTCAATTTCCTCGTCGGTGAGCAGCAGTCCGCAGCTCCAGTCCCTGAGGATGAGCAGACACGAGTCGATGGCGCTCTGGCGCGTGCTGGGCACGTCGTTGATGTTATAGACGGTCTCGGCAATGCTCGTGTAAGCATTCAGGTCACCACCGAAGTTCACACCCAGCGAGCGGGTATAGTCGATGATGCCCTTGCCCTCGCCGTTGAAGTGCTCACTGCCGTTAAAGGCCATGTGTTCCAGGAAGTGGGCCAAACCGCGCTGGCTCTCCTCCTCCTGAATGGAACCCACACGCTGAGCGATGTAGAAATTCACACGGTGCTCGGGATAGTCGTTGTGGCGGATGTAATAGGTCAGTCCGCAATCCAGTTTACCGATGCGCACAGCGTCGTCCACGGGGATGGGCGGCATCTCCTGCGCAGTCATCACGTTGGTGCTCAAGGCAACCAACATGAGCAGCATTGTTGCAAAAAGTTTTCTCAGTTTCATCTTACTAATATTTAAAAAACGGGTTGTTAATGATTTCTGTTTTGTACTCCTTAGACGAGTCAACTCTTCCAAAAACTACACAAAAGTACAATTATTACACAATTTCAACGCATTTTTGCCGAAAAACCATATTGTCTCATCAATATATTGATTAGTCGGTGGACTGTTTCTTCTGTGTCTGGAACAGATAAGCGATGCCAAGGCCCAAGCAACCGCTAAGCAAGTAAATGAGCAGTCGATTCAAATCCAGGGGTGGGTCTTTAATCAGCATGATATTGCCAAAGGATGTTGCCAAATGGCCAATGAGGAACACAACAACCATGATCTTATAACAGAAAAAGTTCTTTAGCATTTTCCTGTTCATGCGATGCTTGCGCCCCATGAGGACACCGATAATCCAAATGTTAAAACCACCCACAATGGCTCCGAAAAGCCAGCTAGGATTATCAATCACGGGAAAGCCACACAGACCGGCAATCATGGCGATAATACCCCCAATGGACAGAATGATGCCCAGCACAATCAGCACTTTAGCCAAGGTCTTATTTCTTTTCTCGTCATCCATAACTCATATTATTATTGCTCATTGGATTCTTGTGACTCCTTCTTCATTCTGCCGGCTACACGATATTCCATGATGTTGCCGATGAGCAGAATCAAGATGATGTAGCCGGGACTTCCCACCCTGAACAATGACAGGGCAATGAGGAGCAATGAAAGACAAACCACGATAGTTGTGATGATGAGCCATACCTGTGTGCGCTTGCTCCAATGGCCGCCATAGAGGCACAGCACTTCGCCTAACAGCCAAACATTATATCCCGTAATCGCCAGGGTCACGAACCAATTGGTGTCCACGTTGAACCAACTCGTGATCTTGACAACAAGAAAGCCGAATAAAGCAACGATAAACATCATCAGACCTACAGATTGCATCGTTTTGCCTGCAGGCGTGAAGTACTTGGTTCTTGTTTTCTTCTGTTTCATAATCGTGGATTTATCATTAATCATTCCAGCAGGCGTTCTCGACTATCAAACCTTTGCCATAAGGATTAGGATTGATGATAAAGCAAGTCTTGCTGTTGGCAGTCCCACGCTTGTAGGCCTGACGGTCGTTATAGATGTCGATAATAGTGGCCAGGTTGCTGGAGGTGTTGAGGAATTTTTCCTCCATTATGGAGCCATTTACATAGAAGCTCGTCTTGCTGTTGATAGCTTTTTCACTCAAATGGGCTATTCCCTTCCTGATGCCGATCTTCTCGGCTATGATTGTGTACTCAGCATGAAGCGATACCATCTTCTCTTCGGCAAGCAATGAGTCGGTTTTCTGCACAAAGGTGTAATCCAAGCCGATTTTCACAGGTATCTCGTGAGTCCCGACCGTCTTGGTCCACGTCAGCGTCTCTATTGAGTCGACGGGAGAAGCTGTAATCGTGTCGGTGACGTTGACCCCGTCATCACCTTTATAAGTGACAACCAGATCACACACGTCCAACAAGTCCTTTGAGCAATCAATACTGTAAGTGACCTTCAGTGGCACTTCTTGTTCGGTCTCAGCTTGCTGCTTATTGCCACAAGATGTCAACGTCATTGCAGCAAGCATTATAATTGTAAAGTGAAATAATAGCTTTTTCATCGTTCTGTTTCTTTAGAGGGTTCGTGTTTGTTGGACTCATCTGGGTTGACAACCTTGTCTTCAACCTCAAATTTGCCATTGTTGATGCTGACTTTCATGGTTAGGGTGTGAAAACCCATGAGAAAACCCCACTTAGAATCGCTAAAGAGTCCTGTCTTCGCATTTTGCAACTCCAGATAGGGTACAACCTTGTTGCTCGCGATGTCATCGATCTCGATGAGATTCTCGGTCCAATCTACGATTGGCAGCTCGAACAAAGAGCTCTTCGAACTCTCGCATTTGACCTTAAAATCCAGCTGACATCTGTCCTTGTCATACTTGGTGTCTTGCTTGATGAGAAAGCGATAATTGACAATGCCAATTTCAGTCGGGAAAGAGTCATTGACAATCTTTTTCATCCACTTGGTCGAGGATATGGTGTCGGTGACGTCAATGCCACCCTCGCCCTTGTATGTGATTTCGATATCACTGGCGGCAATCAGGTCATCGGATGCATCCACCTGAATGGTAGTCTGCAATACTTTCTTACCCATAGCGTTGTCGCCAGAACCTGAACTACAGGAGACGATGGCTACTGTTGCCAGGATCAGTGCTGAGATGATAGATATTTTTTTCATAGTTCAAGAGGGTTGATAATGGTTAATAGCTATTGATGATTTATCTGAACAGTCAGTTACCGAGGAGTTCGCGCAGACGATTAATCTCTTGAGCGACGACTGGATTTCTTTTATTATAGGAACCCAAGCAGCCTAAGGATATGCACCAACGAGATTCATTCTTCGAGCCGGTACTCCAATTCGGTCAAACCGTCACTAAAATCTTCATCGACGGGGGCTCCTATAAAAGCGAGGACAAAAAACAAGCCTGCTGTCAATAGAGTAATGCTAACTTTCGCGCCATCGTCTAATAACAACCAAAGGGGCCAAGGTAATATTATCATAACCATAATAGCTCTAGACAACCTGTTCCACAATTTCAGGCATTTGGCTAAACGAAGGTGCTGCTTGGGGCTTGTGGCACGCTTCATCCTGTTAATCAAGAGTTGATTGAGCAGGTAGATGACAAAGAACCACCCCACGATGGCTGCTGTCACAATCGAGCCCCTGTACCAGTTAATGTCAAACCACTGGAAATACCAGGTGAGAGCCAAAATCCCCAGTAAAACCGCAGCGCCAATGAGCAGAATCTTTTTATCCTTTTTGCTTCTCGTGAGATACACCTTCTCAGCCGTGAGATTGATATCCTGGCACAACTCCACAAGTGTTCTGTCCCGATAAGGAATATGAGTTTCTTGCTGTTCCATAATACGGTTTTGTTTTGGAGGTTATAATACTTGTTTTGTCACTTGTTCCCAATCACTCAATGCGTCAAGATGATGCTTGTGATGAAAGAGATGATGGCGATGACCACTGCGGTGGCTGTTGCTACAAATGCTTGCGGTTCCATAATCGTTAATTTTTTAAAAACTACGAATTACACGAATTGCACTGATTGGATTCTGTTGTTGATGAATTTGTTGAATTCGCGTAATTCGTAGTTGGTTAATTGTTACTTGTTGAGATAGTCTTGATAGAGTCCCTGGAGCTCGGCCGGAGTGATACCCACTGCCTTGAGCTGGCCCAGGAAGTAGTCCATTTCACCCTTCATGAGTTGGTCGCGTCGCAGGTTAACAATCATGTCCTTGGCGTCGGGGCTAACGAAGTAGCCCAGTCCACGCTTGGTGAAGATGATGCCGCTCTGCTGCAGGTGGTCGTAGGTGCGAGCCACAGTGTTGGCGTTGACCTCGATCTCGGCGGCGAGTTCCCTCACGCTGGGCACCTTTCCCTCAGGGACAAGGATGCCTGCAATAATCTGGTCGCCGATGCGGTCTGCAATCTGCAGATAGATCGCTTTATTTTCCTTGAAATTCATAGTTCTATTATATATTTATTATTTCCACCACTTGAGTGAAATGACGTCTTTGCGCTTAAAAAGGTACCAGGCTAAGCCGAAGTACAGCACGGCTTGAACACTCACAAAGATGAGCATCGAGGTAGTGAAATGCCCACTTGTCATGTATTCAAACATCCACTTGGCAAAAGCCTCCATATCGCCAAAAATGGCGAAGAACGGCAGAGCGATGATGAACAAGCAGAACTCAATTGCATATATAGCAGCAAATGTCTTGAGTAGCGACAAGCGGGGCCAGATGATACTGCCCAACAGGTAGCAGCCAGCGTTAGCAACCAAGCCCAGAATCATGACCCAACCCATGTGTTGAAAGCCCAATGAGGGAACAGCATAATGGTTAGCCACATCCGAGAAGCTTGTCAGGAAATTGATGGGACCAGGTACGATGAAACTCTCGCCCCTGAAGAACCACAATGCGGCGATGCGAGTAAGGTCAGCCACCTGAGCGCAAGCAAAATAGACCACTACAATTCCCACCACATAGATGAGGATATTGAGCAGGAATTTCTCAAGCGTCGACGAGGGTGAGGTCATCATAGCTGTGCGACCTGCCTTAGTGGTGAGGTTCTTGAATGCCATCGATGCCGAAACACAAACTACCAGCGTGAAAATGGATGCAATGAACCGTTGAGGCATTTTATTATCCATGGATTCCATCATGGATTCAACGCTCAAGCCAGTCACCAGGTTACCCAAAATCATGATCAGCGTGAGCACACCGTAGATACAAATAACAGTGAAGAATAAAGCGCGCTTATTCTCTACGAATTCTTTGCGCAGGGCGGCCGTAAAACGACCCCAATCGAATGTTTGATTGACGGTATTCATAGTGGTGTTCATTTTTGAGTGGTGAATAACTGGTTGATAGCCTCGGGGTTCTGGAGCGCGGCATTGAACAGCATCTCCAGGTCAACTTTAGTTTCTTCGCCTTCTTGGGCACGAACTGCGCCAAGCGGACCGAAGGGGCTTTGCAGCACGAACAACGGTTGGTCGCCTTCTTGCAACGGACGGAAGGCCACCTTGCTCATGATGTCGGCAAAACCGGCATTCAGCAACACGCGGCTCTGGTCGATGATGGTCACATGATCCAAGATGTCGCTGATGTCGCGCACCTGGTGGGTGGAGATGAGCATCAGTTTGTCGTCGGTCATGCCGGTAGTGACGAGTTTGCGGAATTGGCTCTTGCTAGGAATATCCAGGCCGTTGGTCGGCTCGTCCATGATGAGAACGCGGGTGTTGGTGGCAAAAGCGAAGGACATGAAGACTTTCTTCTTCTGACCCATCGACAACGCATGCAGGTTCACACTCATGTCATCGCCCATCTCAAAGATGTCCAGGTAACGCTGCATGTCTTCCATACTGAAACGAGGGTAAAACGGTGAGTTGATGCTCACGTATTGCTTGATGCTCAAACGCGGCATCTCAAACTCCTCGGGAACCAGGAAGATGTCACTCATCGTCTTGGGCAGGCGGTGGCGCACGTTATCACCATCAAACAGAACCTCGCCGCTCTTGGGAGTGAGCAAGCCTGTCATCAGGTAGATGAGGGTGGACTTGCCGGCGCCATTCTTGCCCAGCAGGCCATACACATTGCCGGCTTCGAGGTTCAACGAGAAGTCGCTGAACAGGTCTCCCGCCTTCTTGTTGTAGCTGAAACTGATTTGATTGATTTGTAACATAACAGATAGATATTTAATATGTGAATAAATACTTTTCTAGTGTACTACTTAACTAGTACACTGCAAAGGTATAACAATAGTTCTGAAACTTCCAAATTCTTTAACATTTTTTAAGAATTTTACTTATCTAAGAAACTTTTACATCTGACAGCTCTGAGGGCACCTGTACTCATTATTATATTGTGCGAATTTCATTGATTTGACTAATCTCACAAAGATAAGCAATTGATTATCAATGTAATTCATTTGATTCGCAGGCAGTCAGATGAATGCGGATACCCAATTAGCTAAATTTGATTAATTCGCCGACAAAAAAAGCGGGTCGTGGCCCGCTTTCACTACACTCTACGCTCTCCTCAGCGGGCGCTCCACCCGCTTCATCGAACTACAATCTTCTTGCCCTGGTGGATGTAGATGCCGGGCGTCGTCGGAACCTCCTTGCCCACGGGCTGGCCCATCAGGTTGTAGTAGTTGTTGTCCACCACGCGCCGCGGCTGCTCCACAACCACCTCGTCAACACCAACATGAACACCCTCGCGGTAGCGCATGCCCTTATAGATGAGCTGGCCGTCTTTAACCACATGGCTTAGTCCACACCACTCCTGATAGTTTGCTGTCGGGTCAGGGTTACGTGTGAATGGCACCAGCAGGTCGCCCATGTCATAACTGTCGAAGCCGATACCCTCAACAACGTAGGCCAACGTGTCTCCTTCCTCACCGATGTAGGCGTAACGCTCACACTCTATATCTTCAATGCTCAACGGCTCAACCTTGATGAAGTTGTCATGCGTTATGAACGGCTCCTTGCCTAGCCAATTCACTTGAAAATCATCGATTTCCTGATAATAGTCATCACACCCGTAATCGCCAAAAGCATAGAGAAGAGTAGTACCACCATCAGTCATCATATCGAAATACAGCATCAAATTTTCCCTTGACATACACTCAGACAAGGCTTCATTCCTTAAACATGTCACAGTGTGATAATCATAACCCTCACTGCCGTTTTCACGCAGACCAGCGATAAGGCTGTCATTGTCAACATCCAAGGTCTCACCAATGTAGTAATAGCAGGCATGGTTGACGTCTCCACTAAGGTTTGTTTCTGTATCGGTATCGGTACCACTAAACTCATAAGTATAGTAGTAGCTTGTCGTATCGCCATGGTTGACGATTACCTTCTCATTAATCCACTTTACACCCTCACGAACAATCGGGAGGTACCCGTTTTCCTGGCCAAACATTTGGCTCTTTGCCAGCATAACCATGAAAAACAAACAAAATATCTTTTTCATAATAAAATGTTTTATAAGTAAAAAAATGTTGGTTGATTTAAAAAAAATGCCCATTTCATCGAAGATTTTGGGCATTTGATGTGTTTAGTAGGTGTCGAAGAAACCCTCATAGGTGTTGCCCCAGGGACTGTCGATGGTGATGCAGTATTCACCTGTGGGCAGCGACGAGATATCGATGGTATCGTAAGAACCGTTGACCTGTGTAGAGATCACGGTCAACCATGAGGTTGCCGAGGCAATCTCCACATCATAATAGTTCACAACACCGCCCCCATCGATGATAATCTCCTGAGTATCGGAATCATAATACACTTCAGGCACATCGGCAGGCAGCGGTAATCCAGAATGGTAACCACCTTTATTGCGAAGTATTACGAGATATTGGCTATTCGCAAAAAGTTGGGTTGCCATGACCATCAGAAAAAAATAATACAGCTGTTCTTTTCATTTTGTTTTTGATTTAAAAAATTAGTATAATCGTGTGTTGCAAATTTAGGGTAAATGATAGGAGTCTGCAAGTTTTGCGATGTAACGTAGTCGAGCTTAACTCACTGATTATCAACGCTCATTTTAAAAAAAATGTAACGTGGGTGTAACGCTGCATTTTAGACTCCGATTTTGAGGTCATTTTGGGGTTTCACGATTCTTTTTTTCGTAATTTTGCACGCATGAAAAGTATGAAAAGAAATATCACCTTTGGCATCATCCTCATGATGCTGATTTCACTCGCCGGCTGCCACGGCGGTTCATCACACTATGACCAACGGCTCATCGAGGCCGACAGCATGCTGCACCATCACCCCGACAGCGCACTGCAACTGCTCATCACCCTTGATGCCAGCACCCTGGACCATGCAGGAGACCGAGCCTATCACGCGCTGCTACTGACGCAGACGCGCTATTACTGCTACTACACCGCCACAAGCGATAGTGACATCAACATCGCGCTGGATTACTATACCAACCATCCCGCAGAAAAGGAGAAACTGACACGCGCCTATATCTACAAAGGGGCCGTCATGGATGAATTGGGCCAAGCCGAGGAAGCCATGAAATTTTACAAGCAGGCATTATCAACAGCATCACCTGATGATGCTTTCAACCAGGGATACATCCGCATGCGGATGGGACAAATCTATAATGACAACTTTGTAGCAGATAGTTCTGACAGGGTATTATTCAAAGAAGCCTTACATTTTTTCCAGTTAGTACCTGATAGCATCTATATTATTAAATGTTTAAGTCAGTTAGGACTCACTTATGCCCTTAGCAAATCTGATAGCGCCATGATTTACTTGAGTCAGGCAAATGCGTTAGCCAAAAGACATCATCTGACTGACGTTGAACGTATCAACAAGAGGTATATCATTGACTTGAAACTGTCTAGCCCTGACGTTAAAGATATTGAAATGGCAAAAGGATATGCACTGTCGTTACTGAGCGATCAGAACGGCCCTCGAGATTACCGAGACCACCTGCTGATGGCGGCCGCTTTAACATTGGCCAAGCTGAATAAGCCCGACTCGGCCAAACTCTACCTGAAGCAGGTTGCACGAGATAGTTTGCCACCTAGCCAACAGGTGCTCTATGACAGTTGCCTGGCCGAGTTGGCCTTCTGTCAAGGCGACACCCAGCAGTACAAGCACTATTTTGAACGAGCGAACAACATGGCCGACTCCCTGCTATCGGAAGACCTACAGTACAAGTTGCGGGACGTGGAGACCAAGTATGACAACGAAGCCCTAAAATATGAGACCCTGAGATATAAGACCAACTGGTACATCACGCTGCTGGCAACAGCGCTGGCCGTCATCGTGTTGTTCACAATCATTATGTGGTTGAGAAGAAAACTGGCCAGACGCCGGCAACAGCTGCAGGAAAACAAGGACACCATCGAGCGCCTGCGCAATGACACGGCCCGCCTGACGACCCAGCTCGATGCCAACCAGACGATGAGCGAGCAGCTGAAGGAGTCCATCCGTCACCAGATCGCAGTCTTCTCACGACTCATCGAGATGCACACCACCCAATATGCCCATTCACCCAAAAAATTTGCAGAAAGGTTTGAGAAGACCTACCAGATGACCCAGCCTGATGACTCGTTCTGGGAAGGAATTCGCGCCTATGCCAACAGCCAGTGCAACAATATCATCACCAACACGTTGTTGCAATACCCAAGGCTGATCGAGAGTGACATCAACTTCTTAAGCCTGTACTGCTGCGACCTGCCCACGACAGTCATCATGGCCTGCATGGGCTACAATGAGGCACACTCGCTCTACAACAAGAAACGTCGCGTAGCCAATATCATGGGGGGTCCCGATGACCTCGACACCATCATAGAAAAACATAAAAAACATTAGGATCAACCTGTTTCCTGAATGGAACACGCATGAAACGGCTCGACGGGGTTGATTGTTTCAGAGCTTGTTCCAAGGGTGCCGGCAAGCGGGCAATAATCAATACTAATTGAAAACAAATCAAGAAACAAATAATATATAGACATGAGTGGCGCCGTCCGGATTGCTCCAGGCGGCGCCATTCTGTCAGGTTATTGACCAGTTACCTGTCTTACCAGCTGCCAGAAAGCAGATAATCAATAAGTGCGGTAACATCATCGATATTCACAATTGAGTCACCATTGCAATTAGCGGCATCAGTATTAATGCTTGAGCCGGTGCCAAGTAGATAGTCGATGAGTGCGGTCACATCATCGATGTTTCTGGCTCCGTCATCGTTTACATCGCCAAGGATGAACGAGGGGGCTGCTTCGTTGCTGAAGTACATGTCCTGCACCTCGGCCAGCGCGATAGTAGCCGAAGTCTCGGCATTGGTGACATACACGTTAGTGTTATCATAGGTGAGCTTGAGGCCTTCTACCGAATAGGTCACAGTCGAGCCATTGGTCTTGGTGAACTTCAGGTAGTTATAGGTCTCGGCGCTGGCAACCATGGCCACCAGAGCGATCAGCATCGTTATAATTGTCTTCTTCATAATTTCTAAGTCTTTTAAATAATGATGTCATTGTTTATAACTACATGAGGATTACCAGCCGGGACCCCAGCCGCCACCGCCTGAATAGGTCGAGAGGCTGACTTGTGAGCCACCACTTGCATTAGTTGCGCCCTTTCCGCTCCAGAAGGTGGTGCCGCTTGCGGTCACACCCTTGTAGAGCTTCGGTGTCGAAGGAGCTGTCACGACAATGGTCTTGCTCGAAGATGAACCGCCACCAGGACCGCCACCAGGGCCACCACCCTGGTTGGAGAAGGTGGGCGAATAAGCTGCAAAGGCTACGTTGCTGCCGCTATAGAGGGCATACCAGGTATTGGCAGTTGCAGTGCCTTGATAGCAGGTCTGGCTGATGCTGGCACCGCTCTCGATAGCACCCATGTTACCACCGATGGCCATCAGGTTGGCGCCGCTCTGGATATAAACCTTGTAGCCACCCTCGCTGTTGGCATCGAGGCCCTCCTCGCTACCGCAGCAGAAGACGTAACCGCCACTCAGGTACATGTTGCCGTTAGAGTCGATGGCATCATTGCCGGTAGCCACGGCATAGGTGTAGCCACCACTGAAGTACAGGTGGGATGCGGCGTTGATGGCATCATCATAACTGGTGATCTCGATGTAACCGCCCTTGACGTACATGATGGATTTGGACTCGATACCCTCGGAGCCTTCGCCACCCGTAGCGCTCACGGTGATGGTACCGCCATTGATGGTGACGGTGCCCTCGGCACGGATGCCCTTGGGCGATGAGCTGGTGTCACCACTGCTCTCTCCACCACCCCACGGATTCCAACCGCCGCCACCGCTGCCACTGGTGCCGTACTTGGTACCTGTAGTGGTGGCTTTGATGTTACCGTTGTTGATGGTCAGGTTGCCGTTGAAGTTCATGCCCTTACCGCCTTGGCCTGTGGCCTTGAGGTCCAGTGTGCCACCGTCAATCACGCAATTGGCCTTGCCCTTGATGCAGGCAGCGCCGCTGACGGTATTGTCATTGTAGGTCTCACCGCCGCCACTCACGGTGCCGGTGATGGTACCACCCGTGATGTGCAGGTCGCCTTCGGGCTTAATGGCCTTGCTGGCTGCACCAGTCACGGTAAAGTTGATGGTACCGCCCGTGATGTCCATGTTGCCGTCGCTCTTGATACCATGGTCATAGGTGTTGAGCGTCAATGTGCCGTCGCTGATGAGGATGGTGCCCTCGCTGTGGATACCCTCGGCTTCATCCTTGGTCGTCGTGCACTTGAAGTTGACACCGTTCAGGATAAAGGCATAGTCGGCCTTGGCACACTTGACATTGGTGGTGTCAGTTGTGCCGTAAGCCCAAGGCTGTCCCGAGCAGTTGATGTCGATGGTGCCCGCTGTGGCGGTCAGCGTGCTGTCGCACTTCATGCCACGAGCGCCGTTACCCGTCATGGTGATGTTCACCACGGCCTCGGCACCGTTGATGGTGAGGTTGCGGTCGCTGCTGATACCGATGGCTTCCTTGATCTTGCTATCGCTGCTGTCCCATGAGGCTGTGCCACTGTGTTTCAACGTCAAGGTGCCACCTTCAATATCAATGTTGCCCTCGGCTTTGATGCATTTGGTGGAGGCAGCGCTGCCATTGATGGTGAGCGAGCCGCCCTTGATGAGCACGTGTCCGTCGAGTTCGGGATCGGCGGTGTCCTCGGCATCTACCTGGATGCCGTCGTCACCGCAGCTCTGGATGTTGATGGTACCGCCGTTCATCTGGAAATACTGAGTCACGTTGATGGCGTCGGCCACAGCACCGGTAATGGTGATGGTGCCCACGGTCTTCTTCACCTCCATGTACTCGTTGCAGGCAAGCGCATGCTTCTTGTTACCCGTGATGGTGAGTGAGCCGCCCTTGGCAAACTCGGCATGACCCTTCACAAGGAAGGCAGCCTTCTTGGTGTTGCTGGCGCCGTCGGCAAGGGTGTTGGTCGTGCCATCGGCCAGTTGCACAGCGATGCGTTTGCTGTTCTGGATGTTGATGGCAGCGCTGTCGGGGTTAACCAGGTTCACACCATTCAGCACGAGTGTCATCTTGTAGGAGCCCGCGTGGTAGAAGCAGCCGCTGCTGCTTGTGCCCTGCAGGGTGTAGGTGTACTCGGTGGCCACGTCAGCATCCTGCATGACAGCCACACGCGCACCATTGACCTGGGCGGTGATGTGGTTGGCAATGTTACCGGCCACATACACATCGGCCACAGTGTTGTTGTACTTGACGAGGACATTGTCGTCGGCAAACGTCTCGCTGGCTACGGTCACACTGTCCACATCGGCTAGGGTGTACCCCTTCTCAAGCACGGTGAGCAGATTGGCCGAGCTGTACGGCATCGTGCCCACCGATTCGGTGTTATAGGCCCAATGCACATGACCCGTGTGAATCCACATGGTCTGTTGCGCATAGCCCAAAACACTCGCAATAGCAACCAGTGTTGCTAAAAAGAATCTTTTTGTCATAAATGTGAAACTTTAGAAGTATTTTATTTGATTAAATCATGATGTTATTTCCGCAAAACTATTAAACATTATTATATATGACAATTCTTTTCAATTAACCGCCCCCTTTCATCGGTTAAATGGGGAAAAAGTAGCAATAACCGTCTTCACCAGATTGAAAAAAACAACAAAAAACCAAGAACGATGAAGTATTCTGTTTTTTTGTATAAATCGAGTTTTTTCTATAATTTATAATTTTTTGCAGCTGTTATTGTTGCCTATTACAAATAATTACGTAATTTTGCAAAAAATGATTATCTGGCACATTTGCCTTCAATACATATAACTACATCAAAATCATTCAAACAATGAAACCTATTGCTACATTCTTAACACTGCTGATGGCAGTACTATACAGCTCGTCGGCAATGGCTGTCGTCGACCCCTACGAAGTGATGCAAATCACTCCTGCCGAGGGTGAAGTGACAAGCCTGCAACATTTCACCATCACCTTTGACGGCTTGCCTGTCGTGGTAAATGAAAATGCTGTACCCACTCTGGAGAAAGGTGGTGGAGCAACCCTTGAAGGCAGCATGAGGACCGATGAGACAGGAACCACAGTAATCATTGACTTTGACGTGTGCAGCACCGCATCGGGCCAGTATTTCCTGAACCTTCCCGAGGGTTCACTCACGGTTAATAACCAGCGGCTGTTGCCGTTGACGCTGCGTTTCAACATTGCCGGCGACATCGATTCTTTCTATAACCAAATCACCATCAATCCTGCTGAGGGCGAAGTTGAGAGCCTTCAAGACTTCACCATCTCCCTGCCGCAATATATCGGCGAGATTGACTATGGCAGCATGGCCACATTGACCAACACCACGACCGGTGCGACCTATCAGGCTGAAATGTACGGTGTGAGATTCAATGTGCTGATTTATTTCCCCGATGAAATCACCGAGGCCGGTAACTACACCCTGACCATTCCCGCCGGCGCAATCATCATCTACACATTGGGTGAAGACGTGCATGAACTCACATTCAATTACACCATCGCAAGCGGCTCCGGATTCATCCTGGGTGATGTTGACGGTGATGGCGACGTGAGCATCAATGACGTGACAGCCCTCATTGATATCCTGCTGACCGGCGCCTCGGCCCCCGATGCTGCCGATGTTGATACCGACAGCGAAGTGACCATCAACGATGTCACAGCCCTCATCGACATGCTGTTGACGGGCAACTTCTAGTTTTTGACTATCTATTCACTAAAATACAATTCCATCTAAATGAAAAGAATTATACAATTGTTGACTGTCATCTTGACAGTCATGTACTGCTTGCCGGCTTACGCGGTTGTTGACCCGTACGAGGTGCTGGAAATCACTCCTGCCGAGGGCGAAGTGACCAGTCTGCAGCATTTCACCATCACCTTTGCCGGCCTGCCCGTGCAGGTCAATGAACAGTCGGTACCCACCCTGGCAAAGGGAGGTGGGGCGACCCATGAAGGCCGTATGAGGGCCGATGCCGACGGCACGACGGTGCTTGTGGATTTTGACGAGTGCTTCACCGCTTCAGGGCACTATTTCCTGAACCTTCCTGAGGGCTCACTCACCGTCAACGGACAGAGGCTGCTCCCGTTGTCGCTGCGTTTCAACATCGTTGGAGACATTGACTCGTTCTATGACCAGATCACCATCGACCCTGCCGAGGGCGAAGTGGAGTCTTTGCAATATTTCACCATCTCTTTCCCAGAGTATGTGGGCGAGATCGCCAACGGCAGCAAAGCGACATTGGCCAACACCACCAACGGCAAGACCTATCAGGGTGAGATGATCAGTGTGGGCTACACCGCGGTGGTCTATTTATCCGATGAGGTCACCGAAGCAGGAAACTACACCCTCACGATTCCCGCCGGGGCTGTTGTTTTCTACACACTGGACGAAGAGGTGCATGAACTCAATTTCAATTATACGGTTGCCGGAGACACCGCGCCATCGTTCTACGACCAAATCACCATAGACCCTGCCGAAGGCAGAGTGGAGAGTCTGCAGCATTTCACCATTACCTTCCCCATGGAGGTTGATCGACTCGCCGACGATGTCATGGCAACACTCACCAACACCGCGACAGGCACAACCACCGATGCAGCAATGTCTTCCTTGGATAGTAATGTGTATGTGAGTCTTGCCGAAGCAGTTACTGAACCAGGCCATTACACCTTGAGTATCCCCGAGGGTGCAGTCATCATCGACGCCCTGGGAGAGATGGTGCATGAGCTCCACTTCAATTACCTGATTCCTGAACAAGGAATGCCCGGCTATACCATCAATCCTGCTGAGGGCGAAGTTCACATCCTGCAGTACTTCACTATCTCCTACAACGAGAACGTCATCGTTGACGAAGAAGGCATCGCCCTGTTGACAAATGATGACACAGGTGAATCCTTTGACTGCAACATGTGGGAGATTGGAGGCAATGCTGTCATCTACAAGGAGTCCCCGTTGAGCGTTGAGGGCAATTATACCCTATTCGTTCCCGCTGGCTGCATCACGATAGGATCCACGGGCCAAACCAATCCCGAGATGACCTTCCACTACACACTGACCGAAAAAGACACCTATGTGCCTCCTGTGATCGAACAGCAGCCAAACGGTGAATTGAAGATGTACATGCGCTCGGGTGGCATTGCCAAGGAAGTGGAGAAGGACTATGAGATAGAAGAAGGTGAGTACCCCTACGAAATTGTTTACGGGGAACAGGAAGGTGCCTTGAGCATCGTCTACGCACCTGAGAACAAGGTTTACATCCAGCGACCGGTTTCCTGGTCCTACTACGACGGTTGGGTTGAAGGAACCATGAGCGAGGACGGCAAGACAATCACTCTGCCTATGGGACAGTACATTGCCTATGCCAAGTCTCTGGAAATGGCCGTTCAGGTGGCCATGTTCTCCTATGTGGACAGCTTGGAAACCTATGTCTATGACCCGTCCATCGAGGAATTGACTTACACCATCAACGACGATGGCACCATCTCCCAGAACGGCACCGATCAGAGACATATCCTGGGAACAATGAACCGCGTCTTTGGCGATGTGTTCCAGTATCTGGACTATGAGTGGCTGCAATCCGGTGACTACGCATCGTGTTACATCCCTGCTGCCGAGCAGCCCATCACACCTCCCGAGGATCTCGTCACCGAGGATTACTACATGACGACAGCCATTAACGATGGCATGGACTGGGATGCCTATACAGCCGTCGTGAAACTGGGCTTTGACGGTGACGACGTGTGGCTCAACGGAATCTCACAATACCTTCCCGAGGCTTGGATTAAGGGTGTGCGCGACGGAAACAAGGTCACCTTTGCCAACCCGCAGCTGCTGGGGTCCTATGAGACACTGTTCTACTTCAAGTGCGCCGAGTTCAATCCGCTCACTGGTGCAACTACCCAAAAGGACATGGAGATGACAATCGATGAGGAGGGCACTTTGACGACGTTTGATTATATCTTCATTACCGTGGACAAGAACGAGCTCGCTTATGTCAATTACTATCAGGGCCTCACCCTCAGTAAACATGAGGACGTGCCTGTAGAGGTCCCCGAGAACCTGGAACTGAAGGAATACACCTTCTCCTACAAGACAAAGGAGAGCGCCAATGCCCCGCTCATCAACCGCGCGCAGATAGTTCAGATTGGCTTTGTGGATGACATCGTTTACATCCGCGACATGTGGCTATACATGCCCAACACTTGGGTTTGCGGCAGGTTGGTCGATGGCAAGCTGGTGATGGACCTCACTCAGTTCCTCGGTTATTACAAGGACACCTACACGGGTACTTATCCCATTTACTTTACAGCCTTTGACGCAAGTACAGGATTGCTGTTGCCTCAGGTAACATTCGACTTCAATCCCGAAACCGGTGCGTTCACCAATGTCAGCTCACCACTGAGCATCGGCATCAACAAGACGGGCTACCTGAGCCTCCAGGACTTCTTTGAGAGTAATTTGATTCCTAAGGATTCCGGTGTTGACGCTATCATGGCCGAGGATGCCTACATCATTGGATACTATGACCTGCAAGGACACCGCCTTGACAGTGAACCCAAAACAGGAGGCATTTACATTGTCAAGTACTCTGACGGCACCACGCTCAAGGTCTTGAAGAGATAAGAACGAACTCATTCAACCTAAGTAAAACAAGAGTCATCCTGTCGCGGTGTGGGCAGGATGACTCACTTTATTATCGCATGGTTATAGGAATTAAATGCTGTCCAGATGAGTGATGGTGCGCAGGATGGTTAACGCCGTGCTCACGCTGGTGACGTTGCTGATGACGATGCTGCGGCGATCGTTCTTCTGACTCAGATTACAGCGCTTGGGGTTCTGCTGCAGGTAATTGAGCAGACGTCCGAAAGCGGGTGACTGGTAGTAGGCGACATTCTCCTCACCCACCATGAACAGGTGCATGCGTGTCTGACGGATAACGAGTTTCTCGATGCCCAAGCGACGTGCAGTGCGGCGCAGTGGTACGATGCGGATAAGTTCGGCGGCCATTTCGGGAATTTTGCCGAAACGGTCCACCATCCGCTCCTCAAAAGCCTCGACCTGGTCATCTGTCTCCATGTTGTCCAGTTCACGGTACAGGGTGATGCGCTCATTCTCTTGCGGCACATAGCTAGCGGGGAACATCAATTCCAAATCGGTGTCCACCACACAGTCGGTAACAAACTCGGTTGTGTCACCATCCTTGTCATCATTCTCGCCACTGGCTGCGAAAACCGACGAGAACTCCTCGGTGCGCAACTCGGTGACAGCCTCTTTGAGCACCCGCTGGTAAGTCTCATAGCCCAAATCGGCAATAAAGCCACTTTGCTCGGCACCCAGCAGATTGCCCGCGCCGCGAATGTCAAGGTCCTGCATCGCAATCTGTATGCCTGAACCCAGGTCGCTGAAGCTCTCGATGGCCTGCAGGCGCCGGCGGGCATCTGTGGCCAACGGCTTGCCTGCGGGAACAAGCAGGTAACAGAAGGCCTTGCGGCTGCTGCGCCCCACCCTGCCCCTCAACTGGTGCAGGTCGCTCAGTCCGTATCGGTCAGCATTGTTGATGATAATGGTGTTGACATTGGGCATGTCGATGCCGTTCTCGATGATGGTGGTCGAGAGCAACACGTCATAGTCATGGTTGCCGAAGTCAATGATGGTCTGTTCCAACTTGTCGGGCGGCATCTGGCCATGACCCACGGCAACGCGGGCATCGGGCACCACGCGGTGAATCATATTCTCCAACTGCTCCAATTGCTCGATGCGGTGGTTCACAAAGAACACCTGGCCGTTGCGCGACAACTCGAAGTTGATGGCCTCGGCCACGATGTCATCGTTAAGCGTACCCACGGTGGTGAGGATGGGATAGCGGTTGGCGGGCGGAGTGGTCAGCGTACTCAAGTCGCGAGCACCCATCAGCGAGAACTGTAACGTGCGCGGGATGGGTGTGGCGCTCATTGTCAAGGTGTCCACGTTGAGCTTCATCTGCTTGAGTTTGTCCTTGACGGCGACACCGAATTTCTGCTCCTCATCCACCACCAGCAGGCCCAAGTCATGGAACTGCACCGTCTTGCCGATGAGTTTGTGGGTGCCGATAAGAATGTCGATTTTACCTTCCTTGAGGTCGGCAAGAATCTGTTTCACTTCTTTAGGCTTGCGGGCACGGCTCAAGTAGTCCACCCGCACGGGGAAGTCCTTCAGGCGCTCGCTGAAGGTGCGCCAGTGCTGGAACGCCAGCACTGTAGTCGGCACGAGCACTGCGGTCTGTTTGCCGTCGGTGGCTGCCTTGAAAGCGGCACGGATAGCAATCTCGGTCTTTCCGAAGCCCACGTCACCGCAGATGAGGCGGTCCATCGGCTTGGCACTTTCCATGTCGGCCTTGACAGCCTGTGTTGCTGTCAGTTGGTCGGGCGTGTCTTCATAGATGAACGAAGCCTCCAGCTCCTGCTGCAGATAACCGTCGGGTGTGTAGGCGAAGCCCTGTTGCTCACGGCGGGCGGCATACAGCTTGATGAGCTCACGGGCAATGTCCTTCAGGCGGCTCTTGGTGCGAGACTTGATGCGTGCCCATGCGTTGCTGCCCAAGCGGTTCAGACGCGGTGCCTCACCCTCCTTGCTGCGGTATTTCGAGAGTTTGTGCAGTGAGTGGATGGAGACGTAGGCCTCGTCGCCGTTCAGATAGGTGAGTTTAATCATCTCCTGTGGCGTGCCGTTCATTGAGGTGCGGATGAGTCCGCCGAACTTGCCCACACCCAAATCCTCGTGAACAATGTAGTCACCCTTCTCAATCTGGTTGAGTTCCTTGAGCGACAGGGCCAACTTGCCCGAACGGGCACGCTCGCTCTTGAGGTTGTACTTGTGGAAACGGTCAAAAATCTGGTGGTCGGTGAAGACGCACAACTTCAGGTCATCATCGACAAATCCCTCGTGAAGCGTACGCAACACCGGTTCAAAAGTAATGTTGTCGCCGCGGTCCTCAAAGATGTTGCGCAAGCGCTCAATCTGCTTGGCGCTGTCGCTCAAGATGACCAACTTGTAACCTTTGGCCAAGAAATCGGTAAACGATTGGCCGATGAGGTCAAAGTTCTTGTGGTAGATGCCCTGCGGCTTGCAGTGCAGCGTCATCCGTTTCACACCTCGCTCGGGGACGGCCTCGCCATCGGTGAAGTCGATGCGCTGCAGCTGTTTCAGGCGTTGAAGGAACATGTCGGCGTCCACAACCTTGTTGACTGCCTGTGTGTCACCCTCATCGGCAATGAGTGCGCTCACCGACATCCCCTCTCGGGAAATCTCGCGGATGCGGCTGGCAAGCCACTGGTGACTGCGGCACAGCACGATGGTGTCATCGCCCACATAGTCAAGCAGTGACACATTGTCCTCACGGCCGCCACCCGATGGCGCGTTGTTGAGGATGCTGATGTGTTCCAGGCGCTCCTCGCTGAGTTGTGTCTCGACGTTGAAGGTGCGGATACTGTCGATGTCATCACCCCAAAAGTCTATGCGGTAGGGCAACTCGTTACTGTAACTGAACACATCGAGGATTGAGCCGCGAACGCTGTATTGACCAGGCTCATAGACATAGTCGGTGGCGATGAAACCCAGGTCACGCAGGCGGGCTGTCACCTCGACAAGGTCGGCGGTGCCGCCCGCGCGCAGTTGCACGGTGCTCGCCTCCACGTCCTCGCGGCGACGCACACGCTCGGCAAGCGCCTCAGGGTAGGTCACCACCCAATGGACCTCGGCATCATCATACCAGCGGTTAAGAACCTCGGTGCGCAAAATCTCGTTCGGCGCATCCACCTGACCGTATTTGATGTCGCGTTTGTAGCCTGACGGGAAAATCAGCACTTGCTTGTCGCCAACGAGTTGACACAGGTCATTATACATGTAGCCCGCTTCGTCCAAGTCATTGACCACAATTAGATAAGGACAGGCACGCTTGGGCAAAGCTGCGAACAACATTGCTGAACTGGAGCCCGCCAGCCCGTCAATGACCGCATTGCCGTCGCCATCGACAAGCCTCTTGACTGCCGACAGCCGACCCTTGCGGGCGAACAACTCACACAATGCCTGTATATCCATGACTGCAAAGATACACATTATTTGCCGTTCACAGGCAAACCACCCACCAAACAAATGAAGAGAACCTTGCCACAAAAAAAAGAACACCGCGTTTCCCAACGCAATGTTCATTTAGGATGAATAGTATTAATATTTCCAACTTTGTTGCAAAGATACAGTGGATTTGTCTGACTACCAAAAGAAACTTGCAAAAAATTGCAACCTGTTAATAACTATTTTTCGTAGGGATAAAAAATTGGGGATTCGGTCTGAATCCCCAATTACATGATACGATATCACACGTTCATTCTGCTGATGTAACGCACGAATTGATAATCCATTCAACTGAGTCCCAGAAGCCTATCAATAAGATCGGTCACGTCATCAATGTCAATGGCACCATCTTCATTAAAGTCGGCTGCCAATACATTTAAAGAGGAGTCATCGGCAATACCAAGCAGGTAATCGATGAGCATGGTCACGTCTTCGATCGTGAGATCACCACTGTCGTCAACATCGCCAGGGATGAACTCAGGCTCCTCTGGTTCCCAGGTGTTCTCGTAGCTGATTTCGATGTCGTCGATGAAGCAATACTCTGATGAGCTGCCCGAGGACTCCCTGAAGCGCAGCATGATGGGCACGTTGGTGGGGAATTCGGTAATCGTGACCTTGGTCGAGGTACCGGCAGCAACAGGATACTCGTAGATGTAAGTATCCAGCGTTTTCCAAGTCTGACCGTTGTTAGTGGAGTACTGGGGCCTGATGGTTATGCTTGATGACGTGGGATTGTAAATCTTGAGGGTCACAATCTTAGGAATCTTGTTCAAGTTCTCAACAGTGTTAAAGTAGCTGCCGTTTCTCATCGCAACAGCATGTCCCTCGGCCACTTGAGCAGTGTCTACTACACCGCAATTATAGAAGTCCCACTTGGCAAACACACCTTGTACACCGCGCTCGTTGAGGGTCGTTGCTACTGGCATTTTCTCAAAGGTCTCAATGGAAACCTTGGAATTGTCTTTTACCACGGCAAAGGTAATAATGCTATCGGCCTCGGTAATGTTGGTGAAGGCATAACGGCTCAACTTACCGTCCCATGTGCGCAGGTTGGGAGTCGTGACGTTAGTGATAGAAGTGACACCGGAAACACCGGGGAATGGGTCATTGTAACTATCGCTGATTCCACTGAAATTGGCACGGATCAACTCATAGTATGAGCGATCGGGGCTTGAATTGACAAGATTATTCTCCCAAACCTCAACATTGGAGGAATCGACGCGCCAGATGAGCATACCAGGACCGGCAAGGTTCTTGTCCCACTTAACGCGCTGGCGATTCTCGATGATAAAGTACTCACCCTCGTTGGCGGTGTTCATGCGGTAACCCATATTGGCCTTCTCAAGAGCCGGTAACACAATGGTGTCTTCAGCCTCAATCAAGGTGGGCTGTGCAAAGCCCAGAGCATAGCGCTCAAACAGACTGTAGCCCGCAGGATTGCGGCCGTTGTTGCTCCTGAAACCGCTGGCCATGACAGACCAGGTCATGGGATAATTACGGTTAGTGCCACCGCTGCCTTCGGCATCGGTATCATAGAAGTCGGGCAGCCCCAGACAATGGCTGAACTCGTGGCAGATGGTGCCGATGCCGGCAACATTGTTGTAATTGATGCGATACTCATCTTCCTCTCCAGTCATATTGGTCGAACAAGCATAGAGCCTGAAGTTCACGCCGTCGAGCACGGGAGAATCGGTGAAATCTTTCATGTGAGGCCACAGGTAGTCACGGTTATTGGCCGAGACATCCGAGCCGTGACCGGCAACCAAGAAGAAGACCATGTCGGCTGTGCCGTCTTCATCAGTGTCATACTGGCTGAAGTCCACCTCGGAATCAAGCGCCTCGAGGGCGGCAAAGAAGATGGAGTCGCAATTGAACTGATGGGCATCAGTGCAGGCGAAGGGGACATCTACCGGGCCCAGAATGTCAAAGTGCGGATCAAACTGATGGAACGAATTGTCATAGTAGTAATCACGCACACTGCCCATTGCATCGATCTTTGTGCCGTAGGGAAGGGTGAATCCCTGGTAGTCGTGGCTATTGATCATAGCCTCGTAGAAGTCAACAGGATTGTAATTACTGGGAACGTAATCGTTAAAGCTCCTGTCGGTGTAATTGATCAGGATGATCAAGCCACGGAACTTGCTGTAGTCCATGTGACCACCGTGACCAATGCCGCGCAGCAGGTCGTTGCGATGGTTCAACAACTTGGTGGCCCGTTGCTGCATGGAGGCGCTAGTCAATCCTTTGGGCACGTTGGCCAGGTGAGCACGGTCGGCTGCAGTGCGGTTTTCAGCATCACGGGCGACAAAGACACCTGCGACCAGACGGCTACCGTCAAGACGGGCATAGGTGTAAAAACCTGCCGCATTCTTGACCACGGTATAGCCGTCGCTGGTCGTCAAGTAGTTAAGGAACTCATCACCATGCAACACCAGGGTGAGCGTTGTGCCATCGGGCTGCACCACTCTGGCGGGAGTGGGGTCAGCAGGCACAGCACGAGCAGTGACGAACATGAGTCCGAGCACTAGCAACAATACATAATTTTTCATGACCATAAGTTTTATAGTTATAACAAAAATGAAAATCAGGTAGTAGATTATGATTTGGAACAGAATGGAGAAGAGCGGATCAGATCACTGCAGAATCATGTCTACCAGCGCATTCACATCAGCGATATTGATCTCTCCATCTTCATTCACATCGGCAAGTTCCAAGTTGCCGTCACCAGTTTCATTGGCGATAATACCTAAGAGCTCGTTCACATCGGCAATATTAACTTCACCGTCGCTGTTCACATCACCCTTGAATGTCACAACAGGCCAAGTCTCGGTATAATACAACTTGATATCGTCAAGGTAGCAAGCGACATTGGAGTTACCAGAGGTTTGATTGATGCGCAACATGATGGGTGCATCGGTGGGCAGACTGACCGTTGTTGAAGCACTTGACTTGGAGGGAACCGATAAAACACCTTCCTCGAGACTAATCCACGTCTCTCCCTTATCCAAAGAATAAGAGAGCCTGAAGTTGGCAGTGGTCGTTGTGGGGTTATAGACCGTGTACTTCACCGAATAGGGGATGATGTTCAGTGGTGCCGTGGTCGATATCATGCTGGGTTTCTTCATCGCTACAGCGCGATGGCCATTGCACCAAGTGCTGTCAGCAACTTCAGTCACTGCACTCTTACTGAAATCCCACTTGCTGAACACACCTTTCACGCCCTTAGCACTCAGATTGGTGGTAACGGGCATGTTCTCAAAGTCCTCCACAATGGACAGGATTGAAGTGTCAGGCCGCAGTGAAAAAGAGACGAGACCGTTCTGATCACTGATATCAAAGATGGCGTAATCATTCAAGTTCTTGTTCCACGTGAGCAGATTCGGCGTGGTAAAATTGGAAATTGATGTCACACCGGCAGCTCCGGGGAATGGGTCATATTCACTGTCCTGGCCCGTATAGTTGGCACGCAACAATTCATAGTACATGTGCTTGGGATCGCAGTTGACCTCGTTTGACCACCACACAGATTCATTGGTCGAATCCACACGGGCAATCATCATGCCTGAACCTGGCAGGAAGCGGTCCCACTTGCCAGCCTGTCGATTCTCGATGAGGAAATACTCGTTTTCATTAGGGGTATTCAGGCGATAACCCTGATTGCACTCGTCAAGAGCCTGCAAATTATAGATTCCCGCAGAGTCGAGGAGAACAGGTTGGGTGAAACCCAACGCATAGCGCTCATACAAACTGTAGCCCACGGGGTTGCGGCCGAAGTTGCTGCCGCTGCCGCCCGCCATGATGGACCAGTTGCCAGGATTACGGCTCTCGCCGCCACTGCCGCTGTAGTCGGTGTCATACAAGTCTGGCAGACCCAACACATGGCCAAACTCGTGGCAGAAGGTGCCGATGCCGTTCACATCGCTGTAGTAACCCTCCCAGCCGGCAATCTCGGTCGAGCAAGCATACAGACCGAAACGCACACCGTCTCTCATACGCTCATTATAGAGGTAAAACATGTGAGGCCACAGATAATTCTGATTGTTGCCGCTGTAGTTGGCCGAGAAACCTGCCACCAGGAAGAAAACCATATCGACATACCCGTCCTCGTCAACATCATAATCGCTGAAGTCGATTATTTTATCAACCGAATCCAGGGCGGCATGGAAAATCGCATCGGCATTAGATGTCGATTGAGGATAGGTGCAGCTATAGGGGACATTCACAGGACCCACGACGTCAAAGTGCGGGTCAAACTGATGAGCAGAATTGTCATAATAATAGTCACGAACACTGCCCGTCATGTTCACACGCCTGTTGTTGAGCGTGTAACCCGTGTAATCATGAGTGTTGACCATGTCGTCATAGAAATCGCTGGCATTGGTCATCGAGAATTGCTTGTTCGAGTAGTTGATCAGGATGATCAAGCCACGGAAGTTCTCATAGTCCATCGTGCCCTCGGCACCCACACGACGCATCGCAGCATTACGGCGCCCCAGCATCTGCGTGCCAGACTGGCTCATGCGCGGACTGGTCAGATGCTTGGGAATGCTCTTCAATGCGGCATGGTCTGCAGCAGAGCGCTGCAACGGATCTCTCGCAATGCGGTCACTGGCCTCCAAGCGGTCGCCATTCAAGCGTGCATAGGTGTAATAGCCGGCTGCATTCTTGACCACAGTATATCCGTCGACAGTCGTCGAGAAATGAAAGAACTCATCACCATGCAGCACAACTGTGAGTGTAGTGCCGTCAGGCTGTGCCACCGCCATGGGTGTGGGATCAGCAGGAATTGCTCGTGCGACAACGCACAACAATCCAATGACAAATGTCAATATAATTTTCTTCATAGCTTATGCTTATTCTAAATACTTTGATTTTGGTTAATTCAAGATTATACCGATGAGCGTATTGATGTCAGCAAGATTGATCTCACCATCATTATTCACATCGGCCCGATTCATTGTCGCAGCATCGGCAGGAGATCCAAGAATGATTGCGAGAACTGTGTTCACGTCTGCGATATTCACCTCTTTATCTCCGTTCACATCGCCTGTCAGGTCTTCAACGGGACCACCTTCTTCGCCGGTATAATAGAATGTCAGGTCATCGACATAGGTGGCCGTGTTCTTGTTGCCCGCACGCATGTAGATGCGGAACAGAGCCGGCTGAGTATTCTTCAGGTCGAGCCTCCAATAGCCTGTCGTCGTCTTCTTTGATCCAGCTTCGATAGCGTCGTCGCCCTTGGAACTCATTGCGGTAATCCAGACGGGATTACCCTCGGCATCCTTCTCGACAGCATACTCAAGCGAAAACTTAGCGGTGGTGGCTGACGGGTTAAACACCGTCATGCTGGCCATGTAAATATTGTAGTAGACGGGGGTCTCGCTGTAGAACAAGCTGGGAAGCTTCATCATGACACTGTTCTCGCCATTGGCCTTGTCCTCGCCTGGAGCACGCACACCAGACTTGTTGAATGACCAGACGGCAAAAGCACCCTCCACGTTCTTGTCGGTCGTACCGGTGGACACAGGCATGCTCTCAAAATCCTCGACTAACGCAGGAATATCGCCGTCATAGATGACGTTAAAAGTGATTAAGCCATCACCGCTCTCAGCGATGTTGATGATATTCAACTCGTTGGCATAGCCGTCCCATGTGGCCAGGTTGGGATGGGAGTCGTTGGTGAGCATGATGTTGCCCGTGGTGCCGGGGAACGGATCACTACTCAGATCACCCGATGTGGTATTGCCTGCACGCAACATCTCAAAGTAGTTGTGCTCGGGGTTGCAATTCACCTTGTTGTTGACCCAAACGCTCAAATCGGTGCTGTCCACGCGGGTGACAATCATGCCGTGACCAGGCAGATAGGCGTCCCAACCTGTCTTCTGGCGGTTCTCGATGGTGAAGAACTCGTTCTGGACGGGTGTGCGCAGGATGTATCCGCTGCGGCTCTTGTTCACAGCCTCAAGGGAATAGGATCCGGGCGCCACAAGAGTTGTGGGGTTGGCCCAGCCCAAAGCATATCGCTCATAGAAGGTGTAGCCCGCAGGACAGCGACCGTAATTGTAGTCGCCACCGCCAGCCATCACATCCCAACCACCGGGGTCATGGCTCTGACCGCCTCCCTGGGCGTAGTCTGTGTCATAGAAATCAGGCAAGCCCAGTACATGAGAGAACTCATGGGCCACGGTGCCGATACCCTCGACAGTGACGGTGCTCGGGGTGTTCTCAAAGCCGTAGAGCTCGGTCGAGCTGGCATAACGGTCGATCCACTTGCCGTCATAGGATTTATAGGTCCAGCTCAGGTTGGAGGCATGAGGCCACAAGTAACCCGAGTTGTTGCCTGAGTAGCTCGATGAATAGCCAGCCACCAGGAAGTAAACCATGTCAATCTTGCCATCTCCGTTGTTGTCATATCTGCTATAGTCAATATCGGGATCAGCCTTCTTGAGGACGTTCTGGAAAATCGAGGAGGCCAGGTTTTGACATTGTGCGGCACGCGCCTCGATGTTGGCGGTGGTGCCGTAGGTGGCACGATAAGGTCCGTAAACGTCAAACGGGGGCTGGAAAACGCCATTGGATTGGTCCTTGAAATAGTCATGCACACTGCCAGGGCAGGTCACATCACGACCAGTGATCGGGTCATAATAGCCGGTAAAACCGTCGGCGCTGAACATCTCGGTGTAGAACGTCTGCGGATCATCGCTGGCGAATTGCTTGTCACTGAAGTCAATCAGGATCACACAGCCGCGAAAGTTCTCGAAGTCGAAGTTTGAGAGGTCCACACTGCGGCGCGCGCGACGAACATGGGCCTGAGCCACCTCGGTCTCGTCAACAAGACGCTTGGACAGTGTGGCCAGCAAAGCCGACTCGTCGGCACTACGCTGGGCGGCATCATGAGCCAACACCTCGGTGGGCACCAGATTCATCCCGTCGCGCTTGGCGTAAACATAAGCGCCCTGCTCGTTCAACATGATGGTGTAACCATCGGCAGTAGTGTTGAAGTGATAAAACTCGTCACCCTCAAGACAGACCGTCAACATCGATCCGTCGGGCTGAGGCATTAAGACCGAGCCACGATGTGCTGGATTTGCCAATGCCTGAATGCATACAATTGCTGCCAACAACAGCACTGAAGTTAATTTTCTCATTTTGAGTCTTTTAGTATTTAGTTTTCTATTTATGTCTATATCCCTTGAAGGCTTCTCTGACGCTTTGTGAGATGTCAAGTCCGACACACAACTAATTATCCCTGTGGATACCGGCTCAAGGGGGAGCTGGGGCCCAGAGAGGGGACAACGCAGTTGCACGCCGTCCAAATCAAAGCGCCATCGGCGTTTCATTGAATACCGCAAATTTACAGTTTTTTTTTACATCAAAGCCAAAAAATAAAGACAAATGTTTTTACCACGCCTTTTTTAACACCTTGAAAGCAGTTTTTTGTAAAAAGTTGAATGTTCCACGATTTATTAACAATTACGGCCATTTATGAACAATTCACCGATTTTAACGGACTTTTTAGCTGTTTTTTGAGCAAAATTTTATTCCTTTGTACCCGTGAAACACTGTGCGAGCCGAACGCAATGGGAGCTTGCTCCTGATTGCTAAGGCGATGCCAGTGTTATTTACACACTGTGCGAGCTGAATGCAATGGGAACATGCTCCTGATTGCTGAGGCGACGCCAGTGTTATATGAACTTTTTTTGAAAATCATCCAAAATGGGAAAGATAATAGCAATAGCCAACCAGAAGGGTGGTGTGGGCAAAACCACCACTTCGATAAATTTGTCGGCGGCCATGGCAACAAGCGGGAAACGCGTGCTGCTTATCGATGCCGACCCTCAAGCCAATGCCACGTCAGGGTTGGGCATTGAGCCTAAGGACATGCCCTCGACCATCTATGAATGCCTGGTAGATGACTACCCAGTTCGCAGCGCAACGGTAGACACCTGTGTCGATAACCTGAAATTGCTGGGTTCACGCATCGACCTGGTGGGAGCCGAGTTGGAACTCATCGAAAAGACAGGCCGTGAGCGTGTTTTGCGCAGTGCCATCGAACAGGTCAAGGATGACTATGATTACATCATCATCGACTGCAGTCCCTCCTTGGGACTGATTACCGTCAACGCGCTGACGGCGGCCGACAGTGTCATCATCCCCGTACAAGCCGAGTATTTCGCACTTGAGGGCATCAGCAAGCTCCTCAACACCATCCGCATCATCAAGGGAAAGCTCAATGCCTCGTTGCGCATCGAGGGTTTCCTGCTCACAATGTATGACGCACGGTTGCGGCTTGCCAATGAAATCTTTGAGGAGCTCAAGGGCCATTTTGGAGACATGGTGTTCAACACCGTCATCCCGCGCAACATCCGCATCAGTGAGGCTCCCAGCCACGGCTTGCCTGTCATCCTGTATGACCCTGAATGCCGCGGCACCACAAGCCACATTCAACTGGCCCAAGAAATCATCTCACGTGAGAAAAAATGAATCATCTTTAAATAAACATCATCACAATAATAATCGCAAACAAATGAAACGCAGTGCTTTAGGCAAAGGCCTCGACTCGCTCATCTCGATGGATGACATCCAGACGGGCGGTTCATCGGCCATCAACGAGATACCCATACGCCAAATCAATCCCAATCCCGATCAACCTCGCCATAATTTTGACGAAGCAGCTCTAGAAGAACTTGCAACCAGCATTCGTGAGCTGGGTATCATCCAACCGCTCACCCTGCGCAGCGCCGGCGAAAACGAATACCAGATTATTTCGGGCGAAAGAAGGTATCGCGCGGCATTACTAGCGGGTCTCGAGACCGTGCCTGCCTACATCCGCACGGCCAACGACAGCGAGGTCACCGAGATGGCCCTCATCGAGAACATTCAGCGCGAGGACCTCAATGCCATCGAGATTGCGCTCACCTTCAGGAAGCTCATCGACCAATACAAGCTCACTCAGGAGCGATTGAGCGAGCGCATCGGCAAGAAACGGGCTACCATAGCCAATTTCCTGCGACTGCTTAAACTGCCCGCCGAGGTACAGTTGGGTTTGCAACACCACAACCTGGACATGGGACATGCACGCGCGCTGCTCTCGCTCGAAGACCCAAAGCTACAGTTAAAATTATATAACGAGACTCTTAAAAAAGGTTTATCGGTAAGGCAGGTCGAGCAACGAGCCAAGCAGATGCAACAGGCAGCACTCGAAGAGAAGGCCAGCACCGATGGAGGTTCTAAGACACTGAGAGCCAAAGACTACAATATCCTCCAGAAACATCTCGCCTCAACATTCGGAGTTCCCGTGAAGTTCACATGCGACAGGTCCGGTAAAGGAAAAATAACATTCCCGTTTTCGGACGAAGAGCAACTTGAGAGAATTATTAGTATCTTTGACAATTTGAAGAACAATTGACGTACCGTCAAGTGGTGGAACTGATGACATATCACTTTAGACGACTGCTGCTTGCGGTCGCATTCATGCTGTGCCTGCCGTGGCTCGGCATTGATTGTGCCGCACAAGAAGTCACAACAGTCGGCAACGACACCACCACGATACCAATTCACCGAGTGCGCCATGCGGTCACGCTGACCGACACGGCTCGACTTGAGGGAAAACCGGTCAAGGTCGTCAATGCGTCGGGAGACACCATCACATTTGCCTCTATCGACTCCATCAGGGGCATCGAGGGGGTGGAAATTCTCATGGACAGTACCGCTTCGCCCACTCTGGGCAAGGTCAGGACTTTCAATCCCGATCCGAAGCGAGCGCTATGGATGTCGGCTTTGTGTCCGGGACTGGGCCAAATCTATAACCGTCGCTACTGGAAGCTGCCCATCGTGGTCGGCGCCTTTGTGGGTCTCAGCTATGGCGCGTCATGGAACAATCGCATGTACAAGGACTATTCCAAAGGCTACCGCGATGTCATGGACGATGACCCCGATACACACAGCTACATGGACTTCTTCCCGCCCACAGTCAAGGAAAGCGACCTTGACATGGCATGGTTGCAGAAGGTCATGAAGAGCAAACGCGATTATTACCGGCGTTACCGCGAAATCTGTGTCATTGCCATGGTAGGCGTGTACCTGATTAACATCGTGGATGCCTATGTGGACGCCTCGCTGGCACATTTTGACATATCTCCTGACCTCACCCTCGACGTGGCACCGACAGCCATTGACAGCGGTGTGACCGGAGGACGCTTACCCTCGCTGGGACTGCAATGCGCTTTCAGCTTCTAGATAATGAACTTAACAACAAGACAATATGAATAGACAACGACTCTTCACTTTATTATTCGCGACAGCGCTGGCATCCTTGACTCTGCTGGCGGCACCCCGCGAGAAACAGAACATACTCTCGATCAAGAACACGATTACCGATGACAACATCGTCTTCCCCGAGAGTTTTGACACCGATGTCCACCAGATGATGACCAACTGGTATCTGCAGAACTATGCCGTGCTCGATGCCGAGGTGGAGAGCAAGGACCCAGGTGAAGTCGGCGAGGAAACCTATATCCGACGACTTGCCGCGATACCGTCGGTCATTGAGATGCCCTACAACCAGGTCGTGAGACGGCACATCGAGCGATATGTGTACCGCAGCAGGACATTAGTCGAGGAAATGCTTGGCATGAGCCTCTACTACATGCCCATCTTTGAACAGGCGCTCGAGAAGGAAGGTCTGCCACTGGAGCTCAAGTATCTGCCCATCGTCGAGAGCGCCCTTGACCCCAATGCCGTGTCACATGCAGGCGCAGCCGGTTTGTGGCAGTTCATGGTAGGCACTGGCAAGGGACTGGGACTTGAAATCAACTCGCTGGTCGATGAGCGGCGTGACCCCTATCGCTCCAGCGCCATGGCGGCCAAATACCTCAAGAACCTGTACCAGATCTATAACGACTGGTCACTGGCGATCGCCGCCTACAATTGCGGTCCTGGCAACGTCAACAAGGCGCTGCACCGCAACGGCGGAACTGGCGACTTTTGGGACATCTACGAGTATCTGCCCCGCGAGACCCGTGGCTATGTGCCTGCATTCATCGCAGCCAACTATGCCATGACCTATTACAAACAGCACAACATCAGTCCGTCGCTGGCCCGCAAACCGCTTATCACCGACACTGTTTCGGTCAACAGGCGAATCCATTTCGCTCAAATTGCCCAGGTGCTCAACATTCCCATCGAGGAGATACGCACCTTTAATCCCCAATACCGTGCCGATGTCATCCCCGGTGACAACCATCCTTACACGCTCGTGTTGCCGTCACAGCAAATCTACAGCTTCATCATGAGCGAGGACACCATCGACAACTACCGCGATGACCTGTACGCTCACCGCGAGGTGGTTGAGCCCGGCGGACAGTCATCTACAGCCGATGAATATCTCTCGAGCCAAAGCAACACACGCACCATCACACACAAGGTGGCACGTGGAGAGACATTGGCAAGCATCGCCAGCAAGTACAACATGACCACCCAGGAACTCATGGCACTCAACAACATGAGCAATGACCGCGTGCGGAAAGGTGACAACCTCAAAGTCAAAGCCCCGACGCACAGCATTGCCAGTGCCGACAATGATGAGATTGCGACAACCGTCAGCGACAATTCCACCACAAGCGGAACCGAAGACATGGCCATGAGCGATCAGCAGGCTGAACAGGCACAATTCGACGAGGTCAAGGACATTGAGCGTGAGGCAGCCACCAAGGCGCCCTACAGAGCCGGATCTTATACCGCAAGCGCCGACAACGAGCAGCCCAAGCAGGAAACCCGAGCCAGCAGCAGCCGCAGTGACGATCAAAGCGCACGGCAACAGGCGGCAAAGGCCAATACCAGTTCATGGCGCTCACGCAATGCAAGATATGCCGAGAAATCCAGCAGCAGGGAAACCGCTGACAGGCAATCCCGCAGCAGGCACAGTGACAGGTCCTCACACAGTTCCAGGAGCAGCCGCAGCAAGAAACAATCCAAGCCCAAACAGCCCACCGAAGTAACCGTGCAGAAGGGTGAATCTCTCACCAAGATTGCCGAGCGCCAGGGTGTGTCGGTCAGGGATCTGGAACGTGCTAACGGCATTCAGGATGGCAACAAAATCAAGGCTGGCGACAAAATCAGAATTCCGACAAGGGAAGAAGCACGCCAGGCAGCCGCTGCCGACAAGAAAGGCTCCAAGTCAAGCTCGTCATCAAGCAAATCGGGCTCCAAATCGGGTTCTTCGAGCAAGTCTGGCAGTAAGTCCGGTTCTTCTAGCAAGTCAGGCAGCAAGTCGGGTTCATCCAGTAAATCGGGCAGCAAGTCCTCAAGCACTTCCAGCAAATCCAGCAAATCGAGCAAGTCTGGCAGTAAGTCCGGCAGCTCTTCAAGCAAATCCGGAAAGAAGAGTTCCAAGAAGAAATAAGGAAAAACATTTATCCATAGAAAACGCCAGCGACCTGATGATCGTTGGCGTTTTTAATGCTATCGTGAAATCCTGTCTATTCCGTCACATCGCGGGTCAAGTCCACAATCACCTCACGGGCTATCAGCAATCCTGCCGCAGCAGGAACAAAAGCATTACTGCCGGGCTGCTTTTTCCCGTCAACATATACCGGGATATCAGGATTGAGGCGAGGCTCCTCCTCACTATAGACACACTTGAAGTGGTGGATGCCCTCGCGGTGCAGCAGCTTGCGCAACATCCGTGCCAGCGGGTCGATGCGCGTCGAATCAAAGTCTGCCACACGGAAGGCCATCGGGTCCATCTTGTAGGCCGCGCCCATCGAGCAGATGTGCGTCACACCCAGCTTCAGACAGCGCCGCGCAATCTCCATCTTGGCAGTTATGGTGTCCAGACTGTCCACCACATAGTCAAAACACGTGAGGTCGATTTCATCGGCGTTTTCCGGCAAATAGAACATCTTGTGTGTCGTCACTTTGCAGTCGGGGTTGATGTCGCGCACACGCTCGGCAGCAACATCCACTTTAGGGCGGCCCAACGTGCTGTGCAGGGCAAAAATCTGGCGGTTGATGTTCGACTCGCTTATCTCGTCATTATCTATAAAGTCCAGCGCCCCCACCCCACTGCGGGCCAACGCCTCGACCACATAGCCACCCACGCCGCCGATGCCGAACACCGCCACACGGCTTTGGGCCAACTTGGCCATCGCTGCAGCCCCCAGCAAAATCTCGGTTCGAGAAAACAATTCGTTGGTCACGATTGCATCGATTGGTTATGGCGAATCACATATTCCACAAACTCCCGCACGGCACCCTCGCCGCCCCTGAGCGAACTGACGAAATGCGCCAGTTCTTTGACCTCGGGACATGCATCGGCAGGACAACCGACCAAACCACTTTCGCGCATACACACGATGTCAAGAATGTCGTCACCGATGTAGGCGACATTCTCCCTCTCGCAGTGATACTTCCGCATCAATTCATGCAGCGTGTCGAGCTTGTCATGCTTGCCCTGATGGAGTTCGGTTATGTGCAGCTCGCGGGCGCGGTTTGCCACAATCTGTGAAGTGCGACCAGTGATGATGGCGGGCACAATGCCTTGCGCTGGCAACATCTCGTTGATGCCGTATCCGTCCTTGATGTTGAACGACTTGAAGAGCTCGCCGTCGGGTCCCATGTTGATGCGACCGTCGGTAAGCGTACCGTCAACGTCCATGACAAACAATTTGATTGCGCCCATCATAATCTTAGTCTCCGCACTCGTGTTTGATATTATCCATAATTTCCTTGTAAGTGCCCTCGTGGCCAAAGAGCGCCTTCGTACCCAAGACCACACCGTCGACTCCCTGCTTGCTCCAACGCTTCATGCGTTCGATGGTGCATGCTCCATCAACGATAATCTTCCACGAGCGTTCGCCTCGCAGCTCAATCAGCCTCACGATCTTCTGATCGACATGCGTCAGATAGTGATTGCCGGCACGACCAGGCTTAACGCCCATCACTAGCACATAATCCACTAAGTCGTATAACGGTTCCAAGCTCTCGATGGTGGTCTCGGGATTGATGACGATGCCAGGATGACAACCCGCATCACGGATTTGATAAATCACTGCCATGGGGTCGCGGGCGGTGTCGGGATGGATATAAAGAATGTCCACACCGGCATCGGCAAACATTTGTATATATCTGCCTGGCTCCATAATCATCATGTGGAGCTCGGTCTCTAGGGACGTGTTGCGACAAATCGACTTCACGTCACCCAGTCCCAGCGCGAAGTTGGGAACATACTGGCCGTCCATGACATCGAGGTGCAGCCTGCTAGCGCCAGCAGCCTCCAATTCAGCAACCTCTTGCTGGAGGTTGTCACAGTTGGCGCACATTAATGATGGTGAATATATCATACGTCTTCTTATTTCATTTTAGAAACGAAAGCCAGCTCGATTTGTTGTGTATCGAGTGTTTCGCCGGGCCACAAAAGGACTGTGGATCCGGGGAGCACCTCGATGCCATCGCAGTTCAGCGCTCCTCGCACTAGCGTGAAGCACTCGAGCGTACCGCTTTTGTTGGTATATGCCGCAGTGGCGTTAATTAGTTTTGTGCTATAAGTCTTTTCTTGTATCTCTTGCCCGTCGTAATGTTTCACCTGTGACTTCAGGTGGATATCGAGAGCCTTCGTGGCCTTATCAATATGCAACTCGCGCTTTTTCCCTTGTGCATCGGTGCGGTCGTAGTCATAGAAACGATAAGTGAAGTCGGCACCCTCTTCAATCTCAAACACGAGGCTTCCTGCAGTAATAGCATGGAGCGTGCCCGGCTCAACGAAGACATAGTCCCCGACCTTGACCGGCAGTGTGTCGGCCATAGCCATGAATTCTCCCTGGGCTATCATGTCAGCCTCCTGTGCAGCATCACGGCAAGTGCATCCGTTGATGATGGTTCCCGAGGTCGGGGCATCGATAAAATACCATGACTCACGTTTGCCGCGTGCGCGATGCTCCATCGCACTAGCGGCTGCGTCATTGGGGTGCACCTGTATGCTCAGATTCTCCTGGGCCTCGGTCAGCGCCAGTGTCAATGGGAAATAATCGTACTGCGACATGCCAAACTCAGCCTTGAAGAGCGGGAATACCTCATTCAGTGTCTTGCCCCGCCATTCGCCGTTGAGAATCTCGTTCGAAACACCCTCACGGCAATAGAGAGAGTAGAGGTGGCCAATGTTCTCTCCCTCGACTCCCGCTAAGCGGCTGATTTTCGGGCCGCCCCAGATTGTGGTGTGGATAATCCGCTTGAGTATCAGCATGTCTCTGAGGTAATTTCGCGGATTTTCATCACCTGGTCCAACAAAGATTCCAAGTTTTCAAGCCGCAACATACAACTGCCATCGCACAAAGCTGTGGCAGGATCGTTGTGCACTTCCATGAACAGACCGGAAAGTACACCTGTCGCCACGGCAGCCTTGGCCAGATAGGGCACAAATTCGCTCTTGCCGCTGTTATTCATGTTGGCTCCTCCGCCACTGATCTGCACACTGTGCGTGGCATCAAAAATCACAGGATAACCCAATCGCGACAATCTGACCAGTCCAGCCATATCAACCACCAAGTTATTGTATCCAAAGCAGTTGCCTCGCTCGCAGAGCATAAAGTTTCGACAACCAAAGTACTCCATCTTGCTCACCACGTTGGCCATCTCCTCAGGGCTTGAGAACTGCGCCTTTTTGATGTTGACCGTCTTGCCTGTCATTGCCGCTGCGTGCAGCAAATCAGTTTGGCGACACAGGAAAGCGGGAATCTGTATGATGTCGGCTACCTCCGACACGGGGCGGGCCTGCGCTGGTTCATGGATATCGGTGACAATCTTCACCCCCACCTTTCGCTTGGCCTCTTCGAGGATACGTAGTCCTTCTTCCAAGCCTGGGCCACGGTAATTCGTGGCCTTCGTGCGGTTTGCCTTGTCCCACGAAGCCTTGAAATAGAAGTCCAGGTCAAATTTCTGGGCTATATTGTGCAACGCCTCGGCCAGATAAAGCACGTTGTCCTCCGACTCAATCACACACGGGCCGGCAAGCAACTTGAACTTCGAGGCAGTCTTTATATCTTTCACTATAGTAGTTCTTTATCTAAAAGCATTGAACAAATATGGCAAAATACCTGCTTTTCAGCAACTTATGTCTAAAAAGCAGACAAATAGCCACACTACGCAGCACAAAAGTAGAATTTTTTTTTCAGATACAGACACATTTATCTATAATTTGTTCAAGCCGAACATCATGCCAGGCTTGTATCAGTTCGGTCGGATTCATAACCGGTCGCAACTATATAAGGATTGTATTACAAGAAAGATGCCAAACCGCTTGACTTTTAAGAAAAGTTGAATTTTTAATGACGCAGGGGCAAAAAAACCATGTCTTTTATTCTCATTTACCCTCAACTTGCAGTAATTTTGCACGCGTTGCAACAAGAGTAAGAGAATTCATGAGCACTTTTATGAAACGCCTCAAATGCCAGCCAGGCTTTGCGATGGTCATCAACATGCTGGTCTTGATGGCAGTTTACATGCTGTCAAGATGGGTATTCTATTATCTGAACATCGGTAGTTTTCCCGATGTGAAGTTTGCCGACATGATGCGCATGTCGTTGGGCGGCATGCGGTTTGACTTGAGTGCGTTGTGCTACCTGAACCTGTTGTGCATCGTGCTGCAGTTCCTGCCCGTGAAGCGTCGCGACACGGTCGCCTATCAGCGTGTGGTTAAATGCCTCTTCCTTGTGGTCAACATTCTGGGCATCGTTGTGAACTGTGCCGATATCGTCTATTTTGAGTTCGGCGGACGGCGCACAACGGCAACCATCTTTTCGGAATTCGGCGGCGAGAGCAACCTGGGCAAGATATTCTTGAACAGCATCACTGGTTACTGGCAGGTATGGCTATTCGGAATCATGATGATACTTGCCGTCATCCTATTGTATTACAACCCATTGAAGCATGGTGCGTTGCATCGTCAATATCCCGCCAATAAAGTGTATTACCCCGTGCATACGGTACTATTCCTGTTGGCGGTGACACTGACCTTCGGAGGCTTGCGCGGAGGTTTAGGGCTAAAGATGCACCCCATGCGGCAAGACTCTGCAGAGATGTACTGCAACAAGCCCATCGAGGCGGCCATTGTGCTGAATACCCCCTTCACCCTGCTCACGACAATACACAAGAGCGACTACAAAGACCCACATTTCTTTGAAGCCGACGAACTTGACGCCATCTTCGACCCCGTCAAGAACGCTGACGGCACCGATGGCGAGATGCGCCGTCTCAACGTGGTAGTGTTTTTACTTGAAAGTTTCTCGCGCGAATACACGGGATTTTTCAACAAGGAGTTAGACGGTGGTCAGTACCAAGGCTACACGCCCTTCCTTGACTCGCTGATGACGCAGAGCTACAGCTTTGAGTACAGCTTTGCTAACGGTATTCGGTCGGTCGACTGCATGCCGGCGGCTTTTGCGGGCATACCGCGATACATCAACCCCTTCTGCTATTATCTCTACTCAAACAACACCCTTCAGAGTCTGCCCCAGATGCTTAAGGACGAGGGCTACACCACAGCTTTCTTCCATGGTGCTCCCAACACCACGCTGGGATTCAAGGCGTTCACTAACTCCATCGGCTTTGAGCACTATTACGGCATGGACGAGTATGGTGACAAGGACTTCGATGGAACCTGGGCCGTTTTCGATGAGCCTTACCTCCAGTACTTCGCCGAGCAGACCGACCAGATCGCACAACAGGGCAAACCATTCTTCCTGACTGTGTTCACCGCGTCGAGCCACGAACCATTCCGTGTTCCAGACCAATACAAGGACACCTTCAACCATGGAAAGATCCCCATGCATAATGTCATCAGTTATTCCGACCTTGCCATCAAACGGTTCTTTGATAAGGTAAAAGACAAGCCCTGGTTTACTAACACGATTTTTATCTTTAGTGCCGACCACACGGGTCCGAACAATCGTGAGGAGTACAACAACGAGATGGGCAAGTTCTTGATTCCCATATTCTTCTATACGCCGGGCGGACAACTGCCCGTAAAGTGTGACTCCACCCGCTTGATGCAGCAGAGCGACATCACGCCCTCGTTGTTGCATCTGCTCAATTACCCAAAGCCGTATTTTTCGTTCGGCAAAGACGTGTTCAGTCAGGATTCTACCTTTGTCAACTATGTGTTCAACGACTGGAACGGCACGTCGATGTATTACCTCGACTCGTTGATGATTGAGTATCACGACAATCAACTGACGGGCATCTATGACTTCCGTCGCGACTTCACGCTCAAACACAACCTGCTCGAGCAGCGTGACCAGTTCAAGCAACTGCCCTTCATGCAGCGGCAAATTGAAGCCATCATCCAGCAATACATCACCCGCATGAAGGAGAACGACCTGACGGCCTCTAAAAAACGTAAAAAATAGCCCCCAAAGCCACAAAAAATCGCATTTTGGCAAAAAATGTCCGATTTTTTGCCACCGATTCAAAAAATTGACTTACCTTTGCACCCGCTCTGACGCCCAGATGGCGGAATCGGTAGACGCGTTGGTCTCAAACACCAATGGGGTAACACCCGTGCCGGTTCGACCCCGGCTCTGGGTACGAGTTTGACTCGAAAATCATCGCTAAAGCCTTGAAATTAAAG
>JAEEGF010114681.1_pt1 | contig 144134 bp, 130 predicted proteins | sample 9134171 | NCBI WGS metagenome assembly JAEEGF01 (sample SAMN16246542, study PRJNA631951) | gut metagenome | biome: gut microbiome; feature: rumen; material: AP-attached | host: Bos | place: Iran: Karaj | collected 2018-10 | reverse complement strand
AAATTTTTCGACTTTTACATACGAGAAGTTTAAAGTTGGAGTTCCAAGAAAAGGCACTTATGAATGTATTTTTAATTCTGATGACGTTTCTTACGGCGGAAGCGGGTTTGGCTGCAATGAGGCTGTAAGTTCTAAAGAAGAAAAGATACATGGACAGGATAACCTTATAGAGATCAGTGTTCCCGCTATTGGCGGGGTTGTATATAAAAAAAGAAAGAGGAGGCAGTAACACTATGGTGGATGATGAATTGATCTTTACCGATAAATATGATTTTATTGTGCAATATCAATCAATGTTTGTTAAAGAGCTTGGCCGTGATATCATGACAAGCGACGACAGGGACAAATTTAATATTCTTGTTCTTTTACTTAGAACAAAGACACAGATGGTCCGTAACAGGAATAAAAAATCCCAGATCAACACCAAAAAGGTTTATTACTTTTCTATGGAATTCCTTATCGGAAGGCTTCTTGACAATTATCTTATCGATTTTGGTATAAGAGATCTTGTTAAGAGCGGCCTTAGAGATTTGGGGATCGATCTTGAAGATATTCTTGCGGTAGAACCAGACCCGGGCCTTGGTAACGGCGGCCTTGGAAGACTTGCGGCGTGCTATATTGATTCTCTTGCAAGCTGTGGTTTCCTTGGAGACGGCATAGGCATAAGATTTAAATACGGTCTTTTTAAACAGAAGATAGAAAACGGGCACCAGGTGGAAGTAGTTGATAACTGGCTTGATTACAGCTATCCTTGGGAAGTTAAAAAATCTAAAGATGCCGTTAAAGTTAAATTCGGCGGTCATGTAGAAAGACATCTTGAAGGTGATAACCTTGTTAACAGCTGGGTAGGAGCTGAAGAAATATGGGCTGTTCCATACGATGTTCCTATTGTTGGTTATACCGGCGAAACGGTTAACAGGCTTAGGCTTTATTCTGCAGAGCCTGTTGATGAGCGCTTTGATATGAATACTTTTAATGAGGGCAATTATGCGGGGGCAAGTCACTACCGCGCTGAGGTAGAGGCTATTTCTGCCATTCTTTACCCTGATGATTCAAGACCTATCGGAAAGCAGTTAAGACTTAAACAGGAATATTTCTTTGTTGCGGCCGGTCTTGCCAATATCTGCAGTGATTTTAAACGCAGACACAACGGTGAGTGGCTTAAGTTCCCTGAGTATATTGCACTTCACATAAACGATACCCATCCTGCAATGTGCGCTCCGGAGCTTTTACGTATACTTCTTGACGAAGAGAAGCAGGACTGGAATACAGCCTGGTATGTTGTAACACATTCTATCTCATATACTAACCATACGATCTTGCCGGAGTCTATGGAAACATGGCCTATTGATATGTTCCAGAGTACTCTGCCAAGAGTTTATGATATTATCGAGGAGATAGACAGAAGATATCAGGAAAGCTTCCCTAAGGATATCGATAACTGGCAAAATGCATTTAAGAACACAGCCATCCTTTGGGACGGACAGGTTCGTATGGCTAACCTTTCAGTTATTGTAAGCAGCCATGTTAACGGCGTTGCAGCTCTTCATACAGATATTCTTAAAGAAAGGATCTTAAAGGACTTCTATACACTTATGCCTGAAAAGTTTAACAATAAGACTAACGGTATTTCTCACAGAAGATTCCTTTGCGAGGCAAATCCTTCTTACACTAAGATCATCAAAGATACAATAGGTGACGGATTTTATAAAGATGCCTTTGAACTTGAAAAACTTGTTAACTATGAAAGTGACCCTGCATTCCTTGAAAAGGTTGCAAGATCAAAAATGGAAAACAAGCAAAGGCTTGCAAAGTACATTTATGAGACTTCCGGCGTAAAGATAGATCCTGATTCTGTTTTTGATGTTCAGGTAAAAAGGTTTCATGCCTACAAGAGACAGCTTCTTAATGTGCTTAAGGTTATGTACCTGCACAACAAGCTGATAAATGATCCTACATTTACCATGAATCCGACCACATTTATCTTTGCGGGAAAAGCAGCACAAAGCTACGCGTTTGCAAAGGATGTTATAAGCCTTGTCTGTCATGTTGCAGACAGAGTAAATAACGATCCTAAGGTAAAAGACAGGATAAAGGTTGCGTTTATACCAAACTTCTCTGTTTCAAGCGGACAGCTTATATATCCTGCAGCAGATATCTCTGAACAGATTTCTACCGCAGGCTATGAGGCTTCAGGTACCGGTAATATGAAGTTTATGATAAACGGCGCCATTACTCTTGGCACACTTGACGGGGCTACGGTAGAGATCGCAGAAAAGGTTGGCAGTGATAATATTAAGATCTTCGGTCTTAACGCCGACAGGATCGAACAGTATAAGAGAGAGCAGAATTACATAGCGGAAGATGTCTACAACTCAAATGAAGAGCTTAAGGTTGTGGTAGATTCCCTTAAATATTCCCACGGCGGAATATATAACACTCTCTTAAAATATAATGATGAGTACTTTGTATTAAAGGATTTTGAGAGTTATGTAGATGCCTTCCTTGATCTTGACAGATGGCACAGGGATAGCGAAAAGTGGTATAAGGCTTCGGTTCACAATACTGCTATGAGCGGCTTTTTCTCAAGTGACAGGGCGATCAAAGAATACGCTAAAGACATCTGGAAATTATAAAACTATATAGGAGGTTTACGTTCATGAGGAAACAAAAAGAATGTATCGCCATGCTCCTTGCCGGGGGACAAGGTAGCAGACTTGGCGCACTTACCAAAAACATCGCTAAACCTGCGGTATCGTTTTGCGGTAAGTACAGGATCATTGATTTCTCCCTTTCAAACTGCATTAATTCAGGTATAGACACAGTGGGTGTGCTTACCCAGTACAGACCTTTCCAGCTTAATACTTATGTTGGAAACGGTAGCGCCTGGGATTTTAACGACATAGACGGCGGTCTTTACATACTCCCGCCGTATATGACGGAAAGAGAAGGAAGGTGGTATGCGGGTACTGCGGATGCCATCTATCGTAACCTTGAGTTTATCGAACTTTACAACCCGCAGTACGTGCTTATTTTATCAGGCGATCATCTTTACAGAATGGACTATTCAAAGATGCTTGATTCTCACAAGAAAAAGAATGCGGACGTTACGATCTCTGTAATGCCTGTTGACTGGGATGAGGCCAGCAGATTTGGTATCATCACCACTGATGAGAATAAGGATATAGTTAAGTTTACGGAAAAACCAAAGGAGCCTGATTCAAATCTTGCTTCCATGGGCGTTTATATCTTTAATACAAGCGTTCTTAAAAAGGCACTGATCGAAGATGCGGAAGATGAGACTTCAAGCCATGACTTTGGTAAGAACATCATTCCGAAGCTTCTTTCAGAAGGTAAGAGACTTAATGCTTTTGAGTTTAAGGGATACTGGAGAGATATCGGTACCATTGACAGCTATTATAACACAAGTATGGAGCTTTTAAGCCTTAATCCTCCGTTTAACCTTATGGACGATCATTTTCCTATAATGAGTAACTCAAATATCTTCCCTGTTCAGTTTATAGGCGAAGAAGCAAAGGTTGACGACTGTATGACAAATAACGGCTGCAAGATCTTCGGTGAAGTTTCACATTCCATTGTGGGTATCGAAAGTGTCATTGAAAAAGATGCAGTAGTTAAAGATTCTATTTTGCTTCCGGGATGCCGCATAGGAAAAGGCGCGACCGTTATTCATGCCATTATCGGCGAGGAAGCGGTTGTCCCTGAAGGCACAACATTTGGAAGTGAAGATGAAATAGCCGTTCTTGGCAACGATATTACTTTAGAGGAGGGCAACTAAGATGAACAGACTTGCGGGTATAATTACAGCGAATTATTCTACCGATGATATGGGCATCTTAACAGAAGAGCGAGGGATCGCTTCTATGCCTTTCGGGGGAAGATACAGACTTATCGACTTTGCTCTTTCAAATATGGTTAACAGTGAAGTTGATGTTGTAGGACTTATAATGCCATATAAATACAGATCGCTTATCGACCATACCGGCGCCGGCAGCGAGTTTACTCTCGATAGAAAGAGAGGCGGCCTTAATATACTGCCCGGCACTGCATTTGGCATTTCTAACAGAGGAAGCAGATTTACTCTTCGAGACATAAGAAATAACAACATTTTCTTTGAAAGAGCTACGGAAGATTATTTTGTTCTTACAGCTTCTCATTTTATTTTTAATATGGATTTTAATGATATGCTGGATTACCATATTAAGAGCGGTGCAGATATTACTATGGCATATACCGATGAGATCGATATCTGTCATCAGGCTAACAGCATCCAGATCGAAAACGGTGTTGTTAAAAAGATAAACAAAGGATCCTGGCCGGGCCAGTCCACTTTTATCGACACATTTATCATAAGCCGTGATCTTTTAATGAAGATAATCGAGTGCAACGAGGCTGTTGATTACATGGATTTCTTTGATCTTTTGGGTCAGGAGATCGACAGATACAATGTAAGAGCCTATGAATTTAACGGCTATGTAAGAAGCATCGCATCAATTAACGATTATTACAAAGTTAATATGGATCTTCTTAAAGAAGATGTTTACGATTCCCTCTTCATAGATGAAAGACCAATTAGGACCAAGGTTCAGGACTGCGTTCCTTCAAGGTTTTTACCTGGTTCTTCCATAGTTCATTCCCTTGTTTCATCAGGCTGTAATGTGGAAGGAACTGTAGACGGCTCTGTTATCTTCAGAGGATGTACTATTGAAAAGGGTGCTACCGTTAAAAACAGCATTATTATGCAAAGCTGCGTAATTAAGAGCGGCGCTTATATTGAACACGCGATCATTGACAGAAATAACGTGGTTGGCAGCAATATGACCATTAAAGGCACAAAAGACAACTTATTTATTATGGAAAAAAGCGGTAAAAAGAGATGAGTGAAGAAAAAATAGGCGTTTTATTTGCCACATTTGAATGTGTTCCATTTTTAAAAACAGGAGGACTCGGCGATGTAGCCGGGTCACTCCCGTCTTATTTGAATAAAAACGGCTGCGACACAAGAGTTATCCTTCCAAAGCTATCATATATAAGCAAAGAATACAGAAATAAGATGAAATTTATCTGCGATTATTATGTTAATCTTGGGTGGAGAAATGTTTACTGCGGTCTTTTCACCTTAAAATACAAGGGAGTAATATATTATTTCCTTGATAATGAGTATTATTTTAAGAGGGATAACATTTACGGTTATTTTGACGACGGCGAGAGAATGGCTTATTTTTCAAAAGCTGTTGTTGAGACTATAATGCATATCCCTGACTTTAAGGTAGATATACTTCACTGCAATGACTGGCATACGGCTCTTGCACCTGTATTTTTAAGGGAGTTTTATATGCTTTCTGATGTGTATAAAAACATTAAGACTGTTTATACGGTCCATAACCTTAAATTCCAGGGCCAGATGTCAGATTATATGCTTGGAGACGTACTTGGACTTTATGGCAATGAGGCTGCCATGAATCAGCTAAGGTGTGATGACAGGTCCATTAATTTTATGAAGGGTGCCCTTTGTTATTCCGATGCCCTTTCAACTGTAAGCAATACTTATGCTGAAGAGATCCAGACAGCTTTCTTTGGAGAACATCTTGAGGATGTATTTAGAAGAAGACGTGATATTCTTTACGGCATCCTTAACGGTATAGATGTTAAAGAATATAACCCAGGAAAAGATACGCTTATCCCTGCAAATTATACCATGACAAAGATGGAAGGGAAGTGTGAGTGCAAAAAGGCCCTTCAAAAGGAGCTTGGCCTTCAGGTTAAAGCAGATATTCCTGTTTTTATCATGATCGGCAGACTTACAGAGCAAAAAGGTATGGATCTGCTTGATTGTATCATGGATGAGCTTATGGATCTTCCTTTGCAGCTTGTGGTCCTTGGCACCGGAGATAAAAAGTATGAAGACATGCTGCTTTATTATCAGGAAAAGTACAAAGGCAAGCTTTCTGCAAATATAAGATTTGACAATGCACTTAGTCACAGAATGTATGCGGGCGCTGACGCTCTTTTGATGCCTTCGTTATTTGAGCCTTGCGGACTTTCTCAGATAATTGCAATGCGTTACGGAACTCTTCCTGTGGTCCGTGAAACAGGCGGTCTTAAGGACTCTGTAAAAAGCTATAATAAGTACGATGGCAGCGGAACAGGCTTTTCATTTGCAAATTACAACGCCCATGAACTTCTTTTCCTTATAAAAGATGTTCTCGGAGTTTATTACGACAATAAAAAAGCCTGGAATAAGCTTATTCATCAGGCCATGAAAGAAGATTTTTCATGGACGAAATCAGCTGTAAATTATGTAAATATGTATAAAGATCTACTTGGAGAATAATAATGAATATTTATCACAATACGAGAGAACTGAAATTCAGAGAGCCTTTTGGGGCTGTATTTAAAGGAACAGATGTTGTATTAAAGCTTTTTGCTGATGATGAGGGCATAAGTAAAGTGAGCCTTATCATAAATACCAAGACAAAAATAAATGAAGAGCATGTTATGAAAAAAGAAGAGGACTGTCTCTATTCTTATGTTTTAGTCCCGGATAGCGCTGAGCTTTATTCATACTATTTTGTGATTTCGTATTGTGACGGAAAAACCGTTTATTACGGACCCAAGAAGGGAAGAGTAAATGGCGGTGGTATGACTTTTAGCGAGCCTGTTAAAACCGGTTTTCAGCTTACTGTCACAAAGCCGTCTTATTCCCCTTGCTGGTATAAGAATGGCATTGTTTATCAGATCTTCCCTGACAGATTTGCAAGGGGCGATGATTACCTTGAAAATGCAAAAGAAGATTTTAGCCATCATCTAAACGGGCCTAAAAGAGCCCTTACAGATGACTGGCTTAAAAAGCCTGTTTACGAGAAGGATTCTCTTGGAAGGATCACTAAATGGGAGTTTTACGGCGGAACTCTTAAAGGTATAATAGATAAACTTGATTATATCAAAGACCTTGGAGCGACCATAATATATCTTAATCCTATTTTTGATGCGGCAAGTAATCACAGATATGATACCGCAGATTATATGAAGATCAGTCCGCTTCTTGGAAATGAAAAAGATTTTAAGGATCTTTGCGATGCGGCAAAAAAGAAGGGGATAAACATAATCCTTGACGGTGTATTTAACCATACAGGCTGTGATTCCATATATTTTAACAAGTATAACAATTACGATACAATAGGTGCTTATAATAGTGAAAAATCCCCTTACAGAGACTGGTATACCTTTAATGACAGCAAGGACGGATACGAAAGCTGGTGGGGAGTGGGAGATCTTCCTGCAGTTAATGAAAAAAATGAATCTTATAGGAAATATATATATGAAGATCCTGACAGCGTAGTCAGGCATTATATAAAAGAAGGCGCAAAGGGCTGGAGACTTGACGTTGCAGACGAGCTTCCCGACAGTTTTATAGCAGGTATAAAAAAGGCAATGAAGGAAACAGATCCGGACTGCGTTCTTCTTGGAGAAGTATGGGAAGACGCATCAAATAAAGTGGCTTACGATGATCTAAGAGAGTATTTCCTTGGAGATGAACTTGACTGCGTAATGAATTACCCTCTGCGCGATAATATGATCGCATTTTTAAACGGTGAGATAGATGCAAATGAGCTTGCCGAAAGGTTTATGAGCCTTTATGAGAACTACCCAAAGGATGCATTTTATTCAAACTTTAACCTCCTTGGAAGTCACGACAGTAAAAGATTATATACATCTCTTGGCGGAAATGTGGCTCATATTAAGAGCGCAGTAACAATGCAGATGTGTTTTCCGGGAGTTCCTGTGATCTATTACGGCGATGAAATAGGCTATGAAGGCGGAAAAGATCCTGAAAACAGAGCAGCCTTTGATATGAGCTTGTCCAAAAATCAAATTATGGACATATACAAAGAGGCCATAGCTTTAAGAAGAGAAGATGAGATATTCCTTAAAGGCGATTTTAAGCCATTTGCTTTAAATCATAATGTGTTTTGCGTTACAAGACAGTACGGAGCAAGAAAAGTAAGAGTTATCATTAACAGAAGCGGTGATGAAGACTATGACTTTTATCTTGACGGAAAAAACTGTCATGTAAATAGGTATGAAACCCTTGTATTAGGGGATGTATTGTAATAATAATGTAAAAGATATATAATAAATTCAAATAAGATGATCATGAAATTGTCCATTTTTTAACTTATGGACAAAAAAGGAGAGGAATATGGACAAAAGAAGGGATAAGATCAATTATTACCTTGATATAGCGGAGGTTGTGGCAAAAAGAGCAACCTGTCTTAGAAAAAAATACGGATCGGTAATCGTTAAAAACGATGAAGTTATTTCCACCGGATATAACGGAGCCCCAAGAGGCAGAAAAAACTGCAGCGACATCGGAACCTGCCTTCGCGAAAAACTCGGTATTCCAAGAGGCGAACGTTATGAGCTTTGCAGAGCCGTACATTCTGAGGCAAATGCAATAATAAGTGCATCAAGAGAACAACTTATAGGCTCATCGGTTTATATGGTTTGTCTTGACGGAGAATCAGATAAACTTGTTGCCGGAACCTGCAGCTGTTCAATGTGCAAAAGACTTCTTATAAATGCCGGCATAGAAAAACTATATGTAAGGGACAATGAAAACGACTATAGAGTTATTAATATAAGTGACTGGGTAGAGAATGACGAATCGCTAGATGGTACGCTGGGGTATTAATTCATTTATTCGCAAAACACATGTTTAACGAATAAATATGTCTGTTTTTTGGAGTAAGGAGCAAATATAATGGTTAATTGGGCGGGTGATTTTATTGCGGTTTCCACATATGTTGAGTTTGAGTGTCTATGCATTATTATATTGACGCTTCTTTTGTATGTGATAAACAAAATCAAAAATAAAAACGAAAGGCTGAGTCTTGTCTTTGTTAGACTCCTTTTTGCCGTATCTACGCTCATTATCCTTACTGATATGATCTGGGCCATCAGCGAATATAACAGTTTTAATATCAGATGGTTCTTATATTTTGATAACTGCGCTTATTTTGTTTTTGATATTATTGCCGCATTTCTCTATTTTTGTTATGGAGAGATCAATCGGCCTTCATTTAAGAAATTCAACAAGGTAAAGTTTTTTGGCGCCGCTTTACCTGTTATTTGTATGCTTATTCTTATAATAGCTTCAATTAAAGGCGGTTATATCTTTTATATTGATGAAAATAACATTTATCACCGTGGAAATTGTTACTATATTTATATATCTGTTAAGTTTGCATATTATGTTATTATGATCGTAAGGGCCTTTATTTCTGCCATAAAGACAAAAATAAAGGCTGAAAGGATCATTTTTATTTCTTTGATCTTTGCGGGATTGATCTACGTTACTTCATTTTCTCTTCGTTTGATCTATTATATAGGATTTGACTGCGAGGGACTTGCCATCGGCCTTGCGGTTATTTACATATTTGTCATCAGGGATTATGAAAATAAACGTTACAATCTGAATCTTGGTATCGCAACTATTGTTGAAGAATTTATGGCTGATTATCATCTGGTATTTTTTGTTAATACAGTCAGCGAAAAAATGACCTTTTTTAAAGGCGGCGATTACATTACGGGCGATCTTTTGAATGCTTCAAAAGAAGGCTACTCTTCTTTTATGGCACGCTATATTGAAGGTTATGTTGAACCGCTTGAAAGACAAAGATTTACTGAAAGAACTTCTCTTTCATATATATTAAAAGAACTTAACAGTGAGACAAGCGTTTATTACAATACCTTTTTGACAAAATTTGTCACAAATGAGGAAAGATATTACAGATTCAAAGCGATAAGATATTCTAAAGATCCAAAAGGTCAGACAATTATTATCGGTGGGCGAAACGTTGATAAAGAGATCAGAAATGAACTACAGATAAAGAAACAGCTTGAAGAAGCAAGAGACCGCGCTGAAAAGGCAAGTATAGCTAAAAGCGAGTTTCTTTCAATGATGTCACATGACATCAGAACTCCGCTTAACGGAGTTGTCGGTATGACTGATATCGCTTACCGTAACCTTGATAATAAAGAAAAACTGACAGATTGCCTTGATAAGATAAAGAATGCTTCTCATCATCTTTTGTCCCTTATAAATGATGTACTTGATATGACAAAGATAGAGAGCGGAAAAACAGAGTATGTACACGATCCTTTTGATGTGGAACTGCTTATAGATAATTGCGTTTCAATTGCTATAGGCCAGGTTGCCGAAAGAGATCTTGAGATAGTTAAAAATATAGAAAATGTTACACATCCTCATTTGTTTGGCGATGAGCTGCATCTTCGTCAGATATTCCTTAATATTATCGGAAATGCCATCAAATTTACCGGTGATGGCGGAAAAATATATGTTAGAGTCAAAGAAATACGAAATGACGCTGAAACAGCTACTATTAAATTTGAGATCGAAGATACCGGAATCGGTATGAGCGAGGAATTTATAGACCATATATTTGAGGCATTTACCCAGGAGGAAAACGGCTCAAGGTCGAGTTACAAGGGTACAGGCCTTGGAATGGCCATAACCAAGAGACTTGTAGAGATAATGGGCGGAAATATAGAAGTCTTCAGCAAAAAAGATGTAGGCAGCAAATTTGATATTACTATCCCATTTGATATTAATTATGATTATAAAGAGGGCGAAAAGTCTACTGAAATAATGAAAAGCATTGAGGGAGCACATATTCTGCTTGCTGAAGATAACGAGCTTAACGCAGAGATTGCTTGCGAACTTTTATCTTATGAAGGCGCAATCATCGATCTTGCAAGAAATGGCCTTGAAGCTTATGAAATGTATGTGGCTTCTGAAAGCAGGCGATATGACGCGATACTTATGGATATAAGGATGCCTGAGATGGACGGTATAGAAGCTACTAAGCTTATAAGAGGCTCAGGAAAAGATGACTCTCTTACTGTCCCGATAATCGCCATGACAGCAAATGCCTTTGAAGAAGACATAAAAAAAAGCAAAGAGGCAGGTATGAATGCTCATCTTACAAAGCCTGTTGACGTAAAGAACCTAGTAAGAGTACTTTCAAGAAATATCTGGATCTAAAAACAAAACGCTTCAAACCACAAAGGTTTGAAGCGTTTATATTTAAATTACTTTTGATCGTTTATTATTCTTGCAAGTTCTAAAAGTTCAGGTCTTGAAAGAGACTGATTTGCAAGGTATTCGGTAAAGAAGTTGTTTAAAGAACCGTTAAATAACTGGTTTAAAAGAGCTTTTGTCTCAGTGTTTTGAACTGTACGCTTTGAAATGGCAGCTTTACAGACAAAACCCGGATCTTCTCTTTTTATAGCCCCTTTATCTATCAGACGCTTAATAACGGTGTAAGTTGTATTTTTCTCCCAACCGATATATTCCTTAATGATCTTGGCAATATCTTTGGCGGCAAGAGCCTTGTTTGACCAAAGTAACTCCATAACATTAAGTTCTCCCTCGTGCAATCTGATCTCACCCATAAATTACAACTGCCTTCCTGAAATATTTTACAGACAAAAGATCAAACGCAGTGTTTTCTATACTCTACTCCTGTATCATGAATCTATTTATCTGTCGGTATATTATAGTCTACAACAATAGAAATTATTTGTCAACTATATATTTTTAACAAAATTTAACGATGTTTTTTGGTTAAAAAGTCGAACCGTTCTTTCTTAAAATATTAAGAAAATAATCCGGGATCGGAGCAGAAAACTCCATGTATTCTCCTGTTGTAGGATGAATAAATCCGAGAGTTTCTGCATGAAGGCACTGCCCTTCTGTCTTGTAAGCGCACTTTTCAGGGCCATATACAAAGTCTCCAAGAAGCGGATGTGATATGCTTGCCATGTGCACTCTTATCTGATGGGTACGGCCGGTCTCAAGTTTACAGGTTATATGTGACAGATTATCTTTAAGTGATTCTACAACAGTATAATGCGTAACCGCATTCTTTCCATGAACTTTATTTATAGCCATTTTTTGCCTGTCTTTGGGGTTTCTGCCTATAGGGGCATCAATTGTACCTGAAAGGTCTTTAAAATGATTTATGGCTATGGCTCTGTACATTCTGTTTATTGAATGATCTTTAAGCTGCGCTGCGATATGGTTATGGGCAGCATCGTTTTTACAGGCAATTATAACACCCGTAGTGTCTTTATCTATCCTGTGCACTATACCCGGCCGAAGCTCACCGTTTATGCCGCTTAAAGAATCTTTACAGATATACATAAGGGCATTTACTATTGTTCCGCTCATATGCCCGGGAGCAGGATGAACTACCATGTTTTTAGGCTTGTTTATAAGGATGACATCATTATCTTCGTAAAGAATATCAAGAGGAATATCTTCAGGCTCTATATCGATAGCCTTTACCTCAGGAAAGTCTATAGAAATCTGTTCATCGCCTTTTATTTTATAATTTGACTTTGCGTAAGAACCGTTTATCAATACTCTTCCATCTTCTATGAGTTTTTGATAAAAATTTCTTGAATGGGTTTCTCCGCTTTCAAAAATAAATTCGGCGAGATATTTATCTATTCTCTCGCCGATCGCTTCTTTTGATATGATCCATTCTTCCATTAACTAGAAGCCCTTTCTTTTTAAGAAACCAAAATCACTGTCTTTGTAATAAAAAATAACCAGCACAAATAAAGCAATTGCGGAAAGCGTAACATAAATATCCGCAACGTTAAAGATCGGAAATTCTATCAGATGAAAATATAAAAAGTCAACGACAGATGATCTACCGGTTGTTATAAAAGAATATACTCTGTCTATAAAGTTTCCTATGGCCCCTGAGATCAAAAATAACAGGGTTATACGCATGGGTATATATCTTTTATCGTTAAAAGGGATCTTAAGCAAAATAAAGACTATAGCGCCTACAATAAGCACTGTGATAACTGCAAAAAAGTAAAACTGTCCTTGTAAAATACCAAAGGCAGCACCGCTGTTGCCACCTTCAAGTAAATATAGCTTAAATACTCCTTTGATTATTTCAATTCCTGAATTACCGCTAAGGTTTTTTACCGCAAAAAACTTTGTTATCTGATCGATAAAGATCAACAAGATAACAGTCAATATATGAAAAGGAATCTTTTTCTTCATAAGGTCTACTTTTCTTCCTCGTCTTCCTCTTCTATTTCAGGATCTTCATCTTCTTCATCAAAAACAGTGTCATCAATAACCGGAAGTTCTTCCTCATCTTCATCATCTGTTTCGTCAGGCTCGTAATCTTCATCTTCTAAAGATACTGCAGCCTTTGATTCTTTAACAGGCTTTGCATCATCTGGCGTAGAAAGAAAGGTGTCAAGATTTGCAACTTTAATCTGAAAAGAATCGCTTTCAATAAGTTCAAGCTGAGCGGCAGCAAGTTTTTTAAATTCAGCCTTATAAAGGTCATATTGCTGAAGAAGGTTAACTGTCTTAGTATGAAGAAGTTCAAGGTCTCTGTGGGCATCGGCAACGATAAGTTCAGCTTTTGCCCTGGCCTCTTTTTCTATGGCAAGTGCCTGTTTTCCTGCAGCCTCTTTGGTATCGTCTGCAGTACGCTGGGCAAGTACAAGTGCTTTTTGCAATGTCTTTTCGATGGACTTGTAGTACTGGATACCTTCGCTTAAGGTGTTGATCTTATCTGTAAGTTCAACATTTTCCTTGTAAAGTCTTTCATAATCGTCATATATTTCTTTGAGGAAAACATCCACATCTTTCTTTTCATAACCGATACCGGTTTTTAAAACTTTTCTTTCGATCTCTATAGGTGTAAGCATATTTTCCTCCGATTAAAAGTCTTTATTTATCGTTGGTACTTCAAAGCTGTCGTCAGCTATAAAGCCAAGATAATCTCCTGATATATCGATGGTATCAGGCGAAAAGATAAAAATAAATTTTGAGATCTGGTGGAGCTTGCCGTTAATTGCATAAACCGCACCGCTGATAAAATCCATGATACGCTGCGCATCCATAGGATCAAAGCCCTCAAGATTAACAACTACGGCTCTTCCTGTAAGAAGCATATCACAGATATCCTGAGAATCTTCAAAGGAAGAAGGCTTCATGATACAAACCTCAAGACCCTTTGGCGTGGTACGTATAGGCACGATCTTGTTGCTGGTGGTGCGTTCGGTTTTAGCCGCCTTAGGAACTTCTTTACGTACAGGGGCAGAAAAGCTTTCAGAAACTGTATTTTTAACAGGTCTTTCTGCTTTTTCTTCAGCCTGTTCTTCAGCTGCTTCTTTTTTACGATTTTTTCTGACAGAAGTAACCTCTTCTTCGTCTTCATTTAAAAAATCATCAAAATCGTCATCTCCGTCAATCTTAAGATATCCGAGAAAATTTTTTATAAGATTTGCCATTGTTTATCTCCAATCAATACTTACAAAATAGCTTTATTACATCATTTTTATTATCCGATTTTTTGTACTATAAGTCAACAATAATATTTAATAAATGATGGCATTATCAGTGGCTTTACTTGCATCTGAGATAATGTGATCATATTCTGAAAGGCCATATTCTGTATCGGCTTTTACTATACAAAATTCCTCGTTTTCAGAAAGGATTTCTATTCTTCTGAAAAAAGCATAGCCTTTATTTGCATTATATACACCTTCAAGAGTTGCACTGTCGGAAAGAATATAATAATCTTTGTCAGCAGAGATACGGTCTCCTGCCTTAAGTTTTCCGTTTGCGGAGATGTATGCGTAATCTTCGTCTCTGTAATAGATATCAACTGTTATTTCGTCAAAAGTCTTTTCTCCGTTTTCAAGGAAGACATCTTTTGAAAGATAATTTACCGGCTTTGTTATATCATTTTTAAAATACTTTAAAGGCACTTTAAAAAATGTCTTTGTGGTTATGGCGCTTTTTGGTATCTTAAGCCCTGTCATGCCTTTAAGATCAAGCTTAATGTCTATAAAACGCTTATCAAGATACCTTATCATATATCTCCCCAGAGAAAGAGCCGCATAACAGCCGTCAGCCTTTCTGTAAACGTTTATGGCTGCGGTAGCCATAAGATTATCCGGGCAGAATGTAATATTTATATATTCGTTTTCAAGAAGCGCGATATACTCTTCATCGCTTATAGGTATTATGATGCTCCAGTTTTCAGAAGGAATAAGCTTATAAGCAGGAGTCTGTGATTCAATAAGCTCCTTTGAAAGGGTGGAATCTTCTTTATAATCTTTAGCCTCATTAAAAAGCTCATAATTGACATCATCAATGGTGATATCTGAATAAGAATCTGTATTGTAGGAAACGATACCGCTTTCTTTACTCTTATATATATGAAATGTGGAAGAATTACCGTAGCTTCTCGCCACATCTCCGATATCTGACAGCATTGATGATGAGGACATAAGTCCGGCTTCACTTTTAAGTGCATTTTTTAATGAGTACGTGGCCTTAAAATCAGTACTGTTTGTTTTGTTGTAGTTTGTAAGCAGATTTTTGATGTGCTCTACTGAGTCTTTTCCTGCAGTTTTATCTGAAGAAACTTCTGTAAGCTTTGAATGGACCGAGCCTGTTTCATCAACCGACATTACGGCACAATCTTTTGATGCTCTTCCGCCCTCTTCAATAAAAAAATTCGGGTAACCTGAATGCGCGGAGGTAACCACATGTTCATCACGTATGATAATGCCGGTTATACTGCCTTCACTTGACATTGAACCACTTTTTACTTCAAAAAGCGACAATCTGTTTCTGGATATATAAACATAAACATTAATGCCGATATAAAAAAGAATGATAAAGAATATAATAAGCCCAAAATGATTAAAGATCGGGTTTCTTTTCATGCGATAAACATTGCTATTTTTCTTTTGCAAAACGATCTTCCTTTCGCAATAACTTTCTACCCTACCATTATAGAGTTAGTGATAAAGAATGTCAAAGAAAAACGGACACTTAAAGGAATTTTAAGCGTCCGTTATAAATGTCTATCTTATTTTATAATGCAACGAGTACATTATCTTTAAATTCAGCAGGGAGGTTAGCACTCTTCATAGAGATGCTGATAACAAAGTCCACATTAAAGTTCTTTGATATAGCAATAAGCTTATTAAGAACAGGTGTTATTTCATTTTCTTCCAGATACGCAATTTTAAGGAAACTATCGAGGAATATGGCTTGAATATCGGAATCCTGTGATAATATACCACATATAAATCCAAGGAATTCACCGGTATTTTCTACCATGTAGTCTTTGATATTAACAAGACGGATAGAATTATTTAGTTCATACATGTGCTTGTTACTTTTGTCGATGTAAACGATCTTGCCGGTGTAGTCTTTAAGAACTCCGTTTGCCTTCTCCAACAATACTTTTGTCTTACCTTTACCCTTTTCGCCCACAATTATGTTAACCATAGCAAGCTCCTCCTTGATTTAATTGATAATTATATTATACTAACTTCTGTCAGAAAAAACAACATAAACATAAATAATTATTGTATAAAATTCTCTTGATTTGCCATCATTTTAAATACAATTTCAAAGTCAGTATAGAGGATGTTTGAATCTTCAGCTTTTGTGATTCCCACTATGTATGGAACGCCGTTTATATCCTTCGCGCTTACTATCATACAAGATCCGGCCTCGTTTGTAGTACCTGTCTTGCCTCCAAGAACAGTGAAGAATTCAAGAGGCTTAGCAGAGCCTGTAATATATTTGTTAGTAGAAAGGATATCTTTTTTAATACCGCTTCCGTTTTTATCCATATATTCGATGGTGTAACTGCCGTTACCGGCAATTTCAATATATCTGCTATCTTTAAGTATTTCGTTAAATATAAGATATATGTCATAAAGCGTAGTGTAATGATCATCGGCATGAAGACCGTGGCTGTTTGAAAAATGTGAATGTGTGGCCCCGAGTGCTTTTGCTGTGGCATTCATTTCATCGCAAAAGGCCTCTTCACTTCCTGAATGAATAATAGCCAGGGTTTTGGCTGCATCATTTGCAGATGTTATCAGTGCTGCTTTAAGAAGCATATCAACGGTGATCTGGTCTCCTTCTGAAAGACCAAGCTTTTTTGCATAAGAATCAGGAAGCTTTGTACCTTCTTCAGGTACGGAAACAGTCTTGCTAAGATCCATATCTCTAAGAATGATATATCCTGTAAGGATCTTTGTAAGTGAAGCCGGGTAAATCTTATCATATACGCCCTGCTGGTATAAAAGCTCGTTATCACTTAGCTTAAGAGCAAGGATGTGCTCATCTTTTCCAAGTTCTGAATCAACAGGAGGGATTATAGAACCTTTATCATCTTTTTCTATTACGCAGAGCTCGTCACCAAGAAAGGAAACGCTGCTATTAATATCAGAATCGGCCTTTAAAATGCTTATGCTTTCAGCTGCGGAAAAAGCTCTGTACTGCGGAGCTGATGCTTTTTTTTCGCAACCTGCGGATACGCAAAAAACTGCAGATATAAAAATAACTGCAGTCTGTTTAAATAATCTTTCCTTTATTTTACTATTTCTCTCCAATCAAGATCACCCCTGTCTAATGCTTTTATAAGAAGCTCGGCGGTTGCAAGGTTGGTTGCAAGCGGAATGTTATGCATATCACAAAGACGCATAACATTATCAACTACGGGTTCGTGAGACTTTGCAGAAAGTGGATCGCGAAGGAAAATAACAAGGTCGATCTCGTTATTTTCTATCTGAGAACCAAGCTGCTGCTCTCCCCCAAGGTGGCCTGCAAGGAATTTGTGTACGTTAAGGTTTGTAACTTCTTCAACAAGGCGCCCTGTAGTACCTGTAGCGTATATTTCATTTTTGCTTAATATTCCTCTGTAAGCTATGCAGAAATTCTGCATAAGTTTCTTTTTTGCATCATGTGCAATAAGTCCGATATTCATTATCAATCACCTTCAATATATTTAATCAAGATCAAAACTTATATCGGCATATTCCGATACGTGTGTAGGTCTTGTGTTTGATCTGTAAAGTCCGACATTTAATATAAGTCCAATGGATATCATGCTTCCAAGTAAACTTGAAAGGCCAAAGCTAAGGAAAGGAAGCGGAAGCCCTGTGTTTGGTAAAATAGCGGTGGCAACTCCTATATTTGCAAAACTTTGGAACATGATCATCCCGGATACACCCATAGCTATCATACGTCCTTCATGGTCCGCAGATCTATTTGCTATCATTATACATCTGATAATGATAAGTGCAAATAAAGCTATAACAAGAAGAGATCCGAAAAATCCCAGCTCTTCTCCAAGTACTGAAAAAATAAAATCGCTTTCGTTTACGTATACATAGTTGTATTTTCTGGCGGCACTTTCTGCGCCTTCTGTAAAAAACTTCCCGTAAAGTCCCCCTGAGGAAATTGCTATTATTGATTTATTTTGCTGGTACTGACCTGAGTTTGCATAGGTCTCAGGATTTAAAAAGCTTAAGATACGTTCCTGCTGGTATGATGTAAGCAGTTTTTGGAAAGGCTGCTGAACATACCAGAAAAGCGAAACAGCAACGGGCACGCCTACTGCAACAACAGGTATAATGATCTTAAAACTTAAGCCCGCAGAAAAGATCATAATAACAAATATAAAAAGCATAACCATACTTGAGGAAAGATCCGTCTGTATGAGTATAAGGAATGTAGGTATGGCCGTAATAATGCATGCAAGCACAAAAACATAGAATTTGTCCATCTTGTTCTGGAACTTGTTTAAAAAGGCGGCCATGGTCAAAATAAGAATTATCTTAACCAGCTCAGAGGGCTGAACCTCCGTAAAACCTACATTAAGCCATCTGTAAGCACCCGTGGTGTGGTCAACTCCGAATCTGGTAAACCTTACCATAAAAAGGACCGCCACTCCCACGAGATAATACAGTATGACGAATTTACAAATAAAATGATAGTCAACAATGGATAGAAATACTATTATCAAAAGACCTAAAAAAATACCCATAATCTGATGTTTAAACATGCTCTGCCCATCGGAATTATAAATGCAGAAAGCACCCAAAGCGCTTAGGATAAGGACTGAAGCAAGCAATATAACATCATATTTTTTAAAGTCGTATAATTTGAAGCTGAACATATTTCTACCTAAAAGTTAATTCTTATTCTTTACTTCCTTAATAGGAATATTGGCAAAAAGTGCCGGAACGGTTCCGTTGTTTCCATCGGACTCCGTTTGAGTGATCTTGATATCAAGACCCTCAAGGTCAATCTCTACATATTTGGAGATTACCTGAATGATATCATTCTTGATCTTCTCCATGATCTCCGGTGAGCAGTTTGCTCTGTCTGAAACGAGAACAAGTTTTAAACGATCCTTTGCTATATTACCGGAGGATTTTTTTCTAAAAAGATCTGCTAAACTCATAGTTTGTTCCCCCTATTTTTTCTTGAATAGACCACCGAGCTTTTTAAAGAAACCGTTTCCTGCTTCAAGATCAAGCAAAGGAACTTCTTCTCCAAGGATCCTTTTACAGATATTCATATAAGCCTTTCCTGCAAGACAGTCGCTTCCCACTAAAGGCTCGCCCTGGTTGGTGGCTACTACGATGCTTTCATCATCAGGAACAACACCGATAAGGTCAACAGCAAGGATCTCAACAACATCATCACTGCTCATCATATCGCCGCGTTTAACCATATCCATACGTAATCTGTTTACGATGATATGGGTCTGCTTCATCTCATTAGCTTCAAGAAGACCAATGATACGGTCTGCATCACGAATGGCAGAAACTTCAGGAGTTGTAACTACAAGCGCTCTGTCAGCACCTGCGATTGCGTTCTTAAAGCCCTGCTCAATACCTGCCGGGCAATCAAGAAGGATATAATCAAATTCTTCTTTAAGCTGCTCTGCAAGCATCTTCATCTGATCCGGTGTAACGGCATCTTTGTCTCTTGTCTGTGCACTCGGAAGAAGATAAAGATTTGGATAACGTTTATCTTTAATAAGAGCCTGTTTGATACGACAGTTTCCTTCGATAACATCTACAAGGTTGTATACGATCCTGTTTTCAAGACCCATAACAACATCAAGATTACGAAGTCCTATATCGGTATCGATAAGGACAACTTTTTTGCCAAGCATGGCAAGGCCGGTTCCGACATTGGCAGTCGTGGTTGTTTTACCTACGCCACCTTTTCCGGAAGTAACTACGATTACTTCTCCCATCTAAAGATTCCTCCAATTAAAATATTTAAAAATCATATAGTACTATAATACTATAAAACTTACATGAATTAAACAAAAATATTAATCAATTTTTATGTTGGCAAGAACATTTTTGTTGTAGCTGTCGATATAGATGCCGCCGTCCTGCGCATAGGCTATGGCAGTTTTAAGACCCTCATCACCGTCGTCTCCGGCTCTGCCTACATAATCAGCTATACGAAGCTGCATCGGCTTCATATCAAGAGCAAAAATAAATGCGTTTTCATTTCCGGACTGACCTGCCACCGCAGTTCCTTTAAGAGATCCAAGAACTACGATACTGCCTTTTGATACAATATTTGCACCCGGGTTTATATCGCCCATTACTATAACACCCGTTTCAAATTCGGCAACCTGCCCACTTCTTAATGAGCCCTTATAAAAGATGGCATTTTTGATATCAAGTGAAGAAACTTTATCTTCTATAGCCTTCTTAAAGGACTTTTCTCTTTCTTCGTCTTTATCAAGGACACACATGATCTTTAGATCTGAGCTTTCTGAAATAGCCGATATTATCATGCTCTCTTCTTCTATGCTAAGGTCTCTTCCTTCAAATCCAAGGGCCATTTCAGCACTGCCAAGGAATTTTCGTGATTCGGAAAATTTGGCTTTAACAGCGGTTATAAGCTCATTAAAGGGTATTTCACCGTCAAGAACAACTAATATTCCAAAATTATTCGCTTTGATAACTACAGGCTGTGTCATATTAATGATTCCTTTCGTTTTTAGTTTGTTACTCTGGTCTGATATGAAGCATCGCTTGTATCAACATCACTATCTATTATATCATCTAAATTACGTTTTCCATAGTAAAATTCGTAAAAATCCGATCCTACTTTTGCTGCATTTGTAGATGTATATGCATAAGGTAATACAACAGTGACCGCAAGCTCCGGGTTATCTATCGGCGCATATGAAGTAAACAGCGCGTGGTTACCTCTTGTTTTTACGATCTGAGCGGTACCGGTCTTTCCTGCTACTGTTACGTTAAGGTCTGAAAACAGGCTCTTATAGGAGCTGTCAGGACCGTTTATAACAAGATCCATACCATCTTTTATGACCTTCATGGTTGAATCGCTGATATCAACAACAGGAGCCTCTTTTGTCTTAGCGGTAGATACTGTGTTGGCAACAGGAACGCCGTTAACATCTTCTATATGATCGACAAGGGTCAGATAATTACATGTTCCGCCGTTTGCAATAGAAAGAGTGTATCTGTTGATCTGTGTAGGTGTAAATGACCAGGAGCCCTGACCTATGGCAGATCTGATGGAGTCTATATCCGAAATGTCAGGAGTATATTCGTAGGTTTCAACTCCTGAAGTCTCGTCTTCTTTAAGACCGAACTTTGCAGCATATTTTGCAAGCTTTTCGAGACCGTTTACAGATGAGTACGAACCTACACCCTTACAGGAAAGTCTGTAGCCAACTTCATAAAAGAACACGTTACATGACATCTCGATAGCCTGTCTTACGTTAATGTGTCCGTGTGAAGAATTGCTCCAGCAGGTTGCCTGCGTTGTATCTGGAAGGGTGTATACAACGGTATCAAGTATGGTCTCGCTTGGACTTATTACACCTTCTTCAAGGCCTGCCGCAGAAGAAATCATCTTAAACGTAGAACCGGGAGCTGTCTTTTGCTGTGTAGGTCTGTTTATAAGAGGAAGGGATTTATCTGATGTGAGCTTTGCATAATATTCCGCATCCACTTTATTTGCTAGCTTGTTATTGTCATAGCTTGGATAAGTAACAAGAGCTTTTACTTTACCGGTATCAGGGTCTGTTACTACCATAGACCCGCTGCAAGGGTCAAGAGCAAGCATGGCAGGTGTTAACTCAAGGCTTTTTATCTTGCTTATAATAAAGTTATATGGGCTTATCACGCCCCCTGCTATCTTGTTATAATCTTCCTCATTCTTTTTAAGTACCTTCTGGTCAAAAAGAAGTATACAAAGATCGCGGCCGGATAAAGAATAATTATATACAAGTGTTTTGTATATCATCTTTTCGTAGGTCTGATCTTCTCTGAATTCCGTCATGGCCTTGTCTATGAGGATATTATATATCTCTTCTGTACTGTAATATGAATCTCCGATGCCGATCTTTGAAAGATTCAGCCAGTTACTTGATATTACGTACTCAAGGAATTCCGAAAGGGATATGCTGTCAGCAGCATATTTCTTATAGTTTTCATCTGATCTGTCTAAAGCGGATCTGTTTATATATCCTTTATCAAGAAGAAAACTGTAAAAATAATAGATATAATCCTGTATCTCAGAAGTTGTCTTTGGAGTGGTAACTTTGCTTCCAAAGCTTAAAACTTCTGAAAGCTTTCCGGCAACAGATGCCTCTTTGTCTTTATACAGCTTTAATACGGCTTTTTCGGTATCTGTAGCTTTTTTTGCGTTAAAATGAGATATATCTATTATATTGTTATCGATAAGGGCATAATATACATCATATATAGGTATGTTAAGGTTTGATGATGTGGTCTTTGCGGTATTACCTGCAGTAGCCGAATTTTTGATCCTGGTGATAAGGATGGCTGCAAGGTTTTTTTCAAGTAAATGATAGCAGGCCTTTTGAAGGTCGATATCTATAGTAAGGTACAGATTATCCCCCGCAACAGGGTCATTGCTTTCAAGAACCGACTTTACTCTGTAAGAGGAATTAAGCGCAACTACTTCTCCGCCCTTTTTGCCTCGAAGATACTCTTCAAAGATCCTCTCAAGACCCGTTTTTCCAATCTGGTCCGTGGCACTGTAATAAGTATCTTCAAGTTCTTTCTCATTTACAAGCCCGGTATATCCAAGTACGTGGGAAAGGTACAGACTGTCATTATATACTCTGTGGGTCTCCGTCATTATCTCAACGCCAGGAAGATCCACGGAATTTTCTTTGATAGCCGCAACTGTCCTGTCATCTACATCAAAAGAAATTGAAATAGGCACATACTTAGCGTATGTATTCATCCACATGGCATATCTGATATTCATTATCTTAAGAGTATCTTCAACGGAGTATTCGTCTGAGATACCAAACATATAGGTACCTGTTCGAAGATGCTCATATACTTCTGCCGCAGTGGCGTTTTTTTCTTCGTCTGTAAGCTGATCCACATTTTTCCTTGCATAGGCGTTCTTTTTAAAACGAAGTTCTGAAGATTCGTTGTCTACGTTAAATGCAAGGTTTCCTTTTTTATCAAGAACTATATAAAATTCCGTATCTATTTTATTGCCGTGTTCTTCAAGAATTTCAATAAGCCTGTGGATCATGGCATTTTTTTCGTCATTGGTGGTAAGTACACCGTTGTCTTCAAGGGTTACGGTATAAGAAAACTCATTGTATGCAAGAAGTTTTCCGTTGCAATCGTATATATTACCCCTTGTAGCCTTGATCTCACGTTCTTTGGTTATCTGGCTTTCAGCCTCTTCTATTATCTCTTCACCTGTTGCTATCTGAAGATTAAAAAGTCTTATAACAAGAGCAACAAAAAGCAGTGAATAAGCGACTACAATAAAGATGATACGGGTTTTGACTATTCTTTTAAATGCGTCGAGAATATTATCTATCAATCCCCGGTTACCTCCTTTTCTGTTTCCTTTGGCTCAAGGAGTATAAAGAGCTTTTGGATCGCTCTGTATAAAAGTACCGATACCACTACTGTATAAATAGCCTCGGGAAGAACTATGGAACGAAGATAAAAAAACAGATGTGTCCTGTTCCTTAACAAAAATCCAACAATAAAGATCCCAAAATTATATAAAATATCGGTAAGTCCGGTTAAGATAAGCGGTATCGTATAATCGTCCTTGTCATATATCCTGTTGGCAAAACCAAGAAGATACCCAAGGGACATATAAAGCAAAGCAAACAGACCTAAATAGGTTCCGTCCATCAGGTCTGTAAAAAGTCCGGCGATAAATCCGAATATAAGGCCATTTACCTGACCGTATCTAAAGGAAATTACCACCAGGAGTATTATTATTAAATTAGGTACTGCGCCTGCTATACTTAACCCCTGAAGCAATGTGGTCTCTAGAAGATACATTACAAGAAGAAGGGCGCAGGCAGTGATCCACTTTCTCAAGTCTATTTTCCTTCTTTAGTGTTTGTGTCTGTATATTTTTCCTTTTCTTCGGTGATGATGAGTACCATATCAAGAGAAGAAAAATCAACAGCCGGAGTAAGAAGAGCATTTTTGGTCATATTTGAAGGAGCGGTTTTAATATTGCTGATATAACCAACCAGGATGCCGGGATGATATTTGTCGGAAAGGTATGAAGTAACGACTTCATATCCGTCATCTATCTCCGCATCTTTAATGATGTCTTCTACCTCTATATAGCCTTTGTCAAGAGTCTCAAGATTTCCTTTTACAACACAGACATCATTTGTTTTAATGAACATACCCGAGACATAACTTGCGTCGTCAATAATGGAACGAACCCTGGCCCAGTTTGTACCAACCTCTGTAACAAGGCCCACAAGACCGTTTCCTGCCATAACATTCATATCTTTCTTGATGCCGTCTTTGCTGCCTTTGTCTATACGAAAATCCGAATACCAGCCGGTTGAATCATTGGCGATAACTCTTGCAGCTACTTTCGGATAATCGGCATAGGTCTGATCAAGGCTGTAAAGATTACGGAAATTTTCAAGCTCATACCTGTTTTGAAGCAGGATCTTGTTTTCGTAATCAAGATTATAGAGCTGATCTTTAAGCTTTGCATTTTCGGCTAACAGTTCTTCTATTGTTTTTGCGTTTTCAAATCTGTTTGAGATCTTTTTCCCGATGGAATTTAAGCCTTTTTGCATAGGACTTATAACATCGCCAGCAAAGGTTCTTATTGGCGCAAATTTCTCTTTATATCTGAATGAAAAGAAAATAAGCGTCACGCAGATGATAAGACCGATGATTAAAAATATGCTTGGCTTGATCTCAATATCACTTTTTGGTTTTCGCATCTAAGGTCAATCCTTCATTCTGATGGAATAATTTGTCTGATGATAAACATATGGAAGGGTTTCGAACTTATCCTCATCCATTATCTTGCCAAGACCCTTAACTACTGAGTTGTCAGGGTCAGGAATAAGGTTTATCTTAAGGTCAGTCTTCTGGTTAAACAATTTATCGATATCTTTTATGTTTGCAGAGCCGCCGGTAATATAGATGCCGGAATCGATTATGTCTGAGGAGATCTCAGGCGGAGTACGCTCTAAGATAGTCCTTACAGCATCAACGATGGCTCCAAAATGATTTTCAATTGCATCATAGACCATGGCTGAAGAGATCTCGGCCTCGATAGGAAGACCTTTAACAACGTCTCTTCCGTATACTTTTATGGTCTTTACTTCAGAAAGAGGAACCGCACAGGCTAGCTCTTTCTTGATCTTTTCTGCTGTTTTTGAACCTATGTATAGATTATAGTTTTTCTTTACATAAAGCTTTATGGACTCATCAATATCATTTCCTCCGACATTGATAAGTTTGGAAAGCACGATGCCTCCAAGAGAAAGGATAGAAACTTCGGTGGTATCTGCGCCAATATCTACTGTCATGATACCTCTGGCGTTGGTAACGTCAAGTCCTGCGCCAAGAGCCACACAGATTGGCTTATCTACAAGAGAAACCTTGTTGCTCTTAAGATCTGAAGACATTATAAGATCAACAAAGGAACGTTTATCCACTTCTGTTATGTCGGTTGGAATGGCAATGATGAATCTTGGCTTATGGGCTTTTTTAGGAGCACCGTAAAGCTTTTCAAAGATCTTGTTAAACATCTTTATCATCTTGCCGGAATCTGCTATGATACCGTTTGTAACAGGATAAACTACTTCAATGCCTTCAGGAGCTTTTTCGCTCATTTCGGCAGCCTCGTCTCCTATGGCAAGTATTTTTCTGCCGTCTTCTATCGCGATGACGTTTTGTTCATCGTAAATGATACCGTCATTTTTTCTGTAAAGTTTTAAGACCTTTGTTCCAAGGTCAATTCCGATAACTTTAGTACCCATTAATGTTCCCCCGGATTTGGATTTATCAGAAAAGATCCATGTCTTTGATACTGATATATTTTTTGTCGCCGATAACTATATGGTCAAGAAGCTTGATTCCGATAAGCTCTCCTGCTTTTGCTATTGAAAGAGTAGATGATATGTCGCTTCTGCTTGGAGTGGGGTCACCTGAAGGGTGATTATGTAAAAGCACCATATTTACCGCATCTGCTTTAAGTGCACATGATAAGATCTCGCGCTCTGGCAGATACGAAGAATTAACGGTGCCGGAAGAAACAATCACCTCTTTTATAAGCTGCAATTTGCTGTCAAGAAACAGAGCATACACCTTTTCTACGTTAAGGTGTCGCATCCTTTCCATATATCTTTCGGCTATAACGGATGAAGAAGATGCAGTAAAACCGGTGTGTTTCTCTAAAGAAGACATCCTTATGCTAAGCTCTGCAATGCATTTTAACTCTATTGCCTTAACTTTTCCGATTCCCTTTATCTTGGTAAGCTCTTCTATGGTAAGATCATGAATACCGATAAGGGAACCTCCTGCTTTTTTTAGCACATCTCTTGCAAGCGTCAAGACGTCGATGTCTTTGTAGCCGGTTCTTAGGATAACTGCTAAAGCTTCAGTGTCAGAAAGGCTTTCAGCGCCGTTTTTTAACACCTTTTCGTAGGGCTTTTCATCCGCTAAATAGTTATTTAGTTTTTTATTCATATAATTTTATATGAGACAATACACAAAGATTATTTTATCATAATCTGTTCTTTTTGTATACAGCCTGCCTCATACATCTTCTGAACCGAATATATTATTCCTGCTTTGGCAGAATAATAGGTAAGACCACCCTGAAAATAGATGGCGTATGGTTCTCTTATAGGACCGTCAGCAGAAAGCTCTATCGATGACCCTTGTACAAAAGCACCTGCAGCCATTATAACCTTGCTGTCATAGCCCGGCATATCAGACGGCACAGGATCCACAAAACTGTCAACAGGAGCAGCACCCTGGATACCTTTACAAAAAGCCACCATGGCAGCTTCAGATTTAAGTGTCACTGCCTGGATAATGTCGTGTCTGCTTTCAGTGCCGTTTGGAACAACAGGAAAACCGAGATTTTCGTAAATGTTTGCAGCAAGGATAGCTCCTTTTAATGCACCTGCAACTACTGTAGGGGAAAGGAAAAGTCCCTGAAGGAAAGTTCCGTTTATACCAAGGGATGCACCGACCTCTTTTCCGAGGCCCGGACAAGTAAGCCTGTAAGCCGCATTTTCTACGCATTCTTTCTTCCCAACTATATATCCGCCTATAGGTGCAAGACCGCCGCCCGGGTTTTTAATAAGTGAACCTACGCACATATCAGCGCCCACATCTGTCGGCTCGATCTTTTCCGTAAATTCACCGTAGCAGTTATCAACCATGCAGATAACGTCAGGTTTTATATTCTTTATAAAAGTGATAAGCTCACCTATCTCTGTAACGGATAAGGTCTTTCTTGTAGCGTATCCTTTTGAACGCTGGATAGTAACAAGCTTGGTTTTTTCATTTAGTGCTTTCTTTATGCCGTCAAAATCAAAATCACCGTTTGGAAGGAGGTCAACCTGGCTGTATGTAACTCCGTATTCTGCTAGGCTGCCCTTTTGCTCGGTTATACCGATCACCCCGTCAAGAGTATCATATGGCTTGCCGACAGGAGAAAGGATCTCATCTCCCGGGCGAAGATTACCAAAAAGCGCTACAGTAAGAGCGTGAGTTCCGCAAAGGATCGCAGGTCTGACAAGAGCATCCTCAGCATGAAATACTTTGCTGTAAACTTCTTCTACTCTTTCTCTGCCGGCGTCATCATAGCCGTATCCGGTAGAAGGATTAAAATCCTGCGCGCACACCCGTGCTTCTCTCATGGCATTTAATACTTTAAGCTGGTTATATTCAGCCACCTCATCGATGGCATCGAATCTTTCTTTAAGTTTTTTGTCATGATAAGTACAATAATCATATACCTCTTTTGAAACACCAAGTGCTTCATATTGTTCGTAAGTCGACATAAAATTTCCTTTCTAGTCCATAAATTAAATAAAGGACAAAAGATAAGACATGATCTCATCTTCGCTTTTAAATTCGTTTTTATTTACCCAGATTACATCCTTCTCACGTTTAAACCAGGTAAGCTGCCTTTTGGCAAAATGCCTGGTATTAAGCTTAAGCTCATATATGGCTTCTTCTAATGAACATTCACCTTTAAGATATTTTACTATCTCTTTATAGCCAAGCCCCTGCATTGAGATATTTGTTTCGTTAAGCCCTTTTTTAAGCAGACCTTCCACTTCTTTTACAAGGCCTTCATCTATCATCTCATCAATGCGTTCGTTTATCCTGTTATATAACTTGTCTCTATTATCATTTAGCACAAAATATCTGAAATCATAGGGCGATTCTTTTTCTTTTTGAACCTCGTTATGCTCTGAGATCTTTGTGCCTGTAGATCTGTAAAATGCGATGGCTCTTATAACTTTTTTTGTGTTGTTTTTATGGATGATCTTACAGCTTTCCGGGTCTATATCATAAAGCAGCTTATAAAGCTCGTCAACACCGTTTTTTTCAAGAAACAGGGTAAGTTCATTTCTTATCTCTTCGTCATCGCCTTCTGTAGTAAAATCAATATCATATAATAGAGCCTGGATATAAAACCCGGTACCTCCAACGATAATGGGGACTTTTCCTTTGGCGTAAATATCTGTTAAGGCCTTTTTTGCCATTTTCTGGAAGGTATAAACATTAAAATCATCCTTAGGATCAAGGACATCAATGAGGTAATGCTTTACACCTTGCATTTCTTCTTCTTTTATCTTTGCGGTCCCGATATCCATTCCTTTATAAACCTGCATGGAATCAGCAGAGATTATCTCTCCGCCTATTTTTTTTGCAAGCCCGATGGAAAGCCCTGTTTTACCGACAGCTGTAGGACCTGTTAAAACAATGAGTTTATTCATATCACACTATTCTTTTGAATTTCTTTTCAATCTCATATTTTGACATTCTTATTACAGTTGGTCTGCCATGTGGGCAGTTATAAGGATTATCAAGTGTAAGAAGCTCGTCAAAAAGTTTTCTTGCTTCATCCATAGAAAGGGTGTTGTTACCCTTTACAGCTGCTTTGCAGGACATTGACGCTATCTTTTCGTATACCTCTTTTGGAGTGGTGATACGTTCTGAATCTACATATTCGTCAAGTATGGCTGTAAGCATCTCTTTAGGATCCATAGTGTAGGTTTCGGTAGGAACACCTGAAATGGCGTATTCATGTCCGCCAAAGGCATCTATCTCAAAGCCGCATTTTGCAAGGTATTCTTTTAAGGCAGCAAGTGCTGTCTTTTCACGCTCTGAAAGAGATACGATAATAGGAGGCATAAGCCTTTGGGTATTTGCCGTATTATCGTTAAATGCCTTAACAAAGTGCTCATACATCACTTTTTCGTGTGCAGCATGCTGGTCCATCATATAAAAGGTATCCCCAAGGGAAAAGAGCCAGTATGTATCAAAAAGCTGTCCGATTATCTTAACATTTTCTTTGGCTTCCTCTGAAATGAAGTTAAGCTGCACAGGCTTTTCAGATGTTTTTGCCGGCTCGGTCTTAATGACGGGTTCTGTAAAAGTATCTAAAACCACCGGTTCCTGATCATGCATAGGAGCCGGCTCAGGTGCAGGCTTTATAGAAACAGCCGGCGCAGGTTCAGGCTTTAAAGCAACTTCAGGCGTAGGCGTAACTTCAGGTGTACATGAAGGTGTAACAGCCGGCGAAGGTGCAAAAGATTCGGCTTTATAAGAAACCTGTTCTTCATTAACTTTTAATTTATTAATCGGAATATCAGGCATAACAGGCTTTGGCGCAGGCTTTTCTTCCTTTCCCACAGTTACATCGGGAATAAGCTCTTCGCTTCTTAAAGCCTTTGTTACTGCATGATAAACAGCTAAATAGATCGCCTCGCCGTCAGAAAACCTTACCTCAGCTTTTTGTGGATGTACATTAACATCAACTGCTTCAGGGTCAACATCTATCATAAGTGAGGTAAAAGGATATCTGTGCAGCATGATAAACGGCTTATATGCCTCTTCTATAGCTTTGTTTATTACGTTGTTTTTAATAAATCTGCCGTTTACGTAGTAGTTTTCGTAGTTCCTGTTACCCCTTGTAACGACAGGCTTTCCAATGAAGCCGGTTATCTTTATTCCGCTTTCATCATACTCAACAGGAAAAAGGTTTGAAGCAATCTCTCTGCCGAATATATAGTAAATGGCATCTTTTTGCTTTCCGTTGCCGGGAGTTTGAAGTTTAACCTTTCCGTCAGCAATATATTTAAAAGTGATCTCCGGGTGAGAAATAGCAATTTTTTCAAGAATCTCCTGTATATAGCTACTCTCTGTCTGAGCGGATTTTAAAAACTTAAGTCTTGCCGGCGTGTTATAAAAAAGGTCTCTGATTATAAACGTTGAACCATCGGGGCAACCTACAGGAAGAAGATCTTCGCTTATGCCACCTTCTATAACATATCTGTAGCCCGTAAAATCGGCGGATTTTTTTGTTATAAGCTCCACTTTTGAAACCGCCGCGATGGATGAAAGCGCCTCGCCTCTAAAGCCAAAAGAAGAAACCGCAAGAAGATCGTCAGCATCCTTTATCTTACTAGTGGCGTGGCTCTTAAAAGCAAGAGGAATATCATCTTTTTCAATTCCGGAGCCGTTATCCGTGATCCTTATAAATGTAGTGCCGCCCTCTTTTGTTTCGACGGTAAGCTGATTTGCTTTAGCGTCTATTGCATTTTCAACAGTCTCTTTTATAACTGCACTGGGGCGCTCTATAACCTCTCCTGCAGCTATTTTGTTGATGGTATCCTGGTTTAAAACATTAATGATCATAAGCTTTAAGTCCTCGATTTGATAGTTTTTTGCATCTGATAGAGCTTATTTAAAGCGTCTATAGGGGATATCTCAGATAAATTCATATCCCTAAGTTCTATGATCACGTCTTCGTTTAATGAAGAGCCAAAAAGTGAAAGCTGGTTCTCATCAGGACGTTTCTTTGAAACTTTAAATACAGATTTGGTAAGATCTGCATTTTCCTCAAGGAAGGAAATAACGTTGGTCCTGTCAGAGTTTCTGACATCATTAAGGTCGAGCTTATCTGCAATTACCTTTGCTCTTTCAAGTACAGTCTCAGGAACGCCGGCGAGTCTTGCAACCTGGATTCCGTAAGACTTATCTGCCCCTCCCGAGATTATCTTTCGGAGGAAAATGATGTCATCTCCCTGCTCTTTTACGGCAATGCAGTAATTATTTACGCCTGAAAGCTTGCCTTCAAGCTCTGTAAGTTCGTGATAATGGGTGGCAAAAAGAGCTTTTGCGCCAAGCACTGACTTATCTGCAATATATTCAACAACAGCCCAGGCAATAGAAAGGCCATCATAAGTACTTGTTCCTCGGCCTATTTCATCAAGGATTAGAAGGCTGTCTTTTGTGGCGTTTCGAAGAATATTTGAAACTTCACTCATTTCTACCATAAATGTACTTTGGCCGCTGGCAAGGTCATCAGAAGCTCCTACTCTTGTAAATATCCTGTCGCAGATACCGATATTTGCCTCTCTTGCAGGAACATAGCATCCTATCTGAGCCATAAGAACTATAAGTGCACTCTGACGCATATAGGTTGATTTACCTGCCATATTTGGGCCTGTGATTATAGATACACGTTTGGATTCATTGTCAAGGTAAGTGTCATTTGCCACAAATGTGGAATCGGGTATCATTTTTTCAACCACCGGATGTCTTCCGTCTTTTATATCTATGACTCCGGCGTTATTTATATTTGGTCTAACGTAATCGTTCTTTTCAGCAACCAAAGAAAGGTCGGTAAATACGTCAACTGCGGCAACCGCCTTTGCAGTTGCCATGATACGGGTCATCTGGCTTGCTATTTTTTCTCGTATCTCTACAAAAAGATTGTATTCAAGAGCTACAAGCTTTTCTTCTGCATTAAGTATTGTGTCTTCAAGCTCTTTAAGCTCAGGAGTTATATATCTTTCAGAGCCTGTAAGGGTCTGTTTTCGTATCCACTCCGCAGGCACCATATCTTTAAAGGAATTTGTGACTTCAAGATAATAACCAAAAACTTTGTTAAAGCTTACTTTAAGGTTTTTGATACCTGTTCTTTCTCTTTCTTTTTCAAGAATCTCGGCAACCCAGGTCTTACCCTCTGTTTTTGCTTTTCTGAGCCTGTCAACCTCTTCATTATAGCCGTTTTTGATAATATCTCCCTCTCTTACGGTAAGAGGAGCATCCTCGTTTATTGATGCATCTATAAGATCGTATAGGTCTGTAAGAGGATCAAGGTTGTTATACAGATCCTTTAAAAGCTTGCAGTTAAACTCTGAAAGAAGGTTTTTAATAAATGGAAGCATGGAAAGAGACTGATGGAAAGCCAGCAGATCTCTTGGCCCTGCACTTTTAAAACTCACCTTTCCTATAAGTCTTTCAAGGTCGTATACAGGATTAAGATATTCTCGTATCTCTTCTCTTGTGATAATATCTGATGAAAAACTTTCTATTGCATCAAGCCTTTCGTTAATAAGGGTTTCATCTAAAAGAGGCTGCTCTATATAACTTCTAAGAAGTCTGGCACCCATAGCTGTCTTTGTTTTATCAAGGATCCAAAGAAGGGAGCCTCTCTTTTGCTTTTCCCTTAATGTCTCTGTAAGTTCAAGGTTTCTTCTTGTTGAAGAATCAAGTATCATATACTTACCGCTGGTGTAAGGAGTGATACCTATAATGTTTGAAAGTTCACATTTTTGAGTATCAAGAAGATACATTATGGTCATGCCGCAGGCGATTATACCTACTGAATAATCTGAAAGCCCCAGGCCTTCAAGACTATGTATATTAAAATGGTCAAGAAGAACTTTCTTGCAAGTTTCATCGTTACAATATTTCTTCTCTAAAGATGAAAGTGTTATATGCATCTTTTCTTTCATCTCATCTGAAAGTATGCCTGAAATACCGAAGGCTTCATTACAAATGATCTCTGATGGTTCAAATTTTGATATCTCATCAAGAAGCTTTCTTTCCGAATCTATCTCTGTAACAAGAAAATCGCCGGTGGTTATGTCTATTACGGATAATCCGAAACAGTCATCCATCATGGCAATTGCCATAAGATAATTATTACGGCTTTCGTCAAGAGAAGAGGTAACAAGGTTTGTTCCGGGTGTTACGATACGTATAACCTCGCGTTTTACAAGACCCTTTGCAGTCTTTGGGTCTTCTACCTGCTCGCAGATAGCTACCTTATAGCCTTTATCTATGAGTCTTGTAAGATAATTTTCATAAGAATGGAAAGGAATACCGCACATAGGAGCACGTTCAGGCTGACCTACATTCTTTCCCGTAAGTGTAAGTTCCAGTTCTTTTGAAACAAGAACCGCATCATCATAAAACATCTCGTAAAAATCTCCGAGACGGTAAAATAATATACAATCTTTATATTCGTTTTTGATGGCAAAATATTGCTGCATCAGAGGAGAAAATTTTGAAAGATCTTCATCCATTATGTAGTACCCCCGAGTTTAAAATGTCCCAAGATATTGTATCAAAATTGGAGAAAAAAAGAAAGCGGAAAAATCCGCTTTCTTTTATATAGATTAATCATTAATAACTCTAACGTAGCAGTATGGAGTCTGATACCACATGTTACTGATCATGATACCCTGACGTGGGTTTGAAGCATGAAGTATCTGATTGTTGCCAATATACATAGCAACGTGGCTTACATAACCGCCGCTGTAGTAACATACAAGATCACCCGGTTTAATCTCGGAAAAACTGATCCTTCTGCCGCAGTTAGCCTGGGTGGCTGCTGTACGAGGTATTGAATAACCGATATATGCATAAAGTGCTTTTGTAAAGCCTGAGCAGTCGATTCCGTTTGTAAGGGAATTACCGCCGTAAACATATCTGTTACCAACAAACTGCTTTCCGTATGCGATCATGTTTGCTCTTGTGGAGCTTACTCCACCGACGCCGCCAACAGTGATACCGTAATCTGATACGGCTTTCTTAAGCATAAACTCGATCTCAACGTACTCTGCACTGACATAACCTTCTTTGTCATCTACCTGGATCTTAACCCAGTCTTTTGAGATCGTGTCGTCATCTAAAACTTCAAAACTCTGTGAGTCACCAATCTGTGTAAGGATTGAACTGTCTGTAGTAGGCTCTTCTCTGACATTAAGAGTATTTGTAGTAACTGTAGCTGCAAAGAAACCTACCTTTTTGGCATATTCTTTAGCTTTGTCGCCTGTAATAAGGTACTCTGCTTTTACATAACCCTTAACTCCGCCTGATGAGATCTTTGCCCAGCCGTTTTCATCGATCTTGTAAATATAACAGCCCGCATCTTTAGGAAGCTTACCTACGATACCGTAATTAGTTCCGGCACCGGATCTGATATTAAGATGATTATCTACATCTGCAATACCAAGGTTGTCTTCGTATTGATCTTCGAGAGATAAGGTCTGGATACTCTCCTTTTCGATCTGCTTTTCATAATACTGATCTATACACTTTGTAATACCTGCAACGCTTCTTTCTCCGATGCTTGCACTTGGAGCTGCGTAAGCCTTGCCGTATGTAATTCCCGTAATTGTAATCCCTGCAAGTAAAGCCAGTGAGCATTTAGCTGCAAAATTCATTATTAACCTCCGGTCACATTACCAAAAAATTAAAGATTGTTACAAAAGTATTAACTTTTATATGCTAATTATATCAACTGAGGTTAAATTTGTCAACATTATGGCAGAACTTTTTGGTGCGAAAGGTAAAAATATATGGTGAAAGTAAACAAAAACCTTCGCGAAAAACTCACGAAGGTTGATATTTTTGACGGTTTTTGTGAACTTTATTTATTTCACAAATGTTTCACGCCTTCTCTTTTTATGCATTCTACAAGTATAGGCTTGAAACAAAAATGACACAAATAGATGTAAGAAAAACTACCACTTAAGGTGCGAATTCTCTACTCTCTTATCTCTGCAAAACAGCTCAGATACAGCAGTTTTAGCCATTTTGTTATTAAAGAGGATATCATTCATCTGCTCAACTATCGGCATGTCAACTTCATACTTTTTGGCAAGTTCAAGTGCAGCCTTGGCACAGAAAACACCTTCTACGACCTGACCCACTTCTCTCATGGCCTGATTTGCCGTATAGCCTTTTCCGATAAGATTTCCTGCATTCCAGTTACGGCTGTGATGTGAAGTACAGGTAACTATAAGATCGCCTATACCGGATAAACCTGCAAAGGTTTCTATTTTTCCGCCCATAGCGATGCCAAGACGGCTTATCTCATTTATACCTCTTGTCATAAGTGCGGCTTTGGTGTTGTCTCCGTATCCAAGACCATCACAGATTCCTGCAGCAAGTGCGATAACGTTCTTTAAAGAACCGCCTATCTCAATACCTGTGATATCAGGGCTTGTGTAAACTCTGAACACTTCTGTCATAAAAGCATCCTGTATAAGGCATGCTGTTTCTCTATCTTTAGATCCTACTACACATGTGGTAGGAACACCCAGGCTTACTTCTTCGGCGTGACTTGGCCCGGAAAGAACAGAAACGTTGCCGGGATTGCCATTATCTTTTTTAAACTCATCTTCTATGATCTCAGTAAGAGTCATAAGGGAGCCTTCTTCGATACCCTTTGCCACATTTACCACAGGGATCTTTCTGTCAATAAGAGGAGCTGCAGTATTTGCTGTCTTTCTTACAAACGGAGAAGCTACCGCAAAAACTATAAGATCTTTATTTTCGCAGGCAGTCTTAAGATCACCTGTTACTGTTATGTTATCTTGAAGATGAGCGCCCGGAAGTCTTGACGGAAGTGCTCTTTTTTCTGTAAGTTCTTTGACTTCTGCTTCAAGCGCAGACCAAAGTGTAATTTCATGTCCGTTATTTGCAAGGAGGATGGCGATCGCTGTTCCCCAGCTTCCTGCTCCAAGTATTCCAATATTCATATTAGTTTTCCTCTTTTTTGTCTTTTTTGCCAAATGAGAACTTTCTCTCATTGTGATGGATCAGTCTGTCAATATTTCCTCTGTGCTGATAATAAGCCACAAGGGTATAGCAGGCACCTATTATTATAAGGACCCATTTGCCCGGGTACATGAAAGCTATTGCAACAGGTACTCCAAGGATCGCTATAAGTGAACCTAAAGATACGTATCTGAAAATAGCTACAATAACACAGAATATACTAAAAAGGATACCTGCCATAAGTGGGTTAAACACTATAATGCTGCCGCCTGTGGATGCGATACCCTTTCCGCCTTTAAAATGGAGCCAGAATGGAAAGCAATGTCCGACTACAACGCCAAGACCTGTTAATAGTACAAAGTAGTCAGTTGAAAATGCTCCGTTTGAAAGCCCTGCAAGGTCTTTAAAAAATACAAATCTTACAAGACATAAAGGTAAAACAGCTTTTATTATGTCTCCAAGAAGTGTTATAAGACCTAATTTTGTACCCATGGTTCTCATGGCGTTTGTACTGCCTACATTACCGCTTCCCTCATGCATAATGTCAACATGATTCTTTTTAGCTATAAAGTATCCGGTAGAAATATTACCGAATAAGGATCCACATACAAAAACAATAACAGAATATAAAATGTTCATAGTCTTATCAGCCTTTTTCGCTTCTTTCTCTAATTATAAATCTAAGAGGGGTACCCGAAAAACCAAAGGCCTCCCTTATTTTGTTTTCAATATATCTGGTATATGAAAAATGCATAAGATCTTTGCTGTTAACAAAGATAACAAAGGTAGGCGGCTTAACGGAAACCTGAGTCATATAGAATATCTTAAGGCGCTTACCTTTATCGGAAGGCGGCTGCTGAAGAGAAACTGCCTCGGTAAGGATCTCGTTTAATACACCTGTTGCTATTCTAAGCGAATGATTTTCTATAACTGCGTCTATTGTCTCAAAAAGCTTTGGAAGACGCTGACCTGTAAGAGCCGATATAAAAATATATTCAGCATAAGGCATAAAAGAAAGGATCTCTTTTATCTTGTTTGTGTGCTCATACATGGTCTTGTCATTTTTTTCGATGGCATCCCATTTATTTACCGCCACAACCATGCCTTTGCCGCGTTCGTGTGCAATTCCGGCTATTTTTGCGTCCTGCTCTGTAACGCCTTCTGTAGCATCTATAACAAGAACAACTACATCTGCTCTTTCTACAGCAGAAACAGTTCTGATGATACTGAACTTCTCTATCTCTTCCTTGATCTTGCTTTTTCGCCTAAGCCCTGCGGTATCAATGAAAACATATTCTTTACCGTTCCATTTGACCTCTGTGTCTATGGCATCGCGTGTGGTGCCGGCGATATTTGAAACGATAACACGGTCTTCGCCAAGGAGCTTATTGATAATGGATGACTTACCTACGTTAGGCTTTCCGACAACAGCGATCTTTGGCCTGTCGTCTTCTTCCGCCTCTGCGCTTCCTTCAGGGAAATACTTTATCACCTCATCAAGCATATCGCCTATACCAAGCTTTGAAGAAGATGAAATTGGGATAGGCTCGCCTATGCCAAGATTGTAAAACTCGTATACATCAGGAGTTAATTTCTTAAAATCATCTACTTTATTTACTACAAGTACAACAGGCTTTCTTGATTTTCGGAGCATATCAGCAACCTTTGAATCTGCATCAACAAGTCCCTGTCTTACATCTGTAAGGAATATGATGACATCTGCTGTTTCGATGGCAATCTCTGCCTGGGCACGCATGAACTTAAGCATCATATCTTTACTCTCAGGCTCAATACCACCTGTATCTATAATAGTAAACTGTTTATCAAGCCAGTTAACATCTGCATAGATACGGTCTCTTGTAACGCCCGGATAATCTTTTACTATAGATATCTTTTCGCCTGCAAGAAGGTTAAAAAGAGTAGATTTACCTACGTTTGGCCTTCCTACAATGGCAACTATGGGTTTACTCAAATTTATCAACACCTTTACTCTAATATTGAACTAATAAATGCATCGCCTTCTGATTTTACAATAGCAATTTCGGTTTGTAAAGCGTTTTCAACATCTGTCTTTGTCAGATCGTCAAGAAGTGTTTCCTCGCCGCTTCTAAACATTGTTTCTGTCAGAAGAAGCTTTTCTCCAAGTTCTATTCCTGTAAGCTGCTCAATAAGGTCTTTTCCTGTGATCAGACCTGCTACAGTGATGCTTTCACCAAAAAAGTTATTGATTATCTTATATACATTAACCTTAACTTTAGGAAAATGGTCTGAGACAAAGTCTGCAAGCTCTTTTATATAAGGGTAAGCTATAACGCCTGTGGCTATGGAAACAAGTTTTTCACGGCCCTCATAGCTGTAATTACCTATAGCCTCATGTACTTCATCTACAAGGCTTCTTATCATGCCCACACCGTTTTCAAGCTGACCGTAACCTTCATAATATGAAGCCGGCGGAATCGGATGATTTGCTTTTATGTACCATTCATCACTTGCAAATACAAATCTTGAGCCGCAGGTCTTAAGCATTTTTTCCTGCCAGTTATGAATCTGGATAAGAACATCCATGGACTCTTTTTCGTCAAATTCGTATAGCTTTGCAAGACCTTCGCGGAATTTGGTAAGACCTGCAGGAACTACGGAAAGACCTATTATGTTATCAGCATATTTTGAAAGATCTGTAATTGTTCTGTCAAGTTCTGCGCCGTCATTATATCCCTTACAAAGTACAACCTGAGTGTTCATCATAATGCCGGCATCTGCAAATCTGCCGATTATGTCCATGATGTTTCCTGCAAATCTGTTGTTTAGCATCTTGCAGCGAAGCTCGGGATTTGTGGCCTGTACAGAGATATTTATAGGACTTAGCTTATACTTTATCATCCTGTCTATCTCAGCTTCCGAAAGATTTGTAAGGGTAATATAGTTACCCTGCAGGAAGGAAAGCCTTGAATCATCATCTTTAAAATAAAGCGTTTCACGCATTCCCTTTGGCATCTGATCGATAAAACAGAAAATGCACTTATTGTGGCAGGACTTGTAATCATCCATAAGTCCGTCTTCAAATTCGATGCCAAGATCATCATCATAATCTTTTTCAAATTCAAAAAGCTTTTCTTTGCCGTTTGGCTTTCTAATGAGAAGCTCAATGTTTTCGTCGTGTATAAGATAATGATAATCAAGGACATCTGCCATTTCCTGCCCGTTGATGGTAAGGAGTTCATCACCCGGCTTTATCTTAAGAGCCTCAGCTATTGAATCTTCTTCTATTTTTGTTATCTTATGTACATGTTTATATTCTTTTGTTTCTTTTTTCTTAAATAATCTCATCTGTCAATATCCCGTAACATTTTTATAATGCTCAATCAGGTCGCCGGTAATTGAAATCACGTCTATACTGCAGGGTGTCTCCATAGGGATCTTTCTTACAAGCATAAAATGTTTTGCTGTTCTAACTATTTTTTGAAGCTTGGCGGGGGTAACGGCCAGGGCCGGATCGCCAAAGCTTCTGCTGCTTCTGTATTTTACTTCCACAAAAGTAAGTATTCTTTCAGGCGAATAAGCTATTATGTCAATCTCGCCGCTTCTTAGGTAATAATTTCTTTCAATGATCTCATAACCGGATCTTATAAGAAAGTTTGCTGCAAGCTCTTCGCCTCTGTTTCCTTTTATTCTGTTTTCCTGTTTGATATTATCTGCTCCTTAATGTGTCCATTCTGTTAATAAATACAAGTACTTCCGCAACTACTTCGTACAGCTCAGGGGGAATATTGTCTCCGATCTCAAGGTTTGAAAGGCTTTTTGCAAGCTTTGCGTCCTTATGTAAAGGGACATCGCTCTCTTTTGCCTTTTCTATGATCTTTTCGGCAATTTTTCCTTTACCGGCGGCTATGACTCTCGGGGCCTCGTCCTGATTTTCATCGTAACGAAGGGCAACTGCGGTTTTAGGCTCTTCTTTATTAAACTTTTTAAATTCAAAGTTTTTTTCCTCAGCCATATAACATAAACCCCTTTTGGCTTAAGATTAAATAAAGTTTTTTATAAATGATCTTCTGTGAAGCGGACATGGACCGTATTTTTTTAATGCTTCAATGTGTTCTGCGGAACCATATCCTTTGTTTCCTGCAAATCCGTACTCCGGATACACTTTGTCATAATCTGTCATAATGCGGTCTCTTGTAACTTTGGCAATTATACTTGCTGCCGCAATACTTATGCTCTTTGCATCACCTTTAATGATACCTGCCTGAGGAATATCAACCTTTGGAATATGTACTGCATCCACAAGAAGATAATCAGCAGGAACTTTAAGATGATGAATTGCATCCCTCATAGCCTCATAGGTAGCCTGGAGTATATTTATCTCATCTATCCTTTCCTGCCCCGCCATACCAAGACCTATGGCAATTGCTTTTTCTGAGATAATATCGTAGAGTTCTTCTCTTTTTGCAGCGGTAAGCTTTTTTGAATCGTTAATATAAGGGATGCGAAGATCTTTTGGCAATATAACCGCGGCTGCCATAACAGGGCCTGCAAGAGGACCTCTTCCAACCTCGTCTATACCGCATATATTGGTAAAAGCAGAGTACTTTTTTTCAAAGTAACACATACTCTCTACCCTTTTCATCTCTTCTTCGTATTTAGAAATACGTTTATTAGCTGATTCTATAGCAGACTTAACTCCGGCTCTCTCGTCTTCTTCAAATTCTTTTATTAGAAGTGGAAGCTCGCTTACGTCTGCCTCTTTTAATATGTTTTTTATCTCGCTTACCTGTCTTGATGCCATTATTCAACCTTTCCTAATCTGTCAAATGGATAAACACGGTAGAAAGCCTTCCCCATAATGTCTGACAGCTTAATATTGCCAACAGCGGTATACCTTGAGTCAAGGGAGTTGTTCCTGTTATCTCCGAGAACAAATATCTCGTCATCGCCAAGCTTAAGGGGCTGCATAGCAGTTCCGGCGGTTTCTATAGTGTCGTCACAGTAAATATCGTTTTGTAAAAATTCACCGTTTATATACACATAACCGTCTATTATCTGTACGGTTTCACCCGGAAGCCCTATAACTCTTTTAATAAGATAAACGTCATCTTCAAAAGGGAAAATGACAATATCAAATCTTTTTGGGTCATTAAATCTGTAGTCAAATTTGTTCATAAGGAGTCTGTCGCCGTCATAAAGAGAAGCTTCCATGGAGCTTCCGTCAACAGATACCTGCTGAAGAATGTATTTGTTTATGCCTCTTGAAATGACGGCTGCAATAACGACACAGACTAAAAGGTGAATAATATTGGAAATGATAACACTTGTAACGCTCTCGTAATTTTCTTCAGGAGCATAGCCTGAAGTGTCGGGAGCGTTTACGTATACAGGTTTATATGAAAATGCAGGGGAAGAAGGGGTTTCGTTTTTACCGCCTTTGTAATAAATGTCTATATCTCTGCAAAATTCAAGACTGTCTTCAATTTCTTCACTTTTAGTCTTAAAACCTTCTGACATTTTTACGGCCTTTCAAGTGTTATTCTTCCGATACGTCCGTTTCTGAAATCGTCTATGATAAAAGCACTTGCTTTATCTATATCAGGCTCGCCGCCCTTTGCAAGACATCCTCGCTTTATAGCTATATCGCGAAGGGTCTCCCATGCGTCATCCTTTTTCTCAACACCATATTTTTCATATACAGCGTCAGATCCAAGACTTTTTATCTTAACTATAAGCTCAAAAGCAAGGTCTGAAATGCTTACTATTTCGTCACTTACAGAGCCGATAAATGCAATATTTGTACCAACGGTTTCGTCTTCAAATTTTGGCCATAAGATACCGGGGGTATCAAGAAGGTCAACATCTTTGTTAAGCCTTATCCATTGTTTGCCTTTGGTTACACCGGGCTTGTTTCCTGTTTTAGCCACAGCCTTTTTGCAAAAGCTGTTAATAAATGTGGACTTGCCCACATTTGGTATACCGACGATCATAGCCCTCATAGGTCTGTTAATGATACCTTTTTTGCGGTTTTGTTCAATCTTTTTTGCACAAGCCTTTGCTATTACGTCATTAACGGATTTAATGCCTGTTCCTGTTTTGCTGTTAAGTTCAAGAACAAAAAAGCCTTTATCTGTATAATAATTAACCCATTCTTTTGTAACAGCCGGGTCTGCAAGGTCGGTTTTATTTACAAGAAGAACTCTTGACTTTCCCGTTGCAAGCCCGTCTATATCGGGATTTTTACTGGAATATGGTATTCTGGCATCAACAAGCTCGATTATAACGTCGATAAGCTTTAAGTCTTCCTGCATCTGCCTTTTTGCTTTGGTCATATGACCCGGATACCACTGTAATTTCATAGATTACCTTTCTGTTTCATCTTTTTTGATATTAACTTCATTTATAAGGGTAAAAGGTTTAAGCTTAACAAAAGCTTTTCCGATGATGTCGTCTTTAATAACGTTTCCTACATTTGCAAATCTTGAATCTTCGCTGTAGTTGCGATTGTCACCGACCACAAAGTATTCGTCATCATCAAGGGTAATACCTGTACTTGCAAGCCCTCCGTTTGTCATCTTATCTGCGATCACAATATCAGTTATAAGATTATCATTTATGTAAATATCGCCATTACCGTCAATACGGACAGTCTCGCCGGGAAGGCCGATGATCCTTTTGATATCGTAGTAATTATGTTCTTTGTTACTTTGTTTAAAAACAATGATATCAAAGCGCTTTGGACTGCTTATCATATAAGTAAACTTATCTATAAGAATGGTGTCGCCTGCGCTAAGGGTAGTCTGCATAGACGTACCGACAACGGATGTCTTTTCAAGCCAGAAAAAGGAAATGTAATACGCGGCAAAGATCACAAATACGGTTTCAAGGGTCCAGATGATAAGTTCTTTTATGATCTTTCGTCTTTTAATGACTTGCGGCTCGACTTCCACTTTATATTTATATTTATGTTTAGCCATATTTTCCGCCTTATTTTAACAATATTCCAAATTAAATAATACAATAAAAAAGGATAACTATCAAGTAATAGTTATCCTTTAATACAGCCTTGGTTATGTTAAATTACTTTGCTTCCTTAACCTTAGCAGACTTACCTACTCTGCTTCTTAAGTAGTTAAGTTTAGCACGTCTAACTTTACCGTGACGGATTACTTCGATCTTCTCAACTGATGGAGAATGAAGTGGCCATGTCTTCTCAACACCGATACCGTTAGAGAACTTTCTTACGGTAAATGTCTCTCTGGCTCCACCGTTCTGTCTCTTAAGAACTGTACCCTCGAAGACCTGTGTTCTTTCTCTGTTACCTTCTTTAACTTTTGCGTATACTTTAACAGTATCGCCTACATTGAAGTCTTCTACTTCTTTTTTAAGCTGCTCAGCTTCAATGTTCTTAATGATCTCGTTCATCGTAAGATCTCCTTTCAAATATGGGATGTTCTTAAATGCCATTTGCACCCAGAGGACCATCTATTTTCACAACATTTGACATTATAACATCTTTATGCCTATATTGCAAGCATTTAATTATCATAGCGTAAATAACGTATAAGATCTGAGTTATCTTTAGCAAATTCTGAGTTATCGGTGATCTTGCTGTCAAAGATCATATTATAGCAATGCTTGCAATTGCATACTACTTCAAGATCATCATTTCCTGCTTTAAGTATCCTTCTTGCACCTGTTTTAACACAGCTTCCTGTGGTCTTTATTATACAGCCCGCACTTGTCATAAGAGGAAGTCTTGTTTTTGCTACATATTCAAAATCTAAAGGATCTACTAAAGGATCGCTTAAAAGTGCTTTTGATTCTTCAAAAGGCTGCTCAAGGTTAACCGTGAAATTATCATAACCGTTTTTCTTATGAAACAGGTATGTATATCTGTTCCAAACATAAAGGTTGTGATTAAGGCGAACCTTAGACTTTGGTATTCCGAGGCTATCAAGATAACCAAGTTCACCGATATCTGAAGCAAGGTAAATATCTGCATCTTTTGGCATATAGCTTATATCATTATATTTCTCCCTGAAAATGACAGGGAGCACTACCCCAAGCTTTTTCCCTGCTTCTTTAACTTTGTTAAAGATAAGGTCATATGAATCATAAAAATTCGGTTCATCAAGCGGGATGTAAATAAGGTCAGAATTTTGGCATTTAACTGCTGTTTCAAGATCGTCTATATTTCTTACAAGCCTTGAGACAGCCTGTTTTATATCGGTGTTTCTTTTGGCAAAGCCGGTTATTGTTGCTCTTTTTCCTAAAGTCCGTTTATGACTGTCTGTTATTTTTTCCTGTAACCCTTTTAACAGGTTCCTTCTTGCTTCTTTAAGCGCCCCTATTGGAATAAATACATCACCGTTTAAAGTCACTTCTGTTTTTGCTGCATTAAACAGCGTATCTCCGGTTGCGCTAAGCGCAGATAGTATTCTTTCTTTTTCTACCGGTCTGTTTGCGGCGGTCTGTACTATGTCTCCTTTAAGCTCATAGCTAATGTCTCCTGCATTTGCGGTATACAAAGCTTCGCTTCCGGGAGTAAGAACGCAGCTTATGCTTATATCTCTTTTTGCAGGATATTTTTTAAGATCATCATTTATTTTTTCAATAAGCTCATTGTTTCTTATACGGTAGCAAAGACAGCTCTGGTCTATCTTAAGGCCTTTCTTGTAGTTCATAACAAATTGATCACCTATGTTATAACTTTTGCCCGTAGTAAATTCGTAAATTTCTTTATCGTTTTTCCTTACTTCTATAACATCATGAGCATTAATGTCTTCTTTAGCAAGCAAAGTCATGTCTTTTCCGGTAACTTTAACTACTTCTGCCACAAATGTACCGAAATGGTTAGGTCTGTTTACAGACATTATCTCTGGACCGTTATGCATATAATAAAAGCCCTTAGTAAATCCGCCTCTGTTATACATATCAGAAAGCCTTATAAGGTCATTTCTCATCTCGGATTTAAAAGAATCTGCTTTATTTGCGAACTCTTCTTTGCCAAGACTAAGATATCTGTCTGTCCATTTTTTATATAAATAAGCAGCGTTTGCAACATATTCAGGCTTTTTCATTCGCCCTTCGATCTTAAAGGAATCAATTCCCGCGTCTACAAGGTCAGGAATGCAGTCTAGCACACAAAGATCTTTAGGCGAAAGATAATAGCTTTCCTTGCCTGCAGTTTCGTATAAAAGTCTGCATGGCTGAGCGCACCTTCCTTTGTTGCCGCTTCTTCCGCCTCTGCTGTAGCTTAGCATACATTGACCTGAGTAGCAATAACATAGGGCGCCGTGTACAAAGCACTCTATTTCAAGGTCTGAGGAATTTGAAAGTTTTTTTATTTCGTTAAGCGAAAGCTCTCTTGCAGGCACTATCCTTGTAAATCCGTTTTCTTTTAAAGTATTTAAATAACCGGGATTAGTTATAGTCATCTGAGTGCTTGCATGTAGAGGAAGGTCTTTAAAATTTTCGTGAAGAAAATAGGCCGCTCCAAGATCCTGAACGATAACCGCATCAAGACCGTTTTCATAAAGCGGCGCTATAAAGTCATATAAACCGTTGTCAATCTCGCTGTTGCTGAGCAATGTGTTAACGGTAAGGTATATTTTTTTGTCTAAAACATGTGCATGGTCAAGAGCCTTAAGCAGATCTTCTTTACAAAAATTACCTGCAAATGCTCTTGCTCCGTACATGTTTCCCCCGAGGTAAACTGCATCGGCTCCTGCGTTTACCGCAGCCAAAAAACAATCATAGTTACCTGCAGGGGCAAGAATCTCAACATTTTTCATAAGAACCCTTTATCTCTTAACAGGTTTATTGCCTGTCTGTTTAGTAGCAGCCTCGTATTTTTCGGTAAGCTCTTCGAGCTTTTTTTGAACAGATACAAGGTTATGCTTTAATTCAAACATTTCCTTATCTTTTTTCTCAAGTTCTGCCTCAAGATTTTTGCTGTTTTCACTCATCTTAAAATAGTCATCAGCAAGATTGATCTGCATAAGCACATTGCGAAGATCAAGGTCAAGATGATTGTACCCTTCTTTAGTCTTAAAATCAGAGTACTTAGAGTTAAGGTATGAGGCTATCTTCTGAAGATATTCTTCGCTTTCATATCCGCTTATGGTGTATCTTTTATTGTTTATGATCACTTCAAGATCATTCATCATATTCATATTAATTGCCTTCCTTTACTTTGCCTGATAGGGCATATTTAAATGTTTATAAGCATTTTCGGTTACCATACGGCCTCGAGGTGTTCTCTTTAGGAAACCTGCCTGGATAAGGTAAGGCTCGTAAACATCTTCAAGAGTCCCTGTGTCTTCTCCTATTGATACGGCGATGGTGTCAAGACCAACAGGACCGCCGTCAAACTTGGTTATCATGCTCCTTAAGATCTCTCTGTCAATATTATCAAGTCCTTCTTCATCCACATCAAGATTTGTAAGTGCGTATGCAGCTACATCTGTATCGATCCTGCCGTCATATTTTATCTGAGCAAAATCACGGACTCTTTTAAGCATTCTGTTTGCTATACGAGGGGTACCTCTTGAACGCCTTGCTATCTCGTAAGCGCCGTCGTCTGTGATCTCAACTTTTAATATCTTTGCCGATCTTTTTACAATGGTTAAAAGCTCATCTACAGTGTAGTATTCAAGCCTGTGTACAACACCGAATCTGTCGCGAAGAGGAGCTGTAAGGCTGCCGGCTTTTGTGGTGGCGCCCACAAGAGTAAATTTAGGAAGGTCAAGCCTAAGAGACCTTGCCGATTCGCCTTTTCCGATCATTATATCGATGCAATAATCTTCCATGGCAGGATACAAAACTTCTTCAACCTGTCTGTTAAGACGATGTATCTCATCTACAAAGAGTACATCTCCTTCCTGAAGGCTGTTTAAGATAGATGCCATATCTCCCGGCTTTTCAATGGCAGGGCCTGAAGTTATCTTCATGTTGACACCCATCTCGTTTGCCACAATGCCTGCAAGTGTTGTTTTCCCGAGCCCAGGAGGTCCGTATAAAAGAACATGATCAAGTGATTCACCTCGTTCTTTTGCTGCCTCTATATAAATTTTAAGGTTTTCTTTTGCTTTTGTCTGACCGATATAATCGGAAAGAAGTTTTGGCCTTATATTGTTTTCAATCCGGATGTCTTCTTCTGTAAGGCCGGCGCTAATTATACGTCTCTTCCCCTGCATTTTTAAATCTCCTTAAGAGCTGCTTTTATAAGATCTTCTGCTGTCATGCCCTCGGTAATTGAAATTTTGTTGATTGATTTCATTGCCTCGGTGCCGTTGTAGCCAAGAGCTGTAAGAGCTTCTATAGCGTCTCGTTTTATATCGTTAAAGCTGCCTGAGCCTGCGGCCACGCCTTTTTTATTAAGTGAGTTTTCAAAAGTATCTTCAAGGTCAACCTTGTCTTTAAGATCAAGTATCACTCTGCTTGCTGTTTTTGCGCCGATTCCGGGAGCTTTTGATATAGTCTTTGAATCTCCTGCAAGAATTGCAAATCTTATGTCATCAGGCGATATAAAAGATAAAATACTTAAAGCTCCTTTAGGTCCAATACCGTTTACCGTTATAAGAAGCTTAAACATATCAAGTTCGTCTTTGTCTATAAACCCGAAAAGCTGCATAAGGTCTTCTTTAACGTTTAGATAGGTGTAAAGCTTTACTTCCTCGTTAAGGGGAGGAAGAAAGTTAAAGATCGATGAAGGCACAAATATCTCGTAAGCTACCCCGCCTTCTGTTTCAACCCATACAGTGTCAGGGGTTTCGTTTGTTAAAATACCCTTAATGTAAGCTATCATTACTCTTCTCCTTTGTCAGTCTTTAAAAAATCTCCCTTAACCACAGTAAGTCTTCCTTCGTCAATAAAACGCACTATCTCTGTAACATCAACTTCAAGACCTTCTGCTATTTGGATAGCATTACTGTTTGGGTACATATCAAGGTATGCGATAATTTTCTCAAAGAATTTGTCGTCTTTTTCCCTGCATTCATTGCAGCAGGTTCGTCTTATTGTACTTCTGAATATTTTTTTGCAGTATCTGCAATGACATACTTCCATATTAGCTCCTACATAAGCGGTGAAAACAAATAAAGCAGCGGCTGGACCATCTTGTGAAACAAAGGTCTTTTTGTCCATTCTTCGTATGTTACTTCTCTGCTTTCATCAAAAATCTTTAAAAAGTCATCATAAATAGGCTTTATTTCATTGTTGTCAATAATAAGTACTCCGCACTCGTAGTGAAGATAAAAACTTCGAAAATCCATATTGATGGTACCTACGCAGGCAGATTCCTCATTTAATATCATTTTAGCATGTATAAAACCGGGTGTATACTCAAATATTTTAACGCCCGAATTAAGAAGCTTTCCGTAATTGTAATTTGTAAGAAGTTTAACATATTTTTTATCGGGAATATTTGGTGTTATTATCCTTACATCAACTCCTGCTTTAGCCGACTCGCAAAGAGCATCAGTCATGGCGTTTTCAAGCAGCAGGTAAGGCGTAGTTATATAACAGTATTTTCTTGAAGATTCTATAAGCTGCCTGTACATGCTCTCGATCGGATTATGAGGGTGATTTGCAGGCCCGTCTGAAACAACCTGAAGACAGGTATCATTAACTGTAAGGTCAGAAGCTGTCCTTTTAAAAGGAGAATAATCTATTAACTCTCCTTTTGAGCAAACTTCCCACATCTTAAGGAAAGTAACGGCAAGCCCCCAGACCGCATCTCCCTCTATTCTTATGGCAGTATCTTTCCAGACCCCAAAACGTCTTATAAGGTTTGCATATTCGTCTGCAAGGTTGATACCGCCGGTATAACCGATAACACCGTCAATGACTATATTTTTCTGATGGCTTCTGTAATTTAAGTAAAGCTTATCTACGTATTTGTGTATAGGATTAAAGACTCTTACATCAAAGCCTTCTGATATAAGTTTTTTATCAAAATCATTTGATGTTCTGAACATGGCACCAAAGTCGTCATACATAAACATGACTTTAACGCCTTCACTTATCTTTTCAAGTAAAAGCTCATGCATCCTGTCCCAAATGGCACCCTCTGCAACAATATAAAAGTTTATCATTATATATTCTTTGGCTTCTTTTATATCTTTAAAGATGCTCTCAAAGGCTGTCTCGCCAAATGGAAAATAGCTTACCTTATTGTTTTTATATACAGGAAAGCCTTCTTTTACAAGGTATTTTGATACCTTTGATGAATATACATGCTTATCTTCAACTAATTTTTCGTTGTCTTTATTAAACTCAAGAAAAGTATTACCATGTTTAAGCTTCCTAAGTACTTTCTTTTCAATCTTTTTCTTGCTGTCTGACTTGCCCCATAGCCAGAACATAATATGCCCCGTCATCGGGAGCATAAGAACTATACTGATCCAGGCAATTTTATATGAGTTGCTTAAAGAAGAATTTACAAGGGTCAGGATAACTACAAAGCTTAGTACTTCTATGGAAAAATAGAAAAATACGGCATATTCCTGAATAAGGCTTGTAACAAACACTATAAGCCCGATCTGTGCAAAAACAAGAGACGCTATAACAAGTGCTCTTATTATGCCGCTGATATGTATTTTAAATCTACCTTTCATTGTTTCTTTTTTCAATTTTTTTGTCAATCCTCTCGTTGATCCATTCTTTAAGTTCGTCGTCTACATTAGTAAATTTTAAGTCCGGGAAAGCGTTAACAAGACGTTTTTCAACAAAACTGAACTTGTTGGCGCTTTCAATATATCTGTCTTTAAGTTCAACCTTAAAGCCTTCATAGTTTTCTTTAAGACCTGCATAGCTGTCTTTGAGTTCAGTCTTAAAGCCTTCGTAGCTGCTTCTGATGGCTGCGATCTTCTTATCAAACTGTACAGTACAGATTACGGTATAAACGATATCTGCAGTAAATAAGGTAAAAATAATATACGCTGCTATCTTTCCTTCAAACTCAGGAATCTTTCCGATAAGTTTATCAATGGCAGGTTTTATAAAAAGCTGCATGGAAACAGAAAGAACACCCCAAAAAAGCGAAGCCCAAAGGCATATCCTTCCATTGAGATTCGGCTTCCAGTCTGAATAGTCCCACCATTTGGCGTGAAACAGTTTTTCCATAAGATAACTTGTAACGTATTCAAGCAAAGAAGCAACGAACATGCCTGCAAAAAATACCAGTACAAGATCGTCTTTAAAAGGAGTTGTGGCAAGCATTATTGCTGTCCCGCCGGCACCGTATATAGGGATAACGGGACCGTTTAGAAAGCCTCTGTTCGTGATCTTGTGATTTTTAATCGACACAAAGCAGCTTTCGTAGACCCATCCGATAAAAGCTGTAATGAAAAAGAAATAAAATATATAAAAGAATGATAATCCGAATATTTCAAAAGTCCACATATCTAGCCTCTCTTTTTTTCTTTTCAAATACTCTATTAAATATACACCAAAAGCGCTTCAAAGTCCATAAAACCACTTGATTTATTTAAAAATACAAATTACAATTTATCTGTGGGACAAGAAAGCATAAGGGAAATCTATTTGCTTTATATATTAGAGACGGGGTAAGAAAAATGATCACAAGAAAACTTGATCTTGATATAGCGCCATATATTCCTGTTGGAATATCAAAAGAAAAAATAGTCTTTTTTGATATCGAAACCACAGGTTTTGCGGCTGACGTATCTACCATGTACCTTCTTGGGGCGGTACTTTATGAAGATGATAAATGGGTGCTTTATCAGTGGTTTGCTGATGACAGACGCTCTGAAGAAAAGATAATAAACAGCTTTTTTGAAAGATTATCAGCAGATACCACCCTTGTATCTTTTAACGGAGTGGCCTTTGATGTAAACTTTATCGATAAAAGATGTAATAAATACGGCATCCCTTCTCCTCTTTCAAGTCTTAATCATCTTGACCTTTATAAGCTTGTAAGACCATATAAAGATCTTTTCAAATTGGAAAATTTAAAGCAAAAGACAATTGAAGTATTTATGGGTATAAACCGCGATGACAAGTATTCAGGCGGCGATCTTATAAAAGTATATGGTTCATATCTTATGGCAAAAGTAGCTGGAAAGCCTGAATGCTCTTCTATGTACGATCTTCTTATATTACATAACGAAGACGACTTAAAAGGGCTTGTTAAGCTATCAAAACTTCTTGAACTGCTTGAAAATATTTCAGAACCGTTTGTTGTGGGCGGAGCAAAGCTTGATTATGAAAATAATGTGCTTTCGGTTACGTTTCCTATCTGCATCAATATGGATAAAAGGTTTAAAGCAGAAAGAGATGGTATTTCACTTGTCGTATCCGGCAATAAATGCAAACTTACAGTGCCTTTGTATCACGACGAATTAAAATTTTTCTATCCGAACTATAAGGATTATTATTATGTTCCGTCTGAAGATATCGCCATACATAAAAGCGTATCTTTTTACGTAGATAAAGAGTATCGCACAAAAGCCAAGGCAGCAAACTGTTACAGTAAGCACACAGGAAGCTTTGTTCCTGAATTTGACGAGATCATATCTCCTTACTTTAAGATAGACTATCACGATACGGTTCTTTATGTGGAGACAACATCTGAATTTCTTTATAATACAGAACAGATCTCAGCTTATACAAGACATATTATAGATCATTTATTACACTAGAATAACGCAAAGAAAAAGAGGCAACCATAAAGGTTGCCTCAAAAATTCTTAAATTAATCCTGAGCGATGATTTCCTTCTTGTTGTAAGAACCACAAGCCTTACAAACACGATGTGGCATCATAAGAGCACCACACTTGCTGCATTTAACAAGATTAGGAGCTGTCATCTTCCAGTTAGCTCTACGGCTGTCTCTTCTTGCCTTAGAAGATTTATTCTTTGGACAAATTGACATTTTTTATTTACACCTCCTTAAAATTCTTAAAAATATCTTGAATCGCTGCCATCCTAGGGTCCGGAACAAAAGTATCACAATCACACTTCGAACGGTTTAGATTCTTTCCGCACACAGGGCAAAGTCCTGCGCAGTCTTCCATGCACAACACTTTATCCGGAAGATTAAGCATAAGTTCTTCTGCGATAAGAGAATCGGTATTAAGGCTGTTGCCTTCAATATAAGCCATCTCTTCATCGTAACTGCCGTTAAGATCGTATTCAAGATCTATATCACAGTTAACTTCACATGCAACGTCTTCAAGACATCTGCTACACGGAATATTAATAGTGTAGTCTGCATTACCTTTTATACTGACCGAAGTCTTGGATAAAGCGGTAATGTTAAGGTGCATTGGAGGTTTGTTCGTAATCTTGTATGAATTGCCGTTAAACTTAAGGTTTTCAAGCTCAAGCGGACATTCAAGAGATTTAACTTCTCCGGGAGTCATACAAACTTCGGATAAAGAAATAATCATCGATTCACTCTCCATTTATTGAAATCTAAAAATGACTTCAATATTCACACATTGACATATTATACAAGTTAGTCCCGCATTTGTCAACAATTAAATTAAAGCAAGTGTTTCACGGGCAATTGCAAGTTCTTCGTTGGTTGGGATAACAGCAACCTTAACCTTTGAATCAGGAGTAGAAATAACTACTTCTTCTCCGCGAAGCTTGTTCTTTTCATCATCGATCTTAACACCAAGATATGTAAGATTATCGCAGAATGCTTTTCTCATTCCGCCGTCATTCTCTCCTACTCCGGCTGTAAATACGATGGCATCAACACCGTTCATCTCTGCTACGTATGCACCGATGTAACGAAGTACTCTCTGTACATAAGCTTCAAGAGCAACCTTTGCCTGGTGATTTCCTTCTTTTGCTGCTTTTGCAACATCTCTGAAGTCGCTTGAAACACCGCTCATACCAAGAACACCAGACTTCTTGTTTAAGATGTTAAGCATTTCGTTAATATCTTTGCCCTCTTTATTAGCTATAAACTGGATAACTGCAGGATCGATATCGCCTGATCTTGTACCCATGATAAGACCTTCAAGAGGAGTAAGGCCCATACTTGTATCAAAGCACTTTCCGTTAAGTACTGCAGAAAGGCTGGCACCGTTTCCAAGGTGGCAAACGATAACCTTTGAGTTGTTCTTGTCAAGACCAAGAAGCTCTATAGCTCTTTTTGATACGAAAGAATGGCTTGTGCCGTGGAATCCGTATCTTCTGATATGATATTTCTCATAATACTCATAAGGAATACCATAAAGGTATGATTTTTCAGGCATAGTCTGATGGAAAGCTGTATCAAATACAGCAACATTTTTCTTGCCCGGCATAGCTGCTTCGCATGCCTCGATACCGATAAGGTTTGCAGGGTTGTGAAGAGGTCCGAGTTCGAAGCACTCTCTTATTACCTTCTTAACATCTGCATCTACTACGATTGACTCGCTGTATGTAGCGCCGCCGTGAAGTACTCTGTGGCCTACTGCTGAGATCTCGTCAACACTTCCGATAACGCCGTGAGCGCTGTCTACAAGAGCGTCAAGCACAAGCTTAACTGCTACTTCGTGATTATTCATAGGTGTTTCAAGAACGAATTCATCTTTGCCGGCAGGCTTGTGAGTAAGCTTTGAACCGTCAATTCCGATTCTTTCGCAAAGACCTTTTGCAAGTACGCTCTCATTATCCATATCGATAAGCTGATATTTAAGAGATGATGATCCGCAGTTTAAAACTAAAATCTTCATTACATTTTACCTTTCTATATAAAATCTACTGAATCTGACACTGAACAGCTGTAATGGCAACAACACCAACGATATCATCAGCTGAACAACCTCTTGAAAGATCGTTTACAGGAGCTGCGATACCCTGAGTCATAGGACCGTAAGCCTCAGCCTTAGCAAGACGCTGAACAAGCTTGTAACCGATATTTCCTGCGTCAAGATCAGGGAATACAAGAACGTTGGCCTTACCTGCCACCTCAGAATCTTTAGCTTTTGAAGCTGCAACTTCAGGAACGATAGCTGCATCAAGCTGAAGCTCGCCGTCAATCTTAAGCTCAGGATGCTCTTCTTTTGCAATTCTTGTAGCTTCAACAACCTTATCTACATCGGCATGCTTTGCGCTACCCTTTGAAGAATGTGAAAGCATAGCAACTTTTGGCTCTTTTCCAACAAGTGCTTTAAAGCTCTCTGCAGATGATGCTGCGATAGCTGCAAGCTCTTCAGGATTAGGATTCTGGTTAAGACCGCAGTCTGCAAATACGAATGTACCGTTTTCACCAAACTCACAGTTTGGAACAACCATAAGGAAGAATGCAGATACTAGTTTTGTACCAGGTTTTGTCTTAAGGATCTGAAGACAAGGACGAAGTGTGTCTGCTGTAGAGTGGCAGGCACCTGAAACAACGCCGTCTGCGTCTTTTGCCTTTACCATCATTACAGCAAAGTATGTATTGCTTGTAGTAAGGATCTTTCTTGCCTCTTCAGGTGTCATACCCTTTGATTTACGAAGCTCGGCAAAAAGATCAACATAAGAATCAAGTTTGTCGCTCTTAAGAGGATCAACGATAGTTGCCTTGCTGATATCAAAGCCGCCCTTTGCAGCGTCAGCTTTAACAGTCTCCTCATTACCGATAAGGACAACATTTGCAAAGTCTTCTTTGCAGATATCTGCAGCTGCTTTAAGAACTCTGGCGTCTTCACTCTCAGGAAGAACGATAGTCTTTAAATCGGATTTTGCACGTGCTTTAAGCTCATCAATAAAACTCATTTTATTATCTCCTTTCAAAGTCCGTAATTATCTAAATTATATACTAATTTCAGCTATTTAACAAGCGTGTACGAAAAATTAAACACGAAAAATAAATAGAACTTTTAAAAGCAAAAAGCCGGGATAATTAAATCCCGGCTTTTTGCGAAAGTATTATCTTATATTATTTTAAGCTTCTTTTTTCTTAAGGATAAGGTTTGTAACGATACCAAGGATAAGCGCACAAGCTACTGAAGTGATGGTTACTGATCCAAAGCTTACAGAAAGTCCGCCGATACCTGCGATAAGGATTACAGATACTACAAAAAGGTTTCTGTTGTCGTTAAGATCAACATTCTGGATCATCTTAAGACCTGATACAGCGATAAATCCGTAAAGTGCAACACAAACACCGCCCATAACACAGTTAGGGATTGTGGCAAGTACAGTTACAAAAGGAGCAAGGAAAGATGATACAATGGCAAGTACTGCTGTTGTAAGGATAGTTACTACAGAAGCGTTTCCTGAGATAGCCACGCAGCCGACTGACTCGCCGTATGTTGTGTTTGGACATCCGCCAAAGAATGCACCAACCATTGAACCCACACCGTCACCAAGAAGTGTTCTGTGAAGGCCCGGATTTTCAAGAAGGTCTTTTTCGATGATTGATGAAAGGTTCTTGTGATCTGCGATATGCTCTGCAAATACTACGAATGCAACAGGAACATAAGCTGCTGCGATTGTTCCTATATAAGCACCCATGCTGCCTGCTTCACCAAATTCATAACCGCCTTTAAATGCTGTAAGGAATGTGAAATCAGGATACCATTTCATATTTGAAAATGCGGAAAAATCAATAACTTTAAGAGCATCAATTCCGGCACTGTTTCCGATAAGAGTAAGGATAAGAGCAAGTACATAACCTGCGCATATACCGATGATAAATGGGATCATCTTGAACATCTTCTTGCCGTATACCGAGCAAAGCATTGTAACAAAGAGAGTTACAAGACCGCAGATAAGGCAGATATATGGAGAAGCGAGCTGGGCACCGTCGGCACCGAATACTTTTCCTGTTGTAAGATCGCCTACTGCATTTCCTGCAAGTGAAAGACCGATGATAGCAACTGTAGGTCCGATTACGACTGCAGGCATAAGTTTGTTGATCCAGTTTACACCTGATACCTTAACTATAATAGCAAGGATAACATAAACAAGACCTGCAAATGCGGCACCAAGGATAAGGCCAAGGTAACCGAGTGACATTGATACACCGCCTGCAAATGCGGCGAACATGGAACCGATAAATGCGAATGAAGAACCAAGGAATACAGGGCTCTTAAACTGTGTAAAAAGAAGGTACACAATAGTTCCGACACCTGCACCAAAAAGTGCGGCGCTTGTAGACATGCCGTTGCCGATAATAGCAGGAACGGCGATTGTTGCAGCAAGGATAGCAAGAAGCTGCTGGAATGCAAAAACAAGGGTCTTTGCAAATCCCGGTTTGTCGTTTACATCATAAGTAAGTTTCATGGTTCATTAACCTCCGTATATTTCGCACACACTGATGCGAATTAATATTTATTAAAACGCGGCTTACCGCGAATTAACCGAAAAGTTCAACGCTAAGACTGTCTTCGTAAGGCGGGATCTTTACTTTTATGATCTCTGATTTGGATGTAGGAACATTTTTGCCTACAAAATCTCCTCTTATAGGGAGCTCTCTGTGACCTCTGTCTACAAGGACAGCAAGCTGTATGGCAGAAGGTCTGCCGTTTGAAATAAGGGCTTCCATAGCGGCTCTTGCTGTTCTGCCGGTATAAAGAACATCATCAACCATTATCACTTTTTTGTCTTTAATGTTTATGTCGATCTTTGAGTCATGGATAACAGGCTCTGTAGCTTCTTTTTTAAGATCGTCTCTGTAATAGGTAATGTCGATCTCTCCTACGGGAACCTCTGTATTTTCTATCTGTTTGATGTTATCTGCAATAATCTTTGCAATAGGAACGCCTCGGCGTTTGATACCCACAAGAACAACATTTTCAGGACCGTTGTTTTTTTCGAGGATCTCATGGGATATTCTTTTTAATGCTCTTAGTACTGCTGCTTCATCAAGTATGGTTGCTTTATAATTTGCCATGTTTTCCTCCTTGATCTTAGTAATAAAAAACGCTTTGGCCATTAAGACCAAAGCGAGTACACACTTAAATATGCCTGCATATATACAGACTTCTATTATGTATCCTTGCCGGTCTCTCTGTACCGAATTTTAAAGGAATCTTTAAACCTTTATTATTATGTCATAACAAGTTTGCTTTGTAAATATTATTTTATATTAATTATACTAATAGCTTTATACCGGATTTATCTCATACGCTCTTTCAAGAGCTTCATCAATATGTCTGCAGATATTGTTTTTGCCGATCTTTTTATCAAATCCGGCCTTTTCCATAGCCTTCATAGGCTGCTCATTAACATGTGAAAGAATAAGTGTTATGTTTTTCTTTTCACAGGTTTCTTTTATCTGCTCCATGGTGTGAAGTGCGGTGGCATCAAGAACGTTTACACATCTCATTCTTAAGATGACACATGTGTCATTTTCATCTGAGATAATATCAAAAAGCTTGTTTGCGGCTCCAAAGAACATAGGTCCGCTGATCTCATATACATAAGTATGAGGAGGAACCTCTTTTAAAGAAAGAGATTCAGGATCATTTTCTTCATCCACATATTTCCAGCTTTCAATCTCTGTAAGGTCGCTCATTCTCTTCATAAAGAGTACGCATGTAAGAACAAGACCTACTCCTATTGCAACAACAAGGTCAAAAGCTACAGTTAATACAAAAGTAACCACAAGTATAAGGTTATCAAAGAATGATGCGGTTTTAAGAAGATGTACAACCTGTCTCCAGCCTGACATATTATAAGCAACCATAAAAAGTATTGCTGCTATTGTAGGCATAGGTATAAGTGCTGCGTATGGCATAAGCACAACAAGTACAAGTAAAAGCACTATTGCATGAACCATACCGGCTATAGGTGTTCTTCCGCCGTTTTTAATGTTTGCTGCAGTTCTAGCGATAGCACCTGTGGCAGGAATGCCGCCAAATAATGCTGAAGCGATGTTGCCTGCGCCCTGAGCTATAAGTTCCTGATTGCTTCTGTGCTTGCTTCCTATCATTCCGTCTGCAACAACTGCAGAAAGAAGTGACTCTATAGCAGCAAGTACAGCTATTGTAAATGCGTTTGGAAGCGCTGTTATTATGCTCTCTTTTGTAAGAGAAGGAAGTGTAAATGCAGGAAGCTTGCTTGAAATGGTATAAAGATCTCCTATGGTGTTAACTTTCATGCCAAAACCTTTAACCATTATTATACCAACAAATACAGCAATAAGAGAACCGGGTATCTTCTTTAAAAATCCCGGAACATAGTTCCAGACAATAAGCACAAAAAGACATACAAGTCCTACGATAAGTGCTGAAATATTGATAGTATTAAGGTTTGAAAAGATACCTTTAAGCTTATCTGCTGTTTCTATAAGAGGCTCATCAGAAACAATGGTAAGGCCCATAAAATCTTTGATCTGTCCGATAAGGATAGTTAAAGCGATACCTGCAGTAAATCCTGTTGTAATTGTATACGGGATATATTTAATAAGGCTGCCGAGCCTGAAAAGTCCAAGAAGGATAAGGATTATACCTGCAAGAACTGTTGCTATAATAAGCCCGTCCATTCCTTCTTTTGCAACAATACCTGCAACGATCGTTGCAAACGCTGCCGTTGGGCCTGCTATCTGTACTCTGCTTCCGCCAAGGAAAGATATAACAAAACCTGCAACAATAGCAGTATATATACCTTTTTCAGGAGTTACACCTGAAGCAAGAGCAAGTGCTATAGAAAGAGGAAGGGCAATTATTGCGACGATGATACCTGCAACAAGGTCCTTTATAAACTGCTCTTTAGAATAAGTTTTCATTACCGAAAAAAGCTTCGGCTTTAGTTTTTCATTTGATTTCATAAAAATAACCCTCGTTATTTAAAATTTTGATAAACACCGAGGGTTATTAAATCATAAATTAAAATAAAAATCAATGACTAATTGCTATTTGTTACAGAGCCCATAAAATAAAAGCCCTTGCATTCATCTAATGTAACCGTAACAAATTTGCCGATAAGAGAATCGTCGCCTTTAAAATGTACAAGAAGATTATTTGAAAGTCTGCCGGTAAGAAGGTCTTTGTTTTCTTCGTTAACACCCTCTACAAGGACAGTCATTTCTTTCCCGGTAAGTTTAGCGGTTTCACTAAGAGTACTTTCATTAACCACCTTCATAAGACGCTCATATCTGTTTTGGATAACATCTTCCGGGACCTGATCTTCCATTGAGGCAGCAGGAGTTCCGCTTCTTTTACTGTACTGAAAAGTATAGGCTCCTATATAATGTGATTCTTTTACAAGGTTAACGGTATCAATAAAATCTTCTTCCGTTTCGCCCGGGAAACCTACGATTATATCTGTGGTTATAGCTATCTCAGGGATTGCAGCCCTAATCTTTTTTATAAGTTCAAGGTAGTGCTCTCTTGAATATCTTCTGTTCATCCTTCTTAGCACTTCTGTAGAACCTGACTGAACAGGAAGATGTATATGTCTGCAGACCTTAGGGTTCTTTGCGATCACATCTATAAGCTCATCTGAAAGGTCCTTTGGATGGCTTGTCATAAATCTTACTCTTTCGATTCCGTCAATTTTGCAGACTTCGTTTAAAAGACTTGCAAAGCTTACAGGATCTGCAAGTGTTTTTCCGTATGAGTTAACATTTTGTCCAAGAAGCATTATCTCTTTTACTCCGTCAGAAGCTAAAGCTTTAATTTCGGCTAAAATAGCCTCCGGAGTTCTGCTTCTTTCTCTTCCTCTTACATAAGGTACAATGCAGTAGGTACAGAAATTGTTGCATCCGTACATGATATTTACACTTGCCATAAACGGCAGTTTTCTCTTGTCTTCTTTGATCCTTGTTATAGGCTCTTCTTCAACAATAGGTTTTCCCTCAGGCCAGACATCACATATAAGAGCATGTTTAACCTTAAGCTTACCGTTCTTTTTAACAGGATGAGCCTTGTTGTACTCTCTTTTTTCAAAAAGCTCATTTACAAGGTCTTTGAATTTGTAAAGGTTATGGGTACCAAAGATAAGATCAACGAAAGGATAGCTTTTCTTTATCTTTTCAACTTCGTCAGGCTCCTGCATCATACATCCGCAGATAGCGATCACCATATCCTTATTTGTTTCTTTGTATTTTCCTGCAAATCCAAGATGACCGTATAGTTTGGTGTTTGCGTTTTCTCTTACTGTACAAGTATTATATACGACAAAATCGGCATTCTCGTCTTCGGTTATCTCATAACCGAAGCTTTCAAGAATGCCGGCAATCTTTTCACTGTCTCTGGCGTTCATCTGACAGCCAAATGTCATTACACAAGCTTTCATTTTCTGATATTTCCGTTTCCATGAATCAAATATTTATATGTTGTCATTTCATTAAGACCCATTGGGCCTCTGGCATGAAGCTTTTGCGTGCTTATGCCGATCTCGGCACCAAGACCGAATTCAAATCCATCTGTAAATCTGGTGGATGCATTATGATAAACGCAGGCAGAATCAACTTCCTTAAGGAATTTTTCTGCTGCAAGATCATCATTTGTAATAATACTGTCGGAATGGTGAGTTCCGTATTTATTGATATGCTCTATGGCTTCATCAAGACTGTCAACGGTTTTGACAGAAATAATTCGCGCAAGATATTCTTTGTAAAAATCTTCCTCTGTTGCCTCGTTTATATCAGGGCAAACTTTTCTTGCTCTTTCATCACCTCTTATCTCTACATCTGCAGCAAAAAGAGCTTCTTTTATAACAGGAAGAGCTTTTTTTAAGATATTACTGTGAATAACCAAAGATTCAGCAGCGTTACAGACACCGAGCCTTTGAGTTTTTGCGTTGATTATGATCGGAACGGCCATATTAAGATCGGCGTCTTCATGAATATATATGTGGCAGTTTCCTGTACCTGTTTCAATAACTGGTATGGTGGCATTATTTACCACGTTATTAATAAGGCCTGCTCCTCCTCTTGGAATGAGAAGATCCACATAGCTTTTAAGCTTCATAAACTCATTTACTATTTCTCTGTCTGTATTGTCAATGACCTGAATGCAGTTTGGATCAACTCCGTTTTCATTTAAAGTATTCCTTATGGAATCAGCAATAGCTATCATGGAGTTAACTGCATCTGAACCGCCTCTTAAAATACAGGCATTTCCCATCTTAAAGGTAATTCCGAAGGCATCTGAAGTTACGTTAGGCCTTGATTCGTAAATGATTCCGATAACTCCCATAGGAACCCGCACTTTTTCAATAACAAGACCGTCTTCTCTGGTGTATGTATCCATTACTTCACCAAGAGAACTTTTAAGAGCGGCAAGGTCACAAAGACCGGTTGCCATAGACGTTATTCTTTGATCGTTAAGGATAAGCCTGTCAAGAAGCCCTTCTGACATGCCGGATTCTTTAGCTTTTGCGTAATCCTTTTCATTTGCAGCAATTATCTTTGAGCTGTCTTTTTTAAGACCTTCGGCAGCCTTGATAAGTATATCGTTCTTTTCTTTTTCTGTAAGATTTGAAAGTTCTGTGGCTGCCTTTTTTGCTCTTTTACCAATATTAATTAAATACTCGCTCATTTTTATATCTCCCCTTATAAAAACAATTTCCCTAAAAATTTCTGAAAAAATATCTGTTTTCTGATATCAATGTATCATATTTTTTGTCGTATTCATTGCAAGGCAGTTCGTCAAAGATCTGAAAGTCAAGCGCCAGAGCTACTTTGTGAAGATTTGGCATATCGTATTTGCTAAGGTATCTGTCATAATACCCGCCGCCGTATCCAATCCTGCCGCCATTAAGGTCAAAGGCAAGCCCCGGCATAATATACTCAATACTCTGAGACCTGTTTGGGTAATAGGTATCGTTGCTGTCAGGCTCTTCAAGATTATATTTTACTTTGATGAATGGGGTATTTTCATTGATCTTTACAAATACCATATAACCTTCGCCAAATTCATCTATTATAAGCTTTGGAACAGCTACTATCTTGCCATCTTCAATTGCTCTTTTAATAAGACTTCTGGTGTTTATCTCATAGTCTTTGGAACAATATGGCATGATAACGTCTGCGTTTTTATAACTTTCAAGCTGACAGTACTCATCGATTATAACCTGCGAAAGCTGATTGATATTTTCAAGACCCAGCATCATTCGCTGATTCTTGACAAGTTCTCTGTATTCATTTTTTGTCAGCATATCACCCATATATATTTCCCCCTAAAGTTCATTATTGAAGATTTTTCTTATGAACTTTTGTAATACTGCCATCTTCATTAACAATGCTGATGTTATCAAGCTGGCCTGCAAGATTCATCTTAACAGATTCAATATATTCTCTTCTAAGTTTAGCCTGCTCTTCTTTTTCTTCGGAGTTTAGGCCTTCATTTTGAGACTTATGATAAAGCTCGTTGATACGGGCTATTCTTTCATCCATATTCATATTATATCATCCTTTTTGTCCGGCGTGAAAAAGTGTACCAACATTTTTCCCTTCAATAACATCGTATAAGGTATTCACATTTTCGCCGTTGATTATAACCATATCTATTCCTGCGGCAGCAGCTATGCCTGCGGCCTTAAGCTTTGCGGCCATGCCTCCTGTGCCAACATCTGAGCCTGCTCCTTTTCCCATAGACATAATGCTGTCAGAAAGCTCTGTTACTTCGTTTATAAGCTTTGCATCAGGGTTTTCTTTAGGGTTGTCTGTATACAGACCGTCAATATCAGATAAAAGCACAAGAAGATCTGCACCTGTAAGCGAGGCAACAATGGCACTTAAGGAATCGTTATCACCAAAATCGATCTCGTCTGTGGCTACGGTATCATTTTCATTTACCACAGGAATAACATCGAATTTAAGAAGTTCGGCAAAGGTATTTACAGCATTTCTTTTACTTGTCTCATCATCCACTGTGTATTTAGTCATAAGAACCTGAGCTGTATTTTTGTGATACTCATTAAAAAACTTTTGGTAAATGGTCATAAGTCTTGCCTGACCTACTGCTGCGCAGGCCTGCTTTTCGGATGTTTCTTTCGGCTTTTTCTTAAGCCCCAAAAGGTCTCTTCCTGCAGCTATGGCACCTGAACTTACAAGTATTACTTCTTTTCCGCTGTTATGCAGATCTGTAAGGACTCTAACCAGTTTTTCCATCTTAAGAAGGTTGATCTTCCCTGTGTTTTTATGGGTCAGGGTCGAAGAACCTACTTTGACAACAATACGTTTTTTGCTTTTTAATTTACTTCTGTCAGACATTGACGCTATTCTCCTTATTAATTATACTCTCCGCTACTTTTATGCCATCGACGGCGGCTGAAGTTATACCGCCTGCATATCCTGCGCCCTCTCCGCAGGGATATACACCATTTATATTTGCCATAAGGCTTAAGTTATCCCGAAGGATACGAACAGGACTTGATGTTCGGCTTTCAACGGCTTCAAGAAGCGCGTCGCCATCATCAAAACCCGATATTTTCTTTCCGAAGGCATTTATGCCCTCTATTATAGCTTCTGATATAAAATCAGGCAAGACATTTCGCAAATTTCCAAAGGCATGATCGCCTTTTATACATGGAGTAATGCTGCCAAAGCTTTCAGTTTTTTTGTTTTCTTTAAAATCTTCAAATCTTTGCACAGGAACACTGCCGTTGCCGCAATTGTATGCTGCCTCTTCTAAAGAACGCTGCAGCTCCATACCGCCAAAAAGCTCACCCTTAAAATCATCTGGGGTAATATTTACAACTATAGCACTGTTTGCATTTTTGCCGTCTCTTTTTGAATAGCTCATTCCGTTTACCGCAAGCCTGCCTTGTTCAGAAGACGCATTAACTACGTAGCCTCCGGGGCACATGCAAAAGCTGTATACACTTCTGCCTTTTTCTGTGGTATAAGTCAGCTTATAATCTGCAGGAGGATAACTTTTATAATCATCTCCGTATTGGCTTTTACCTATTGTGTCCTGAAGATGTTCGCATCTTACTCCCATTGCAAATGCTTTTGGCTCCATCTTTAGTGACTTTGAAAGCATTATAAATGTGTCTCTTGCAGAATGCCCTATAGCAAGAACAACGTTATCTGTTTCATATACGCTTCCGTCCTCACATTTAACACCGGTTATATGACTGTTTGAATAAAGGAGCTCTGCTACTTTTGTGTTAAAATGGAATTCTCCGCCCATTTGAATTATCTTTTCACGCATATTTTTAATAACATTGCGTAAAACATCGGTTCCAATATGAGGCTTGTTTAAATATACGATGGAAGGATCTGCGCCAAAACCTGCAAAAGTTTCAAGTACAAAACGTATACGGCCAAAGGTGTCTTTAACCATGGTGTTAAGCTTACCGTCAGAAAAAGTACCTGCTCCCCCCTCTCCAAACTGTACGTTTGTCTCAGGGTCAAGCTTTCCTGTCTCCCAGAAAGCGTCCACCTTTTTTGCTCTTTCATCTACGCTACCACCTCTTTCAAGCACTATTGGTTTAAAACCTGATAACGCCAGAACATAGGCACAAAAAAGCCCTGCAGGACCGCAGCCTACTATAACAGGCCTTGCCCCGGGCTCTTTATTAAGACTTGTAACTTTATATATTACTTCATTTGATCTTGTGGCTTCTTTACATTTTTTTAGTATCTTATCTTCGTTATTTGCTGCAATATCAAGCGAATACGTATAAAAGATACTGTCTTTTTTTCTTGCATCTATGGACTTTTTAACTATCTTTAATGACTTAATATCACTTACCGGTATCTTAAGTTTTGACGCAGCCTTAAATTTAAGCTTGTCTTCACTTTCGTCTTTGGTAAGTTTTATCTGATTGATCCTTATCATATAATAATTCCTTTTATGGCTCTATATGCGGAGGCAAATGCCCACTGGAGATTATAACCGCCGCATATTCCGTCTGTATTTAATACTTCACCTGCAAAAAACAGGCCTTTTCTATATCGTGATTCAAGGTTGTCTGTTACTTCGAAAAGGGAAACTCCGCCTCGTGTAACCTGTGCATCATCAAATCCCTTTTTCTCTTTTGCTGAAACAGGGAATTTTTTGATAAGTGTTACAAGGGATAAAAGCTCAGCTTCACTGATGCATGCAATATCCTTATTTTTATCTAAATTATTAAGAAGTAGTCTTCCAAGGCTTTTGGCATATAGCCCGTCAAAAAAGGTCCTTACCGGAAAAGCTGAGAGAGTTTTTACTCTTTCAGTTAAAAAGCTGAAAGTGTCTTCTTTGCTAAGCTCCGGCAAAAGGTCAAGATATAAGGTTATGTTTTTATCTATGTAGCCTGAAATATCCATAACAGGTATTCCGCTTATTGAATTTTGAGTAAACTGGATCTCGCCTTTATCAAAAAGACCCGAATCTGTATAAACTGCAGCATTTATTCGAAGACCTGATAAGCTTTTAAGGCACATATCATCAAAATAAAAACCGCTAAGTGCGGGAACTTCAGGTACAATTTTGTGCCCGAAGCTTTCTGCGATCTTGTATCCAAGGCCCGTAGAACCTGACTTTGGCATAGCAAGGCCGCCTGTGCATACAAGAACTTTATCGCAGGTATAGCTGTAAGAATCTGTATTTACATTAAATCTTGAAGTTCCTTCATCATATGTAACTGATACTATATTCTGATTTGTCTTGCACTTAACAGGTGATGCGTTTAATGCAGAAATGATTACATCAGTAAACTCTCCGGCATTTCGCATCATAGGATACACGTAACTGCCGTTAAAATAAGGCTCTATACCGATGCTTTTAAATGTACTGATGGAATCTTCAGGCCCAAAAGCTTCAATGATCTCCATTGTTTTTTCGATATCATCTGAATAATAGCATTCTTTGCCTATATTGAGGTTGGTATAATTGCATCGTCCGCTTCCCGTTAGCGATAATTTCTTTCCAAAAACCTCATTTTTCTCAAGAAGTGTCACATTCATTTTTTTGTTTCTTGAAAGGAGCGCTGCAAAAAGGCCTGCTGCTCCGCCGCCTATAATGATAACATCCATATCAGATATCCCTTGTATAGCCAATGCTGTTTAATATCTCATTCTGCTTATCTTCCATAACGGCTCGCTCATCATCTTCCATGTGGTCATAGCCAAAAAGATGAAGCATGCTGTGTGCCACAAGAAAAGCAAGTTCACGAAGAGGGCTGTGTCCAAAGCTTTCGGCCTGTTCGTAAACCTTATCTGTAGAAATAACAATATCTCCAAGTAAAAGTTCTCCGGTCTCCGGGTTAAATGCACCTTCCCACTCATCTTCAAGCTTTGAAAAATCTGAAGGAGCCGGAAAATCGTTGTTTGGAAACGATAAAACATCTGTAGCCCTGTCAATGTTTCTGTTTTCTTTGTTTATTTCTTTTATAACTTCGTTATTTGTAAGAAGAACGGAAACTTCCGCATCATATGGGCATTTTTCAAAGTCAAGAGCCGCATTAATTGTATTTTTAATAACTGTTTCGTAATCAAAATCAGGCACTTTAACGTCTTTAACTTCATCTATCTCAATGTTTACTGTCATTAAGCCATGCCTCCTTCTTTTACAGCTTTTATATAAAATGTTTTTAATGTCTTATAATCTGCAAGTGATATTCCGCAGGAATCTAGAATACCTGTCTGTAATCTTGAATCAAAAATGCCGTTTACAAGCTTTTCTGGGGATAATGAGATCTTCTTTTCTCCTGAAGTGCTGTTCATAAATTCAAGAGAACTTAATATGCTGTCAGACAGCATTACTATGGTACTTTCAGGCGATTTGGGAGCGCCTACTTTAGAGTTGTGCTCTTTGATTATATTTATAACTTCCACAGGAAAGTTATTTTTCTTTGCAAGTATAATACCCTCTTTAATGTAGTTTGCACTGACGGTCTTTCCTATCTCGTGATACATGGCGCCCGCTCTTGCAAGTAGATCGTCGGCATCTATAAGAGCTGCGGCTTTTGCGGAAATACTCGCGCATTTAAGAGAGTGGGCATAAATATCAGGGCACTTTTCTTTAAATTCCGCAAGAAGCTTATATTCCGGAGCAAGTATGGCGGTAAGCTCTGTGATAAGCTTTTCTTCTGATTTATCTTCTGCAATAACCTCTTCTTTGACTTCTGCTTTTGCTTCTTTTGTTGTTTCTGCTTTGGTTTCTTCAATAACAGGACTTTTAGCAGATGTATTTTCATCAGCCAAAGAAGGCATATTTATCTGTTCTTTGTTTTTTTCGATTTCTTCCATGGCTATAATTGTTTCCACCGCATCAAAGCTTTCCTTTGCAGGAACATTAATCTTTTCTTCGGTGTCTTTACTTAAGACGGAATGCAAAATAAAAACAAATAAAACTGCACCAAGAAGAGTTGCAATATCGTATATCAGCCCCGAATCCATAAGTCTGTTTATGTCAAAACTACAGGTTATGAGTTTAAGGGTTACATTGCATGAAATAAGGATAATACAAACGTAAATAAGGTTTTTAATGCCCTTAAAAAACTTTGAGACCATAATAACTATGGCACACATGATAAAGTTGTATACCATGGCTTCAGTTGGATCTCCTGTTGAAACGGACATAAGAAATATGGATAAAACAGCAATAAAAAAGCTTAGAGAAATATCTACAAATGATGCAACAAGAACCGCTCCGGTTATCCATAAAAAATAAATATCAAAGATCCCGTTAATAAAAGAAAACACAACAGACAGGCAAAAGCCTGCGGCGATCACCCATCTGTAATGTTTAAAAGTACATTGAAATTTTGAACTTTTAATGTAAAAAACTGTGATAAAAGTTAACAGAAACAAAAACAAAACAGCCCTTGAAACTTCTACAAAGCTCATTTCTTTAAAGAAAGAAAAAACAAAAACGGTAAAAAAGCCCACCACCGCCATAGCAAGAGCCATGAGGTTGTCATAAAGTCTGTAATGATTTGTACTTGCCACTTTATCTTCCATTATTTATTTACCTTTCTGCGTTCTTTATAAGCATTTTTAGCGTCAAAATCATCATATGCCTTAACGATCTTTTGTACAAGCGGATGCCTTACAACGTCTTTGTTAGTAAGAAATGAAAATCCTATATCATCAATTCCGCCAAGTACTTTTAATGCCTGGTCAAGACCTGAGACCTGACCGCTTGGCAGATCTTTTTGAGTCTGATCGCCTGTGATAACAACTTTTGAGCCAAAACCTATTCTTGTAAGGAACATCTTCATCTGTGCAGGGGTTGTATTTTGCGCCTCATCAAGAATGATAAAAGCATTATCAAGAGTACGGCCACGCATATAAGCAAGAGGAGCAACTTCAATAAGCCCCTTTTCGCTGTTCCTTAAGAAAGACTCTGCGCCCATAATGGTATTAAGAGCATCATATAAAGGACGAAGGTACGGATCAACCTTGCTTTGAAGATCTCCCGGCAAAAAGCCAAGCTTTTCTCCGGCTTCTATAGCAGGTCTTGTAAGGATGATACGACCTACCTGGTCGCTCTTAAAAGCTGCAATAGCCATAGCCATAGCAAGATAAGTCTTTCCTGTACCTGCAGGTCCGACTCCAAATACTATCATCTTTTCTCTGATGTTATCAACATATTTCTTCTGACCTAAGGTTTTTGGTTTAATAGGTTTGCCGGCGATTGTCCTGCAAACAAGATCTTTATCGATCTCTGTTAATACTTCTTCTTTTTCGTCAAAGGTAAGAGAAAGAGCATAATTAACCTGCTGCTCTGTTATCTCGTTTCCCCTTTTTGAAAGTTCTATAAGCTGATTAATAACCCTTGATGCCTTAACAACCTGGGTTTCATCACCAATAAGTTTAATCCCGTTATCTCTGGCAACCAAAGTAACATTTAAGGTCTTTTCGATATTTTTTGCATAGGAGTCATAGGAGCCAAACACATTATTCTGGTGTTCGGCAGGAATATCGAGTATTTGTTCAAGTATTGCCATAAGTTATATTTTTCCCCTTTTTAAGCAATATGTATTTATTTACAGTTTTCAAGGATCTTAAGTACAAGTTCATACATTCTTTCTGTAGACTTAATGCCAAGTTTTTCTCTTACCGAGTGTACGTCTCTAAGATCAGGGCCAAATGATATGGCATCAAGACCCGGCATCTTATCTATAAGAAGGCCGCACTCAAGTCCGCCGTGAGTAGCTGATATAACGGCATCTTTACCTGTAATATCTTTATAAGCTTTGCAGCAAAGATCACGGATAGGTGATTCTTTTGAGTATTCCCAGGCAGGATATTTACCGCTTACTTCGTATCTTCCGCCAAAAAGTTCTACAATAGTGTTAAGGCGGGCAAGAAGCTCTTCTTTTCTGCTACCGACACTTGATCTTACTGAGTAAGAGAAATGAAGGCTGTCATCTTTAAGCTCAAGTACGCCCATATTAAGAGAAGTTTCAACAAGGCCCTTTATATCCATGCTCATGTTCTGAATGCCGTAAGGGAGTATGTTAAGAAGCTTAAGGATCTTAACGGTATCACCTGAATTAACGGCTTTTTCATTGCAGTCTATCTCTTTTACAGAGGTTCTGATATCAGGGTCTGATGTCTTAAATTCATTTTTAAATATCTCTGAATATTCATTAACAATATTAAGGAACAGATCAACATCTTTTCTCTTTACTGAAACAACAGCTGTTGTCTTAAGAGGAATGACATTGTCAAACTTACCGCCGTAAAGCTTTACAAGCCTTAAATTAACATGCTTTGATGCATCAAAAAGCATCCTTGCCATAAGTCTGTGGCTCATACCACGCTCTTTATCGATATCACAGCCTGAATGACCGCCAAGAAGTCCGTCTATAACTATCTCAAAATACTTGCTTGAAAATGCATCTTCTCTGTTAACAGGAAAATCAGCATTATATCTGGCTCCGCCTGCACAGCCTACAGTAAATACGCCTTCTTCTTCTGAGTCAAGATTAATAAGAGTCTTACCCTTAAGTACAGAAGTATCTAGAGCTGCAGCCCCAAACATACCTGTCTCTTCATCAACCGTAAATACTGCTTCAATGGCAGGTGCTTTAACGGCAGGATCATCAAGGATCGAAAGGATTGAAGCTACGGCTATGATGTTATCTCCGCCAAGAGATGTTCTGTCGGCATATAAAAATTCACCGTCACACATAAGCTTTATAGGTGTAACAGCCATATCGATATCATAATCATCTTCTTTTGCGCAAACCATATCAAGATGTCCCTGTAAAATAACAGGAGCGCTGTTTTCATAGCCTGCAGATGCATCCTTATAGATGATAACATTGTTCATGTCATCCTGAATGTACTTAAGGTTATGTTCTTTAGCAAATTTAACGCAAAGATCGCTAATGGCTTTGGTGTTACCCGAACCATGAGGAACACTGGATAAATACTCAAAATATTCGAAAACCTTTGCCGGTTTTAATGATTTAATTTCCATAATTTACTACCTCTTTTGCTAGTTTTCTTACTCTAAATATTCTAACATATTAAAATAAAAAAGACCACAGAAAATGTGGTCTTCTTTTTGAATTACTTATATTTACGTTTTCTAGCAGCCTCTGATTTCTTCTTACGTCTAACAGATGGCTTCTCATAATGCTCTCTCTTGCGGATCTCCTGCTGGATACCTGCCTTTGCGCAGTTTCTCTTGAAACGGCGAAGAGCACTGTCTAATGATTCGTTCTCTTTTACGATAACGTTTGACATAAACTCACACCTAACCTCCCCTCCAGTTGTAGATTGTGCTAACAACTGTTTGGGTTTATTTATAGCACATAATCAATCATATATGGTAAACCCACGTTTGTCAAGCATTTTTTTGTTTTGAAGAAAAAAATCACGGAAGTTCTTCAAATTTATACAATGCTCTTGTAAGTCTGTTGTGCTTGATCAAAAGATCAAGTGCGGTATTGATCTCACGCATATAAATATCAGACATAAGCTCATTTTCTGTAAATGTGCATCTGTCTATAACGACATATCCTGTAAAATAATTTTTGATGTGAAGAGGGAAAAACTCATATACGTGACTTAAGCCCTCTCTTTCTATCACATGCGGTACCATATCTGAAGACGAAAAAGCAGGAAGATCCACAAAATCTTCGTTTTCATAAGAAAGGATCGAAACCATTTTGTCAGGAATGTTACCTGAAAACTCGTAATCTTCAAAACCTGATTCTAAGGACGCCACAAGGTTTTCCGGCATGCAAAAATAAAAAGAATATGCACCAAGCATCTTAACGTGGCTTTGAAGATGAGACTTAAAGCTTACGAGATTCTTTTGCTCTGAAAGATCTGCTATCATCTCCATAGAAGCTATGCCTATATCAACAGTCATATTTCTGTCAAAGGAATATATTTTTCTAAGTTCGTTAATGTTGTTATCAATATCATTATGACAGCCGCAGCTTTCAAGATAAACAGGGTGACATTCGGATCTTACCTCGTCAATTTCTTTACCGTCTATTATATCTGCCATGGTTTCCAGTACTTTTTTACCTGAAGCGTATACGTCTCTGTTAATGCTTGTAATACGAGGTACGGAATTTCTTCCGTCAAAATCGTAATCAAAACCGGTTATGATAACGTCTTCAGGTACGCGTATACCATGCTGCTGAAAAACAAGCAATACACCCTGAGCTATCCAGTCAGATGCACAGACAACTGCATCCGGAAGAGGCTTTGAGACCAGTTTTTCTCCTATCCTTACGCCGTAATGCTTTAAAAAGTCACCGTAGTAGAAGTTGGTACATTCATCAAAAGAAAGACCGTTATCTTCAAGAGCAAGCTGAAAACCAAGCTTTCTTTCGTTGCTGTCAATATTATCAGGGGCTCCTGCAAGAAAAACAAAAGACTTGCAACCATGTACTTTGATGAGATGAGAAGTCAGCTCAAACATAGAGTTGACATTTTCGCCGCCCACAAAAGTCATACCTTCGATCTTGTCGTCAACACTGACACAAGGAACACCTGACTTAAGTATTTTATCAACCAGATAAGACCTCACTTCTTCATCATAGATAACACTGCCAAAGAAGATAATACCGTCAAAGCTTTTAAGGTTTGCCACATCAAATAAAGCCATTTCACCTGCATTGTTTAAGCTTGCGTTATTTGAATTAAATTGTGTCTTAAAGATATAAAGGTCGTAATCTTTTCTGTCTGCAGAATTGATAATGCCTTTAAGCATTTCTCTTCCGTATTCGCGATGCATCATATTGCAACCAAGTACCGCTATTTTCTTCCTACGGTTCTCACCCATTATAAAACACCCTCAAATTTATATTTTTTGAAAATTCATAAATAATAAACAAAACCGATAAACATATCAGCTTATCGGCTTTTGTTTACTGTATTTAATTATAACATGGACTCAATTACTTTTAAAGACTCATTTATGGCATCTTGAAGTTTTTCAGGTGATTTTCCGCCTGCCTGAGCCATATTTGGACGGCCGCCACCGCCACCTCCTACAACAGGAGCAATGGCTTTAATGATGTTGCCTGCGTGAGCACCTGCCTTCATGGCCTCATCTGTAGCCATGGCAAGAAGGCTAACCTTACCGTCTTTGTTTGAACCAAGGATAACGATACATTCGCCAAGCTTAGCCTTCATCTCATCGCCAAGATTACGAAGTCCGTTCATATCTACATCAGGTACTGCAGTTGCAAGAACTTTAACGCCCTTGATCTCAGTTACTTTATCTGTTACATCACCCATAGACTGATTTGCAAGTTTAGTCTTAAGGCTTTCGTTTTCTGAAGATAATGATTTGATCTCTGCCTGCATTGAAGCGATCTTGCCTGCAAGTTTATCAGGCTCGCACTTAGCTTCAGCAGCGGCAGCCATATATTTTTCTTCGATATCTTTGTAATAAGCAAATACGTTGTCGCCTGTGATAGCTTCGATTCGGCGAACACCTGCTGCAACACCGCTTTCTGAAAGTATCTTAAAGCATGTGATAACAGATGTATTCTTTACATGAGTACCGCCGCAGAATTCCTTACTGAATTCATCCATACAAACAACTCGTACCACATCGCCGTATTTCTCACCAAAAAGAGCCTTTGCACCGGTCTTTTTAGCATCCTCTATAGGAAGCTCTTTGGTCTCTACGGTTAAACCTGCAGCTATCTGATCGTTAACGATCTTCTCAACCTTGGCAATCTCATCTTCTGTCATAGCTGCAAAATGTGAGAAGTCAAATCTGAGTCTTTCGCCGTTAACAAATGAACCCTGCTGCTCTACATGAGAACCAAGTACTCTTCTTAATGCTTCCTGAAGAAGATGGGTTGCGCTGTGGTTTTTAGCTGTAGCAGTTCTGTTTGCTGTATCTATAGAAAGCTTAACAGTATCGCCCTTTTTAACCATACCGCTAACGACTTTACCTACATGGCCTACTCTTCCGCCCTTAAGCTTTAAGGTAGTACTTACTTCAAACTCAAAGTTTCCGTTTGAAATAGTACCCTTATCACCTTCCTGACCGCCCATGGTAGCATAGAAAGGAGTCTTTGCTGTAATGATGGTACCTGTCTGACCTTCTGCAAGAACATCTGTCAGCTCTGTTTCTGTAGTAAGAACAAGAACTTCAGACTCGCACTCATTATCAGTATAACCAACAAATTCGCTGGTGATATTTACATCAATGCTGTCATATACGGTAGCATCTGCTCCCATATAGTTGGTTACGGCTCTTGCGGCACGGGCATTCTTCTTCTGAATTTCCATAGCCTTTGCAAAGCCTTCTGTATCTACGGTATAACCCTTTTCAAGAAGGATCTCTTCTGTAAGATCGATAGGGAAACCGTATGTATCATAAAGCTTAAATGCGTCATCACCGCTAAGAACCTTACCGCCTTTAGCGCTAAGATCTTCTTCCATCTTTGAAAGGATGGCAAGACCCTGATCTATAGTCTTGTTGAAGTTCTCTTCTTCTGTAGTGATGACTTTAAGGATATAATCTTTCTTTTCAAGTAACTCAGGGTAACCGTCAGCTGATTCTCTGATAACGGTACCTGCAAGCTCTGCAAGGAAAAGACCGTTTATCCCAAGAAGTCTTCCGTGTCTTGCAGCTCTTCTAAGGAGTCTTCTAAGAACATATCCTCTGCCTTCGTTTGAAGGAAGGATACCGTCACTTGTCATAAAGGTAACTGAACGGATGTGATCTGTAATAAGTCTTATGGAAACATCTTTTTTCTCGTCTGTTTCGTACTCAGTATTTGCAAGCTTACATACATGATCGCGGATAGCTTTCATGGTATCGATATCAAATACTGTATCTACATCCTGTACAACTACGGCAAGTCTTTCAAGACCCATACCAGTATCGATGTTCTTCTGTTTTAATGTAGTATAGTTGTGGTGTCCGTCTGACTCAAACTGGGTAAATACGTTGTTCCAGACTTCCATATATCTGTCGCAGTCACAGCCTACCTTACAGGTTGGCTTTCCGCAACCGTATTTTTCGCCTCTGTCATAATAGATCTCGGAACAAGGACCGCAAGGACCTGCGCCATGCTCCCAGAAGTTGTCGCAATCGCCGTTCTCATCACGGTAAAATCTTGTGATCTTTTCAGCAGGAACGCCGATCTTTTTATTCCATATCTCAAATGCTTCGTCATCCTCAGAGTAAATGGAAGGATATAACCTTTCAGGGTCCATTCCAACTACCTCTGTAAGGAACTCCCAGCTCCAGGTAATAGCCTCTTCTTTAAAATAATCACCGAAAGAAAAGTTGCCGAGCATCTCAAAAAATGTGAGATGACGTGCTGTCTTACCAACATTTTCAATATCTCCGGTTCTGATACACTTCTGGCAAGTGGTAACACGTTTTCTCGGCGGTATCTCCTGGCCGGTAAAATATGGCTTTAATGGGGCCATTCCGGCATTAATAAGAAGAAGAGAGTTATCGTTATGCGGAACAAGCGAAAAGCTGTTCATGCAAAGATGACCATTCTTCTTCTCAAAATACTCAAGATACATCTTTCTAAGTTCATTTACTCCGTACGGTTTCAAAACAAGTGCCTCCTAAATATTACTTTCTTTTTTCTTCTTGTGCTCTGCAGCAATCTTACCAAGCACGATAGCAAGGGTAAAAACGCCGGCTGATGCAATAAATCTGACTGCTTTTAATCCTACTTGAATCCAAAATTCACTCATAAATAACCTCCGTATAAATCAATGCCTGTTTGAAAGTTCTTCCATTATCTCTTCCCAGGAAAGGCCTGTCTCAACCATAAGGACCATAAGATGATATAAGTAGTCTGCTATCTCATACTTAAGCTCGATCTGGTTAGGATTCTTTGCGGCAATAACGATCTCTGTAGATTCTTCTCCGCATTTTTTAAGTATCTTGTCTATACCCTTTTCAAAAAGATAATTGGTATAAGAGCCTTCCTTAGGATTTAATTTTCTGTCTGCAATGGTATCATACACTTCTTTAAGAATTGAAAGCGATTCGGTATTTACGCCTGCATCTTCATTGCCTGAAATCCCTCTGTAAAAACAGGACCTGTTGCCTGTGTGGCAGGCAGCTCCGACCTGGTCTACTTTTGCAAGAATGGTGTCATTATCGCAGTCTATAAAGAGCTCTTTTACATGCTGAAAATGACCGCTGGTCTCTCCTTTAAGCCAAAGGCTTTTACGACTCCTGCTGTAATAATGCATAAGTCCCGTTTCCACCGTCTTATTATAAGACTCTTCATTCATATATGCAAGCATCAAAACTTCATCGTTTTTAGCATCCTGAACTATAACGGGAATAAGGCCTGCATCGTTTGTCTTAAGATTAGAAAATGGAACCGCGCTTGATACTGCGTTTGTTTCAAAACCCATTTCTTTAAGTGAACTCTTAACTTCCGAAAGGTTCTTGCCATCGTAAAAGTTGGTAGCTACGCCCCTAACGGAAGACATTGAAAGAAGGTCGGTAAGATCGTTTCTTACAAGGGAATCTCTAATGATGATATCAAATCTGTCTGAATTATTCAATCTTATTTTAACCTTATCGATAAGTTCGATATGTTTTATCATAAGTTTTTTAAATCCGGTCTCTGCAATAAGATTTAAGGATTCCTCGCTGCACTCATCTTTGGCATAGTTTAGCTCAAGGCCGATCTTTTCAGCACCAAACCTCATAAAACCGGCATTTATGGCAACTTTGTTTTCTCTGTATCTCACAAATACAGTCTTTGCACCTGTGTATAAAGCCTTTTTGATATCTTCAAAATGATCAACGTTTATTCCGATAAAAAACGGAAGTCTCACATTTTCCATAACATCTCTTACCATATAGATGAATTTTTCTTTTTCATCTCCTACGGAAGCAAAATCATAGATATAAAAACCGTCAATGCCATTTTCAATATAAGTATTTACAAGTTCCTTTAACGAAGCCTCTTTGATGGCAACTGCGTTTATATCGGCATAGATACATTTTTTCATTTTGAAACATCCTCCTGTTAAAGCATATTTAGCGAGCCTTTAGATGAAAGTGTGCCTTCTACTTTTGGGTTTAGGGAAACTGCCTGGCTTATGGCTTTGGCAAAAGCTTTAAACGCAGCTTCGATAATGTGATGCGAATTGATACCGTCAAGCTGCTTTAAATGTAAGTTCATGCCGCCGCTGTAGCTAACAGCATAAAAGAATTCTCTTACAAGCTCTGTTTCAAGGTCTCCCACTTTGTAAGAAGGTATCTTAAGATCGTAATTAAAATAAGGTCTGTCGCAAAGGTCTACAGAAGAAAGGATAAGAGCATCGTCCATAGGCATAATGAAATAACCGTATCTGTTTATGCCTGCCTTGTCTCCTATGGCCTGCTTAAGAGCAGCTCCAAGACAGATACCGATATCTTCTGTAGTGTGGTGACCGTCTACATTAAGGTCTCCTTTGCATTTTACTTTAAGGTCGATAAAAGAATGCTTTGCAAAGCCTGTCAGCATATGGTCAAGAAATCCGATACCTGTATCGATCTCAGATATACCCTTACCGTCAAGATCAAGCGACAGTGTGATATCGGTTTCTTTTGTCTTTCTGTTAATTGTTGCTTCTCTCATATTAAAATCTCCCCTTAAAGACTTTAGTCTTCAAACCTTACACTAATGGAATTTGCGTGTGCCGTTAGACCTTCCGCTTTAGCAAAGTATACTATGTCTTTATAGTCTTTTTCAAGTGCTTCTCTTGAATAAGATATAATACTTGATTTTTTAATAAAATCATCTACAGAAAGCGGTGAAAAGAATTTTGCCGTTCCGTTTGTAGGTAATATGTGGTTAGGACCTGCAAAATAGTCTCCAAGAGGCTCGCTTGAATACTCACCAAGGAAAATAGCTCCTGCATTTTTAACTCTTGTCATGGTGTCAAAAGGATTCTTTGTGATGATCTCAAGGTGCTCGACTGCTATATCGTTAACTGTATTTACAGCATCTTCCATATTATCTGCAACAAGGATATAACCGTAATTTTCAAGAGATTTTTCTATTATATCTTTTCTTGAAAGCTCTTTTGTAAATTTATCTACCCACTCAGATACTTCGCCCGCAAGCTTTTCGCTTGTGGTAACAAGAATAGCTGAGGCAAGAGGGTCATGCTCTGCCTGGCTTAAAAGGTCCGCAGCCACATACTTTGGAGTTGCGCTCTCATCTGCAAGAACCATTATCTCAGAAGGCCCTGCAATTGAATCGATACTTACAAAGCCGTATACAGCCTTTTTTGCAAGAGCAACATAGATATTTCCCGGGCCGCAGATCTTATCTACTTTTTTAACAGACTCTGTTCCGTAGGCAAGAGCTGCTATAGCCTGCGCTCCGCCGATCTTGTAAATGGTATCTACTCCTGCCTCATTTGCGGCTACAAGTGTAACGGGATAAACCTTTCCGTCAGCTCCGCAAGGGGTTGTCATATAGATGTTTTTAACACCTGCAACTTTTGCCGGAAGTACGTTCATAAGTACGCTTGAAGGATATGCAGCTGTGCCGCCGGGAACGTATACTCCTACAGACTCAAGCGGCGTAACCTTCTGGCCAAGGATCGTTCCGTTATCCTTTGAATCAAACCAGCTGTACTGCTTTTGTTTTGCGTGATAATCTCTTATGTTTGCAATGGCTTTTCTTATTACATCAATGAGTTTTTCATCTACTTTTGTATAGGCTTCCTCTATCTCAGCTTTGGTTACCTTTAAGTTGTCTTTGTTAAGATCTGCCTTATCAAACTTTAAAGTATATTCAAACACTGCCTTATCGCCGTTTTCTCTGACATTTGCAAGGATTTCGTTAACTCTGTCTTCATACTCTCTGTACTGGTTAGGACTTCTTTTTAAAAGATTTTCAAGTATGTTGTTTTTTGTTTCTTCAGTAAGTTTAAGCGTTCTCATTTTCAATTACCCCCTTGATTTCCTGTATTAATTTAGTTATCCTCTCTTTTTCCATTTTCATGCTGACCTGATTTACGATCATTCTTGCAGATAAAGGCATGATCTTTTCAAGTACCACAAGGCCGTTTTCGCGAAGGGTTGCACCGGTTTCAACTATATCTGCAATAACTTCGGAAAGCCCAACTATGGGAGCAAGCTCAATTGAACCGTTAAGTTTGATTATCTCAACTGTCTGATGCTTTTCATCGTAAAAATATTTTTTTGCTATATTCGGGTACTTTGTGGCTACTCTTATAAGTTCTCCCTTTTCAAGAAGCGCCCCTGCTTCAGGCGGCCCAGCTACGCAAAAATCACATTTACCAAAGCCAAGATCAAGGACCTCGTACAGCTTTCTTCCTTCTTCTGCGATGGTATCTTTACCCACAAAGCCAATGTCAGCTGCACCGTACTCTACATAAGTCGGTACATCATTTGCCTTTGCAAGGAAAAACTTCAGCTTATATTCCTCATTAACAAATATAAGTTTTCTTGTGCTCTTGTCGTTCATCTCGTTGCAGTTAATACCAAGCCTGTTAAATACTTCCATTGTCTTTCCTGCAAGTCTGCCCTTTGCAAGAGCTATGGTAATATATCTCATATTTTCTTTATTCATACATTACCTCCGCTTTTGTAAATGAAAACTTATCCATATAGTTTTCAAGTTCTTCGGTAGAAACAGGTTTGTTTGTTACCTGTAACGTTGTATTTATGCCCTTAAATCTGTATTCTGAGGTTTTCTTATAAGCTTCTTTTACATTTTTCTCGGAAGCTATAATAAGTATCTTTTCCTCTCTTGGAGAAATCTCCTTTTTCTGACGGGAAAGGGCCGCCATAAGATAATCTACGGTAATTGACATACCGACTGCCGGTGCATCAAGTCCAAACTGAGATACAAGATTATCGTATCTGCCGCCTGATAATATTTGCTCTCCGGTACCATAGGTGTATCCTCTAAAAATGATACCTGTATAATAACCGAGTTTTCCAAGCATGGAAAGATCGTAGGTAACATATCCGTCTAGCCCGTAACCTGCAAGAACTTTATCAAGGGCCACAAGTCTGTCAAAAGCTTTTTTAACCTTCCTGTTTTTAAGTGAAAGCTTTATGGCTTCGCTTTCTTTAAGCTGCTTTATAGAACCAAAAGAATCTGAAAGCTTGCTAAGGATAGTCTTTGTTTCTTCAGGAATGTTATCATACTTTTCAAGCAGTGCCTCTACTCCGTATCCAAATTTTTCTTCTATAAATCCTCGAAGTTTTGTTAATGTATCTGCATCAAGATCAAGATCTTTTATAAGTTCATCAAAAAAAGCAGCATTACCGACTTCAAGCTGAAATTCCAAAAGACCTGCATCAAGAAGAGATGAAATGGCGCAAACCAGAACTTCTGCATCGGAGTAAACACTGTTGTCATTTATAAGCTCTATACCCATCTGCGTAGTTTCTTTTAACTTGCCCTGATAAACACCGCTGTTTATATAGGTGTTTGACTTATAGCAAAACCTTAAAGGCATAGTCTCGTTCTTGTAATACTTTGCAGCGCATCTAGCTATAGATGGAGTAACGTCAGGTCTTATAACAAGTGTCTCGCCGTCTCTGTCAAAAAATCTGTACATAAGCTTTGGATCTACAGTACCTCGCTCTTTTCTGAAAATATCAAAATATTCAAAGCCCGGGGTCTCAATAAGTTCATAACCGCTAAGCTGCATACGACGCAGTATCTTATCGGTTACAAACTGTTTAGCCTTGCACTCGGAACCGTATATATCTCTTACTCCTTCAGGAGTATGAAGTAATGATTTTCCCATATTTAATTCTCCCTTCCGGCCACTTTAGCACTTTACTCTGCTAATATGCTATCATGCTACTAAGATAAATTGAATGGATTTATATTATATAATATCAGACAGAATGTCAAGAAAAAATTACAAAATCAATCGAAAATTATTGGCGCTCAAGATACATTCGCAATGCTTCAAGGTAATGAACAGGCACGCCTTCAGATGAAAGCACCTCAAAGCCTTCGTCAAGTTCATCGTATCTGAAGCTTTTTCTGCCGCCCTCTTTGGCTCTTTCCCAGAATTTATTTACCTCTGAAAAAGGCATAAAATAGAGCTTATCACGGTTAACAAAATGGATAAGTAAAAAAGCGATGCCATCCTGTTTTTCAAATGTTTTCATAAATTCAATCTGGTGCTCATGAATGTTGGCAAGGGCAAAGGTATCGGGTACGCATTCCTTTGCATCAAAACATACAGGAACCCCCTGCACAACACCTATATAATCAACGGTTGATTTTTTATCAAAATATGCAAGGGTGATCTGTTTGTTTGATGGATTTATCTTAATTGGCGTAATGGGAGTAGGGATCTTTTGTATACAAGCAAGACCCTTTTCAAGATATTTTTCATTTGACCTGTTAATAAGCTCTTCAAGGGCCGAACCCCGAAGACCTCTTGAATTCCAAGATGGCATATTATCACCCTTACAGATTATAGTTAAATAAATTCTTTATAATATCGTTAAACAAGGCAGGAAGCGGCGCCTTAAAGTTTTTTCCGGATAACTCGATTAAATCATCATCTTTATCAAATACAGTTTCATACGCATGTAAAAGCTGAGAGGTAAGCCCTTTTTTTCTGAATTTTTCATTAACAGAGCGTAGTCCGTACTTGCCGTCACCGATTATAGGGTGACCTATACTTGCAAGGTGGGCTCTTATCTGATGCGATTTTCCTGTGATAAGATTTACTTTAAGCAAGGTATATTCGTCATTTGTACAAAGCGGTTCGTATTCGGTCTTAATAAAAGAGGAACCCGGCACATTTTCTTTATATATCTCTACCGTGTTATGTGCTTCTTTTTTTAGAAGATAGCCTTCTATACACTCTTTTTTTGTTACTTTGCCGCAGACAACAGTTATGTAGTATTTGTGTACTTTTCTGCTTTTAAGGCAGTCTGAAAGCATCTGAAGGCCTGCTATGGATTTGCCTGCAAATATAATACCGCTAGTATTACGGTCAAGCCTGTTACATACAGCAGGCTTAAATGTACCGGACATACCAACCCGCTCATAAAGCCACTCGGTAATGGTATAATCATCAGCCTTTGCTTTTTGAGAAAGAACACCTACAGGCTTGTTTAAAATAAGCACATCGTTATCTTCGTATATGGTATCAGGGGCCTTAAAGTCATTTGGCATTTTTAGGCTTTCGTCTGATCTATCCGAATTTAAATCGTTACCATTGCTGAATTTTTCAAAGGTCTCATCTGAAAAGAAGATCTTTATTATATCTCCTTCAGACAGACTTTCTTTGCCGTCAGCTTTTTTATCGTTTAAAGTTATGTTCTTTTTTCTAAGACTCTTATAAATAAGGCCGCTACCGCAATTCTTAAGTATCTTTAAAAGATATTTGTCAAATCTGGTACCGGCCTCCTTTTTTGAAACAGTGAATTCTTTCATACAAAAGTTTTACTAGACAATGAAATACTCCATTGACTCCCTTTCTTTTTTAAGGATTTCCATTTCTTCTTCGGTTATTTCTTTAAGATTTAAGACATTTAAAAATGTCTTTATATCTGTATAAAGTTTTGCTTTAACGTCAAATTTCTCTGCTTTAAAATGTTCGTTAAGAAAACTTTCTGTTTTAGAAAGACGTTCTTTTTCTTTCGCGCCCGAAGGCTCTTTAGCATACATATAAGCATGGCTTCCTGATAAAACAACCAGATCAAGATGCATAGGTGTTTCTTTGGATGTAAAAATAAGGTCAGAAAGAACAAGACCGTTATTACCTACTTTTTCGCATACCTTGTTATAATCCTCTAAAGAAGTGGATCTGTAAGGAAAGACAACAATAAATACAGTTAAATATCTTGCCATAGGCAACGAAAAAAGAACCGCAACTATGGTGAAAATGTTGCTGGTCTGCATCTTATTTAAGAGAAGCCCTGTTACAAAGACAGCGGCTCCACAAAAAATAATAAGAAGCGTTGTTAAAAGAAGCTGTCTTTTTCTTTTTGTTATATAACCATGATCAAATTTTTGAATTTTTACTTTTCCTGAAGACATCTTAAACTGTTCACCTCATCAATAGTAAGTTCTCTGTAATTACCGGGCTTTAATTTGCTGTCAAGCTTAAGAGGCCCAAATTCAAGCCTCTTAAGATAAGTTACAGTCTTGCCACATTTTGCCACCATCCTTTTAACCTGGTGGAACTTTCCTTCATGTATTGTTATATGTACTTTTGAACCGGCATCATTTGAAGAAAGAATACGTAAATCTGCAGGGGCAGCCGTAAAGTCGTTAAACTCCATGCCTTTTTTAAATAATGAAATATCTTCTTCAGTCATTATCCCTTCGGTTTCAGCGTAGTACAGCTTATCTACGTGATTTTTTGGAGAAATAAGGAAATGAGCCATCTCGCCGTCATTGGTTATAAGAAGAAGCCCTTCCGTATCTTTATCAAGTCTTCCAACAGGTGCAAGCTCATCAAATACGGGAGTTTTAAGACCTGCATTTTTAAGCACATCCATAACCGTTTTATCTTCCTTATCGGAAGTTGCGCTAACACATCCCCTTGGCTTATTTAGCATATAATAACAGTATTTAACGTATTTTATCTCTTTTTTATCTGCAAACACAAGGCTTTCTTCGCTTACCTTAAAGCCGGGATCTCTTATAACTTTTGAGTCTACAGTCACTCTGCCCCATCCGATAAGCTTTTTTACTTCACTTCTTGTGCCAACACCCATATCGGCTAAATATTTATCAAGCCTCATGTCACATCATTCTCCATCCCGGAAAATACTTGTTTTTAATGGTCTTGCCTGAAGCCTTGCCCCATCCTAACGGATAACCTTCTATACATACAAGAACATATCCGTCTATTGTATCTTTAATCTCCGTGTCGGCATCAATAGTTTCACACTTAAGGTATTTGATGACTCTTTCATCATCTGCCTTAAAAGACACTATTGCCTTCATATTCTCTGTATTAAGGCTCATGGCAAGAGGCTGACTTGGTTCAAATCTGTTCTTTTTCCTGTCGCCAAGGTAAAGACCATTTCTAAGGATACGAAGACCTGTTATATCAGGCATACCTTCAGGAATAAGATACAGTTTTTCTCCGTGTATCTCGACTCTTTCAAGTTCGTCTTTTGTATATCCAAGCTTTTTTAAGAAGCGTTCCTCTTCTTCCGTAAGCTTTGCTTTTTTATAGGTTATACCGTAAGACTTTTTAAAGTCTACACCCTTTTTGTGTAAAAGAGCTACATAATGACCTTCGCCTTCACATCTGTGAGGCCAGATCCTTACGGTACCTTTTATTTCTTCTTTATCAGAATTAATGTAAGAAGGCTCGCCTTTTGCAAAACCTTCGTACTTTTCTGTAATATCTATAACTTCAAACTCAGGGTAGGTATCAAGAATAAATTCTATAGCCCCTTCATCTTCCTCAGGAGAAAAGGTACATGTAGAATAAAGAAGATCACCGCCCGGTCGAAGCATCTTACATACATCTGTAAGTATTTTCTTTTGAAGATCCGCATAGTAGCCGGTTCCGTACTGTTCCCAGTTTTTCATGATGGCAGGATCTTTTCTGAACATGCCTTCACCGGAGCAAGGCGCATCTACAAGTATCTTATCAAAATAACCTTCAAAAACCTTAACAAGGTTATGAGGATCTTCGCTGATTATAGTCGAATTTGTTACTCCAAATACACCAAGATTCTTTACAAGGGCCTTGGCTCTTGTATTGCTGATATCATTTGATACAAGAACGCCCTTTCCCTCAAGTTTACTTGCAAGCTCCGTACTTTTACCGCCGGGAGCAGCGCAAACATCAAGCACCCTGTCACCCGGGGTTACGCCAAGTATATTTGCAGGGGTCATGGCAGATGGCTCCTGAATATAATAAAGACCGGCATAGTAATAAGGGTGATGTGTATATTCACCCGAATTTGTCTTTATATAAAAACCGTTATCTATCCAAGGGATTGGTTTAGTTTCGCCGGGATTGATCTTAGCCCATTTATCAGGTGTTATCTTTAATCTGTTAAGTCTTAAGCCTGAAAAATGTTCTTTATCGTACCCTAAAAGAAATGCCTCGTATTCATCTTTAAGCATTTCTTTCATTCTAAGTTCAAAAGAAGCCGGAAGCCTCATAAATATCTCCTAATACTAAAGCTTTTGTGCTCTGTAACTTTCTGCGATTATATCAAGTTCTTTATGGAACTTTTCAAGTTTTTCGATATCGCCTGTCTCATAGATCTTATAAAATTCATCCTGAATCTTCATAACCTCACGTTTATTTGCAAGGCTGTAAAGCTGCTGGATATTGGTAAGAATATCGGCAATAAGGCTGCCCATAATGTTATTTGATATCTGAGCATCCATGATATCGTCTCTAATGGCACTCATTTCCGCATCAAGCTGAATAATGGCATCTGATGCGCTTTTCAGTCTTTCGCTGATATGAGGAGGAATATTACCCTTATACTTATACTGAAGGGAATGCTCGATGGTGGCCCAGAAGTTCATAGACATAGTCCTTATCTGTATCTCCACCTTGATCCTCTTTGTGCCTGATATAGTCTCAACGTTATAATAAACTATAATGTGAAAACTACGGTAGCCCGAAGGCTTTTTGTTTTTGATGTAATCCTTACAGGATTTGATCTCCATGTCAGATCTGCCCTTGATAAGCTCTACCACTTTATCAATGTCTTCAACAAACTGACATATAATTCGTATACCCGCAATATCTTCGATCTTGTCTTCAATGTCGTCAAGATCTACATTTTTCTTTTTTGCTTTTTCAAGAATAGAAGAAATCTTCTTTACTCTTCCCGTTACCTGTTCGATAGGAGAATATTCTCCCCTATCCTTGTATTCTTTGATAACGTGGTTAAATTTGACTATGATCTCATTAACCGCAAGAGTATAAGGATTAAGAATTTCCCTCCACAGCTTGATCTCCATCTAAGCTTACCTCCTCATTTGGCAAGGTATTGCCATCCGTGCTGCCTTCTGTATTATCCTTATTTTCCGTTTCTTCAGGTCCAAAGATAAAGTCGTGAAGCTCTTTCTGGTTTTCCTGAAGGTGCGGAACAAGAACTGCCATTTTTCTTACAAAAACCGCATCATACATTCCATCACAAGGAATACGCATAGTCTGTAATTTTCCCGGATGTAATGACCCCATACTTGATACATAGCCGATAAGATCTGCAATAGGAATATCTGTCTGTATATACTGAACAAGGCTGTTGGCAAGAGCTACAAGTTCAGTTACCGAAGCATCCTTATACTTATCAAAAATAGCATTGATAAGAGTTCTCTGTCTTTGGGTACGACCAAAGTCATCGCTTGTATGGTCTGCGGTTGATACGTGTCTTATACGCATGTAACCAAGGGCCTGATTACCGTTAAGTGTCTGCTTACCTGCTTTTAAGGTTCTGTAAGCAGGGTTTGAAATATAATTTGTTCTGTTAAGATAAGCTGCCTCATCGGCGCTTACATCGATCTCAACACCGCCAAGTGCATCTACTACAGCCTGGAATCCGTCAAAATTAACAAGTACGGCCCCGTCAAGCTTTATTCCAAAGTTAAGTTCAAGTGTTTCTTTTATAAGAGGGATTCCGCCAAGTGTGTACGCTGAGTTAAGCTTATTATCCTGATAACCCGGGATCTGAACATACATATCTCGCATAAAAGATGTAAGCTTAACGTCACCTGTATCAAAATTTGCTGTGGCAACCATGATAGAGTCTGTTCTACCTCTTCCGCCGCCTGCTCCGATAGCTTCCTCTCCTACAAGAAGTACGTTTACTATTCCTTTTTCTTTCTTTACACCAAGAAGATTTTCATCCCATACAACTTCATTTGGGTCTATCTCTGTAAGGCCCTCACTGTTTTCATCTTCTTCAAAAGTTTCCTCGCCCTTTGTATCGTCAAACTTAACAAGAGTATGACGAAGCCAGATTGAAAGTCCTATCACAAGAACAAGAATAAGACTTAATAATGTGATAACGGTAATTCTTATCCAAAGAGGGATCTTTTGAAACCAGTTTTTCTTTCTGTACTCTTCTTTTTGCTGCTTTTCATCTAAAAACTCACCAACCTGACCTGCAAGGGACTTTTCTAAAACCGAAGTCTCATCGGGCAGTTTGGACATATCTACGTTAAAATCTTCTTCCATTGGTACTTAATTAGCCTCCCTTAAAAAGCCGTCATCATCAATAAAACAATTAACAGCGATGGTATTCAAATAATCAAACAACTTTTCCCCATTTTCTTTATCCATCTCCATAGTTTTTCCGTTTGAAGCATAGCATGGCAATACTTTAGCGGAAAGTACACCTTCTTCATCGATTACGGCATTTAGCATAAATGTTCTTGCAATATTGCTGCCGTATAAAAAATTTCCCAAACTGTAAAATACAGGTTTCCCTTTATATATTTCTGTGCCCTGTATAACATGCGGATGAGAGCCAAAGACAAGATCTGCTCCGCAGTCTATATAATCATGAGCCATGGTTACCTGATATTTTTCAAGGACGTCGGTTTCCATAACGCCCCAGTGAGCATAAACTATAACATAATCATACTCGGACTTTGCCTTTTTAATAGCCTCGCAAAGCGCGGTATCATCATAAGTACAAAGCATACCGGGCTGTCTGTTAAACACGTTCCATTCAACTACAGGAATAACCCTTGATGCAGCAAGAAAAGCAACTGTTCTTCCGCCCACTTCAAAAACAGCAGGTTTGGCTGCTCTTTCAATGGAATCTCCCGCGCCTACATACTCGATGCCAAGTCCAACTAATGTATCAAAAGTGTCCGTAAGGCCGATGGTTCCAAAATCAAGAGAATGATTATTTGCAAGAGAGGCAACGTCAAAGCCCATATCTTTAAAAGCCTTTGCGCTATCAGGCTTCATCCTGTAAGAATATTCTTTATCAGGATCAAATTCGCCTCTTTCCGTAAAAGCACATTCAAAATCAAGCATGGCAATATCGGCATTTTGAGTTTTTTCTATCAAAGAATCGCTTAAAACACCGCTAATACCTTCTTTGTCGTAGTTTGCCTGACGCCTTTCGTTAAAGTAAGTATCGCCGATAAGTATAATATCTATTGGTTTAACCTCTTCTTTAACGGGCTCTTCGCTAACAATCTCATTGCTGTCAGATTCTGCATTGTCAGAATTTGCGTTGTCATTTTCATCGTTAACAGGCTCTTTGCCATCAGGTTCCTTTTCGTTTAAGCTGGGATCAATTGATTGATCCTTATCTGAAACTACTGAAACTTCCGGCTCATTTTCATTTTCATTTGTCTGCGGGGGCGTATATGTAACACTTGGTACTGCATACGATGTTGTATTAACCTTATAATTTAATACAAGGATCACGAGTAACACTCCTGCTATAAGAAGCAGCGCAGCAACTCCGATGTAAAGCCCTATCAAAAATTTTTTCATCAGTTCTTAAAGCTATGTATAGGAGCAGGTATTCTACCGCCTCTGTCTACAAACCTTTCACATGAATACTTATTTACAGGGATAATAGGAGCATAACCAAGCAGCCCTCCAAACTGCGCAGTTTCTCCCACTGTTTTTCCTATTACAGGAATAAGTCTAACGGCTGTGGTCTTTTGGTTAACCATACCGATAGCCATTTCATCTGCTATAATACCGGCAATAGTTGTATTTGGAGTATCACCGGGGATAGCGATCATATCAAGACCTACAGAACATACGCAGGTCATTGCTTCAAGCTTTTCAAGTGTAAGCGCGCCTTCTGTAACGGCTTCGATCATTCCATGGTCTTCGCTTACAGGAATAAATGCGCCTGAAAGGCCGCCAACATACGAAGAAGCCATAACTCCGCCCTTTTTAACCTGGTCGTTAAGAAGAGCAAGGGCTGCTGTAGTACCGGGGGCTCCCGCTCTTTCAAGACCCATCTCTTCAAAGATTTCTGCGATAGAATCGCCTATAGCAGGCGTCGGTGCAAGTGAAAGATCTACAATACCAAAAGGAATGTTAAGTCGTTTACTTGCTTCAAGTGCTACAAGCTGTCCTACTCTTGTTATCTTAAATGCTGTCTTTTTAACTGTTTCGCAAAGCTCGCCAAAATCAGCATCTCTAACACTTTCAAGAGCTTTTTTGACAACGCCGGGGCCGCTTACGCCTACATTTATAATGCAGTCGCTTTCAGTAACACCGTGGAATGCACCTGCCATAAAAGGATTATCATCAGGAGCATTGCAAAAAACAACAAGTTTGGCACATCCAAGGGAATCGTTATCTGCAGTAAGATTAGCAGTCTCTTTAACTATGTCTCCCATAAGCCTTACAGCATCCATATTGATACCTGTCTTAGTAGAGCCAAGATTAACGGACGAACATACTCTTTCCGTCTCTTTAAGGGCTTTTGGAATTGAATCTATAAGAAGTCTGTCAGCCTTTGTCATACCTTTAGAAACAAGGGCGCTGTAACCTCCTATAAAGTTAACTCCGACCTCTAATGCGCATTTATCAAGAGTTTTAGCTATCTTAACAAAATCATCGCTTGTTTTGCAGGAAGCGCCGCCTACAAGGGCTATAGGAGTAACTGAGATTCTCTTATTTACAATAGGGATCCCGAACTCTTTCTCAATAGAAGCTCCCACACTTACAAGATCTTTTGCTGTTGTAGTGATCTTTTTATATATCTTTTCACAAGTTGCATCGATATCTGCATCAATACAATCAAGAAGACTTATACCAAGAGTAATGGTACGTACATCAAGATTTTCGTGAGATATCATGTCATTTGTCTCAAGTACTTCATTGATACTTATCATGACTTTATACCTCTTTCTTAAATCCTGTGCATCTTATCAAAGATCTCTTCTCTCTGGATCTTTGCAACAACTCCAAGTGTTTCTTCGCCCATTTTTGCAAGGCTTTCTGAAACCTCAAGGAATCTGTCATCAATACCGCTTACGTCAACAACCATCATCATATTAAAATAGCCGTTAACTATGGTCTGAGAAATATCAAGGATATTGATATTATTCTTTGCAAGGAAGGTACATACTCCCGCGATTATGCCTACTGAATCCTTGCCTACTACTGTAATGATCGCTTTTTTCATATATAACACCTCTTATTATTTGCCAATAAGGCTTTTTTTCTTAAACGATAACAAGCTCTGAAGGTTTGTCTCTAAAGGCTACCGAAAGCTTTGTTATTTCAAGACATCCGGGGTGAACCGATTGAAGTTCTTCCTTTACTGTCTCGTATGCAAGGTCGGGATAATTGTTTTCTTTAGACAGGTGCCCAAGAAAAACATTAGAAAGCCCCTCATTCCAGACCTTTGCTAAAAGTTTGCCGGAATTTTCATTTGAAAGATGGCCGTTGTCGCCAAGTATCCTTCGCTTAAGTACATAAGGATAAGGACCTGCTTCAAGCATATGGACATCATGATTTGCTTCAAGAAGCATTGCGTTACAGCTAAGCAGTTCCTTTTCGATATCCGGCGTAAATATACCAATATCTGTGGCCACGCAGATCTTCTTGCCTTCCGACACAACAGAATAACTGACAGGATTTGCAGCATCATGAGGAATGGAAAAAGCCTTTACCTTCATATCGGCAATTTCTATGTCATCACCCGGCAGAATGTCACAAAACAGATCCTGGTCGAATTTACCAAGACTTTTTACATGTAAAATGGCATTTAAGGTCTCTATTGTGGAGAAAACCCTGCAGGGATACTTTCTTAGCCAGGTTCCAAGCCCCTGTATATGATCTGAGTGCTCATGGGTAATAAAGATGGCATCGATACTTTCAGGCGATACGTCTATATCGTTAAGTCCTTCTTCTATCCTCTTTTTACTGATACCCACATCAATAAGGATATTTGCCTCATCTGAGCCCACAAATATACAATTTCCGCTGCTTCCACTGGCGATACTACATAATCTCATAAACTATTCCGTCCTAAAACAAAGTCCGCTAAAGTATATCACTTAAAATGTCATTTTGCAACCATAAGGATTTTATCTGTTGATCCAGGTAAGAGTAACTTTGTCACCATCTTTAACTCCTGCGGTAAAACCGCTTTGTTTAATGTCATTTACTCTTATCTCAAGCTCGTCTCCGCCCATCTTACTCATATCAAAGGGGTAAAAATCAAGGACATCAACAAGTATATAGCTGCTCTTGCCGCTCATCTTTACGGCGTCACCGTTTACGGTAATAAAGATGTCTGCAGGTTTTTCTTTACTTTTTGTCTTTGCCGCAGACTCCTTTGCTTCATCAGCGCCACTTTCAGAGTTTTCGCTACCCGCATCTTCAATGCTTTCATCCGGAGTTTCATCTGCATTTTCATCTGCGGCTTTTCTTTCTTTATCAAGAGAAAGATCGTAATAAACCGTAAAGTTGGCATAGATCTTCTCATCTTTAGGCGCCGGAAGATGGTTTACTTCTATACCGGTCTTGTATGGAAGGTCCATAAATGAAAGAACCTGCTCTAAGGTATAATAATCTGTAAGAGTGATCTCGTCGCCGTCTTTTATCTTGTATGCGTCTGTTACTGTCTCGCCGTTTACCATAGGGAATTTCGGACACTCAACAGTCTTGCCGTCAAATGTAAACGAGAAATTCTCATGGGTCTCAGGAAGCATTCCGATGGTTGCCTCGGCAGGATTTCCTGCGGTAGACTTTATGATCTCGATTTGGTCGTTCTTTTCTATAGGTGAGCTTATTGACGCGTTCTTGCCGTTCTTTTTAATAACAGCAGCTTCTCCTGATTCGCCTCGAAGGACTCTCGTCTCTCCGTTAAACTTGTAATGCAAGGAAGCGCCTCTTTTCGGGAAAAGATCTTCATTTGGAAAGCCCATCTGCATAGCAGCATCTACTACGGTAAGCTTGTTGTTATCATAAAGCTTAACCCTCTCACCGTTTACATTAACGAAGATAAAGTTGTTTCTTGCTTCATAATAGCTGTAGCAGATACCTATGGGGGTAACAAGAAGAGGGTCTTTTTTGACGCCTTCCTGTAAAAATTCAACTTCGTTAAGAACTTCTTCTCCTCTAAGCGCTACTCTTTCTTTTGCAAGGCCGAGGCTTTCTGCAAGCTGCTCTGTAAAGCCTTTGATCTTGCCGCCGCCACCTACTACAAATACGGCGCTTACAGATTTGCCGCCGTTAAGCTCCTTTATCTTATCTGAAACCTCGCCTGCTATCATCTTAATAACAGAATCTACAGTCTCAAGAATTTCAGAAGAAGCAACTTTTTGCTTAAGTCCCATTATATCTTTAAAAGATACGGTCTTTTTCTTCATGGCGTCCTGCTTTATCTTTTCAGCCACGTTAAATTCAACAAGGTATTTTCTTGCAAGTTCTTCTGTAAGTTCGTCGCCGGCGTGTGGAATCATGCCATATGCAATAACGCTTCCGTCCTTTGTAATACAGATATCTGATGTACCCGCCCCCACATCCACAAGAGCGATGTTAAGAAGCCTGTATTTTTCAGGAATAGCAACTTCCATAGCAGCAATTGGCTCTAAGGTAAGGTTTTCTACCTGAAGACCTGCAGATTCGACTGAAGAATAAAGGCCGTCTATTACTTCTTCAGGTAAAAAGGTGGCAATAAGCTCTGCGCCTATATTGTTAGCTTTATGGTCTTCAAGCTTTGTCATAGGATAATCGTTAAGATAATAATGCACTACAGAATATCCCACGCAATAATAATTTATTTTTTCATTGCTTTTGTTTTCTCTTATCTTTTCGTAGGCCTGCTCAACGCCAAGCATATCAAGAGCATGGATATGTTCGTTCTTTACATGAGTTTCTTCCGTAAATTCAACTCTTGCAGTTACATTAACAGTCTTAAGAACACGGCCTGCAGCAGCAATACAAACAGATTCAAGCGGACTTCCTACCTGTTCTTCAAGATCTTTTTTCATCTTGCCGATAGATTCCGCAACCTTTGCAATATCATGTATCTGTCCGTCAAGCATGGCTCTTGTTTCGTGCTCTTTAACGCTTATGGCCACAACTCTGAAAAGATGCTCATTTTCTCTGAAACCTACTGTTCCCACAAGATTTCTGGTACCTATATCAAGACCAAAAACAAGATGTTCAGGACGTTTAACCATTGCTTTTTACTCCTTTTTCAAGAATTTTTCTAAGGTTTATAAGAGCATCATCAGGCTCTTTACTGTTATCTAAAGTATAATCGGCATAGTTTTTATAAAATGCAGTATCTTTTTGAGATCTGAAAATACTGTCGATCTTTTCGTCTGAGTATCCTCTGCTGTCTTTTAGCCTTTTTCTTCGAACTTCTTTATCGGCGTTAACAAAAATTATAAGATCGCAGTATTCTTTAAGCTTTGCTTCAACAGGAAGGGCACTTTCACAAACAACGTATTCATGATCCTTTTCATAAGCAGCTATAAGTTCTTTTACTTTGCTAAGCACAAGAGGATGGATTATGCTGTTTATCTTATCCCTTTTATCTATATCAGAAAATACTTCCTTTGCAAGATATGCCCTGTCAGGTAAGCCGTCAGGCAAATAGCTTTCTTTTCCAAAAGCCTTTATTATCTGGGTTTTAGCATTTTCATAAAGAAGGATATCTTTTGCCAGAGTATCCATATCAATACAGTAGGCACCAAACTTATTTTCAAAAAAATCTCTTATTAATGATTTTCCTGCGCCGATGCCGCCGGTTAATCCAATGACCATAATTATTTTGCCTCGTACCAGTCTTTGCCTTCATTTACTTCTACAAGAAGAGGAACCGCAAGGTGCGCGGCATTTTCCATTTCTTCTTTAAGTATCTTTGCGGCAAGTTCTTTTTCATATTCAGGCGCCTCTATAAGAAGTTCATCGTGTATCTGTAAAAGAAGCCTTGAACCCTTTGTTTCAGCCTTAAGCCTGTTATTTACATTTATCATGGAGATCTTTATGATATCCGCAGCCGTTCCCTGCACCGGGGTATTCATAGCTACACGTTCCCCAAACTGGCGGATATTAAAGTTCGGGCTGTCAAGCTCTTTAATATATCTTCTTCTTCCGTAAAGGGTACTTACATAGCCCTTGTCTTTAGCGCCTTCAACTAAGGAATCTACATATTTCTTAACATCTTTATAAGTTTCAAAATATTTATCGATAAATTTTGAAGCCTCACTTCTTGAAATACCGATATCTTCAGAAAGCCCAAAAGCACTTATCCCGTACACAATACCAAAGTTAACGGCTTTTGCACTCCTTCTCTGGTCTTTTGTAACTTCATCAAAAGGCACATTAAATACCTTTGAAGCGGTAGTCTGGTGTATATCCGCTCCGCTAAGGAAGGCGTCTATAAGTGTTTTATCTTTTGATAAATGCGCTAGTACTCGAAGCTCGATCTGGGAATAATCCGCATCAAGGAATACGCAGCCTTCTTTAGGAACAAAGTTCTTTCTTATAAGTCTGCCGAGCTCTGTACGGATAGGTATATTCTGTAAGTTCGGGTCAGTACAGGAAAGCCTACCTGTAGCCGTAACCGTCTGATTAAAACTGCAGTGTATCCTGCCGTCTTCTTTTATAAAATCGTAAAGACCGTCGGCATAGGTGCTCTTTAGCTTTGAATACTGTCTGTATTCAAGTATCTTTTTAACTATATCGTAGTCTTCAGAAAGCTTTTCAAGAACATCAGCAGATGTGCTGTAGCCTGATTTGGTCTTTTTGCCGGATGGAAGCCCCATTTTTTCAAATAAGATAACTCCAAGCTGCTTTGGAGAATTAATGTTAAACTCTTCTCCTGCCAGATCATAAATCTCTTTTGTAAGCTCGTTTATACGGATAAGGAGCTTGCTTCCGTATTCTGCGATATGCTCTCTGTCTGCCGCTATTCCTCTTTTTTCCATCTCAAAAAGAACCTGTATCAAAGGAAGCTCGATATCTTTATATAAAGACATCATCTCTGATTCTTTTAGCTTTTCAGATAAAATATCCCAAAGAAGGAATGCAAAGTATCCGGCTTTATCTTCTGAAACCTCATTAACAGGCAGATAAGTCTTAGCTATCGATGCTATATCATATTCTTTATCTGCAGGGTCGCAAAGATATGCCGCAAGAGTAACCGAGTTAAGGTTATTTTTCGTGTCGCATCCAATGTATCTGTATGCCTTCTTTAGCTCAAAGGTAACAAAATTACAGTTTTTCTTATTTTCAATAAGCTGCTTAACCTTACCTGCAAGATAGTCGCCGCTAAGAAACATAAATACAGGGAAACGGTAAATGAGTTCTTCACTTACGCAAATGTTTAAAGCGCTTATATCACCTGCTTCTTCTTCAAAGAAAAACCCAATCTTTTCATGTTTTTCTTTAAGAAGACGATCAAATAACTCATCTGCTTCTCCAAAATCAGAGATCTCTTTAAGCTCATAAGATTTAAGCTTAAGGCTTGTGTCTTCTGCTTTTGCAGGAAGTCTTGATTCTATGGAATCTGCAAGAGCTATGCTTCCTTCTGTAAATACGCCGCTTGTAAATGCGTAATTATAGCCATACTTATAGTCAGGAAGCTGCTTGCTGTTATCTGTCTCAAATTTATCAGTATCTGCATTTACAGAGTTGAATTCCAGGGCTGCAAGCACCTTTTTTAGGTTATCTGCATTTATGGCTGAAGAAAGGTCGTTAAGGCTTATATCAAGATCTATATCTTTTTTAATAGTGGCAAGCTTTTCGGAAAGAAATGCATCGTCTCTTCCTTCAAGAAGATATTTGTAGGGAGACCTTGAAAGCCCAAGGGACTCCTTATAAAAAGACTTAAGCTCTGCTTCGCTTTTTGAATCAATATCTTCGTATACTTTATCTACAGTATGGTAATATGCAATAAGCGCAGTTGCGGTCTTTTCACCCACTCCTGTGACGCCTTTTATGTTGTCTGAAGTATCTCCCGCTATGCCTTTATAGGAATTTACATTTTCAGCTTCTATACCAAATTCTTCTTTTACAAGCTTTGTATCATAAACAAAGCATCTGTCCGGGGCATTTACTTTCTTTTTGTCAATACCGTATTTTTTATACAGTTCGTCTGTTTTATCCTGGCTGCTGTGCATAAGCCATAATTTTGTTTTGTCATTTATAAGCTGCAGGTAATCATTATCTTTTGTAAGGATATAAACAGGCAGCTTACTTTCAAACTTTGCGGCAAGAGAACCGCAAAAATCATCTGCCTCGTACCTAAGGTCAAGGAACTGGGCTATACCGCATTTATCAAGTACATACTGGCATATCATAAACTGGTCTTTTAAAGGGGAAAGAGTCTCAGTTCTGTTTGCTTTGTAATCAGCATACATTTCTTTTCTAAAGGTATTTCTGCTAAGATCCCATGAAACAGCCAGATATTTAGGCTTTTGTTCTTCAAGCACCTTTATAAGAAAGCGCATAAAACCATAGACCGCATTTGTATAAATGCCGTCGCTTGTCTGCATTATCTTGTCAAAATAGCGTTCTTTTTCTTCGAGAGTCTTTGCAAACATGATCTGACGGGGAAGATTCCCGAAAAAGTTGGTTGTAAGAAGGCTCGATCCGTCTATTATAAGCAGGAAATCATTTTGATCCATCCCTTTGTTTCTCCAGTTCAAGTAATATTTTATCAAGGTCTACAGATTTTTCGAAGGTAATGTGTGAAGGGTCTTCTGCAAATCTGAATTTCATCTCATAGATGCTTTTGGCCTTATCGGCAGCATCATCTTTTGCTTCTTCATTTTCATCTGTTACGGACAGGCCGGTTAGAAGCATAACGATAGAAAGAACCGCAGGAAATGTGATCCTTCTGCGAAGCCTTTCATATCTTCTTTTGACAAGTTCTCTTTCAGAGGACCTTATCTTTTTTTCAAAGGAGCTTTTATAGTCAGATGTAACGTCTTTGTTTTCATCCATCTGTTTTAATGAGGTCATAACGATATAGTAGATCTCAAGCTCATCTCTGCAGTTATCACAGGTTTTAAGATGCGCTATAAAACTTTCTTTTTCTTTAAAGCTTAGCTCATTATTTATATATCTTGTTATCTCGCTTTGAAAATCAAGACAGTTCATACGCAAAACCTCCTACTTAATCTATTCTATTATAATAAATCGAGGGGCTAATTGCAAATAAATCTGACCTTTAAATACAGCAAAAAGGCCACAATTACATGTGACCTTTTTGCTTTGTTTTTAGTACTTTTTAATTAGCATTTTTCAGGTTCAGGGTACTCTACTCCGAAGGTTTCTACAGTTACTTTGCTCATAACCTGATCGGTAAGAGGTCTGTCATCGTAAGAAACAGGTGTGGTTGCTATCTCATTAACCACATCCATGCCTTCCGTAACTTTACCAAAAGCTGCATAAGAACCGTCAAGATGAGGGCTGTCCATATGCATGATAAAAAACTGACTTCCGGCTGAGTTTGGGTCCATGGCTCTTGCCATGCTGATAACACCTGCTGTGTGCTTAAGATCGTTCTTAAAGCCGTTCTTTGAAAACTCGCCTTTAATGGAGTAACCCGGGTCTCCCATACCTGTTCCTGTAGGGTCTCCGCCCTGGATCATAAAGGTTTCAATAACTCTGTGGAAAATAAGTCCGTCATAAAAACCCTTATTAGCAAGTGAAATAAAGTTGTTTACCGTATTTGGAGCAACCTCAGGGTAAAGCTCTACCTTTATCTCCTTGCCCCCGTTCATTACTATTGTAGCTATTGGATTTTGTGCCATAGTTTTTCTCCCTTTTTGTTTTTATATTTTCCTTTTGCAAGGATCAGATACATTCATGTACAGGCCTGCTCTGTCTTTTTCTTGTTATTTCCATAAGTCCAAGCCTTGTTATGTCAAGCACATCGGTTTTAACGCTTTCACCCTTACATTTTTCTTTAATGTAAAAAAAAAGCTTTTCCTTGTTTTCTTCGCTTTTCATGCTTATAAAATCAACGATTATCATACCTGAAAGATTACGAAGTCTAAGCTGATATAAAAGTTCGTCTGCAGCTTCCATATTAAGTTTAAGGGCTGTTTCTTCAAAATCACCTTTGCCTTTAACCGCCTTACCGCTGTTTACATCTACTACAGTCATAGCTTCGGTATATTCAACAACAAGGTAAGCACCGCTTTTTAGCCATACATATTTATCTGTTGCCTTCTTTAAAGCGCTTTCTATGCAGTAAAGAGCAGAAAGAGACAGGTTGTCGTCGCTGTAAAAAGCAAGTTTATCAAGGTCTTCTTTCTGAAAAACTTCAAGGTATTCCTTTATCTCTTCGTAAAGTTCCGCTATATCTGTTATTATGCTGTCAACCTGCGTTTCAGGAAAATCTCTTATAAGAGAAAGGTAAGCGGGAATTCCTTTAACAAGGCACTCATCTTTTATCCCGACTGTTGCTCTTTTAATTAAAGAATCAAACCTTTCTGAAAGTTCTTTGTACTCTTCTTTAATTGACTCAGCCGAAGTTCCGATACAATTTGTGCGAAGTATGGCTGACCTTTTATGATCTTTATAAAGATCTTCGCCTAAAGCCAAAAGGCGGTTCCTCTCATCTTCATCTTTGATCTTTGAAGAGATAGTGATCTTACCTGCATCTTTGCCAAGAAGAACGCATTTTTTCCCGGAAAGATTTATCTCTGAAGAAAGGGTGACAGGCTTGCTTTTTATAGGTTCTCTTATGACCTGTACAAGGATCTTATCGCCTATACAAAGTCTGTCATTTTTCTTTGGATTAATAAAAATATATTCTGTATTATCATTAAGATCAAGATATCCTTTAACTTTCGGCCGGATCTCTACAAAAGCCGCATTAAGATTCTTTACTATGTTTTCAACATAGCCCACATAGATATCGCCGTTTCTTACAGAATCTTCGTTATCTGATACCTTAAGGTCAAGTATGGTATTTCCGTCATGAAATGCCGTTATTATCTTGTCTTTTATCCTGGTAATAAGTATTTTGCCCATATCATTTTTTAACTATTTTATTCTTATTTGTTTTATAATATGTGTTATTTTTTATTACTTTCTTAAAATTCTTATAGTACTCACTGTCTACATATATCTTAGCCTTAGAAGGCAGATACATATTTTTTCTTACAATGGCGGGATCGCAGTTAAATACAAGCTTTGTAAGTTTTTTGCATCCGTAAAGAGCATTATTTGTTATTTTTTCAGTATCAACGCCAAAAGTTACTTTTTGTAAGGAGGTGCAGCCATAAAAAAGGCCGGGTCTTATATATGTAACAGAGGCTCCTGTGTAAGCAACGGTAAGTCCCTTGCAGCCTGAAAAAGCGTTGTTTCCAATAGAAAGCACCGAGCTTGGAAGTTTTACCCTCGTAAGGCCGCTTTCTGAAAAAGCGTAAGAACCGATCTTTGTAAGACCGTACTTTAAATCTATACTTTTAAGGGAAGTACAGGAAAGAAATGCGTCATCGCCTATAGAAGAGACCCTTCCATTAAATTTTACTTCCTTTAATCTGTTACAGCCTGCAAAAGCACCATTTCCAATCTTAACCAGTTTTCCGTTAAAAGTTACTCTTGCAAGATTAGAAAGCCCTGAAAAAGAATAATCTGAAAGACTCGTAAAATCTTCATCAAAAACTACTTCAGATAAGTTTTGGTAAACTTCATTTTCGGCAAGGCTTAAAGGATCAAAACCTATTACATCAAGCTCTCCTGCTTTTCCGGGTACATACAAAATGCCATCATCAAAAGCTGTTATATCGCTTATTACAAGAGCAGTTTTGCTATCGTCAGTATACTTTAAAATAAGATTACCGTAAGCGATAGATCCACCTGTAGTAATAGAAGAACCGGTAGTTACGGCAGGTCCTGATGTTATAGCGGGGCCTGTAACTTCATTTATCTGAACATCTATAGCGCTACCGCTAACGATATCTTCAGCCTTTACTCTAGCCGTAAGAAGGCCGCAGGCAATAAAAAATGCTGCAAATATTACTAATCTTTTCAATTTATGTCTTCTCCCATAGTGTCAAGTGAAACAAAATTATCTTTATCACCGGTAAACAGATCAAATCTGTGGATCTGATACCTGTATTCGTTGTAATCTATACCCAAAAACTTAAAAAAACTTTCAAGTACAAATTCAGGTCTTATGTTAACTTCACTTCCCTGGCTTACAATCATGCGAAGCCCGTCTTTACTGATATCAGTTTTATAAATATAAGGCTTTATATCAATATCTTTTGGACCTGATTTGGAATCTTTTGTTATGATTATCTCATCTTGCTTTAGGTATTCTTTAAACTTTTCAGCGTTTTTTGTAAAAATCTTATTTTCAGCGTCTTCTTTATCAAATACCAGATAATCTGCGCCTGATATAAGAGACATGGCTGTCTTTGCATCATCAGGCATAAGCTTATAAGAAACAATGCGAAGGCCGCTGCTCATAACAGAGTTTATCTTTTCTATCATCACTTTAGAGCTTTCAGTGGTATTAACTCTAAGGTCAAGATATTCTCCCTCGCTTGTAATGCCGACTCCAAGAGGGGCAGCAAAGGAAAGCAAAGGATGAGGGCTGTAGCCCTTAGAATATGTCATATCAACACCGGCTCTTCTAAAGGCCTTCTGAAAATAACGCATAATATCAAGATGGCCTATGAATTTAACATTACCGGTCTTAGCGAACCGCATTCTTATGTTCATTGCATATTCCTCCTCCAAAAATCGAAGCGCCGCAGCCTGAACATTGCATCTTGCAGTTAGGTGTAATTTCAGCACGCTTACTCTTTTCGTATTCTCTGTAAAGGAAGGCTCTTGTAACGCCTACATCTATAAAGTCCCAAGGAAGGATCTCGTCCTTTTCTCTTTCTCTACAAGCGTAGAACTCAAGAGAAAGACCATTTTCAGAAAGCTTATCAAGCCATACCTGATAGTTAAAATATTCATTCCAGGCATCATAAATATTGCCGGCTTTATATACCTCATATATAACCTTTGAAAGCTTACGGTCGCCTCTTGCAAGAAGACCTTCTATCATTGTAGTATCAGCGTCGTGCCAGTTATATTTGATACTTTTGGCGTTAAGCTGCTCTTTAATCTTTCCTGAAAGGAACTTAGCCTTTGCCAAAAACTCTTCTGCCGTGTTCATAGCCATCCACTGGAAAGGAGTAAAAGGCTTTGGCACAAAGAAAGATGTACTTGTGGTGATCTCGCACTTTCCGTGTCTTTCTTCTTTTGGAATGGTATAATACTCTCTTGCTATCTTGTCTGAAAGGATCGCGATACCCTCAACATCCTCGTAAGTCTCTGTAGGATGCCCAAGCATAAAGTAAAGCTTAACCTTATTCCAGCCGCCTTTAAAAGCCTGCATAGAACCGCCAAGTATGTCCTCATCTGTAAGGCCTTTATTTATTACGTTTCTAATTCGCTGCGTACCGCCCTCAGGCGCAAATGTAAGCGAGCTTTTCTTAATATCCTGAACCTTACTCATAACATCAAGAGAAAAGGCATCAACTCGCAAAGAAGGAAGGGAAATATTAACTCCCATCTTCTCGCAGTCATCTATAAGGTAATATACAAGGTCGTGAAGGCAGGAATAGTCACTTGAAGAAAGAGAACTAAGTGTTATTTCTTCCTGACCTGTGGAAAGCAGCATATCTTTTGCGTACTTTTTGTTCCACTCTAAAGAACGCTCACGTAAAGGCCTGTATATCATACCCGCCTGACAGAATCTGCAGCCTCTTATGCATCCTCGCTGGATCTCAAGTGTAACTTTTTCCTGTGTAACTCTTGTAAAAGGAACGATCGGCTTTTCAGGATAATAGGTATTTGAAAGGTCTGTAACTACCTCTTTTCTTATCCTTGCCGGAACATCTTCATATTTTGGGGCAAAGCTCTTAATTGTACCGTCCTCATTATAGGTAACCTCATATAAAGAAGGCACATACATACCGCTTACATGACTTACCATGCGAAGGTAATCGGCTCTGGTGCCGCCGTTTTTCTTATTTTCTTTATAAAGGTCTAAAAGCTCGTTATAAGCTGTTTCTCCTTCGCCAATATAAAAGAAATCAAAAAAGTCCGCTATAGGCTCAGGGTTATAAGAGCAAGGGCCTCCGCCTATAACTATAGGGTCATCTTCGCCTCTGTCTTTTGAAAATATAGGAATACCTGCAAGGTCAAAAATCTGCAAAATATTTGTATAACACATCTCATACTGAAGCGTTATACCAAGGAAATCAAAGTTCCTAATAGGCTCTTGTGATTCAAGCGCAAAAAGAGGGATATGATTTTCCCTCATAACTTTATCCATATCAACCCAAGGAGAATATACCCTCTCGCACCAGGTATCTTCTCTCTTGTTAAACATATCATAAAGGATCTGTATACCAAGATGGCTCATACCGATCTCATAACAGTCAGGAAAGCACATACAAAACCTTATATCGATCTTATCTTTGTCTTTCATGACAGAATTGTATTCACCGCCTATGTATCTTGCGGGTTTATCACATTTTAGAAGTATTTCATCAGATAATGCTAATTTTCTTATGTTTTCTTCCAAATTTCTATCACCTCTTTAGTCTTCATTCGTTGGTATTATAACAGATAATGTATTGATTTAAAAGCCGTCATTTGCTAAACTTAAAGCAATGAAAAATATCACGGAGGAAAATTTTATGTGGTGTCCAAAATGTAAGACAGAATATGTAGACGGGGTAAAGGTTTGTGCAGACTGTGGCAGCGAGCTTGTAAGCGAGCTTCCTGTTAATGATATAAGCGATGAAGTACTTGAAAATGAGGAATTTTCAGAGGAAAAAGATGAGAAGGCAGGCGCACTTAACCTTATGGTCGATAAGCTTAAAGAAATGAGCCCCGAAGAGCTTGAAGATCTTGTAAAAAAGCAGCAGCCCCCAAAGAAGTTTGTTAAGGCTTCCGCTAAGTATAACGATAATCTTTCTACCGCAAGGATCTTTATCGTAGTGGGAATTATGGGCCTTGGTTTTATAGCTTTAAACGCTCTTAACGTACTTAACTTTATAGGCGGATTTTTCCAGTACCTTATCTACCTGCTTTTGTTCCTTGTTTTTATCTTTATTGGCATAATATCTTATACCAATGCCAAAGCCATAAAGGAAACCATAGAAGGTGAAGAAGCAGACGAGCGTCAGGCAAGGGAATGGATAAGGAAAAATGCCACAGAAGAAGTTATAAACTCTTTTAAGTCAGAGGAAAATTCCGAAGAAGAAAATGACCTTGCCATATATGACGGCCTAGTAGAATTCATTACCGAACACTTTCCTGATTACACACCTGAATTTGCAGACCATATCGTTTCGGATTTCTTAGACGAAAAGACTTTTTCTTAGAAAAGAACCCCCTAAGTCTGAATCTTAAGGATTCAAACTAAGGGGATTTCTTTTAATAATCAAAAAGCGACTCTATCTCTTCTCTTGTAAGCTTATTTATAAATACTTCACCGGACTGGATTACGGAATCTGAAAGGTCTTTCTTTCGTTCCTGAAGTTTATATATCTTTTCTTCTATAGTTCCTTTTGTTATAAGCTTCATAACGTTAACCACATTTTTCTGACCGATTCGGTAAACTCGGTCTGTGGCCTGATCTTCTACAGCAGGGTTCCACCAAGGGTCGTAATGGATTACCATATCGGCTCCCGTAAGGTTAAGACCGGTACCACCGGCTTTAAGTGAAATAAGGTATACTTTTGCTTCGCCGTCGTTAAATCTCTTTACAGTATTTCTTCTTTCTTCAAGAGGCGTAGCACCGTCAAGATAAAAGTACTCTATGCCCTCTTCTTTAAGTTCATCTTCTATTATCTTAAGCATAGAAGTAAACTGCGAGAATACCAGTATCCTGTGGCCTCCTTCTATGGACTGTCGAAGAAGGTCAAGAAGAAGATTTAACTTTCCGCTGCCGCCTTCATAGTTTTCTACGAATGTAGACGGATGGCAACACACCTGTCGTAAGCGGGTAAGGGAGGCAAGGATCATCATCCTGCTCTTTTCAAAGCCGTTAACTTCGATCTCGTGGTTGATATCGTTTTTGATATCTGAAAGATAAGCCATATAAACCTTCTTTTGCTCTTCTGTCATATCAGATACCATCTTCTTTTCGATCTTATCAGGAAGTTCAGTAAGCACGTCTTTTTTCATACGACGCATGATAAAAGGCTTAATATGGAAATTAAGCTGCCTTAAGGCCTGATCATCGTCAAGTCGCATAATAGGCTTTTCGTATATATTTACAAACTTTGCGTGGTTATAAAGGTAACCCGGCATAATAAAGTCAAAGATCGACCAAAGTTCTGAAAGGTTATTCTCTATAGGTGTACCGGTAAGTGCAAATCTGTGATCTGCATTAAGAAGCCTTGCCGCTTTGCTGTTCTGGCTGTTGGCATTTTTAATAAACTGCGCCTCATCAAGAAATACGGAGTCAAAGTGTATGTTCTTAAGTATCTCTATGTCTCGCCTTAAGATCGGATACGAGCAAAGAACCACATCGTAATCTTCATACTTTAAGAGAAGCTCTTTTCGAACTTCCGGCTGGCCGATTATCATAACGCTCTTAAGCTCAGGCGAGAAGTTTTCAATCTCGTCTGCCCAGTTATATACAAGGGAGGAAGGACAAACAACAAGGTTTGTCTTTTTGCCGTCTGTATTTCTGTTATTTGTCATATAGACAATAGCCTGAAGCGTTTTACCAAGACCCATATCATCTGCAAGGATACCGCCAAGCTTGTGCGCTTTAAGAGATGTAAGCCATTCAAAGCCCACCTTCTGATAATCGCGAAGCTCTGCATTAATGTTTGCAGGCACCTTAAGATCAAGGCTCTTAGGGTTTTCAACCTCATCTATAAGCTTTTCAAAAGCATCGTCAAGCTCTGAGTTATAGTAATCGTCTTTAAGCTCTGATTCAAGGAAAAATGCATAATCAAGAGAAGTCTTAAGGCTTCCGCCCTCTTCAATCGGCGCTTTGTCGGCATTTATCTTTGCTAAAAGGCCGTTTATCTTGTCTGTATCTTCTGTCTGAAGATCGATAAAGCTTCCGTCTGAAAGCCTGAAGAATTTCTTTCGAAGTCTTAAAGACTCTATAAGGCTTGCAAGCTCTTCTTTTGGTACGTCTTCAAAGTCAAAATCCACTTCAAGAAGCTTGTTATCGCTTGCAATATGGACAGATGTCTTGTTAAGTTTAGGCGCATTAACCTTGATGCTCTTAAAGTCATCTGAATAGAACATATCGTACTTACTTGAAAGCTCTTTAAGTTTTTCTGTAAAGAAGTTGTAGATATCTTCCTCATCTCTCATGTAAAAATATCTGTCTTCTCTGATAAAGCCGTAGTTTTCAAGTTCTTCTACAACCTCAGCTTCTCTTTCCATCTGGCGGATTATAATCATCTTGCCTGTAGGAAGCTTGCCAAAAGGGTTAAACTCGTATTCGCCGTATATACTGTGAAGTTCAATCCTGATATCGTTTTTATCGCGGTCAAGATATAGCTTAAATGTGGCATCATCAGCAATATAATATTGCTGCAATGACTTTGGTATGGTAAGGTTAAAAGTGTCGTGGATACGCGGAAGCACCGCAGACATAAACCTTTCCTTTGCTTCTCCTTCAAATGTAAGAGAATTATCAGCAGAATCAAATCCGCTGTAAAACGGTAAAAACTGATTGATAAAGTTCTTATCAGGGTGATAAAGGGCTCCTTTGTGGTAAAAAAGAAGTCCGTTTTCATCAACAGGAACGATCCTTTCAGCATCCCAGGTAAGGACAAGTGAATCGTCATCGTCGTTCATATTAAGGTAAAAGTTAAGATCGGGCTTTTGATCTTTAAACTCCACTTCTCCTAAATCTTTCCCAAATAGAGTAAGTGAAACCTTGCCTGCAAGGCGAAGGAAACGAAGGAGCATGTGAAGATCGCAAAATACCGTCGATTTATTAAAAATAAGTGTGGAATTACCCTTGCCGCAGGTTTCCTGAACATCGTAAATATCCATAAGGTAATCAAGGATACGGCTTGATGTCTTGTCAAAACGGCTTTCGCCAGGGTAAAAATTAAATTCTTTCCCAAGCTGAATTGTCTTTTTATCTTCATAGTCCCAGATAAACTTGCGGATATTCTGAAGCTTATACATCTTTGTATTTCCCACAAAGAAATTAATCTCAACATTTCTGCCAAGTGAAGCCTTTATACGCTCAGGTATATTAACGCAGACCTCCATTTTAAAGCGGTCGCCCTTTGTAGGGGTATTATCCATACCTTCAAAGTAATCAAGTACCTGTGCTATATGTCTTTTGGCAGGAGGAAGATCTCCCGTAGCTTTGTTTTTATCCTGATAATCGCAGATAAATAAAAGTACGGCAACAGTATGCTTGCAGGCACCTGCATATTTAAAGCTGCCGGGACAGTTACAACTGTATTTGATCTTTTCAGCATCTGAAAGATCTACATCTACCTGATACTCTGATTTACCCTGGATAATGGCATGATAATGTTCACTTTTACTTGATTTGCTGATACTTTTGATGGCTTTTTCCTTGTAATAACGAAGGCCTCTTCCGTATACGGTTTCATCAGTAGCCAGATTTTTGATATAAGATCTGTTTAATTCAGGCATTTACTAAATCCTTTCAATAAAATCCATTTTATCATTTCGCGTCTGTAACAGAACTATTATAGCACCAAAAACAAAAAAGGTGTAGACCTTTCGCTTAAAAAGTCTACACCTTGAGTATTTTTGTTAATTTTAACCAACTACATCATCAAGCTTATGGCGTACTTTCTCAAATATTGATAAGATTTTAGGATTAAAACATCCGCACTCACCGTTAAGTATCATGCGATAAGCCTCGTCTTTAGTAAAAGCGATCTTATATACTCTCTCATTTGTAAGAGCGTCATATACATCGGCAAGAGAAACCACCTGAGCTTCAAATGGGATCTTGTCGCCTTTAAGCCCGTCAGGGTAACCGTTACCGTCATATCTTTCATGATGGCTTCTTGCTATTCTTGTGCTGTACTTTATATACTGCTTATCAACGATACCTGATATATTACGGACTATCTGCTCGCCCATAACAGTGTGTTTTTTCATTACTTCAAATTCTTCATCAGTAAGCTTTTCAGGCTTAAGAAGAATATTGTCAGGGATAGCTATCTTGCCTATGTCATGAAGCGCTGATGCATAGGCTATCATATTGATCTTATCTTCTGTAAGGTCAAGGGAAGGATCTTCTTTTGCAAAGGCCTGTAAAAGGATCCTTGTATACTCTCTTACTCTAAAGATATGGGTTCCCGACTCAAGGTTCCTAAACTCGACTATGGTTCCAAGAGTATCGATTATCCTGTAGTTTATCTCGTTAAGTTTATCTGTCTGTCTTTTGATCTTACTGATCTGGGCATTTACAAGCTTTTCGAGGTTGTTTTTATGCTCGTAAAGATCCATCAGGTTTTCGATACGCCTGTTGATTATATAAGCATCAAAAGGCTTTTCGATAACATCATTAACCCCCATGTCGTAAGCTTTCTTTGTGTGGTCATTGATGTTTTCTCCTGTAAGAACAACTACAGGGAATTTATCTTTAAGGCCGTTATTTGCCATATATTCAAGAACGCCAAACCCATCTATCCTTGGCATAATGATGTCAAGAAGCATTATATTGGGTTTTAAACCGGCTTTTAGAAAATCAATAGCCTCTTTACCGTCTGAAGCCTGGATTATCCGGTATTTTTCATTAAAGATGTTACAGAGGATCTCTCTGTTTATCTCAACATCTTCAACTACGAATATAGTTTTCTTCATGGGCTTTCCTCACTTTTATAAGTGTTAAATATTATAATCCCAAATTTATTATACTATAATATTACACAAAAAGCAAGGTTGCGTTGTTAAATATTATTTTTGTGAAACAAGCTACATTATTCGTTAACTACGTTGTTAATCCATACACCTTTCTTAAGTAATACATATCCTAAAATACACTTCATAATATCTATAAAGTTACAGATAAAATATATAGGTACTATAGGAAGGCCTGTAAATCTGGTAAGTACAAAAGCAAGAGGTATGCTTATAACCCATACATAACAGCTGTCAAAAAGGAACGTTATAATGGTTTTTCCGCCGCTTCTAAGTGTAAAATACGAACAGTGCATAAACGCAAAGAGTGGCATACAAAAAGCGCATATCCTGATAAATTTTGTTGCTAGGCTCTTTATATCAGCCGAGGTATTGTAAATACCAGGGAATACTGGTGCCGCTACATAAAGAAGGGCTCCCATGACAAAGCAAGAAAATACTGCTGCAAACATAAGCTTAACGACATCTTTCTTTGCTTCGTCAAATTTATTTGCTCCAAGTTTCTGGCCTATAATAATAGCAACTGCATTACCCATAGACATAAACACAACGTTAAAAAGCTGTGATATAGTCTGCGAGATATTAAGTGAAGCGATAACGTTAATACCCTTTACAGAGTAGCACTGGGTAAGTGTTGCTATACCAAAGGACCAGAGTGTCTCATTAACAAGAAGCGGCGTACCTTTGATAATGACATTTTTAAGAAGATTAACAGGGATCTTTATACTTCTGTAAGCATGTACAAAGTACGGGTACTTCTTTTTATCAAGGTGTCCCGCAAACATGGCAATTGACATCTCTATATATCTTGAAAGGGTTGTGGCAATAGCTGCACCAACTACTCCAAGCTTAGGGAAACCGCATCTTCCGAAAATAAGGAAGTAGTTAAATACAAGGTTTATAATAACCGCTACAATACCTGAGGCCATAGGGATAACAGTCTCCCCGGACTCTCTCATGGTACTTGTATAAACATTTGTCATTACAATAGGGATAAAACTGATCATAATGACTTTAAGGTATTTATCTGCGTATTCAAGTGTAGCTACAGGGTCTGCAGAATCTCCTTCTCCTGTAAGGTAAAGGCTCATAAGGTCTTTTCCCCATACGCCGTATACCAAAGCTCCGATAAGAAGTATAACTATACCGATAAGGAACTTGATCATAAAGGTGTGTCTTACGCCATCATAATCTCCTTTTCCGTAAAACTGAGCCGTAAATATACCCGCTCCGCTCATAGCACCGAATATTGCAAGGAAAAAGATCATAAGGATCTGGTTTGCAATGGCTACGCCGCTCATCTGATCGGTACCGACCTGGCCAACCATAATATTATCAAGCAGGTTTACAAAGTTTGTAATGGTATTTTGTATAATGATTGGAAGAACGATCACTATAAGCTTTCTATAAAACTCTTTATCGCCTATATATCTGTTTTTTATAGCTGTTAACATATTTACCCCCTAAACTAAAAAACATTTTAAACTTAAGCAGTATGACTATTATAACATATTAATATTCATAATCAAGACGGTAAATGCACCAATTTTATTGCAATTATGTGCCATTTTGCTATACTAAAATTATAAATAAAAAGGAGGCTTGTTATGTCAATAGCAAAGCAGACCATTGCAGGAATAATAGCTGAATATAACCCTTTTCATGCAGGACATGCTTATCATATAGAAGAAACCAGAAGGCTTACAGGTGCAAACTATATAATTGTTATTATGAGCGGCGATTATGTTCAAAGAGGAACTCCGGCCATTACAGATAAATACATAAGGGCCGAAGCTGCTGTACGAGCAGGCGCAGATATGGTGATCGAGCTTCCTGTTCGTTTTTCCGTTTCTTCTGCTGAGCTTTTTGCTTTTGGCGGAGTTTCAATTCTTGATAAACTTGGCTTTGTGGATTATATTTCTTTTGGCGCAGAAACAGACAGGCTTGATAATCTTAATATTATAGCTGATATTCTTGTAACTGAGCCCGAAAAATATAAAGACGCATTAAGGGCAGGCCTAAAAAAAGGCTTAACTTTCCCTAAGGCAAGAGAATTTGCAATAAAAGAAGTACTAGAAAATGATATGTCAACGCTTCTTACAAGCCCAAATAACATACTTGCTGTTGAATATTTAAAATCACTTAAAAAGATCAATTCCAAAATTGCTCCTGTATTTGTAAAAAGGACAGGTGATTATAATCTTGATGAACTTACTCCGGAAAGCTACTCTTCAGCTACCGCTTTAAGAAAGCATTTATATAAACGTGAAGATAATTCAGTACTTAGAAACGACCTTTCGGATTTTATGTATTCTCATGTTATGCAGCCTAGCTTCTACCCTATCTCTGAAGATAATTTTTCTGATATTTTGATGTATAAGCTAAACGGCATAACTAAAAAAGAGCTTTGCGATTATTTAGATATTGATGAAGATCTTGCAGACAGGATCCTTGCGTTTTCCCACAATACCTTTACCTTCAGAGAACTTGCAGAAGCCCTTGATACCAAAAATTACACACGTACCCGTATAAACAGGAGCCTTCTTCATATCATCCTTGATATAACCAAAGTATACAACTTTAACTCTTACATGTACGTAAAGCCACTAGCCATGAAAAAAGAAGCAACTTTCCTCTTAAGAAATCTTCAGGATGCAGGGAAAGTACCTATTATTTCAAAAACCGCAGACCAGATACGAACTGTTTCTGCCGGTATGAAAAAAGCTTTAAATCTTGATATTAAAGCTACCGAAACCTATAATCAGGCCCTTTACTTTGCAAGCGGCAAAAAGCTTAGAAGTGATTATTACAGATCTCCTATTGTTATTTAAGTAATAAAAGTACCGGGTACATGTGTAACAATTTTTACACAGATACCCGGTACATCTTATTTTTATATTTTATTTCTTGATCCTTGAATCAAGATGCTCTTCGTAAGTCTCAGAGAATATATGATTCCCAACCGTCTCATCATCTGTATGGTAGAAAAGATATGTGCTCTTCTCAGGATTTATAGCAGCCTTTAAAGAAGCAAGACCCGGGCAGCATATAGGACCTATAGGAAGACCTTCGTATACATATGTATTGTATGGGTTTTCAACTTCAAGATCTGAATAAAGCACCTGGTTAACATCATACATACCGTCTGTAATGGCATATAAAACAGTCGGACACATCTGAAGTTTCATGTTAATATCAAGTCTGTTATAAACAACCCCTGCTATAAGAGGTCTTTCATCATCAAGCTTTGCTTCTCTTTCTACTATAGAAGCTATGGTAACAAGGTCATACATGGAGTAATCGCCTTCATAGCCTTCAAATTCTTTCAGATGCGAAGCAAAACCGTCAAGCATCTTCATAACTATTTCTTCAGCTGAAGAGCCAACGTAAATCTCGTAGGTATCAGGGAACAAAAAGCCCTGAAGTTTATATTTTTGACCTTTATCAGGAATATCTTTAAGAAAGTCATAGCCATAATCGGTTTTATTGGCAGCAGCGTAAAAATCTTCTGCCTTACAAAGACCCTTTTCTTCAAGCCTTTTTCCCATCATCTCAACAGAATAACCTTCAGGGATCGTAAACCTTGTTGTCTCATTCACAGGTGTATTATCTGTCTCAACGTATGTAAGAGTCTCGCATACATCTTTAAGGCTCATCTCTCTGCTGACTTCATAACTGCCCGGCTGAAACTTGCCTGCATAACCGTCTTCAAATGCTTTAATAAGAAATGTGGTCTTAAATTTGATAACACCTGAGGTTTTAAGTGTTTCGGCAATATCTCTGATACCGTCACCATCATTTACAACAACAGTTTCATAATCAAGGACACCGTTTACAGTGGCTCTTTTATATTCTTTGAAAAATGAATAACCTACATAAGCTCCGTAGCAAAGCAGGACAATAATAAGCCATTCAAAAACAAGAAGAATGATCCTCTTAACATTACTCTTCATCAGTATCGATATCCTCTAAAAATGTATTTTCATCAAAGTTAAAATCATCAAGAGAAGGTTCACCTTCAAGATCTTTAGCTTCGTCTTCGGCCATGTTACCACCGCGGAGCTCTGCAGTTATCTCGTTTCGATTATTGGCAAGAACTTCAAGATTACCATGAAGTGTCTCAACAAGACTCTCGCAGCGATTTTTAGCACTCTCGTAAGCGTGATTTACAACCTTTTCAACCTCTCCAAGCATCTCTTCCGCATAAGAAAGAGCACCTGTACGGATCTGACCAGCATCTTCGTTTGCTTCAAGAATGATCTGATTTGCCTGCTCATCAGCTTTTTTAACTACTTCTTGAGCTCTTGCAAATGCTTCCTGCATAATGTCACTTTCATTGATCATCCTGTCTGTTTCGCGTTTTGCATCCTCTATAAGTGCTTTTGCCTTTTCTTCTGCATCTGCTATTATACTGTCGCGATTGGCAATGATCTTCTGATAACGCTTTATCTCATCGGGAGTGCGAAGCTTAAGCTCGTCAAGGAGATCGTAAAGTTCATCCTTTGGCACTATAACCTTTGACTGAGAAAATGTCTGCGGTTTGCAGCTTTCTACAAAATCATATATCTCATCAATAATCTGTTCAATCCTGCTTGCTCCCATATAGTTAACTCCTATCCGCTTTTTTTATAAAACAATGTTTATTGGTCTTATATCTCTTTTCTTTTACCATAGTAAAACCAAGGTCTGACAGATAACTCATATCTGTATTTAACGAAGCCTCTGTAATGATCATGGTATCAGAATAAACTAGTCTTGAAAACGCAAGATATTCAAGTACTTTCTTTTCAAATTCGTGATCATAAGGAGGATCCATAAAAATAATGTCAAAGACTTTGTTCTCATTTTCAAGAGCCATCAATCCTGCAAGATAATCACAGGTAAGAAGACGCCCTCCTTCAAGTTTGGTCTTTGCAAGGTTCCCCTTTATAATATCTGCAGCAGCTTTGCTGTTTTCTATAAATACCGCGCTCTGCGCCCCTCGGCTAAGTGCCTCTATACCTATAGCTCCGCTTCCTGCAAAAATATCAAGAAAATCACAACCGGGAAGATCGTTATGAATCATATTAAACAAAGTTTCTTTGATCCTGTCTGTAGTAGGCCTGGTATCAAACCCCGGAAGCGTATCAAGCGTAATATGTCTTGCTATGCCTGCAATAACTCTCATATATCACCTTAAAAACAATATATAGTGGTTTTTTACTGTTTTAATAACTACTAGTAGTATAAACCAGTAGGTCTAATATTTCAAGTCTTTATCTGTAATAAGTGACAGATCTTCAATAGATGGATCTTCAAGCAAAACTATCCTGTTTGCCTGATTTACCACTGCACTTTCAAATACATTTCTTATGCCTCTGGCGTTGCCAAAGATCCTTCTGCCTTCTTCAGGCATATTGGTAAGATAATCTGAAAGCGATCTCATAGCCTCATCAGATAACTTCATCTGAACCTTTCCAGCCATACTTATCATGATCTGCAAAAGTTCATCGGGAGTATAATCTTCAAAGGTTATAAACTTGTTAAATCTTGAGATAAGGCCTGTATTTGCAGCAAGAAAATCTTTCATTTCTTTTGTATAACCGGCCACGATAACCACAAGATCGTCTCTGTGGTCTTCCATAGCCTTAACAAGTGTATCTATAGCCTCTTTGCCAAAGTCATTTGCATCTGAATTGCTAAGTGAATAAGCCTCATCAATAAATAAAATACCGCCAAGAGCCTTATTAACTACCTCTTTTACTTTAAGCGCAGTCTGGCCTACATAACCTGCTACAAGGCCCGATCTGTCTGTTTCTACAAGGGTTCCTTTTGAAAGGATGCCAAGTTCTTTGTATATCTCAGATACAAGTCTTGCGATGGTAGTCTTTCCGGTACCCGGGCTTCCCGTAAATACCATGTGGTATGACATATCCATCTGCGGAAGGCCTTTTTCTTCGCGGATCTTACGAACTTTAATAAGGTTAATAAGAGAGCCTATCTCTTTTTTTACCTCATCAAGACCCACAAGGCTGTTAAGTTCTTCAAGAAGAGAGTCAAGAGTAGACTTTTTCATAAGTTCCTCTTCTTCAGGAGTCTTCTCGTAGTCCTTAGCATCTATCTCAATCTCGTTATCTTCCGCAAATGTAGGAACTGCAGCAAGTGGCACCTGTTTATTTGCATCAAGGTCTTTAGGAAGCTCAGGATCCTGAGTCATCTTTTTAAAAACATAACGTTCATTAACAACTGCTTTGTTTGTGCTGTCTATAAGGAACGGAATAACCTTGGCATAAAAACTCTTTATATAACTGATTATATATTTTTCTCTCTTCTCATTCATATATGACATACAAGCCATTATATTAAGAAGTGCATCAAAATAATATTTGGTAAGTTCTGTCTTTTTTTCGTAATCACGCAAAGAGCAAAGCTGTAAGATAACCGGCGGGCTCTTAAGAAACATGTCGGCAGCTCTTATTATGGCATCAGGGATCTTATCACCGGTGCCAAGTTCAAACTGCTTGCTCTCAGGGAGCGCAACTATAAACTGCCTTTCTTTTTCATTCATTTCTCCGCCGCTTACAGCCATAGAAATGAGTATAGACTGGATATATCTGTCCAGAACCTCATATATGCTCATATGAAGAATGCTTTCAGCTTGTTTCCAGTATCCTTCATCATTTAATATTCCGCAATAAGAAAGTAATGTATTGTAATTTTCCTTAGCTATCTCAAAGAAACGTCCCTTATTGTTTCTTACGGGTATCATAAGACATTCCCTTCCTTTCCGAAGCAAAAAGCATTGCTGTAAAAAACTTCCGCCTTTTCAAGTATAGTTTTTGCATCATTTGTTGAAATACATGAAGCCGCATCAGAGGCTTCTTTAAGTACAGAGGCATCATTATAAATATCTCCGATGTTAAAGGATAAATCTCCGCTTTGTCTTATACCAAAAAGATCACCCGGTCCCCTTAAGCGAAGATCCTCTTCTGCTATTTTAAATCCATCGTTGGAATTATTCAATATATTTAATCGCTCCATTACCTCAGGGCTTGTATTTCCGGCCATAAAAATACAATAGCTTTGTGCATCGCCTCTGCCGACGCGCCCTCTTAGCTGGTGGAGCTGAGCAAGACCGAATCTTTCGGCATTTTCAATAAGCATAACAGTGGCATTTGGAACGTTAACCCCTACTTCAACAACAGTGGTTGAAACAAGGATATCAATCTTTCCGTTTGAAAAATCCTCCATAACCCTGTTTTTTTCATCAGCGCTCATCTTACCGTAAAGCGAAGCAATACGCACCCGGGGATCAAAAACTTCCTTTAAGCTTTCCGTATAATCTTCTACGTTTTCAGCATCGGTTTTTTCGCTTTCACTGACCATTGGACAGATTATATATACCTGATGGCCTGCCATTATCTCTTTATTTATAAAACTGTAGGCCTTTTCTCTGTATGAATTGCCAACAACGCAGTTTTTAATTGCTTTTCTGCCCTTTGGAAGTTCGTCTACTATTGAGATATCAAGGTCTCCGTAAAGTATTACCGCAAGAGTACGAGGGATCGGAGTTGCGCTCATAACGCAAACGTGGGGCTTATCACCCTTTGCCATCAGTTTTTCTCTTTGCTTTACTCCAAATCTGTGCTGCTCGTCGGTAATTACAAGAGCAAGTTTATCGTATACGACCTTTTCCTGGATAAGAGCATGGGTTCCGATTACAATATCTGTCTCATGCGATGCTATAAGTTCATAAGCGGCCTTTTTTTCTTTTGCGCTCATTGATCCAACTATTAAAGTAACCTTAATGCCAAGCGGATCAAAAAGACCTGTAAGTTCGTCATAATGCTGCCTTGCAAGGACTTCAGTTGGAGCCATAAGAGCTCCCTGATAGCCGTTTTCAGCAACAAGGCATAATGCAAGGGCTGCAAGAATTGTTTTACCCGAACCAACATCGCCTTGTATAAGGCGGTTCATGATAAAACCTTCTTTCATGTCAAATTCCATTTCTGAAAAAGTTCTTTCCTGCGCTCCTGTAAGCTTATAAGGAAGATCAGCGATAAGTTTTTTTGTTTTAATATCGGTATCTATCTTATAAATGCTCTTTTTATCGGCCATATCGCTTTTTTCGGCCTTTGCAGCAAGAAGAAAAAGGAAAAACTCATCAAAAACCAGTCTCTTTCTTGCATCAAGCATAACATCGTCGCTTTTTGGAAAATGTATTTCTTCTATGGCATCTTTTAATGCCATAAGGTCTTTTTCTTTCCTGAATTTTGGTTCAAGATAGTCAAGCCCCGCATAAAGCTCTTTTATAGCATTTTTTTCTGCTTTAGAGATCATAAGGCTTGTTATGCCTTTAGTAAGGGGATAGATTGGCTGAAGCACCTTTTGTTTAAGAGTATATTCTTCAATACTCATAATCTTTGGCTGCTCCATCTTAACAGAACCGTTCTTTTTAATTATATTTCCGCGAAAAACATAGTGAACCCCTTGTTTTAGGGAAGAACGAAGAAAAGGCATATTAAACCAGGTAAGGCTCATAACTCCGGTGCCATCTGTTACCTCACAGGCAGTTATCTTAAGTCTCCTGCCGCTTCTTACTGCGACACCGCCTTTTAAAAGGGCGTAAATTGCGCAGACCTGCCCCTCGGTCACCTCATCTATATGCTTGATCTCGTCAAATCTTTCGTATCCCTTTGGAAAGTATTTTAAAAGATCCGACTTTGTATAAATATCAAGCTTATTAAAGAGTTTTTCAGTCTTTTCCCCTATTCCCTTAACACTAGAAATGCTCTCATTTAAAGACATCTTGCCCTCTTTGAATCAATCTCCACCTGTTCCCTGACTTCTTTTAAAGATCCCATTTTTCTCTCTTCTCTTATAAAATCAAGAAGTTCTACTTTTATTATTTTATCATATATATCTTCGTCAAAATCAAAAATAAGAGTTTCAGCGCCCGGGATCTCCTTATCGCCCACACTTGGCTTAACCCCGATATTTGTTATGCCTCTGAATTTTCTTCCGTCTATAAAGATATCAGAAGCGTATACGCCGAATTTTGGAAGTATCTTGCATTCATCCGGAATGATATTTGCAGTAGGCATACCAACGGTTCTTCCAAGGGCATGACCATGTACCACAGGGCCTTCGATAAAATAAGGAGAGCCAAGAAGTTCTCCTGCCTTTTTAACATTTCCTTCTTTTATAAGGTTTCTGATACGTGTACTGCTGATCTCGCTTCCTTCAAAGGTTGCTTTATCAAAGGCTTTTACCTTAAAGCCGTATTTTTCGGAAAGACTCAAAAGAAGTTCAAGGTCTCCAAGCCTGTTATGTCCGAATCTAAAGTCTTTACCGATACAGATAACGCCTGCAGAAAGCTTACCTACAAGAATGTCTTTAACAAAATCATCTGCAGATAATGCTGCAGTCTCTTTTGTAAAAGGATATTCAATAAGCATATCAAGACCTGTATTTTTTAGAAGGGAAATTTTCTCTTCTTCAGAATAAATCGTCTTAAAATCTGCATCAAAAAGAGTTCTGGGGTTCATGTCAAAAGTAAACATGACTCCCGGCATACCCTCTATGTTTGATACATAATCTATAAGCATTCTGTGTCCTTTATGGACACCGTCAAACTTGCCCAGGCAGACAGCGCTTTTATTAAGTTTAAAGTTGTCTCCTTTAATAATCTCCATAATCATTTTCCTTAAGAAATAAACATTTTAAGCGGTTTGTAGAGCTCATCTGTTTTCTCATACAAACCCACAAAGTTACCCCTTACATCATACATTCTTATTATATCATGACTGACCTCAAGTTTGATCTTATTTCCGTTTTTAATAAGCCTGTCTTCTTCCTCATCCTTTGCAAATACAGCAGGATATTTATTAAAATACCTGTCAACAGATACTATTATCTCATTAAGATTGCCTTCGTCACGGACTTTTTCAATTTCGCAAAGTTTTAATGCGTCCTTAATTTCAAAGCATGCAACCCTTGTTCTTACAAGGCTTTTCATTGCTCCGCCGCAGGAAAGCTTCTTTCCGATATCAAAACAAAGTGTCCTTATATATGTACCCTTTGAACAGGTAACATCAAAGCACACTTCATTATTTTCCATATCAATATCAACTACAGTAAGGTCAAATACAGTAACAGGTCTTGGCTTTCTTTCAACAGTTTTTCCTTCTCTTGCAAGTTCGTAAAGCTTTTTACCGTTAACCTTAAGCGCAGAATACATAGGCGGTATCTGCATTATCTCGCCTTTAAAAGAATAAACCGCGTTAAGTATGTCTTCTTTGCTGACATTTACGTCAAAAGTTTCAAGTACTTTCCCTGTAAGGTCTTCAGTGTCTGTGTTTATACCAAGCTTTAGAACAGCTCTGTAGGTCTTTGTTTCATCATTCATAAGCTCGCATATCTTTGTGGCGTTTCCGAGACATACAGGAAGCACGCCTGTAGCTTCAGGATCAAGAGTTCCTGTATGGCCTATCTTTTTTTGATGAAGTATTCCGCGAAGCTTTGCCACCACGTCAAAGCTGGTATAGCCCGCTTCTTTATATACATTAATGATTCCGTTATACACTAAAGCTGTTCCTTTATCTTTTCTACAAGTTTACCTATCACTTCTTCAGGCTTTCCTGAAAATACGCAACCGGCAGCCATTATATGTCCGCCGCCCCCAAAGTATCCCGCAACTTTATTTACATCTACTTTTCCGGTAGATCTAAGGGAAACCTTATATTGGGAAGGAATGGCTGTTTCGTAGGTAAAAATGGCTACTTCTATTCCTTCTGTAAGTCTTAGCTGATCTACCATACCGCCAAGGTCGTTGCTGTTTACGCCGTAAAACTCCATAGTTTTATGGGTAAGGAAAGATGCGCATACCTTACCGTCGAGCCATAACTTGCTGTCAGTAAGAACTCTTCCAAGGACCTGATTTTGTATATAGGTTTTTGAATAAAAGCTTTTATCTATGATCTTTCCAAAATCAATGCCCTTACTCATAAGGATACCTGCGATCTCCATAGTTCTTTTGCTTGTACAGGAATGATGGAAAACGCCTGTATCGTGAATGATGCCGGTATAAAGGCACTCTGCAATATCTTTATCTATTTTATCAGTGTCAAATGTTTCAAAAATAACCTCGCAGGTGCTGCTGGCATCAGGATACACATAACTTTCATCCGCAAAATGAGGATTGCTGATGTGATGATCAAAGCAAACCGTGTGTTTTGCTCTTTTAAATATCTTTTCTGCAAATCCCATTCTGTCGGAATCGGCGCTGTCAAGAGAAATAAAAAGATCGAACCTTTTCTCGTAATCTGAAGGCGTAGGCTCATTAACTATCTTGTCGGAATTCTTAAGTACAAGAAGCTCAGGACCTGCCTTCTCTAAGAATAAGGTAATCTCAATCCCTTCTGTGTTATTTATCAGGTAATTGTATACCGCAAGAGTTGAACCCATACAGTCGCCATCAGGCCTTACATGACCTGCGATGGCAACCGTATGAACATCCTCATTTAATAAACTCAAGATATTAATCATTGGTCTGATCCTTTGAATTTACGTCATCAATAAGCTTGCTCATGTTAACTCCGTATTCGATTGACTGATCAAGTATAAATCTTATCTCTGGTGTATTACGAAGGTTAACAGATCTTGCAAGCTGGCTCCTGATAAACGGAGCAGCGCTTTTAAGGCCTGCAATGGTGTCTTCCTGGACTTTTTCATCGCCAAGTACACTTATATAAGCCTTACAGGTCTTAAGATCGGGAGCAACTTCAACTCTTGTAACAGAAGTCATAACACCGATACGAGGATCTTTGACTTCATTTCTTATAAGGTCTGCAAGCTCTCTTAAGACCTCTTCATTTATTCTGGTATTTTTTATACTGTTTTTACGCATAAATAACTCCTAAAATGACTATCTTGGAACCTCTTCCATAACATAGAACTCAACCTGGTCAAATTCCTTAACGTCATTAAACTTTTCAAATACGAGACCGCACTCGTAACCTGTTGCAACCTCTTTAACATCATCTTTAAATCTCTTTAAAGATGCAAGGTTACCCTCGAAGATCTGCTCGCCTTCTCTTGTAATACGAGCCATACATCCTCTTGTGATCTTACCGTCAAGAACGTAGCTACCTGCGATATTACCGATACCTGAAGCTTTGAAGATCTGGCGGATCTCAGCGTGTGCGATAACCTTCTCTTCATATACAGGGTCGAGCATACCCTTCATGGCTGCTTCGATGTCTTCGATAGCGTTATAGATAACCTTGTAAAGTCTGATATCTACTGCTTCTCTTTCAGCTGTATCTTTAGCTGTAGCATCTGCTCTTACGTTAAATCCGATGATGATTGCGTTTGATGCGCTGGCAAGAGAAACATCACTTTCATTAATGGCACCAACAGCACCGTGGATAACGCGGATAGCAACCTCGTCGTTTGAAAGCTTTAAGAGACTCTGCTTAACCGCCTCAACAGAACCCTGTACATCAGCCTTGATAATAAGGTTAAGCTCTTTGATGTTACCTGCCTGGATCTGTGAGAAGAGTCCGTCAAGACTAAGCTTGGACTTGGTATCATCAAGAAGTTTAACACGGCTCTGGCTGATAAATGTATCTGCAGCGGCTCTTGCTTCCTTCTCATTCTTAAATGTAAGCATGATGTCACCTGACATAGGAACATCGTTAAGACCAAGGATCTCAACAGGAGTTGAAGGTGTAGCCTCTTTAACCTTTCTTCCCTTGTCATCGATCATGGCTCTTACCTTACCAAAGGTAGAACCTATTGAAATAGCCTCACCTACATGGAGAGTACCCTTTTGTACAAGTACTGTAGCAACAGGACCTCTTCCCTTATCAAGCTGTGCCTCGATAACAACGCCTCTTGCGGCTCTGTTAGGATTAGCCTTATAATCATTAACTTCTGCGGTAAGAAGGATCATCTCAAGAAGAGTATCGATACCTTCTTTTGTGTGTGCAGATACAGGAACGAAGGTTGTGCTTCCGCCCCAGTCTTCAGCAATAAGCTCATGCTCTGTAAGTTCCTGCTTAACTCTGTCTATATTTGCACCCGGCTTATCGATCTTGTTTATAGCTACGATGATCTCAACGCCTGCAGCTTTGGCATGGGAAATAGCCTCTACAGTCTGTGGCATAACGCCGTCGTCTGCTGCAACAACAAGGATAGCGATATCTGTAGCCTGAGCACCACGCATACGCATGGATGTAAACGCTTCATGTCCAGGAGTATCAAGGAATGTGATCTTCTGTCCTTTTACGTCTACTGTATAGGCACCGATAGCCTGTGTGATTCCGCCGGCCTCTTTTGATGTAACATTTGTAGATCTGATGGCATCAAGAAGTGATGTTTTACCGTGGTCAACATGACCCATAACGCAGACTACAGGAGGACGTCTTACCATATCTGCTTCGTTTTCCTCGTCCTCTTTAAGAAGCTCTGCAATAACATCGACCTTTTCTTCAGGCTCTGCAATACAGTTAAACTCAAGAGCTATCTCTTCTGCTTCTTCAAAAGTGATCTCCTGATTAATGGAGTACATCTTGCCTTCCATAAAGAGTTTCTTAACTACTGCAGCAGGAACAAGTTTCATCTTATCTGCAAGCTCTTTGATCGTAAGAGACTCAGGCAGGATAATGGTCTTGATTCCGTCATCAGGCTCTTCAGGCTTTTGAACGACTTCAGGCTTAATGAAAGCACCCTTTCTGTTAGGGTCTTTCTTCTTACGTCTGAACTCGTCATCGTCCATACCCATATTTATATTCTTTTTGTCAAAACGCTTTCCGTTTGCGTTGCGCTCGCCTCTGTCTCTGTCTTTCTCGCGCTCACGCTCTTTATCTTTGCTCTTGTCGCGAGTAGATGTGGTCTTTTGGATACGATCATCCTTTGGAGCATCAGGAATGGAAATTCTGCGCTTTCCGGCATTTCCTCGTCCGTTAGCTCCTCCTCTTCTCTGATCGTTATCATCGTCCTTATCTTTGTTAAATCCGCCGCCGCGGTTATCAAAGCCGGGCCTTCCGCCTCGATTTCCGTCACGGTTACCCTGTGGTCTGTCAAAATTTCTTCCCTCAGGTCTGCCGTTTCTGTCACCGTTTCTGTTATCTCTAACAGGTCTGTCGCCGTTTCTTCCTGAATTTCCTGCAGGTCTTGCCGGTCTTTCTGATCTGTCGTTTCTTTCAGGTCTGTCATTTCTTTCAGGCCTGTCATTTCTTTCGACTTTCTCGGTCTTAACCGGCTTTTCTGTTTTTTCTTCTTTATTTGCCTGTTCGTTTATAGCCTGCTCTTTTACTGTCTCAACAGGTTTTTCAGAAGATTCTTCTTTTTCTTTGCGAGGAGCTTCCTGGCTTTTTTCATTTTCAGGAGAAGGTTTAACCTTTCTGATAGGTCTTCCCTCTTCGTCAAGCTTAAGCTTATGAACTACATGTCCGCCTTCTTCATGCGGCTTTTTCTTTGGCTTATCAGAAGGCTGCTTAGCATCTAAAACAGGCTGCTTCTTATCGCCTTCAGAAGCGGCCGGTCTCTTTTTAAGAAGATGCGGAGCATATTTCTTTAATATCATTTTCTGTGCTGCTTCATCAATGACAGAGGTATGATTAACAACACCCTGAACGTTTTCAGCCTTAAGGAAATCAACAACTTCCTTATTGGCTACTTCAACGCCGTTCTTTTTCATTTTTTCGGTAAAATCTTTTATCTGGTACTTAGCCATTATTTTCCGCCTTTCTACCATCATAATTTTTTAATATACTGTCAGCAAAGCCCTCATCAAGAACGGCAACCGACGCTCTGATCTGATTCCCCGTAGCTTTGCCAAGTTCTTCCTTGGTTCCGTATATGATGATCGGAACCTTATAGAAAGTGCAGGAATCATTGAAATTCTTTTTTGTATTATCGGATGCATCGGTGGCTACGATAACGAGCCTGGCCTTCTTTTCTTTAATGGCCTTTTCGGTAGAAAACTCACCGCCAACGCAGTTACGCGACCTTGTTGCAAGTCCGACATAAGATAAAATCTTATCGTTCAAATTATCAAAACTCCTTTAATAGCGAGTCATATATCTCTTCAGGAATAGGAACTTTAAGCGATCTTTCAAGTCCTTTGTTTTTCCTTGCGGCCTGATAGCATTCTATTGAATTGCAGATATATGCACCGCGTCCGTTCTGTCTGCCTGTTTTGTCAATGAGGATCTGCCCTTCCGGAGTCTTGATAACACGTATAAGCTCTTTTTTAGGTTTCATCTCATTACAGCCGAGACATTTTCTTTCGGGTATCTTTTTAGGAAGCATAAATATACCTCTTATTCTTCGGTATTTCCATCTTCGGTAGCATCTTCATCTTCGTAGTACTCATCTTCCTCGTACTCGTCTTCATACTCGTACTCGTCGTCATCATACTCCTGTGACTCAGACTTGATATCGATCTTGTAGCCTGTAAGTCTTGCTGCAAGTCTTGCATTCTGACCTTCCTTACCAATAGCAAGTGAAAGCTGATTATCAGGAACAATAACCTTTGTTGTTCTGTCTTCAGGATTAACGTCAATGCTGATGGCTCTGGCAGGAGAAAGAGCATTTACGATAAATACCGCAGGATCTTCATCCCAAACTACAATATCGATCTTCTCGCCGCGAAGCTCGTCTACAATGGCATTTACTCTTGCGCCGTTAACACCTACGCAGGCACCGACAGGATCTACGTTAGGATCGTTGCTCCAAACAGCGATCTTTGTTCTTGAACCTGCTTCTCTTGCGATACTCTTGATCTCAACAGTACCGTCCTGGATCTCTGAAACCTCAGCCTCAAAAAGTCTCTTTACAAGCTCAGGATGAGTTCTTGAGATAGTGATCCTTGGTCCTCTTCCTGTGTCTTTAACTTCTACAACGTAAAGTTTAACTCTTTCTGTAGGTCTGAATCTTTCTGTCTTAACCTGCTCATTTTCCATAAGCATAGCATCGATATTGTTAATGTTAAAAGCGATGTTTGCACCGTTGTATCTCTGAACGATACCTGTAACGATCTCTTTTTCTTTCTCTGCATACTGTCCGTAAAGAACTTTACGCTCTTCCTCGCGGATCTTCTGAACTACTACCTGCTTAGCCTTCTGAGCTGAGATTCTCCAAAAGTCCTTTGGAGTAACCTCTTCAGAAACTGTATCGCCAACTGAAGCCTTTGGGAATTTAACCTTTGCTTCTGTAACGCTCATCTCAAGTGCAGGATCTGTAACTTCTTCAACTACGACCTTTTCTGCAGTAACTGCAACAACACCTGTCTGTCTGTTGATGTTTACCTTTATGTTGTCTGCCTTGCCAAACTGATTCTTGCAGGCAGCAACAAGTGAATTTTCAACTGCTTCGAGAATAACATCTTTGCTGATACCCTTCTCATTTTCAAACTCATCAAGTGCTATTATAAGATCTTTTGCGCTATCGTATTTTTCCATTTTTCTTTTGACAACCTCTCTTTCATTTATTAAAAGTCAATTGATAATCTGATCTGTGCAATATCTTTTCGAAGGAAATCCATGGCAGAATCATCCGAAAACTTAAGGGTGACCTTCTCGCTGTCGTAGGAATCAAGTACACCGGTAAAGTCTTTCTGCTTGTTGATGGCCTTATAGAGCTTAACATCAACCTCTTTTCCGATACTTCTTGCAAAGTCCTTTTCCTTCTTTAAAGCTCTGCCAAGCCCCGGAGAGCTGATCTCCAAGATATAAGCTTCTTCTATGAAATCTTCCTTATCAAGAAGATCGCTTACCTTTCTTGAAACAAACTCACAGTCGTTTACCGAAAAGCCGCCTTCTTTGTCAATGTAGGCTCTAAGATACCAGGTACCGGCTTCTTTAACATACTCAACATCAACAAGCTCGAAGTTGTTTTCTTCGACAATAGGCATAAGCATTTTTTCAAAACGCTGCTCTATCTGTTCTTTGTTTGCCATAGTCCCTTCTCCTTTTTAATTTTATATATGAAAAAAGTGAACCTTTACGGTTCACTCTTTTGCAACTTGATTAAGTAACAGCTGGTAGGGGAATCGAACCCCTGTTTTCGCCGTGAGAGGGCGACGTCTTAACCCCTTGACCAACCAGCCTTAAGGACAAGACAAAGTATAACACATGGGATTTTGTTTTGCAAGTGTTTTTTTATATTTTTTTAAAAAAACATACAAAAGGCGCAATAATCCCCTTTGCTGCTACCAGACGACGTCGGATTTCTCAACAAATTCGTCCGCTCCGTGTCTTGGATGTTCTTTGATCACCTTTGCTCCTTCAACAAGAGCACAGGTAATATCAGACTCAAACTGCACGGAAGTTGCGTTGATCTTTGAATAAGCTTCGCCCTTTTCGGTAACAACATATTTGCTCGGAAGTCTGTTTAGTGCGTAGCTGTAAAGATCCAGAGTGCATTTTTCACATTGACATATATTAAGTATATCTTTTAATTCTTTATATTTGAACTTAACCATGAGTTCCATGATATTAGTGAGTTCTTGTCTCTCCATAGCCACGCCTCCATTAAAAAATGATAGTTAGCATAACTTCTTACACTAACTATCATTATACAAAACTAATACTTCAAAATCAAGAATCTGTTATTATTTCTTACGTTTAGAATTATATGCAAAATATCCGCAAAGACATGCCGCAAATGCAACTATTACCAAAATAATTACAATTGTAGTATTGCTCTTATTCTTTTTCTCATTTACCTTCTCTTTTGAAGCAGCTTGTTCTTCTGAAGTATTGACATTTACAGTGTCGTTACTTTCAGTCTTATCTTCCTTTATTTCTTCGCTCTTTTCATCTGATTTAGCTTTAAGCTGTTCGTATCTGACTTCCCAAGGAGTACCTTTTATATTGGCTGCTTCTCTGTCAGACAGCTTTTTACTGCTGATCCAGTGAAATAAAGTCTCTTCACCGTCTATGCTTTCATTTTTAAGAACGTATATCCAGCTGTAATGACCGTTATATTGATAATCATTATATAAACCTGTGGTATCATGTACGTCAGAAGGTTCAAAGAAGTGCACGTCAGTTGCGCCCGCTTCTTTAAGTCTTCTAAATGCAGCTCTTGAAAAATCATCTTTAAGCTTTATGTTTCCATCTGCGTCTTTTCCAAATGTCGACTGGCCTGTCATATAATTAAACTTTACATCAGCAATGCCAACAGTTGGATCGTTTGTGGCATGAGTAAACCATATCGGAATATTTTTAAGATAATTAATTGCGTCATCTGATAGGAATGAATTACTGTAGGCCTCACAAACCGGATATGCAGCTGCAAAGGTATCAGGATAGTTTACTATCATATTCATGGTCATATATCCGCCATTTGAACATCCGCCGATATAGATCCTGTCTTTATCGATATCAGGGTGAGAGTTTGCAAAATCCATTATCATCTCATATAAAGTGCCCGTGTACATTGATGTAAATGATGTATTTGTCATATTATAGGGCTGACCGCTTACGTTCATCCAGACTGTAGGAGTCTGAGGAGCAAATACATATGCACCTTCTTCAAAGTTTTTTTGCACCTCATCTGAAATAAGGTTAACTACTCTGTTTCCAAGAATAGCAATATATGGATCCGTTCCGCCTTCTCCCGCGCCGTGTATCCAGATAATAAGAGGTTTCTTATTATCGTCGGTATTTGGAGCCCAGAAGGCATAAGTTAAAGTATCGTTATCAAGGCCATCATTAAGGATAACCTCATCTTTTGAAGTGTAAGAGCCCATCTCAAAGCTGTCTGCCTCCGGGCAGATAACTTTGCTGCAATGCCCTATCTTAACATCTCCTCTTGTAAAAAGGATTGAGTAATCAGAGGCCCAGTTATTAAGCCCTGTTGCCATGTCATAAGTAAAAGCCATACACGAAGCTATGTCAGGTCCAACCTGAAGTTCTAATGCCACGTATTTGCCGTTGTCATCTCTGTTTCCGTTTTCATCAGAAAAATATATTGCTGTAATAACTCTTTCTTCAGTTGCCCTGCCTGCAAACCCCGTATATGTTGTAAATACTTTAGGTGATACAGATGAAGTAAGATCATCACCCGAAATTATGATCTTGTCTACAGCAGGACCCCAGTCATAACCGTTTACGACTGCAACAAAAGATGTTCCCTCTGTAAGATCATCATCATAGTCAGAAATAAATACAGGAGCATTTGAAGCCTTGACCTTTGATACATTTAATAGGCATAAAGCAATCAAAAACAAGCCCAATAATACTTTGATCTTTTTCATATACAATACCTCTTTTGCAATTTGATAGGCGTATTATATTTTTAGGTGCAAAAAAAAGCAAGCAAACCTGCCTGCTTTTTTATGTCGATTATTTTATTAAATGTATAAAAAATAAGATCATTTAACCAGTTCCGGATTAAATTTAGTAAGGTAATTGTACATAGCACCGTACTGATTGGCATCGCCCTGATATACACATCTTTCAATCCTGCCTGTAGGAAGAAGGCCGTATAGCATACTGTCTTTTTTGAATTTTTCGACAGCCTTTATTATATCAGGGATAAGCATATCCTGTCTGGATATACCGCCGCCGATAGCAAATACTTCAGGGTCATAAACTGAGCCAAGGTTGATGATCATAGCTGCAACATTTTTGCAGAACTCATTATAGATCTCAACAGCAGCAGGATAGCCGGATTTGATGATCTCAAAAGCCTTAAGACCGTCGATCTCAACGCCTTCATAATCAGGATGAACAGGACCCTTTTTCCATACGCCTGCATCAACAAGACTCTGATAAAAGCCTTTCTTGCTTACATCGTGACCTACGCAAAGACCTATCCTTGCAACAAGAGCAGATGCAGTCATCTTGCACTGTGCAGAATTTGCCCAGTCAAGGTTCCAGTCAAGTGTTGTAAATGAAAGCTCTCCTGCTGTATAGTGTTTGCCTTTGTATAATGCGCTCTTTTGAACAAGACCGCCTGCTACGCCGGTTCCAAGAATAATAACGATACCGTTATCTGCTCCATCAAGAGCACCGCCCCAGCTTTCTGCAAGAGCACCGCATTTTCCATCATTTTCAATAAGCCAAGGCTTACCTTCAAAAACAGGGTCAAATGCATCTTTAAGAAGGGTATTGATATAAATACCGCTGTAAGCTCCGCCGCCTGATAAAAGAGTTGTCTCTGAATCTACAAAGCCCGGAAAGCTGATAGTAATGCCTTCTATCTCGTCTTTAAACTGATCGTAGATACCCTTTGTGGCAGCCACAAATTCTTCGGCTGTTCTAGTAGGGGCAGGAACTTCACCGCTTGCATATCTTTTTTTATTTTCGTCCATAACGGAATATTTAACAAATGTTCCGCCGTAGTCATATACCAATACTTTCATATATCCTAATCTCCTTAATTGATAGTGTTTCACAAACAAAACAAATTTTAATATAGTAAAGTCAAAAAATCAAGAAACAAACGTACCAATTTTTTGTAACGAATTATAATGCAAAAAGATCGGTAAGGCTTATCTGGTTTGAATCAGGAAGGCCGTCAAGAAGATGAAGTCTTGTCATGGTATCTATAGTAGTCTGAGTAGTTTTGCTTCTTTGCTTAAGATCGTCTTTTGAAAAGAACGGCCCGTCTTTAAGAGCATCCACAATACCCATGGCAGCCTTATCTCCCATTCCGTCTATACTGTTTATTGCAGGCATAAGATGCTTGTCATCATAAATAGTAAAATGCTTTGCTTCTGCTTTAGTTATATCAATAGGAACAAAGGAATATCCTCTTGCGTACATTTCCTGTACTATTTTCATATCTTTAAGCATATCCCCTTCTTTTTGCGAAGCATCATACCCTTTCATCTTTATCTTTCGCATCTCTTCTTCAAGCTTCGTCTTTCCAAGGCACATAACCTCATAATCAAAAGCTGAAGCTCTGATGGAAAAATAAGCTGCATAATAGGCAAGAGGCTGATAAACCTTAAACCAGGCTATACGAAGAGCCATCATAACGTACGCAACCGCATGGGCCTTCGGGAACATGTACTTTATCTTATTACAGGAATCCATGTACCACTCAGGAACGTTGCAGGCTCTCATGTCTTCCTTCCAGCCTTCCCATTTGTCACACTTACCGGCAGCAACTTTACCTTTTCGTACATTTTCCATAATATTGAATGCTTTACCAGCTTCAACGCCCATGTAGATAAGATAAGTCATGATATCATCACGGGTACAGATAGCTGATGAAAGTGTACATATGCCCTGATTTACAAGGTCCTGGGCATTATTTGTCCAAACATCGGTACCGTGCGAAAGACCGGATATACGAACAAGCTCAGAAAAGCTTGAAGGTTTTGTCTCTCTAAGCATCTGCATAACAAAGTCAGTACCAAATTCAGGTATACCAAGAGATCCAAGATCGCATCCGTCAAGATCTTCAGGAGATATGTTAAGTGATTTAAGGCTCCTGAAAAGCTCAAGTACTCCCGGGTCATCCATACGGATCTTTAAAGGATCGATCCCTGTGATATCCTGAAGCATACGGATCATGGTCGGATCATCATGACCGAGGATATCAAGTTTTAAAAGGTTGTGGTCAATTGAGTGGTAATCAAAGTGCGTGGTAACGGTTGAGGTTGTCATATCGTTTGCAGGGCGCTGCACAGGGGTAAATGTATAAATCTCCTCGCCGATAGGAAGAACTACGATACCGCCGGGGTGCTGCCCTGTAGTACGCCTTACATCAACGCAGCCCTGCGCTATACGCTCCATCTCAGCCCTTCGCATGCCGCTTATTCCGTGAAGTTCATTATATTTAAGCACAAAACCTACTGCTGTCTTTTCGGCTACAGTACCAATGGTACCGGCTCTGAATGTCTGTCCTTCGCCAAATATAACCTCTGTATAGGCATGGGCTTTTGACTGATATTCACCGGAGAAGTTAAGGTCGATATCAGGTTCCTTATCTCCGTAAAAACCGAGGAATGTCTCAAAAGGTATATCATGTCCGTCTTTAACAAGTTCTTCACCGCATACCGGGCACTTTCTGTCAGGAAGGTCAAAGCCGGATCTACCCGAATATGCCTTAACTTCCTCAGAGTCAAAATCATGAAAATGGCACTTTTTGCAATAATAATGGGCAGGAAGCGAGTTAACCTCAGTGATACCCGCCATAGCGGCAACAAAGGAGGAACCTACAGAACCTCTTGAACCTACCAGATATCCGTCTTCATTTGACTTCCAAACAAGCTTCTGGGCTATGATATACATAACCGCAAAACCATTGCCGATAATGGATTTAAGCTCGTGTTCAAGGCGCTCTTCTACCTGTTTTGGTAAAGTTTCCCCGTACATGTCATGAGCCTTGTCATAACATATCCTTCTAAGTGTATCAGCTGAATTTTCAATAACAGGCGGACACTTGTCAGGTCTTACAGGTACTATTTTCTCTATCATATCGCAAATAAGATTGGTATTTGTAATTACAACCTCTCTTGCCTTTGCATCCCCAAGATACTTAAATTCTTCAAGCATCTCTTCTGTGGTTCGCATATATAAAGGAGCCTGTTTATCTGCATCTTCAAAGCCTTTTGAGGTCATTATCATACGCCTGTAGACTTCATCTTCAGGATTCATAAAATGCACGTCACAGGTGGCAACAACAGGCCTTCCCATCTCTTCGCCAAGAGACACGATCCTTCTGTTTATGTCTTTAAGATCATCCTCTGAATTTATTCTCTCATGATCCGGCTTATTGCTTTCCACCATGAACATGTTGTTTCCAAGAGGCTGAATCTCAAAATAATCATAAAAATTTGCGATCCTGTGTATCTCATCATCACCGCGCTCTTCTAAGATGGCACGGTATAGTTCACCGGCTTCGCAGGCAGAGCCGACAATGATACCCTCTCTGTTTTCAGCAAGAAGAGTCTTAGGTATCCTTGGATATCTTGAAAAATAATCAATATGTGACTTACTTACAAGCTTATAAAGATTGATCCTTCCGATATCATTTTTAGCAAGCAAAATTATATGGTGAGCCCTGAGTTTTTTGATGATCTCAGGAGCAAGCTTTCTCATATCAAAAAGCTCTTTAAGGCTCTTTACTCCTTTTTCAGCAAACATTTCCGTAAGCTTAAGATAAATATGCGCGGTAGCTTCTGCATCATCTACGGCTCTGTGGTGATTCTCAAGGCTCATATTAAGTGCATCGCAAAGAGTATCAAGCTTGTGATTTTTAAGTGTAGGAAGAGCTATACGGCCCATTCCCATGGTATCTACAATTGTAAGATCAACATTAATACCAAGTTTTTTAGCCTTTTCTTTTATAAATCCTGTATCAAAGCCTGCGTTATGTGCAACAACCATTGCACTGCCGATAAAATCAAGAAACTCAGGAAGTATCTCTTCTATCCCTCTTGATCCCATAACCATTTCGTCAGTGATGCTTGTAAGCTCAGTGATCCTTGCAGGGATCGGAACCCTTGGGTTTATAAAGGTTGAAAACCTGTCGATTATCTGTCCGTCTTTTACCTTTAAGGCACCTATCTCGATTATCTCATTTTTCTGCGGAGAAAAACCGGTTGTCTCAATATCAAAAACAACGGCTTCATCTGTAAGCAGATTGTTCTTATCATTAATGACCACATTGTTTTCATCATCGACAATATAGCCTTCGCAGCCGTATATTACTTTAAAATCGTCATTCTTATCAAGGCAATGATATGCTTCGGTAAAGGACTGAACAACGCCGTGGTCTGTAATGGCAACAGCCTTATGCCCCCAGCTTTTAAGAGTTTTAAGAAGGGGTTTAACCTTAACTACCGCATCCATATCGCTCATTACCGTATGAAGATGCAGTTCAACACGCTTTTCTTCTGAAGTATCCATTCGCTTTACTCTGAAATCTGAGTCTTTTTTGATACCCACAAGATATCCAAGCTTTGTCTCTTTATTAAAAGTGTCGTAATTTGGAACACCCTTAAGCCTTATAAACTTGCCCACCGCAAGATTATCCCTTATATCAGGCATATCATCTTCGTTACGTACAAACAGCATACATCCGATACTGTCTGTAAAATCCGTAACGGCAAATTTGATCATAAAAAGCCCGTTTTTAGTAATTGTCTCATCGTAATTTAAGACCTGACCTCTTATTACAACCTCAGAATTCATACCGTCAACTATGGATGAAATATTTATTATCTCGCCGTCAAATGGCTTTCCGTAAAAGATATCAGGATCGTCTACAGGTTTTTTCTTAACAAATTTTGCATTATTTTTAGGAACAAAAGCTGTCTTTTTAGGGCTCTCGCTCTTTTCACTCTCTTTTACAGGAGATTTATCTTTTTTAACTTCCTGCTCTTCTTTCTTTGGAGCCTCAGTTGCTTTAACGTTTTTAAATACTACTTTTTCTTCCGGTTCTTCTTTCTTTTGAGCCTCATAGTATTCATAAGTTACTTCAAGTTCAAAGCCAAACCTTTCATCATAGGTTTTCTTAAGCCATGCACCTATTTCTTCAAGATTAGTCTTAAAGAAAGGATTATTCTCACATTTTAATACAAGAACACCATCTTTAAAATAAACTTCAGACTTATATAAAACACCCGCATGTACTCTGCTTTTTTCGCTGATCTCATCAAAAAGACTTTCTTTATATGCATCAAAAAGGTTCTCATTGGTATACTGTGCAGACAAAGAAAAATGAGGCACCAAAGTAACGGTAGCCTCATCTTTGTTGTAGCCAAAAAGCTGTTTGCCAAGAACTTCGGTGATCTTCTTTAAGGATCTGTATTCAATAAGTCTGGGACTGTCTATGAAAATAGCAAGATTATTTTCGCCTTTTTTCATGACAACACGTTCAACTGTAACACAGTCAAGCGTTCCAATTAGATTTTGAGGGAATTCAACTCCCTCAAAGCTTTCAAGAAATTTAAGCCCCATACCAAGATCATCTCCAACATTTAAGTTCTTCTTCAAGAGCGTTAAGAAGCTCGCTTTCAGGAAGCTTCTTAACTATCTCCCCCTTCTTTATAAGGAGGCCTTCGTGGATACCTCCCGCAATACCAAGATCTGCTTCCTTTGCTTCACCGGGGCCATTAACAACGCACCCCATTACAGCAACCTTAAGATCAAGGTGATCATATTTTTTACACATCTGCTCAACTTTACCTGCAAGAGAAATAAGGTCTATCTGAGTTCTGCCGCAGGTAGGACAGGAAACAACTTCTATACCGCCTTTTCTAAGACCAAGAGTCTTAAGTATAACCTTTGCAGTCTCAACCTCACATACCGGGTCTCCTGTAAGCGAAACTCTGATGGTATCTCCAATGCCCTCATTTAATATAACGCCAAGACCGATAGCGCTTCTTATGCTGCCTGTCATAACGGTTCCGGATTCTGTAATACCAACGTGAAGCGGATAGTCCGTCTTTTTACTTATAAGCCTGTGAGCATCAATTGATAAAAGTACATCTGTGGATTTAATGGAAATAACGATATTGTCATATCCCGCATCTTCTATCATATTCACTTTATCAAGAGCGCTTTCCACAAGGCCCTCTGCCGTAACATGACCATATTTTGCAAGGATGTCTTTTTCAAGAGAACCGGAGTTAACTCCCACCCTTATAGGGATATTTCTTTCTTTGGCGCAGGAAACAACAGATAAAAGTGCATCTTTACCTCCGATATTTCCGGGGTTTATCCTTATCTTATCTGCTCCGTTTTCAATGGCTGCTATAGCCATTTTGTGGTCAAAGTGAATATCTGCTACAAGCGGGATATGGATCTGCTCTTTTATCTTTGCAAATGCTTTTGCAGCCTCCAGAGTAGGAACAGTGCTTCTTACAATATCACATCCGGCTGCTTCAAGCGCAAGTATCTGCGCCACAGTAGAGTCAACATCTTCTGTTTTTGTATTTGTCATTGACTGTATAAGAACAGGATTTCCCCCGCCTATAACTTTATTACCTATTTTGATTACTTTACTCATATTATACCTTATATTCCAAATATTTTTAAAATGTCATTAAAGAACACAAATACCATAAGAACCATAAGCAGAGCAAAACCTACAAAGTGTACGATACCTTCTTTATCTGAAGGAATAGGCTTACGTCTTATAGCTTCAACAATAAGGAACAAAAGTCTTCCTCCGTCAAGAGCCGGTATTGGCAAAAGATTCATAACACCAAGGTTGCTTGAAAGAAGGATGCAGATATTTGCCATGTTTATAAGGATCATCAATGCTCCTTCTTTTTTGCTCTGGTTATAAGTGTCTCCGATCATATTTACTATGCCAACAGGACCTGATATATCTCTTCTGCTGACTTTTCCGCTTATCATAAGGCCAAGAGATTTAACAGTATTCTTGATCCAAAATGCAACTTCATAAGCAGAATACCTGATGGTATCAAAAAATCCGCCTTTATGTCTTATTAGATTGTAAGAAAAGCCTGCCGTAAGGGAACTGCCATGATATTCAGGTGTAACAGTAAAGGAAAGTGTCTCACCGTTTCTGTTTAACTCAACATTTACAGGCTCTCCGTTTAAAGGACTTTCTACAAAATACTGAAAAAGATCAGCTCCGGTATTGATCTTTACACCGTTAATGCCGGTAATAACATCGCCTTCTTTAATGCCGCTTTTTTCAAAAACACCGCCTTCGCTGACAGATTCAACGGTGCAGGCCACCTCGCTTGACATATAAGTAAATCCGAGAAGGTAAGTATCTTTGCTTTTTGGCATAAGGCTTACGGTCTCTTTCTTTCCGTCACGCTTATATGTCACATTTACAGGCTTACCCTCTTCATAAGGATTTAACTGCAAATGAAGGGAAATATCTCTTCCGATGGTAATGTTATCTTTTCCGATCTTTGTAATAACATCGCCTTCTTTAAGACCTGCCTCGTATGCAGCGCTGCCATTTTCAACAGATGTGACTACAGCAGGATCATAACCTGCAAAACCTATGACCACAAGAGAAAAAATAAAAGCAAGGATAAAATTAAAAGCAGGACCTGCAACAACAACAAAAATCCTGTCAAGCACAGGCTTATTGCCGAATGCATTTACATCATCGCTTTTTTCATCTTCTCCAACCATAGCACAGGAGCCGCCGATAGGAAAAAGCTTAATAGAAAATCTGACTCCGTTCTTTTTTCCTACTCTGCTAAAAAGTCTTGGTCCCATACCTATAGAAAACTCAGTAACGGTAATACCCGCTCTGACTGCCAAAAGATAATGACCAAATTCATGTATTACAACAACAAGTGTAAATACAAGAAGTGCCCAAACAATACTCATCTTTTATCAAAAACCTCTACTTTCATCTATCTTTGCATATACTTCTTTTTCCGTCTCAAGTATTTCATCAAGAGAAGGATTTTTTATAACAGGGATCTTATCCATCATTTCTTCTATTATTTCAGTTATGGTAAGATACCCGATCTTTTCGTTTAAAAACAGGCTGACTGCCTTTTCGTTAGCCGCATTAAATACAGTAGGCATACTTCCTCCTTCTTTTCCTGCGCGAAGGGCAAGAGAAAGACCTTTAAAAGTATCAGGATCAGGCCTGTCAAATTCAATGCTTTTTAAATCCCAAAAATCAAGGCTCCTGCCGTCTATATATCTTCTCTCAGGGTAATATAAAGCATAGGAAATAGGCGCTCTCATATCAGGAAGACCGAGCTGTGCCATAACGCATCCGTCTTTAAACTGTACCATGGAATGAATGATGCTCTTTGGCTGAATAACAACCTGTATATCATCAAGTTCTACACCAAAAAGCCATCCTGCTTCCATAACTTCTAGGCCCTTATTTACCATTGTAGAAGAATCTATGGTGATTTTTTTGCCCATAGACCAGTTTGGATGTTTTAAGGCATCTGCCAATGTAACATTTTTAAGATCTGCTAATGTCTTTCCTCTAAAAGGACCGCCTGAAGCCGTTAAAAGGATCTTTTCTATCTTATTTACGCTCTCCCCGTTAAGACACTGAAAAATAGCGGAATGCTCAGAGTCTACAGGAAGTATACGAACATTATTTTCTTTTGCAAGAGGCATGATAATATGGCCTGCTGTAACAAGGGTTTCCTTATTTGCAAGAGCTATATCTTTACCGCTTTTAATAGCTTCTATGGTAGGTCTGATGCCAATCATACCCACAAAAGCAGTTACGACCATCTCTGCAGAAGGTATAACTGCGCATGAAATAAGACCTTCCATGCCTGAAACAACTTCCGGATATTTGCCGATCTTAAGGCTGCCTAGCCTTTCTTTAAGTTCGCAGGCCTTATCTTCTCTAAAGACACACACAAGCTCAGGCTCAAACTCTTCTATCTGTTTTAAAAGAAGGTCGACATTAGAATTTGCGGAAAGCCCTACCACTTTAATGTCTTTATTAATTCTGACTATATCAAGAGTCTGGGTTCCGATAGAACCAGTAGACCCAAGTATTGAAATCTTTTTCAAATCAATTCACCTCAAAGCATGAACAAAGCAAGATAATAAATTATCGGTGCCGTGATTATAACAGAATCAAATCTGTCAAGCACGCCGCCGTGCCCCGGTATAAGCCTGCCATAGTCTTTTATATTAAAGTTTCTCTTAATACCTGATGCAGTAAGATCACCGATCTGGCTAATAATTGCACCAACCCCGCAAACAATGGCAAAGATCCAGACAAGATCAAAGGTAAGGTCAGTAAAATTAGCACAGGCAAGACCGTATAAAGCACCGATCAAAGAAGAGCCCAAAACGCCGCCTATTGCACCTTCAACAGATTTATGAGGACTAAGTACAGGCGCCAGTTTGTGTTTGCCAAATAGCCTTCCCGCACAATAAGCACAGGTATCACAGCCCCAGGATGAAATATAGATAAGCCATACAACCCATCTTCCAAAGGACAGTTCTCTGGTAAGATAAACAAACTGCAGCGTTACCACCGTATAGGCCATTCCAAAAAAAGTGGTAAAAAGCTCTGTTGCCGTATATTTTGGAAAAGCAAAAACAAATACAGCCCCTGCAACTATCAAAAAGCAGATAATTACAGGTAGTTTTGGATCATAGGACAAAAAGTTTCTAAAATACAGACAGAGGGAATATATAAGCCCGAAAATAAAGCCTGTCAATAAAAGAGCCTTCTTTTTTGCTATACCTGTAGCATTATAAAATTCATACAAACCCTTAAGGGAAAGAGCTGCCATTAGTAAAAACAGCGCAGTACCACCAAGATAATTAAAAAGCAAAAGAATAAGCAGTAAAACCACGCCGCTTATAAGTCTTTTTAAAAACATGAAAAAAGCCTCCTTTATTTGGCGTTGCCAAACCTTCTGTCTCTGTTTTTGTAGTAATCTATAGCCTTAATTAAATCTTCTTTGGTAAAGTCAGGCCATAAAACGTCCGTAAAATAAAGCTCTGCATAAGATAACTGCCATAAGAGGAATCCCGAAAGTCTCTGCTCACCGCTTGTACGTATAAGAAGGTCCGGATCAGGGATACCTTTTGTATCAAGATTACCGCTTATAAGTTCTTCAGTAATCTCCTCAGCATCATACCCGTCATACGCAAGTTTCTTATAGCATCTTATTATCTCGTCTCTTCCGCCGTAATTAAGAGCTATAATAAGAGTAAGCCCTGTATACGCTGCAGAATCTGCCTCAAGATCTTCTATGGCGCTTACAAGATCAGGCGTAAGACCTTTTCTGTCTCCGATTACTTTAACGCGCATATTGTTTTCTTTAGCTCGTTTCTTAGAATCAGTAAGATAGTTTTTTAAAAGCCTCATAAGCTCATTTACTTCATCGGCAGATCTTTTCCAGTTTTCTGTAGAAAAAGCATATAAAGTAAGGTATTTAACCCCAAGTTCATCTGCAGCCCTGCATATTCTCTCAACATTTTTGCTGCCTTCTGCATGGCCAAATGTACGCGGCATATTTCTTTTTTTAGCCCATCTTCCGTTTCCATCAAGGATTATGGCTATGTGCTTAGGTACTTCGTTCATATCTGTTCCTTTCGGACTAATATTAAAGGTTGTCCGATATAAGATAATCGAACAACCCCTATATTACATTTTTATACAGTCATGATCTCTTTTGACTTGTCTTCGGTAAGCTTATCGATCTCAGCAATAGCTTTGTCTGTGATCTTCTGAGTCTTATCTTCAACATCTTTAAGATCGTCTTCTGTAAGATCTCCGGCCTTATTCTGCTTTTTAAAAGTATCCATAGCATCACGTCTGATGTTACGAACGGCTACTTTTGCATTTTCAGCTTTTTTCTTAACATCTTTAACGAGTTCCTTACGTCTTTCCTCTGTAAGCTCAGGGAAAACGAGCCTTATGGCTTTTCCGTCGTTTGAAGGTGTAATTCCAAGATCTGATGCAATTATCTCTTTTTCGATAGCCTTAATAAGACTTGATTCCCAAGGCTGGATAAGGATAACTCTGGCTTCAGGAACGGAAACGTTGGCAACTGACTGAAGTTTACTTGGTGTTCCGTAATAATCAACTGTAATCTTATCAAGAAGATGAGGATTGGCTCTGCCGGCACGAATGTTGGCATATTCTTCTCTTAAGTTATCGATGGTTTTATTCATCTTTTCCTCATATGGTTTTGTAGGCATAATAAACTCCTCCTTAAACTGTAACTATAGTCCCTGTATTTTTGCCATTCATGGTATTAACGATGCTGTTTTCTTCGTTAAGTCCGAATACAAGCATAGGCATCTTATTTTCAAGAGCCATAATGGTAGCTGAAAGATCTACTACTCCAAGCTTTTTATCAAGAACTTCCTGTATGGAAACTTCATCATACTTTTTAGCGGAAGGGTTAACCTTAGGGTCGGAATCATAAACTCCGTCTATGGATTTTGCAAGAAGTATGATATCTGCTTCTATCTCGATAGCTCTTAAAACAGTTGCTGTGTCTGTTGAAAAATAAGGATGACCTGTACCGCCCGCAAAGAAGACTACCATACCCTTACTAAAGTACTTGTTTGCTCTGTCCTTTGAATAAAGCTTTGTCATAGAGCCACATTCAAAAGGAGTAAGGACGTTTGTCTTCATTCCAACAAATCTGAAAATCTCAGAAACATAAATGCAGTTCATAACGGTAGCAAGCATGCCAATCTGGTCAGCTTTGGTTCTGTCGATTGTGTTACTTGATCTTCCTCTCCAGAAATTACCACCGCCAATAACTATCCCGACTTCTACACCGTTATCCGTAAGTTCTTTTACCTGACGGGCTACTTTAAGGCAGGTCTCCTCATCAAAACCGGTTTTCTTGTCACCTGCAAGGGCTTCACCCGAAAGTTTTAAAAGGACTCTTTTGTATTTCATAATTAATTGTTCTCCTCGTCAAAGAATGTATCTATATCGACGGTTGAGTAGCTGAGTGAGCAATATCCCTCAAGAACAGCTCCGTTGTTGATCTGAACAGCCTTGGCATTGATATTACCCTTGATAACTGCTGTAGAATCAACGATAACAGGACCGTTAACATCGATCTGACCTTTAACAGCACCTGCGATAACGCTGGATGAAGCTGTGATATCACCAACAACTACAGTACCCACACCAATCTTAACAGAACCTTTTGAAATAATGCTTCCATCAAGTCTTGAAGTATTAACATAAACCTCAGAAGCTGTAGAATTACCTTTTACATTACCGATAATGGTAAGCTTGCCAAGACACTCAATATCGCCGGCAATGGTACCCATAACTTCAAGTGAACCATCTGATGTGATACTACCGTTTATTGTAGTTCCTTTTGTAATAACGGTAACATCTGACTTTGCTTCTGCATCAGAATCAAATGCAGAAGTAGATGAAGTCTCTGAAAATACATCAGAAGCAGAAGGCACGCTCTCCTCTTTTTCGAGTTCTTCTTCAGCAGAAAGATCTGAAAGCATCTGCTCGTCAACATTTCCGCTTGTCTCACCGTCAAGATCGAATTCGTCAAGAGATTCTTCTTCTCCTGCTGTTTCGTTTTCCTCTTCAGGTACAAGCTCATCTACAGCCTGCGCAAGATCTTCCTTCAATTCTTTAAAAAAACTCATTACTACAACCTCCCATTATAGATTTTATTTTCTGATAGTATGATGTACAGGCTCGGTGTTCTCATCGATAGGAAGGATATTATAACCTTCTGATCTGAGTTTTTTGATTATACGCGGAAGCGCTTCCACCGTAGTACCTTTTGTGGCAAGATCATGCATAAGTACAACTGCATTATCTTTGCCCTTTACACCATCAATAACGTTTTTATATATTTCTTCAGCAGAAAGGGGGTCTTTTTCCGCATCTCCGCTGGCAACGTTCCAATCAAAATAAGTAACGCCCTCTGAATCAAGAAACGCAGCAAGATCTTTAATAGAAACGCTGCTGACAGAGTTTGAACTTCCGCCCGGAAACCTGTAATATAAAGGCTTACTGCCGATATATTTTGTAAGGAGTTTACTTATCTTTTTGTAATCTTTTTTAAATGCAGCCTCAGACTCATAAAGCTTAGAGTATTTATGAGAGTAGGAATGCATACCAAGGGTATGTCCTTCTCTTACTATCCTTTTATAATGAGACTCGCTTGCAGGATCCGTCTGACCAACTGTAAAGAAGGTGGCTTTAACATCATATTCTGCAAGGATATCAAGGATACGGTCTGTATTTTCAGAAGGACCGTCATCAAAAGTAAGATAAACTTTAGGACCTATGATCGCGGGGTCCGAAGCAGGTTCTTCTTTGGCAGAGCTGCTCTTTATTACATCGTTTGCTGCAGATAAAGCACCTTCTGCTTTTTCTTGATCAGCAGAATCTGATAAAGCAGTGTCTGAAGCCTTACTTTCGGTCTCATCTACTATATAAACTTTGGCGTCTGAATTAATCTTTTCTTTATAAAGAGCGATCTCATCATTTAAGATCTGGTAGGAATCTTCAAGATAATCAAATCGCTTTTTTAAATCTCTAAACTCTCTTAAAAGTATAGAATTAAATATAACAGGAACCAAGAGAAAGAATATAAACAGGCCGATAATAACCTCTTTAAGCCTTCTTACTCTTTTCTTTCTTCTTTCATCCATCTTATCTCATCCATTCTTCGCACTAACAGATTTATTGTAACACAACCGCTATGATTTTTCTACATCAAATAATAAACAAATAATGAAAAATAAAGGAATAACGTCAAAAAAAGCTCACACCGCAAAGGATGTGAGCTTTAAAAGATCAAAGTATTAAATTACTTCATCTGAGCTGCAACTTCAGCTGCAAAGTCTTCATTCTTCTTCTCAAGACCTTCGCCGCACTCATAACGAACGAACTTCTTGATGCAAAGGTTTGCGCTGTTCTCTTTAGCAACCTGTGCAAGGTACTGGCCTACAGTCTGCTTTCCGTCTTCAGCCTTAACATATACCTGATCAACAAGGCAGATTTCCTTAAGCTCTTTGCTGATACGTCCGGCGATCATGCCTTCCTTAACCTTATCAGGCTTAGCAGCTTCCTTAGGATCGTTGTTGATCTGCTCACGAAGGATAGCCTTCTCATGCTCTACGAAATCACCAGGGATCTCTTCCTTGGTAACATACTTAGGATTCATGGCAGCAACCTGCATAGCTACGTTCTTTGTAGCTTCTTTGATCGCATCGTTAACAACATCAGACTGAACCTGAAGAAGGATACCGATTCTTCCGCCACCGTGAATATATGACTGAACGAAACCGTCAGGAGCACAGATCTGCTCAAATCTTCTGATGTTCATGTTCTCACCGATAACAGCGATCTGGCTTGAAAGCTCTTCTTTAACTGTCTTTGAAGAATCAAGTGACCATGTCTCAGCAAGGAATTCGTCGATATCAGCAGCTGTAGTGTTTGTAGCCTGAGCTGCAACAGCTGCAACGTATGTCTGGAACTTCTCATTCTTAGCAACGAAGTCTGTCTCAGAGTTAACCTCTACGATAGAACCTTTCTTCTCATCAGCTGAAAGGTTGCAAGCAACAACACCTTCTGCAGCGATACGGCTGGCTTTCTTTTCTGCCTTAGCCATACCGTTCTTACGAAGCCACTCAACAGCCTCGTCCATATTACCGTCTGTAGCGCCGAGAGCCTTCTTGCAATCCATCATTCCGGCACCGGTCATCTCACGTAACTCTTTAACCATACTAGCGGTGATTTCCATTTATTTTTCCTCCAATATATTATTTGATCGAGCAATGATTACTGCTCGTCAGCGCTTTCTGCATCTTCTGCAGGAGCCTCTGTATACTGCTCACCCTGATTTGCCTCGATAACAGCGTCTGCCATCTTTGCAACGATAAGTTTAACTGCACGGATAGCGTCGTCGTTACCAGGGATAACGAAATCAAGCTCTTCAGGATCACAGTTTGTATCAGCAATACCTACAAGAGGAATACCAAGTGCATGTGCCTCCTGTACGCAGATTCTTTCCTTCTTAGGATCTACTACGAAAATAATGTCAGGGAGCTTCTTCATATCCTTGATACCGCCAAGGTTCTTCTCAAGCTTCTCCCATTCTTTCTTAAGCTCGATAACTTCCTTCTTAGGAAGAACATCGAATGTACCGTCTTCGCTCATAGCCTCGATCTTCTTAAGACGAGCAACACGGCTCTGGATTGTCTTGAAGTTGGTAAGCATACCACCAAGCCATCTCTCATTTACGTAGAACATACCGCATCTCTCAGCCTCTGTCTTAACAGCGTCCTGAGCCTGCTTCTTTGTACCTACGAAAAGAACTGTTCCACCCTCAGCTACAACATCTTTGATAGCGAAGTAAGCAGAATCAACCATACCTACAGACTTCTGTAAGTCGATGATGTGGATACCGTTACGCTCTGTGTAGATGTACTCAGCCATCTTAGGGTTCCATCTTCTTGTCTGATGTCCGAAATGAACACCTGCTTCAAGTAACTGTTTCATTGAAATAACGCTCATTTTGATACCTCCATTGGTTAATATAAATTGATAACTTCCGAGAGTTTCATCTTCATACCCTACCACCGAGCAAGTGGCACCGGGGCATAAATCGACCCTCGTGCTTTTTTACAGCCTTATTAATATAACATATTTTTTTTGCATCTGCAAGAAAAATATTTTATATAAGTCCATAATGTAACAGCGCATTTTTAATTCCGTCTTCCGAAATGACTGTGGTAACATATTCGCACATGTCTTTTATCTCCTGCTTACCATTGCCCATAGCTATACTGTGGCCTGCAACAGAAAGCATCTCAACATCATTCATTCCGTCACCGAAGGCAAAGGAATCTTTTATATCTATTCCCGTATATTCACAGACTTTTTTGATCCCGTGACCTTTAGAATCACCTTTTAAGACAGCCTCCACCGTAGCAAGGATCTTTTCAGGGTAATCTCCGTCTGTAAGCTTAATATCCGGGGTGATGCCATGTATGATAAATTCAAAATAAGGAGAAAGTATTTTTTTTATGCTTTCATAATCGGTCATACCAAGGATATCTGCAGAAAACTTGTTGATCCTCATACCTTTTTCATAAGAATCAAGATAAAGGGCATCATTACCAAGTACCTCAAAAAGATAGTCTACAAACTCGTCTTCAACAAAGCCCCAGTCTGAAATATAGTGTTTTTCAGGTCCTTCAAGAACAGCCGGCATCTTGTACTTTATAAGAGTATCGATGGTAAGCTTAAGTACATCATCATTTACAAGGTTTTCATATATGACTTTGCCGTCAGATTCGATATGCGAACCGCAGGCAGCAACAATGCCGTCAAATCCCACTTTTTTAAACTCGGGAATCCTAATATTTGCTCTTGCTCTTCCTGTATTTAAATAAATCTTATGACCGTTTTCTTTTGCCTTAAGCAGAGCATTTAAAGCGCTCTTTGGCATATTTCTTTGCCAGTCTATAAGAGTTCCGTCAACGTCAAAAAACAATAATTTACTTTCCAAATCTGATTCCGCCTTATAATTTGCTTTTATAATAATACCTTAAAGGAAGTTCAAGACGGTTTGCCTCAAGAAGATCTTTTTGCATAAGGATATCCTTAGCATTTCCCAGGGCTGCAATGCCTTCCTTTCCCAAAAGTATTACTTTATCGCATGTATCAAGTATCATATCAAGATCATGAGATGCGATCAGTTTAGTATAATTCAAAGAGTTTATAATTTCAATAACTTTTCTTCGGTTATAAGGATCAAGAGCGGATGTAGGTTCATCCATAAGAACGATATTTGGTTTCATTGCAATTATGGTTGCAATTGCAGCCATCTTCTTTTCTCCGCCGGAAAGCTTATGGTTATGTCGCATCTTTAAATCTTTTAAGTTAAGAAGCAAAAGAGCCTCATCAGCTATTTTTTCAGCTTCTTCCCTTGAATGTCCGTAATTTAAAGGTCCAAACATGATATCATCAAGAACTGTTGGCATAAACATCTGGTTGTCGGAATTTTGAAGTACATAACCGATCTTCTTTCTGATAAGAGAAAGATTTTGCTTATTAACTGGAAGCCCGTCAATGATTATCTCACCCTTAAAATCAAGGAGCCCAAGCATCAGTTTCATAAGAGTGGATTTACCGGCTCCGTTTGCACCTATAAGGCCGACCGATTCGCCTTTTTCTATTTTAAACGAAAGACGGTCAAAAACCTTTCTTTCTTTATCGTATTCAAAGTCAACATTTTTAAACTCGATCATAAACAACCTCAAACAAATAATCCGCCAAGTATCTGTGAAATATTAAAAATCCTGAATATTATGAAGATCCCGATAATAATGGCGGTGATAAGTATATCTCTTCCCGAGAACTTTTCTTTTCATGCATGTTCAAATTC